>Ga0316613_10000020_pt1 | contig 251672 bp, 271 predicted proteins | sample OWC_soil_day10_C_2_FD_207647 | JGI IMG/M metagenome (GOLD analysis project Ga0316613, IMG submission 207647) | Wetland soil microbial communities from Old Woman Creek delta, Ohio, United States - OWC_soil_day10_CT_b | ecosystem: Environmental > Terrestrial > Soil > Wetlands | place: USA: Ohio... | reverse complement strand
ATCACCTTGGTGATAATAGACAATCTATTTAGTTGTTTCTGTGACATGAGATAGTGCACCTCGTTTTTCATAGTGACATTATCTCACGATAGTCTACATGGTGACATTATCACAAGTTATACACATGGCATGGGGGAATATGCTTGACTTTATTGGAACTTAATGCTATTATAACTAAGTAGTTAAATACTTTACAGAAAGTAGAAGTCATCCGCTTCTCACCTTACGACGCCGCGCGGTTGTTGGTAAGGTTTGCAGTAAAGCTTGAATAGCTTTATGTGCGGGTGGCGTATGTGCCACCCGCTGATTTATTTTCTGCTTTCTTTCAAGAGAAGAATAGAATGGCAACTTAGTATTGGCGTCATAACGTTGAGCTAAGGGAAGTCTTTTCTTAATACTATAGAATGAAAAATGGGAGGTGTTCTGCAATTAGCAAAGATACTCAAAGGATTAACGAGGAAATTCGGGCAAGAGAAGTGCGGATAGTTGCAGCTGACAATGAACAGCTGGGAATTATGCAACTACGGGATGCTTTACGTCTGGCAACTGAACAGAATCTTGACTTGGTGGAAGTAGCGCCGTTAGCTCGACCGCCGGTATGCCGAATTATGGATTTTGGTAAATTTAGGTACGAGCAGCAAAAACGTGAAAAAGAAGCTAAGAAAAAACAGAAGGTTGTTACAGTTAAAGAGGTTAAGGTTCGACCTAACATTGAAGATCATGATTTCAATGTTAAACTGAAAAATGCGGAACGGTTTTTGCTTGATGGTGACAAAGTCAAGGCTACTGTTATGTTCCGGGGGCGTGAACTTTCGCATCCTGAACTTGGTAAAAAGGTACTTGTCAAAATGGCTGCAGAACTTAAAGATATAGCTAATGTTGAGCGTGATGCTAAGCTCGAGGGCAAAAATATGATAATGATTCTGTCTGCAAAACAACAACACTAAAAGGAGGACCCTAATTATGCCGAAAATTAAGACTCGTAGAAGCGCTGCAAAGCGTTTTAAAGTTACTGGTAGTGGAGAATTCAAACGTGCCAAAGCATTCAAAAGCCATATTCTTGAAAAGAAATCTCCTGCACGTAAACGCAATCTTCGTAAAGCAGCTTTGGTAAGCAAAGCCGATCATCAACGCGTTGCGTTGATGCTTCCTAATAGATAATTAAGGATGCATGGGTGGAAGCCCCTACTGTTGAAGAACAAAAAATATGAATTTAATGGAGGTATAAGACATGCCAAGAGTTAAAAAAGGCGTGACTGCACATAGACGGCACAAGAAAATTTTGAAGTTGGCGAAAGGTTATCGCGGCTCAAAAAGCAAGTTGTTCAAAAAAGCTAATGAAACTGTAATGAAAGCTCTTTATTATGCTCGACGTGACCGTCGGGCGAAGAAAGGCGAATTCCGTCGCCTGTGGATTGCCAGAATTAACGCTGCTGCCCGCACCAATGGCATTTCTTACAGCCAATTGATGAATGGTTTGAAAATAGCTGGCGTTGAAGTTAACCGCAAGATGCTTGCTGATATGGCTATTAATGATAGCGCGGCGTTTAGCAAACTGGTTGCTACTGCTAAAACTGCTAAAGCTTAATTGGATAAAGTTAAATCCCGGACATTTCGTCCGGGATTTAACTTTATCCAAAAATATGTTGTTGATTATGATATTCTATTTCCTCCTCGACTGGGATAAAATAAAACCAGGAAAGGAGGTAAGCAAATGAAGAAAGTTTTATTGGCTATGTTGGTGATATTTGTTATGAGTTTTGCTATACCGGTTGGTGCTCAGGATATTCAAAGCAATATGTCAGCTGCTGATCGTGATATTATCATCAGTATTCCCGGCCCTGTCCCTGATGAACCACCGCCGCCGCCGGAAGAGCCGCCGCATCATCATCATCACCCCAAACCGGTGCCGCCCCCACCGCCCCCTCCGGATGGTGGCTTTTAATGAAAATTGGTGCTGGGTTAATTAGAATAATATAACAATAATTGTAATTTGATTCCATATTTTATTTACTCTCTTGTGATGGTACAATAAAAGCCAAGAAGGGGGGTAAATAAATGAGAAAAGTAGTATTACTTATGTTGACGATGTTCGTAATGAGTTTTGTGATAACTGTAAACGCTCAGACTGTTCAAAGTAATTGGTCTAGTGCGGATCGTCAAATGCTCAGCGGTGCTCCGGCACCTGACCCGGTACCACCGGGAAATGAACCTCAGCTTGAACCGCAACCTCAACCAAACGATCAGCAACGGCATCATCAGCCGGAACCCGAGCCAGCACCACCACCGCCGCCAGATAACGGATTTTAGTAAATCGCGGTCGGACGAAGATAGGCAGCGTTAGCGTGGAAGATATGAGCTAACGTTTGCTGAAAATGATTAGGTAATGAATAACGGCGGGAACCGTACTTTGCATGCAGCATTGTATATCCTCGCCGCTATTTTTTTTTTTTAGTTATTCAAGACCAGAAAGTGAAAAATTTATCGGGTTATTATAGTCGCGAGGCGGCGGCGAAGGCACTGCGCATACATTTTTGAATATTGGCGGCAGTTTGGCAGTCGCCAACCATAAAGAATTTATCGGCAGTATCGTAGAAGGCCAGAGCCGCTTCTTGTAGCGCTTTCGATCCCGCTGCAATGACCACGCTTCCGGCTTTGATTGTTTTTTGTTCTCCATTGGCATTGGTGTAGGTTACTTTGCCAGCGGATATGCTAGTACATTTTGCGTTTAAAATGAAGGTGAAGTTTTCTAGCTGTTCCCAAGCTGCTTCGAACATTTCGCGGTAGTGAATGGGGGTGGCGTCAGCGGCAAGTTTGTTTTGCATTTCTAGAACGATGACACTGTGGCCGCATTCGGCTAGATACATCCCGGTTTCAACCCCGATTTCGCCGCCGCCAATGATAACAACGTTCTTATCTAATTTGGTTTCGTTGCCAAAAACTTTTTTGGCAACGGTAACATGACTGCTAGTTATGCCGGGTATGGCTGGAATAATAGGAGTGGAGCCTACGGCGGTAAATACGGCATCGTAGTTTTCGGCCCGAAGTAGTTCTGGGGTGGCTTCGGTGTTGAGCAGAACTTCGATATTGGCTTTTTCGACTTGCTTGATGAGATAATTTTTGAAATTCCGTACCGGCCATTTAAATGAGGGGAAGTCGGCATGCTTGAGCTGCCCGCCTAAAGTCGCAGTTTTTTCATATAGTGTGACTTGGTGACCTCTTTCGCTAGCTACCAGTGCGGCTTTCATGCCAGCGGGGCCGCCGCCGATGACTGCGACTTTATTACTGGTTGCAGGTGGGACAATCATATTGTTAATTCGATGTTCAAGACCAATAAGCGGATTGACCGAGCAGACGCTAAGATATGGCCCGTACAATTTGTCTACATGGCACTTGTTGCACTTGATGCAGGGGACGATATCTTCGCCTTTGCCCTGGTAGGCTTTGACTCCGTAATCAGGATTGCTGATCCAGCTTCTGGCCATGGCAATGAGGTCGGTTTGTCCTGAGGCGATAACTTCTTCACATTGGTTCAAATCAAGATAGCCGCCGGCTGTTTCAACGACCATACGAACACCGCTTTCTTTGATTGCTTGGGTGTAATGAATATATGGAGCAGTGTCAGGCCGGGAGTTGAAGCCGGTAGGATGGGACAATTCGCCGTCACCGGGCCGAAGATGTAAAATGTCGATATAACCTTCGGCAAGTTTGGCAAAAGCGATGGTATCTTCTATTCCGTAGCCGCCATACGGTTCTTCGGCGCTCATAAGGACTTCGATGAGAAAGTTTTCTCCGCAGGCTTTTTTCACGGCTTGGCAAATCATCAGCGGAAAACGGGCCCGGTTTTCGAAGCTGCCGCCAAATTGATCGGTTCGTTTATTAGTGAGGGGTGAGAGAAATTTGGCCGCAAGCGGTACGCGGTAGGCGAAATACAGCGAGGCCATGTCGAAGCCTAGTTTTTTAAGCATTAAACATTGTTCGACATATTGGTCAACTATCTTTGGTAGCATTTTTTCAGGAATTTCCTCATCGTAGCTAACCTTTTCTCCTGGCAAAGGGGCAATGTTAAAGCTGAAGGCTGGACCATGGCTTACACTGTAACCGGTTGGCTCAGCGGGCCAAACAGACGCGGCGGCCTTGGAGTCATAAAAATGAATGGCATCGACAAATTGACAGAGGTAATTCTGGCATTTGTAATCATAAAGGTTGAAGATAGGAAAGTGGAGAGAATCTACGCTCGGCGGCGGGAAAGTGGGGTCGAAGGCGCCGCGCAGGGTGACAACGGAAGCGCCATTTTTGGCGCGGTTTGCCATGTGAGTAATGATTGAATCGGCGGGATAGTTTTCTGGTCCTTGTAAAAAGTGAGGCAGAGAGTTTGGGGATAACATCCGGTTTTTCAAGACAACGTTGCCAATTTTAAGCGGGGATAGCAGATTTTTGTATTTGTTGCTCATGGTTGCTGGCTCCTTTGCTTTTTAAGAATATTTTGTATTTTGATAATAGAAATTGTTGATGTTGCGTTTGAACTGCGAATTTTTCAAATATATAGATTGTATTCTGACTGTATTTTGAATATTCCTTCTATATATACAATAAAATGGCAAATGGTGTCTTAAGATTTTCTAATATTGATATATTTATCTAAATCTTTTAATGAGCAATAAGTTTTTAATTTGGTGGTAGCTAATGAGTTGATGACGATAGCTAGTGTGACCCTCGCGATATGGCGAGGGTCTATTTGTCAATCATTATAGTAAAAAAGTCCGTAACAGAATTGTCACATTATTGCGATATAATAAATTTGTTGGGAATAATAAGGTAGAGTGGTAAAATGGTACTGTGTCAGTTGCTCGGTTGTAAGATATAATAATTTGGCTGGAATTTATTTTGAAGAATAACTTGTTAAGTAAGTTGCTGGCTTTTTTGTACTAGTGTTTTAAGCTTTTTGGAGGACTGATTTACTATACCAAAAAGTATTTCGGGGGGAGTTTATGGATAAAGCTAAAGTACTGGGTGAAAACAAAATACCTTCTTTGTTGTGGAAGTTTGCTGCTCCATCAATTGTTGGTAATGTCGTCAACGTAATGTACAATATCGTCGATAGTATTTTTGTTGGTTATGGTGTTGGCGAAATCGGACTTGCCGCCGTTGCGATTGCATTTCCGGTGATGATGTTCTTAATGGGATTTGGCATGCTGGTAGGGGTTGGTGCGTCAACGTTGGTATCCATCCGCTTAGGGGAACAAAAGAAGAATGAAGCGGATATTATTTTGGGGAATGCGGTGTCTTTGATTCTGGTTTTGGTTATTGTGACGACGAGTGTTGCTTTGTGGTTCCTTGATCCGTTATTGGTAGCCTCGGGAGCGACACCGGATGTATTGCCATATGCTCGTGATTTTGTGAGCATTATTTTGTTGGGCAGTGTTTTTATGCATATGACTGGCAGCTTGAACGGGGTCATTCAAGCCCAAGGCGATCCTAAAACGGCGTCTGCAACGATGGTGCTATCCGGGATTATTAATATCGTGCTAAATCCGCTGTTGATTGTGGGATTAAATATGGGAATCAAGGGTTCGGCAATAGCTACTGTTATTGCTCAGGCTGCTTCGGCAATTTGGGTTTTGGTGTATTTTATCCGGGGCAATGGAACCCTGCGACTGCATGTAAAAAATATGGCAATGCAGTTTAAAATAATCGTTGATATTGTTAAGATTGGGTCATCGCTGTTTTTAATGCAGATTAGTAATAGTGTGGTTATGTTCCTGTTAAACAATGGGTTAACGGTTTACGGAGGATCGTTGGCGGTTGCGTCGTTCGGGGTAATTAACCGGATGACGATGCTGGTGATGATGCCGGTAATGGGGCTTACTCAAGCGGCACAACCAATTATTGGCTATAATTATGGCGCTCAAAAATATGCACGGGTTCTTGAAACGTTAAAGTTGGTACTTAAGATCGCGGTTGGAGTCGGTATAGTTGGCCTGTGTTTGCTGGAGGTGTTTGCTGGCGATGTTATTCGGTTGTTCAACGGTGGCCCGGAAATGGTCGAGATCGGCTCGGTTGGTCTCCGGATATTTTTGATGATGCTGCCATTGATTTGTTTCCAGGTCATTGGCTCCAGCTATTTCCAAGCGGTCGGCAAGGCGGGGTATACAATTATTCTTAATTTGCTCCGCCAGGTGATTCTGTTGATTCCACTAGTGGTAATTATGCCGAGGTTTTTTGGCTTAATGGGAATTTGGGCGGCGGCACCAATTTCGGATTTTCTGGCATCAATTGTAACTGGCGTCTTGCTGGCATGGGAACTTCGAAAGTTGCAACCTGGGGAGCGCCAAACCATTACACAATCTGATCCGATTTAAATTCTGCCGGTAATGGTATGGAGTGAAATTTATTTGTCAGAGGCCCCTTGGCTTAGTTTTAGGCTAAGGGGTATTTTTAGTGCGAAAAGTTATTTTCTGGGCTAAAAAAGGATATTTGGCAGTAAGGTCGAAAAATGTAAATTTGTGGTTAACTGATTTAAACATTAATGGTAGGATTTAAGACAAACTATTGCTGGAGGTAGACAACTTACTATGCACAAATTAAGACACGGTTTTTTTCGGGGAATGTGGAATCTTACCAAGCAGTATTGGCGTTCAGAGGAACGGTGGCGGGCGTTTGGCCTTTTGGCGGCGATTGTTATTTTGACGTTGGGCCATGTGTATATGTTGGTGCAGTTTAATGAATGGTACAATGAGTTTTATAGTGCGATTCAAAACTATGACCAAGATGGTTTTTTTGCGGCGATTAAATATTTTATTATTTTGGCAGCAATTTATATCATTGTTGCTGTGTATGAAATTTATCTGCGACAGATGCTGGAGATAAAGTGGCGAAACTGGCTGACACGTTATTATCTTGGTCATTGGCTGAATAAAAGGGCGTATTATTTTATGCAGGTTTTTCATGAAGGGACGGATAATCCGGACCAGCGGATTAGTGAAGATATTCGGCTATTTGTTTCGATGGCATTAAGTTTGTCAATTGGTCTGTTAAAAGCGGTGGTGACATTAGTTTCGTTTGTTGTAATCTTGTGGAAGCTGTCTGGAGTATTGACGGTGCCGTTTGCGGGAAAAGATTATGTTATTCCTGGATATATGGTGTGGCTGTCTTTGATATATGCTGTGATTGGCACTTGGCTGACCGTGAAGATTGGCCGTCCGCTTGTCAAAATCAATTTTAATCAGCAACGATATGAGGCTGATTTTCGGTTTGGTTTGGTTCGTCTGCGGGAAAACAGCGAAAGTATTGCCTTTTATAATGGGGAAAAACAAGAGGCGGCCGGGCTTACTAAACGGTTTGTTCAGGTTGTAGGGAATTACTGGACGTTAATGCGGCGACAAAAAAAACTAACTTGGTTTACGGCCGGGTATGGACAGTTAGCGGTTATTTTTCCGTTGCTTATGGCTGCGCCACGGTATTTTAGTAAGAATATTTCGTTGGGCGGGTTGCTTCAGACTACGTCGGCCTTTGGCCGGGTTCAGGATGCATTATCTTATTTTGTTGATAATTATTCAACATTGGCAGAATGGTTGGCGGTGGTCAATCGGTTGCTAGGGTTCGTAGAAGATGTCAATAAGGTGCAGAAATTGGCAACACCAAGTGACATAATGATTGATTATACGGCAGATAACGTTGTAGGGTTTAAGGGGTTTGACGTATATTTGCCTAACGGCGAGGTATTGCTGAGCGATTTAGCGATTAATCTTAAGGCTGGGGATTCTTTGCTGATAACCGGACAATCAGGGGCGGGGAAAAGTACTTTGCTTAGAACCTTGGCTGGTATTTGGCCGTTTTGCCGGGGGAAACTAGTGTTGCCTAAGGCGTATGATGCGTTGTTCTTGCCGCAAAAACCATATTTGCCGCTAGGTTCGTTACGTGATTGTTTACTTTATCCAGGCACAGATGGAGTAGTTAGTGATGATGTTTTAAAGAAAGTTTTAGTTAAGTGCCGGTTAGAAGGGCTAATTGATGAATTAGATAAGGTTGATAATTGGCAACAGATTTTGTCGTTGGGGGAACAGCAACGGATTGCGTTTGCCCGGGCACTAATCGGCCAGCCGACCTGGTTGTTCCTTGATGAGGCTACATCCGGGCTGGATGAGGAACTGGAAGCCGTTATGTATGCGCTGGTGCAAAATGAGTTGCCTGAAACGGCAATTATCAGTGTTGGTCATCGCAATACTTTGGTTGATTATCATCAAATGAAGTTGCATTTTATGGAAAAAGGACACTGGCAGCTATTAGCGGAGTAAAAACAGCTAGGAGTAATAATGTATAGCAAAGAATAGGGCTGTTTGGTAAAATAGAGGTAATTGCAAATTAAGAGAGAGGGTTGCCGGTGTTTGATTTTTCTAATATAAAGCTTGAAAAGTTAGTTATTCATAAAGTAGGTAACAAGTTGCGGGAAGAAGGGATCGGATTATCTCCCGCACTGTATGAATTAGATGATGCAAATGTGGAAGAACTTTTGCTAAAGTATTTTCTTTCGCCATTTAAAGAGAAGGTATTGTATAAACTGTTTCATGAAACGGATATTCATTTAAATGAGGTATACAATTATGCCAGCGCGGCTTTTATCCGGCCAGATACTTTTTATGAGCAATCGGTAAAGGTTGTAAAGCATTTGTATGAAAAGGCTACTCATCCCAAAATCCGGGGTGGTGAGTTTTATATGGCGTATTTTTCCGGGTGCACTATCGATGATCAGCTGGTTGATGCTCTGGGGCTATTTAAAACTGAACGTAAGGAAAACTATTTAAAGGTAATCGAGAGCCGTAATGGGGTTGCTGTTGGGGTTGATACCGGTATTAATATAAAAAAGCTGGATAAGGGCTGTATTATTTTTAATAGTGAGTCGATGTCGGGGTATCGGGTGGCAGTAGTTGATAACGCCAGCGATAATGAGGCAGTGTATTGGAAGGATGAATTTTTGCGGTTGGTTAATGTTGAGGATGAGTATTTTCATACGCAGAATCAGCTTAATATGTGTCGCGATTTTGCGGAAAATGTGTATGGACCGTTATATCAGGCTGATAAAAAAGATCAGGTAATGTTTATGAATGAAGCAGTTGCTTATTTCGATACTAATCAGGCGTATAATGTTGATGATTTTACCAGGAATGTAGTGAAAGATCCTGCGCTTATCGAGGAGTTCAAGTCTTATAAAGAGAGCTACGAGAGTAATCAAGGGTTTACGACTATCCAAGAGTTTGATATTTCCGGCCCGGCGGTGAAAACAGTTAAACGCAAACTGAAAAATTTGATAAAGCTGGATACGGGGATTGAGATAAAACTTAAAGCCGGTAGCGGCGATCAAGAGGATGTTATTGAACGCGGCTTTGATGATGGAAAAGGAATGCATTTTTACAAAGTTTATTTCAATCATGAAGAATAGATTATGATAAAAATACAGCCTTACTGTAGGAGGAATGGAAATGGAATTTAATAAAGTTACGGTAATTAAGAAAGCTAATATCTATTTTGATGGTAAAGTAACGAGCCGGACAGTAGTATTTGCCAACGGTGAAAAAAAGACGTTGGGAATTATGTTGCCGGGGGAATATAATTTTGGTACGGAAGCTGAGGAAACTATGGAAATATTAGCCGGAGAAGCTGATGTATTGTTACCGGGACAAGATAAGTGGCAAAAATTCAGCGATGGCGATATTTTTGTGGTGACGGCTAATTCTAAGTTTCAACTAAAAGTAGTTTCGGTGTTGGATTATTGTTGTTCATATAAAGCTTAGTATTCCATAAAAAAACAATCTGCAGGTTTGGCTTTAAAGCTCTGCAGATTGTTTTTTTATGTAGGCATAGTTATTTCTCTTGATCAATCTTAGCTTTTAAGCCTGGTGTAATAATAACTTGACCGTCAGTGGTAACGAAGATTGCTTCGACGCCAGGAAATGTCTGCAATGCTGCCAGAGATTTTTCCAGGCCGAGAATCATAAAACCTGAGCTGGCGATATCACCACCAGAATACACCTCGTCATCGTTATAAACTAAGGTTACACTGGCGAGCTCGGTAGGCTGGTGGCCGGTTCGGGGATTGAGTATGTGGGCATATCTAATATTATCTTTAATAAAGAAGCGCTGATAGTCGCCGGATGTCTGAGAAGTATTCCATGGAGACAATGGAAATTTGGCGATAACGTTTTCGGTGTCGCGGGGGTCTTGTACGCCGATTCGCCATGGAGTGCCGTCCGGCTTGCTGCCAATGACCGATATATCTCCGCCGGCGTTAATTAAGGCGGATTTAACACCGCATGATTTTAAGGCGGCAGCGGCTTTGTACAGGGCGTAGTCTTTGCCTATACCGCCTAAGTCTAGCTTCATACCGGCCTGAGGTAAATAGACAGTGCGGTTGGCTTGGTCGATTTTAATTTTCCGGTAATCAATAAGCGGTAGAACGTTGTCGATTTCTTGCTGGGTTGGTATGTAATCATCCTTATGCCCGATGCCCCAGAGCTCGGTGAGGGGGCCGATAGTGATATCGAAAGCTCCGTCAGTTTTTTGAGAAATACTATTAGCATAATTAATCATCTCAATTAATTCGTCGCTTACGGAAACGGGAGCAATGCCGGCTTGCTGATTGATCTTTGTTACTTGGCTTTCGGCATCAAAGTGGTCACTCAGTTTTTGAATTTGTTTAAATTCTTCAAAGGCTGCATTGACGCCAGCTTCACTATCCGGGCCGTAGGCCGTGATTTCAATAATGGTATCCATAAGGAATTGGGTTTCTTTGTATGGTTTAGGTTCGAAAATAGTTGCTGGAGTACAGCCTATGCTAGAAAATGATAATAAAAACAGCAGAGTGATATTAATAATGTAGCCAAAAAGACGCATAAGTGATAAAACCTCCAAAAAATATTCAGGGAAATAAAGGATTTAAAACGAAAAAATAGAATCGTTATTTATAGATAATTATGGTTTATAAAAAACCGATGCGGAGGGATATAGTGTGGAAAAGTCATTTTTAGCTGCGGTCCAAGCGCGGCGAAGCTATTATGAGATTAGTAAGGGTGAGGCTATTGAGGATGAACGGATTGTAGAGATTATTCAGGATGCTGTAAAATACGCCCCGTCAGCGTTTAATTCGCAAAGTGCTCGACTGGTTATTTTACTTGGGACAGAGCATGATAAGTTTTGGCAAATTACAAAAGAGACATTGCGTAAACTGGTAGATGGTAAGAATTTTGGGGTTACTGAGAAAAAAATTAATGGATTTAGTGATGGCTATGGAACGGTATTATATTTTGAAGATGTGACGATAACGCAAGAACTGCAAGGCAAATTTCCCCTGTATAAAGATAATTTTCCGATATGGGCACAACAAAGTTCGGGAATATTACAGTATATCATTTGGACTGCATTAGAAGACGCGGGCTGGGGTGCTTCTCTACAACATTATAATCCGTTAGTTGATGAAGAGGTAAAAACAACCTGGAATATACCGGAAAATTATAAGCTGATTGCTCAAATGCCGTTTGGTAGACCCATCGCAATACCTGAAGAAAAAGAGTATATTCCATTAAACGAGCGTATAAAACTTTATAAGTAATATTAGTTATTTATATTGACAATAAATGACGCTAAACTTATAATAATATCAATGGTAATGGTAGTCAATGAAGACTTCCTCAATTTCGAGGAAGTTCTTATGTTTTGACGATTATATCATTTTGCTAGTTGGCATAATGATAGGGCCTTTATAATTTGCCTAAGCTGGAAGTCCAATGATGGTATTTACAGGTTAATAATAAGTGTGTGGCAAAGGCGCCATGAAAGTGCAGTTTTTGTAAACAATTACTGCTTTGTTCATCGTGCTTTTATTTATTTTATACTTATTATGAGGAGGTAAATTGGATAGGATTTGATTCCAAACGAATTAATTGCTTTGGCTATAGTGCTGAGTGCTAAGCTGGTTGAATGTAGAACTGTCGAATTTTCTAATATATGGCAGTATGAAACGGCTTTATTTGGTGCAAATTATGTAGGTATCTAATCATTTTGCTATGAAAGTTCCCGTGACTACTGGTTCTTTTGCATAGGTGTGACCTTGAAAATTTGCGTTTATTTTAGTAACATAACAGGATAATTTTGTGTTTTGTGTAATAAAATTATATTGGTGTGTTATGATAATTGTTTAAGAGGTGAAGGATTGTGTCAAAAGAGTTGTTGTATTACATTCCGGCGGGTCTTCATACTGAGGAACAATTGGTTCATTTGTTGACCAGCCATCCGGAAATTAAGTTCGTGTCGATGGTTGGTATTGATTTGGCTGGTAATGATACCGATGAAAAAATTCCTATTGGGTTATTTCTAAAAGATGTTGAAAAGTTTTTCCGCGGTGGTGCTGTTGAAACTGACGGATCTTCAGTTGTGCTTACTGGGTTGGCTACTTTGAATAATGCCAAAGTTGATATGGTTGTTGACTCTAATGTTAACTGGTTCGTTGATTATAACTATGATAATTATGATGAAGAGACCGACAAGCCAGTTGGGACATTAAGAATCCCTGCTTTCTTGGTACATAATGGTCTTCGTGTTGATTCTCGTGCGATATTGTCGCAAAGTATGGATTATGTCAAGACCGAAATTATTAGTCTATTAAAGAAAAATCCAAAAGTTTCTGGACTGGAACACTTAAATGTTAATGAGATTGAAGACATTGTTTTTACTGTAGGCACTGAGCTGGAATTCTGGGTTAAAACTCCGGATGAAACGGCTGAAGTTGAAGAATTGTCTTCAACCCAGGTAATGCAGGAAAATTACTGGGCTCGCACTAGAGGGCAGGCCCGTACTGCTTTGGAACAGGCTATTGAAGTGTTGGGATGTTATGGCTTGGAGCCTGAAATGGGTCATAAAGAAGTTGGGGGCTTAAAAGCTCGAATCGGCGATAGCGGTAATTTGGCGCATGTTGTTGAACAACTAGAAATTGACTGGCGCTTTACTAACGCTATGCAGGCAGCTGATAATGAACTCCAGGCTCGCATTTTGATTAAGGAAGTATTCCGGGCTAATGGTTTTGAGGTAACGTTTAAAGCGAAACCAATTATTGGGGTTGCAGGCAGCGGCGAACACACTCATTTGGGGGTTGCGGCTAAACTTAAGTCAGGCAAATTAGTCAACCTGTTCGCTCCAACCGATCTTAAAGCTGATTTCTTGAGCGCGGTCGGTTTTGGCGCAATCATGGGTATTCTTAAAAATTATGAAGTTATTAATCCTTTTGTATCCTCCACTAATGACTCGCTTAATCGCTTGAAACCAGGCTTTGAAGCTCCGATTTGTATCGTAACTTCTTTGGGTAATACTCCGGCTGTTGCGTCACGTAATCGGACTGTTCTTGCGGGTCTTGTGCGTGATACGGAAAATCCTCTTGCTACTCGTTTCGAAGTTCGCGCCCCGAATCCGTTCACAAATACATATGTTGCAGTTGCATCTATGTATTTGTCAATGCTTGACGGTATCAAAGCAGCGGTTAATTCCGGTAAAACCACTAAGGAATTGGAAGCAGAATTGTCTAAACCGGCTGGCACCCCTGGGTTCTATTTGGAAACTGAGCGTGCTTACCGTAGTGAACATGATGTGTTTGAAGATTACAGCGATGCAGAACGCAACAAGATGTTTGGTAAACCGCCAGCAACTGTTTGGGAAAATATGCAGGGTATTGCCAATCATGCTGATAAGGTAGCGGTGTTAACTGCTGGCAATGCTTTTAGAAAAGAATTAATTGATGCTTTTGTCGCTGGGGCTCAATTGCGTTGGACGACTGAGTTGGTAAATCGCATTATTCCTGGAAATTGCGATATTATTAGAGAATGCTATAGTTTGCATGATGTAGAAGGAAATGATCTTGACGAAGCTGTATGGAAGCAAGTAAATGATTTACGCGTATATTTAGGAAAAGATTCGTTGGCTACGAAAAGTTTGTTTACTCGCATTCGTGATGCGGTTCAGGCTGGTGATTATAAAACAGCTTCAGCGCTGCAAGTAGAAATGGATGCTAAAGTCGAAGAACTTAAAGATGTATATAATCAATACAAGCGGAATATCATTGAAGTTTGTTAATTGATAAAAAGGCTCTCGCTATTTAGCGAGAGCCTTTTTATTTTATTGGTAAATATTCCTTGATATCTTATGTATATTAAGTTAAAATTAAATATATAAATATTTCGTGAGGTGAAATATGGATTGTATTGATATAAAAATACTGGATATTTTGCAGAATGAGGGCCGGGTTACGATGAAGGAGCTTGGGCAGCGCGTTGGGCTGACTAGCCCTGCTACTATAGAACGGGTTAAAAAATTAGAAGAAAGTGGCATTATTGATGGTTATAAAGCGGTTCTCAATACAAAGCTGGCGGGATTACCACTGCGGGTATTTATTTTGTTAACGCTAGGTGATAATAATGCTGATAGATTTTCTGAGTTGGTTAATCATCACCCTAGCATTATTAATTGCCATCGAGTGGCTGCTAATGTGTCCCATCTTCTTGAGGCAGTGCTACCGGATACTCAGGGGTTGGAAAAATTGTTGGATGAGTTAGCTGTGCTAGGCAAGACTGAGCCGTTGGTAGTTTTATCATCGCCGTTAAAGCGAAAGTCGGTTTCTTTATTGTAAGAAATGCTGGGTAATACTGTGGTTACTATGTTAGAGAAAGCTTTCTTATTAGTCAGAGTACTATAGGGAAAGTTTTTTTCAAATTGGATAATTATATCAGTGGCCTTACCAGAAGAATTTATCCAGCTTAGTAGGAAAGAATAACTTATGAGCATAAATTTAAAAACAATGTTAACTGGATGAATAAAAAAATGGAAATTTTATACAGTGTAATACTTGTTTATGGCAGGAGTTCAGCTGTTAGATAAGGAATATATCAACAAATGATAAAGCTGCCAGGAGGTGTAATTATGGTTAAATTATATAATGATTTGGAAGGCCTTAGGATTGCTGTTGAAATTGAGCGGCGCGGCCATGAATTCTATCGGCAGGCTTATGAGCAGTCTGCGAAAATGGAAAGAAAGATTTATTTTTGTGGCTAATGAACGAAGAAGGTCATCATGAAAAAACATTTCTGAATATATTTAATATAATTGATGATAAAAAAGAAGCTCATGCTGATGCGTACTTGTTTGATACTGAGGTATCCTGGGTTTCTTACAGTTTTAGCGGAGTATCATGTTTTTCCTGAGCCGTCAAAGCGAAAGATAAAGTGGCGGAACTTCAAACAGTTTGGGCTTGCGATATTTTGGCTGTAGCTTTGCAAGCAGAGAAAGATTTAGTATTGTTTTATGATGAACTTGAGCGGCAAGCCAAATTTACTGATTCTAAGGCTGCTTTTGCATTATTAAAAGCGGAAGAGCAACGTCACGTTGTAAGAATCCGCGAAATGATAGATGCCTGGACCTAAAATCAAGGAGGCGTGTGGGCATGGAAGCGAAAATGGTATTGTATTATTTGGAGTCTTGTCAGGAGTGTCGGACTATTCGGGAGATGTTAGGCCAGTTGGGGTTAACCTATGTCTGCGTGAATGTTAGTGCTGACAAAACAAAGCGACCGGAGGTTTATCGAGTTTCAGGGCAAAATGCGGTACCGGTGTTAGTTGATGGCGAAATTGTTATGAATACTCAGGATAATATTTTAGAATATTTGGTAGAACGCTATTCACATAACCCGGTTAGACCAGTAAAGTATTAGTTTAGATGTAGAAATGATTGTGGCGCTATGTGATGCGGCAGGGGGGATTTGTTTGGATACGAACTGGATTATTAATACTATTGGGCAGCTTGCTAACATTGGTGATGGAGAACGGGGTATTACCAGGTTGGCGTTTAGTGATGAAGAGCGTCGGGCTAAGGAGTATGCTGCGGAACTTATGCGCCAGGCTGGTCTTAGTGTACGGTTTGATGCAATTGGCAATGTGATAGGGCGACTGGAAGGCACTGATAGTACGGCTAAGGTGGTGCTAACTGGTTCGCATTTGGATACTCCGCCGGACGGCGGGAAATATGATGGGGTAGTGGGAGTGGTTGGCGGCTTGGCGGCAATAAAGGAGTTGATGGCTCGTGGGCCATTGACATTACCAGTTGAACTTGTGGTGTTCACAGCTGAAGAGTCCAGCCGGTTTGGTTATGCAACAATTGGTAGTAAGGTTATGACGGGGTTAACTAATGCTTCTTCCTGGAATCGAGTGAAGGATCAGACTGGTTTAACCTTAAAACAAATTGTGAAAGATTCAGGCTTAAACTTGGCTGAGATTAAAGGTGCGGTTAGAAATCGTGACGCGATTCAGGCTTTTGTTGAACTTCATATTGAGGGTGGACCGTACTTGGAGCGATATAGGCATAGTATTGGTATTGTAGAAGCAATTGCCGCGCCAACAAGACTCAGGATACTGATTGAGGGGCAGGCTGCGCATTCGGGATCAACACCGATGGATGAACGAAAAGATGCACTGGTAAGTGCGGCGATGATTGTGCTGGCCGTTCAGGATATTGCGATGGAACATGCCCATCAGGGTACTGTAGGCACGGTTGGAATTATGCGGGTTTATCCGAACGCGATGAATGTAGTTCCTGGGCGGGTGGAGATGGGAGTCGATATTCGCGGGGTAGATCATGCTAGCATTATTGATACAATCCAAGATCTTAAAGATGCGATAAGTACAATCGCCGATGGTCAAGATACTCCTATTTCGATTGATGTATTGGCTTCGGAAAAACCGGTGAAGTTAGATGATAGTATTGCTTTGACGGTTGAAGGTGTCTGTAATGATTTAGGCCTTAAATATTCGCGGATGCCTAGTCGGGCTGGTCATGATACAATGAATATGGCTAAAATAGCGCCGGCAGGGCTGATTTTTATTCCTTGTCATAAAGGGATAAGTCACAACATTGAAGAATATGCCGCACCGGAGGATATTGTAAATGGTATTAACGTGCTTACCGAGACACTGTATAAACTGGCTAAGTAATATTTATAGTGGAATTTAGTGAAAAAATAAAAATACGTCGACAAGTATGGATATTCATTATACTGACCGACGTATTTTTATTTTTTATGGATTGAATAAGTGGGAAATATTACTCCTTCTTTTTTATGTTAACTTGAGGTACAATTGCCTATAGTCCTACAGAAAGGGGATAAAAAATGAGGAAAGTAGTATTGATTGCCGTATTAACTATGGCGGTAAGTGTTTTTTGTTCCTTGTCAGCGCGGGTTGATGCTTCCCCATTGACGACAGAACAGGTCTTGAGCCAATTAGCTACAAAATATCCATCTGAAGCAGCGGGAATTGAGAAATGGGTTAAATTGAAGAAAAACTTAGACGGGGGCAACAACAGCGCAGTTATTAGCCAATTGGTTCAAGGTGCTGCTAAAGTTGCGGGCCGTAATGATATTGCTGGTATCGTGGCTAATTATGCAAATGATGGCGATATTGGTAAGACGGTTGAAGCTGCTGCCCGTCAGGAAGTTATGCAACGGATTGGTGATAAAACCAAAAAATACGAACAGACTATAGAGTTGATGAGTAAATTATTTAATAAGGGCAACAGCCTTACACCACAGGCGGTAGTAAATAATAATTCGTTAACTAAAGCGCCACAAAATTGGAGCAAGGTATTGGATCTTACGGCTACCGCTTATGGACCGGGAACCAAGGATAATGGTAAGTGGGATAACCTCACGTATGTAGGAACCACTGTTCGCAAAGGTGTCGTTGCCGTCGATCCTAAAGTAATTCCGATGGGAACTAAGCTTTGGATAGAAGGCTATGGTGAAGCTATTGCTGAGGATCAAGGCAGCGCCATAAAAGGAAATCGGGTTGATTTAGCGTTTAATTCAAGACAAGAAGCTTTAGATTATGGAATTAAAAATGTTAAGGCCTATGTTCTGAAGTAAGCAAAGTATTGCAATGCAGCGGCTAGTGGTTTAACCACTGACCGCTGCAGTTTAAAATATTTGATATTACGTGAAGAACTAAAAAAATAATTGTCGGTTTTTCAGATTAAATTTTCAGTTAATTTGGAAGGAAATGGTAAAATGGCCGCCGAATTATGTTGTCACAGGTCATTGCAAACAGAAATACAGCGGCAGGGAGGACAACTTCGTATGAAATATGAGTTGTTTGACTGGGAGGGAATCATACCCTGGCTGGTTCGTCCAGATGAAACATTTTTAGTCGATCCTGATTATCTCCAAGAATTTTTAGCTGTAATGGAAAGTATGGAAGAACAATAATATTTTCCTATAGTTAATATTGCTATTGCAGGTTATTCATCGTCTGGTTTAGACCATTCCTCGATGATTTTTTTTAAAATATGTGGGGGAATACCGCTTTTTTTAATTTCAGGCAATAGCACGAGATACGGTTTTATATCTGCGGTCAGAAGCAGTTTTGATAATTCCGGAGGCAGGTCGGGAACTTCATCAGGAAGTGCGGCATCAGGAGTATACCAAAAAGATTTATGTACTTTGTAATAAGCGGATAGCTTTTCAAGTGTTTTTTGTTGGGGACTGGTAGTCTTGCCTAGGAGTAGTTCTGATATGGTTGTTTGACTTAGGTCTGAGCGGCGCGCAGCTAGGCTTTCTGAGCCGCTATCATATAATTCGATTAGCTTCTTTAATTTTTGAGATTGAAACACGATATCACCTCCTGTTATGAAAAACAAATCTAACGGAATTTACGTTTGGCTATTCTCCGTAGACATCGGAAAATCCTTTAAACGTTTTACTAAAATGAACAATATTGTAATAAAATGTTTTTGGGACTTTATTAGTGCTTGCGGGGAAGGTTGGAGATTTTGGCAATCAGTTTACTGCTTGATTTGCTTGGCTGGTGCAGTCATTAAGGTGCTGCTTTTAGTAAAATGACTGGAACATTTATACTTGTCATATTCGCTATATTATTCCAAAATCATGCAGAAATGATAAAAAAAGGTTGTTTATTTTTGTTATTTTATAGAAAGAACCCGCAAGTCATTGAACTTGCGGGTTCTTTTGCAGATTTTTTATTGTTTTATGCGGTTGCTAATAATACGGGCGACGTGAACACCACTGGCGCTGGCTTGAGAAAGGCCACGAGTTATTCCGGCTCCGTCGCCGACGGCAAAGAAATTAGGCAATTCTGTTTCTAGTTCTTCGGATAGCTTAAGGCGTGAACTGTAAAACTTAACTTCGACTCCGTACAGCAGTGTGTCATCGTTGGCCATGCCTGGAGCGATGCTATCAAGAGCATAAATCATCTCAATAATATTGTCTAAATGGCGTTTGGGCAATACCAAACTGAGATCACCAGGGGTGGCTTTTAGGGTTGGTTTGGTGAAACTTTGGTTAAGGCGGTGTTCATTGGTGCGGCGTCCCTTGACTAGGTCGCCGAAACGTTGGACAAGGACGCCACCACCAAGCATATTCGAAAATGACGCAATTCGTTTACCATATTGATGAGGTTCGTTGAACGGTTCGGTAAATCGATTGGAAACTAATAGGGCGAAGTTGGTATTTTGGCTATCGAGTGCTTTGTCGCAATAGCTATGACCATTAGCGGTAATGATACCGTCGGTATTTTCGGCGACAACATAACCGTTAGGGTTCATGCAGAACGTGCGGACAAGATCGCCATATTGCTTAGTACGATATACTAGTTTTGCTTCATATACTTCGTCGGTAATATGACGGAAAATTTCAGCGGGAATTTCGACTCTGACCCCAACATCTACCTGGTTATTAAAGAGCGGGAGCCCTAAGGTCTTACATTGGAGGGAAAACCACTCTGAACCGGCTCGGCCTGGGGCGGAAATAAGGTATTTACAGTTTATTTCAAGGTCTTTGTTTGTTAATAGGCTATAGCCTTGATTTTGTTTGGTAATGGTTGCAACTGGGGTATTAAAGAAAAAGGTTATTTTGGTTTTTAGATATTCATAAATGTGTTCGAGTATTTTAAGATTGTTTTCGGTTCCCAGGTGGCGGACTTTGGCCTGGAGAAGATAGAGTCCGTGTTTAATAGCTGTGCGCCCAACGTTAGAGTTTTCTGTAGAAAACTGTTCGGATGGTGCGCCGTATTTGAGATTTATTTTATCAACATAGTCAATGAGATCCAGGACTTTTTCATCAGACAAGTAATCGGTTAGCCAGCCGCCGAATTGAGTGGTAAAGTTATACTTGCCGTCTGAGAATGCTCCTGCTCCACCAAAACCGCGCATAATAGCGCAGGGTTTACAGTTAATGCAGTTTGTAACTTTCTTTTCGGAAATTGGGCAATGTCTGGAATAAATGTCTTTTCCGGCTTCTAGCATAACAATACGGGCGTTCGGCTGTTTAATTACGAGTTCGTAAGCGGCATAGATGCCAGCGGGGCCACCGCCAAGAATTGCAACATCATAAGTTTGGTTCATAGTATTCCACCTCTTTTAATGGGTACATTGGGGAAAAGCGACCTCGGTTATTGTACGTTATTATTAGAGGTTTGTAAAGTTTTAATATTATTATTAGCAAGGTTTATCGGGCGTGTAGTTGTTATTATGTCTAAATATTTTAAATTTTAACTTAACAATAAGATTAGAAGAAGGAAATATGCAGTAATATGTCGAAAAATAGAATGCTAGCAAAATTATATTAAGGAGTGAATCTATTGAAAACAAAATTACTTATGACCTTGCTTGCCGGATTTATTTTAACTTTTTCAAGCCCTGTCTATGCTTACTATGGTGATGAGAGTGCTGATGATGTAATTGAAGATGGAAGTATGATTTTAGAGTTTCGCAATTTTAATCCAAGTCTGACCTTTAAGGCGAAGACATCAAGTGATACGTCAACTACCGATTTCAAAAATTCGCTGGGTCTAGAGGATAAACGTTCAAATGAAATTCGGTTGAATTTAGGACGTACACTTAGATTGTCCTACACTAAATTTAGTTATAGCGGCATCGGAACCCCGTCTGTGACAGTTAATTATGACGGACAATCATTTGATGGAACGGCTACCACTACTACGAATTTAGATATTGATTATGCTCGTCTATCATGGATGATTCCGGTTACAACTTCTGATGAAATGACTACAAAATGGATATTTGATATTAAGGCGTTCAAAGTTGCAACAGAAATTTCTGGTAAAGAACAGACAACAGGAACTGCTTTAGCTGTAAACAAGAAGTTTGTTGGGGGATTGCCAACAGTTGGTTTTTCTACTGCTTTTAGAGTGGCGTCAGATCTTACCGCTTATGCTGAAGTTACGGGGTTGCCACTTGGCAAATATGGACACTTCTATGATATGGAAGGCGGTTTAAAGTATGATGTGGGGAATTTCTCGGTTGGTGCAGGTTATCGTAATTTTGACTTGAATATTAATTATGACAGCAATGCTGTGCAATTAAAATTGGCTGGACCTTATTATAATTTAATGTACAAGTTCTAAAACTATAAAAAATTCCCTGGGCAGTTTGCTCAGGGAATTTTTTTAATATTTATTTATGGCGTCAGCTATACGCTTTATTCCTTCGCGTATTCGTTCTTCTGGCATGCAAGAATAGTTTAAACGTGCCGTGTTTTCAACTTTCTTATCAGGGAAGAAGGAGTCGCCAGGGACAAAAGCTACATCGCGTTCAAGACACATTTCAAAGAGTTTAACGGCTTTTATTCTTTCTGGGAATTCCACCCAAGTAAAGAGGCCGCCTTCCGGTCGGGTGAATTTAACATCAGCTGGGAAAAATTCTTCCATCGCCGCTACCATGGCATCGCGTCGTTTTTTGTATACGCTGATGATTTCTCGGATATGGGCTTCGAAGTCGTAGAGTTCAATATATTTGGATACTTCTTGTTGGCTAATTGATGAGGTATGAAGGTCGGCGGCTTGTTTGATCAAAATGAATTTTTCCAATAAAGCCTCATCGGCGGCTACCCAGCCTAACCTCATCCCTGGACAGAAGGTCTTGGAAAAAGTGCTGGTAAAAATGACCAATCCTTTAGTGTCAAAGGATTTTACTGCCGGTAGAATAGGGCCTTCAAAGCGCAACTCACCATAAGGATTATCTTCAATAATAGGAATTTCATATTGGTTGGCTAGTTTAACAAGCTCTTTCCGGCGCTCAATTGACCAAGTCCTGCCGGTAGGATTTTGAAAGTCAGGAATGACGTAAATGAATTTGGCATGCGGGTTAGCTTTAAGCAGCCGTTCTAATTCAGTCATTATCATGCCTTCATCATCGGTAGGTACGCCAATTGGGTTAGGTCCGTAAATACGAAATGCGGCGATAGCAGCTAAATAAGTAGGGCTTTCACATAAAAATACATCGCCTTCATCTAAGAATAGTTTACCGGTAAATTCCAAAACTTGTTGCGAACCATTGGTAATCAAAATGTTTGTATCGTCTACGGAAGTATTAAATTTAGTATTCATTCTTTGGGCAATCTGCCGCCGTAAGGGGGCGTAGCCTTCAGTTGTTGAATATTGGAGCGCTTGACCGCCAAATTCTTCTAGCACCAGGCGAGAGACGTCTTGGAGCTCTTTTATCGGAAAAAGCTCTGGTGCCGGGAGACCGCCGGCAAAGGAAATAAGTTGTGAACGTTGGGTTAATTTTAAAATTTCCCTAATTTCAGATGCTCGTAATGTTTTGGCACGATTAGAAAAGGTAATAGCCATGATGGACCTCCAATCTAATGTATGAAATTAATAATTACTTTATCTTACCATAAGCTAAAAGTGATGTAAACGCAACAATCGATATTAATGAGCCGGTATATAGCCGCTGGGGTATTCGTTTCTAAGCTTATTCGCAATAGGGGCATCAGAAGCAACTATGTCGTAACCACTTAGCTCGGTAGGATAAACCCAGCGATAAGTAGCGTGTTCGGTAAGCTGGAGTGTACCGCTGGTCCAAGTGCAAAAATACGCCATTACCAGAATTTGGCCAGCAGAATGGGTATATAGGCTTTCGGTAAAAAGACTATCAACGGTTATTCTAATATTAAATTCTTCCCGAAGTTCGCGTATTAGACATTCTTCCGGAGTTTCACCCAGATCAATTTTTCCGCCGGGAAATTCCCACTGGTTAGCTCGTTTATCTTGTGGAGTTTTTTTTGCTATAAGCACTTTGCCGCTCTTGATTAAGAGCGCGGCTGTAACCTTAAGTGTCATAGAAGTTTCGCCCCCATCAATTAATTTGGATAATGTAAATTTTGGCGACTATGACCAACGCCTTTGTTCCCCCAATTAATTAATTTGTTTTCTATTCGCGGTAAGCAATGATAATTCCTCTTTGAAAATTGTTGATATGTAATTGGTTGTAAAATAAAGTTCCAGAGCGAAAAGCTCTAAGTAAGCCAATGTAGTTGATGTATTGCAGACAAGATAAACGGCCATACTACCCATGTACCAAAAATGAGGAGGGATATATCTTGTTTAAGGCAAAAACGAATGAATATTTATCCAATGGTGTTATTGTTACACCATCAAATCCGGAAATTTATGAGCAAGCTACTATTGTGTATAACGGTTTATTGCCTAAAGCTGGAGCAAGAGATCTTTATGCCCATATTGGGTTTGGCTCTAACTGGGAAGGTGCTCAGGACGTTAAGATGATTCGGACAAAAGCGGGATTTGAAGCAACCGTAATTACAGCTAATGCTGACTCTTTGAATGTTGCGTTTAAAGATACGGCAAATAACTGGGACAACAATTGCGGCGCAAATTATGTTTTTAATATCGAGCAATAAAGAAAAGAGGCCTGCATAAAGCGGAGGCTGCTGAAAAAGCAGTAATTTAAGGCTCTGCAAATTTAAAGAGCTGGAATTACTAAAAAAAAGTAATTTCAGCTCTATTTTGATATAATTTAAACAATAGTGTAAGTAGGCGTGATTGATATGATAGCTAAATAGAAAAAAAGATTCGCTAACGGAAATTCCGTTGACATTTTTGAAAATTCAAAATATAATAAAGACGAAACAAAACAGTGAAATATTCCATTAAACCGAAGAATCCATAGCCTTGTTGGGAAAATTCGGAGGTGATAAAAAGGTGGATGAATTTACTGAATGCCGAATTATAAATGAAGAGCAGATTAAAAAAATTGTTGATGCCCTTATTGCTATAATTATTGATGCTGATGAATAAAAGAATCGAGAAATACTTTTAAAGCTTCTTGCTGTTTGGGTGAGAGGCTTTTATATTTTTGGATTATTTCCTGAATATCCTCAGTTAAAGTAATTTCCAAGATGTTATCTGTTTGAGAAGTTTTTTCGATAAGAGAAGAGATCAATTCACCAGTGAGAGCATTTAGTAAGAGCTTTTTTTCCGCGTCGGAAAGATCGCGCGCGTTTATTTCTTCTTTAAGTTTATGAAAAACATAGGTTTCAGCCTGAGGGTGAATAATACCAAAATAAAAAACATCTAGGGGGACATTGAGAGCGGTACAGATTCGTTCTAACGAATCTAACGAGGGATTCGCTTCATTTCGTTCGATTTTATAGATCATGGTTTGATCTAAGTCTACTTTAGAACCTAATTCTTTGGCGGAAAGATTGTTTTTATTTCTAAGATATTTAACTCGTGGACCTATATTCATAAGTCTCCTCCAATGATGAATAACATTCTAGATTAATTATACATTTGTTTTATATAAAAAATAAAGTTAGAAAATAATTCTAAAAATCGCTATTGACTAATAGAATAGTATTCTATAGAATGTAATTACAACAAAACATACATATATTACCAATTTAGTAATTTTATTCTAAAAATATTGTTTTCAAGAATTGTTGTGCAGAGTTTGATATGAGGAGGGGCTGTTAATGGAGTCGTATAATGACTATTACCGGTTAACTGAGGGGTATTTGAGAAATTATTCTAAGCTGAATCTGGCTCTCGAAAATTTACTATTGGCAAAACAATATAAAGAAGCGGAGCTATCTGATATTAAAATTCCGATTGCTAAATATGGAATTGAACCAGGTGGTCCGCGCGAATTAACGATGACGGAAGCCTATAGTGAAAAAATGTTATATTTGCAAAAAGATTTACATCTGTTAAATGGGGATATTCTAGCGCTTGAAATTAAAATGAAGCAAATACAGCTGGCGATAGAGGCATTAAATGAAATTGATCGCAAATTAATCGAATTACGGTATCAAGAGGGAATGCAGTGGAAAGAGATCTGTGAAGAAATTGGGTATAGTGAAGTTCAATCCAAACGGCGCACGTATCAAGCGGTAGGGCAGATTTCGAAGCAATTATTCGGATATCGAATGCTTATGGATGATCGACGCTTTTCATTCATTTGCTGATAAAAACAAATATATCTGCAAAATGTATGACTGATATAAAAAAAGGAGTTTGTTTATTATTGTCGAATATAATATCTAAAAGTTATTGCTAGGCGTTCGTTGTTTTGTTCTCTAATTATGCTGAACGTTGGTTATTCCGTTTTCTTAATATTAAAAAAGAGGTGAGTGCGACTGAGAAAGGGATATATTGTAATAATAATGATGCTGCTGATCGGATTTGGAACGTTGAACGTGTCGGCAGCGGGAGCGGATGGTTCAGTTAATTATGGTGATCGTGGCGATGAGGTAAAGATTGTTCAGCGGCTGTTAGCGGAAACAGGGTTTTATGCTGGGGAGATTGATGGAGTTTTTGGCCAAGGAACCGCGCAGGCGGTTAAGTCTTTCCAAATGTATAATGGGTTGTCCGGAGACGGAGTTGCTGGAAGGGATACCGTGGCTTATTTGCGGCGATCGACCACCAAGCCTGATCGGTATAGCCGGGCTGTCACCGTGTCAGCTTCAGCGTATACCCGCTATGATTCTGGCAACTGTGCCTATACCGCCCGTGGACATGTAGTGCGCAGAGGGCTGGTTGCTGTTGATCCAGATATTATTCCGTTAGGAACCCGGCTATACATAAATGGTTATGGATATGCTATTGCTGATGATGTAGGCGGAGCTATCCAGGGTAATAGTGTTGATTTGGCGTTTGATAACGTTGATGAGGCAATGGGGTTCGGACGGCGAAAAGTGACGGTTTATATATTGGATTAACGGGTTAAAAATTTTTAGTTGTTTAAAAGGTGACTAAAAATGGTTGGGATTTTGGTTTAGCCCGGTAGAGGGCAACCGAAAGCCTAACTATTTTTTTTATGTATTGGTTTTATCCAATAGTTGCAGGAGGTAAATATATGCAAGACTATGTAGAATATTTAAATGAAAAAATTGATGTAATGGTGGAACGGAGTCCGTTTTTAAAATTAATTGGTATAAAAGTGACGGATATTCAGGACGGGGTGGCTGTGGGGACTATACAAGTGTCAGCTGACGAGCATACTAATTTATATCAAATTGCGCATGGCGGGACGCTTGCTTCGCTTGCTGATACAGTGATGGGACTTGCTTGTGCTACAACTGGTAAAAAAGTGGTCACGTTGGATATCAATATGAATTATTTAGGCGCAGCAGTTGTTGGTGATGTAGTTACTGCTACGGCTAAGCTGATTCACGGTGGTAAGAGTACTATGGTAGTAGAGTGTGACCTCACTAAAGAAAACAGGCAGCTTATTGGTAAAGCACGGGCAACATTCTTTGTTACGGGTATGTTGGGGCGGCAATGGTAAGTGAACAGATTATGATTAGTGGGACTAACGCCAACTTGGCGGCTGAAATCCATTATCCAGGCGACAATGATTTGGCGACAACGTTGATTATTTCGCATGGATTTCGTGGATCTAAGGAAGGCGGCGGACGGGCGGTTCAACTGGCGCAGCGAGTTGCTGCCTTGGGCTATACGGTAATCCGGTACGATTTTACGCCGCTGGGGTCTCTTACCAAGCAGGTGGCCGAACTTGCGCAAGTAGTCAACTTTTCTCGAGCCAACTTAAGTCGGCGAATTATTCTTTTAGGGCGCAGTATGGGCGGAAGCGCTTCTTTGGTCTATGCCAGCATTAATGATGGTATCAGTGGGGTGTGCTTGTGGGCTACGCCTTCGGATTTGGAAGAGACATTTAGGTTGTCGTTGGGGGAAGATTATGATCGTCTTTTGCGCAATGATTTTTTAGTTGTAAAAGATGGCGATAGTGAATTGACGTTGGCGAAAGATTTTATCCAGGATTTTGCTAATTATAATCTCGAACAGTGCATGGATAGTTTAAATAATCTGCCGGTTCTTATTATTCACGGTGATGCTGATGAAATTGTACCGTTTCATCAGGCGGAAAAACTTTTCAATTCTGCGGGGCATGATAAAGAATTAGTTGTTATAAATGGGGGAGACCATCAATTGGCTGCGTGTCACCAGGCGGCGGAGGATAGGGTGCTGGGCTGGTTGACTAAATTGTCGTTAGTTGCGGATTGAATTTATAAAATAAGTTTATACTAGCGAGGAATAATGGAATAAGGAGTGGCTGGCTTTGGATTTTATTCCGGTTCAGTTGTTGCCTTTAGTCCTTGCGCTAATATCTGGAGTTCTAATGGCTGTGCAGGGTTCATTAAATGCGGCGCTTAGTAAAACAATTGGTTTGTGGGAGGCTACTTTTGTCGTTCACATAACAGGTACAATTGTGTTATTAGTGGCGCTTTTTGTTTTAAGGGTTGGTCGTGGTAATTTTGCCAATCTGAGTGACGCTTCATGGTATTCTTGTCTTGGCGGAGTGGTAAGTGTGTTTATTATATACTTAGTAGCGGCTAGCATCCCTGAGGTTGGAGTAGCTAATGCCACGACAGCAATCATTGTGGGCCAGGTTTTGATGGCACTTGTGATTGACCAGGTAGGAGGATTAGGTTTGCAGCGTATCTCGTGGGGTTGGGAACATGTATTAGGGTTGGCGTTTTTGGCGTTTGGGGCAAAATTACTCCTGAAATGACTTTTTTTTCCTTCACAAACCAAGCGTTTTCAAGTATACTCAAAGGTAGTATTTTTTATCTGTGGACATAAAAGGAGGATGAGTAATGGATTTAAGCTTTACTCCCGACCAGTTGGCGTTACAAAAAATTGCGCAAGAGGTAGTAGCAAAGGAAATTACACCCTATGCTCTAGAAATGGATCATAATGGAAAAATAAAGCCGGATTTGCTGGCTAAACTTAATGATGCTGGGTTCTTAAATTTACCAGTACCGGAAGAATATGATGGTCCAGGACTAGATGCCATAACAATTTCATTAATCTATGAAGAACTTGGTAAAGGCTGTGCCGGAGTAGCTACAACCGTTGCCGCAAATTCCTTAGCGTCATATCCGGTAATAGTTGCGGGAAACGACGAACAAAAAAGATATTACTTTGACAAGATAAATAATGGCGCATTGGCTGCTTTTGCTCTAACCGAACCTGGTGCAGGCTCTGATGCCGGAGCTGTAGCCACAACCGCTGTAAAAGACGGCGATGACTATATTCTTAATGGAACAAAGTGCTTCATTACTAATGGCGGAATTGCTGAAATCTATATTATTTTTGCTAATGCTCGTAAATCAGCGGGTATTCGTGGCTTGACTGCGTTTATTGTTGATCGCGATGCACCGGGATTTTCGGTAGGTAAAGAAGAAGAAAAAATGGGTATTCGGGCCTCCAATACTTGTGAGCTTATCTTAGACAATGTTCGGGTTCCGGCGACACATCGTTTAGGGCGCGAAGGTGAAGGCTTTAGAATAGCAATGAGGACATTGGATGCTGCTCGTCCATTTGTAGGAGCTGTTTCGGTAGGTATAGCCCAAGCCGCTTTAGATGCAGCTTCTAAATATGCTAAGGAAAGAATTCAGTTTGGTAAACCAATAGCATCTTTTCAGCTAATACAAGCTGCTATTGCCGATATGGCAATGCAAGTTGAAGCTGCACGCTTGTTGGTGCATAAAGCGTGCTGGCTCAAAGACCAAGGCTTACCATTTAGCAAAGAAGCTGCTATGGCTAAATGTTATGCTTCGGACACAGCAATGAAAGTTACTGTTGATGCTGTACAAGTACTTGGTGGGTATGGGTATATTAAAGAATACCCGACTGAAAAATACATGAGAGATGCAAAAATTATGCAGATATACGAAGGAACCAACCAAATTCAACGGACGGTTATTGCCAATCAAATTTTATATTAAAAATATTAGACTTTTATGGTAAAAAGACATTGAGCGGCAGTCAGGATAACTGTCGCTCAATGTCTTGTGTCTATTGTCAAAATGTTTGTAAAAGTCCAGACCAAATAATATTTATTGGAGAGGATGAATAACCTTGATAACAATTCCAGCAGAAACTAAAGATAAGTTTAGCAAATCAGCTGAATTTATAGTAGAGTTAACAAAGGCTGATCCGAAGATGTTTGGTTGCAGTATGGATTTATACTTATATTTAACTAGATTGGAGCAGTTGTTGTATTTGACTCGAAAAAAATGTCATAATGAGTCTGAAGAATATCAAGAGATCGCAGATTATAATGCTTTTGTTATGTGGAAATCCAGCATAATACTTAGATTAAAGAGTTTTATTGGAGTAGCAGCTTCGACAGAATTCCCTGAATATGTAAAAGAAGGACTGGAAGCGGTTGACGCATGGATAGTTAGTGTAGATTTGGCTTGTAAAGATAAAGGGTAATAGCCGGCAACATATGGCGGCTGGTCAGTAGCAGTTATTTATATACATAATTAATTTACAATAAAATATTGACACTGTAAGACGCGGTAGTATATAATATTATCGTTGGTGTTTTGCCAAAAATGAATACGCGACCGTAGCTCAGTCTGGTTAGAGTACCACGTTGACATCGTGGGGGTCACTGGTTCGAACCCAGTCGGTCGCACCAGAAAAATTAAGGGTTCTGAGATTTCTCAGGCCTGTTTTTTGTGTTTTGATAACATTTTGACGTAAGCGTTGTCATGAGTTGACCTATTTTTAACTGGATATAAATTAGGATAATTCGGAGAAAAATGAGGCTTTTAATCGTATGAATTTTGGAGAAAATAAAAAGTATGTTTTTAGTAAAGAAATAGCAAAAGCATTAAATGAATTAGGGTATGCTAAACTCACTAAGGTTCAGGAAGAGGTAATACCTTTAGTTTTTGCTCAAAAGGATATTATCGTTAGAGCTCAAACGGGTAGCGGTAAGACCGCGGCTTTTGGCATCCCGGTTTGTGAGAAAATAGAACTAGAACAAAAAAATCCACAGGTATTAGTTCTTACGCCGACTAGAGAGTTGGCGGTGCAATTAAAACAAGATATCGCTAATATCGGAAGGTTTAAAAGAATAAGGTGCGCGGCTGTTTTTGGCAGGCAGCCCATGGAAATACAAAAAAGAGAATTGAGGCAAAGAGTACACATTGTTGTCGGTACACCAGGAAGAACCTTGGATCACATTGAAAGAAAAAATATAAATTTAGAAGAAGTGCGGTATCTGATCATTGATGAAGCCGACAAAATGTTGGATATGGGCTTTATCGAGCAGATGAAAGCGATTATAAAAGTGTTGCCTGCTAATAGGAGCACGATGCTATTTTCTGCCACTATGCCAGATGAGATTCAGGAAATATGCCAGCAATACATGAAACAGCCAATAAACATCGAAGTTGAGTCGGAAAACCATAGTCTAGAAAACATTCGGCAAGTTTACTATGAAGTAGAAGAAAATGAGAAGTTTAATCTTCTTACTAGGCTAATATCTATTGAAAGACCGGATAGCGGTATTTTCTTTTGTAATACAAGGGACAAGGTAGAAGATATTTTTGAAAAATTGAAACAGAAAGGCTACTCTTGTGGGATTTTGCATGGCGGAATGGAACAACGGGATCGCTTGCACTCTATCCATGATTTTAAACGGGGAGAATTTAAGTTTTTAATTGCAACCGACGTGGCAGCTAGGGGGATTCATGTAGACGATATATCGCTAGTGGTCAATTATGAAATGCCGTTGGCTAACGAAAGCTATGTTCATCGAATTGGCAGGACTGGGCGGGCTGGGAATATAGGAGCGGCGATTATATTTGTAACTAAGGATGAATATAGGACTTTCCACGAGCTTGAGGAATATGTTCATTATAAGATACCGAAACAAGAAACGCCGACGCTGGGAGACGCTGAAGAAGAAAAACTAATTTTAAGTCACCGCGCTGAAAGTGAGTCAACTGTAAAAATTGATATAGGTGAAAAATTGAATCGACAAATTACTAGAATTAGGATAAATGCGGGAAAGAAGACGAAATTGCGCCCCGGGGATATACTAGGGGCGATTAGTAGTATTTCAGGCATTAACGGCGAAGATATTGGAATTATTGATGTCCGAGATACATGCTCTTATGTTGAGATTCTTGAGGATAAAGGAAAACTTGTCATGACGGCACTTGAAGTAACAAAGATAAAAGGGAAGATTCAGAAGATAAAAGAAGTAGGTTTTCCAAATTAATATTTTGAAGAAAATTAGCACTAATTCATAAAGCGTTGCCGGCAGATTCGGCCCCGCGAAATTGATTGCAAAGACATGTTATTGACAGATGAAAATGGTGATTGTACTATATAGCTTGGCATAAGAAATCAAAATGTGTCGAATTTAAGCGTTATTAGTTGTTGCAAGATTGGAAGTGGTTGAGTGGACAAGTGGGAATTGGACAAGTTTCTGCGGCGGCTTACTCCTTTTGAAGAGGCGTTAAGGGCATCGCAGGATATTCGGGTACTGAAACCACTGGTTCGGGGGGAATCTACTCAAAAATATCCGATTTTTGATAACCGGGATATTGTAGACAATATCTTAAGTAATCAAATTAAAGACGATGATAAGTTAGCTTTTGCTTCAGAAGGGATTAGTTTTTGCTGTCATCCCCGGTTTCTTAAAACGCCGATCCATAGTCATTCGTTTATCGAAATGCTATACGTCTATTCCGGGCAATGCCGCCAAATTATTAATGATACGGCGGTAACAATGCAACAGGGACAAATATGTATCATTGATACAAATGTTCATCATCTAATTGAATCTGCCAGTGAAAACGACATTATTATTAATTGTTTGATGAGCCGTAGCTATCTTAAGGAAGTTCTCATTAGCCGTTTATCAGGCAATGATTTATTTTCGGCATTTTTTGCGAAGGCTTTGGATCCAAACAATGATGCTAACAATTATATGATTTTTAGTTCGGAAGACTCAGAAAAGATTCGTCAGTTTATGGTGTATTTACTATCGGAGAGCTTTAGCCGGTCAGTTTGGTCTGAGGAAGTTATTAATAGTTATATGGTGCTTATTTTATCTGAACTATTGACGATTTATACAGGAAACATCAAAAATCAAAAAACTTATACTATAAAGAACATAAAGCTGTCGGATATTATTCTTTATATTCAAGAAAACTGTCAGCAAGCGACGCTAGAATCAACAGCCGAGCAGTTTCACTTTAATGCTAATTATTTGAGTAGAATGTTAAAACAGGTAACAGGGTATAATTTTACTGATATACTTCACGAAGCAAGACTAAAAAAAGCTTGTATCTTGATCAATAATTCGAATATGGCTATTGCTAAGATTGCGAATACCGTCGGGTATCAGAATGTTAACTTTTTTTACCAAATATTTAAAAAACATTATAAAAAAACTCCTGCAGAGTATCGAAAAGAAAGCTAAAAATTATTCGCGATTAATTATAATGAAATCCCGTTGTGTGCAAAGTAACGCTTGCACACAATGGGATTTCGTTTTTTAAAAATTTCTGCAATATTATGAACAAATCCGTCATAAGTACGTAAAATACCGTCATTGTTGTGTCTACAAGGGTACGTTAAGATAATGTTAACAATAAGTTAAAAAAAGTTGTCGCATTATTGTTACTTGAAAGAAAACAATAAATATTATGCAAAGGAGTGAGAAAAAACGGAGTTCTAAAAAACAAAATATCTGAATTTTAGGCAATGTTGCTGAGGAAACATGGATGCTCTTTAACATTGGCTGAAAACAACTTTAGGAGGGTATTTATGAAAAAAAACCTGGTAGTATTATTAATGTTTGTGTTTATTTTTTCCCTGGCCGGTACAGCGTTTGCAGCTGTAACAGGTAATCCTTTTGTGGATGTTCCAGCAAAACATTGGTCTTATGATGCAGTTAATAAATTGGCGGTTGCCGGAATTATCGAAGGTGTCGACGGCAAGTTTAATGGCGACAAAACCATTACCCGCTACGAAATGGCCGTGATTGTGGCTAAAGCGTTAGCGAAAGAAGAAAAAGCCGATCCTGAGCAAAAGGCTTTGATTGAAAAACTGAGCGTGGAATATAAAACTGAACTTCAAAATATGGGCATGCGGTTAAGCACCGTGGAAGAAAAGGTTAACCGGGTAAATTTCTATGGTTACTTAGGACTGCGGTTTGATTATGGAAAAGGAAATGCTTTTAGTTCAGAGGGCATTCAGACCGAAGCCGTTCATGTAGATACATATACTACTTATAAAATAAACGATAAATCTACGGTTGTACTTGAGAATGTATTCCATAATAACATGAGAAGTATTGGTGCTACTGCTGGTTCCCTCCTCGATGGGATGGATACTGCATCATATCCTAATGGTTGGAACCAGTTAGCACATTCGGTTTTTGTTAACACGGCATTGGATCAGGTGAAATTTACGGTTGGTCAATTTCCCATGATTCCGGCCTACGGCATGGTTCTCAGCAGTGAAGACTTCCAAGGCTCCCGGGTTAAAGGGGTAAAAGCCAGCTACGGAATCGGCCAGGTTACCGCAACTGTATTCTCCGGGAAGACTTTCGGCTTATATGGTCTTGGCACTGAATATGCGGAAGCCGGAAAATACAATTTGGCGGAGCTTGATTTTGCTGTATCGAAAAAAACGAATATTAAAGCCGCGTACCATGATGCAAAAACTGCGAACTATGGCGAAGTTGGTTTTGATACAAAATTGACCAATGATCTGGTGTTTGAAGCCGCAGCCGCAAAGAACGATCAGGATGTAGACAACAATAAGTCGTATTATGCTCAGTTGAAGTACAAACAAGCGATGTTTTGGGCAGTGCCGCACTCTTATGATCTATTTGTTGGCTATCGCAAAATACCGGCAAATGCAACCTTAAATGGCGGCTCAAACTCTGATTTTAATGGTAACTATACGTATAATGTCAAAGGTGCTATTATCGGTGCACATTATGTTCCGGATAAAATGGTGATGTTAACTACTTGGTACTCCTTTGGCAAAAAGATTGATACGAATAAAGATCAAAATGCGTTCCGGGCACAACTAGATTTCTTCTTTTAAGACAGTTTGATGGATTTATTGTTAAAGTCGGCGGCTCCATTTTTCCAGGTGGAGGAATCCGCCGACTTTAACGAGTAAAAATGCTAGTTCTTGAGGTTAACAGTAAATAGATGAAATAGGTGATCAAAATGGTAGAGAATGTTCCACAAGATGCAGTAATTGTACATAGATTAAAAACGGAATACCTGTCAAATCCGGTCGGAATGGATATAAAGATGCCTCGGCTGAGCTGGGAAATAATATCCGCCAGGCGAGGCGCGCGGCAGACTGCGTATCAGGTGATAGTTGCGACAACGCCGGAGAAAGTGGAACAAGCTGTCGAGGTGCTCTGGAATACCGGGAGAGTTGAGTCGTCTGAATCAGTTAATTGCGTTTATGAAGGGCCGGAGCTTCAGTCGCGGCAGCGGTATTACTGGAAAGTTCGGATTTGGGATGAAGCCGGTGCGGCGACTGAATGGAGTGAGGTTGCCTGCTGGGAAATGAGTTTGCTTACGCCACAGGAGTGGGTGGCAAAATGGATTGAGCCGGAACAGCGGCCAACAATTAAAGATGAAAAAAGAAAGTTTTTTGAAATGTTTGAGGGAAACCGGGTAGCGGAAAATGATTATTCGCGTCTTAATCCCTGCCCTATATTAAGAAAAGAATTTACTATTGATAAGAATATTACAAGAGCTAGAATTTATGCTACCGCGCATGGGGTTTACGCGCTTTCGCTTAATGGGAAAAAAGTCGGCGACCGGGAATTAGCGCCGGAGGTTACCGCATATCCTAAATATCTTCAGTATCAAACGTATGACGTAACGACGATGCTTGCAGAAGGAAACAATGTTCTTGGTGCAGTTTTGGCTGATGGCTGGTATGCGGGGCGGATCGGGTTGACCGGCGACAGTTGTCAGTATGGAGATAAGCTGGCGTTACTTTTGCAATTTGAAATAGACTACGCTGATGGGAATAAAGAAGTGATTACTTCTGATAAAAGTTTTGTTTCTTCAACCGGTCCTTGGGTATATTCGGATATATTTATTGGTGAACGTTATGATGCCAGACTAGAGAAGACTGCCTGGGATTGTGCGGGAGCTGCCAAAGGTGAATGGAGTCCAGTTCGTGAGGTTGGTTATGGTTATAATAGCTTAGTAGCTCAGTATGGTGAACCGGTGCGGGCTATGGAACAAATTAAGGCGAGCAGGGTTATAACAACCCCTAAAGGGGAAACCGTTATTGATTTTGGTCAGGTTTTAGTTGGAAGGGTTAGAATGACTGTTGCCGGACCTAGCGGGACTGAAGTGGCGCTTGAGCACAGCGAAGTGCTGGACGAGCAGGGCAACTTCATGATGAATATTATGGGGCGCAGCAAAGCGCAAAAAGATTGGTATATTCTAAAAGGCGAAGGCCAAGAAATTTATGAACCGCAGTTTACTTTTCACGGATTTCGCTATGTAAAAGTAAGTGGGTATCCTGGCTTGGTTACGACTGAAGCTTTTACCGCAGTGGTGCTTTATTCGGGGTTAGAAGTGACCGGACAATTTGAATGTTCCGATAGCCGGATTAATCAATTGCAGCAAAATATTATGTGGAGTCAGAAGGGGAATATGCTGGCGATTCCTACGGATTGTCCGCAACGGGAACGTTCTGGTTTTACGGGGGATATTCAGGTATATGCGCCTACTGCCTGTTTTAATATGGATGTAGCGGCTTTTTTAACTAATTGGCTGCGTAATCTGGCGTTAGAGCAGCGTGAAGATGGGGCAGTCCCGGTTATAGTGCCGTACTTTCCGGCGATTGAAGAGATGCAGGCTGGAATGGGAACCCATACCTCGGCCGGCTGGGGTGATGCTTGTGTTATTGTACCGTGGGTGCTGTATCAGGCGTATGGGGATGCCCGTATTTTGGCGGAAATGTATCCGGTGATGGTCAAGTGGCTCGAATACGTTATCCGTGAAGCTGCTGAAAATATTCCGGAGAATATTACTGGCGAGCTGACGGAAGCACGGCGTCAACGTCAGCGATATTTATGGAATACGGGATTTCATTTCGGCGATTGGCTGATTCCGAGTTTGTGCGACGAACAAGATGGGGCGATGCGCGGCGCTTTTATGACGAAAGAATTAGTATCTACCTGTTTTTATGCGTATTCGGCGCAACTCATGGCAGATATTGCCACACGTTTAGGAAAACCGGAAGCGGCAACGTACTACGGGGAATTATCCGGCAAAGTTCGCGAAGCGTTTGCGGCAGAATATTTACAGGAAGACGGTACTTTGACAGCTCATTTTCAGGGAATCTATGTGCTAGCCTTAAAAATGAACATGATTCCAGATGGTATGCGGAGTAAAGTGCTGGATCAACTGGTTGGACTTATTGTGAAGAATAACAATAGATTGGATACAGGGTTTCTTTCCGTGCCGTTTCTTCTGGATGTTCTTTCCGAAAATGGTCGCCGGGATGTGGCTAACCAGTTATTGTACCAGACTGATGGCCCATCTTGGCTATATCAAGTGGAAAAAGGTGCAACTACAATGTGGGAACGTTGGGAAGCAATATTGCCTGATGGTAAAGTAACCGGTGCATCGTTTAATCATTACGCCTTTGGCTGTGTGGGGGATTGGCTGTACCGGGTGATTGGCGGTATTCGCGTCGGTAAGGCTGGCTATCACCACAGTGTGATCCAGCCGGAACCAGACGACCATCTTACCTATGCGAAAACCAGGTTTAGCTCGGTTTATGGAGAACTTGGCGTTGAGTGGCACTTGATTAGCGGAAAAATGAAAATGGCTGTAAGCATCCCGGTGAACACCGCCGCAACGGTTATTTTACCTGGGGCTCAGTTGAAAAATGTTAGCGAGCAAGGGATTGCCATAGATCAAAATATAGCTGGTGTGTTTGCGGTTAAAGAGACCGGCAATAAAGTGACAGTGGAAATCGGATCAGGAAACTATGAGTTTGAATATTGTTATGAGAGAGGATTGGTTGAGCAATGAATCAAGTAAATACAGAAATTCAGAAGCGTACACCGTTTGGCCGTCTGGTCAGCGGAATTGTTTTAGGTCAGTTTGGTTATATCATGGCTACTATTGTTCCGTTAGTTATATTGTTAACTTTTAAGTTTTTAGAAATTGACCCTCAAAATGTTACCGCTGATTTTAGTATGGCGACAGGGGCCGGAGCATTAGTAGGTATTATTGCCGCGTACATCGGTGGGGTAGTCAGTGATCGTACGACAGTGGCTTTTGGCAGGCGGCGGACGTGGATTTTACTTGGTACTGTTCTTGCTGCTGTGGCCATGGTTGGAATAGGAAAGACTAGTACTGTTGGTATGGTTATTGTTTTGTGGTGTGTAGCGTTGACGTTTTATGCATTTTCTTTTGCGGCTTTGTCAGCGTTGGTTCCCGACCAGGTTGAAGAAGCAAAACGGGGCACGGCTTCAGGTATTGTAGGCTTGTGTAATCCTATCGCTATTTTGGTTGGTATGGGAGTAATGACCGCGCTTAATAATCAGCCGGTTGATTTTAAGTTTACTGTTCTGGCTGTTATATCGGTTATTTGCGCTGTTGTAAGCTGTATATTGGTAAAGGAAGAAAAGCCAATAGCAGTTAAAGAAGAAAATTTCGGTAAAACGCTGACTTTTGGGGAATGGCTCGGGAGAATTTACCCCAATCCGCGAAAATACCCGGCGTTTTCTTGGGGCGTACTTACCCGGTTTTTGGTTTGCCTCGCGTTTGCCACACAAGTGTTCGGGGCGTTGTATTTTATGCAAAAGTTTAATGTTTCACCGGCAGATGTTACTGGGATTGCTGCTTTGAATGCCCTTGTTCAGACTGTTGGACTGGGTGTATCTAGTATCGTTGGCGGGATGCTTTCCGATAAGTTTAGAAAACAAAAACCGTTTGTATCTATTGCTGCTATTGTTGTTGCAATTGGTATTGTTATTATGGCTTTTGCCCCCTCGATACCAGTTGCCTTTATCGGGACAGCTGTGCTTGGAATAGGGTATGGTGCGTACATTGCCGTAGATATGGCGCTGATCTCACGGATATTGCCGAATCCCAAAGATGCAGCTAAGGATTTTGGTATCATGAACGTGGCCAGCCAGTTGCCTCAGTCTATATTACCGGTGTTTGCTCCCTTGCTGATTGGAGCCGGTGGATTTCCGCTGTTTTTTGGACTGCTTGCTATTGCGGGATTACTAAGTGCAGTGGCGGTTGCGCCAATACCTGAGGTGTCTTCTGCACCGGAAAAGTAGCGCTTGCTAATATAAAAAGACTTTCGGCCTGATTGGCTGAAAGTCTTTTTATATTATTTCTTTTTATTTAAAGCGTCAAGCTGTTTTTGCAAGTGTTCAATTTGATCTTGTAGCTTTTTTATCTCAGGGTCCAATTTTTCAGGGGTATTATTTTCTTTTTTCACTTTTGCAGTAGCTTCTTTTTCTTGTTGGGCTTCGATGACGTCATTTAATAAGGTTCGTTGTGAAGCAATTGTAAACAGTACTTGTGCTGTTAAAAACAGACCATTTGCTAAAATGTTAAGTTCATCAATGGTTAATGAGTGCTCAACAGAAAGCGCAAATAGATAGAAAAGTAAACTTGCTTCATTTGGGGTTAAGTCAAAAAATATGGATTGATCTGGGACTATCTCAAATTTTTCCAAATGATTCCACCTCGTAACTATTTTATGCAATAGTTGAAGGGATAAGAACTTGGCTGAAATATTGCAAAATACTACTATGTTAGAACAAAAATATCAAAAGGTAAATTAAGGGAAGCTGACAAAGTCATATGGATGAAATTTATTCGGACGAGATTATATAGGGTAAGCGAAATTTAATTAGTGAAGAGGGGGTAATTAGAGTGGATAATTCGATAGTGGTTGATGAGCTGATTGACGGAATGGCTAAACCTCAGGGGAGTTTGGGGTTGTTAGAAAAACATGCTAGAAGGGTATTGAACAGTTGGGGCGGAATGAGTGATTTTAAGCCATGTCACGTAGTGTTTGCATCGGATAACGGGGTCGTGGATGAAGGGGTGGCAACTTTCCCTCCGGTAATTACTTATTTGCAAGCAAAGAATATGGTGGAAGGGCGGGCGACGATTAATTCGTTTTGTCGGGCCTACGATATTCCCTGCGTAGTGGTGGATGTTGGCGTCAATTCGCCGGATGCGGTGGGGCTAGACTACAAAATTGCTCGTGGCAGTAAAAACTTTGTCCGCGAACCGGCGATGAGTGAAGCTGAATATGCCGCTATTCACAAGGCGGCAGGCGAGGTTGTTACGGATCTTACTGGGAAAGGTTATACTTTATTTTCGTTTGGCGAAATGGGGATCGGCAATACTACTACATCTTCCGCGGTGCTGCATGCGCTTACCGGTATTGAACCGGAATTTGTTGTTGGTTATGGTGCCAGTCAGCCTAATAGTGAAGTGATTATCAGAAAGCGCAATGCTATTGTTAAAGGGATGGAGCTTAATCGGGCCAGTCTCAATACCACGCAAGATATCATCAGGTGCCTGGGCGGCTTTGATATTGTGGGAATGTGTGCGGCGATGCAGAAATGTGCCGAACTTGGCCTGCCTTTTGTTATTGACGGCTTTATCAGCGCGGTTTCTTTCGCTTGTGCTTGTCGTATTAACGACGCAGTAAAACAGTATGCGATTCCCTCGCATCTTTCGAAAGAACCGGGGATGGTCTATGCATTACTGTTGGGTGGAATACTGGTCGACGAAGTGCCGATTCGCGGCAATCTAGCCTTAGGCGAAGGTACAGGCGCGGTATTGATGGTCGGTTTGTTAAAGGCCATGCTAGGCGCGGTTAAAAATATGGCCCGGATGTCAGATTTTGATTTAAGCGATGCGGCGATAAAAACTTCGGTATGATAATAAATATTTATTCATTTACGGCGATAGTTTAGAGGAGTTTGCGAAACAAATGTACAAATATTTCCAACATAGTTGAGCAATATTTTTCCATAACTATGTTGGGGGTGGGCTGATGCAAAATTATTGCGGTCTTGCCTTAGAAGAGATCGTGAATATCGACATTCTTCAGGAGATACAGGATAAATTCTGCAAAGCAACTGGCTTGGCGGCGATTATTGTTGATGTTGCCGGTAAGCCGGTTACCCTGCCTAGTGAGTTTACTGAATTCTGTAAATATGTCCGGTCGACATCCATCGGGTTAGTCCGTTGTATGGATTGTGATGACCGAGGCGGGCGGACGGCCACGGAAAACCATCAACCGGTTGTGTACAATTGTCATTTGGGTTTGACCGATTTAGCGGCACCGATCATTGTTAATGATGAATATTTGGGGGCCTTTTTGGCCGGACAAGTTGTTATGGCAACAGACGGTCATGATGCTAGAATTGAGACGCGGCGACGATGGATTGAAGCGGGGTTTGATCCCAAGGTGCATATGGAAGTATTCGACATTGTCGAGGTGGTACCGCCGGAGCGAGTTAAAGCCGGGGCTGATCTCTTATATATTATGTCTAACTATATTGTTGAAATGGGAATTGCTAACATCAGTCAACGGCAACTACTAGCAGAAATGAAAGCCAAGGCTGAGCTGGAAACTTTGCTCAAAGCCAATGAACTTAAAGCGCTGCAGTCTCAGGTTAATCCACACTTTTTATTTAATACGTTGAATACCATTGCTCGGCTGGCGATGTTGGAAGGGGCGGAGCGTACGCAGGAGATGGTGTTCGCGCTATCGGATCTATTGCGGAATAATTTGCGGAATATTGACCAGTCAAACACCTTGGCGGAAGAAATTTCTTCTATTAAAAATTACTTATTAATTCAGCAGGTACGATTTGGTGACCGGGTCAAGGCGGAAATTAATATTCCGGCAGATTTAGAAAAAATGGGCATTCCGGTAATGACTTTGCAGCCGTTGGTAGAGAATTCAATTATCCATGGTTTGGAGCCGAAAAAAGAAGGCGGCAATATCCAAATTACCGCTAAAGTTGAAGCTGATAAATTACTGATTATAATCGCTGATACCGGGGTAGGGATTAAGCCAGAGAAAATCCTGGGGATTTTCGGCGATGAAAAGCGGACGGCGTGCAAGGGGCAGACCACCGGCTTAGGAATTATTAATGTTCATAAAAGGCTTCAAAATCATTTTGGCAATGAGTATGGGATTAAAATTGACGCTCAGCCAGGGCTTGGCACGATCGTCAAAATTTATCTGCCATTAGCGCGGTACTGACCATTTCGCTGAAAGGGCGTGGGAAAATGTACAAATTACTGATTGTCGATGATGAAGTATTAGAACGGCAGGCGATACGGAAAATTAGTGAGACTCAGTGTGCTGAATTCGGTGGCATCTATGAAGCAGGCGATGGTGATAGTGCGGTAGCTGTTGCGCGAGAACAGCGTCCTGATATGATTGTTATGGATATTCGTATTCCCGTAATTTCCGGTCTGGAGGCCACCCGACAAATCAGAAGTTTTTTGCCGGAAAGTCAGATTATTATTCTTACGGCGTTTGATGAATTCAATTACGCCCGCCAGGCGGTTAGTTTAGGGGCGGCAGAATATTTGCTTAAGCCGGTGCGGACCGTGGAACTGGTGAAGGTTTTCCAGCAGTCAATCGAAAAGTTTCAGCGGCGGCGGGAAAAAGACTTGAAAGAGGTTGAATTGTTCCAGCAGGTAAATAAAGCTAAGCCGTTTATCCAGATGGCATTTGTGCAGGAGTTATTATCCGGCTATTTTGATGATTTGACACCACTCAGAGAGCAGGCGGCGGTGGTGGGAATGCGGAATGATCCGGGGATGGCACTGGTTCTGGGAGGGGACTATCTTCAGCAGCTGGTCCATCAGGATGGTAAAATGTCAAGGCAATTGGTAACAAACCACCTTAGCCAAAAGATTGGTGAGGCTGCCGGAGCTAATGCGTTGGTTATGCCGGTTGCGGATGGGCGGTTGGCGGTAGTTTTGGGGGTAGCTTCAGGTAAGCCGTACCATGAAATTATAGCCTTTATCCGCCAGAAGGTTGAAAATATTTATAAGGCAATGGGATCTGAATTTGGTGCGACGGTGACTATCGGGGTGGGCCGGTATTATCCCGATGCCAGAGAAGTCTACAAGTCTTACCTAGAGGCGATGACGGCTTATCAGCAGGGCTTCTTTATGGAAGATAACCCAATTATTTTTTTCGATGAATTGCCGAGTCAAAGCAGTGGTCCGTTTATTTATCCCTTCAGGAATGAACGGTCAGTGCTGGAAGACGTTCGGTGCGGTGATACCAAAGCGGCAAAAGAAAAACTAAAACTGTTATTAGAAGAGGTTTTTCAAAGTAAGACGAATATTGATATGGTAAAATCTTGCGTTTTGGAGTTATTGATTGTTTTATCCCGGGCCGCCGTTGAGGGCGGAGCCAGTCTGGATAAAATGACTCTGCGAAATTTTAATTTAATCAATCGATTAGTGGATTGCCGGAATCAAAGTCAGATTCAGCAGTTATTAATGGATTATCTGGATAATTTCATGGACAATATGCTTGATAATCGCAATACTGTCAATACCAGGGTGGTTAATCAGGCGTGTAGTTTCATTCTTACTAATTGCAATCGAAATATTACCCTGGAAGACGTAGCACAAACGGTGCATCTAAGTCCGTTCTATTTCAGTCGAATATTTAAAAAGGAACAAGGCTGTAACTTTGTTGAATTTCTAACTAAGTCCAGGGTGGAACGGGCCAAAAAATTGTTGCATAAGACGGATTTGAGCATTGTCCGGATTGCCCTGGAGTGCGGCTATCAGGATGCTAGCTATTTTTGTAAAGTCTTTCGCCAATTAACAGAGGTGACGCCTAACCAGTTTCGCAGTCAGTCTTGTCATAAACCATCTCCGGCAGAGGGCCGGTAATAACGTTTAAGTACAGAAATGGAGCCTGGGTAGGGCTCTTTTTTTGCGCAAAAAAATGCTGAAATATCGCAAGTTTCTCCGCATATTTAGGACTGGGGTTATTGGATAGGTAGTGCGGTGTGTAGGGTAACATTAATTTTCCTAAAAATGGCAAAAGACTATCAAGGAGGAAAATTAGAAATAGCCAATTTACTAGGAAGAAATTAGAAAATGAGGGATGGGCATGGTGGTGGAAAAGCCTCGGGTTGTTCAGGAATATGTGCCAGGCAAACAGGTGACTTTGGCCCACCTGATTGCCAATCCCAAGCTGGAATTATGCGAAAAACTGGGGTTGGTAAATTGCCAGGCGGTCGGTATTCTTACGATAACCCCTTGCGAAGCGGCTATTATTGCGGCTGATACTGCGACTAAAACGGCGGCAGTGCAAATCGGTTTTTTGGATCGGTTTACCGGTTCATTGGTATTGACTGGGAGTGTATCAGCGGTCGAAACGGCATTGACACAAGTTGCAAATTTTTTGTCGGAACGGCTGGCGTTTACCGCGGCTAAAGTGACGAGGTCTTAGCATGACGAAAATCATGGTGGTTGGCCCTGTAGGGGTGGGCAAAACGTCACTGATTTTGGCCCTGAAAAAGGGCGACACCGCGGCGCGAAAGACCCAGGCAATTTCTTTTGTCGGCGGTGCGATTGATACTCCGGGTGAATACGCCCAAATTACGCGGCTTTACTCCGCCTTGCTGGTGGCGGCGATGGATGCTTCGGTTGTGCTCATGGTCAAAGATGCCTCCGATCCACGAGTGACGCTGCCGCCCGGTTTTGCGCAAATGTTTGCCCGTCCGGTTATTGGAGTAATAACCAAGATGGATTTGCCTTGTGCCGACTTTTGTTTAGCTGAGCGCCTGCTCATGCAAGCCGGGGTTGGATTGCCGATTTTTATGGTTTCCGCTAAAACCGGTGAAGGTATCGACCAATTGTATCAGTTTCTTGAGGAAAGGGGGTGCTGTGTATGAGTGAAGCGCTAGGGTTAGTCGAAACGAAGGGCCTGGTAGGGGCAATTGAAGCTGCTGATGCCATGGTTAAAGCGGCCAACGTAATTCTGGTTGGTTACGAAAAAATCGGTTCAGGTTTAGTTACGGTTATGGTTCGCGGTGATGTCGGCGCGGTTAAAGCGGCTACCGATGCCGGAGCTGCCGCTGCCCAAAGGGTTGGCGAAGTAATTTCTATCCATGTAATTCCACGGCCGCATGTTGATGTGGAAAAAATCCTTCCTAAACTTATGTGATTAACAACAGGAGGTAAATAGTTATGCAAGATCAGTTAATCGAGAAAGTAATGGATGAAATCAAGAGACGGATTGAAAGTGAAGCTCCGGCTGCTCCGGCCCAGGAAAAACCAAAAGCATCAGTTAACATTGGTGTAACCGAATTCGTGGGCACGGCGATCGGTGATACCGTAGGCTTGGTCATCGCTAATGTCGATCCGGCGTTGCATGAAAAGATGAAACTAGATCCTAAGTATCGTTCGATTGGTATATTGGGTGGTCGGACCGGGGCCGGACCGCATATCATGGCCGCTGATGAAGCGGTAAAAGCCACCAATACCGAAATTGTTACCATTGAATTGGCCCGCGATACTAAAGGCGGCGCCGGGCATGGCTGTCTGATTATTTTTGGGGCCGAAGAAGTGTCTGACGCCCGGCGGGCGATTGAAGTAGCACTGAAAGAGCTTAATCGGACGTTTGGCGATGTGTACGGTAATGATGCCGGACATGTGGAACTGCAATATACGGCCCGGGCCAGTTATGCCATTAACAAAGCGTTTAACGGCCCGGTCGGAAAAGCGTTCGGTTTAGTTGTCGGCGCTCCGGCGGCGATTGGTGTGCTTATGGCTGATACTGCGGTTAAGACCGCTAATGTGGATGTTGTTGGCTATTCCAGTCCGGCGTGCGGCACGAGCTATTCGAACGAAGTAATTATAATGGTTACCGGGGACTCGGGGGCTGTCCGTCAAGCTGTTATTGCGGCTCGTGATATTGGCAAAAAAGTGCTGGAAGCGATGGCTGGACCGGCGCCTTCAACTACGACGCCATATATTTAATCGTCGGAGAGGGGAGAAACCATGAAAAGATCAAAACGTTTTGAAGTTTTGGAGGCTCGCCCGGTCAATCAGGATGGGTTTGTGGAAGAATGGCCGGAGGTCGGGCTGATTGCCATGGGCAGTCCTAATGACCCGGTGCCGAGCATTAAAATTGAAAACGGCAAAGTCATTGAGATGGATGGCGTGTCGCGGGCTAAATTTGATTTTATTGAGCAGTTTATCGCTGACTATGCGATTGATATTAAGGCCGCCGAAAAGGCTATGGCGATGTCGGATTTGGATATTGCCAAAATGCTGGTAGATGTTAATGTGGCCCGCGAAGAAGTGACCAAGGTTGCTTTAGGTCTAACTCCGGCAAAAATAGTCGCGGTACTAAACACGATGAATGTTGTAGAAATGATGATGGCCCTGCAAAAAATGCGGGCTCGAAAAACACCGTCGAATCAATGCCATGTAACTAATGTGGCGGATAATCCCGTGCTTATTGCTGCTGATGCTGCGGAAGCGGCTCTCCGGGGCTTCGATGAAATGGAAACGACCGTTGCCGTAGTCCGGTACGCACCCTTTAATGCAGTTTCGCTGCTTGTTGGCGGCCAGACCGGTCGGGGCGGAATCCTCATCCAGTGTTCGTTAGAAGAAGCCACCGAATTGCAATTGGGGATGCGTGGTATTACCGCTTATGCTGAAACTATTTCGGTTTATGGTACCGAAAATGTATTTGTTGATGGCGATGACACTCCGTGGTCGAAATCTTTCTTGGCTTCGGCGTATGCTTCGCGGGGGTTGAAAATGCGGTTTACCTCAGGCACTGGCTCAGAAGTACAAATGGGTTATGCTGAAGGCAAATCGATGCTGTATCTGGAAGTGCGCTGTGTCATGATTGCCAGAGGGGCTGGGGTTCAAGGACTGCAGAATGGGTCGGTAAGTTGTATTGGGGTACCGGCAGCGGTACCGTCCGGTATTCGCGCCGTATTGGCGGAAAATCTCTGTACTTCGATGCTGGATTTGGAAGTCGCCTCCAGTAATGATCAGACCTTCACTCATTCGGACATTCGCCGGACGGCCCGGACGTTGATGGAAATGCTGCCGGGGACTGACTTTATTACTTCGGGCTATAGTGCCAGCCCTAACTATGATAATATGTTCGCGGGTTCTAACTGGGATGTGGAGGATTACGACGACTGGAATATTATTCAGCGTGACTTGATGGTCGACGGTGGTCTGCGCCCGGTAGCTGAAGAAGAAGTTACCGCGATTCGGAATAAAGCGGGGCGGGCTTTGCAAGCTGTATTCAAAGAATTAGGGTTCCCGGCAATTACTGATGCTGAAGTTGAAGCTGCTACATATGCTCATGGCAGTAAGGATATGCCGACCCGTAATGTTGTTGAAGACCTTAAAGCGGCTCAGGAAATGATGAAACGGGGTATTACCGGTCTGGATATTGTTAAAGCGTTGGCCAATACAGGGTTCGATGATCTGGCCAGTCATGTGCTGAATCTTTTGAAACAGCGGATTTCCGGTGACTATCTTCATACTTCGGCGATCTTAGATAAAGACTTTAATGTTATCAGCGCCGTTAATAATCGCAATGATTATCGCGGACCGGGAACCGGCTACCGTATCAGTCCTGAACGGTGGAATGAAATTAAAAATATCAGTCAGGCCATAAAACCGTCTGATTTCGATGAATAAGGCGGAAAGGGTGTGAAGTGATGCAAATAAATGAGGAAATGATCCGGGAAATTGTTACTCAAGTGCTGCAGGGAGTTGATCTTCCGCAGCAAGCTAAACCGGCGGTGGTTGGCGGCAGGTCAATGACACTGGTGGAAAAAGGCGAAGCGAAACCTGGGACGCAAGCCGACGAAGTTGTTATCGCCGTCACCCCGGCGTTTGGAAAATTCCAGCACAAAACAATAGTTAATATTCCTCTTAGCGATGTACTCAGAGAACTTATTGCCGGAATTGAAGAACAGGGGCTTAGGGCTAGAATTGTAAGAATATTGCGGACTTCAGATGTGGCGTTTGCGGCCCATGATGCGACGAGATTAAGCGGCTCGGGGATTGCTATCGGCATACTTTCCCGCGGTACTACGGTTATTCATCAAAAAGATTTGCCGCCGTTAAGTAATCTGGAGCTGTTCTCGCAATCGCCACTCATTGATTTACCAACCTTCCGGGCCATTGGCTCTAATGCTGCCCGGTATGCCAAAGGTGAATCGCCGACTCCGGTGCCAACCCGCAATGATCAGATGGCCCGGCCCAAATATCAGGCGAAAGCCGCGGTATTGCATATTAAAGAAACCGAGCATGTTGTACCGGGGGCTAAACCGATAGAACTTGAAGTTCAGTTTCAATAGGCGGAGGTGAGTAATATGGTTGAACAAAAGACGGTGGAAGATATTGTTAGACAAGTGCTGAAAAATATCTATAAAGAACAAGGTGCGGCTCACGTGGTTAGTGCACCGAGTGCGGTTAATGCGCCTTGCGGTGATAAATTGGTGCCGGAGCGGGACTATCCGTTAGCTACTAAACGGCCTGATCTGGTAAAAACTCCTACCGGTAAAAGCCTGAACGATATTTCCCTGGATAAAGTATTGCGTTCGGAAATCGGTCCGGATGATCTTAGAATTACGCCGCAAACCCTGCGGCTGCAGGCAGAAATTGCTGAAGGCGTGGGCCGTGTCCAGCTTGCCCAAAACCTTAGGCGGGCGGCTGAATTAACGGCCATTCCTGATAATCGCATTTTGGAAATTTATAATGCGATGCGGCCCTACCGATCCTCCAAGCAAGAACTGCTGGACATTGCCGAAGAAATGGAAACGAAATATAGTGCCAAGATTAATGCTGCGTTGGTCAGAGAGTCGGCCGAAGTCTATGAGCGGCGCAATCGACTTAGGGCAGAATAGGGTGAGCTTTCATGACAATTATTGCCGGAATCGATATCGGCAATTCCACTTCTGAAGTTTGCCTCGCCAAATTCGGCGGTCAGGCCGGAGTGGAGTTTCTGACCAGCGGCATTGCCAAGACGACCGGAATAAAAGGAACGGTAGCCAATCTAGCAGGGGTTGTCCTGGCGCTGAACGCGGCAATGGATAAGGCTGGACTAAGTACCAGCGATCTGGATGAGATACGTCTAAATGAGGCCACTCCGGTGATTGGCGATATCGCGATGGAGACTATTACCGAGACAATTATCACTGAATCGACGATGATTGGGCACAATCCCGCTACTCCTGGCGGGATTGGCCTGGGGGTCGGTGTAACCCGAACTATTGAGGCTTTGGCATCAACCGAGGCTAATGAACAAATCGTCTGTATTATTCCGCAGGGAGTGGACTATGAAGCTGCGGCCCAGACCATAAATGTCGCCGCAGCCAGGGGTGTTGGAATTCAAGGGGCGATTGTCAAACAAGATGACGCGGTACTTATTGCCAACCGCTTGTCAAGAAAAATCCCGGTGGTGGATGAAGTTACACTAATTGATAAAGTACCGCTGGGGATGATGGCGGCGGTAGAAGTAGCTGAGCCAGGGCAGACCATTAAGACTTTATCGAATCCTTATGGGATTGCGACGGTTTTCGGTCTGACACCGGAGGAAACAAAATTGGTTGTTCCGGTAGCCAGGGCACTGATCGGCAACCGCTCGGCGGTAGTTGTCAGAACGCCGGCGGGAGATGTTAAAGCCAGGACTATTCCGGCCGGGGTGTTAACAGTGTTTGGTGAGCGAACCAAAGCTGATATTGACGTCGATGCCGGAGCGACAAAGATTATGGAAGTGGTTGAGCGCGTTCAAGCTATTGAAGATGTTCAGGGGGAGGCTGGAACTAATGTCGGCGGCATGCTGGAGCGAGTTCGTCAAGTGATGGGTGAGCTTACCGGGCAGGCGCTGAGTGAAATGAAAATCCAAGACATCCTGAGTGTCGATACGTTTATTCCCCAAAAAGTGCGGGGCGGTTTGGCGGAGGAATTTGCGTTGGAAAATGCGGTGGCATTAGCAGCGATGGTAAAAACCAGCCGTCTGCCGATGCAGCAAATCGCCGATCAGTTGGAAAAACGGCTGGGGGTAAAGGTTACTATTGCCGGGGTCGAAGCTAATATGGCGATACAGGGGGCGCTGACAACGCCGGGGACGGCAAAACCGTTGGCGATTCTCGATATGGGCGGCGGCTCAACTGATGCCGCGATTATTACCAGAGATGAACGGATTTTGGCGATTCATCTGGCTGGGGCCGGTGATATGGTCACCATGCTGATTAATTCGGAACTCGGATTGAATGATTTTGACCTAGCCGAAGATATCAAAAAGTATTCATTGGCGAAAGTTGAAAGTCTGTATCACATAAGATTAGAAGACGGCACCGTCCGATTTTATGAACAGCATTTACCGCCGGAAGTATTTGCGAGAGTAGTTATCTTAAAGGATGGCTATTTAGTGCCAATTCCCAGTGATCACCCATTAGAAAGAATCCGCTATGTCCGCCGGGAAGCAAAAAAACGGGTCTTTGTCACCAACGCTCTGCGGGCGCTGGCGAGGGTGGCCCCTACCGGCAATATCCGCCACATTGATTTTGTGGTATTAGTGGGCGGTTCGGCCCTGGACTTTGAAATACCGGAAATGGTTACTGATGCACTGGCTGAATATGGTATTGTCTGTGGGGGCGGCAATATTCGTGGGGTGGAAGGGCCCCGTAATGCGGTAGCTACCGGTTTAGTGCTATCCTACCCCAAGCCGGAAGCTGGTGGGGGATGATGCGGGAAAGTACGCCGGATAAGCCGAGTATTTCTATATATGTCAAGTCTCATGCCGGACAGCAGGAAAAAATCCGTGAGATTCAAGCCGGGCTGGAAGAAGAGGGAGTTCCCAGTTCGGTTAAGACGGGGGAAGACGATGCCGTTACCCTGTCCTACCGTGGCGCGATAGAATCGCAGCTTGAAGTGGGAATCGGACTTGATGCTGCTGTTATGAGTGTGCATTTTCGGAAGCTGCCTAGTGATAACCCGCTATTTTTGTCGAGGGACAAGGATAATCCGGCGGCTTGGCGTTATCTAGGTTATAACGCCGCCCGCTTGGTTAAGGGCATACCGTTTAAACCGTTGCCGGAACAATCGACAACTGGCGGGAATAGTGAACTGAAGCAATTGATTACCAATATTGTTCATAACATAATTTCGCAAAAATTATAGGGCCATGGGAGGTGAAAACATGGTCAAAAATGCGCTGGGATTAATTGAAACGATAGGAATGGTGGCGGCGGTAGAAGCGGCTGATGCGGCAGTTAAGGCGGCTAATATTGAGCTTGTCGGTTACGAATTAACCCGAGGCGGCGGCATGGTCACGATCAAACTGCTGGGGAATGTAGGAGCGGTCAAGGCGGCGGTAGAGGCGGGGTCGATTGCTGCAAAAAAGGTCGGTACGGTGTGGGCTACCCATGTTATTCCCCGGCCGCACCAGGAAATAGCCGGGATGATAGCCAGTGAAGAAACGGTGGGCTCTAACCATGAGCCGCCGGATACGGGGGCGGTAAAGTCCGAAGTGCTGACCAAGGCTGAGACAATAAAATCGGAACCGGCAGCGACTATAGTTGGCGGTGCCGCGGATGAACTGGCTGAGGAAGTAAAAACGTCTCCGATTGATGCGGCGCCAGACAGCAAAAAGGAAAGCTTTGTTCTGTTTGAGCCGGTCAGCCCGGTTAGTGAGAAAAAGAATGTTGAGGTTTGCAACCTTTGTGGTGATCCTGCGTGTCCTCGCAAAAAGGGAGATCCGCGGGCCAATTGTCTGCATTATGAAAAAAACAATAAACAGGAGGATGAATGAGCATGCGCGGAGAGGCTTTGGGAATGGTTGAAACCAAAGGGTTAGTTGGCGCGATTGAAGCGGCTGATGCCATGGTAAAGGCGGCAAATGTAATTTTGATCGGTTACGAAAAAATTGGTTCAGGCTTGGTTACGGTAATGGTCCGGGGCGATGTTGGCGCGGTAAAAGCAGCGACCGACAGTGGTGCGGCGGCAGCGGGAAAAGTCGGTGAATTGGTATCAATTCATGTTATCCCCCGGCCGCACATGGATATCGAAAAAATATTGCCGAAATTGCCTGAAGGCTAAGTGGTATGGTGGATAAGGGGGCAATGAAATGAACCCCGAATTGATTGAATTGGTCGCCGCCTGTATTGTAAAAGGCTTGACTGATAACCCTGATTTGGAGATAAAACCGGGGGTGCCGGTAGGTATCTCCAATCGCCATATTCATCTTTCGGCCCAGGCGGCGGCGGTGTTGTTTGGCGACGGCTATAATTTGACCAAGGTAAAAGCTTTGACTCAGATTGGTGAATTTTCAGCGGCTGAAACCGTGACCCTGGTTGGGCCTAAAGGAGTAATCCAGGGCGTGCGCGTCCTGGGGCCGCTTCGCAACTTTAGTCAGGTGGAAATTTCGCGTACTGACAGTTTTACCTTAGGCATAAAACCGCCGATCCGGGATTCGGGAAATATTGCTGGTTCGGCAGGGCTTACTGTGGTCGGGCCGGTTGGGGCGCTAACTTTAAAAGAAGGAGTCATTATTGCTGCCCGGCATATTCATATGAGCGAAGCGGAGGCCGGAGTCTTCGGTCTTTGCGATGGCAACCGTGTGTCCGTATTCACGGTCGGTCCAAGGTCCGAGGTGCTGAATAATGTGCTGGTACGGGTAGGCCCTAAATATCGGCTGGAATTTCATATCGATACTGACGAGGCTAATGCCGCTGAACTGAATAACGGTGACCTTGTTGGTGTGGTGTCTGGTTAGGGGGTGAAATTTTGCTGCAGGAAAGTATGATAGAACTTATTACCAAGGAAGTTTTGCGGCAATTGAACCAAATAAAATCAGCAGATAGTGACCAGGCGCGTCCTAATGTTTTAGCGTTGTTCACTGGCGGAACCATTGGTTTAGAACCTGCTTTAACCGCGCTGACGGAAATTCGAAATTTTCCGGCAGAAATAACCGTGGTCTTATCGGCAGCTGCCGAAAAGGTCATCGGGGTTAAGCGGATTCAAGAGTATCTTGGTAAGTCGGTAGTGATTGTCACTTCCTGCGACCCGTATCCGGGGAAATTGCTGAGAACAGCTGATGTAATCACCATGCCGGTAATGACCCAAAATACTGCGGCCAAACTGGCTGGGACAATTTCCGATACGATGCTTACTACATTAATATTGCAGGGGCTATTAATGGGCAAACCGGTGATAATTGCGAAGAATGCTGCAAATCCCAAGGACAACTGGCGGATTAGAGCTGGAATGGGGCAGGCTTCGCCAGGCTTGTCTCAGGCCATCGAAGAGAATTTGCGAAAAATTGAGAGGTATGGGGCCAGAGTAGTTGATGTGCGGTTGCTCGCGGTAGAAATAAGCAGAAATCTGGGCCAGACTAAAAATCAGCCGGTTGCAGACGCGAAAGCACTAGCCAAGATACTTATTGATGCTGCGGCAATCAAAACGGCATATGCCGCTGGCGAAAAGACCCTTCATATTTGCCCAGGAACCTTGATTACGCCACTGGCGGTTGATGCGGCCCGAGAATTTGCCATTGAACTTATTTGGGAACAGGCTGGTCGTTACTAATGGCGAGGAGAGGATACTATGTGGGTAGGAAAAATCATCGGTACCTTAGTGGCCACACCGAAAGACGATAGTCTTACGGGTAGTAAATTGTTGATTGTTCAGCCGCTCGACGTTGATTATAAAAAAATCCGGACGCCGATTGTTGCTATTGATGTTATTGGCGCAGGCACCGGGGAAACCGTGCTCGTAGTGGAAGGAAGCTCAGCCCGTCATGCTTATGGCAAACCTAGTTCGGCGGTTGATGCGGCTATCGTCGGGATAATTGATACTATTGAAGTAGATCATAGTTTGATTGCTGAGGAGTAGAAGTCCATGAATGTATATACCAAGACTGGAGATAAAGGGGAAACCAGTCTTTACTCTAAACAACGGATAGCCAAAGAGCATATTCGGGTTGAAGCCTATGGGACGGTGGACGAAGCCAATACGGCTATGGGGCTGGCGCGAGCGCTCCTGGTTAACCGAACTTGGGCGGATATGCTGACCGGTATTCAGCGGCAAATAGTTGTTTTGAATACTGAACTGGCGACTGATGGAGAATTTCCCGTCAACCAGCCGCGCCTAACCGCTGAAAATGTGACGGAATTGGAAAGTAGCATCGACAGTCTGGAACAACAGCGGATTCCCCAATGCTACTTTATTACGCCAGGCGAATGTCTGGCCAGCGCGGCTTTGGATTTGGCTCGGACGATGGTACGGCGGGCCGAACGCTGCACCGTAAAACTTAGCCGGAGCGAACCGGTATCCGAGACGGTGTTGATTTTTCTTAATCGTCTGTCTGATTTGCTATTTGTGATGGCCCGCTGTGTGGAACAGGAAGAACTGGTAAAGGTAGTTACCAACCAGGTGCAAGCGGTGTTAAAGTCCCAGGATAATCTGGTGGTTAAAGCCGGAACCTTGTTGGATAAAGCGAAACTAGCCGTCGCGGTGGCCCAAGCCAAGGCGAAAGAAATAGGTGTGCCGATGGTTGTAGCCATAGTTGACCAGGGAGGCAACCTGGTAGCTGAAGAACGCATGGATGGAGCACTTTTAGCCAGCCTTTCGCTGGCGCTTGACAAAGCTTACACCGCGGCGGCGCTTAGAATGTCTACCGAAGAAGCGGCTGTTTTGGCTCAGCCCGGTAAGCCCTTATATGGTCTCCCTAGTACTGGGGGCGGGCGAATGGTGGTGTTTGGCGGCGGTGTACCGCTGACGGAGGGCGGAGTGGTCGTCGGCGGACTGGGGGTTAGCGGTGGCTCGGTGGACGAAGATGTTCTTGTTGCCAGCGCTGGTTTAGCAGCGTGGCGACAAGATTTGCCATAGGAGGATTTTAGTATGGATATTAATTTGATCTCAGAAGTTACAGCGCAAGTTTTGGCTAAACTTCAGGAACAGGACCGGAGCCGGGAGGAATTGGGAATTTTTGCGTCAATGGAAGATGCTATTTTAGCGGCTCGGCAGTCATACCGGCAATTAAAAACATTATCACTTGAAAAACGGGAAGCGCTGATTCAGGCCATCCGGGCGGCGGCAGAAGCCAATGCGATGCTGCTCGCAGAAATGGCGGTTGAGGAAACCGGCATGGGCCGGGTTGCGGATAAAAATATAAAAAATATTTTGGCGGCGCGAAAGACTCCGGGAACTGAAGATCTCAAGCTTGAAGCATGGTCAGGTGATCATGGCTTGTCTATTGTTGAACGAGGCCCGTTCGGGGTAATCGGGGCAATTACCCCGACGACCAACCCATCTGAGACGCTGATCAATAATAGTATCGGGATGATTGCCGCCGGAAATTCGGTGGTATTCAGCCCCCACCCGACCGCGACTAATACTTCCCGTAAAACTATTGAGCTATTAAATACGGCGATAATTAAGGCTGGCGGCCCGGCTAATTTATTGACGGCGGTTGCTGAACCGTCGATTGATGCGGCTGGGGTGATGATGAAGCATCCGTTGGTAAATATGCTGGTAGCGACCGGCGGCCCCGGGGTAGTCCGCGCGGTGTTGTCGTCAGGTAAAAAAGCCATCGGGGCCGGAGCTGGTAATCCTCCGGCGGTTGTTGACCAGACGGCGGATATAGCTAAAGCGGCCAAAGATATTGTTGATGGTTGTTCGTTTGATAATAACCTGCCTTGTATTGCTGAAAAAGAAGTTATTGCGGTGGGGTGTATTGCTGACGAATTAATGAGCTATATGCGCAAAGCCGGGGCATATCAGCTTAGTCGCCAGCAAGTAAATGACCTGATGAAAATTATCCTCACGGAAAAAGAAGACGAAAAGTCCGACGGATGTACGGAAAAGCCGAAGAAGAGTTATGCGGTAAACAAAAAATTCATCGGTAAAGACGCCGGATATATTCTAAACAAAATCGGCGTTGCTGCTCTGGACCAAGTCAAGGTTCTGCTGTGCGAAACCGAAGCCGATCATCCGTTTGTATTGGAAGAATTAATGATGCCAGTATTGCCGTTGGTGCAAGTCAAAGATGTCGATGCGGCAATTGAACTAGCGGTAAAAGTCGAGCATGGCAATCGTCATACCGCGATTATGCACTCTAAGAACGTTGATAATATGACTCGTTTAGCCCGGGCAATCGAAACAACCATTTTTGTAAAAAACGGCCCATCGTATGCCGGAATTGGGGTGGGGGGTGAAGGGTTTACAACCTTTACTATTGCCGGGCCAACCGGTGAAGGACTGACTTCGGCCCGGAGTTTTGCCCGCCAGCGACGTTGCGTTCTTGTTGATGGGTTTTCTATTGTGTAATCATGCGCCAGGCTAATGCTTTTGATAGTAAATAGGCGGAGAAGGTGAAAAGCATGCGGCACGATATTATCCAAGCGGTACGAGACGCCGGAGTAGTAGGTGCCGGGGGAGCAGGGTTTCCTACTCATATAAAAATCAATGCCCAGGCCGATACCGTAATCGCCAACGGCGCGGAATGTGAACCCCTCCTCCGGGCGCATCAGCTGCTTATGGCGGCTGAAAGTGAAAAAATTGTTATTGGGTTAAAGACGGTTATGGTCGCGACTGGTGCCCAGCGCGGGGTTATTGCCTTGAAGAAAAAATACGGTGCGGCAGTTGCGGCGCTGGAAACGGCAATCGCTAAAGGTGCGAATAAAAAAATAGAATTGTTCTTTTTACCGGATTTTTATCCAGCCGGTGATGAACAAGTTGTTGTACATGAAGTGACTGGGCGAATTGTTCCGGAAGGCGGTATTCCGCTTGAGATTGGAGCCGTTGTCGCTAACGTTGAAACTTTGCTCAATATCGCCAACGCTCTGGCCGGTAAAACGGTATTGAGCAAATATATTACTGTGACTGGAGCAGTAACTAGTCCGGTTACGTTGGAAGTGCCTGTCGGAACAACGGTCCAAGAACTTATTAAGTTAGCTGGCGGTGCTGTAATTAGTGATTTTGCCATTGTCGACGGCGGTCCGATGATGGGAAAATTGATTGATTCTAAAGCTGTGGTCACTAAAACTACGGGCGGTCTGATTGTGCTGCCTAAAGATCACCCGGTCATTTTGGGAAAAACCGTGCCCTGGTCAGCCATTGCGAACCGGGCTAAAGCGGTTTGCTGCAACTGCCGGGCCTGCACGGATGCTTGTCCACGGTATCTTTTGGGCCATAGTCTAGAACCGCATCGGATTATGCAGGTATTAGGAGCCGGACTACAAGATTCGACGGCGGTTACCCGGGCGTTCCTGTGCTCGGAGTGCGGTGCTTGCGAAGTTTATGGCTGTACGATGGGGTTGTCGCCGCGGCGGGTTAATGCCGAATATAAGCGGTTATTAGCAAAAGCTGGGGTTAAAAGCCCCCACCACGCCGCAAGCTTGGAGCCGCGACCAGAACGGGAATATCGCCGGATTCCCACGAAACGTCTCGTCAGCCGGTTGGGGCTAGCACCTTATGATGTACCGGCCCCGTTTAGCCGGCAACAATACCTGCCCGATACTGTATGTTTGCCGCTTTCTCAGCATGTTGGCGTGCCGTCCCGTCCTGTGGTCAAAGTCGGCGATTTTGTCAAAGTCGGTGATTTGGTGGCGGCTATTCCCGAAGAGGCAAAGGTAGGGGCTAATCTGCACGCCAGCATCACTGGGGAGATTGTTGTCGTCGATGGTTATATCGGCATCAAAGCTAATAATGAAGCAGGGGGGAGCGCAAGATGAAAGCAGCGATCGGATTATTAGAATTAAAAAATGTAGTTAAGGGGATTCAGGTTGCCGATAGCATGCTAAAGGCAGCTAATGTTGAATTGATCTTTGCCCAGCCCCTCTGTCCAGGAAAGTATGTCGTTATGGTTTCCGGGGATGTTGGGGCGGTGCAGAGTGCCGTAAGGACCGGAAAAAGCATCGGCCAAGAGGCGGTTGTTGATGAGTTTGTTTTGCCGAATATTCATCCCAATGTGTTTCCGGCCATATCCGGCTGTAGCGAAATAAAAACTCTAAACGCATTAGGGGTGATTGAAAGTTACTCTGTTGCATCGGCCATTATTGCCGCAGATGCTGCCGTAAAAGCTGCGGCGGTACAACTCATCGAAGTACGGTTAGCACGAGGCATGGGTGGAAAGTCGGTGGTGTTGTTGACCGGCGATGTGGGGGCGGTGACCGCGGCGATCAGGACGGGTAGCGAGGTAATCAAGGACAGTGGTTTTCTTGTTGACCAAATTGTTATTGCTGCGCCGCATAAAAATTTGCGGGCGGCCATAATGTAGGTAATGGAAGATAGGACTCACGAATAAGAGGAGGAAGAAAGATGTCAAATCTGTTAGGTGAGTTTCTAGGAACAGCGGTTCTAATGCTTCTGGGTTGCGGGGTTTGTGCCAATGTTACGTTAAACAAATCAAAAGCGCAAGGCGGCGGCTGGATGGTTGTAGTCACCGGATGGGCCTTTGGTGTTACAATGGGGATATTTACAGCGGTGGCGTTAGGGGCCCCGAATGCCGACCTTAATCCGGCAGTTACTTTGGCCAGGACGTTGGCGGGATTGTATACCGTACCTCAAGCTATTGCGACAATGGTTGTACAACTTATTGGGGGGATTGTCGGTGCGGCTCTTGTTTGGCTGGCTTTTCTACCGCACTGGGAAGTTACGGAAGATAAAATGTCTAAATTATGTATCTTTTGCACCATGCCGGCAATACGGAATACGACTTCGAATTTAATTTGTGAAATTATTGCAACGACAATGTTGATGGTAGCGTTCTTCATGTTAGGGGCTAAACTGGTTGGGACTATTCCGGCGGGGATAGGTCAGTACATTGGCGGGGTTGTAGTGTGGTCGCTTGGTCTAAGTTTAGGCGGGCCGACTGGTTACGCCATTAACCCGGCCCGGGACTTAGGGCCGCGTATAGCTCATGCCATCCTGCCGATCGCCGGGAAGGGTGATTCCGGCTGGAGTTATGCCTGGATTCCGATAGTCGGACCGTTTATCGGTGGCATATTGGCTTTTTTACTGGCCAGAGGATGCGGCATAGCTTGATACAGCTGTGAACATTATTTATGAAATTATCGCGGCCCTGCAATTTTTAACCCGTCTCAACATTTCTCAACGCCTGGTACTTCCCGAAACACTTGGCCGAAGCGTTCGTCACTTCCCCCTGGTTGGCGCAGTTATTGGTCTAGTATTGGCAGTTGTTGCCCAAATACCCGCTGAATATATTCCGGTCCGGGTACTGGCCGTGGTCTTGCTTGGGCTGGAGCTTGTTGTGACCGGCGGGATGCATATTGATGGACTAATGGATACCTTTGATGGAATTTTTTCCGGACGTTCGCGGGAACGAATGCTGGAAATTATGAAGGACAGCCGGGTCGGGGCCTATGGCGTGATGGGATTTGGTCTGTTCATACTGCTAAAATGGTCGCTGTTAACCGAAATATTGCCCAGCCCAAGTTTTACGGGGTTGTTTGTCATGCCGGTTTTGGGCAGGTTGGGGATAGTGATAGCCATTACCGGCTTTCCCTACGGGCGCGAGTCGGGACTCGGAAAGGTGTTTTCCCAACATGCCGGACGAGGGGCTCTTTATGCAGCGATAATTTGGACGCTAATATTTACACTACCGTTTGGCAAAATAGCGGTTTTTTGTCTTATTATCGCGGTGGGCTTTGCGATTCTGTTCGCCAGGTATGTGTGCAAAGTATTGGGTGGACTCACCGGTGATGTATACGGCGCGGTTTTGGAACTCACCGAAGTAGTTGCGTTGCTTACCTTTATGTTATTCCATGGGTGCCGGGGTGTATTATAGTCAGTTGGGATTATAATAGAAACGAGTGGGCAAAATGACAAAAGTATTTTTAGTGCGCCATGGTCAAACCGTGTGGAATAAAGAACAACGTTATCAAGGGCATAGCGATACTGCCCTCAGTGAAGAAGGGCTGAAACAGGCCGAACTGACTGCGGTGCGGCTGGATAGAGAAAATTTGGCGGCGGTATATGCCAGCGATTTGAGCCGGGCGGCAGTTACTGCTGAAATCATTGCCCGACATCATAAAGAGACTGCAGTAGTAGTTAAAGTGCCGGAGTTGCGCGAAATAAACTTTGGTCAGTGGGAAGGGCTTACCTATGAACAAATAAATCAACGCTGGCCAGGCAAACTAGAACGCTTGTACCGGGCGGAAGAAGATGATGTTCCTGGCGGAGAGTCTTTTCATGGTCTCCAAACCCGTGCCGTTCGGGCGATTGAACGTCTAGTTAACCGCCATCAGGGCCAAACCATTGCCATCGTTTCCCATGGTGGAACAATCCGCACGATTATTGCTGCGGCTATGGGCCTTAACTTGAAGCGGTTGTGGAACATCCGTCAGGATAATACCGCCGTTAATATAATCGAGTATTACCCTGGCATGGCTGTAGTCGGTCTAGTTAACGACATCCACCACCTCCGGCGGTAGACGCCAGCTGTTGTTCTTCTAATAGTGTATTGTATGGGGTTAGTATTTTCGTTACTTGTAGCTGAGGATAATACCCATTTAGTAAGGTCGTATGTTTGATAAAAAGTATCAAGTATGTTACTATATATCAAGTTAAATATTTTTGGGGAGCTTGTTTGGCAGGCTGAGAGGAAGTAGTTAGACTTCGACCCATATACCTGATTTGGATAATGCCAACGTAGGAAGGATATTTGTGCTATTATTTTTAAGTACAAATGGGATATGCCGTTGTTGGTGTATCCCATTTTTGTTGTGTGTGATAAATTGCTTCGAATTTAAGTTCTGAGAAGATGGAGGGGGAGCGCCCTGCATCTTATTGCAAATAAAAACTAAATAGCGAGGGAGCTCGTGTTTCGAGATGAGAGGAAGCTTTGCAGCTTCGACCGACTTTGTGTGGTATATGCCATACAGCGGGCTATTTAGTTATACGAGAAGATACCTTGATAACAACGTTTGTCTGCCTGTATGACATAATTACGGTACAGGATTTAAGTGCTTTTGTACTTAAAAATAAATTGTGGTTAGCGAGGTATTTTTTATGCAAAGAAAAACTGGTCTTTTAAAAATGGTTATGTTATCAATGTTGATTGCCCTAGGAGTGGTAATTTCGCCACTTCTTCGGATCGAAGGTATGTGTCCGATGGCTCATTTGATTAATATCGTATGTTCTGTTTTATTGGGGCCGTGGTATTCATTGCTTTGTGCAACGTTGATTGGTATGCTCAGAATGATGCTTATGGGGATTCCGCCGTTAGCACTTACAGGTGCGGTTTTTGGGGCAATGCTGTCAGGTGTTTTTTACAGAGCGTCTAAAGGAAAACTGATTTGTGCGGTTTTCGGTGAGATTTTTGGAACCGGTGTCATCGGAGCAATTGTTTCGTATCCGGTTATGACGTTTGTCTGGGGAAAACAAGGGCTAACCTGGATGTTTTATGTACCACTATTTATTTGTGGAACGCTTATCGGTGGGACAATTGCTTACATTTTTCTAAAATCGTTAAGAAAAACGGGCATTTTGGCGAATTTTCAAAGAAGATTAGGAGCAAAAGTTTATGACAACTCAAACCATTAATATCTCAGAAATATTGGAGATAAGACACAAGGTTAAGGTAGCAAATCCGCTGATTCATTGCATAACCAATCCTATTTCAATCAATGACTGTGCAAATGTTGTGCTTGCTGTTGGGGCAAAACCGATTATGGCTGAGCATCCGGCCGAGGTGTCTGAAATCACAGCCCTTTCACAAGTTTTAGCGGTAAATATTGGGAATATAACGGATGTACGGATGCAATCCATGCTGATTTCCGGTAAAATAGCCGATAAAAAAGGTTTGCCTTCGATTATCGATCTTGTGGGAGTTGGCTGTAGTACACTTCGGCTTGCGTTTGCTAAAAAGTTTATCTCGAAATGCCATCCTAGTGTTATTAAAGGTAACATGTCGGAATTAAAAGCTATTTGTGGATGTGAAGGTAAGGCCAAAGGGATTGATGTCGGCGAACATGATGCTGTTACGAATAATAATTTGCATGATAGTATATCGATGCTGAATTCGCTTGCTGTTAAAACCGGCGCTGTTGTTGTGGCAACGGGAGTAACGGATATTATAACTGACGGAACGACGATATACCTTGTTGAAAATGGCTGTCAAATGCTTCCTTTAATAACCGGTACAGGCTGCATGCTTAATGCCCTTGTTGCAAGCTTTATCTCAACTGAGAATATTATTGGTGGAACAGTTTTGGCGGTGGCTGTTATGGGAATCAGTGGTGAACTTTCCCAGCGAGTTAAAGGTACCGGAAGTTTTAGAACAGAATTATTAGATTGTATCTTTAATCTGACGGATTATATGATTAAAGAAAAAATACGTTGTACAGTATTGGCTTGAGTGTGTTCTTATTCTTTCTTAAATAAATTGTTTAGGTTGCTTCTTCGGTAGTAGCGTTAGCGATGATATTAGCGTTTACGATAATAAATACGTCTAATATGTCTTTAAGGTCTTGCGGTAATAGTATGTCATGACGGATGCCGACTCCATTCAAGCTTGCCAGGAGCGCGGCGTGAAACTGGGAGGTTAATAATACAGATGGATTAGGAGAAATTATTGTGCTAAGGTTTGTGTATAAAAAAACTTCAAGTTGATCGTCAATATCTTTTTTTATGTTAATGTCGATCGCCTTAATTTCCAGGTTTTTTATAAGAGAATCCTCATTCATATAGCCTAACCTCGCTAGAATCAGTGATAGTTATTATATGATGCTAAATTATACGGGTGTTCTTGACTTGAAAAATTTTGCGCTTTTTGTTCTTGGACTGAGACTGGGAATTTGAATAATGATAGAAAGACTAACTATATAAATATGGCAAAATATTATAGTGATAATTAGAAATAAGATTTATAATTCAACTAGACAAAGAGAATATGGCTTTTACATTTATATAAATAACTTATCAGATGCTGTAAGCGTATCTGGCAGTTAGATAGATCCTTTCGGGCTAAAAAGACAGTATTTGGAGAGAATAGTGTTTGGGTGAGGTGAAATGGAGTTGTGTACTCAAACACGAATCTATAAGATTAGGTATATTTTTTTTGCTGTTAGCTTAGCATTAGTATGTAGATTATTTTATTTACAGCTTGTTGAAGGGTCTAAGTTAGCTGTTCAGGGGCTTAGCAGCCGGGTGCAGGAAGTGGCGGTTGAGGTTTCGCGTGGTGATATTGTGGATTCCCGGGGGATATTGCTGACTAATGCTACGGTTCAATATAGTGTTGCGGTTTTTCCGGATCAAGTGGTGAGCGTGGCTAACGCGGCGGCTGTGTTAGCTGAATTTACTGGGCAAGAGGCGAGTAATGTTGCGGCTGCGATTAAAGCTAACCCCCATCCATTCAAATTAATGTGCAGTATGGATGTTGTTAGCGCGAATCGGTTGAACCAGTTAGCGATACCTGGGGTAGTGGCGGTAGCGGAACGGGTGCGCTATAGTTATCCGGCCTTAGGCGCGCATGTTATTGGATATATTAATAGTGCTGATAACCAGGGCGTTAGTGGGTTGGAAGGGCGTTATGATGAGTTTCTCCGAGTAAAACAGACTACTTATTTGGCGGCGTTAGTCGATGCCGGACAACAAATTATTCCGGGGTTAGGGTATAAGCGGCTGGAATATGCTGATGATACGATTACTACTAATATTGGGGTAACATTGGATGTTAATATAGAAAAGGTCGTAGAAGATGTTTTGGATAAAAGTGCGGTCAACGGGGCGGTAGTAGTGCTTCGTCCTGCGACCGGTGAAGTGCTGGCGATGGCTTCACGTCCAAATTTTAATCCTAATCTAATTAGTGCCTATTTGGGTAAGGAACGTGCACCGTTGGTTAATCGGGCGATTGCGGCTTATCAGCCGGGGTCGGTTTTTAAATTGGTATTGGCGGCGGCGGCATTAGAAGAGAAATTAGTAGAACCAAATGACATTTTTTATGATCCAGGGTATATTGATGTAGAAGGACACCGGTTTAAAGGCTGGGATTTTGCAACCGGTGGAAATGGAAATATTACTTTTCAACAGGCACTGGCTTATTCAAGTAATCCGGCGTGTATTCAGGTTGGGCTTAGAGTTGGCGGCGAACGGTTATTGAAGTATGCCAGCTTGCTGGGATTTGGCCAAAAGACCGGCATTGAGCTGGATGGTGAGGCTGCGGGTAATTTGCCGTCCCCGGAGAATATCTTCCCAGGGGATCTGGCTAATTTGTCGATTGGGCAGGGAGCGCTTGAGGCTACGCCGCTCCAGATAGCCAGTTTGGTTTCGGTTATCGTGAATAATGGAATCAAGGTTGAGCCATATTTGGTTAATCGGCTTATTTCTCCGGATGGGAAGATTGTTAAACGGTATATGCATAGCAGTGGGAAACGAGTGCTGTCTGCTCAAACTGCTGCAAAAATCCGGGATATGATGGTCATGGTTACGAGGAGTGGTACCGGTCAAGCTGCTTATGTTGAAGGCAGAGGGGCTGCCGGAAAGACGGGTACTGCTGAAACCGGACGGTTTAATGCGGCTGGACAAAGTATTAATCATGCCTGGTTTGCTGGCTATGCCCCGCTTGATAATCCCCAAGTTGTCGTGGTAGTATTTGTAGAAGATGGGATGTCTGGCAGTGAGGTGGCGGCACCTATTTTTCATGATATTGTTAGCAGGATTTTAGTGAACTAAGTAATTCAACAATGGTATAGTATAATTTGGTAGTAATCTATGGGGACAAATATTTGATAACGGAGGGGTTTGGTTTGCAATATCTTGAGTTGGCTAAACTGGCGGTTGATAAAGCGAAACAAATGGGGGCTCATGCGGCGGAGGCCTATGTGCTTGACGCTAAATCACTGCAGATTATAACCTCAAAGGATCAGGTCGAATCGTTAAAATTATCCGAGGATGCCGGGATTGGCATCCGGGTCATTTCTCCGGAAGGAAGAGTTGGGTTTGCTTATTCTACGGAGATTGACGCTAGTCAGCTACAGGCTACAGTCAGTCAGGCTATTAATAATGGGGAAAATACTTTTGCGGATAAGTTTAATGTTTTGCCGTCGAGGGGTGAGATTGATCAACAGTTGGCTGTTGTTGATCCGTCAATTCATGCTACCAAGGTTGAGGATAAAATTGAATTGGCAAAGCAAGTTGAACGTTCAGCTAAGGCCGCCAGTAAGTATGTCAAACGGGCTGAACGGTGTGGCTATGAAGATGCCGAGTATCAGGTAACCTTAGTTAATTCCAATGAATTGGCGGTGCAGTACCGGTCGGGGTATTGCGGTTTATTCGGTTTAGTTCTGGCCGAGGATAATGCTGATATTCAAACCGGGGTTGCTGTTAAATATTCTCGGAAGTTTTGTGACTTGATACCGGAAACAATTGGTCAGGAGGCGGCGGAGAATGCGGCGCAGCTTTTGGGTGCGAAAAATATTGGCACAACTAAAGCGGCGGTTCTATTGAGCCCGTATGTGGCGACCAGTTTCTTTTCAGTGCTTATTCCGGCGTTAAGCGCCGATGCTGTACATAAAGGCCGCTCGCTGTTTAAGGGTAAACTGGAGAATAAGGTAATGTCGCCGCTTATTTCATTAGTTGATGACGGCCTATTGGCCGGGGGGATTTCGACGGCACCAATTGATGGCGAAGGAGTTGCTGCTAAACGCACCGAGCTGATCTCGGAAGGGGTTTTAAAAAGTTATTTGTATAATTCTTATACTGCGGCGAAAGATAATGTGCCTAGTACTGGAAATGGTGTTCGCAGTTCCTTTAAAGGGGTGCCTGAAATAGGGCCAACTAATATGTTTATTGCGGCGGGAACAACCCCTAAAGATAAATTAGTGCAGGAAGTTCAAGATGGATTTTATGTAACTAATGTGATGGGAATGCATACCGCTAATTCGATTACGGGAGATTTTTCTGTTGGTGCGTCCGGGGTTTGGATTAAGAATGGAGCTTTTACCCATGCTGTACGAGGGGTAGCTATTGCCGGAAATCTGATGGAACTTTTAGGCGAAGTGGATGGAGTAGGGAATGATCTTCGCTTCTTTGGATCGAATGGAGCGCCGACGATTCGTTTTAGCCGGATAACAATAAGCGGTTCTTAAGTATCGCTATTCATTATTGCTGCTAGTCAAACCATGGTAATTATGATAGAATAATATGGTTAGAATTTATAAGGCTGTGATACTATGAGTTTGACCACCAAGCAGGTTTTAGTAATCCATGGTCCGAATTTAAATATGCTGGGTCAGCGTGAACCGGAAGTGTATGGTTCGTTGACATTGGATACTATTAATGCTCGGCTGAGAGAAAAGGCTGTTGCGTTAGGAGTAACCATTACAATTGTTCAGACGAATCATGAAGGAGTAATGGTTGAAACCATTCAAAGCGCGTTAGGCCAGTATGACGGTATTGTTATTAATCCGGCGGCTTTTACTCACTATAGTATTGCCGTACGGGATGCTTTGGCTGCTGTTGCACTGCCGGCAATTGAAGTGCATTTATCTAATATTTATTGCCGCGAAGAGTTTCGCCATCATTCGGTTACTGCACCAGTGGTCAACGGACAAATTAGTGGCTTGGGGTATATGGGCTATTTATTGGCTTTGGAGGCCTTAGCTGCGCTTTTTAATGGAGGCAAAAATTAGAGATGGATAATGCGCGTTTAATTAAATTACGTAATTTTCTCGCTGGGAGAAATTTGGACGGCGTTATTATTAGTGGTTCGGAAAATAACTGTTATTTTAGTGGCTTTACTGGTTCGGCTGGAGTTCTTTTGATTTCAGGACAAGCCACTAAATTGATTACCGATTTCCGATATATTGAGCAGGCTAGTCAAGAGGCTCCTGATTTTGAGGTTATCCGCCATGGTAGTAGTATTCACGAAACTATTCAAGCGGAAATTGCTGGATTGGGATTAAAACGGATTGGTTTTGAGGGTAGCTATTTAACTTATGATGAATTCTCTGCGATAAAGGTTAAGGAGTTAGAATTTGTTTCAGTTAAGCTGGATGATCTAAGAATGGTTAAAGACCAAGCAGAAATAGCTAATATCCGTAAGGCTGTAGAAATAACCGATTTGGCGTTTAGCCAAATTTTATCAGTCTTAAAGCCGGGAATGACTGAACGTGAGGCTGCTTTTGAACTGGAATTTTTTATGCGTAAAGCCGGAGCGGAAAAACTGTCTTTTGATACTATCCTGGTGTCAGGGACTAAGTCTGCCCTGCCGCATGGCACGCCTTCTGATAAGGTAATTGAACAGGGCGATTTTGTAACCATGGACTTTGGTGCGCTGTATAACGGCTATCACGCCGATATGACACGGACGATTGTTATGGGTAAGGCATCAGCAAAACAGCGTGAAATATATAAACTTGTGCTTTCGGCGCAATTGGCGGCCACAAAGGCGGTAAAACCGGGGTTACGTGGTAAGGAAGTCGATGCGATTGCCAGAAAGATCATTGCTGATGGCGGCTATGCTGATTATTTTGGTCACGGTTTGGGTCATGGAGTTGGTCTGGCGATTCACGAAGGTCCTAGATTGTCGCCGTTAGGTGAAGTTGTATTGACGCCTGGTATGGTAGTTACGGTGGAACCGGGAATTTATCTGCCTAAATGGGGCGGAGTGCGGATTGAAGATACTGTGGTTGTAACCGCTGACGGCGTTGATATTCTTACTGCCAGCAGCAAAGAATTAATAGAATTAGACTGCTAATTTGGAGGTTTTGCAATGATTTCAAGTAATGATTTTCGTAATGGCGTAACAATTGAGATTGATGGAAATGTTTGGCAGGTGGTTGACTTCCAGCATGTCAAACCGGGTAAAGGGGCGGCATTTGTCCGCACTAAGCTTAAAAATGTTAAATCCGGTGCAGTAGTTGAGCGTACGTTTAATCCAGGTGAGAAACTGCCTAAAGCTCATATCGACCGTCGTGAAATGCAGTATCTGTATGAAGGCGATGATATGTACAACTTCATGGATAATGAGACTTTTGACCAGATCGCTTTGACTGCTGATCAATTAGGTGATGCTATACGATTCTTGAAAGAGAATATGAATATTGGCATTATGATGTTCCAGGGCTCGATTATCGGTTTGGATTTGCCGTATTCGGTTGAGCTTGAAGTTATTGAAACCGATCCTGGTGTCCGTGGCGATACTGCTACCGGCGGCACCAAGCAAGCTAAGCTTGAAACCGGTTATGTTGTAAAAGTACCGCTGTTTATCAACATCGGTGACGTTCTGAAAATTGATACCCGTACCGGGGATTATCTCGAAAGAGCATAATATTAGCAATTAAAGAAGGATGATATTTCTGTTAAAGAAATGTCATCCTTCTTTAATATAGCAAATCAAATGGGATGTAATGACAATGAAAAATGTATTTTTAAATTAGTGCTACCTGTCAGCCCAAAATCTGCAAATGACAGGTATTGTCTCAATTTATTGATAAACGGACAGCTTTTGTGAAGAAAATTTCCTGGAATCCCTAGTTATGTTTTAGTATTGGGGTGGCAATAATAAGCATATGTATTTGAACTTAACTGAGGGGGTTTTATTGTGAGCAATGTTAGGGAAAAAGTATCCTACTTACAGGGTCTTACTAAAGGGCTTAATGTCAATGATCAATCGGCGGAAGGAAAATTAATGCTAAGTGTAGTGGATGTTCTGAGTGAGATGGCTCAGGAAATTCACTATATGGAGATTACCCAGGAAGACCTGGAAACTTATATGGAAACTATCGATGAAGATTTATCAGATCTGGAAGATTATGTTTATGAGGATGCCGATGAGCTTGATACGATTGAAGTGGAATGTCCTGATTGTCATGAAACGGTGGCTTTTGAATCAAGTCTATTGAATGATGAAGATGTTATTGAGGTTACCTGTCCAAATTGTGGTGAGGTTGTCTATGAAAATACGGTTGAATATGCTGCTGGCGATTATCAGCCGATAGATGATTTTGGTACTGCAACTAGGCGAAGTCTGCATCCTGGCTTATAATCATATATTAGCTTTAGTTATATCAATCCCGGTTTTTACCGGGATTTTTTTATGGCATAAAGTTGGTAATGTTTCCATATCTATGTAAAGAAAGGGTGGAGACAGGTTATGATGGGGAAAATCAACTGGGAGCATACTGTTTATCCAGTCTTGGCACCAAAGCTGTCCCAATTGATAAGCGCAACTGCGGCGCGAGTACGTGACCAGGCCATGGAAATACGGTTAAGAATCAATCGACCACTCCTGGTTATAACGACTGGTGGTGGAATTTTCCTTGGAACTGATGGGAAGGAAGCGGCTGTGGCTAGAACGGCGTATCATTGTTCTCGCGATGACTTAGGTCAAACCATGCAATTAATTAGTAAAAACTCCCTATATGCTTTTGAAGAAGAGCTAAAAATGGGTTTTTTGACAGTTGCGGGTGGGCATAGAATTGGACTGGCTGGACAAGCGGTTTTATATAATGGGCAAATTAAGACGCTGAAGAATATAAGTTCGTTAAACTTCCGGTTAGCCCGTGCGGTTCCGGCCGCTGCCGATATTGTAATCCCCTATGTTATCGCTGGCCCAAGGCAGATTTATAATACATTGATTATTTCACCGCCACGCTGTGGTAAGACAACGTTACTGCGGGATTTAACGCGACAAATCAGCAACGGTGTATCAGGATGTTGTAGTGGATTAGAAGTAGGGTTAGTGGATGAACGCTCGGAAATAGCCGCTTGCATTGACGGTGTACCGACGGCCGATCTCGGACCGAGGGTTGATGTTCTTGATGCCTGCCCCAAAGCCGAGGGGTTATTAATGCTAATTCGTTCAATGGCTCCGGAGGTTATTGTGACTGATGAAATTGGCCGCGCTGCAGATGTTATGGCCTTGAATGAAGCTTTGCATGCCGGGGTCAAGGTTATTGCCAGTGTACATGGGCGGGATGTTAACGATATAGCGTCCCGGCCTTATGTCGGGGAACTAATTAACCAGCAATATTTTGACCGATATATTATTCTTACTGATCGACCGGTAATTGGTACGGTGGGCGAAGTAATTGCCGGTAAGCCTTATAAAGTATTATTTCGGAATGAAATAGGGGTGAAGGTATGTGGGTTAAGTTGATTGGTTGTTGTTTAGTAATATTTACGGGGACGTGGGGCGGGTTTATGATTGCAGCGCGGTATGTTGAACGCCCTAAACAGATTCGACAATTAATTGGGTGTATTGCTTCTTTGGGGTCATATATAAATTATGCTGCTCTCCCTTTGGCTGAGGCACTTGAGCGTTCAACAGCAACAGTTGATGGTCCGGTTCGAGATTTTTTTACCGAAATCGCGACAATTATTAATACAAAAGGCTGGGTGTCGCCGGGGCAGGCTTTCGTGGAGACCTTGAGCAAAATGCAGGATAAATTGGCTATTTATCATCCGGAAAGGGAGATTATCTTAATGTTAGGGGCAAGCCTGGGGGCCATTGACCGTAATGAACAGCAAAAACAGTTGGATTTAGCCAAAGCAGAGTTGGAGAAAATCCATCGTGAAGCAATTGTAGAACGCGATCAGAATGTTAAGATGTATCGCTACCTTGGGGTTTGTGCAGGCCTGACCACCGCTATACTGTTAGTCTGAGGAGGAGAATAATGGGGCTGGATATATTATTTAAGATTGCCGGGGTAGGAATTCTTATTTCGGTTATTCATACAGCACTTAAACAGGCTGGCAAGGAAGACATGGCTCAGTTATGTACGTTAGCCGGGTTTGCAATTGTTCTTCTTTGGGTAGTGCAATTGTTGAGCCAGCTTTTCACTACTGTACAGAGCGTTTTTAAGTTGTTTTGAGGGGTGCGGCAATGGAAATTGTGCAGATTGTCGGGCTTGGGTTTATCGCAACTTTACTTATCCTGGTTATTCGCAGTAAGAAACCTGAAATTGCCGTCCAACTAAGTTTAGTGTTGGCAATAATAATTTTTTTAATGGTATTGGACAAAATTAGCATGGTTATTACTCTAATCAGAGATTTAGCGGATAAGGCCAATGTCAGTCAATTGTATCTTAATACTATTTTAAAAATAATCGGTATTGCTTACATAACCGAATTTGGGGCTCAAGTGTGCCGTGATGCCGGGGAGGGAGCAGTGGCCGGAAAAATCGAGTTTGCGGGTAAGGTACTAGTACTGGTACTAGCGATACCAATTATTGCCTTGGTGTTAGAAACCATAGTAAAACTGCTTCCCTGAAGGTGGCGTAAATGAAAATTAGGATACTGGTATTAATTTTATGCTTATTAACTATTGGCAGTTGTGCTGCGGCTGAACTGCCTACGGATGATAATGATATTACAGGACAGATTCTAAAGACCTTATCGTTGAATGAAGTGAATAATTTTATCACTAAAATTAATTATGAGTTGGGTGAAGATATCCCACTATTAAACAATGAATCAATCAAAAAAATTGCTGCCGCTGGTTTGTCGTTGGATTGGGCAACCATAAAACAGGCTGTTTTGTCGCGATTCTTTCGTGAATTAGCGGCTAATATACATTTGATGGGGAAATTATTGTTTCTGGCGGTACTATCGGCTTTGCTGCAAAACCTGTTAAATTCATTCGAACGGTCATCAATTTCTACTTTAGCAAATAGTATCTGTCATATATTTATAATGGTAATTGCATTAACGGCGTTTTATAATGCTATGCAACTTGCTCAAAATACTGTCGGAATTATGGTTGGGTTTATGGAGGCGCTATTACCACTGTTAATTACCTTGTTGGCCGGAGTGGGAGCGGTGACGTCGGCCGCGCTATTTTCGCCGTTGATGCTGTTTGTAGTGACTTCAATCAGTGTCCTTGTTAAAGATATTGTTTTACCATTGTTGTTTTTATCGGCCGTACTTCATTGTGTTAACTTTTTTTCTGATTACTATCGTCTCAGTAATTTAAGTTCGCTATTAAAGCAGGCTGGTGTAGTGATAATGGGATTTACGATGGTGATATTTGTCGGAGTTATCACCATCCAAGGCGTGGCGGGAGGGGTTGCCGATGGAATTGGCTTAAGAACGGCTAAATATGCGGCGTCGACGTTTATCCCAGTTGTCGGTAAGATGTTTGCGGATACTGTGGAGTTAGTTATGGGAGCATCGTTGTTAGTAAAGAATGCCGTGGGAATTTTCGGTATTGGAACAGTAGCTACTATTTGTGCATTTCCGCTTATAAAAATGATTTCACTGATTGTCGTTATGAAAGTATCCGGGGCTCTTGTTCAGCCGCTAGGTGATGAAAAAATTGCCAAAAGCCTGGATACTATCGGGGATAATTTATTGCTTATTCTTGCTGGGGTAACGGCTGTGGCATTGATGATGTTTTTGGCAATAACGATTATTATTGGTGTAGGCAGTATGGCGATGATGCTCCGGTAATTTAGTCTATAGGGGTGGAAAACTGCATGGCTTGGCTTACAATGTGGATTAAAACTTTAATTATGGTAGTGCTGTTTGCCGCGTTTCTGGAGCTATTATTGCCAACAAGCAGTATGCAGCGTTTTGTGCGTCTTATCATGGGACTCATCATTATGCTAGCAATTTTAAATCCGGTAATTGAACTTTTCCACGGGGATGGTTTTCGTCAGCCCTTGGAGGCTGTTGCCGCATGGAAACCGGAGGCCTTGGAGGTAAGTGCTAGTGATAATAGTGCCATAGTACACGAGCGGGATAGATTGGCTCAAGAGTTGTATTGCAAAGAACTGTCCCAGCAAATTGCGGCAGTGGTGCTGCCACTTGAGGGGGTAGCTGATGCTAAGGTTGTGGTAAAACTGGCGCAAACCAAAGAGGGTAAAGTTGGGGCATTAGAAAGGGTAAATATCTATATAAAACCCGGTACGGGTTCAAAGTTCGGCGCAGTAGACAAGGTGGTAATTGCCGGGGCTGATAAAAAGGTGTCAGTTCCGATAAGTCCGGCATTAAAGCAGAAAGTAATTAGCACTGTAGCCGGTTTGTATCAGTTGAAAAATGAACAGATTGAAATAATGGAGTTAGATGAAACCAAATGACTCTAGGAGGGGAAACATGAGTGTCATGGGGGAATTAGGCGAAGCCAAAAAAAAGCTATGGTCGTCATTCAATTTAAAACAGGCCGGAATTAGTCCACGGCTTATCGTTATTGGTATCATTGGAGTTGTTTTATTAATTATGGGGGGAGTTTTTGAAACTAAGTCCGGCACCAAGCCTGAAGCTGAAGTTTCGCCTCCGGCGGCAAATTCTGCACCTATTGCCCCTAAGGCTTATGAGGATATCCTGGAGGCTAAATTAGGCAATTTATTATCCCAAGTAAAAGGTGCGGGGATGGTGGCGGTAAATATTACCTTAGAAAATGGGCCAGCTGAGGAATATGCTCAAAATGTGGTTAAGGAGAGCAAGACGGTCTCGGAAAAGGACACTAGTGGTGGTGTTCGTACCACTGTCGAATCGAAAGAAAGCAAACAACTTTTATTAAGTAAGGATAATGGTGTTGATCGTCCGGTGGTGGTTAAAGAAGTAAAACCAGTAATCAAAGGTGTGCTGGTAGTGGCTGAGGGGGCGCATGATTCTAATGTTAAAGCCAATCTGGTTAGGGCTGTTCAATCAGTGTTGGGGATTCCGTCCTATAAGATAACGGTATTGCCGCAACGAAAGTGAGGGTAAGACGATGTTGATCCTTAAAATAAAAAAACCAAATAGTTTGGTTTTTGGCATGGTTACTTTTGTGGTTGTAGTCTTGGTTGTGCTAAGTTTGTGGAGTTATCGCCGGGAAAATTCGGTGGCAAAAGCAGATAGGGGTACGGCAATGCAGGTATCAACAACGGTAGATATGAACGCGCAAAGTCAGCTGAATCAGGATTTTTTTGTGGAATGCCGTTTGGAACGCGACCGGCTTAGAAGTGAACATTCTGATGTATTACGCGAAGTTATAAAAACAGCGGAAAATGATGAGCTGCGGCAAAAAGCTCGTAATGATGTGCTTAAGATTGTGGTTGAGAAGGAACGCGAAACTGAAATGGAAAATTTAATCAAGGCCCGTGGGTATACTGACGCGCTGGTGCTAATCGAGGATACTGCAGTTAGTGTTGTAGTCAAGACAAATTCTTTATCGCGTGAAAATGTGCTAGAAATAGCCGATATTATCAGTCGCGTTTCCGGGGCCAAACCTGAGGATATTACGATTAGTGCTAAAGAGTAAAGCTTGACGAAATGAAGAGACTAAGGAGTGCTTAAACGGCGCAACCTGGTCTCTTTGCCATTTGTCAAACGTCATTAATGTTGGCTGCCCCAAGTTCACTGCAGAATATTTGCTATATATCGGAAAAGTCTGGTATAATATTAAAGCTATAAAATATTGTTTGTATTAGAAATCAGTGAGTATTTTGACGAATGGGGGGCTAAGCATGGAAAAGCCTGAACGAACAGAACGCACCGATGCTGGATCGATTAGAATAGCTGATGAGGTAGTTGGAATTATCGCCGGGATGTCAGCAACAGAAGTGCCTGGAGTTGCCGGAATGAGTGGCGGGTTGGCTGGCGGTATAGCCGAAATGCTAGGTAAGAAAAATTTGTCCAAAGGGGTTAAGGTTGAAGTCGGCGAGCGGGAAGCGGCAGTAGATTTATTCATTATTGCCGAATATGGTGTCCGCATCCCAGATGTGGCACTAAAAGTTCAGGAAAATGTGAAACGTGCCATTGAAAATATGACAGGATTAGATGTAGTTGAGGTTAATATTCATGTTCAAGGCGTTGGTTTTGCGGTTGACTCTAAAGAAGAGGATTTCCGGGTGCGCTAGAAAGGAGTAACTTATGGGCATATTTGACAGGATAATTTTGACGGTTTATACTATTATGTTGTCGTTTTTGTCACTGGGCGTAATTGCTATCTCATTGCGCCTTATTCCTTTGGAATGGGTTGGGACAAGTGTTTATTCTGCTTATGGGCATTGGGAGGCTAGTTTAATCGGGGCGGTATTTTTTCTTGTCAGCATCCGGTTGCTCCTAGCTGGGATCAGATCAAGACGTAGTGTGAAAAATACGATTGTGTATCACAATGAAATGGGTGACGTGTATGTTGCCATTAATGCGGTAGAAAATCTTGTGGAAAGAGTAGCCCGTCATGTACACGGAGTCAGGGATGTAAAGGTTTTTGCCCGTCACACTTCCGAAGGTTTGAAAATTACGCTTAAAGCGGCTGTAAGCCCGGAAACAAACATTCCAAGTGTAACTGCAGAAATGCAACAGAAGATTTTTGATAATGTAAAAAGTACGGTGGGTGTGGAACTTGCAGATATGAGAGTTCTTGTCGAAAATATTTCTAATGACTTTAAAGCGAAAAATCGGGTGGTATAGGAGGACGCTATGGATCGTAATTTGTTGAAAGATCTTTGGCAACAGCATAGCGGTAAAATTATCGGAGGACTTACCGGTCTGATTTTAGGCGTCTTAATTATCTGTTTCGGGTTTTTTCGTACCCTATTTGTTCTTATTTGCGTAATCGCCGGTTATATTGTGGGTAAGCGCATTGATGAAAAAGAAGATATAATGGAAATTTTGGACCGATTATTACCACCGGGTTATCATCGTTAATGAAAAGAGGGAATACTTTATGAGTCGCAGAAAAGCTAGGGAGCTTGCACTGCAAACATTGTTTCAGCTGGATTTTAATCATATTGAAATGGATGTAGCATTAGCCGGTGTGGCGGAGGAGTTTGGCGCAATCAGCGAAAAATCCCGGTCTTACGCTACTAATTTGGTTATGGGAACTAAGGAACATTTGGCGGAAATTGATGCTATTATTGAGGAACGGTCTGAGGAATGGTCAGTTGCCCGTATGCCTGGAGTGGACCGTAATATTGCCAGAATGGCAGTTTTTGAGCTTGCTTTTAGTAAGGAAGATATCCCCCAAAATGTTGTAGTAAATGAAGCGGTAGAGTTGGCAAAGACTTTTGGTACCGATGCATCCAGCCGGTTTATTAACGGAGTTCTGGGGGCATTGATAAAGAATAAGGTGCAGTGATGAGATGTGTACTAGGTATCGATACTAGTTGTTATACCACTTCGGTCGCACTGTTTTCAGAGGATGGCCGTTTAATTAGTGATAGCCGCCGCTTACTTGAAGTTAAGTCTGGCGGCCGGGGGCTGGCGCAGTCCGAGATGGTCTACCAGCATACCAGGCATTTTCCTGATGTTTTGGTTAAAGCTATCACAGAGGCCGTATCTGAGATAAAAATAACGCGCATAGGGGTAACCACTATGCCCAGGCCGGTAGCAGATTCGTTTATGCCGGCTTTTTTAGTGGGCGATAGCTTTGCTAAGGTGCTATCGGTAACGCACCAGGCTAAGTGTTGTCCCTTAAGCCATCAGGAAAATCACATTTTAGCCGGTCTTTGGTCAGCCGGGGGGCCTAAGACAACGCGTTTTCTCGCAGTACATGTTTCTGGCGGCACTACCGAGGTTGCGGAAGTAACGTATAATCAGCCTAATATGACTGTCAATTTGATTGGTGGCAGTAGTGATATTGCTGCCGGGCAATTTGTTGATCGGATCGGGGTGGCCTTAGGGTTGGCGTTTCCGGCGGGCCCTAAACTTGAATTGTTGGCAAAGGCGGCGCAGAATGCACCAACATTGTTGCCGGTAGCGGCAAGACAATTGTCGATAAGTTTCGCCGGACCGGAGTCTCATGCGCGAAGACTCATGGACAAGGGAGAAAGCCCGGCGGCAATAGCGGCCGGGGTTCAGTTATGCGTGGCGAAGACTTTGGCAAAGTTAATTAGTGCGGCGATGGACCGCACTGGTCTAACCGATATTTTGCTTGTTGGCGGAGTAGGTTCCAACCTGTTTATTCGGGATTTTTTAATTAAAAAATTGGCGATAGTTGGCGGAAGTTTGTATTTTCCTGAGCCGCAATTTAGTTCCGATAATGCGGTAGGCGCAGCCTGGTTCGCTCTTAATAATTAATTGTGAAATATATTGTAGTCAGATGGTAATATGTATAAATAAATGAACTTATAATTACAAGCGGTTTTATCGATAACATTTAAGATTGGCTAATGGTTAGCAATTGTGTCAACTTTTGCATATGATATATCATCCTTAGTGATTTTGTATCAGCGGCGGAGGTGACAGGTATGCTTTTCTATATAATATGCGGTGCAGTGATTGGACTTTTTATCGGACATCTTATTCCACCCGGCCATTTTTTCTGGTTTATTGTCGGAGCGATCAGCGGTTTTTTAACTCAACGCCACTTGTACCGTAAATTTTAGGGGTATCCCGATACAGATGTCGCATTTGTGCAGGATATTGTTTGATTGAGAATAGGTGATTGTTATTAATATATTAAGTGTAAGTGCCCTAACGCGGTATATCAAATCAATTTTAGAGTCTGACACAACCCTACGTGATGTGATGGTGCGCGGTGAGATATCCAATTTTAAACGCCATTATTCCGGGCACTGTTATTTTACTTTAAAAGATAGTGATTCAACGCTAAAAGCAGTGATGTTTCGTGGCAGGGCTCAGTTTTTAAAGTTTGAACCCCATGATGGTCTTAAGGTAATTGCCGGGGGAAATATTTCACTGTTTGAGCGGGACGGTCAATATCAATTATATGTGCAGCAACTCATTCCCGAGGGGATGGGTGAACTTAGTCTGGCGTTTGCGCAATTAAGGGACAAGCTAGCGGCGGAAGGGTTATTTGATGAAATTCGGAAAAAGGAACTTCCTTTTCTGCCCAGCCGAGTGGGAATTGTGACTTCTCCTACGGGGGCGGCGATTAGGGATATCGTTACTGTTGCTAAAAGACGGTATCCTAGGGTTCAGCTAATGTTGTATCCGGTACAAGTACAAGGCCCGGATTCTCCGGAACAGGTTGCCAGGGGTATCAGGTTGTTGAACCAAAGCGACAAAGTGGATGTTATTATTGTCGGGCGGGGCGGCGGCAGTATTGAAGAATTATGGTCGTTTAATGATGAAAAAGTGGTTCGGGCTATTGCGGCTTCAAGTATTCCGGTGGTCTCAGCTGTCGGTCACCAGACTGATTATACTTTAGCTGACTTTGTTGCTGACCGTCGGGCCGCCACTCCTTCTCAGGCCGCGGAGTTAGTGGTGCCTGATGTTAAGGAATTGACTAAATATATTATTACATTAAGCAATAGTTTGGAAACTAATGTTTTAAATATGGTAGCCAGTCGCCGTTATCGTTTAGAAGCTTGTTTATCTAGCCGTGTTTTTCAGCAACCGGAACTTATTTTGACGGACAAACGTCAACTGCTGGATGGATATATTCAGATAATGCAGGATAGTCTTCGTAAAACTTTATTAACTAAACGTCACCAGTTTCATCTAGCGGCAGAAAAAATGGCGATGCTTAATCCTTTGGCGGTTTTGGAACGTGGTTACAGCATCGTCCGTACTTATGATAAACATCTTATAAGGCGCACCGGCGAAGTCGTCCCTGGCGAACGGCTGGAGATTGTGTTAACTGATGGAACTATTCGGGTTGAAGTACTTGAGTCTGATGGGAGTGTAGATGATGCGAAAAAAGCAGACTGCTGATAAAGTAATTGTTTTCGAAGAAGCCCTAGCACAGCTGGAAATTATTGTAAAAGAACTGGAAAGTGGCGAATTACCTTTAGAAGAAGCTCTAGAAAAATTTTCCGAAGGTATGAAGCTTTCTCAGCTTTGTCTTACCAGATTAAATACTGCTGAGCGGGACATTGATAAAATGTTACGCGAAGAAAAAGAAACTTTGGTTGAGTACCCCTTGGAACTTGAGGAGGCCGATTAATGCTAAAGGAATATATTAAAGGGCGCTTACCGGCTATTGATGAAGCCTTGGATAGATTTTTACCGCTGACCAATTATCCGTCCCATATTTTTGAAGCGATGCGCTACAGCGTGTTTGCGGGGGGGAAACGGTTGCGCCCAATCTTGCTGATGGCCGCAGCTGAAGCAGTTGGTAAGTCTGGAAGCGCTTTTATTAATGTTGCCTGTGGGATGGAGATGATCCATACCTATTCGTTGATTCATGATGATTTACCAGCAATGGATAATGATGATCTTCGCCGAGGCAAACCAACTAATCATAAGGTTTTCGGCGAAGCTGTTGCCATATTAGCCGGTGATGGGCTACTGACGGAAGCTTTTAAGGTTATGCTGGCTCAGCCGAATGTTGCGCCTGAGATATTAGTAACTGTTGTTGGCGAAATTGCGGCCGCAGCTGGAGCTATGGGAATGGTCGGCGGACAGACGATTGATTTAATGGCCGAAGGAAAAACTATTGATGGTGAGACTCTTAAACGTATGCACCAGGCTAAAACGGGGGCGCTATTTAAGGCAGCCATCCGTTCCGGTGCACGTCTGGCTGGCGCCAGTGGTGTAAAGTTGGCTGCTTTGACGGAATATGCCGAGCAATTTGGTTTGGCGTTCCAAATCACTGACGATATTTTAGATGTTGTAGGTGTAGAAGAGAAGATCGGCAAACCACTTGGCAGTGATGTTAAAAACAACAAAGTAACATATGTTTCGTTGTATTCGTTGGAAGGCGCAAAGAAAATGGCAGATGAGGCCGTTGATCGTGCTATTAATGCTTTAGATGATTTCGGGGATGAAGCAACTATTTTGCGGGACTTTGTGCATTATCTCGTAAATCGCGATAGTTGAGGTGTAACTCGATATGACAGATTTAATGGTGGCTTTTAGTAAAAATATTGTACTGTTATCTTCGCTTACAGCTTGGTTAACAGCGCAAGTGCTCAAATCATTAACCGCTTACTGGCGGCATCGTGAGTTCCGGGCAGAACGATTAACTGGGGCTGGAGGTATGCCTAGTTCTCATACGGCGCTGGTGGTAGGTTTGGCATCAGCAGTAGCTTTTCATAATGGGGTTGATTCACCATTGTTTGCCATAGCGATGGTGTTAGCCGGAATTGTGATGTATGATGCCGCTGGCGTGAGGCGGGCTGCTGGTAAACAGGCTAAAGTAATCAATAAATTGGTGCGTGAATTGCGAGTTGAACACCGGATAAATGAAATCCGCTTAAAAGAACTGTTGGGGCATACTCCGCTTGAAGTATGGGCGGGGGCGTTGCTGGGCTTTTTTATGGCCTATGGTTTTGACCGCTTTTATTCGCATTGATGGTACTCTTATAATGACTAATATGTTATGTTATAATAATAACTGATGTTTTTAGAGATGGAAAAGAGGGGAACATCTTTTGGCTACTATTCTGGAGACGATAAAGGGACCACGGGACTTGGATAAGCTTTCCTTTGCGCAATTGACGAAACTTGCTCAAGAAATCCGCGACCTTCTAATACATACTGTTGCCAAAACTGGCGGCCATCTTGCTCCTAATCTGGGGGTAGTTGAGCTTTCAATTGCTTTGCATCGCGTCTTTGATAGTCCTAATGATAAAATCGTTTGGGATGTAGGACATCAAGCGTATATCCACAAACTTTTGACCGGGCGCTATAACCGCTTTTTTACCCTGCGACAACTTCAGGGACTGAGCGGCTTTCCTAAGCGTCATGAAAGCGAACATGATGCTTTTGGAACTGGACATTCTAGTACTTCGATTTCAGCGGCACTCGGCATGGCCGCGGCATACCGTTTAGCAAACAAACGAGCGAAAGCGGTAGCTGTAATCGGTGATGGGTCGCTTACCGGTGGGCAGGCCTTTGAGGCCTTGAATCATGCTGGGCATCTTAATACGGATTTAACCGTTATTCTTAATGATAATGAAATGTCGATCGGCAAAAATGTTGGTGCTATGGCGGAATATCTTACCAAAATTCGTACTGACCCAATGTATTCAAAAGCTAAACGGGATATTGAATATCTGTTAAAACGGATACCGGCCATTGGTGAAGGAGTCGCTAAAACTGTAGAACGAGTAAAAGACAGTCTTAAATATATAGTTGTGCCGGGAATTATTTTTGAAGAATTAGGGTTTACTTACATTGGACCGATCGATGGTCATAATATTGTTTCATTAACCGAAGTTTTACAGAAAGCTAAGAACATCCGCGGCCCGGTTTTCGTCCATGTGATAACCTCGAAAGGCAAGGGCTACGCGCCTGCCGAATCAAACGCTGATAAGTTTCATAGTGTTGGCTCGTTTTGTATCGAGTCGGGTGAACTTGTTAAAAAGAGCAATACCCTTTCCTATACTGCAGTTTTTGGCGATACTTTGGTTGACTTAGCTAACAATAATCCTGATATTGTAGCAATTACTGCGGCGATGACTGAGGGCACTGGACTCAAAAAATTTGCTGCACGCTATCCTGACCGTTTTTTTGATGTCGGTATTGCCGAGCCTCATGCCGTAACCTTGGCTGGCGGGCTGGCTGCCGCTGGCAAAAAACCGGTTGTTGCTGTTTATTCTACTTTTCTTCAGCGCGCCTATGATCAAGTGTTGCATGATATTTGTCTGCAACAGTTGCCGGTAATATTTGCGGTTGATCGTGCCGGGATTATTGGTGAAGACGGTCCGACTCACCATGGCGTGTTTGATTATTCTTTTTTGCGGAATATTCCCGGACTAACAATTATGGCTCCGAAGGACGAAAATGAACTTCGACATATGCTATACACTGCCCTTCAGTTGAATAAACCAGTTGTCATTCGTTACCCTCGCGGGGGGGGGCTTGGTGTAGCGGTAACTGAACCGTTTAAACTAATTGACGGTTCAGCGGAAATGCTTCGTTCCGGTAACAAAGTTGCGCTGGTAGGAGCTGGGGCAATGGTAGATAATTGTGTAAAAGCAGCTGAACTATTGCACAATCAAGGTGTTGAAGCAACAGTATTAAATGCCCGCTTTATTAAACCTCTTGATGAGCAAGCGTTTCGTTCGTTGGCAAAGGATGTCGGAATTATTGTTACGGTAGAAGATAATGTATTAGCCGGAGGATTTGGGTCGGCAGTGCTTGAATATATTAATAGTCAGAATTTTAATTGGGTTAAAATATTGCGTTTAGGGTTGCCGGATGCCTTTATTGAACAGGGCCCAAGATCAGCGTTACTCACAGCATACGGCCTTGACGCTGAAGGCATTGCGCGGTCGGTGCGGCAATACTTACACGGATTTGGAGTACAATAAATGAAAAAAAATCGCCTCGATGTTCTGTTGGTAGAACAGGGCCTTGTGCCTAGCCGTGAACGGGCTAAGAGTTCGATTATGGCCGGAAAAGTTTTTGTTAATGGCCAAAAAATAGATAAAGCCGGAACGATGGTCGCGGTTGATGCCTCAATAACTGTCAGTGGTGATGGTATTGGCTATGTTAGCCGGGGCGGCCTGAAATTGGCTAAAGCAATTAAGGTATTCGATATTGACCTTACGGATAAAGTAGCAGCCGATATTGGGGCTTCGACTGGCGGGTTTACTGACTGCGCTCTGAAAAATGGTGCAGTAAAGGTGTATGCTATTGATGTTGGCTATGGTCAATTAGCCTGGTCCTTACGGACTGACTCCAGAGTTATCAATATGGAACGGACTAATATCCGCATGGTAACGTCGGCAGCGTTTACTGAACCGTTGGATTTTATTAGTGTAGATGTGGCTTTTATTTCGCTTGATAAAGTTTTACCAGTAGTGAAAGCTATTTTAGCTCCAACCGGAGAAGTTGTTGCTTTAATTAAGCCACAATTCGAGGCTGGGCGGGAAAAGGTCGGTAAAAAGGGTGTTGTTAAAGACCCGGCGGTTCACATGGAAGTGATTGACCGGGTAATTACAACGGCCTGTAATTTGGGGTTTGGTATTTTAGGTTTAGATTCTTCGCCCATAAAAGGGCCTGAAGGTAATATCGAATATCTGCTGCATTTAGCAGCGAACGCTGATAAAATAGAGTATGATAGTACCATAATCACCAAAATAGTCGACAACGCACATAATGTGCTCAATAAAGGAGCGGAAGAAAAATAGAGTGCTTACGATTGGCTTATTTCCGAATACCAAAAAGGCTAATGTTGCTCCCGTTTTAAAACAGGTAGTGACGTACTTAAAAAGACATAATATACGAATGCTAATGACGGAAAAGGATGCTCTGGCAATGAATTATCCGGAGCTGGCGTTTGACCAAGAGCAGTTGAGCGCTAATATTAATCTTGCAGTTACGTTAGGTGGCGACGGTACGATGCTTCAGAGCGTCCGCTTTGTCGCCGCCGCCGGTGTTCCTGTCTGCGGAGTTAATCTTGGACAATTGGGCTTTTTGCCGGAAATTGAGATAGATGACCTTGAACAAGGTCTGTCTAGGCTAATTAACGGTGAATACTCTATAAACGAACGATTAATGTTAGATGCCGTTGTTATTAGAGACGGTCAAGAAATCCATCTATCATCGGCACTTAATGATGTGGTAGTCAGCCGTGGCGGCTGTTCGCGAATGATTCGTTTAAAGCTTTATCTTAATGGGGAACTTACCGAGAAATATCCGGCAGATGGGTTGATTGTGGCGACATCCACCGGATCAACTGGTTATTCGCTTTCCGCCGGTGGTCCTATTGTCAGTCCTGGTCTTAATGTTATTCTTATAACTCCGATATGTCCGCATGCTTTACATGCACGGCCCATAGTGGTGGCTGAAACCGAAGAAATCAGACTTGTTATTGCTGCACCACATGAAGATATTATGGTGACTTCTGATGGACAGCATAATTTTGAAATTTCACCAACTGATGAGGTAGTCATCAGGCGATCTCGCTTAAGAGCCCGGTTCGTAAGTTTGAGTACAACGGGACATCTTTGCCGGTTGCGTTCTAAGTTATGGAAGGCAGACAATGAAGAACAAATTTTTTAGAATCGTTGATACCGCGCACTATTTTTTAGCGGAAAAACTTTCACAAAGTCATAATTTATTAGATGCGACCGCAGGCAACGGCCATGATACTTTATTTTTAGCGCAAAATTCACCGGTAGATGCGGTTGTATGGTTTTTTGATATTCAGCAACAATCAATTGATAAGACGATCAATGTGCTGGCTGAGGCTGACCTAGCATTTAAAGGACGTCCGGTTAATGCCTGTCATACGAAAGTGGCCGAATACATTGACGAACCGCTGGATATTGCTATGTTCAATCTAGGATACCTTCCTGGCGGCAGTCATATTTTGACCACAAAAGCAACTACTAGTTTAACCGCTATCCAAGCAGTATTGGAAATGTTGGCACCGGGCGGACTTTTGTCGATAGTCGCTTATCCGGGGCACAGCGAAGGATATATAGAACAGCAACAGGTCTGTGAGTATCTCCGGGGCCTACCTTCGACAAAATTCACGTCTGCCAGCTGGAAGTTAATAAATCAGGAGAATAAACCGCCGGTTTTATACATAGTTGAGAAAAAGTAATATTTATTGTAACGGTAGTATTTGTCTTCTAGGTTAATGAATTAGCGAGGAGCTACTGATGAAATCTATACGGCATATAAAAATTAAAGAGATTATTGAAAGCCAGCCAATTGAAACTCAGGATGAATTGGCTGAAGCCCTGCGTAGTGTCGGTATTGATGTTACTCAGGCTACGGTTTCGCGGGATATAAAAGAACTTTTGCTTATCAAGGTTCCTACCGGTTCGGGAAGTTACCGCTATGCATTTCCGCCGGAACAAACGGTGATTATTTCTCAATCACGGTTGGAAAAAATTTTTCATGATTCGGTAGTAGCAATAGATTATAGTCTGAATCTAATTGTTTTAAAAACTTACCCCGGTGCGGCCCAAGTGGTAGCTTCTGCTGTTGATTCAGCCAAGTGGTCGGAGATCATTGGCACAGTAGCCGGTGATGACAATATTCTTATTATTGTTAAACCGCCGGAAGCGGTAAGTGATATTTTAGCCCGATTTCAAGCTCTGCTGTCATAGATTATAGGGGAGGAATTGATGTGCTGAAAACACTTTCAGTCAACAATTTTGCTTTACTTGAACAGGCAACGGTGGTTTTAGGGGCTGGTCTAAATGTTTTAACCGGGGAAACCGGAGCCGGTAAATCAATTATTGTTGATGCCCTTGACATTGTACTGGGCAGTCGTGCCTATGTCGAAAGTATTCGCAGCGGTTGTGATTTTCTTCGGATTGAAGCGGTATTTGAAATCAACCCCGCTCACCCCGCCACACTGTTACTTGCTGATAACGGTATATTGCTGGAAGATGACTCCGGACTAATAATAAGCCGCCGGCTGTCACGGCAGGGTAAAAACACCATCTTGGTTAATGGTTGCCATGTCACCTTAAGCGTATTGCGGAAAATTGGTGACTCATTGGTGGACATGCACGGACAGCATGAGAATCAAACGCTGTTAAAATCCGAGGCCTATCTTAATATTTTAGACGAATATCATCATGATATTCCGGGGAAATTGGCCGAGTATCGAAAGTTATATGCTGAATGGAATCATATCTCTTCCGAACTGGATAAGCTCAAGTCGGATTCTTGTCAACGGGCTCAGCGGCTGGACATGCTCGAATGGCAAACCAAAGAGATCGCCGTCGCAGACCTAAAAGAAAATGAGGAAGAAGAGTTAGAACAAGAAGTCCGGTTATTGACGAATGCCGAAAAAATTACGGCTGCGGTCAGCCACTCTTATGCTTTACTCAGTGATGAAGAGGGCGGAGGCGGGGTTCTAAGTGTACTGGCGGAAATTCAGAAAGGGCTGGAACAAGCCTGTCGCTTTGACGCAACTATTGAAAAACACTTGGTGGTAATCAATGAAGCCTTCTACCAGTTGGAAGACTCGGCGGCTGGGTTACGCGATTATTGTGAGCAAATTGAGTATGATCCAAACCGACTAACTTTTCTTCAAGAACGTTTGGATGTTATTGATAATTTGAAGAAGAAATATGGTCCGACTGTTGCTGAAATTATTGCTTATTATCAACAGTCTATAACCGAACTCGCAGCAATTGAAAATTATGAAACCAGCCTGAGCGAATTGGAAAAGCGGCTAGCCAACTTAGAATCAAGCCTTGCCATTGCTGCTTTGGAACTTACTGCGTTTAGAGAGGCCGCGGCTACCGAAATTTCGCTTAGGGTAACTGATGAACTTAAGGCTTTAGCTATGCCTAAAGCTAAGCTAGTGATTCAGGTTATTCCGTTAAACCGCTATACTATTAACGGAATAAATGAGGTTACAGTGTTGTTTTCAGCTAATCCTGGTGAAGAACCAAAGCCGCTCCAAAAGATAGCTTCCGGTGGTGAGTTGTCTCGGATTGCGCTGGCAATAAAAACAGTGGTTGCCAGCCGTGAAAGCGTGGGAACCATGGTCTTTGATGAAATAGATGCTGGAATTGGCGGCCAAACTGCTGCCAAGGTAGCAGAAAAGATTGCGGAAGTATCGTGCGGCAAACAAGTTTTATGTATTACCCATTTGCCGCAAATCGTTACTATGGCTGATCACCATATTTATGTTGCAAAAAAAGTTGATGGTGAACGGACAACAACCAGGGTGAGTATTCTTTCGAAGCGAGAGCGGATTGAAGAAGTTGCCCGAATGCTTTCCGGTGAAGATATTACCTCGGCAGCATTAAAAAATGCCCAAGAAATGTTGGAATTAGCAGTGGCAAAAAAAACAAAAAAATTGGAAAAGAGCGTAAACTAATAGTTGCAATTAAAAAAAGTAAATTATGTCTTTTGGAGTGTAAGTGAAAGCTTATGCTCTTTTTTTGCACCTAATCGTTCTATACGAGATTTAACGAGAATTAATGGCAGATATGGCGGAATAATCCCCTAAAAATCCGGGAATCTTTAATTTTAGGCGAGATCGGCTTTGAAACTAATTTTAAAGAACCGGGGTGATGACGGATAATGTCCGATACAAAGCACCGTTCGATTTTCGGAATATTGATCGCCTTGCTGATAATTGGTTTCAGCTTTTCACCGCCGCTCAGAGCTATTTATGAAATGCCGCGCCATATGTATGTCATCGAAGGAGAAGCGACTTTCCATTCCATCGGGTTTCCTTTGACCGTCAAGGTTAATAGTACTCAACAGTCAACCGCGGCGGAGGGAATCATCTCAGATGTGTTATCCCGCCCAGTTTCGGGTGAACCTTTAGGATTGGGTAAGACGATGGTGGAATTCAAATTGCTCGGACTAATTCCGATGAAAACGGTGGAAGTTGATGTTTTACCACCGGTTAAGGTGATTCCGGGAGGGCATTCCATCGGGGTTGTTTTGCATTCGCAAGGAGTAATTGTCGTCGGTCATTCACCTGTTCAAACTGCTGCGAATGATGATCCGGTTTCTCCAGCCAAGGATGCAGGCATTGTCATCGGTGATGTTATTTTAGCCATTAATGGCATGCCGGTGCAAAGTGATGTTCAGGTAGCTGATATTATTGATGCCTGTGGTCAAGAAAATCGTCAGGTCGATATTTTAGTAAAACGAGGTCAAGAATTCATTGATATTTCGCTTGCTTCGGCTTTATGCATTGAGACAAAAAGGTACCGGATTGGACTATTTGTCAGGGACAGCGCAGCTGGAGTTGGCACTTTAACTTTTTATGATCCACAAACCAAAACGTACGGCGCGTTAGGACATGTGATTACTGACAGTGATACCAATCAGCCAATTGATTGTGAACGAGGAAAAATCGTAATGGCTACTGTGTCGGGAATTCAACAAGGAAAACGGGGGCAGCCGGGGGAAAAAATTGGCGTTTTTATTGAAGAAGATCAGGTTTTGGGCATTATTCGAAAAAATACCCCTTTTGGTATTTATGGTCAACTATCAGCAACGTTGCCGAATCAATTATACTCTGAACCTATTCCGGTTGCTTCTATGAGCCAGGTCGAACTCGGTGACGCCGAAATACTTACCGTAGTTGACGGGCAAAATATTGAACGTTTCAGTATTGAAATCCAAAAAATTAATTTACAACAATCTCCAGAGGGGAAGGGAATGGTAATTAAGGTTACTGATCCGAAACTTTTGGAAAAGACCGGTGGAATTGTCCAAGGAATGAGTGGCAGCCCGATTATTCAAAAAGGAAAAATTGTTGGTGCAGTTACCCATGTGTTTGTGCATGATCCCACCAAAGGCTATGGTTGTTTTATTGATTGGATGCTAATGGAAAGCGGTATTATTCCCGCGCAAACTGGGCCAGCATTTAATAATTTATTTACTACGTTTATAATTGAAGATCAAAAAGCGGCATAGTATGCTATGCAAAAAATCACTCCTTAACGGGGTGATTTTTTGTTTTCAACACAGCTACTATTTATTGCACTATTATCAAACATTTTGCGGATGTATTCGCCAAATGTCGGAAGATACCAGCTAAGTAACCGGATAATCTATGCAAAAAGCCGATAAAGCCAGTGAAGGAAGCAAAGTGATCGATAGAGCGGTAAAACAACAAAAGAAATATCCTCTTCTATTTATAAAGTCTGGCTTCAAATAGTTATTTTAAGGAAAATTCAAAAAACTATAGGCTTTTGCGCTAAAATGTGTATAATAAAACATAGAAATGACTTACAATTTTTGTAGTAGCAGATATGATTTTTTCAAAGAAAGTATAAAAAACTAATAACTCTGTAAATAAAATGGGTTTTTCTTCCATGCAAAGAAGGATGTACCGCAATAATGTCGAATGATTATTTATCATGATAAAGCAGTGAGTGGAGGGTATTTGATGATTAGAGAAAGAATCAAAGTGGCAATTGCAGATGACAATCGTGAGTTTGTTGAAATCATGCAAGAATGTTTGAATCAGCAACAGGATATCCAGTTAGTTGGTGTCGCTTACAATGGCGAAGAAATTTTAGAAATAATTAATACTAAGCAACCGGATATCGTTGTTTTGGATATTATTATGCCGCATCTTGATGGAATTGGTGTTTTGGAAAACATTAACAGCACCATGGGTGCCAGACGTCCTAAAGTTATTATGCTGACTGCTTTGGGACATGAGAACATTACTCAGCGAGTAGTAGAACTAGGGGCCGATTATTATATTTTAAAACCTTTCAATATGGATGTTTTAATTAGCCGCATCCGGCAGTCGGCCAACAGTATTACAGCCCAGCGCCCCGCGGCAACGGCGCAAGCTATCAAAGCCCGTCCGTTAGATGTGGAAGTGACTACTATTATTCGGGAAATCGGTATTCCGGCACATATTAAAGGTTATCAATATTTGCGGGATGCTATTATTATGATAATCAACGAAGTTGAGTTACTCGGGGCAGTGACGAAAGTATTGTATCCGATGATCGCCGAAAAGTATTCAACTACGCCTAGCCGGGTTGAACGGGCCATCAGGCACGCGATTGAAGTAGCCTGGAGCAGAGGAAATATGGATATGATTAATCGCTTGTTTGGGTATACGGTTAAGCTGGAAAAAGGTAAACCGACTAATTCTGAATTTATGGCGATGATCGCTGATAAACTTCGCATGGAAATGCGCGCGTAATTTTAATTAAGACATGGTATGGGTTCGTCATGAAGCACAAAAACTTTTTGTAGGCTCAAGGTTTGTTGTTGTTGTCAACTCCACTTTGTTCAATTTTAATAATTATTACGAATACATCACTCTTATAGTATAGCCGGAGCCTTAGTGTATTAAAATTAATTGGTTGTTTATGGAAAATATTTATGCTGACTATATTGGTGAAAATAGCCGGGATTAGGTGTAATGCCTATCCCGGTATTTTTATGTAATTTTTCCTAAATAGTATCGGTTATTTGACAGGGGCAAGTCCGACGATTATGATAAGAATTGGAAAGCTATTTAGTCGCGGCGAATGAAAAATATGGTATAATCAAATGTCAGGCAATGCATTATTTTACATATAGCTATAATAATTTCAGAGGAACGGTGGTATTAGTGATAGAAAGCGGCAATAACGTAATTGCAACGGATTTGAAGGGTAATACCCAAAAGAGTGTGCAAAAATTTTATAAAACATATACCTATGGCTGTCAAATGAATGAAAACGACACGGAACGGTTGGCAGGACAGCTTAAAAGTCTTGGGTTTGCGGAGACCGATAATAATGAGCAAGCCGATGTGATTATTATTAATACATGTTGTGTTCGGGAAAGTGCGGAAAAAAAGATTTATGGAAAAATCGGCGAATTAAAACGCCTAAAAGCCACTAACCCCAATCTTTTAATTGTTATTGCTGGGTGTATGGCCCAAAAAGATAGAGAAAAGCTGTTTAAAAAGGCTTCGCATATTGATCTTATTATTGGTACTCATAATGTTCATCAATTTACAGAGTTAGTGACGAAACTGGATAAATCACGGGAACGAGTGCTGGCAGTATGGGATCAGGCCGAACGTCTGGCACCGAATGTGCCCACCATCCGCAAAAATAAGATATCTGCATGGGTGCCAATTATGTATGGGTGTAACAATTTTTGTACCTACTGCATTGTTCCCTATGTTCGGGGCCGTGAACGTTCTCGTACGGTTGAAGATATAATCCAGGAAATTGACGAGTTAAGTGAACAAGGGTTTAAAGAAATAACTTTACTGGGACAAAACGTTAATTCCTATGGTAAAGATGCAGATAATCAGCTTGATTTTGCTGATTTATTAACTAAAGTAGACAGTTTAAATACGATTGAACGTATCCGGTATATGACTTCTCATCCTAGAGATATGACGGACAAGGTAATCGCCGCTGTAAAAAACAGCCGCAATATCTGTGAACATTTTCATTTGCCTATCCAGTCCGGCAGTGATACTCTCCTGGAGAAAATGAATCGAGGCTATAACCAGAGTTATTATCGTGATCTGGTGCAAAAAATTCGTCAGGCTGTGCCTAATTCTAGTTTGACGACCGATATTATTGTTGGGTTTCCTGGTGAAACGGAAGAGTTATTTGAGGAAACGCTGGCGTTATTAAAAGCAGTCGAGTTTGATGCTGCGTATACGTTCCTCTATTCACAGCGCTCCGGGACACCGGCGGCGACAATGCCTGATCAAATACCGTTGGCGGTTAAAAAAGTCCGGCTTAACCGCCTGGCAGATATACAGAATGAAATTAGTCTGGCAATCAACAAACGTCTGGTTGGTTCAACGGTAGAGGTACTAGTTGAAGGGGAAAGCAAAAATAATGCTGAAAAATTAATGGGGCGAACCCGGACGAATAAGATTGTTCTTTGGGATAAAACCGGTGATGAGCGTATTGGACAATTGGTTCAGGTCAAGATAAGCGTTGCCCAGACATGGTTATTAAAAGGACAGTTAGTTTAAATTCATGTAGATCAGATGTTGGGAGAAGGAGATTATAGATGGCTGCTGGTTATACACCAATGCTGGAACAATATTTAGAGATAAAAGACCGCCATCAGGACAGCATTTTATTTTTCCGTCTTGGCGATTTTTATGAGATGTTTTTTTCTGATGCTGAACTGGCCTCTCGTGAACTTGAAATAACGCTTACGGCCAGGGACGGGGGAGCGGCGAATAAAATCCCGATGTGTGGTGTGCCTTATCATGCCGCTGATAATTACATCACTCGACTTATTCAAAAGGGCTACAAGGTTGCCATTTGCGAACAGGTGGAAGATCCTAAGCAGGCCAAAGGTATTGTACGGCGGGAAGTTATTAAAATTATCACGCCCGGCACGGTTTTATCAGATAGTTTATTAATCGATAAAAGCAATAATTTTCTGGTGCTTATTTATGAGGAGAACGATATATTATATTTGGCTGCCGCCGATATTTCAACCGCTGAAATGGTCTGGGCTGAGTTTAGCGGGGTCCATCGTGTAGCTGAACTTTGTGACCAGCTATTCCGGTTGATGCCGACGGAGGTTGTGCTGACCGGCAAAATCATCAATCTAGACTCAATACAAAGTTTTGTTGAAAATCGTATTCCTCATTGCATTTTTACCGGCCTGACGATTGATGATTATAGCGTTGTTGCCGAATTGCCGGGACGACATTTTAATGCTAGGGAATTGCCGTCAGCCGCTGGAGCATTGTTCGCGATAGCCTGCTTATTACTGTATTTATATCAGACGTTAAAAAGTGATTTATCGCATCTTAACCGGCTGACTAAATATGATGCACGGGATTATCTTGTCTTAGATGCCGTGACTTTGCGCAACTTAGAAGTTACGGCCAATATGCGTGATGGCGGCAAAAAAGATACTTTGCTGTCAGTCTTGGACTATACAAAAACAGCAATGGGTGGGCGGCTATTGAAACGTTGGCTGGAATCGCCGTTATTACATCATACCCAAATTACTGAACGGCAGGATGCGGTAAACGAACTTTTGGCCAAGGCTACTATTCGTAAAGAATTGCAGGACGAGCTTGCGCATATTTATGATTTTGAACGTATTTTGACCAGGATTGAAGTAGGAACGGCTAGTGCCCGTGACTTGTCAGCCTTGAAAACATCGTTAAGTGCCTTGCCGGCGATTAAACAACGACTGCAAGGGTTCACTGCTAAGCAACTGGCTAATATTGGTACAGCGTTGGCTACCCACGCCGATGTGGCTGGACTTATCGATGCGGCAATAGTCGATAATCCGCCGTTGTCGGTAAGGGATGGCGATATGATCCGTTCCGGCTATGATATTGAATTGGATGAATTACGGGAGTTATCGCGAGATAGTAAACAGTGGGTGCAAAATCTTGAAACCAGAGAGCGCGAGGCCACTGGCATCAAATCACTCAAAGTAGGTTATAACAAAGTTTTTGGTTACTATATTGAGGTAACTAATGCTAATACGGCCGCGGTGCCACTAGCCTATGTCCGTAAACAGACGTTGGCGAATGCGGAACGATATATTACGCCAGAACTTAAAGAGTTTGAAATAAAAATTCTTGGGGCACAGGAGAAAATAGTTAATATAGAATACGCCCTGTTCATAAAAATTCGTGAATATGTCAAAGAACGTTTGAAAGAAATTCAAGAGACCGCGCGTCAGGTTGCGGGACTTGATGTTATTACTTCTTTTAGTGAAGCAGCGGCTCGTAAAAACTATGTCCGGCCAACAATAACTACGAGCCGGGAAATTATTATTAAAGATGGACGACACCCGGTAGTTGAGGATCTTCTCAAGCAAACGATGTTTGTTCCTAACGATACGGAACTTAACCACACTGACAGTGAAATTGCTATTATTACTGGGCCCAATATGGCCGGTAAATCGACCTATATGCGCCAAGTGGCGCTGTTAACGCTGATGGCTCAGGTGGGAAGCTTTATTCCGGCGCGCGAAGCCTCAATATGTCCGGTTGATCGTATTTTTACCAGGGTAGGGGCCAGTGATGACTTGTCGAGCGGGCAAAGTACGTTTATGGTCGAGATGAATGAAGTGGCCCATATTCTAAAGCACGCTACAACTAATAGCTTAATTATCCTTGATGAGATTGGGCGCGGCACCAGTACTTTTGATGGCATGAGCATTGCCAGGGCGGTTATTGAATTTATCAAGGAAAAAATCAAAGCAAAAACACTGTTTGCGACGCACTACCATGAACTCATTGAATTGGAGCGATATAATAAGCGAATAAAAAACTATTCGGTTGCGGTAAAAGAGCGCGGCAACGATATTGTGTTTCTCCGCCGGATTATTCCTGGCGGTGCTGACCGGAGCTATGGCATTCATGTGGCTCAATTAGCCGGATTGCCCAAAAAAGTCGTCGAACGGGCGCAGGAAATTTTAGCTGAGTTAGAAGAATGCAATCCGTCTTCCGTGACAGAAAATGTAGCACCAGTCAAGCCTGCCGCTACATTAAATGAAGTATCGTTATTTTCGAGTAGTTTAGCGGATGAGCTATTGGCTCTCGACTGCATGACACTTACGCCGCTTGAAGCCCTTAATATTCTTTATAAACTGCAAAATCAGGCCAAACAGGAGGCCGGAAAACTATGAGTCAGGCCATCATAAAAGTTCTCGACCAGAATACCGCTAATAAAATTGCGGCCGGTGAAGTTGTTGAACGTCCGTCATCGGTAGTAAAGGAATTAGTTGAAAACTCCCTGGATGCTTATAGTAAAGTGATCGAAGTTGCCATTCAGGATGGTGGGGCCAGCCATATCAGGGTAACCGATGATGGCTCCGGCATGAGCCGGGAGGATGCCGAACTTGCGATTTTGCGGCATGCCACCAGTAAGATAAATTCTGTTGATGATATCTACAGTGTTCAGTCGCTCGGGTTTCGCGGTGAGGCATTGCCAAGTATTGCTTCCGTGTCCAGGTTTTCCCTGACTACCAGGCTGGCAGATGCCGAATTAGCCTCCTATGTTGAAGTTACCGGAGGTGAAATTACTGATGCGCGTGAAGCTGGGGCCGGTCTCGGGACAACGATAATTGTCAACGACTTGTTTTTTAATACTCCCGCCCGACGGAAGTTTATGAAAACTGCGGCGACGGAGAGCGGGTATATCCATGATATTCTAGGCCGCTTGGCGCTGTCGCATCCTGAAGTGGCGTTTAAGCTTCTTAATAATGGACGGTTAGTCTTATCTACCCCCGGCAGCGGTAGTCTGTTAGATGCCATTGCCAGCTTATATGGGCCGAAAACGGTGGAAGCGGTACTACCGATTGAATATCAGGAAGAAATGTTAATAATCTCTGGGTATGTCGCTAAGCCTACCCTTATTAAGAGCAGCCGACAATGGCAGACACTGATTATTAACGGGCGGACGGTATCAAGCCGGATGATTGCTAAAGCGATAGACAATGCGTATCATTCATTACTGCCAAAATCAGGTTATCCATTGGTTGTGTTGAATATTTCCTTGCCGCCGGAAGCTATTGATGTTAATGTTCATCCACAAAAAAGTGAGGTTAAACTAGCAAACGAAGGTGCAATGTTTAAAGCTGTTTACCGGGCTATCAGTGCAGCGTTGACTAATACTGAGGAAAGTGTGCCGGCAATGACGGCTGCGGCGAGTATATCGCGGACCTGGTCTAATCAGCCTCCACACCAAAATCTAACCCACAGCTTAAATCCGGTGGCTTATTCACCGGAACCGGCACCCATGAATACTCAGCTATGGAATGAATCACCGCCGTCATTTACAGAAACTCGTAACGCTATCAAACAGCACGAAGAAATATTTAATATTACCTCAAATGACATTAATTCTGTTCCGACTAGTCAATCTGATTTGGCAATGGTTCTGCCTGAACCGGAAAGTACCCTAATGCCTCTGGGGCAGATTGATAATTGTTATATTATTGCCCGGGCAACCGACGGACTGTATATTATTGATCAGCACGCTGCGCATGAGCGAATACTATATGACAAAATGTCTTTAGCAACCGGCCGGATTCCGGTACAACAATTGTTGATGCCGTTATTATTAGATTTTGATACCTTGGAAACCCGGTTGATTAGTGAACATACAGAACTTTTTTTTGAGCTTGGATTTACTTTAGAAATGATTGGGCCGAACTCCTGGCGTCTTACTGAATCGCCGGCGGATATTCAGCCCGGCGAAGCCAGGGCATTTCTTATTGATGTTTTGAGACTGGTGCAAACCGACCCGAGTCCTACTGCGGCTAAACTTCGCCATGCTTATCTCCAAACGGCAGCGTGCCGGGCCGCAATTAAGGCCGGTGAACTTTTGAATATGCGGCAAATGTCTGCACTTATTACTGAACTTAATGCTACGGCATTGCCTTATACTTGCCCGCATGGAAGACCGACGATTATCAAATTCTCGCCAGCAGATTTGGCTAAAATGTTTAAACGCACCTAAGATGGGAGCTGCTATGAATTTAGTTGTCACAACGATTTATAAACCATCTGCAAGTATTGAACAGTCGGCTAGCGAACTAGCACAGAAACTTGCTGCGCCGTTGGTAAAGAGAGAAAAAAATTCACTAGAAACGATTAGTAACGATTATGCTACCGCCAATATTTTGGTGGTCACGAAAACCGGGCCGGTTGTCCACACTCCTGACGGACAATATTTTTTTCATATCAACATGGCTGAATTGCGTATAAATAATCTCATAAATGGAAAACATGACCATATGGTAGCCGCGTTAGGGATTACCGCTGGCGATAGGGTGCTTGATTGTACACTGGGGCTTGGGAGTGATGCGATTGTCGTGAGCTACGTTGTCGGAAAAACCGGTCTGGTAGTGGGAATGGAGACCACCCCCCTCATTGCGACGGTAACAGCCTTAGGCTTACAACAGTATAATGCTTCAAGTATTGAAGTTACTTCTGCTATGCGGCGAATTACTGTAGAAACTGCCGATTATAATGATTATCTAGATCTTTTGCCGGATAATAGCTTTGATGTAGTGTATTTTGATCCAATGTTCAGGATTCCAGTTTACTCCAGTTCTAACCTTAAACCATTGCGGACCTTGGCCGACCACCGACCGCTTTCCTTGGCTGCAGTCACAAAAGCCCGCCGGGTTGCGCGTAGACGGGTTGTTGTGAAAGAAACTAAGAATAGCAAGGAGTTCGCCCGTTTGGGGATGACTACTGTGCTGGGCGGAAAATATAGCCGGGTTCATTATGGCGTACTGGAAGTGGGGTGCTGACCATGGAACAGGTTATCGCAATTATTGGCCCAACGGCTGTTGGAAAAACCAAAGTAGGCATTGACCTGGCAAAACACTTGTCCACTGAAATTATTTCCGGTGATTCGATGTTGATTTACCGGGGAATGAACATTGGCACCGCTAAACCGGATATTGCTGAGCGTTCCGGAATTCGCCATCATCTTATTGATATTCGTGGTGCTAATGATGAGTATTGTGTTGTTGATTTTCAGAAAATGGCAGGAGAACTGATTTATCGTATTAATAGCCAACAGCACATTCCGATTCTGGTTGGCGGTACTGGGCTTTATGTTAAATCCTTGCTGGAAGGATTTAAGTTTAGTCCAATAGCTGGTAGCGATCAACTACGAAATAGACTTACAGAACTAGTTAAAGTGCACGGTAATGAATATCTCCATAATATGTTAGCAAAAGTTGAGCCCGTGGTTGCAGCCAGGTTGCATCCCAATGACCAACGCCGCATCATACGGGCTTTAGAAATTCATTTTACCGGAGAAGATGTACCCAACGAAGCTAAATCATCTGAACTTATTTATGATGCCGTGGTAATTGGCTTGACTATGGACAGGCAAAAACTCTATGATCGGATTAATCAGCGGGTAGATCTGATGATCCGCTCTGGTTTAGTAGAAGAAGTAGACGCACTGCTAAAAACAGGGGTATCCCCTGGTGCTCAGTCAATGCAAGGTATTGGCTATAAAGAGATTGTTTTATATTTGCAGGGAAAGGTTGAACTGCCGGCCGCAATTGATAAAATTAAACAGGCCACCAGAAATTTTGCTAAGCGGCAATTAACTTGGTACCGTAAAATGCCTTATACTTGCTGGGTTGATGTAGATAATTATAAAAATCACGCGACTTTAATGGAATATATTTACAACCATATTGCAGGAAAGTTTAACCGGGAGTAGAAGTATACTTATCATTAGATAGATACTTATATAAAAGTAAAGAGATATTAGATTATAAGACAGCGGAGGGGTATGAATCATGACCACAACAAAAGTAATTAATTTGCAAGACAGCTTCCTTAATCAAGTCCGGAAAGAAAACATCCCGGTAATTTTTTATTTGATCAATGGTTTTCAGTTGCGAGGCTCAGTGAAGGGCTTTGACAACTTTACCGTTATCGTAGAAAATGAAGGCAAACAGCAACTGGTGTATAAACATGCGATATCCACTATAACGCCCTTCCGGCCATTGTCGTCAACGATGCAACAGGAGAAAAAGGATGATACTGTAAGATCATAAGAAAGATTAAATCAACCCAGCATGTGCTTGGGTTGATTTTTTATTGGTGGTAAATAAGATAGGCCCAGGAATATTTTTGAACTCTTTTTTGATGATTGCATAATAATCATTAGTAATGATGCTATAATTTGATTATCATACATTATGACGACTATTTTCAGTTTTATCTTTGAATCTGACTTTTGTCGCCGTAATCAGTAGTAGGTGGGTGTTTCTAATTCTTCTCAATTATATATTTGATGAAGACCATCGGATAGCTGCTGAGGATACATCGGGGAATATTCTTAGTAATTGCGAGTTATTGTAAACCGCCAATTTGATTGACCCGAGTGATAATTTTTATGACTACGGAGGAAACTAATTTGAACAAGAGTATAAGTTATGATGTAGCAGGTAAATGTGCCCTTATTAGCGGTGGGACCTCGGGAATTGGCTTGGCAACAGCGAGATTATTGTTAGAAAATGGTGCGTCGGTAGCCATTGTCGGACGACAAGCCGCCAAGGGAGAGCAAGTTTTACAGAGCTTAGCTGAATTTGGCGGTCAGGTTATTTTTATTGCCGCGAATTTAACTATGGTGGAACGCTGTAAATATGTTGTGACAACGGCTTTAAAGCAATTTGGTAAAATTGATATATTGGTTAATAGTGCTGGAGTATATCAAGAACGGTTCATTGTTGAAACGACCGAAGCTGAATATGACAAGATAATGGATGTTAATGTGAAAGCGGCATACTTTTTGTCCCAGCAGGTTGTTGAGCCGATGAAGCGGAACGGCGGCTGTATTATTAATATCTCTTCGGATGCCGGAATCAAAGGGAATCCCGGATGCAGTGCTTATTGCGCGTCGAAAGGAGCTCTGATTGCGCTCACTAAGTGTTTGGCGATAGAACTTTCGCCGTATCCGATTCGGGTTAATTGTATTTGTCCGGGTGATGTTGCGACGCCGATGTTAGAGAGCCAAGTTCGGCAGGCACCTAATCCTGAGCATTATCTGAAAGAGCTTAGTGAGTTGTATCCTTTGGGGCGCGTTGCTTATCCAGAAGAGGTGGCGAATTTAATTTGTTTCCTTGGTTCATCTTGCGGCGAATATATTACTGGAGCAACTTTGTCTATTGACGGTGGCCTGACTGCCCGCTAAATAGTGCCTGGCGCGAGTTTCACCAAGCAACTTATCTGCTAATATGATATAGCGATAAAAGGGCGGTGAAATTATGCGTAAGTTATTGCCAACGGTCGCATTAGCGATGATTCATATCGCCGGGGATAATCTAGGGGTAGTGCCTGCTTTTGCAGTAATGCTTGGGGTAAATATTTACTGGATTATCATTGTAGCGTATATCATATTGGGAACGGTAGTTGCCGGAGTAGCTGCCTGGATTGGCAGTTATAGCGGGCTTGAATTAGGGACGGTGGTCAGTAGACTGTTTGGCTGTCGAGGAAAACAACTGTTAGCAGTGGCTATTCTTAGTGTATCAATTCCGGCCAGCGCCATTACGGGAGGGTATTTCGCCGGACAATTGGTTGTAATGCTTACTGGAATTCCTTATTGTTGGGCTGTAATTATTTGTTTAATTGCATTTTTGTTGTTGGCGGCAGGATGGTGGCGGGATTTTTGGATAGTTATTAATTATGTTTCATTCTTATTGATACCGTTGGTAGTGGTGTTGGCCATTACTGCCGGAGATTATAATCCGCCGCAGGTAGAATATACGGGACTGACGGACTGGTTGTTAGTACTGGCCCTTTTCAGTTACAATGCCGGGGGGATGCGTCCGGCGGTAGTTATTGAAGCGGCTGGACATTTAGCTGGTAAAGGGTATAAATCGGTAGCGTTTGCTGTCGCGGCTAAAATTATTGAAGGTTTGTTTACATTATTTATTGCGTATGTAGTGTTTAAGGCGCCGGTTTATGGCTCGCTGATTTTGCCTGATATGGCGGATTTGTACTTGGGTTATGGCGGTGCGGTGGTGTTTAAATTGGTGTTGCTTTCCACTTTTATTATGACTATGGCTCCAGCGATGATGGCTAACGCCAAACAAGTTGTTATTTTAACTGGCGTTGAATTTAAACTTGCGATGCTTATTTCTGGGCTTGTTGTATATGCAATCAGCCTGATTGATTACCAAATTGTACTTACTGTTATGAGTGGTACAGGGCTTATTATGGTTATATACCTAGGATATATAGTTTGCTTTTTACATAAATCAGGACAGAAAAAGTTATAATTAAGGCAGCGCGTTAGAAATTTGAGGAGTTATTATGTTGCTATTATTGAAATTCATCGTAATTATCATTATGCTGATTGGTTTAGGTTTGACTGTTATACCGCGCTTTCCCGGGACGGTAGTAATCTTGGCGGGGGCTGGCTTGTTTTCTTTAGGAGCAGGCTTTGCCTTTGGCGAAGCCTGGATATGGGACGTGCTTATTGGGTTAGTGCTAATTGCCGAAGGGGGCGGAAGACTGCTGCGCCGGTACTTAACCCGGCGGTATCAGTTAGGACGACAGCTTGCAGCAGCTTCAACAATCGGTAATATCGGGGGAGTATTGGTAACTAATGCACTGTTTGGGCCGGTATGGGGAGTTTTATTATGGGAGCTATTGGTTGGTAAAACAATGGCCCCAAGGTGGGATAGTATTTATACTATTTTGTTAAGACTTGTAGCGGCAGCGGCGGTGAGATTTGTCTGTGGTGTAGTAATGATTGTTGTGGTGATTGGCTGGTTAATGTAGCGGGAAGAAGTATTTAAATATGTTATATTTCTCATAGTATTATTCTATAGATGTTTGATTTAAAAAATTCTGACAAGTTATTGACGTGTCCTTTTTCAGTGTGGTATGCTGAAACTGATAAAGGCAAATTATTCCTATATCAATAATAGTCTTAAAACATAGAGGAGATGGAAATATGAAGACAAAATATGCTGTTGTAGAACATGGCAAGGTCTATTTGGACGAAAAAGACCTGCCGAAGCCAGGTCCTGGCGAATTGCTTTTGAAAGCTGAATACAGCACGTTGAGTCCTGGAACTGAATGGGCTCTTATGAACGGCTTCATCGTTCCCCTGCCGACCAACATAGGTTATAGCATGGCCGCTCGCGTAGTTGAGGTCGGAGAAGGTGTGACCGATTTCAAGGTAGGCGATGCTGTAGTTACTACAGGCGAGCATGCGCAGTACCTTATTATGAATGAATATAACTGTACTCCTGCTCCTAATGACATTGATATGGAGCAGGCAGCTTTCTGGAATCTGGCACATACCGGCATGTATGCTTTACGCCGCTCCGGTCTACAATTGGGTGAGCCGGCTGTTGTTATGGGTCAAGGCTTTGTTGGGGCTATAACCGCTCAGGTTGCAAGATGCGCGGGAGCTCTACCTGTCATTGTTACCGATTTGGATGACAGCCGTTTGGAAAAAGCAAAAAAAATGGGCGTACACTATGCTATTAATCCGAAAAAAGAACCTGGCAAGCTAGAAGAAGTTGTCGCAAGCCTTAACCGGGGCGGAGTTCCAGTCGTATTTGAAGCTACGGGCGCGCGTCAGCCTCTGGAACAAGCTTTTGAAATCGTTTCTGAACGTGGGCGTGTCGTTATGATATCCCAGGTACATGGCGAAGATATGCCACACTATGACGATAACCTAATGCAGAAGGGCGCAAGCCTCATCGGCACTTACGTTAACTCTAAACCATACTCGCTTCGCCGGGCTGATTTGCAAATTAATGGCACTTGGCCTCCGGTTATGGGACAAAAACTCAGCCGTTATGTCAACTCTGATGTTTGGACCAGTGATGAAGATATCCGTGTCGTTCTTGATCTCATCAAATATGGTTCCCTCAACATAAAACCGCTTATTACTCATCGCTTCGACTACGATAAGATTTCTGAAGCATATGAGCTGGTTTGGAAACAGGATACCAGCCTAATGGGCGGAGTTCTTAAATGGAAATAAGCCAGTAACATCTGTTTGCGGCCGAAACCGGATTACATCTGGTAAAGAGTTCGCTAAAGATTGTCTGATTTAAAAAGCCCGCGGTGTTTTAATAAGCACTGCGGGCTTTTTGGTTTGCTCTTTTGTCATTAGCTGTCAGGAATGATTTAACAAATAAATAACCTAACGGTAACCTGTTGCGTCTTGGTTCGATTTATACTTGACTCAGATGGATGATTGCCGGACAAAGACGGGGAGAGTTGATCATGCTGAAAATGTTTTTGAAATTTGCCTTAGTGGGATTAACTGGCGTTGGGGTTAATCTTGCTGTATATGTTACTGCTATTTCAGCAGGGGCGAGTTATCTTGTTGCGGCTAAGCTGTCGTTCGCTGCCGCTGTCACTGGCAACTTTATCGGGAACTTGCGCTGGACTTTCCGGGGACGAGCTAAAAGTAGAGCTATTGGCTTGAAATACTTTATGTTTGTCATAATTAGCTGGATCAATTTAGAGGTTAATTTAGCAATTCTTCAGATGTTGATAGAGTCGTTTAAAGTTGATCAAACAATTAGCCAAATAATGGCTATTGCTGTGGTCAGCTTTTTTAATTTCCTGGTGAATTATTTTATTACTTTCAACGAACCACGAGCCCAACAAGACAAGGAGGTAGGGAAAACCTATGAAATTAGTAATCATACCAACTTATAATGAATGCGCTAATCTTGAAAAATTGCTGTCATCTATTTATCAGTCTGTTCCCGATACTGACATTCTTATTGTCGATGATAATTCTCCTGATGGAACCGGTGAACTGGGCGATGTTTTATCAGCTGGCCAATATTCTAACCGATTATTCGTCGTACATCGTGAAGGTAAGTTGGGCTTGGGAACAGCATATATTGCCGGATTTAAGTGGGCCCTTGCCCGTAACTACCAGTACATAGTAGAGATGGATGCCGACTTGTCACATAATCCTAAATATTTGCCGCAATTTTTTGCAGCTATTCAGAGGTGTGATTTGGTCATTGGGAGCCGTTATGTTTCTGGTGGCGGCGTTTGTAATTGGGGATGGGCCAGAAAATTGATCAGTAAAGGCGGGAGTTTGTATTCTCGGTTTATTCTTGGGGTTCCTGTCAATGATCTTACTGGCGGATATAAATGTTTTCGCCGCGAAGTTCTGGAAACTCTGGACCTTGAGGCAATCCAGTCAGTGGGGTATTCCTTTCAAATAGAAATGACTTACCGCACGTTTCTACAAGGTTTTAGCATTCGCGAAATACCTATAGTGTTTGAGAACCGAGAGTGCGGTCAATCAAAAATGTCCGGAAACATTTTTGGCGAGGCGTTGATTATGATTCCGGGTTTGCGGCTGGCCAAACAACGAATTATACGTCAAAGGAAATACTTGCCGCCAACTCCGCAAATCTGCGACGGTATTTTGCCGATGGAAAGGAGACCATAGTGGTGGCGATACCCTTACCTAATTTAGTTGTTCTCCTTTTAATTATATTTGGTACTATTTTGCGATTGATTTTAGCTACGTCGTTAGGCTTAGGTGTTGATGAATCTTACGTAGTTTCTGTAGCTCGCACCTTAAGTTTCAGCTATTTTGATCATCCGCCCCTGCATTTTTGGCTGGTTTGGCTAATTACTCATCTTACCGGTAGTGAATGCCCGATGATTGTCCGCTTACCGTTTATTCTGCTTTTTGCCGGGTCAACTTGGTTAATGTATCGGTTAGGTCAACGCTTGTTCAGTGCTTGGGCTGGAGTTTATGCCGCGCTATTGTTTAATGTATCGGCGGTCTTTAGCTTGAGTTCCGGCAGCTGGGTATTGCCAGATGGACCGCTGTTTTTTTCTATGTTATCAGCCGCTCTTGCGCTTGAAAAGATTTTTTTTAGGCGTTCTACTAATGGTCGTTGGCTTGAGTTTGGTTTTTGGCTGGGAATTGGTCTTCTTTGTAAATATCACGCAGTGTTTCTCCTTTTTGGGGTGCTGCTATATATATTGGTTACCAAGAAGCATTACGGTGTAGTTTTGACCCCTGGACCGTATCTTTCCTTGGTTGTGGCTGGAATATTATTTTTACCGGTATTGCTATGGAATGCAGACCATAGTTGGGTTTCGTTCGTTTTTCAGGGAAGCCGGGGAGTGGGGCATGGCTTTTATCCGGGCAAGATGCTTACTAATATATTGGGTCAAGCGTTGTGGGTACTTCCTTGGATCTGGATTCCGCTTATTGGTGCGGCTGTTCTTTCCGTAAAGAAAAAACAAAAAAATCAGCTTAGTCCACTAAAAATTCGCTACTGGTTTTTTCTTTGTCTGTCGGCTTTCCCCATTATTTTCTTTACTGTAGCCACTTTGTGGGGAGCTCAAGGCTTATTTCATTGGCAAGCCCCAGGCTATCTTTTCCTATTTCCGCTTTTGGGTGAAAAAGTTGCCGTTGCTATCCGTCGCGGTAGGCGGACGACCAAGTTGTGGTTAAAGGGATCGGTGGCAAGCTTTTTGATAATTGTCGTCATTTTGGGAACTCATGCGGCAACTGGATGGCTGCATAGCTTCGTCCCGTCGTTGTCGGCTAAAAATGACCCAACGCTGGAAGCACTGGATTGGCGCGGGATGGAAAGTAATTTAACAGCCAGAGGCGTGCTGGCTGCACCGGTTGGTTTTGTGGTAACGGCAAGCTGGATTGATGGGGGGAAAGTGGATTATGCTTTAGCCGGACGTTTGCCGGTGTTGACCTTGAATGATGCTCCGCACCATTTTGCCTTTACACATAACCTTGCCGATTATCAAGGCCAAGATGCGCTAATTATCGGGCAAACCAAATATGTTGGTGACGCTACCCAATATCAGCCGTATTTTGACTCAATCGTAGTTTTGGATAATATACCTATACAACGAAACGGGCAACAGGAAATCGAATTAGCTGTGTTCTACGGCAAAAACTTTAAAGGTCAATTTCCCCTTCCTTACGGATATAAGACAACACCGAAAAACTAAGGGGGTATCACCATGAAAACGTTGTTTCAGAACTCTATAAAAAACAGTTTTAATCTTGCTGCATTAACTGCTCTGACCGTGGGAACGATAACAATTATCCTTGTTTTTTCCGTTAAAGGTGTAAATGTTTGGCTTCATCCGTTGGCAAGTTTTCTGGGGGGGGCTGGCAATGATATTTTTTTAATCGCGGCTAACGCATTGTTGATTGGTTGGGCTTGGCGGAAGAAAATCTACAGTTTTATTTGCATGACATTGTGGCTGGATATTTTAGTCGGCCTCAGTGTTCAAGTGATAAAACTCATAGAACTTCCCCCGTGGACTCTTCGCCCGACAGGCATGAGCGGTGGTTTTCCCAGCGGGCACGCCACCCACAGTTTTGCCATAGCTTTTGTCCTTACGCTTGTATTTCCGCGCTTGGCTTGGTTTTGGTATCTGTGCGCCGCCGCCATATCCTGGTCCAGGGTAGAAACTTTTGCGCATACGAATGTTCAAATCGCCGCCGGGGTATTATTGGGGATATTTATTGGTTTTTTACTAATCAGTCGCTGGTTGCGGCGTCCCGAAGCCGCAAAGTTTTTTCCAATGGCTTCGACCTCGGTGTCACCGATGGTATCGCGGGAGACTCTGGCAGCTGAATAATACAGGGTGATATTGCTTGTATATTCAATTGGCCGTCTTGTACAGACATAAAAACTGCTGGTGACAATAATGACCATGCGGGACACAAACGCTCCCGTGCCAAGGGTATAACGGCAAATTATGGCAAAAATTATACCGGCCGGCCCAGTATTCATCCAGGCTAAGCTGGCAAATAACATAAGCTGTCCATTCAATCAAGTTTTATCAGATAGTACGTACTAATCGGGAAGAATATCTGGAACACAAAAGGCACTGTACGTAAGCCGTACAGCGCCTTTTGTCTACTGTCTGAAGCCGCCAGATTAATGGCGGCTTGTTTTTCATTAATATAAGGGGAGATTAATCACTAAATCGGTTCAAAACGGCTATGTAGATGCGCCTTTATTTCTCTGAAATTATGAATGAAAGCTTCAAGGGGAGTGAGGTTAGCGGTTTCGGTCGAAAAAGTGGCGGTAGCATCGACAGTTCCAGTGGTGACATTGTAGACGGTTAGCGTTAATGTGATGTAGTAAGTATTGCTTTCTTGTTTTACCCGGCTGGCCTCTACGGTTGATACAATGGCCCACTGGCAATTAGCGGCGGTAGCTGCCTGCCGCCAAGTGCCGGAGTCTGTTGGGCTAGCGGCCAAGATATAGTTCGATAATGTCTGCCGATATTCATCCTGTAATGCTTCATTCATATACCAAAAGTCTGACCTCAAGTCAACCGGAAGGTTATTCTGGAGCGGTACAATGTAGACGAGGTCAGACTGTATTTGTTTGCCGGTAACTGGGGGTGGGAGTTCCACTCCGGCCTCAATAGCTAGGCGGCGTTTGGTATAATAGTTTTTTATGGCAGAATCAACATAGCCGATTAATTTATGAGGATCGCTGACGCTGTCCGGTGTGGTCCATACAATTTCCTTGCCAAATTGCTGGTATCCGCCAACCAGGGTTTGTAGAGCTCCGGTTATTATATCGCCTGAATTGACAAGGCGGGTTAAATGAAGGGTGGATTTGAATTTTTCGGCAAAGGCGGCATTACCAATAGCGGGAGCACCGAAAGTGATAACTTCAATTTGTGAGGGGTTTATTCCAGTATCGATAAGCCTTGCTCCGGCCAGGGTGGCTGCTGCACCACCTAGACTATGCCCAGTAAGGAAAAGTTTGCAGTTTTTATCGGTTGTCAACAGAACTGGAAGTGATAGTAGAACATGCTGTGAATTTTGTAACACAGCTGACGGACCAGCCTGGATAAATTCATTAAATCCCTTGTGTACTTTAGGTTCGGTGTCAGGAATATTTGGTTTGTTTGCATTGGCAATGAACGCTGCGGTGCTATTGCCAGCGAAGTAGATTTTGTCAACTTTGATGTCAGTTTTGATGTCGTTATTATTCTCTGTACCGACAATAGCCATAAGGTAAAAAGGCGTTCCTTCTTTTCTCGCGATTAGAAAGCGGGCTCCAGAATGCCCCTTGGGCTGGACATAATGGTCAATTTGCCAACCATCTTGCTCAAGATAATGGGTGGCTAGTTCGCCAAGCCGTCCGCTATAAGCCGCTACGCTGGCTCCGGCGGCAAGATAGATTTTATAGGCTTCCGCGTAATCTTCTTCGGGTCCGGCAAAACCAATGCCTGGTGTAGATATCAGTAGCAAGAGGCAAATGAGTGTCAGCCAAAATTTCATTATAATCACCCTATCGCTGTATTTTGAAGGTATTTATGTAATTAGCTTTTATTTTACTGTAATTTTGGGGAAAATGCTATTTCTAATCCATGACGATGAAGGAACAGCGTCATTTAGCTGTCGATAATAATTGTTATTATTTTCTTTTCGTCAGTGACTTTTTTATCGCAAAAGAGTAATTGAGAAGGATTACTAGGATAGTGGCGAGAATAATGATTTTAATAAGCACAATTCACAATGGTGGTGAAATTATGCTATACTTCGTTATGGCGCTTGGCCTTATGCTGGTTGTCGCGGTTTTTGCGGTGCAAAACGCGCATGAGGTTACGATTGGATTTCTGTATTGGAGTTTTGAAACTTCGCTGGTTATTGTTATATTAAGTTCGGTACTTTTCGGTGCGCTTGCAGTGATGTCGCTGGCGGCGTTTGTTCAAATTCGTTCACGGTTGAAATTAAGAAAAGCTAAGGCTCGCTTGAGCGAGCTTGAAACCCAAAATTATATGTTAAAAAGCAAACTGGAGCAGCTTGAGCCGCCGCTAGAGACTAAAGAAAATGTGGGTAAGAACGAGCCATCGTGTTAGAATGCGCACTAAGGGATTGGGGTATATAGGTGACTGTGATGTATAAACCGGTAAAAGTTTGGCAGGTTTTTCCTGAACGACCGGAAGAAACGAGGTTAATCAGCCGGGAACTTGATATTTCACCGGTTGTAGCTCAGGTTATGGTCAATCGGGGAATCGTTGATGTAGAGGCCGCTAAGGCCTTTTTGTACGGTAGCGCCGAACTATTGGCATCGCCGTGGTTGTTATGTGGAATGGAAGAGTCCGTAAATCGGATACAATATGCTATTAGTGAACAGCAGAAAATTGTTGTTTATGGAGATTATGATGTTGATGGGATTACTTCCACAGCGCTTGTGTACCGTGTGCTGACACGGTTGGGGGCGATGGTGGAGTTTTATATTCCGGAACGTCAAAGTGAAGGTTATGGTCTTAATAAGGATGCACTTGAAAAATTATATAATGCCGGGGCTGGGCTTATTATTACGGTAGACTGTGGTATTAGTGGTGTTGATGAGGTAGCTACTATGGCTGGACGCCTGGATATTATTATTACTGACCATCATCAGCCACCGCAAATTTTACCGTCAGCGGTAGCGATTATTAATCCTAAGTTGCCGGAGTGCAAGTATCCCGATAAGAACTTAGCCGGAGTTGGGGTGGCGTTTAAACTTTGTCAGGCGTTGTGGCAACGGTTCCATGATACCGATGCTTTATTTATGGATTACTTGGACTTAGTGGCAGTGGGAACTATTGCTGATATAGCTCCCGTTATTGGAGAAAACCGAGTGCTGGTGAAGCTTGGTCTGGAAAAATTGGCGGAATCACCGGTGCTAGGGTTGAAGACAATGGCTGAGGCTGCTAGTATAGCGCTCCAAGATATTGATGCTGGTAAAATTGGTTTTGTTATTGGTCCGCGGCTCAATGCCGCCGGAAGAATAAGTCACGCTTCAAACGGAGTAGAGTTGTTAATCACCCAAGATATGGATGCCGCCAGGACGATAGCCGCTGAACTTGAAGAGGAAAATGTCTGTCGGCAAGCGATTGAAAAAGCAGTGCTGGCTGAGGCAGAAGAAAAACTGGCTAATATTGACATTGCGCAAGAAAAGGTTATTGTATTGGCTGGCGATAACTGGCATACTGGGGTTATTGGGATTGTGGCTTCACGGCTGGTGGAAAAATATTATCGTCCGGTTATTATGATTGGTCTCCGGGATGGTATTGGTAAGGGTTCGTGCCGGAGTATTCCCGGCTTCGATATTTATCAGGCGTTAACGGAGTGTAGTGACGTTTTACTACAGTATGGCGGACATACCCTTGCTGCAGGACTTAGTGTGGTCGAAGCAGCTATTGATGCTTTGCGTCAGAAGCTTAATGCGCTTGCAACGTTATGGTTAACAGAAAAGGACTATCAGCCAGTAGTTAAAATTGACGCCAAAGTGGCGATGCGTGAGATTAATGCTGCGTTTATCGAGCAACTGAGTTGTTTAGCGCCACATGGCATGGGTAATCCCAGCCCGGTATTCAGCACCAACAGCGCAGCTGTGGTTGAAGCCCGCGCGATGGGGAAGGAAGGGCAGCATCTCAGGTTGAAGGTAAAACAAAAGAGCGATGTACTGGAGGCTGTGGCCTGGAATATGGGTCAGTTAGCACCTGAACTGAAAAATGGGACGGCAGTTGAATTGGCCTTTTTCCCGGAGTATAACGAATGGCAGGGGCGGCGAAAGCTGCAGCTTAAAGCTCGTGATGTGGTGATAGATAAAGTGGTACCGGACCATTTGGATTTACTGGATTCACGCGATGTACGGAATAAACTGGAGTATTGCTTAAACTTGATGGCTGATGGACAAATGGTAGCAGTTGTTGTTGATAGTGCGCGGCAGGCGGCGAAGCTAGCTTATCAGTTAAAATTAATGGCTCCGGCTAAAAAACGGAAGATTGGGTATTATCATGAGAAAATGCCTGTTCGTCGTCAGGAAAGTATTAAACTGCGTTACGGCGAACTTGGTCTCGTGGTTGTTGCGGAGGAAACGTGGGATTTTAGCGGCGTAGCCGACTACTGTTTATATAATCCCCCGATTTCACAGCGGAGTTTTGCGAAGTTTTGTGTTGGCGCATTGAAAAATTATCAGCTGCTTAAAGTGCATTTTTTGTTTAATGTCAATGATCTTGAGCTTTTTCAGACCGAAATTGCCAAAGTAATTCCTGACCGCATGGCGGTAGGCTATGTGTACTTGTTCTTGAAAGAAGTCACAAAAAGCGGTAAGTCAATTCTTTGCTCGGATAACCAAATTGCAGCGAAACTTTGCCAAGCTGGGCGGTGCAGCATAACCAAAGACGGAGTAGCGGCTGCATTGAAAATATTAGAGGAGTTAAACCTTCTAGAAATAGACTATTTAGCGACAAAACGTAATTTTAGATTATTACCTGCACCTAAAGAAAAACTTGATCTTGAAACAGCATTAACTTATCAGCGCGGCATGGTAATTCGCGCCAGTAAAAATAAATTTGCTAAAATACTGGCGACGAGGCCGGTTGTAGAGTTATGGCGGCAAGCTGTCGAATTTGAGGAAGCAGAGGAGATAACTGATGGAATGGGACAATTTAATTCGAAGTGTTTATGATTTTCCGAAAAAGGGAATTCAATTTAGAGATATTACGACATTGTTAAAGAACGGCCCAGCTTTGCGGGAAGCTATTGATACGTTGGTTGATATTTATAAAGACGAAAGGATTGACTTGGTTGTTGGCCCGGAAGCACGTGGATTTTTAGTTGGCGCACCGGTTGCTTACGCCCTTGGTAGTGGATTTGCTCCGGTGCGTAAACCAGGCAAGCTGCCGGCGGAAAAGCTTAGTTATGAATATAGTCTTGAATATGGTACTGATAAGCTGGAAATGCATCTTGATGCCATTGCTCCGGGACAACGGGTACTAGTAGCTGATGATCTTTTAGCTACCGGAGGAACGACTAAGGCCGTTATTGAAATGATCGAGAAATTGGGCGGTAAAGTGGTCGGTACGGCCTTTTTGATTGAACTGAGTGAGCTTAAAGGTCGGGAACTAATTGGTGATTATCCGGTATATTCATTGATAGTGTATTAAATTATCGATAGATAGCAGCCTCGAGTGGGGGTTAATACTTAATATGGCAATACATGAAAAGTTTATAGAACTTATCAATCAAGTGAAAGTTGGTCAGCCAGATATTTCTGTGGCAATAATTGAAAAAGCCTATCAATATGCTAATGATGCCCATGGTGAACAACTACGGGCATCTGGGGAAAAGTATATATCGCATCCATTGGCGGTGGCGAAGATTTTGGCTGACCTGCAACTGGATGTTGCTACAATTGCAGCGGCTTTTTTGCATGATGTGGTCGAGGATACAAAAATAACCGTTGAAGAAGTGGAAAAAGAGTTTGGTAAAGAAGTTGCAGGACTTGTTGACGGGGTCACCAAATTAAATCGTATGGAATATAAATCCAAAGAAGAACAGCAATTGGAAAACTACCGAAAAATGTTTTTGGCGATGGCTAAAGATATTCGGGTGGTGCTTATTAAATTGGCTGACCGGCTTCATAATATGCGGACATTGAAGTTTATGACGCCGGAAAAGCAGAAAACTATTGCTAAGGAAACTTTGGAGATATATGCCCCCTTGGGGCATCGCCTCGGTATTTATAGTATTAAGTGGGAACTCGAAGATTTATCGTTTCGTTATTTAGAACCTGAGGCTTATTATAGTCTGGTAGAAAAAGTGCAGGAGAAACGCCTTGAACGTGAAGCCCTGATTGAAGAGGCTATTAAGATTTTGCGGGAACGGCTGACGGCGGTAGGCATCAAGGGTGAAATTCAGGGGCGACCGAAAAATTTCTATAGTATCTACAAGAAGATGGTAAAAGATGATAAAGATATTGGCGAGATTTACGACTTGTCAGCTGTCCGGGTTATTGTTGATACAGTAAAGGATTGTTATGGGGCTCTAGGAATAGTACATACGCTGTGGAAGCCAATGCCGCTCCGGTTTAAAGATTTTATTGCGATGCCTAAATCTAATATGTATCAATCGCTGCATACTACAGTAATCGGTCCGAATGGTCGTCCACTCGAAATCCAAATTAGAACGTGGGATATGCACCGGATTTCAGAATATGGTATCGCCGCTCATTGGAAGTACAAAGAAGGTAGTTTTGGTAAGGGCGGCGACAAGAATTATGATGAAAAACTTTCATGGCTGAGACAGCTTTTGGAGTGGCAGCAGGATTTGCGGGATCCGCGGTCGTTCATGGAGACACTCCGGTTAGACGTGTTAACCGATGAAGTGTTTGTGTTTACTCCTAAAGGTGATGTTGTCGATTTACCAGCCGGCTCGGTTCCGCTTGATTTCGCGTATCGGATTCATACTGATGTAGGGCATCGTTGTGTGGGAGCTAAGGTCAATGGTAAAATAGTGCCGTTGGAATATAAGCTTAGTAATGGCGATATTGTAGAAGTAATCACCACGAAACAGGGCAATGGTCCAAGCCGGGACTGGATTAATATTGTGGCTTCTTCGGATACCAAGAATAAAATCCGGGCCTGGTTTAAAAAAGAAAAGCGGGAAGAGAATATCGCTAAAGGTCGCGATATGATTGAAAAAGAAATTAAGCGGTTAGGTTACGACTGGCGTGAAATTTTAAAGGGCGACCGTTTGCTGGAAATAGGCAAGAAACTTAATATTACTACTGAAGATGATCTTTTGGCGGCTATTGGTTATGGCGGCGTAACTATGCATGGTGTAATGACTAAGCTGATCGAGGCGTATAAACGTGAACAGCGTGCTGCAAGCCCTAAAGATTTACAATCTGTTTTAAGTGGTCTTAAAACTAAGCGTGTTATCAGTAAAACCAGCCATGGAATATTAGTTAAAGGTGAGTCTGGGGTAATGGTTAGGTTGGCCCGCTGTTGTAATCCGGTGCCTGGCGATATTATTATTGGCTATATTACCCGCGGACGGGGAGTGTCGGTGCATCGGATTGATTGCACTAATGTCCTCAATAATCGCGAGGAATATGAACGGATTATTGAAGTAGACTGGGATATTGGATTAGGCAACGTATATAATGTGCCGATTGAAATTAGTTGTCTGGACCGGGCTGGGGTGCTTTCGGAAATTTTGATGGTGGCCTCCGAGACTAAAAATAATGTAAGTTCGGTAAACGCTACTACTTCTAAAAATAAAATGGCAAGTATTAGTCTTATTATTGAAGTAACTAATTTGACTCAATTGGAACAAATCATGTCCAAAATGCGTAAAGTAAAAGATGTGTACCATGTTCGGCGAACTTCACCATTGACCGGAGGTGAAAACTGATGCGTGCGGTGGTTCAAAGAACCAGCTCCGCCTCAGTTATGGTTGATAATGAGATAATTGCTGACGTTGGCGTTGGGTTGACCGTGCTTTTAGGTGTTGGGCAAGAAGATAATGAGCAAGATGCTAAATATTTGATGGAAAAAATTGTGAATTTACGCATTTTTCCCGATGCCGAGGGTAAAATGAATTTATCACTGCGGGATATTAACGGTGAAATGCTTGTGGTATCGCAGTTTACGCTTTACGGTGATTGCCGCAAGGGACGGCGGCCCAGCTTTTCCAGTGCCGGAGAACCTGGGGTGGCTGTCCGGTTGTATGAATTATTTGTTACATACTGCAAGGAACAGGGGATAAAGACAGCTACAGGGAAATTCCAGGCTGATATGGCTGTAAGTTTAATTAATGATGGTCCTGTGACCATGTTATTAGATAGCAAACGAGAATTTTAGGAGATGATAGTGTGAAGATTATTGATCTAGAAGTAGGGTTTATTGGAACTAATTGTTATATTATCTTTGATGAAGATTCTAAAGAAGCGGCAGTTATTGATCCTGGTGGCAGTGTTGCTGATATTTTGGCAGTTATAAACAGCGAAAAGCTTAATGTAAAGTATATTATCAATACCCATGGTCATGCGGATCATATTACCGCTAACTCCCCCGTTAAAGAAGCGACCGGGGCATTAATTCTAATCCATAAAGATGATGCGGATATGCTTATAAATCCTAAAAGCAATCTGTCGGCGATGATGGGCGGTACTGGCGTTAAAGGTGGGCCAGCTGATCATGTTCTTAACGACGGTGATGTAATAAAAATTGGAACTGAAAATTTTACAGTTCTTCATACGCCTGGACACACTCCGGGCGGAATTTGCCTGCTTTCAGGTGATATATTATTCAGTGGGGATACACTGTTTGCGATGTCAGTAGGACGCAGTGATTTCCCCGGAGGGTCACATGATCAACTTATTACTAGCATTCAAGAGAAACTGATGCCGCTTGATGACAGTGTAAAAGTGTTCCCTGGTCATGGCGCGGCTACAACGATTGGTGATGAACGTAAGCTGAATCCTTTTATTGCATAAAACATAAATCTGGGGTAAATGGGTGATAGTTGTAGGTATTTGCCATGTAGGAGTGATAAAGTGGCTAAGTGGATTGGGTGGTTAAGAGTTGCTATTACTATTGGCGGCTTGTATTTGCTTAGCCAAATGACATCAGCTTATCTACCGATTATTCTGGCCGTAGTGGCCGCATTTATTTTAAATCCGTTGGTAAATAGGCTTACTGGCACGCGGCTTTGGCCCTCAACGGTTACGTTGAGTAGAGGTATGGCAGCTTTTGTTGCGATTATCGTTGGGGCAGTAGTTGTGGTGATGATTGTAATATTAGTTTTCACACCATTTGTCAGTGAATTTGGTTCATTTATTAGTAGTTTACCGGAGCTTGCCAATAAACTTCAGACCTTTGCCGGGGTACTAGAACTAAGGGCTAATGCGGTTGATATTCCGGCTAATCTTCGGAGCCTAATCGACCAAGGTGTGGCCGCAGTTGGCACGTATCTTGGTGCTGTTGCGAAAACGGCGCTTAACTTAACCATTGGTCTGGCGACTAGAATCATTGAATTAGTAGTAGTACCAGTATTGACGTTTTATTTTCTTCGTGACTGGCGTGAACTTAGAGATTGTGTGCTGGCGGCTTTGCCGCCGGTTAGCCGCGTAACGGGAAAACAGATCGTTGAAGAAATGTCGTTAGTGGTGAGTGGGTATATTCGTGGACAGGTAACGCTGAGCCTTATTATTGGCGGGTTGGTCTTTAGCGGTATGTATTTCCTTAACGTCGAATATCCCTTAGTACTGGGGCTTTTATCAACAATAACGGAGACAATTCCAATTATTGGGCCGATTATTGGGGCTGCTCCGGCGGTTATTTTGGCCTATCTCGCATCGCCGGCCTTAGCTGTAAAAGTAGTTATATTTTATTTGGTGATTCATCAGTTGGAGAATCATATTTTGGTTCCAAATGTCATGGGGCACACAATAGATCTTCATCCGGTTACTGTTATCATCAGTCTCTTGGTTAGTGGAGAGCTTTTCGGAATGGCCGGAATGATTCTGGCAGTGCCGGTAGTGGCGCTTTTAAAAGTTATATTTAAACATATTTGGTTTCACGATTGACACGAGAGTGGGTGACGCAAATGACCATGAATATGAATGACTTGAGGAATATGTTTAGGGAACGGCAATACAAGATGACCTCTCAGCGGCAGACTATCTTGCAAGCGTTTATTGATAATCCGGCGCAGCATTTAAGTGCTGAAGATATCTATGGTATCGTGCGCAAAGAATCTTCGGAACTTGGCTTGGCAACGGTATACCGGACGCTGGAATTATTGAGCGAATTAGAAGTACTGCAAAAAATTGATTTTGGCGATGGGCGGCATCGTTATGAAATAAATGAAACCAGCAGTTTGCATCACCACCATCACCTTATTTGCGTGTTATGCGGCAAAGTTAAGGAATTCGAAGATGACTTATTAGAAACGCTGGAAAACGCAGTGGCTTTAAAAAGCAATTTTAAAATTATCGACCATCAACTAAAATTCTATGGCTATTGCAGTGAGTGTCGCGATAAAGTTGAAAGTTAGAGGCTATGTTGCCGCCAAAGATGATTTTAGTTTAGCGACTGTTGATATGATGGCCTTGTTTGAAGTACCGGAGATTGAAGCATTAGCTACAAGCATTCCCGCTAATACGATTAAAATTGAGAGTACGGTTATCGACGGTAATACTCCGGCGGTCCGGACAGTGCTTAAATATGCTGACGATCAAGAAAAAGTCCGAGTTTTAGAAGAGGTTAGTAAGCCAGCCGGAAGTGGTGAACGTTATCAAACTGCTGTCAGGCGCCTGATACGGCTTAATATTTTTAAATTGATGTACCAAATAACTGGATATACCCCCGGACCATGGGGAATTATGCGGGGCGTTCGTCCGACTAAGCTAGTTCACCGGTTGCTGGATGAAGGTTTAGACAGTTCACAAGTAATTGGCCAACTGAGTGCTGATTATGCGGTATCGCAGGAAAAGGCCCGGCTGTTAACCGATATTGCGCTCCGCCAGCGCCCGTTTTTACTTTCGCCGGAGGATAAACGGCGAGTTAGTCTATATATAGGCATTCCTTATTGTTTGTCGCGATGTCTGTATTGTTCTTTCCCATCGGCAGTTATCCCGGACAATCGGCAAGATGTTGTGAACTTGCTGGCGGCGCTGGAAACAGATATTTTGGCTGCGGCTGCGGTTATTGAAAAATACGACTTGATAGTAGATTCGCTCTATATTGGCGGTGGTACGCCGACCAGCTTAAATGAAGAAGATTTTGGGACAATCCTTAATTTGGTTAAAAGTAAGCTTGTAATGGCAGCTACCAGAGAATTTACGGTAGAGGCTGGAAGACCGGATAGTACAAATGAAGCTAAAATTCTTGCGATGTACCAGGCGGGTGTGACAAGAATTAGCGTTAATCCGCAGACTATGCAGGAAAAAACTCTAAAACTTATTGGACGAAACCATAATGTCCGCGATATAATAAGCATGTTCCAGAAAATCCGTCAAATTGGTATAGCTATTATAAATATGGACATAATTATCGGCTTGCCCGGTGAAAACGAGGCCGATTTAAAAGATACGCTGGAACAAATTGCCGCTTTGGCACCGGATAATCTGACTGTACATACTTTAGCTTTGAAACGTGGCTCAAGGTTAATGGAATCGGCGGTAGGGCTGTCGTTATCCCAAAAGGGTTTAGCCAGTAAGCAGTTGGTTATTGCCGACCACTATGCCGCAAAAATGGGCATGGTTCCTTATTATCTATATCGCCAAAAAAATATGGCTGGCAATTTGGAAAATGTCGGATATACTTTACCTGGAAAGGAATGCTTGTACAACATTCAGATCATCGATGAGCGCCAGACAATAATCGGTATTGGTCCGACAGCAGCGACCAAGGCTATTGTTCCTGGTGATCATAAATTATCAAGTTCATACAACCCCAAGGACATTCGCTCGTATATTAACAATTTAAATACCCATTTACAGCGGCGCGAAGCGCTCTTGGCAAACTTGTTTAAGGCTAAGGAGGAATAATCATGGAAATTGGCGCTCCGCGTGGGACTAAAGATATATTGCCTGATAGTTCGCGGTATTGGCGATATATTGAACAAACAGTACAAAAGCTTTGCCGTGCTTATGCTTACCAAGAAATTCGCACTCCGATTTTTGAGCACACCGAACTTTTTTTGCGTGGTATCGGCGAAACCACTGATATTGTATCAAAAGAAATGTATACCTTTAATGATCGTGGCGGACGCAGTGTTACCCTAAGACCGGAAAATACGGCATCGGCAGTACGGGCCTATCTTGAGAACAAGCTATATAGCAATCCTCAGCCGACCAAACTTTTCTATATTGGTCCAATGTTTCGTTATGACCGCCCGCAGGCAGGCCGATTACGGCAATTTCATCAATTTGGGGTCGAAGCCATTGGGGCCAAAGGCCCGGCTATTGATGCTGAAATAATTCTTTTAGCTCAGCAGTTTTTGCAAAGTCTGGGGTTAACCGACTTAAAATTGTACATAAATTCGGTAGGCTGTCCGAAATGCCGTCCTGTTTATCGTACCCGCTTGCAAGAAGCCTTAAAGGATAAATTGCCAGAACTGTGCGGGGACTGTAAATCAAGGTTTGATCGTAATCCGATGCGGATTCTGGACTGCAAAAACGGTAAATGTAAAGAACTTTCGCAAGATGTACCGGAATTAAAGGATTGTCTGTGCGAAGAATGTTCCACCCATCTTACTGAATTGCAGGCGTTGTTAACTGCCGCCGGGGTTGCTTATGAAATTAACCCACGTCTGGTGCGCGGCTTGGATTATTACACCAAGACAGCTTTTGAAATTCAGTACACACCGCTAGGTGCCCAAAGCGCAGTTTGTGGCGGCGGTCGTTACGATGGGCTGATTGAGGAAATAGGCGGGGATTCAACTCCAGGTATTGGCTTTGCTATTGGTCTGGAGCGGGTTATTTTGGCATTAGAAAAACAAAACCTTCTGCCGGATATCCAGCAGAAAATGGATGTTTTCGTTGCCTTGGCGGATAAAATTTATCAACCGCTGGCCTTCAAACTTATTACTGAAATGCGCCAAGCGAAGATTGCCTGTGATATGGATTATCTTGACCGTAGTCTAAAGGCTCAATTTAAACAAGCTAATCGCTGTCAGGCCAGATTTGTAGCAGTCATTGGTGAAGAGGAAGCTTTACAGAATAAGGTTATGGTAAAAGATATGCAAACTGGTGAGCAGCTATTAATGCCTGCTGAAGAATTAATAGAGAAGATTAAAACGGAGATGGAGGACGATGGTTTAAGATGGACTCAATGCTAGGATTAAAACGCACCAACTCTTGTGGGGAATTGATGAGTAACTTTGCGGGCCAAGAAGTAGTATTGTGCGGCTGGGTTTCTCGCCGCCGCGATCATGGCGGCCTTATTTTTGTTGACCTTAGAGATCGCTCGGGTATTGTTCAGGTGGTATTTTCGCCGGAAGTAGCTCAAGACGCGTTTCTCAAGGCTGAGACGGTGCGCAATGAATATGTGTTAACAGTACGAGGGGTAGTAAAGCTTCGAGATAGCGATACCATTAACCCTAATATGCCAACCGGGGAAGTTGAAGTTAATGGTTTGGAAATTAGAATTCTTAATGCGGCAAAAACTCCGCCGTTTTATATTCAGGATGATATTGATGTCGATGAAACCTTGCGTCTCAAGTATCGATATTTGGACTTACGCCGGCCGGAGATGCAGCGTAATATCATCCTGCGTCACCGTGCTACCAAACTAATGCGTGACTATTTTGACAGCAATAATTTTTTGGAAGTAGAAACGCCAATTTTGATTAAGAGTACCCCGGAAGGGGCGCGTGACTATCTTGTGCCTAGCCGGGTTCATCCTGGTAAATTCTTTGCTTTGCCACAATCACCGCAAATTTATAAACAAATTTTGATGGTGGCTGGCATTGAACGGTATTTTCAAATTGCTCGCTGTTTCCGGGATGAGGACCTTCGGGCTGACCGTCAACCCGAATTTACCCAGCTAGATATTGAAATGTCCTTTGTTGATCAGGAAGACATCATGAAGATGATGGAAAAAATGCTGGCTTATTTGTTTAAAGAAGCCAACGGTATTGAAATATCTGCGCCATTTATTCGGATGACTTATGATGATGCTATGAATAAATATGGCTCAGACAAGCCTGACCTTCGGTTTGGAATGGAACTTATGGATATTTCGGAAGCTGTACGCGGTTCGGAATTTAAGGTCTTTGAATCGGTACTTAAGGCCGGAGGCCGGGTTAAGGCTATCAAAGTACCAAATTACTCTCATATTCCCCGTAAGGAACTAGATGGCTTGGTTGAATATGTTGGCTCGTTTGGCGGTAAGGGTCTGGCTTGGATGTGTTATACTCCAGACGGCATAAAATCGCAAATTACGAAATTCTTTTCAGAAGAAATCGTTGGCAAAATCACTGCAATGACTGAAGCCGGCGAAGGAGATCTCTTATTATTAATGGCGGACAAACCGGCAGTTGTTAATCCGGTGTTAGGCCAGCTCCGACTGGAAATGGCTCGCCGCTTAGATATGATTGATCCTGATAAACTGTGTTTCTTATGGGTCGTTGATTTTCCGATGTTTGAATATGATGAAGAAGAAAAACGTTGGGTGGCAATGCATCACATGTTTACCGCACCGCGTGATGAAGATATTCAGTACCTGGAACAAGATCCGGGCCGGGTTCTGGCTAAAGCTTACGACGTTATCTTGAACGGAACGGAACTTGGTGGCGGCAGTCTCCGGATTTATCAGCGCGATCTTCAAGAAAAAGTCTTTAATGCCATTGGATTTTCGGTTGAAGAAGCTACTGAGAAATTTGGCTATCTCTTGGAGGCATTTGAATATGGCACACCACCGCATGGCGGCATTGCCTTGGGTATTGACCGCCTGATTATGCTCATGGCTGGTCGTCCTTCACTGCGCGATGTTATTGCTTTCCCTAAAACCCAGAGTGCAACCGACCTTATGGCTCAAGCTCCGGGAACCGTTGCGCCGCGACAACTTAAGGATTTGCATGTAAAACTTGATGTTTTAGCAAAAAAATAAGCTAGCTATTGGTTTTAACCAGATATTTATTAGTGGAAAAAGATTCCGGCATTGGCACGCTTGCAAATCGTGCCAATGTCTGGTATTATAAGAGACGAAATAATCAGATAGTTTAATAAATGTGGCTATTAGCCCTGCTGTGTGCGTGTATGCCATTGTTTTGTTCCAACACATTTACAATGGGAGCTTGGTCTCTGGGTATGAATTGTAAGCCCCCCTGAGGGGACACATGAAGTATTCAGGCGGGCACCCACCTGCCGAGGGCAGGTTCAAAACAACGGTGAACGGCATGGTGGGGATAATTGACTAAGTAAAGGCCGCCTCTTTGGAGTGCGGTCTTTTTAGTTGTATATAAAACTTTGAGAAATTATTTTTAATATGCGTGGGGTGTAACGGTTGTATTTTACCAACCGTTAGATAAATTTACATCCTGTAAATCACAAAAACCAGGAATAACCGGCTGTTGTTTGCCAGAGTCCTGGTTTGGGGTTTTGACGGTGTGATAATGAGAAGAGGCCGTTTCTGGAGTGAAGCATGGCCAAACTATGCAATAATTACATTTACTATCGGAGAAATGTTTGAGGCTTAGGTTTCAGCTATTATTTTTCCGGTATAAGACAGATCATAACCGCCCATCCCCGATATTTCGCTTTGAAAACTTTCTGACAGTAAAACAGATAAAATTGCTTGAAAGCCGGGCTTGTCCATGTCTTCTTTGCGGATCACAAGGTCGCAGCGTTCCTGTTGCAACGGGATAAAATCAATTTTTTGTACCTGCAGGGCGGCTTTTTCAATACCAATCCCGACATCGGCCGCTCCTCTGGCGACATGACTAGCTACTGCTGTGTGACTAAGTTCTTCTTGTTCATACCCATTAATTTCTCTATGGTCAATATTAAGGGCTCGCAGTTTCTCATCAAGCAAAACCCTAGCTCCACTGCCGCATTCACGGTTTACAAGTCGCACTCCCGAATTCGTTAAATCGCACCAATCGTGAATCGCTTTCGGATTTCCTTTTGTTACATAAAAGCCTGCGGTCCGGGAAGCTAAGTTGATTAGTACCATCCTCTGTCCAGGAAGCATCCGTCGTACGTAAGGAACATTATATTTTCCTGTATCCCGATCCCATAAATTGGCGGTGGCAATATTGACTATGCCTCGATAAAGAGCAATCAAGCCATCGACACTGCCGCAATGGTGGCGTAAAAACCTGATCGCTGGCAATTTTTCCTCCAGATGCCTTGTCAGGCTATCTAAAATAATGTCCTGACCGCAAATAATAAGTTCGTTTTGTCCGGCAGACGGAATTTCGGCGGGAGTAGTTAGCGATATTAGTCCGGAAGGAGATTGGTTCTTGGAGTTTCTGATATAGGTATCCAAGTCTGCTGCATCAATGCGGATTTTACGGCCGATGCGATACCCGGTCAAATCTCCTCGACTAATCATTTTATATACGGTAAGTTTCGTGATTTTTAACAAATTTGCTACTTCTTCAGCAGTATATGATTGAGTATCGTTCAATGTTCACACTCCATTCACGGTTTGCATTCATAGGGATAGAGATGTTGTAAGCGTATTATAAATTATAGCTTTTGTTGATGGTGGCTTTATAATCAGCAATAGTTAAATTTTGGCGTTTCCCGATAAGAAGATATTATAAAATCCAGTATATGACAAAGTACGAATTTCGTAAATAATAAACACGATAATTATACCTCAACTTACTCAATGAACAAAACAAATCTTGGATCATTTCTTTCGGAGGATGACGAAAAATTTAAAATAACGCCCAGACTATCGGCGTTATTTTAAATTAAGTATTTGCTACAAGTTCTTTAATGTATTGATAAACCTTTGTAAATACCTTACAAACTTCAGCGACATAGTCTTCGTTTAATTGCTCTGTAGAACGTTATCCGGCACGCTATCTAGTAACACTTGAAATTTTGTTTTTTTCGATCATGGCTTTAACAATTTCTGTGGTGGCTTCTAAATTATTTATTTTTATCCTTTCTGGTCTGAGCGTAGTGATTACGTTCGACACTCATAAGGGAAAACCTGTAAATTTATTTAAAGTGAAGTGTACTTTGGGTAACTTGCAAAATATTTCAATCTAAAGTGTGTATGGTAAATATAAACCGCATTCTTAGGCAAGACAAATTCTAAGTTTTAGTAGTTTTTTAGTATTCAAGGATTTTTAAAATTTACCAAGAATAATATACTAATTCAAGATAATAACTGATGAACGGATAACGAGTTTATTCGGTAAGGATAGAGGAGGCCTTCCGGTGAGTTTATTTGATGATGATATTGTAACTCCAGCTCCCAAGCCGCCGCTGGCGGTTAGAATGCGACCGGTTACGCTTGATGAGTTTGTAGGACAAACCGAGATAGTTGGCAACGGAATGTTTTTACGACGGATGATAGCCGCAGATACAGTACCGTCCTCAATATTTTTCGGCCCGCCTGGAACCGGTAAGACAACGCTGGCTCAAATTATTGCCAATGAAACTAATTCTCAGTTTGAACAAATCAATGCTGTGTCCGCCGGGGTGGCTGATCTACGGAAGATTATTGATAATGCTAAGAACCGGTTGACTATTCACCGCAAACGGACGCTCTTGTTTATTGACGAAATTCACCGATTTTCCAAATCACAGCAAGATGTGCTGCTGCCTTACGTAGAAAATGGAACAGTGACGTTAATCGGGGCAACTACCGAAAACCCTTACTTCGAAGTTAATTCCCCGCTGTTGTCCCGCGTCAGGATTTTTCGTCTTCAGCCGCTTGATGAAGCGGCAATAGTGAATATTTTAGAACATGCATTAACGGACGAAGTACGCGGTTTAGGTAAAACCAAATTTACTTGTGATATATCTGTGTTGGAACTCATCGCCTCAATTGCTAATGGTGATGCCCGTGTTTCGCTAAATCTCTTAGAACAGGCGGCAGCGATGGGCAGCGATGGAACGGCGATAACTAGAGAACAAATAATTGCCATTGCCGGAGATAAAGTGGTGTCGTATGACAAAAACGGTGATAATCATTACGATATCATTTCGGCGTTTATTAAAAGCATGCGCGGTTCAGATCCTGATGCAGCTATTCACTACCTGGCCCGAATGATAGTAGCTGGCGAGGACGTCAAATTTATTGCCCGACGTATTGTTATTTGCGCGGCGGAGGATGTGGGCAACGCTGATCCAATGGCGCTTAATGTGGCGATGGCCGCGGCTCAGGCGGTACAATTTATCGGTATGCCTGAAGGCCGTATTCCGTTGGCTCAAGCTGTAGTGTATGTTGCAACCGCTCCTAAGAGCAACGCTGCTTATAATGCCATTAACCAGGCCATCGCGGATGTCAAAGGTAAAAACATCGGTCAAGTGCCTAGTCATCTTCGTGATTCCAGCTATAAAGGCGCTAATAACTTAGGCCATGGTATTAATTATCAGTACCCGCATAATTATGCCGGGGCCTATATAAAACAACAGTATTTACCTGATGAACTAATAGGGACGAGTTATTATACTCCGACTACTTATGGATATGAAGCTACTATTGCTGAACGAATAAAAAAGCTAACTAAAAAATAAATGTAAATTATTTCCTGGGAATGCTGCATTTACGGCAGTTTGCTCCGGGAATCTGCGGTGGCATAATTTCAATAAAAAAAGTCAAAAATAGCTGAGATAATCCTTTGACAAACAAATTATACTCTGCTATATTTATACATAAGAAAACCGATTGTTTTAGTCGGAATAGCGGGAGAAGATGCCATGAAATTATCGACTAAGGGGCGTTATGGTGTGATGGCAATGTTTGACCTAGCCCTGCATTATGGCCAAGGCCCGATATCACTGAAGAGTGTAGCTCAACGTCAAGGAATTTCAGAGCATTACCTGGAACAGCTAATGGGAGTATTACGTAAAGCCGGTTATGTGAAAAGTATCCGTGGGGCACAGGGCGGATATACTTTAACCAGAGATCCGGCTCAGATAACGGTAGGCGAAATTGTCCGGATTATGGAAGGACCGATTGCTCCGGTTGATTGTCTGTTGGCTGCTTCTAAAAATAATGAATACTGTAACCGGGCCCAGACTTGCGTGACCCGCGGCGTTTGGGCTAAGGTGCGAGATAGTATAACTGCTGTGGTTGATTCAATAACTTTGGCGGATTTGTGCAAAGAAGACCAGATTAAGGAGTGAGTTTTTGTGAAACGGATTTATTTTGATCATTCGGCAACAACACCGGTCGATAAAGATGTAGCAAAATTGGTGCTGGAATATATGACCGATAAGTTTGGTAACGCTTCAAGTATTCATAGCTTTGGTCGGGAAGCCCGCCGAGCCGTAGAAGAGTCCAGGGAGAAAGTGGCGGCTCTTCTTGGGGCGGAAAATAATGAAATTTTCTTTACTAGCGGTGGCACTGAAGGGGACAATTTTGCAATTAAAGGCGTGGCTTACGCCAACCGTAAAAAAGGAAATCATATTATTACTTCGAGTATTGAGCATCACGCCGTACTTCATACATGCGAATATTTAGCTAAAAATGGCTTTGAAATTACTTATCTTCCGGTTGACGAATATGGCATGGTTAATGTTGAAGATGTGAAAAATGCGATTACTGATAAGACTATACTTATTTCAGTAATGTATGCTAATAATGAAGTCGGTACAATCCAGCCAATCAAAGAAATAGGGGCGTTGGCTAAAGCCCGGGGCATTTATTTTCATACCGATGCGGTACAAGCGGCTGGAAATTATCCGATTAATGTTAAAGACGAAAATATCGATCTGTTAACAATGTCTGGCCACAAGCTATATGGCCCTAAAGGTACAGGCGCGTTATATATCCGGCGCGGGGTACGCATTGAACCTGTTCAACATGGCGGCGCCCATGAACGCAATATGCGGGCTGGGACCGAGAATGCTCCAGGTATTGTCGGACTTGGTTTAGCTTGTGAAATCGCTAAACGTGAAATGAACGAAAAAAATTCCCGGATAGCTGCGCTCAGGGATAAAATTATCCGCGAAGTAACGGCAAAAATTCCTCATGCTAAATTGAATGGTCATCCGACACTGAGACTGCCAGGAAATGTTAACTTTAGTTTCCTTTATGTTGAAGGGGAGTCTTTGCTCTTAAATCTGGATATGAAAGGTATTGCGGCATCAAGCGGTTCGGCTTGCACTTCGGGTTCACTTGACCCATCCCATGTGTTACTTGCAATGGGACTAACTCACGAAGTTGCCCATGGTTCGCTTAGGGTTACCTTAGGGCGTGGCAACACTGAAGAAGAAGTAGACTACTTACTTGAAGTTTTGCCGGAAATTCTCGATCGTCTAAGGGCTATGTCGCCGCTTTACGGTGAAAGTGCTAATTTGAAGCCGGCTAATCCTTGCAGTACTTGTCATGTTCACTAAATCAATGATGGGAGATAATACTTATGTATACTGAAAAAGTAATGGATCATTTTTCCAATCCCCGTAATGTTGGCGATATTAAAGATGCTGATGGCGTTGGTGAAGTCGGTAATGCTAAATGCGGCGATATAATGCGGATATATTTAAAAGTTGACGATAACGATGTAATAACTGATGTAAAATTTAAAACCTTTGGCTGTGGAGCCGCTATTGCCACCAGCAGTATGGTAACCGAAATGGTAAAAGGCAAGACCTTGGATGAAGCCCTGGAAGTGACCAATGCAGCAGTAGCTGAAGCATTAGGTGGTTTGCCTCCGGTTAAAATGCACTGTTCCAATTTAGCTGCTGATGCTATGCATGAAGCAATAAAAGACTATAAAGCTAAAAAGGGAAAGTGAGTAGTAGTATGACGGCAAAACCACGTGTGGTTGTAGCCATGAGCGGAGGGGTGGACAGTTCTTTGACTGCCGCCCTTCTTGTACGCCAAGGCTATGATGTAATTGGGGCAACAATGCAGATATGGGATACAGAACGGGAGAGCGATGACCGGGGGTGCTGTTCGTTGACAGCCGTAGGCGATGCCAGACGGGTAGCAGATACTTTGGGTATTCCCTATTACGTGCTCAATTTCCGCGATATATTTCAAAAGACGGTTGTGGAATATTTTATTCGCGAATACGCGTCCGGGCGGACGCCGAATCCTTGCATTGCATGTAATCGCTATGTTAAATTCGAAGGTTTATTGAAAAAGGCCTTTGCGCTAGGGGCGGAATATCTCGCTACCGGTCATTATTCTCGGATAAGTTTTGATAACCAGGCTAATCGATATGTACTGCGTAAAGGGGTTGATACCACCAAGGATCAGTCTTATGCGTTATACAACCTTAATCAGCAAACCCTGAAACACTTTTTGATGCCGCTTGGCGATTTTACTAAAGTTGAGACGCGGCAAATGGCTAGGGAAATCGGACTGGCGGTAGCTGATAAACCGGATAGTCAGGAAATTTGTTTTGTTCCTGACGACGATTATAAGAAGTTTTTAGAAGAAAAAGCACCGCAAAGCTTACGCCCTGGCGATATGGTTGATACCGCTGGCAATGTTATTGGCCGCCACAAAGGCTTGCCGCTTTATACTGTAGGCCAGCGTAAAGGGCTTGGTTTGGCAGCTGGAATGCCGCTCTATGTAGTAGCCCTTGATCCCGAGAACAACCGGGTCATTGTCGGCACAAATAATGATGTTTTTTCCAGTGAGCTTATTGCCGAAGATATGAATTATATTGCTTTTGATGAAATTAATCAGCCAATTACGGCTGGAGTAAAAATCCGCTACAATGCTAAGGAGGCGCCGGCAACTGTTTCACCTTTGCCGGGAGGTAAAGTAGCGGTTAAATTTGATACCCCGCAACGGGCTGTTACGCCTGGCCAGGCGGTTGTTTTATACGATGGTGATGTTGTATTAGGCGGCGGTACAATAGCCAGCGTTATACGCTAAATAGAATATATTTTGATAGAATAGAATATGGATAATGAGCTGGGAGGGTTTCTATTGAAAAAAGTATTACTAGTAAATGGAAGTCCACATAAGGAGGGGTGTGTCTATACTGCTCTATCAGAAGTGGCGGATTCATTAGGAAAGAATGGCATTGAAACACAAATATATCACATCGGTGTAAAACCAGTACATGGTTGTATTGCCTGTGGTAAGTGCGCAGAATTAGGCAAATGTGTATTTAAAGATGATGTGTGCAATGAACTTTTAGGCCTTATGCAACAGGCAGATGGTATTGTAATTGGATCACCGGTATACTACGCAGGGCCAAATGGGTCATTGTGTGCATTGCTTGACCGTATTTTTTATTCTGCTAATGGAAAGCTTAGTAATAAACCGGCAGCAGCAGTTGTAAGTTGCAGACGTGGCGGTGCAAGTGCAGCCTTTGACCGATTAAACAAATATTTTACAATAAGTCATATGCCAATTGTCTCATCGCAGTATTGGAATTCTGTACATGGATTAACTCCAGAAGATGTAAAGAAAGATTTAGAAGGTTTGCAAACAATGAGAACCCTTGGAAATAACATGGCATGGCTGATTAATAGTATTGATAAGGCAAATTTAAATGTTCCAGAAAAAGAAGAATGGATACCGACACATTTTATTAGATAAATAAGAGGAGAATAGACAATGATAGTAGTATATGCAAATTGTAATGTTAGTGATGATAATATAGAAAAATATATTGCATTGGCAGAAACGTTAATCGAAGCAACTAGAAAAGAAGCTGGAAATATTAGCTATGAATTAATACGAGGAATGGAAAATAGGAATCTATTTGCTTTTTTGGAAAGATGGGAAGATAAAGATGTCTTAGCTACTCATATGAATACCAATCACTTTAAAACAATAGTTCCTCAATTAGGTGACTTAGTTGATGGAGATATGCAAATTAATGTACATGAAATAGTGATTTAATGAATAGAGGAAAATAAAACAAGCCCTGCCTATTACTGATGATTGTAGACAATTTGGCAGATACTGAACCTGCTGCCCAGCATACCCGGGAGATTTTGGCAGCTATTGCAAGATACGGCTACCGTTATACAGAATACTCAAGATATGTTCTACTGCTTCTTTCTTAAAAGGACAGCTGTCACCATAATAGAATATTTTAAAAGTCTTCGTTCTGTGCCAAGCTTTTTCGGCTCAAACGGGGACTTTTTTATTTAATATCTAAATAGCAAACACTTCTTTTGGCAATAATAACAGTACCAGCGGTTTTGGAGGCCTAAATGAATAAAATTAGTAATTTAATTGGCCTACCGGTGTTAGCTTTAGTAAGCGGCTTAGAAGTAGGGCGAGTTCGTGAGGTAGTTTTAGATTATAAGCGAGCCGTATTGTGCGGAGTAATAGTCAGCGAAGCAACTTGGTTTGATTATGTCCGCGGTATTTTATATGAAGATATAGTCAAACTGGGAGCAAATGCTATCTCTATTCATGATACTAGTGTAGTAAGAGATTTTTCCAAGTTACTTGACACAACCGGCATACATGCTCTACAAGCACTTGTCGGCAAAGAACTCTATTCAGTTAATGGTAATTATTTGGGAATTTTAGCTGACTTTATGGTTGACATGCCTTCCGGTTGTATAAAATTAATTGAGTTGTCCGATGGGCTGGTAACTGACTTTATTTATGGCCGTACAGCTATACCGCTGGATGCCGGATTGGCTATAGAGCAAGAACGGCTGGTTGTGTCAGAAAAAATGTACGGACTCGTACAGGCCCTAAATGATAAGTCTGGTGAGGTGGAATGATTGAATAACTGTCCGGTATGCGGTGCAAGGGCAATCGGCAAAGTTGGTATTGATCAGTTCTTTTGTTGGGAGTGTTGTGTTGAGTTCATGTACAAAGGCCAAGATGTGAAAATTTTTCATGTCGAAGCGGATGGAAATCTAATTTCGTATGATGATTATCTACAGTCTATAGCCAATATGTAGTTCTAGGAGGGAATAGCATGCGAAACGGTTTTTGGAATGGTATGATTTTGGGTGGTATTTTGGCTACGGCTTTTACTGCTGCTTTGAGTCCGTTGGCTCGGCCCAGAAAGAAGCCATTGGCGGAACGAAGTGCTTGTGCCATTAAGTCTACGACGAAAAATTTCATGCGTGAAGCTCGCCGAACCCGTAACCGTATTATGAAGAAGATGTAAAGAAAAGACTTGGCGTTAGGCCAAGTCTTTTCTCATAAAACGATAATTTGTATAGCATAAGGCAGGGCTATGAATATGTTTTCACGGGTTCAAATACGGTGGGGAATCGTTATTTTTATTTTTATCATAACTGCTTATTTTATCTGGCTGGTGCGAAGCTCGTTATACCCGTTTATTCTGGCGTTATTTATAGCGTATCTATTAAATCCGCTAGTAAACTATGTCGTCTATAAGGGTAATCTGAAACGAGACTGGGCAATCGTCTGGGTTTACCTTGTGATATTTTGTGCCATTATTTTAGGCGGCAGTCTTTTTGTGCCGTTGTTGATTCGTGAATTTGAAGGGTTTATTGGTGATTTACCGACGATAACTGCTAAAGGAGAGGGGTTAATTCAGTATGTGCAATTAACCTATCAAAATTATGTCTTGCCACAGTCAGTGCGCACTGCTTTGGACAGCGGCCTAGTCAGTTTGGGGACTGACGTTCAGCAACTGGCGAATGATGCGGTAGCAGCCGTTGTGGTTATTCTTACCCATATTGTGGGGTTAGTTATAAGTCCGATATTAGCGTTTTATCTTTTGCATGATTGGGAGGAACTTGCGGTACAAGTCCGGTGTTTGTTGCCGGGGCGGTGGCGAACGGAAGTGTGTGCGATGCTAAGTGATATTGATGAAGTACTTTCGGGGATAATACGGGGCCAAATGACCATTGCAATTATTGTCGGAATTTTAGTCAGTAGTGGACTTTATATCTTGGGAGTGCGTTATGCCCTGATTATTGGAATTTTAGCGGGGATTCTTGATGTTATCCCGTATTTCGGTGCCGTTATCGGCGGTCTGCCGGCGGTAACGGTAGCGCTTTTAGAATCGCCGCTTTTAGCGGCTAAGACTACGGCCTTATTATTCGTTATTCATCAGTTGGAAGGCACGATCATTGGTCCAAAAATTTTAGGAGAAACGACGGGCCTTAACCCGTTATCAGTTATTCTGGTGTTGTTCATTGGCGAAACATTAGCAGGGCTAATGGGCATGTTATTTGCAGTTCCCGTATTAGCCGTGAGTAAAGTTGTGTTTAGACATCTTATAAAAGCTCTCATTTAAATTTATTGCTCACACCGAAAAAACTAGAAAAACACTGTAAAAATGCATGTGTAACAACCTTTGGATATGGGGAAATGAAAACAGACACTGATTGACAATAGTGCCTAAATTATGTATAATCGGAAAGAATATTTGCCGTAAACAATGGAGGTTGATTGCATTGACCGGAAACGAGCTGCGGAAAGAATTCTTGCAGTTTTTTGCTAGTAAAGGGCATTTAGTTATGCCTAGTCACTCACTTATTCCTGAAAACGATCCTACGTTATTGTTAATTGGAGCTGGCATGGCTCCGTTTAAACCTTTTTTTACAGGAAAAATGAAACCGCCTAGTACCCGTATTTGCAGCAGTCAGCGCTGCGTGCGTACTGGTGACATTGAAAATGTTGGACGGACAGCTCGCCATCATACTTTTTTTGAAATGCTGGGGAACTTTTCCTTTGGGGATTATTTTAAACAAGATGCCATTGCCTGGGCGTGGGAATTTATTACCGATCGTCTGAAAATAGAAAAAGATCGGTTGTGGGTTACAATTCACCCTAGTGATGATGAAGCATTCGAAATTTGGCATAATACTATTAAGGTACCTGCTGAAAGAATTATTCGTTTAGAAGATAACTTTTGGGAAATCGGTCCGGGACCATGCGGACCTTGTTCGGAGATTTATGTTGACTTAGGGCCTGAACGGGGTTGTGGTAAACCAGATTGCGGTGTCGGCTGTGATTGCGACCGATATTTAGAAATTTGGAATCTTGTATTTACCCAATATGACCGGGATGAAGCTGGCAACTATACGCCGCTGGCGAAAAAAAATATTGATACCGGTGCTGGACTAGAACGTATCGCCTCGGTACTACAAAATAAAAAAACTAATTTTGAAACCGATTTGTTATTTCCAATTATTGAATACATGATGAAAGTTGCCGGAGTTACATACGGAGTTCAAGATAAAACTGACGTATCGCTTAAAGTTATCGCCGACCATGGCCGGAGCATGACGGTAATGATTGCTGATGGCATTTTGCCGTCTAATGAGGGACGTGGCTATGTACTTCGCCGTATATTGCGCCGAGCGGTTCGGCATGGACGGTTAATGGGCGTAGACAAGCCGTTTTTAGCGGGTATCGTTGATATTGTTGCTGAGCTCTTTATTGATGCGTTCCCGGAAATTAAGGCCAAGCTTGATTACATCAAGAAAGTAATTCAATTGGAAGAAGAACGGTTCAACACTACTTTGCTCCAAGGTATTGACCTGTTGAATAAACAAATCCAAGAAATGAAAACGGCTAAGCAAAACGTGTTAGACGGCGCAACGGCGTTTAAACTATATGATACTTTTGGCTTCCCGTGGGAACTTACGCAAGAAATATTGGACGAGCAGGGCTTGGCTTTGGATAAAACAGCATTTGATCAGGCGATGGATGAACAACGGGAACGGGCCCGGGCTGCCCGCCAGGAGAATGAGCGGATTGATCTGCCAGATTTATCTGGTGTAGTTACATCCGATCTGCGGTGTGACTATGCGGCAACAAACGGAAAAATAGCGATTATTGTAAAAAATGGTCAGGTTGTCACTGAGGCTCACGACGGCGAAGACGTTCTGGTAATGCTGGATGTTACTCCGTTTTATGCTGAAAGCGGCGGCCAATTGGGTGACAGTGGTTTTATTAATGGCCCGATTGGCAAAATGACTGTAGTTACAGCAAAAAAATTGCCTGACGGTACAATTTACCACATTGGTCAAGTAACTGAAGGGGCCCTTAAAACCGGGGATCAAGTTGCGCTGGCGATTAATACCGAAAGACGTGCCGCTAGCACTCGCAACCATACGGCAACTCATTTGCTGCAGGCGGCGCTAAAAGAAGTGTTGGGAACTCATGTTAATCAGGCCGGTTCGTTGGTTGGTCCGGAACGCTTAAGATTTGACTTCTCGCATTTTGCGCAGGTAACTAGTGATGAATTAGCTCAGGTAGAAAAACGAGTTAATCAGGTTATTCTCGAGCATTTAGCGGTTAATATTATTGAAACAACCCAAGCCGCCGCGAAAGAAATGGGCGCGATGGCCTTATTCGGTGAAAAATATGGCGACATAGTTCGGGTGGTCATGGCCGGTGATTATAGTAAGGAACTGTGTGGCGGTACTCATGTCGCTAACACTGCGGAAATAGGGTTATTCAAAATCGTTGCTGAAGCCGGTATTGGGGCCGGGGTAAGAAGAATTGAAGCTGTAACCGGGTTGGGTGCTCATGAATATATTAACAATCACGAAGATATTTTAACCCAAGCTGCTAAGACGTTAAAAACCCGTCCAGAAGATTTAGTTAGTCGTCTGGAAGGTTTGCACGCTGAGCTAAAAACAATTGAGCATGAATTAGCGGCCGCAAACACCAGACTGGCTAAATTGGTGGTACAAGAATTATTGGATAACGTCTTAACCATCAACGAGGTCAAGGTTATAACCGCTGAAGTAAATGCTACGGATATGGATGATTTAAGAAAAATGGGCGACATGGTACGGGATCGTATTGGTACCGGCGTGGTTGTACTTGGTGCAGTTATTGGTGACAAAGTAAACTTTACCGCGATGGCTACTGCTGATGCGGTTAAGAAAGGCGTTCATGCCGGTAATGTTGTCAAAGCGGCGGCCTTAACGGCAGGTGGCGGCGGTGGTGGTCGTCCGGATATGGCTCAGGCCGGCGGCAAACATCCGGAAAAATTAGCTGAAGCGCTTAAAGCTGCGTTAGACATCGTCCAAAGTCAGCTTAAATAATGGCGTAAGTATTCTTAGACTTTTGTAATATCACCTAGTTTTTTCCCTAATAGGCTGGCAATGTGACTATAAAATAGAATATAATATTGTTGTAAGGTCAATACTATGGGGAGGGAGGGTGTCCTATGTCCAATCCGACAGAGCAAACCATGATGTTCAAAGTTGACACTGAGTTAAGTGATGCCGCGGTCATAATTGGCACCGTTTACGAGGCGTTAAAAGAAAAAGGTTACAATCCAATTAATCAATTGGTGGGATACCTTATATCCGGCGATCCTACATATATTACTAGTTATAAGAATGCGCGGATGCTGGTACGCAAGCTGGAACGTGATGAGCTCCTGGAAGAGTTCGTTCGGGCGTATCTCAAGGATCGGTAGATTATTGGACTTAATCAGGCTGAGTGCATAGTTCTTTGCCAATTGGTTCTTTGCAGGTGAATCTGCCTCTGTAGCAAGGCGCTACTGTTATTAAAACGGCGCTTGTTGCAGAGGTTAATTTTATTAATATTAACCATTTATATGATAATATCAAAATAAGCTTTATATAAAATTACGTGGTTACTGGAGCGACAATATGCGTATACTAGCACTTGATGTTGGCGATAAAACAATTGGCATTGCTGTCAGTGATGAATTATTGCTTACCGCACAGGGCCTGGAAGTCATCAGACGGTCATCGCCAGTCAAAGATCTCTTGCGATTAAAGCAAATCGTTGCTGACTACGCCGTGACAACCATTGTTATTGGCTTGCCCAAAAATATGAATGGGACTATTGGCCCGCGGGGACAGGCAATGGAACAGTTTGCGTTGCAAATGGGTGAAAATTTCCCTGAAACGCAAATTAAACTTTGGGATGAGCGGCTGTCTACTGTTGCTGCGGAACGTTCACTAATTGCGGCTGATGTCAGCCGTGGTAAGCGGAAAGCGGTGATTGATAAAATGGCAGCGGTTTTTATTCTGCAAGGATATCTGGATAGTTTGCCAAGAAAGGATCTTCCTTGACAGGATATTTTTTCTAGGATACAATTTTCTAGTATTAAAATAGTTAGAGTAAAAAGGAGTGAAACCATGGCTGATTTAGAAAACGATGAAATTGAAGAAATTGAAGACCCTATTGTGGTTATGACGGACGAAGAAGGTAATGAGTATTATTACCGTGAAGAATTGATTATTCCGGTAGGCGAAAAACGCTTTGCCATATTAGTTTCGATCGATGTTGAAGATGATGGCTGCGACTGTTCTAGCTGCGGTGGTGGCTGTGGTTGCGAAGATGAAGAAGAAAGTGATGTTTTCATCGCTCGTATTGATACTGATGAAAATGGAGAAGAAACTTATATCGATCCTACCGACGAAGAGTTTGAAGCTGTTCGTCAAGCCTATGAAGAGCTTATGGAAGAAGATGATGAAGCCGAATAGGCTTCATTTTTTTTGTCGGATTGTGTATAATATATTCGCGGTGTAAGAGAGGTGAGGGACATACTACCAGTGGACAAGTTTAAGCTAAAATGTAAAATTGAATTCGATACGGTATTAATAATACTTGCTTTTTTATTGGTATCAGCAATTGGCTGTGTTTTGGGGCAACCGCATAGTTTGGCACCAGGTGAGACAGTTACCATTGTTGTCAAGTCGGGTATGTCAACCCAGACCATAAGCGATATGTTATATAAGCGGGGAATTATTAAAAGCAGTTTGGTATTTCGGGCTGTAGCCCGATATGAAGGATTGGATAATTCGCTTAAGGCCGGTGAATATTCTTTTCGGGGAGATATGTCGATTAAGGAAATAGTGGACATCCTGGATAAGGGAGTAACTTCAGCGAGTGAGTTCACCATTCCAGAGGGGTATACTATTAATCAAATTGCGGAATTGCTAGAAACCAAGAAGCTGGCGTCCGCCGATAATTTCCGCAAGGCCGCTGCTGAATTTACTCCTTATGCGTATATGAATTCACCGAACAAGGTTATGTATAAAGCCGAGGGCTATGTATTTCCTGACACTTATAAAATTTCCGCTGGAGTTAGCGAAAAAGACCTCTTAAAGATGATGGTCGAGCAGTTTAACACAAAATTTACGCCGGAAATGCACCAACAGGCTCAGAATCTTGGTCTCTCGGTTCGGGAAGTGATTATTCTGGCCTCATTAGTAGAAAAAGAGGCTAAGGCCAGCAACGAACGGCCGATTATTGCCGGGGTTTTTCTGAATCGCATTAAGATGGGGATGCCGCTCCAGTCCTGCGCTACCATTCAGTATATTCTTGGTTATCCGAAGCCGGAGTTAACGGTTCAGGATACGGAAATTCCGTCTGACTATAACACTTATCTTCATCCCGGCCTGCCACCAGGGCCGATTGCTAACCCCGGGTTGGCTTCGATTAACGCCGTGCTTAATGCGGCAGCTACTGATTATTTGTACTTTGTGGCTGATAAGAAAGGTGAACATCATCACTTTAGCAGGACGTATGAAGAACATCTCGCTGCCATTGAACAGGAAGAATCTTTATGAATGAATTGTTACAACGCCTGGAAGTTTATGCTGTCCAAAATCATGTGCCGATTATCGGCAAGGACAGTGTGAGGCTGTTAACAGACGCAGTAATGGCAAAAAAACCGCGCGCGGTGCTGGAAATCGGCACCGCGATTGCCTATTCTACGCTGTTGATTGCCGCCAATGCGGCGGAAGATGCAAAAATAACTACAATTGAACTTGACCCAGCCAGGGCTGAAATGGCACGGAAAGTTATCAATCAAGCCTCAAGGCAGAGTTCAATTGAAGTAGTGGAAGGCGATGCCGCCCAAATACTTCCGGAACTTACTGGACCGTTTGATTTAGTATTTATTGACGCTGCCAAAGGACAATATTTGAAATATTTACTCCAGGTAATCGATAAATTGTTGCCTGGCGCGGTGATTATCGCGGATAATATTCTTTTTCGCGGGATGGTCAAAGGCGGTGCGGTTGTACCACGGCGTTACCGGACCATTGTCACCCGTCTTAGGGCCTATCTGGATTTTGTTACAACTGATCTGCGGTTTGATACCATTGTCCACGAGACCGGTGATGGTGTCGCCGTTACCTATTACCGAGGGGAGAATAACCATTGAAGCAGATTGAACTTTTAGCTCCGGCCGGGAGTCTAGAAAAACTGGAGATTGCCTTGGCCTATGGTGCCGATGCGGTATATATGGGCGGAAAAATGTTTGGTTTGAGAGCGTTTAGCGATAACTTTGATCTTGATGAATTAAAAACCGGTATTGCCTTGGCACATTCTGCCGGGAAAAAAGCATACATAACTATCAATATATTTCCTCATAATGATGATTTGCCGTACTTGCCGGAGTACTTGGCATTCCTTCGCGATAATCGTGCCGATGCCATTCTTATTTCTGACCTTGGAGTTTATCGTATCGCCCACGAAATAGCTCCCGATTTGCCAATACATATTAGTACTCAGGCTAATAACACAAATTGGTCATCGGTGCTCTTATGGCAGGAACTTGGTGCAAAACGGATAGTTATGGCACGTGAATTGTCGCTCAGGGAGATTAAGGAGATCAGGGAAAGAACTACTGTCGAACTAGAGTCTTTTGTCCATGGGGCGATGTGCATTTCGTATTCTGGACGCTGTCTATTGAGCAATTATTTTACCGGGCGAGACGCAAACCGCGGTGAGTGTGCTCAGCCTTGCCGCTGGAAATACAACTTGGTTGAAGAAAGTCGCCCGGGACAGTATTTCCCCGTGGTGGAGGACGATAGAGGTTCGTATATTTTCAACTCCAAGGATTTGTGCCTCTTGGCGCATCTTGGTGAGCTCGCGGAAGCTGGGTTAAACAGCCTCAAAATCGAAGGACGAATGAAGAGTATTCATTATGTTGCCACAGTGGTGAAGGTGTATCGTGAGGCGTTAGATACATATTTGGCCTCGCCAGAAACATTTAAGCTTCGTGACGAATGGTGGGAGGAATTAGGTAAGATATCTCATCGTCCATATACCACTGGGTTCTATTTTAATAAACCTAGCCATCTGGATCAAATTTATGATCGATCGACTTATAATCAAAGTCATGATTTTATCGGTTTGGTTAAAAGTTATGACCCTGCCACTGGTCTGGCTCTGGTCGAACAGCGTAACAACATGAAGCTTGGTGACGAAATTGAAATTATGCAGCCGAAGGGGGCTAATTTCAATCAACGAATTAACCGCATGGTCGATAGTGATGGTGTGGAAATTGAGGTAGCGCCGCATCCGCAACAGCTTATTACTATGCCGATGGCGCGATCAGTAGCCCCTCTTGCTATGCTTAGACGAAAGGGGAATAAAAATGCCTGAAGAGAGCAGTGTCTACTTTCGGGTAGAACGAAAGTATGTAAACTATGTTAACTGTATTTTTGAAGGTTATGAATATTTGGGGGTTGTAAGTACTGTCAATCGGGCTGATAACCTATTAGTTGTGCGGGCTACTCCAGATACTGCTGTAGAAGTGAGGACCATTCTTCTTAACTTGCCCATTACGGTGGAATTGGTCCAGTAATAATAAAAAGAGCACCTGCTAAAAACGAGCTTTGTTTTAGACAGGTGTTTTATTACTAATGTACAATATAAAATATCATGTAAAGAGGTGATTATGATGAAATTAGTTAATTATCGCTTAGGGGAACAAATTCGCCTGGGGATAAAAACGGAGCAAGGAGTCGTTGATGTTGAGCAAGCGGCCGCGCTTCACTCGCTGGAAGCACCTATCACGATGGAACAGGTTGTTGCCGCAGGCGAAACCGGGCAGGCCAAGCTGGCGCAAATATTAAACAATAAGGCTCAGACCATTCATGAGAAAAAACTCGTCTATGCACCCTGTGTTACTAACCCTGAAAAGATACTTTGTGTGGGGCTGAATTATCTTAGTCACCGTGAAGAATGTGACGAGGTCGATCTTCCGCCATTTCCGATTTTGTTTAGTAAATTTAACAATGCATTGGCGGCTCATAACCAAACCATTAAGTTGCCCAACAAAGCGGAAAAGGTTGACTATGAAGCAGAATTAGTCATTGTTATTGGTAAAGAAGCGATCAATGTTTCAAAAGAAGATGCGCCTGCCTACATCTTTGGCTACACCGTCGGCAACGATTTGAGCGCCAGGGATCTCCAAAAACGGACAGCGCAGTGGCTGCTTGGCAAGACGTGTGATTCATTTGCTCCAATCGGGCCGTGGATTGTAACTGCTGATGAAGTAGACTCGGGCAACTTAGATATTTCTTGCAGTGTAAATGGCGTTATCCGTCAGTCTGCCAATACCCGCGATATGATTTTCGACTGTGCGACTATCGTAAGTTATGCATCAACCTACATGACTCTAAAACCTGGTGATATTATCTTTACTGGTACCCCAAGCGGAGTAATTATGGGTTACCCCGAAGAAAAGCAAAAGTGGCTCACCTCGGGGGATATAATTACTATTTCTATTGAAAAGATTGGCACTTTACAAAACACTTTGAAATAAAAAATTACCCAGCCAATATGGTTGGGGTATTGTAAATAAAATTGGCTTGCTTGTATTACGAAAAAAGAGTGTTGACAACGCCGCTGTCAACACTCTTTTTTCGTAATAATTTAGCCTACACTATTTGCTTTATCCATATCTTGCTGATATGCTTCATGATCAACGCCTAGAGTCTGAGCTACATCAGACCAATTATTGCTATTGTCCTTCATAGCCAGGATTTTGCTCATGCCATCGATTTTGATGTTAACACTATCAGTATTTATTGTACGTATAGCCAGTAGGCCAGCCATAGCAACATCAACAGGCTTGTATCCTTTGTCCATAAAGTAAGACACCGTAGTTTCTGAAATATTTATGGTATTGGCTACTCTTTGCATTGCAACATCAGTATTCATATACCATTGAACAAAATCACTGGCATTTGCGGTGCTGATATAGGGAGTTGCTGTGCCGCCCATAAAAAATAATCCCATCAAAATTGCTATAATTGTCTTTTTCATAATATCATCCTCGTTTAATTGAAATTTTTTCTTATCACACTATTATTATGCAATTAAAATGTTACATTTTGTCGAATGTTATGTTACAATTTCGTTACAATTTGATTTTTTTTAGTAAAACGATAAATTTAACATAAATATTAAAGCGTTAATATAGAATATTCAAAATAAATATAATAATGGAGAAAATTTTATTTTAAGAAAAATATGTAAATATAAACACTTAGCATTGTTAATTACAATGAATGGATTGGTATACGTCTGTTGACATAGTCCATCATTTTGTCGGAGAAAAATTATGAACTAGCGATTATTCAACCGGTGTTGAATAAATATGTTAATCATATACATAAGAAAGAAAGGTGGGATGTGATATGTTAAAGACTTAGTGTTTGTGTCTGACCACAAGCTAAGTCTATTCTGATGATGAAAAAATTCTAGTGAGAGAGGAGATGAAAATTATGAAAAAAGTGATTAACCAACCTGAACAAGTGGTAGAAGAAATGCTGGAAGGCGTTGCCCTGGCCCATCCCCAATATGTAAAAAGACTGGAAGGATTTAATGTTTTGACTAGGGCTGATGGTCCTGCCGCTAAAGTTGCTTTGGTAAGTGGCGGTGGCAGCGGACATGAACCGGCGCATGGTGGTTTTGTTGGTCGGGGGATGCTCGATGCAGCGATAGCCGGAGCGGTATTTACTTCTCCAACACCAGACCAAATCGTTGAAGCTGTTAAAGCGGTTGACGGAGGTAAAGGTGTATTGTTGGTAGTAAAGAACTATACCGGGGATATCCTAAACTTTGAAATGGCCAGTGAAATGGCTATGGATGAAGGAATTCAGGTAGAAACTGTTGTTGTGAATGATGACGTAGCGGTTGAAAATAGTACGTGGACTACTGGCCGCCGTGGTATTGCCGGGACAATTTTTGTTCATAAAATTGCCGGGGCCCAAGCCGAAGCTGGGGCTGAATTGCCTGAAGTCAAGCGAGTAGCCGAAAAAGTGATCGCCAATGTGCGCTCGATGGGGATGGCACTATCGCCCTGTATTGTTCCGGCTGCTGGTAAAGCCAGCTTTTCTCTAGCTGAAAATGAAATAGAGATTGGCATGGGTATTCATGGTGAGCCGGGTACGCACCGGGAAACGATGCGTTTGGCTGATGAAATAGCCGCTCAACTGTTGAAAAAGATTCTAAATGATATGCCGGTTGACCCCGACGATGAAGTAGCGGTCATGGTCAATGGCCTTGGTGGAACGCCGTTAATGGAACTTTACATAGTGAACCGCAAGATTAGAGAGGTACTGGATAATAGCGGTGTAAAAGTTGTTAAAAGTTATGTAGGAAACTATATGACGTCGCTAGAAATGGCCGGTTTTTCAGTGACCGTATTGAAGCTTGACCAAGAATTAAAAGAACTATTATTTGCTCCGGCAGATACGCCTGCTTTGGTTCAATTCTGACAGGAGGCAATTAACATGAGTGAAAGAGTTGTGGCAGCGCTTACAGCGATAAATAATGCGATAAGCCAAAATAAACAATTGCTAACCGATCTTGATGCAGCCATCGGCGATGCCGATCATGGCATTAACATGACTAGGGGGTTTGGTGCTGCGCTGGTCAAAGTAAACGAGTTAGCTGCGGCCTCTGACGTTGGGATGATCTTAAAAACTGTCGGTATGACGCTGATTGCTACTGTCGGTGGCGCAGCCGGACCGTTATACGGCACCGCTTTTTTACGGGCGGCTAAAGCGGCGCAAGGGGTTATTGATGTTGATGGTCAGACTGCAGTTCGTATGTTTGAAGCCGCTATCGAAGGAATTAAACAGCGTGGTAAAGCCACCCGCGGTGAAAAAACGATGCTGGATGCCTTAGAACCGGCCTATGAGGCATTTATCAATGGCATTAACGCGGAAAAACTGCTTATTGAATGCCTGGGCTTGGCTTGTGAGGCCGCCGATAAAGGTGTCGAGTATACAAAAACTATTATTGCTACCAAAGGACGAGCTAGTTATCTTGGGGAACGAAGCAGGGGACACCAAGACCCTGGGGCCACATCATCATATATTATGCTAAAAGCCTTGGCCGATTTTTGCCAAAGCGGCAGATAGGAGTGAATATAGATGGTAGGCATAGTTGTTGTATCTCATAGCGCGAAAATAGCCGAAGGAATTTGTGATATGGCGGCGCAAATGGCTAGGCCTGGTCAAAAAATTGTGGCCGCAGGCGGCACGGATGATGGTCGAATTGGTACCGATGCAGTTAAAATTAGTGAAGCAGTAAAAGCAGCTGACGATGGCAGTGGGGTACTGATTATGGTTGATTTGGGCAGTGCGATTATGAGCACCGAGCTGGCGCTGGAACTGTTGAATGAGAACTTGCAGATTATAGTTCAAATTGCTGATGCTCCTATTGTAGAGGGGGCAATTACCGCGGCGGTTCAAGCTTCGGTGGGGAGCACTTTAGCGGAAGTACTTGCGGCGGCGGAAGAGGCCCGTGAACTTCGCAAAAAATAAAAGATGAATGGCCGAATATTTATTGGCGGTGGGAACAAATTGATTATTATTGAGAAGGATTTCAATTGATTGAGGGTTCGGTTAGTTAGCTAAACAAAAAAAGTGCTGAGGTTTCTCAACACTTTTTTTGTTTAGGGTTATAAGGCTAGAAAGTATGTGAAAATAATCCTAAAGTAGGAAACTTTTACAATAACTAAGTTATTTATTGAACTTATCTTTTTTTTACAGGAATTGCATAAGTTATATTGAATAAAGAATTAATTAAAGGAAAATAAGGAGGACTTATGCAAAAGATAACTCATGAAAATCTCTTATCCATCGCGGCGTCCTTGACCGCGGCCCTAGTCCAGGACAAGAAAGTCTGTTATTCGCAACCTGGAGAACCATCAGGCGACCTCTTGAAATACCATGCCGCTGATCTGGCAAAAGCGTTTTATGAAGTTTATAATGCTTTAGAAGCAAAGTTACCCCCTCAATAAATGCTTAACTCAATATTTAATCTTAATCTTATCTTGATAAGCATCATAATTAACTGTTTTATTTGAACACTCGCAATATTGCGAGTGTTTTTTTATGGAAGTAACTGCTCGAAAAAAATATTGTTTATGATTGGCAAATAACACATTAATTAGGTGATCTAAAGACTATTCAAAGAGTAATTGCCGATCTTCTAGATGAAAAAGACTAATTAACTGTTAATTTAAAATTTGACATGATAATCATAAGCTAAAGACCTCCCAAGGGAGGAAAGGACATCTAATAAAGCGCATCTGTACTTATCAGTCGTGAATGGAAAAACAAAAAATGCTTGCGATTGTCAGATGGCACTTGTGCTATCTGACTTATATTTTTTTTAAAAACTACTTTATTGTAGACGTCGTAAATTTAGGAGATGAAAATAATTGTTTAAATGTTTTAATCGTGACAACGTGGAGCGAAATGAGACAACCTTAAGTCAGTCTCAATGTGGGGAACTTGACAAAACAAATCATTTATTGGATATAAGGAATGTACAATTATCAGCTGAGAAAATCGACGAAGCCAATCTGAACCAGTTATGTGATTTGGCTGGGGGCGTTGCTTTTGTTTTGGGGTTTGCTTCGCCGGACAATAATTTTAGTCAACTTGCTCAGAAAGTTCAAAGTTTGTTGCCGGCAGGGACTAAGCTTGTCCTCGTTTCCACCGCTGGAGAGCTTTATAACGATGGTAATGCGACCTCGCGGGAAAGTGTGTATCAGTCTGCCGATGATAATAGAAAGAAAATTGTTCTGCAGGCGTTTTCTAAGCGGATGTTTAGTAATGTTGAAGTTGTTTCCGTACCGCTATATAGCGAAGACATTAAAGCGGGTCAATCTCAACAAGGGGTCGAGGAAAGAATTGAAAAAATTCGCAGTGGACTTGATCAGATCAAGATACCTTTTAAAGTTAATAGTCACGATACATTGGCGTTAACGTTTATTGATGGATTGTCCAGCAGTGAGACTTTTTTTATGCAAGCAGTTTATAAGAGCCGCAAATTCCCATGCTTGTTTGTCGGAGGATCATCGGCGGGAAAATTAGATTTTAAGGATACCTATATGTATGATGGCAAGAGGATGTGCCAAAATCAGGCGATTATTTGCTTCCTTAAATTAAGGACTAATTATCGGTTTGGAATACTTAAGTCCCAAGCTTTTCAAAAAGGTGCGGAAAGTTGTTTTACGATATCCGATGCTAATCCTATGCTTCGTTCGGTAAGTAAAGTTATTAATGATAAACTTGAAAGTGTCAGTTTTGTTGAGTCGCTAAAACAGCATTTTCAATGTTCTTCAGTGATTGAACTTACAAAAAAAATGGAACCATACGGTTTTGCGATTGAAGTGGGCGATGAGATATTTATCCGGAGCATTAACCATATTAACGAGGCGAACGATCAGGTGTATTTTTACTGTGACTTATCCTTAGGAGAAAAACTTTTGCTGGTTAAACGCGTATCGGCTAAAAAGGCCTTGCAAGGAGATTGGGAAACCTTTTCGCGGTTTAAGCCTAAACCGATTGGCGGCATATTAAATGATTGTATTATGCGGCGGCTATTTAACATGGATGAGTTTATAGGAACTAATGTATTTTCGGAGATACCGACCATTGGTTTTTCCAGTTTTGGCGAGCTTCTAGGTATAAATATTAATGATACGTTGACGGCGCTATTTTTCTATTCTATTACCGAAAAGGATAACGAGACTTTTTATGATGAGTACTTGAATAATTTTCCTATTCACTATAGCAGCTTTGAACAATATTTTTTGAAACGCCATTTGAATCAGATGGAAATTATTCATGATTTACATAGTCAAGCGATAGAGCTTTTAGAAGAGTCACAACAGGCTATCCCTTCGATTGTTGCCAAAGTGAAAGCCATCGATCAGTATTTTCAGGAAATCGGTCATTCTAATGATCATTTAGCGGAAATGTTTACAACTCATACCGGTGAAGTTGAAAAATTATTAGATTTCAATAAGAAAATTGCTCCAAAAGTTATTGATTTAGTAAATAGCAGTAATGATATTAAGGCGGTCATTGAGATTCTTATTGGGATAGCTTCTCAGACTAATTTATTAGCGCTTAATGCTGCGATTGAAGCTGCTAGGTCTGGGGAACAAGGCCGGGGTTTTGCCGTGGTGGCTGATGAAGTAAGAAAACTAGCCGAAAATACTCAGCATAGTTTACAAGGCACAAATACTTCTGTGAATAGGTTAGGCCAAGATGTCGATGATATCCAGGTAATCTTAAAATCTAGTGAAGAATATAAGGCAATATTTGAAAAGAATGTAGATAATTTTACCAGAAGTTTGGGTACATCAACAGGTAATATTAAAAATACTGTATCAATTATTGAAAACTCGATGAGGCATTTGCAGGAGTTAAGTATGTTAACTAATTCCAGTCAAGAAAAGTTAAATCAATTAATTCGGTTAGTAAGATTTATGGATAGTAGTGATAAACAATAAGGGTATCGTCACTTATTTGATGACATAAAGATGACACTTTTTATACGGGTTTGGGTGCTATAATTGAGATGATAAAAACTGCCGCCTGGCGTAGGGCGGCTTTTTTATGCTTGGCAGAGCCTGATATTTATTATGATTAAAAATAAGGTCAGGTAGCTCGGAGCTAGTTTCCAAATGACAATGCCGTTGATTTGGCTAATGGATGATTAAAATGAAAAGGAGGGGAATGAGTTGGCTCAGGAGGCTTGTATGGAGCATGCTGGTTGTAAAGCTCAGATTAGCCAGCTGGAAAAAAATGATGTTGACATTTTTAAGCGGCTGGGAGAAGTCGAAATGGTAGTATGGAAAGCAGCCGGAACAAGCGGTATAGTTACTGCTATTATAGTGGTCCTTCTGGAAAAAATGATTAAATGACGTATGAGCAGAGGCAAGCGAGATAGGTTTTGAAGGAAAGGATGTGTTTAGTAGTAATTGATAATGATAGGTTATCTAAAAAACTTTTACATTGAAAAATTAATTATTATGGGGAAGAAGGCCGTTGTTATGAAAACAGACGGCTTTTAATTTTATAGGAGAGTGATATCATGCATAAATATCTGCTCAAAAAAGATACCCAAGATCTCCGAGACTATATTTTTTGTTCGGCTGGTTTTAAGGCGGCTGAACATCTGCCGGAGAAAATTGATCTCAGGAAAAAATGTAGCCCAGTAGTTGACCAAGGAAACCTTGGAAGTTGCACCGCTAATGCCATTGCGAGTGGCTTAAGAGAGTATCAGCTTAAGAATAACGCTTATTGGTTGGCCTTGTCACGGTTGTTCTTGTATTATGAAGAACGTTTATTGGAAGGCACGGTTAATGAGGACAGCGGTGCGGCAATCCGTGATGGGATGAAGGTACTGAACCAAACCGGCGTGTGTCCGGAAGCTGACTGGCCTTATGATATTTCCACCTTCACTAATCCGTCGACCGATAAAATGATGGCGGATGCTGCTAAATATAAAATAAAAGAGTATCACCGAATTACATCGCTGGACAAGTTAAAAGCTGCGTTGGCAGAAGGACTTCCGGTGGTAATTGGCATTGATGTATATGAATCATTTGAAACTGATGATGTTGCCAGCACCGGAATTGTGCCGATGCCGGATACCACTAAGGAAGAATATCTTGGCGGTCACGCTGTTTTAGTTGTGGGCTATGATAATGCGAAGCGGCAGCTTATTGTCAGAAATAGCTGGGGTATAACCTGGGGCGACCTGGGTTATTTTTATCTGCCATATCCTTATTATGAAAAATATGCCAGCGATTGCTGGACAAGTAAGGAGTAGCCATGAATATCGAAGAAGTGGAAAAGCAACTGTTGCCATATCTCCTAAAACTTGCTGAATCGCCGCCGGTGCAGGCCGAGCTAGAGGCCGCCAAGGTGGCGATTATTAATGTAATCGAAGCGGAAGCAGCAAAGGCTGTACCATGGGGTTTAAGGACTATCGCCCGTTTCTTGTGGTGGGTAATAAAAAATATAAAAAGGATGTGTTTTGCTATGAGACAAAAGTTTAACCTCCAACAATTTTCTAACGACGAATCTACTACAACCGGGGCTGTAAGCATCGCCGTTCAGAACAGTGCTGAAACCATATTAGTTGGGGCCGATGTAAGTGTAACAATTGAAAATGTGACTATTACGGCTATTACTGGTGATGACGGCAATGCTTCCTTTAACGGCTTAGCGGCTGGGACTCAGACTTTTACAGCAACTCTGGACGGCTATACCGCTAACTCGGTTGAGATTACCGTTGAAGCCGGTGCTGCGGTAACCGGAACTATTGTGCTGATTGCCACTGCGGCTAGTGCGGTAACGACGGTAATAACCGCTGTACTGAGCGAGTTAGGTGATCTAATTACAGATGCATCAACGGAGGCGGTTGAGAAGGTGATTGCTGAACTTGAGGATGAGATTGACACGACTTCTTCGTTATGGGTTAAGATTCGGGATAACATGGAAAAAGTGTTCTTGGTAACAATTAAAAGCATTGTTATTTCAACCTTGGTCAGTACTTTGACAGATAAAATCGAAGAATACTTAGAAAAAGTTTTGGCAAATGAAACTCAAGTCAATCATAAGTAAGCTGTAAGGCCCGGTCATGTGACCGGGCCTTGGTTTCTGTCTGGTGGAAGGTAACGGTGATTCCTTAAATTAAAAGTTAGGGGGAGAGCATATGGATGTGAAAGTCTTGTTTTCGTATCCAGTTTCTGAGTTTGGTAAAATTATTGATTGGGCCGAAGGTCCGGGGGAAGACCCAAGCCACACTGGTATTATTATGCTGGGCGGAATATTGGAAGCGCTTGATAATGGTTTTGTGAAGTCACCACTAACTGCCTATGACGGATTCAAAACGACAATTTTATCAGTGGACTTACCTGATATAGAAGCTGCAGAAAAAGAGGCTGAGAAGCTATTAGGAACGCCTTATGGCTGGAGGGCATGCATCGACGGAGGTCTGCATGACCTTTTGGGGGTTACTGTGCCCGGTGACGGAGAAAAAACGGTAGATTGTTCAGAGGCGGTAACCAGAATTTTACAAGCCGGCGGATTGGAGATATTTCTGGATTTTCCGGCAGATAATGTTACACCGGCTGACCTCTTGCGTAAGTTGTTGGTGATTAAACAAGGGGAAAAGGTTCGCTAGTCAAGCGTTTTCTTCGCCGCCTTGCTAAGTTATGTGGTATTAACAGTTATTCATTTTATAATTTATTTTTAAAATAGGTAAGTTGTATTGACATGCTTTTAGTTTTAGGGTATTATTAATTATAAAGTTCTTGTGTTTAATAGAAGTTACAACGAAGTAGCAACTTGCCTCAAGAGAGGGGAAAGTTGCTTTTTTATATTTCGGCTTTAAATGCAAATATAGCTATTGGAAGGTGGGAGTTGAGAATGTGGGTTTCAGGAAAAGAAGTTTGGGGATTACTAATGCAGAGTATCATTACATCTTTAATTTTAGTGCTTGTTAGTTACACGTTTTTAGTGTAGCTTGAAGTTCGTGTATATGGGCGGCTAGTTAATTGAATAATTTTTCTGAGTGTGTCACTGTAGTCGAGTTAAGGTATCGCAATAACTGGCGTGTTGGACGATATTAACTTCTGGTAAGGTGTAAACGCCATGGGTATAAGCAAAACAAGTAACTTTCTTATTGATTACTTGTTTTGTTTTTTTGTATGTATTTATCTTTATACCTAGAATTAAAGCTAACGACAATATAATCTGTACTGATAAATTCTTTAGAGATTGTGAATTGGATCATTGTTTGATAAAATAAGAAGAAGTTCGATAATAATACATACATCTTGGAGGAATTGCAGTGAATAAGTTTTTAGTAACGTTGGCCTTGGTGAGTATCACTCTGATGTTTTCTGGATGCGGTTCCGTCGGTGATTCGCCTAAGCCGTCACAACAAGACAATAAACCGGCGCAACAGCAGCAAGCTCCCAATAAGCCTCAAACGGATAATAGTCAAAAACAAACTGTAGAACCGGCAACTCAGGAGCAACCAAAACAAAGTGTTGAATCCGGACCGCAAAAACAAAATTCATCCACTAACAAGGATGAACAGCAAAAACAAATGGTACCGGAACAACAAAATTCTTCGAATCAACAAAAATCTGACGGACAGCCAAATAGATAATACCTGAAACGGATAGTTACTAGGAATAAAGGAGACTTATTATTGTACGTCCCGAAAAAAACGCTGTTTTCGGTTTTTTTATTAACCGCCGGTCACTTCGTCAATGACTTCTATAATAACTTTTTACCAGCATTGTTGCCACTTCTGACCGTCAACTTAGAAATGTCTCTGACTGCGGCGGGGGTATTGGTGCTGTTGTATTCCTTTTCCTCTAGTATTTTGCAACCATTGTGCGGCTACATCATTGATAAATATGGTCATAGTTGGCTTATTCTCATTACATTGCCGATCGGTGCTTTGTTTATGTGTCTGGTCGGCTATGCCCCGAATTTTCTAGCCCTGGCGTTGATAGTTACGCTGGCTGGTCTGGGATCATCGATTTTCCATCCATTGGGAACAAGCTTAACAAATCGTGTTACTCCGGCCAACACCAAGGGCTTTTTAATGTCGTTGTTTATTGCCGGTGGTAACTTCGGGTTTGCAATCGCTCCGGCGGTAGTTGTACTATTTCTTGTGAATTTCAGCATTTATAGTTTGCCGTGGCTGGTTCTTCCGGCGGTTTTACTTACGTTGTGTTACTATTTTATGGGGATGCACCGGATTAATGTCGTTGCTGACACTAAAACAGTTGAGACTATGGCGTGGTATAAATCCGTAAGTTTGCTTAAACTTAATGCTGTCATGGCGATGCGGGCCTGGATTCAGACGGCACTGCCAAACTTTATGCCTCTTTGGCTGACCAAGGAGGGATATTCACCGACGATAGCTGGCACGATGCTGACGGTATTTCTTATTAGCGGTGCGTTCGGCGGATTTTTCGGTGGCTGGCTCAACGATAAATTAGGACGAAAAACGTGCGTGATTAGTTTATTGACGATATCAATTCCAGCGCTGGTTATCTTTATTTATAATCGCGAAATAACTATGCTTTCCTGGGTGATGTTAGCTATAAGCGGTGCTGCTCTGCAAGGAATAGTGCCTTCGTCGATTGTGTGGGCTCAGGATATTATTCCTGGTAATGCGGCAATGGCCTCTGGAATGATGTTAGGATTAAGTTTCGGCTTGGGTGGCGTAGGAACCGCCCTTACCGGTGCTGTGGCTGATAGTATCGGGTTGCGAAGCGCACTTCTCTTAGCTGTAATTCCGGTTGTTCTAGCTGTCTTAATTGCTGGTATTATTCCTGCCACAGAGAAAAAAGTAGAGCGAATGGTATAAATGTAGGTTGAAAATTCAATTTATATTCATGGATAAATTGAAGCACTAGACAACTATAAAGCATCATAGTAGCATAAAGCAAATTGATGGACCGATCAGAAAAATGAAGGCCGGAGTTACCTGATATAGGTAGCTTTGGCCTTTTTGTTTTTTGGGGGGCAATCTTATGGGTGGGATTAGTTTGATTAAACGGGATTAAACGAAACTAAAATTCGGCTAATTTTTTCAGACGACTGATTATTTTTTTTTCAGGAAAATCTTTTACATAGCCGGTTAGAGAAAGCTCATCATTAATTAAAGTGCCTGACAAAATTAATGTAAAGTTATTTAGCTTTAATATTGATTTTCCCGGTGCAAATTTAGTTACATCCAATACGGCGGAGGCTGGGTTTGAAGAAATATCGCAGTGACCTATGAAATAAAATACCGAAGAACTACCTGCGATACTATTACCATGAATAACTGCTGTGCCGAAACTCATAAATTTAGGATTTACAGTAAAACATATACCCCAAAGTTGTTTTGGCATAGTTTCAATATTGTTTTTCAAAATTTCTTTTACATCAACACAATGCTGTTGGACCTTTTGTAGTAGATCGTTATCATTAAATGGCTTTAGTATATAATCTTTGGCGCCTAGCTTTATTGTTTTCGTTATAACAATTTTATCCAAATCTCCCGAAAGAATTAAAATTGGCGGCAAAAAACTAGCTTTAATTTTTCTCATTCTAGCTAATACATCAACCCCGTTAGCACTAGGTAAATTTATGTCCAATATGATAAGTCCGACATCTTTATATTTCCAAAGATCTTGAAAATATTTCTCGGCATCTATAAGTTCTAGCACGTGGAACCCGTTCTTTTCTAGTATGCTTTTTATCTGAAGACGAATTATTTTAGAACTATCAATAATTAATACCTTTTTACTATAAGAAGTAGCCAAGTAGACGCCCTCCTTTGGGAAGCAAGCTATCAAATAACTGCAAGTGTTTTAATCTATTTTGTATTATTGACCAATACCCCCAATTAGTACATGTAAAGGTGGTTTAGCATTAAAGCATTACATCATATTTTGCGATGATATTGAGATAATTACACATTATATTCACCTAGTTTCACAATAAGTGAAGAATCTTGATTTGCCGGAGGATAGAGGAGGTTGAAGAATTGGATGGTAGGCATAAAATGGAATTTTTGGAAAATGTTTTGCGGGTGGTTTTCAAACGATTATAATGAAAAAAACAAAAGGATTTTGTAGTATTTTGCTCGAAAAACATAATATAGGTACAGCAAAAGTGGCGGCTCAGATTATTCGCTGATCCTTCTTAAGCAAGTCAGAGTAGATATGGCTTCCCCTAAAACTATTGAAATGACGTTGCGGATGTTCTCACGGTTGTTGGACGAATTAGAAAAGGTCGTAGTGATTCAGAGGTACATAGTTCAATTTGAAAACGCTACAAGGTTAGATATGCAAAAATATACTAAGCTAATATGAGGAGGAATTTGACGGATGAACTTGATTTATCGTGGCAAGAAAATGATTTATTTATTATTGGTTTGTGGTTTTTGGGGAATTGGCGCTGGCACTAACACGGTGGCTTTGGCCGCTGATACAGGGACTGTAAGCAATGCAGAGGAAAGCCATGTCATTCTTTATCCTGCCGGTTATGTCACTAATAATGAGGGGGCTTCTTCATATAGCGGAATTGGCAATGTCGACAAATCGCCGTACTATTGTTCTCAGGATTATTATAATTTAAAGTCAAGTGGTACATTAACGATTTTGTCCAACTATAAGACTTATCAACAAACTACCGAGATAACTTGTGGTCCGGCGGCGGCGTTAACGGTGTTGAACCATTATGGTAATACTAGCTGGGATGAACTGAAAATCGCTAAAATAATGGGGACGAAACCAGGAACAGGTACCGATACTAAAGGGATGGTAAAGTTTTTTAAGATGATTGGCTGGGAGGTTAATTCCAGCTTAACCGCGGCAAATAAAAATGGCGCTTCGTTTGCAACTGAGCAAGATTTTAAAAGTTTTGTAATAGCAAATTTGAAAAATAATACTCCGATAATAGTTGAAAATATTGATTGGGGTGGGCACTGGCGAGTTATTATTGGCTATGATACGATGGGAACAGATACAATCGCGGATGATGTTCTGATTATGGCAGATTCGTATGATACAGGAGATCATTATCAGGATGGTTATATTGTAAATCCGGTAGAAAAATTCTATTATATGTGGTTTGATGCGCATATGCTTCCGCTGGGTCAGCAGCAACAGCAGTGGATTGTAGCTAAACCGCCGTTGTCGTAAAATGCAATAACAATATTGTTACTTATATGTTAAATGCCGTAAAAATAAATGCTCCAGCCAATCGTGGCTGGAGCATTTATTTTTACGGCGAATTAGTATTTGCTGGTTTTAACAAAGAACATAAACTAATATAAACTAACATAAACAAATTAAAATGCTTATTCATATTGATTTTTATTTGAAAATATAGTAAATTATATACTGTAAATGGAAAATATATAAACTAAAGGAAACAATGTTAAACTAAGGAAAACGTTGTGATGGCTGTAACCTAATTGATGCAAATTACATCGATTAGGATTTTTTTTTGGAGGGGAAGATGAATAAGACAAGAGTATTGGTATTTGTGGTTGTTAGTATTTTGCTAATTTTCTTAAGCGGATGTGGAGACAAGACGGCGAGTATCAGCAATACCAGTCAGGAAGCGGCTGGTAGTCGGGTTATAACCGATATGGCGGGACGTACAGTATTATTGCCGCAGCAGCTTAAAAAAGTTTATCCGGTCAGCCCGGTGGAAGCCATTATGCTGTATACCATTGATCCTGAACTGCTGGCTGGATGGAGCTACCATATGGCTTCGGATGAAGTACGGTTTATTTTGCCTAAATACCGGGATTTGCCAGTGGTTAGCTGGATTGACCGGGGTTCTACCGGTAATATAGAGGAAATCATCAAGACTAAACCTGATGCAATTTTGTTGATGACGGATATAACGGAAGTGAATAAAAAATTTGCGGATGATATGGAACAACTGACCCAAATACCGGTAATAATGTTGGACAAGGATTTACCAAAAATGGAGCAAGCGTTTTTGGTTGCCGGTAAGGCATTGGATCGTGAAGCCCAAACGGCTGAACTGGCTCAATATTGCCGAGAAACTTTTGCGATGGTGCAAGCGAAAAAACCGTTGGTAGCGGAACGTAAGCCGATAGGGGTTTATTATGCCGAGGGACGTGGTGGGCTGGAAACTGAACCGCGTGGTTCCTGGCATGCCGAGATTATCGAATTTGTCGGCGGGGTTAATGTTGCCGATTCTGATTTGCCAGCTAGCGGAAAAATTGGTCGCAGTCCGGTGTCATTGGAACAGGTAATGAACTGGAATCCGGAAGTTGTTTTGATTGGGTATTTCCGTGATGGCGAATCGAGCAGCTTTCCGCAGATCATAAGTAACCAGGAATGGCGGGATATTCGGGCCGTTCGCGACCGGCGGGTATATGAAATTCCGACAGCACCGTTTAATTGGTTTGATCGTCCGCCAGCGGTCAACCGGCTTATCGGAATAAGATGGGTAGCTAATGTATTATATCCGGATATCTATCCGTTTGATTTTCGTGCGGAAGTAAAACGGTTTTATTCGCTTTTTTATCACTACCAATTGTCGGACCAGGAAGTAGACCAGTTGGCAAATCGAGCCAGTGTGAACCAATAATTTTAATATAGATGAAAGAAGGGATAGCATGAAATGCAATTATTGTGAATGGCGCTGTGAATTGGAAAACGGTAAATATGGGGTGTGCCGCATGTACTATGAAGCTGACGGGGCAATACAAGAACGTTTTCCGAATAAATGGTGCACATACTCAATCATGCGGATCGAATCAGTGCCGTTTTATCATGCTTATCCTGGCAGCCGGAGCATGGCGATTGGTACGGCTGGCTGTAATATGGAATGCCGTTATTGCGTCAATTCCTTTATTGCCAGGGAAGATCCGGCTAAAGTGCAAGAAAAAATGTTCGAATTTGCCCCGGAGGAACTGGTAAAAATGGCGGTTAAACGAGGCTGTCATAATATTGTGTTCAATGTAAATGAACCAGCGGTATCGTTGCCGTCGCTATTGGAGGTTTCACGGGTAGCAAAACGGGCCGGGTTGCCGATGGGATGTCTTACTAATGCTTATACCACTGAGTATGGAACAGAATTGCTAGCGAAAATTTTTTCCTTTGTCAATATCAGTCTTAAGGGGCTGTCATCGGAGTTTTGTCGAGAATATTTGGGGGTAACTGAGAGTAGACCGATTTTACAGAATATCGAACAATTAGCTAAAAGTGTGCACGTTGAAATAACGACTCCTGTTATCCAAGGGGGCAATGATGGGGAAATTGATGAAATGGCTAAGTTTTTGGCGGGAGTTGATAAGAATATTCCCTGGCATGTGTTTCGGCTATTGCCGGAATATAAAATGAAGGAAGTGGAGTACCCAAACATTGAGCATATTAATGCGTCTTTAGATGAAAGCCGCCGGTTATTGCCGTATGTTTACTTTCATAATTTTGTTGGCTCGGATTGGGTTAATACTAGCTGCCCGAAGTGCGGGGCAATTGTTATTAAACGATTTAGTCTGGGGTGCGGTGGTGACAAGTTAGAAAGTTATAACTGCCAGGGCAATGCCTGCCCGGACTGTGGCTATATTATCCATATTCATGGCAAACGAATGGCGTGGAATTCGAAGGAGGGAGCAGTATGAGTATAGCAATCATTGATGCAAGAGAATGGCAAAATATTTTTGATCTTCGGACCGGGGGCAAGCGAACGGATAATTTGCCGAACATCCAGATGGTAAAGTCAGTACTTGAGAAACATCCCTATCCCGGTGATCTTGATCCGAGGGGGAATAAATGGGTAACGGATACTGCTTTGGATTTAGTTAACCGGTATGAGCCCAATCTTGTATTTTTGACCTATGCTCAGCAATACTACCGATTTCGGTTTGAATGTCCGGATGAAGCCGTGCGGCAAGCGTTAATTGACGAAGTATTTGCCGAGGTGGAACGGTTCAGTAAAGAATCGGGGTTTGTGCCGGTAGTTGTTGGAACCGGTGACTTAGTGGAAGTAAAAGAGTATATTGATTTAAGTAATTTGGAGGGGATAGGGATAACCAGTCATTGGTTAACCAGATATGCTGGACTATATGATGTAAGTCCAGCTGATTGGCGATTTTTAGAGAGTCATGCCGGGATTGAAAAGGTAGTAAGCAAAAAAAATTTCATAGAGTTATTTAGCGGTGAACCGGTTGTCGCTGACCAACTGCCGGACTATCTCGCGATAGCCCATGAAGAGTATTGTTTCCGGTCGACGCTGCTTCGGCAGCCGCTTATGATGTCGGCAAATAATTACTCTATTCCGATAGCTGGGCCGATCAATGGCGTAAAGTCAATTGTGGACATCAGCGGTCGAGTTGATGAGATACTGCGGGATAAAAAAGTTGCCATGATTTTTGTCGAAGGAGTTGGCTTGCGGGACTTTCGCCTGCCGTACGCTGTTTGCTCAAATGGGAAGGGATGGTATGCCTATGAGAATGGCGAGACTCAGTATTTGACAATAAGCACCGGTAGACATCAGGTATTTGCTTATCCGCCAGGAAATCGCTCGTTAAGTGAGTATGATGAAAATAAAGAATATCCTTTCTCGGGCTACTTTACGGCTATTCCCAGCGGGACAATTGGCGAAAGGTTTGGTGGCAAAAGTGTTGCGGTGGGAAACCGGAGTATGTTTATGCATACCGTTACCGGAACAGATATTGCGATTGAGTGTTTTGCCAGGAACTTGTCTAATCAAGGGTGCTTAGGCGTAATTCATCGCTAAAATAAATAGAAGGATATTGGAGGTTGAAAAAATGGGGATTGAACAACAGCCGGATTGGCAGAAAGTTGTAGAATTTCATGGACATGTTTGTCCAGGTCTGGCAATTGGCTATCGTTTGGCTAAGGCCGCCTTGATGGCGCTAGGGTATGAAAATCCGGAAGATGGTGATTTGGTGACAATCGCGGAAAGCGACCGATGTACGATTGATCCATTCCAAATTGTTCTCGGCTGTACGATGGGTAAGGGAAAGTTGCATATGAATGTTACTGGCAAACAAGCGTTTACGGTAGGCTGCCGCAAGAAAGGTCTCGCGGTACGGGTGGTGCAATTGCCTCACGAATATTCTGCCGAAAGCGATGCTTTAACTAAGAAAGTCATGAGCGGTAAGGCATCGGATGTTGAGTACCGGATGTTCAAAAAAGAACGGGAGAACCGGATCCAGGAAATTCTGACGATGCCGGATGCAGCTTTGCTAAAAGTAGAAACGGTAGCAAGTGTTTTACCTGAAAAAGAAACCATTTATAACTCGCCCTGTTGTGCGTATTGCGGCGAACAAGTGATGGAACCATGGACGCGATTGCGTGATGGTAAAATTTCTTGTATTCAATGCGCAGTGACTGCTAATAGGTAATGGAGGAAACTATGAATCATTTTCTACATCCATTGTATTTACCACTTGCTGATGATCCAACACCATTATCAGCCTTATCGATGAATCGTATGTTGCATGAGAGTATTAGCCAGGCCCTGAAATTTGGCATTTTTGAACAATTAAAAACTGCCCGATCATATGCTGAAGTGGCTGAGTTGCTGAAATTTGATCCCCAGGTAACATATTATCTTTTGAAGGCACTGGTTGAATTGGGGTGTCTTGCGGAAGAGGATGGGCGCTTTTTTGATACACCGATGGCTGAGGCTTATTTAACGAAAGATAGCTGTTTGTATTTGGGACATGAATTTACTGCTTTAGCGGGAGACTTGTTTGGCGGATTACTGGCCAAGCGCCTGAAAGGGAAAAATGGTGACAAGCCACCAGAGCCGGAGTGGAGCCAAGAACGCCTACGCCAGCTGGGGGTGCTTGGACTGATGGGATCGATTCAGAGTGTGGTGGAGGCCTGTTCATTAGACAATGCACGGACGTTCTTGGATTTAGGCGGCGGGCATGGCTATTACAGTATTGCTTTGGTGCAAAAATATCCTGAACTAAAAGCTACGGTATTTGACCTGCCGCATATTGTGGAGTTGGCCCGAGCGTTTGCTAAACAATCTGAAGTAGAAGGTCAGGTTGGGTTTATTGGCGGCAATTTCATGACCGATGAGATTGGCCAGGGGTATGATGCGGTGTTGTGCGCCAATATCTTGCACAGCAGCAAGCGGGATATTGTTTTAAATAAGGTTTATACCGCATTGAATTCTGATGGCAAAATTATTGTTAAAACCCGTGTTGCCGATGCCCCGAACAATCTGGAAAATGCGTTTAATAATCTGTTCTGGCAAGTGCGTGGGGGAAAAGAACTGTTTACTACTAAGCAATGGCGGGGATTTTTAGCGGAGCATGGCTTCCGTGGGGCGAAGGTGTTTAATATATTCGGTACTTTTGCAACAATTATTGCGCGTAAAGAGGGGTAAAGATAGCTAACTGATTGCTGCAACGTTCGGAGGTAATACATATGAAAAATAGACGGACTTCGCTAAAAGTACTAGCTTTGTTGGCAGTGCTGGTAGTAGCGTTTTTTGGATCGTTTTTAATTGGCCGCTATCCGGTTTCGCCGGATGTGGTTGTGACTATTCTAGTATCGAAAGTAATTTCTTTGCCGCAAATTTGGACAGACACTATGGAAACGGTGGTCATGAAAATCCGGTTGCCAAGGATTGCGGCGGCCTTATTGGTTGGAGGGGCATTATCTGTTTCTGGAGCGGCCTACCAGAATTTATTCCGTAATCCCTTAGTATCGCCGTCGATCTTGGGGGCATCCTGGGGAGCGGGCTTTGGAGCAGTACTAGGGATGATTCTGCACCTTTCATGGATATGGGTCGAAGCTTCGGCTTTTATCTTCGCTTTGGTGGCTGTAATCTGTGCTATTTTAATTAGTTCCTATTTTGGCAAAAGCTCTATACTGTCCTTAGTGCTTGCTGGGATTGTTGTTTCGGCATTTTTCCAGGCGTTGGTTTCGGTGTTGAAATATTTGGCTGATCCAATGAACACGCTGCCGGAAATCAGTTTTTGGCTGATGGGTGGTCTGTCCAAGGTCACTGAACGGGATGTAGTCTGGTCACTGGTGCCGATAATTATTTCCCTGGTGGTGTTGTACTCGATGCGTTGGCAAATAAATGTTCTTAGTATCGGTGAAGAAGAAGCGCACACCTTGGGGGTCAATGTTAAGCGAACTAGGTTGGCGGTTTTGGCTTGTGCGACCTTGTTGGCGGCGGCGGCCACCAGTATTGGCGGTATTATCCAGTGGGTGGGGTTACTCATCCCTCATATGGCGAGGATGCTGTTTGGTGCTAATTTTGTTACGGTACTTTCGGCATCACTGCTGTTAGGGGGAACATTTATGGTGCTTATGGATAATTTAAGCCGGAGCGTTGCTTCTTTGGAAATACAAGTCGGTATTCTTACCTCACTTATTGGGGCACCGGTTTTTGTTTTTCTTTTAGCGCGGGCCAAAAAAGGCTGGGTATAGTCAGGTGGTTAGCGGCGAATGATGCTTTGCAGTAACTTTTGGAGGAGATGGCGGGAATGTACGAGACCGTAATCAAGGGTGGTATTGTGCTTGGCGTAATCCTGGTTTGCTCATTAATCGCGATGACGATTGTCATCCAGCGGTGGTGGTTTTATCGCTCGGTCGAGCGTGAAGATGCTGATTACACGCCGAAACTAAAAAAAGCCATTGATGGTGAAACATCAAGTATTGTTGCTGATGGAAACAGTACGTTAGCCAGGTTGTGGTCGGCGATGTATGAATTGCGCCGGGGAACGGCAGCGGAACAGGAGGCTGCCGGTGAACTTGTTTTAGAAAGTGAGAGTTTACGGTTGGATAAATATCTTTATATTTTGGCGACAATTGCGACAATTGCTCCGCTATTGGGATTGTTGGGCACCGTGTTTGGTATGATTAAGACTTTTCACGCTGCGGCACTCAGTGGAGCCGGTAATCCGCAAATGTTAGCTGAGGGGATTTCTGAAGCGTTATATAATACGGCGGCGGGACTATTGGTTACAATCTTTTGTATTGTCTGCCATAATCATTATCGCAATTGGGCTGAGCGGCGAGTACGAGTTCTGGAAAACCGGGCTAAACAATTTGCTGCGATCTTAGCTGGAGGAGGTAGGTGAGGGGGCGTAGATCGTCTGGCCGGGCTATCGGTGTGCATGTGGATATGACGCCGATGGTTGATGTCATGATGCTGTTGGTAATTTTCTTTATGATGACTACCGCCTTTGTTAGTATTTATCCTGGCTTTGAGATAAATTTGCCGCAGGCTTCGGTTGAACGGCAGGATAAAACAACGGTAGAAGTTTTGATTGCTAAAGATGGGCGAGTTGCGGTGGATGGCAAGCTTGTCGGAAAGGGGGAAATGAAGGCCGCGCTAAGTTCGGAAGGAAGGTTGGCGAACAGTGTTTCTATCCGGGCCGATAAAGAAGCCAGCCATGGAATGGTCGTAGCAGTTATGGATGAAATTCATAAAGCCGGAGTGACTAAGATGGCTATAGCCGTTGAGGAAAAGGGGCGGCAATAATATGCGAGTAAGCACATGGTGGGGTGCGTTTGTCCTGGCTGCGACTCTGCATGCGACAGGTTTAGTCCTGGCCGGACATAGTATATTGGTCCCGGATGAATCAATAGTTGAGAATGTAAGTAATCAAACGATTGAGATCGAACTTGAGCAACCAGAACTGCTTGAATCAGAAGCGCTTATAGCTGCCCAGGATAGCTCGCCGGCGTTTAGCGCCAGTCCGTTGCCACAGGCAAAGGTAAGCCCGTGGCGTGATGAAACTAAACCGGCTGCTGCTGTAGCCGCGGTGGTTGTTGCATCTCCGGCAATAAGCGCAGCCGATGACGGCGATGATAATCAAATTGCGGTATCACTTGCTGGGGCTAATGGCACCGGTCAGTCTGGATCAGGTGGCGGTTCATCCGGCAATGCCCGTGGCGGAGGTGGCGGATATTCAGATAGTGATGGCGGGGTTACTAGTTTGCCGCAGGCGATATCTACGCCATCGCCTGAATTTCCGGCCGAAGCAAGATTAAATAGATGGCAGGGTACGGTGGCGGTAAAGGTTCTGGTTACGCCTTCAGGCGAAGTGGAAGAGGTTAGGCTTGCCAAAAGTTCAGGGTATGATGTCCTGGACCGTGCAACTATAAACAAAGCCTATCAATGGCAATTTACCCCGGCATACCGTAATGGACAGCCTGTAGCTCGTTGGATCATAAGGAGTATAGTTTTTAAGTTGAAATGATAAGTAACCTCTTAATAATAGGCGTGGTTTTCTAATAAGCACATATGGTGGTTAGGGGGCGGCGAAAACACAGTGCTAACGATAGAAAATATCAGCTTTGGTTATGCGGTGGCTGATGATTTACTTAGCGACATCTCATTTACTGTGGACAAGGGGGATGTTGTCTGTCTCCTCGGCCCTAACGGTGCCGGGAAAACAAGTTTATTAAGATGTATGCTGGGGATCTCTAAAGTCAGATCAGGCATGATTAAGGTTCAAGGCCGCTCGATTAAGGAGATATCAGCCAAAGAAATGGCTCGGGCAATGGCGTATGTCCCACAGGCGACGGCAACGGTGTTTCCGCATAGTGTCATGGATATGGTGGTTATGGGCCGTACACCGCATATTGGGATTATGGCAGCCCCTTCGGAGCAAGATTTGGCTATTGCCGCCGAAGCCCTGGTGGAACTGGGCATACCTCATTTGGCGGACTCTTTGTTTAGTCAAATTAGTGGGGGGGAACGTCAGCTAACGTTAATAGCTCGGGCCTTGGTGCAACAGGCGGACTTGCTGATTATGGATGAGCCAACCGCAAGCCTGGATTATGGTAATCAGGTACGTATTTTAAAGGTTATTGATCGGCTTGCCAGCCAAGGCTATTCAATCATTATGACCTCGCACTTTCCCAATCATGCCTTTTTACTATGTAATAAAGTCTTGATCATGAAAAATGGTAAAATCACTGCTGTTGGCCGTCCTGAGGATGTGGTTACTGACGAGCGGCTGAGCGACCTCTATGCTACGACAGTCAAAGTAGTGGAAATTGACGCTGGTGATTCGAAGCTTATGAAGATTTGTGTGCCACTGATGGCGTAAGGCCGGGCGAAGCCCGGAAAAAATATTAATATTGTCATGGAGGGATAACATGCGTAAAAAAATCATTGCTAATTTGGCGCTAGTCAATTGCGTATTGCTAATGTTGCCGAGTTTAGTTGGAGCTCAGCAAAGCGAGGCTGAGGATTCAGAAACGGTTAATTTGGGAGAAGCGGTTGTCAGCGCCGTCCCGTTGGAAAAATACCTAGTTACTACCAGTGTTATTACAGATAAGGACATTGCCGCTAAGGGCGCGCGTAATTTGGCGGAAGCTTTGGCGGATGTTCCGGGGTTGAACTTGCACCAAGGGAAAAAGGGGAATGTCGCGGTGGATATTCGCGGTGTTACCAGTACAGATGTCAAAATATATGTTGATGGAGTATTAGTAAATCCGCTAGCTAAGATGACTAGTTCATCGGCTGTTGATGCATCGATTATTCCAGTAGATAATATTGCTAAGATCGAGGTAATCAAAGGCCCGGCACCGGTTATTTACGGGACTGATGCTAAAGGCGGAGTAATATTAATTACCACGAAGAATGGCAGCGATTATCAAGGCGGCAATGTTTCACTGGCAGCCGGGACGTGGGGTTCATTAAACGGTGCGGTCTCTTATGGCGGCGGCGATAAAAAGTTTAACTACTTTTTTGATGTCGGCTCTGAACGCACTGACGGCTATCGGAGCGTTCACCGGGATACAAAAAATGTTAATACTAAACTGAACTGGACTTTTGACAATGACGCTGTCCTTACCTTTACGGGGGGCTATTCGACCACTGATAAAGACTGCCAGAATGCAATTGATCCGGTCACTGGCAAGGTTGTTACTTCCACAACCGGGTTTTGGCCGGGGTTAAATAATTGGCAGTATCGAGATTGGGAAAGAAGTAATTTATCGTTGGATTATACTAAAAAAGTCAACAGCAAGCTGGATTATGATGTTAAAGTATATCGGTTTACGGAGAACAACGGGTTGTGGGCGAACGGGACAGAATATACCAGTGCGACTTTAGCTTCTAAATACGGATATAGTACTACACGGTGGAATGCCAGCTATTGGGATAGTACGCTTACCGGCGTTGAACTATCAGCTAATTGGAAACTAAATGATCGCCATTTGCTAACTTTTGGAACCCTTTATAATGATATTGACTGGAAAAAATCAGATTCGGATGACGATTATAACCCTGACGATTATTATTGGCTGGATTATAAAAACAAACGGTATGGATATTATTTGCAAGATACCATTCAAGCTAATGAACGGACAACCTTTATTTTAGGCGTGCGGCATGATAAAAATGAAGTAATTAATACTGATAATACAACTACAAAAGATTCGGCGACCAATCCGACGGTAAATGTGCTTTACCAGCTTGATGCTAAAAACACTTTGCGGACGGCTTATGGCCAGACCTATAGCTTTCCGAGTGCTGAAGCATTGTATACTACTACCTATGGCAATCCAGACTTAAAACCGGAAAAATCTAAGAACTATGAAATAGGCTGGAAACACGAATTTAATGATACCTTAACCGGCGACTTTGCAATCTTCAAGAATGATATTGTTGATAAAATTGATCGGCTTAAAAAATATTACTATAACTTAGACTGGGCCAAGATCAAAGGTATAGAACTTGAATTTGATAAACAGTTTTCTACTAATGTAAAAGGCTATGTTAACTATACATACCTGGATACTGCCAGCGCCGATTATAGTGGCACGGTGACCACCCTTACATACACACCGCGGAACCATGTTAATTACGGCCTTAGTTACCAGGCAAGTAAAGGGTATAATTTTGACCTTACCGGTCACTGGGTTGGTCGCCGGTATACCGGTGACAGCACTGGCTCTGATACGCGCTCGACAAGCGTGGTGTATTCTAAATTGCCCAGTTATAATCTGATCGACTTAAAAATAAGCCGTCAGGTTAGCGAAAAACAGGATTGGTATATTACAGTATATAATATTTTCAATAAACATTATGAAGAAGAACTGTTCTATCCCGATCCTGGCATCTGGATGATGATTGGTACTAACTACAAAATTTAAAGTTAGCTGAGCCGCTATGGCTTAATCAAAAAAAGCGACCAATCCCGGTTGAGGCCTCGTGACTTCAAAGCGGGATTGGTCGCTTTTGGTATGTACTTAGTTGTGCAGTATTGACTGTAAATTTGGTATAATGGTTGCGAATGGGTTCGATTATGAGCGGAGTTAGATCGTGGGAGGGAAAGCGTATGTTAATTAAAAAAAAGGTACTGAACAATTTATTTGTGTTTATTTTAATTGTCGGAGTTTTAACCGTTTCCTTAGCAACAATTGCCTCGACGATGCCAGTAGCGGCCAAGGATGTACCAAGCCATATTATATTAACCTGGACGGGCGATGCCCGGACCACTCAAACCATTACTTGGCAGACCGATGCTAATACTCAGGATGGTCAAGTGCAATATTGGGAGGTAAGACCTGGTCATTTGGGCGAGCAAATAAATTTAGCGGCACAAGTGAAAACGGTTGTCAGTAATAAGGGAGAGTTCAATGTTCATACCGCTACGATTACCGGACTTAAGCCAGGTACCAGATATGCTTATCGGATAGGTATTCCTGGTACCTGGAGTCAACAGGCGCATTTTGCGACTGCTCCGGTGACCGGAGGGGAGTTTAAATTCTTGGTGTTTGGTGATTCTCAAAGTATAAACTATGATACGTGGCGCACGACTTTACATAACGCGTATCAGGCAAACCTGGACACTGCGTTTTTTATAAATATGGGTGACTTGATTGATATGGGACAGGACTATAGTCAGTGGGATGCCTGGTTTAATGCAACTCAGGGCGTGTTGGAGAATATCCCTTGTATGCCAGTTGTTGGCAATCATGAAACTTATGCCCCAGAGAGACGGCTTGCTATGCCGACGTTGTTTACCGATCAGTTCAAATTGCCGATGAATGGGCCTGAGGGACTTAAAGGGCAGGTATATTCGTTTAATTATGCTGATGTGCATTTCGTCATGCTGGATACCCAAATTGACGAAGAAGGACGCTTTGTACCGGATATGCTGGAAAAACAAAAACACTGGTTGGAAGAAGATTTGGCAACTGCCGGGGAAAAGTGGAAGCTGGTCTTTGTCCACAAGGCTCCATATAACAATAAACCCAATGGCAACCCGACAATTCGGACGGGGTTTGCCCCCATTATTGAAAAATATCATGCCGATCTTGTTTTTACTGCCCATGACCATGTATATGCGCATACTTATCCAATGTATAATGGGATGGCAGTCGAAAATCCAACAAAGGGCACTATCTATGTAGCAACGGGACGGAGTGGCAGTAAAACCTATTCAACCTCAATAGCGAAAGAATGGGACGATTTTTTTTACAATCCCCTAGATGAACCGAATTATCTTACAGTGGAAGTAAATGATAATATATTAACAGTTACGGCCTATCGACAGAACGGTGGATTAATTGATAAATGGAGCATTGTTAAGTAAAATTAATAGGCAAAACTAATACGAAAATAAGTGAATTTATTTGCTTGGCTGTATTATTATAAATAACTTCAATAAAATAATTTGTTGTAAGAAAACAATACATTTGACAATTATTGTTTTGTTTGGTAGTATTTATTTGTGGAATATGATAAAAAAATGTCGAAAGAGAGCGTAAACAATGAAGTCAACTGGAATTGTAAGACGGGTTGATGAGTTAGGCCGGGTAGTTATCCCTATCGAATTACGGCGTAACTTTAGTATTGAAGAGAAAGATGGTCTTGAAATTTTCACTGAAAATGATCGCATTATTTTGCGGAAATATGAACCTGCATGTATATTTTGTGGCGGTGGGGATGATGTAGCCGTTTTCAAAGGAAAAAATATATGCAAAGAATGTATGGACGCAATGAAAGTGCAAGATGTAGGCTAGGGGAAACCCTAGCCCCTTTTTTTATTGTAAAAAATCGCCATCTATGCTGGTGGGTTGGGAAGAATGTTAGCGGTAATGAAAGATATCACATAATATTATTAAAAAAAAGAACAATAGAATGATTGCATTTTAACTAAATGGAACATATACTATATATATATTCGCATATGGGAATATACTACTATTGAGGCAGGTGATTTATGAACTACATTGATGCTTTGAAAGCTCTAGCCGATTACAACCGATTAGCGATTATGTGTTATCTTCGAAATGGCACTAAGTGTGTTTGTGAAATTGAACAAATCTTAGCAATATCCCAGTCAGCCACCTCCAAGCACCTGAACAAATTAAGAATGGCAGGCCTTATCGAGGCAGAAAAAAAAGCGCAGTGGGTACACTATAGTATTTCTAACAAAGCTTATGCTGAATATCCATTTTTAGAAATAATTCTTTCTGAGGCAAGTACTCAGTATGTATTTGATACTAGCAAAGTAAAAAAATATAGTGATTGTTAATACGGTGGGAGTAGATATAGTGAAACGAGTAGCGTTTGTTTGTGTCCATAATTCATGCCGATCTCAGATGGCCGAGGCGTTTGGTAAAGTTTTTGGCCTTGAAGTATTTGAATGTTTTTCGGCGGGAACAGAAAAACGGGATCAAATCAATCAAGATGCAGTGCGAATTATGAAGGAAATTGGTATCGATATGGAGCTTAACCAGAAACCTAAGCTGCTCCAGGATATACCTCACGCTGATATTGTGGTAACAATGGGCTGTAATGTGAACTGTCCCGTTATTTCTTGTAATTATCGTGAGGATTGGGGGCTAGATGATCCAACGGGAAAAACTGATGAAGATTTCAGGATTGCACGCAATATGATAAAAGTCAAAGTGGAAGATCTTGGACAACGGATAAAATCCAGTTCAATCTAGTTGATAGATAATAAAATGATATGGAGAGTGTTATTATGAAAAAAATAGCTATTTATGACCCGGCTATGTGCTGTTCGACAGGCGTTTGTGGAGCAAGCGTTGACAAAGAACTACTAAGAGTTGCAACCGTCATTGAGACCCTTAACCGAAAAGGGGCCGCGATAAGCCGGTTTAACCTTTCGGGTCAACCACAGGCATTTGTGGATAATCAATTGATAAATGATCATTTAAAACAACATGGCCCGGACATATTGCCGATTACTTTAGTTGAGGGCCAAGTAGCTAAAACAGAAAGTTACCCTACTAATGAAGAATTTGCCCAATGGACTGGTCTGGAAATAAAAATTAAACCTAAAAAATCAGGTTGTTGCTGTGATAGCGGGTGCTGTTAACATGGAAAAAGGAACTGGGCTGATGCAAGCCTATAAACCTTCGCATATCGAACTTACAAAATACTTCTTTTTTACGGGCAAAGGAGGCGTCGGAAAAACATCAGCGGCCTGCGCGACAGCCGTTGAACTGGCCGATGCCGGGAGAACGGTAATGCTTATCAGCACCGATCCAGCTTCAAATTTGCAGGATGTTTTCGGTGTAGAGCTGGATAACAAAGGAACTTCGATTCCGGAAGTTCCCCACCTTACAATTGTTAATTTAGACCCGGTAGAAGCAGCTCGCGAATATAAGGAGACAGTAATCGGACCATACAAAGGCGTGTTGCCTGATACGGTAATTGCCAATATGGAAGAACAATTGTCGGGGTCTTGTACCGTTGAAATTGCGGCCTTCAATGAGTTCTCTCACTTTCTAACTGATGAAAATATTAAAGATAAATATGACCACGTTATATTTGACACTGCCCCCACTGGTCATACACTTAGAATGCTTCAGCTGCCTTCGGCCTGGAGTAACTTTATCAGCGAAAACACCCATGGCGCATCATGCCTGGGGCAGCTATCTGGATTAGAGGATAACAAACAGATGTACAAAAGTGCAGTTGGAACCTTGGCTAATTCAAGCCTTACCACGGTTATGTTAGTGACAAGGCCAGAAAAAACACCACTATTGGAAGTGGAAAGGGCCTCGAAAGAATTGAAAGCGCTTGGTGTTAATAATCAAACCATGATTATTAACGGGGTGATGGAAATTGATACCCCAAATGATGACATCGCGCTGAGCATGTATAATAAGCAGCAGCAAGCGCTGCACGATATGCCCGAATACTTGCGTAACACTAAAACCTACTACATTCCCCTCCGCGCTTACAATGTATATGGTATAAACAATATCCGCAAAATGCTAACCGATAATTATTTGGACGGAAATGAACCTAACTCTAAGATGAAAAATGTATTATCCCTCGGCACATTAATTGAAGATATGTACCGGACCCGGAAAAAGGTCATTTTTACCATGGGTAAAGGCGGCGTAGGCAAAACTACCTTAGCGGCAGCGATTGCTGTAGGGTTAGTAGAAAAAGGAGTAAACGTCCATCTTACGACTACCGACCCCGCCCATCACTTAAAATTTATGCTTAGTGACAGCAAAAAATTAAAAATAAGTCATATCGATGAAACCAAGGAACTTGAAAAGTACAAAGAAGAAGTGCTGACTAAAGCGAGGGAATCAATGGGCGATGCTGACCTGGCGTATATCGAAGAAGATTTAAGGTCGCCGTGTACCCAGGAAATCGCTGTATTTAGAGCCTTTGCTGAAATTGTTGAACAGGCAACCGATAATCAAGTTGTAGTAATTGATACCGCTCCTACCGGTCATACCCTGCTATTACTAGATGCGACTCAGAGCTATCACAAAGAAATTCAAAAGAGTCAAGGCGATATTCCGGAAAGCGTAAAAAAACTATTGCCGAGATTGAGAAATGCGGCTGAGACCGAAGTCGTAATTGTAACCCTGCCCGAGGCTACTCCCGTCCATGAAGCGATGAGACTTACTGAAGATTTAGCCCGAGCTGGTATTAATTCAAAATGGTGGGTCGTGAACTCGAGCCTCTATTTGACGAATACCACAAGCCCACTATTAAAAGCAAAAGCAGAGAGCGAAGTAGAATGGATCAATAAAGTAGTTGAAATATCACAGGGAAATACCGTACTAATCAAGTGGCACGGTAAAGAAATTCAAGGAAAAGAACTGTTGGGGTTGATTGAGTAAAATCAAATATAAAGAGGAGGCAGAGTATGGCGGATAATATAAAAAGGCTGGATTTCTTTGAAAGATATCTAACCATTTGGGTTTTTGGCTGCATTGTTATAGGCATTGCAGTTGGCAAACTATTTCCTGGCCTGGTTACCACGCTAAGTCAATTAGAAGTAAGCCATGTTAACATACTTATTGCGATTCTGATTTGGCTAATGATTTATCCAATGATGTTGAAAATCGATTTTTCAGCAATCCTAAAAGTCGGGGAAAGACCAAAAGGTTTAATCATTACCCTCTTTGTAAATTGGATTGTCAAACCCTTTAGTATGGCGTTTCTCGGCTGGCTGTTTTTCAAAAATCTATTTTTGCCCCTCATCGGTGTGGAACTGGCCAATGAGTATATGGCCGGAGTCATTATACTGGCCGCTGCCCCTTGTACGGCGATGGTATTTGTATGGAGCTATCTGACCGATGGCGATCCGGCTTATACATTAGTGCAAGTTGCGATTAATGACTTGATTATGCTGGTTCTATTTGCGCCGATTGTTATGTTCTTGTTAGGAGTTTCTAACATCGTTGTTCCCAAAGATGTCTTATTCATGTCAGTACTTCTTTATATTGTCATTCCACTTGTCGCGGGGTACTTTACTAGAAAAATCCTTCTTAACTCTAAAGGCGAACAATGGTTTAACACTAAATTGCTTGCGCCGCTGAAACCGGTTACTATTATTTCATTGCTGGCAACGTTAGTCATTATCTTCGCATTCCAAGGTGAAGTGATTCTAGGCAATTGGTTCAACATTGTTCTGGTAGCAATTCCGATAACCATTCAGGTTTACTTTAACTCGTCCTTGGCCTATTGGTTATCTAACCATTTTAAGGTTCCTCATAACATTGCCGCCCCAGGGGCATTAATCGGAGCAAGTAATTTTTTTGAACTTGCGGTAGCGGTAAGTATATCCTTATTTGGCTTAAAGTCCGGGGCTACCTTGGCAACTGTTGTCGGCGTTTTAGTTGAAGTGCCGGTTATGCTGTCGGTATGCCATTTCTGCAATCGGACGCGCCACTGGTTTAATTTTGAAACACAAAAGAAAAATGAACAAGGATAATGGGAAGATTTTAAGATGGCAGTGATATAGGCGCTATTATCTAACTTTATTATTGTTAGGTACGTCGTAATGGATGAGATCATTCTATCCTGGTTATTTTGGTTTATTGCCAGGTACTTGTTTGTTTATATCTTCCAGCGAAAACTGGAAGAAATCTTAAAAAACCAAAAAAATTCATTTGGTTTTTAAGATTTCATTGCTTTGTACCATTCTTCAGTTTGTAATTAAAATTTAGGCTGAAGTTGCTCCATTAAAATAATGGTATATTATTTTGGAGGTTAGGAAAATTGGAGTTTAACGAAATATATACTTCTTTTCAGCCGAAAATATATCGATATATAGCGCGCCTGCTTGGGAGAGAAGAAGCCGAAGATTTGACCCAGGAGATTTTTATTAAGGTTAATAAAGCGTTAAGCACCTTACAAAATGAGGAACATTTGTCTACATGGATGTATCGTATTGCTACAAATGTGGCGATTGATAGGATGAGAACTCCTTCCTTTCAGCAGGAAGCGATCAAACAACATGTGGGCTCTAATTTAATTGAAGTTGATATTACAGAAAACGTGGAGAAAAGTGTAAGTTTATCTGGTGAAAAGACTTCAGTTGAAGCGCAGGTTATTCACAACGAGATGAATATGTGTATTCGCGGGATTATAGAAAAACTTCCAGATAATTATCGAATGGTTGTAATTCTAAGTGAATTGGAAGGTTTGCCAAATAAAGAAATTGCTGAAATTCTAGAAGTAAGTCTGGACGTGGTAAAAGTGCATCTCCATCGTGGAAAGGTTAAATTGAAAAAAGAACTATCTCATTGTTGTAATTTTTCTTGGGATGAGCGCAATGAATTGGTATGTGAAGCTCTGTAAAATATACTTCCTAAATATTAAAAGACCGTTGAGGCTGTGAAAATTGATATGCTCCTCTTATAGGAGACAATAAAAAATAAATTGTCAACTATAGGGGGATTTTTATGTAAGTTAAAACTAAAGTAACTCCAGAAGAGAAGATTAAATTTGTAGAACAATATATGTCTAGAGGAATTAGCCAGCATGAGATCAGTCGAATTACTGGATTAAACCTCTCATCGATGAGAGGTATTTAGCCGCATAAAAAAATGGCAGCAACTCATTTATTAGGGCTGCTGCCAACAAAAATTATTTTTTATATTTCATTGTTCACTTGACGGGTAGCAGTTCATTTTAATATTTATTGTAATCATTCTAAAAATTTTTCGCAGATAACTATTTAGTGTATCTTTTTTAACCTCGCTTCCGTCTATATTTATAGAAGGGAGGTGGAGTAGGATGAGTCTTGACAGTCGGATAACGGCCCTTATTTCAATTGGCGTATCAGTCGGGGCGAATTGCCAACCATGTTTGCAATATCATATCAGTAATGCCAAGAATAACGGGGTTAGTGATCAAGAACTCCAAGAAGCGATTCAAGTAGGAAGAACTGTGAGAAAAGGTGCGGCATACAAGATGGATCAATATATTGCAGCCATACACGAGGAGGCTTCATCAAGCCAAAACTCAGCAGAACGAGGCTGTGAGTGTGGTTGTGGAGGTCACTGTTAATTAAAAATTAGGAGATATCTGTATGGATAAAAATATTTGTTCAGCAACTCCGACCCTATATTTCGCCTGTTCCGGAGGTTCGAATGTTGGTCAAATAGCCAATGATGCTTGTCGTGAGCTGACAAGAGAAGGTGAAGGAAAGTTATTCTGCTTAGCTGGTATCGGTGGACATATCAGTGGTATTGTGGAATCAGCAAAGACTAGTAGTGTAGTGATTGCTGTTGATGGCTGTAGCATAAAATGCGCGCAAAAGGTTTTAGAAGCAGCTAATGTACCAATAAGCAAGCATATTGTTTTGACTGATTTGGGTATAGAAAAAAATATAAATTTATTTTCTGATGCTATGGTAGTGAAAAATGTTAAAGAGAAAATTATAGCTCTTAGCAAGCAAGGTTAAAGGCAAAAGTTTAAGGGGGAATTAAATACTGTTTGACTTTAAGGATTCTAGGTGATTGACAGATCATCTAGAATCATAATTTTTTATGTTAAAAAGATGGTATTATCTATTTTATGCAGCTTTATTTCAGTGGGTATACTTTATAAAATAAGGTAAGGAATCAAAGCAAGGAATAATCTACAATATAGTTGCAAATTGCAACAGTTTTGTGATACAATCAAGACGAAGGAGAGATATCACTTGGAAAACATAAACGATGTTAAAACGTTGCGAGAATCTATTCGAGTACTAGAAAGAAAGTTAGGCATTCTTGACGAGATTAACGCTTGCTGTGGGATAACTTTCGCGCAATGCCATGCCCTTGTTGAAATAGGCCGGGCTGAGTCTATTTACTTAAATAAGCTTGCCGATATATTAGGGTTGGATAAAAGCACTATGAGCCGGACGATAAATAATCTGGTTAACAGCGGCATGGTTTTACGCGATATTGCTCCCGAAGACAGGCGCTTTATTACCATTAAGCTTACGGAAAAAGGAAACGAATCATTTCAGAGGATTGAAGCCAATATGAACGAATATTTTTTAAACGTGTATCAGTCTGTCCCGGAAGTAAAACGGGGCCAGGTGTTGGAAAGTCTGCAAATTCTAATTAAAGCCTTAGCGGATAGCCATTGCTGTGAATAATTAGAAAGGGAGTGTTTCTATGGGATATAAAAATGAGACGGGAACAGATGAATGTTCATGCTGCACGGTTAGCTCAAATCGTGAAACCTGTTGCGGCGAGAAAGCGTCTTTGACTGGTATGCCCTGGATTCTTGGTGAGACAGAAACTTCCGTTGGGAAAGTACCACGTGTAAGCACTCAGTTGACGTTAAAAGATACGCTTGGTTCGTGGAAGGCGCGCTGGGGTATTGGGCGTATGAATTATAAAGTACCTCCAGGTCTGTATGCGATTGGGAATCCAGATGCTGAATCTATGGTGCTGGTTTCAGCCAACTATAAGATGAGTTTTGATCGGCTGCGTTGTGAACTGGAGGGCCTCAATGTATGGATATTGGTAATTGATACAAAGGGAATTAATGTTTGGTGTGCAGCCGGTAAAGGAACGTTCGGCACAGAAGAGCTGGTTAACCGGATTGCCCAAGTAGCCTTGACGGATGTTGTAGCGCATCGAACCGTGATTTTGCCACAGTTAAGTGCACCGGGAATATCGGCCCATCAGGTTTTAAAACTGTCAGGCTTTAAGGTAATGTATGGTCCGGTAAAGGCAGCGGATATTCCGTCGTATATAGAGGTCGGTTTAAAGGCTACTCGCGAAATGAGGACAGTTCGCTTTGATATGCGGGAACGCCTGGTATTAACACCGTTTGAATTGGTCGGTACAATCAATTCTTTGCTTATTCTTATAGTATTTCTTATGCTGCTTAACTTAGTATTGGGCAAGGCAACTTCTATATTAGGTCTTATCCGGTATACGGTATCAGATTTTGTTCCCTTTTTCGGAGCCGTTTTAACTGGGGCGGTAGTTGTTCCTCTATTATTGCCCTACATTCCCGGAAGGGCTTTTGCCTGGAAAGGATGGTTAATGGGTTTATTATGGGCAGGTGTATACATCTGGCTTATTGCTTCTCCTACTAGTTGGGTTTTGGATCTGTTTTATTTTCTGATCTTGCCGCCGATATCTTCTTATCTTGCTATGAATTTTACAGGCTGCAGTACGTATACTTCTCTTTCCGGAGTAGTAAAGGAGATGAAGTATGCGGTACCTGCACAGATTATTTCGGCAGTTGTCGGTATCATATTTATGGTTGGTGACTTGATCTTTGCGTAAGGAGGATGGAATTATGGTAAAACACAGATATCTGAAAAACGTAGTTTCACTTAAGCTGGATATAGAAAAGTGTGTTGGTTGTGGAATGTGTTTAGAAGTTTGCCCGCATAACGTTTTTAAACTGGATGAAGGAAAGACATTTATTCAGGATCGTGACTCGTGTATGGAATGCGGTGCTTGCGTTCGCAATTGTCCGGTAGAGGCACTTACTGTTAATACGGGAGTCGGATGTGCAGCGGCTATTATTAAAGGAAAATTAAACGGCACTGCGCCTTGTTGTGGCGGAACGGAAGATGATAAATCACCATGTTGCGGTTAAATAGCCGCAACGTGGTGATTTATGCTAATGAGGTTAATATGAATTGTTTATTATAAAAACATTACTTTAGGATGCTATATATCTTTTTGAAAGAGGAGCTTTACATGGAAAACTATTATTTTTATGAAATGGAAGAGAAATATCTGGATGAGGTGCTACAAATTTATATGCATTATGTCTTAAATACTACTGCAACATTTCACTCTAGGCAGTTGACGAAGGCCGAGATGAGAAAAATAGTGTTTTTTAGTAATAAGAAATATAGGACTTTTGTAATATGCGAGAAGAATAAAGTTTGTGGCTATGTTCTCCTAACTCAGCACAAGAAAAGGGAAGCATATGATGCTACTGCCGAAGTTACAATTTATTTAAAACATGATTTTATCGGAAAGGGTATTGGGAGTATGGCTATTCAACATATTGAAGATTACGCCAAGAAGGATAATTTTCATGTGTTAGTAGCAACAATATGCGGCCAAAATGAAAATAGTATAAGACTTTTTGAAAAAAACGGTTATGTCAAATGCGCCCACTATAAAGAAGTAGGACAAAAATTTGGGCAAATGCTTGATGTAGTTGCTTATCAAAAAGTAATTAGCTAACTCTACGACGAAAGTCGTATTTTTAGGAGTGAACAGGATGGTAAAGGATAAGGTAATTCTAATTACAGGAACTAGTTCTGGGATTGGTGATGGGTGCGCAGAAGTAATCATGCGAAATGGTGCTACGGTTGTAGGTTTTGATAAGAATGTACCGATGAATGCTCAATATCATCACGTTACGGTTAATCTTCATAAGGAAGATACTATTAAAGAGGCTGTAAATACAGTCTTTGACCAGTTCGGACGAATAGATGGACTGGTGAACTGTGCAGGCGTATTTGCAACGGGAAAACCATTTTATGAAATTAGTTTGGCCGAATGGAATGAGGTTCTGGAGACGAATTTAACCGGGATATTTCTAATGGCAAAGTATGTAAGTGAAATAATGATGAAACAGCATAAGGGTAAAATTGTTAATATTAGTTGTATTCGTTCTCGTATTTTTAATTCGCGTATGGCTGATTATGCGGCTAGCAAGGGTGGGGTTGTTGCTCTTACAGGAGCCATGGCGATTGATTTGGCAAAGGATAATATCCAAGTAAACTCAGTTGCTCCTGGCTTTACTTACACCGGTATGACGGAACAATCCTATAGTAATCCCGAAAAAAGACGGCTGAGGGAAAATCTGATACCCATTGGCAAAATTGCTAACCCCGAGGATATTGCTAATGTGGTGCTTTTTTTGTTGTCGGATTTATCTAAATATGTAACTGGTGAAACCATATTTGTTGACGGTGGGTTTAAGATATTTAAATAATGTTGTTTAAGAATGCTTTAAAAATGGCCTTATTGATGTACAATTTTTATTATTTAAACAAACCTATTACATCATCCTGTTTTTTCATAGCAGGTAGTCAATAGGGCATAGACCACGAAGGAGATTGAGCATTTATGTGCGACGAAGAGAAATTAGACGCTATCATCGTGGGCGGCGGACTAGCCGGATTAGCTGCTGCCTATGTATTGGCGAAGGCAGGGAAAGAGGTTGTCCTTATTGAGCGAGGCTCAAGATGTGGAAATAAAAACATGACAGGTGGACGAATTTATGTACATTCTCTGCTTAGTCTACTCGGCCCCGAATTACTGGCAGAAGCACCTTTTGAACGGGCCATCGTGAAAGAACAGCTTACCATGGTCAGTGAAACCGGCAGTATGACAATAGATTATACAGACTATAGCTTTAAAGGAATTCCCCAGTCTTACTCGGTTTTGCGTTCTGTTTTTGACGATTGGTTGGCAGGTAAGGCGGAAGAAGCCGGTGCAATGATTGTTACTGGAATTCAAGTGGATAAACTTATTGAGAAAAATGGGAAAATCGTTGGTATTGTCGCGGTTGGTGAGGAAATGTTTGCTAATATAATTATTGCCGCCGACGGTGTGAACAGTTTTATGGCCCAACAAGCTGGACTACGCAATGATTTAACCAGTTGCGAAGTTGGTGTGGGTGTGAAAGAAGTGATTGAGTTGCCGGAAGAAGTCGTTGCTTCTCGTTTTGGCCTGCAAGCAGGTGAAGGTGCAGCTCGTCTCTTTGTCGGTGTTACAAACGGAATCAGTGGCGGCGGTTTCCTCTATACAAATAAATCTAGCCTATCATTAGGATTGGTAGTCAATCCTCAAGAACTTAGCAACCAACAGAAAAAACTTCATACGTTGATGCAAGACTTTAAAATGCATTCAGCTGTCTACCCGTTGCTTGAAGGTGGAAAAACGGTGGAATATGCGGCTCATCTTGTCAATGAACTTGGCTTTAACGGCATTCCCCCAAAACTGTATCGTGACGGATTGGTCGTTATCGGCGATGCCGCTGGGTTTGTAATTAATATTGGAAGCACCATACGCGGTATGGATCTGGCTATCTGGAGTGGTATGGCAGTGGCTAAGGCGATTTTTGAAGCGCAGACATCCGCCGAAGTAGGACCGAAATATATGAATAATATTGAACGAGATATTATTCCCACCATGAAGGTGTATCAGGGCTATCCCAAATTGCTAAAAAATCCGCGGATGTTTATGGAGTACCCGAAGATAGCGAATGACATGATGCATTTCATGTTTGCTGTGGATGGGAGCGTTCCGAAAAAATTGCCGAAGGCCATGTTTGACATCGTTAAAAACAACGTCGGTTTAAGATCGCTGCTATCTGACGGTTGGAAAGGAGTGACGTCGCTATGCCGGTAAAAAAACTAAGGGTGGAAGATTTGCTAGGCTGCAACAAATTTAACGCGGATGAAAAAAATTCCCATATTGTCATTGACAGGGCTATTTGTGCTAAGTGTATGAATAAGCCTTGCCTTGTAGCCTGTCCAGCTGTACTTTATACGCAGGAAGACGAAAATTCCGAAGTGAAGTTTGATCATCTTGGTTGTCTTGAATGTGGCACCTGCCGCATTGTCTGTCATAATCATGGAAATAAAGGCATTGTAAAATGGGGCTATCCGGTTGGTGCTTGTGGCATTAGCTATCGCTACGGTTAATGTGGTAATAGATTGTTTTCAGCAAAAATACTGTTTAAACTGACATAAACTTTGTCCCCTTGAATATATTGTACTAGCAGTGTTTTAGGGGGATTGCGAAAATGGGCGAAACGGATTGGGTTAAAGTTGTCGAGGCAGTTTGTTCGGTTGTAACAACTTATATTGCAATTGAGCAATTTCGGGATGAACGGGTTAAGTATCGGGAAAAGGTTTATGACATAATGGATAAAGCGATAATTAAACGGGCGGAAAAAGAATTGGCCTTGCTTACGGATATGCTTCGCAAAACGCATAAGCAAGAGATTGCGGAAAAACTGGAAACTTTAGAATTAGAATCAGAATATGGTCAAATTATTCTTAAAAGCTATATTGACAGTCAAAAAGTTTTAATGCCGGTAATTGAACAGTCTTACGCTGAATTGGGGTTTGTGGATTAGAAGGATAATTTAATTTACAAAATATACTGCGGATTGCGACTGATGTTTGTGAAAAACTATATATAAAATGTTGCAACAAGGAGGGCGCAGAGCAATGAATGATCGTCATCGCACTCTAGATAAATTTATGAAAGCATCGAAGAAAGTCGCCGCTGCGGCGCTGGCTGGTGCAGCTATTATGTCATCAGTGGTGCTAGCGCCGGTAGTGTCAGCAGCTACTCCGCCAGAAGTAACTGCTCCTCCGGAACAAACACAGCAAGCCGCGGCGAGTCGGGAGACTGCTAAGCCACCGGTTAATTTTGAAAAAGTTCTGCACATCAAAGCTACAGCTTATGCTCCTGGAGCACATGACAATGAGCAATGGGGCAATAAAACTCATTTGGGTACTCAGGTTAGACCGGGAATTATTGCGGTTGATCCTAAAGTTATTCCATTGGGGTCAAAGGTATATATTGAGTATCCTGATGGGAAGGGTGTGTATGCGGTAGCTGAGGATACTGGTGGAGCAATTAAAGGTCATCGTATTGATGTTGCAAAATGGACAGTCAAGGAAGCTGAAAAATTTGGTATCCAGAATGTCAAAGTGTATGTTGTTAGCACGCCTGCTAGTAAAGCGAAAGTTTAGACGAACCTAAGTAGTAAAATAGGCTAAAACCTGCCAGGATTAAAACCATAATAGGAATTATGAGGGGTGCCAGTTATCTTTGGAGGATAGAATTGCTAAAAATTAAATTGAGTAAAATCCTGACTTCTGTCAGGATTTTATTTTCTCGAACATTTGTACCATTTTTACTTGATTTGTACCACGCCTAGATTTATAATTATCCTGCGAACAAACGTTCTTTTAAGAGGTGGGTACAAATTGAGTCGTACAATATTACATGTAGATTTGAACAATTGCTATGCCAGTATCGAATGCCTGTACAGACCTGAGATTCGTAATTCACCAGTAGTTGTAGGCGGTGATCCTGAAGCACGTCACGGAATAGTTTTAGCTAAGAATTATCTTGCAAAAGCAATGGGGGTTAAAACAGGTGAGGTTCTTTGGCAAGCGAAACAAAAATGTCCGGGGCTTGTAATTGTGCCGCCGGACTTTAAAAAATATCTGAGGTTTTCACGTATGGCGCGAGAGATATATGCTGATTATACCAATCAAATTGAAGCGTTTGGGATTGATGAAAATTGGTTGGATGTGACCGGTGCTGAACACATATCTGGCGACGGTGAAAAGATTGCCGATACTATTCGCCAACGAGTGAAAAGTGAACTAGGTGTTACTGTGTCCGTGGGCGTTTCCTGGAATAAGACTTTTGCTAAACTCGGTAGCGACATGAAAAAGCCAGATGCGATAACGGTAATTTCCGAAAATAACTTTAAACAAAAGGTATGGCCGTTGCCGGTTGGTGACTTATTATACGTTGGTCGGGCTACTAAGCAAAAATTTGCGAATCGTGCTATTTTTACTATCGGAGATTTAGCAAAACGTAATGTACGCGACTTAAAATTACTGCTGGGAGTATGGGGAGAAACACTGTGGCAGTTTGCCAATGGGTTTGATAACGCTCCTATCAGGCAATTGGGCGAAGAAAGCATAGTTAAGTCGGTAGGGAATAGCACTACGACAGTGCGAGACTTAGTAAATATAGAAGATGTTAAACTGATTATTTATGTGCTGGCCGAAAGCGTTGCGGTACGCCTGCGGAGTCATGGATTAAAATGCACTACGGTTGCTATTAGCGTGCGTAATAATGAATTGATATCATTTGAACGCCAGGGCAAAATTTCTACCCCAACTTTTGTATCTGGGGATATTGCCGCTAAAGCAATGGAATTGTTTAAAGCAAACTACACATGGGATAAACCAATTCGCAGCCTTGGTGTGCGTGGAGCTGACTTAGTAACGGCTGATAGGCATATTCAACTTAATTTGTTCAAATGCGATCAATCGGATAGAGAATCATTGGAACGGACTATTGATAGCCTGCGTGAACGGTTTGGTTCATACTGTATCCAGCGGTGTGCAATGATGATCGATAGTAATTTGACCGGATTCAACCCGAAGAATGATCATGTTATTCATCCGGTTGCGTTTACAAGGTGAGCGCCGTGGAAAAAGTATTTGTAGAAGTTACAGCAAAACATGATAAAGAGGGTAAGGTACGACCATTATCTATTAGTTGGGAAGACGGCCGGGAGTTAAAAATTGATCGGGTTATCGATGTGCGTAGGACCGCTTCACTAAAGGCTGGTGGTCTGGGAATTCGGTACACATGCAAAATTCTAGGCCGTGCGGTTTATTTGTTTGACGATGAAGGTCGTTGGTTTATTGAAATGTAGAAAAAGAATATTGGAGTATTACCGTTGCTAGATTGACGGCGTAAATAAGCCCTGGCGTGTGCTGGGGCTTATATTTATTTTTACTAATATTACCAAAAAAAGTTTTATCCACATGGATAATCAAAAGGTAGTATTTTTATCCATGTGGATAATTAACATATTTAGATATATATGTTAAACTGATGTTCATATGCTTTTAAATATTATATTATGAGGTGAATACATTGAAAAAAACTTTATCCGCACTTATTTTATCGATGCTATTTTGTAGTGTTGCCGCAGCATCGCCGCTTACAGACTATTCACAAGGAAGCACAGCTATTGATCTTACGATGAGAAACGTACATTCGCATTGGCAAGAGCTTTATGGAAGTAGTACCACTTACTCTTATCAAGGGACAAAGTATAATGGCGACTTTTCCTATACATTAGGTTTGGGAAATCGGCTTGCGGTACAATATCGTTACTTTGCTCCCCAATTTAATAACTATTATAGCTATCAGACGATAGGTCATGAAATGAAAACAAGTGAAATTAATGTTTTATATCAATTAAATAAGAACGTATCAGTATTTGCGGGCCGAGTTCATGCGGAAAATGCTTGGACTAATTCTTACTCTAAATACTATAATTGGGCAGATTATGAATATGTTGATAGAAATATAGCCCAGGTGGGCGTTGTAGGAAATAGGTCTATTGGATCTAAGACTACGTTATGGGGAAGTTTAGGTCTGGGCCGAGACTTAACTGATTTTACAGTAGGTGTAGGCTATAAGTTTTCACCGGTAATGGAGTTTAATGTAGATTATCGTGCATTGACGATAAAGAAATTTTGGGAGAATATTGGTTATACCGATGAGATGAAATCTAAAGGTCTAGGCTTTGGTCTTACCTATAAATATTAATCCAAAGAAGAAGGAGCTACCCATTGCGGGCGGCTCCTTTTCCACGCAATATGCTTAATGATGATTTTTAGGATTAGCACCAGTAGATATATTGGAAAATAATCTATAGTAAGGATAAATTTTAAAGGGATGATCAATATGTTCCTTAATATTTATTTACCAAGGCTCTGCTTGCTATTTCTTATTTGGTTTCTGGCATTTCTAATCGTATATATTTCATATGGTATAAGCAACTATATGAAAAGAAGAACAAAAATAAAGTAACTATTAATTGGTGCCAGCGTACAAATCTGGAATCATTTGCTCATAGTCTCTGTTAACAAGCCATGCTATAGTAAAACTGCATTTCGATATTATTACATACTCCCGGCTACATGGTGGGAGTTTTTCTTTTGTCACAAATTTTTCACACTTATGTAACATCTTTGTCAAAATATAAGAATATGATGTGTTTATAAAACAACGACAGGCACAGCATATTTAGCTCCCTTTTAGTACTGTATCCGTCGATGATATATATCCTCCTATCAGTGCCCTGCCGAAATGGCGGGGCTATTTTTCCATGTAAATTTCAGGTAAATCATATATAATTAAACTTAATCTGGTAACCGATGTGCGTAAAGCCGCTTCTCTAAGGGATGGTGGCGTGAGATAAGCGGTAAACAATTATATTTGTTTGAGGATGAAGGCCGTGGTTTATTAAGAAGTGATATTTGAGTGATAGGTTGACGGCATAAGGAAAGCCAGGAGCTGTTGTTGCGTTGCTCCTGGTTTCTTCATTTATATATATATCCTAACATAGGGTAAACAAAAATTATTTTCCTGGAAAATTTAGTTTTGAAATTCTAGTCTGAGAAATATTTGCTGTCTGTTGATCACCACGTGACCAACAGATGATAGCACCGATTGCTCCAATAATTGCTGCTACGAGATAGGTATCGTGCAAAGCTAGTGTGAAACTGGCATTGCTGTTCAAATATGAATATCTAGCCAATTGGGTGCTAAAAACAGCGCCGCTGACAGCAACTCCCATTACTTGACCAATATTGCGCATTAAGGCTAGCATTCCAGAGGCAACGCCAATCTGATTTTTTGGAGCGCTTCCCATGATGGCATTATTGTTTGGCGCGAGAAATAAGCCGGTACCGATTCCGACTAAAGCTAATCCGGCGGTAATTATCAAATAGCTAAAGCTTTCCGTGTGACTGAGAATAATGGTACCAGTACATATTACGACCATTCCTATGGAAGTTAAAAGTCGTGAGTTTAGTCGGTCAGATAGCGCTCCGGCTACTGGTGAAGTCAGTAGCATTGTTAATGGAAAAACGCTCATCAAATAACCGGATATTTTCGTTGGTAATACTAAAAAGTTTACCAGATAGAATGGCATCAGAAAAGTTACCGTATATTGGGTCAAGTAATTAATCATGGCCGAAACGTTGCTGGCTAAGAAGACGCGATTACGGAAAAGCATGAAATTAACCATAGGATATTGACATTTGGTTTCGATGGTAATAAATATTATAAACGAAACTAGTGTAGTAAAAAATAAGCTGATAATAATTAGAGAGCCCCATCCCCAAACTTGTCCGTGACTTAAAGCAAGCAAAAAAGTACTAAGGCTAATAAAAATAGTAATTGCGCCACCAAAATCAAACTTTTGTGTTTTTTTATCTTTTGTGGGTAATAACATCCATGCCCAGAAAGTGCCGATAATTCCTATAGGAATGTTAATAGTAAATATTGATTGCCAACCGAAAGTTTGAACTAAATAGCCGCCAAATGATGGACCGGCCGCAAGTCCTAGCGAGACAAACATGGCATTAATTCCAATTGCTTTACCTCTTTCTGAGGGTAAAAAAGTATCTGCTACAATAGCCTGGACGACGGCTAAAATGGCTCCTGCTCCAATTGCTTGTAACGCGCGTGAGGCTATGAGTGCCCATATATTTGGTGAGAGGCTATTAGACAATGAAGCTATGGTGAAGATGGCAAAACCGCTAATAAAAACCGGGCGGTGACCATACATATCTCCAAGTCTGCCATAGGTTAAAAGTAGACTGCTAATAAGTAATAAATAAATCATAACAACCCATTCGACATTGTTGATAGTTGTATGAAAGTAATTTGTAATTTCCGGCATGGCTATGTTCACAATACTAGCATCTAGCGTTGACATAAACACGCCGAGAACAGTAGTCGAATGGATTAGCCATTTACGAATAACAGGCACCTTAGTGAAGTTGGCTAATAAATGTAGCATAAAATCCCTCTCTTTATATGCATGTTATAACTGAGAAGTAACGTTATATATTATATTAAATACTACAACAAATGTTCCTTTTTAATCCAACTTGCTTTTCATAGGATTGACCGTGGTCTCAACGCGCGCCAAGCGGCTGGTATATATGGTACACAGCAAGGTAATGGGTAAGCAAATTTATTTGTTTGATGATGAAGGCCGATGGTTTATTGAGAAGTGACATAAGTTATCGATTTATTATCGGACATCAGCTTTTGCTTTTGTCTGAGCAAAAAAAATGGCTACCACAACATATGTGGTAGCCATTTTTGCCTGGTGTAGATATTTTGATTTATTTAATTAATGCCTTGGATTAATCATTACTCATGTTATAGCAGTGTACCTTATTCAAGACACTGATTCTAATTTTTAGTTGACCGTCAGAATAATCGCTCCCGTATATGTAGTGCCGGCAATGATTGACATGGTAGTGCCGTTGACGGTCATGGAGACGCTGCACCCTTCGGGAGCAGTGATCGTTGAGGTCGAGTCAACAGTAAGGGAAGTGAGATAAGAGGTGGCGGTTACTGTCCATTTGGAATCGGAGTTTAAAACGACAATGGCGCCGTTGTTGATCGCCGCGCGCGGGGTATTAGTAACTTCACCCAGTTCCGCGTATTCCGAAGAACTGATGCTGGCAACGCGGTGATGGGCTTCGGTTGACGAGACCACGCCGGTAAGGTTGGAGTTATTGAGGGTAACCACCATGTTTTGCTTGGTGACGCTGGAACTGGTCCAACCTATCGCGTTATAACAATCTCCCGTCAAGGTGATGTTGTTGAGGTTTAGTGTTGCGGCGTCGGTTGTCGAGGTAAGATCAAATGATGTATCCGCCGTGGGCACGTTGGTAGTTCCATAATAGGGATCAGTGTAGGTTGCGGTGTTGGACTGTGTGTTGCCCGATGGGCCGGGATCGTCGTCGTCCATCACTTGCAAGATAATCCCGTTATCGGGGTTTATCTGGGCGCCAGCGGAACCGTCGATGGTGATGGTAATGGCCTCGGTGGTCTTGGCAAGAAAGGTGGCTTCAGCGGTATTGAACTCGGTGGCTCCGGCTATATTTACTGTGCCGCTGGAACCGTGCCACATCACGCCGAAACGGTCTGAGTTGACAATCGTCGGTTGCTGGTGAATGGCTGCGAGTTCTTTGGCGGTGAGACCGAGGGGGACGCTAGTGTTGAGCGCCGCAACGTTTGCCGCTGAGCTGTCGTCGTAGTAGATATAACCGCCTGTGTTTATAGTTGCGTAGGTGCCTACGTTGAATGTACTGCCATAGAGATACTCGTATGGATTACCAATGGCATAGGTGCCGTATCCATCATTGCCGGAGGTGGAAATCGTGCTGTTGATCACGGTGAGCGTACCGTTGGAGCCGGAATCGACGGAGAGAACGCCCCAACCATCGGAGGTGATGGAGGAATTGATATAAGCGGCTTTAGAGTCGGTGCCTAGCAGATTGGTGGCGCGGACGTTGTCATAACCGTTGATGCCCAGCATCCATGGCACTGATCTCATGTAGTTTTGATCGACTGTTTGCACGTAATCAGAAGGCAGGGTGCCTTGCTTAGTATTGATGCTAGAATTCTTGACAATCACATTGCTTCCGTTATTGGCAATTACTCCGGTGCGGACCACGCCATGGGTGGAGATATCGACGCCGTCCAGGACTAACGTGGTGTCGGTTCCTGTGGCCAGAACGGCAGTGCCATATCCTGCCATATCATTGCGGCCATCGCCGTCCATGGAGATTTTAACGGCGTTGATCGTGTAGTTTCCCCCGGCGACGAAGATGCCGTTGAAGTCCATGCCTGTCGAGGTGATTGAGAAGTCTTTAAGGGAAGTGACAGTTGGTGTTTTGCCGCTGATAGCATGAAGGACGGACAGATCTTCTTCTATGCCAGCCGCATCGAGATAAAGAGCTTCGCGAAGTGGGTAGGTAAGACTATTGAACGTCAGTGAGTTGGTCGTCGTCACCGTGAGCACGATGTCGCCGCTGTAGGTGCCGCTGACGAAAACTGTGTCAACGCCGTTTGTTGTTTCCAGTTCTTGCCCTGTTTCGACCCCGTCGACCGTTAGGGTTAGGCTGTAGCCTGTGGGAGCATCGAGATTGCCGCCGGACTCGATAATCAGTTCAGAGAGAGAGGTCGTCTCGCTGATTGTAACTGTGGTGTTTTCGGTAACTGTTAATGAATTTGAATATACCATTTTAAAATCCTCCTATATATTTATCTACCCATAGCAAAACAAAAAGACCTAGCATTTAACTAAGCCTTTAAAATAACAAAATTTATTTGGTTTTTGTAAATCTTCTACGATACTATTATACCATGTAAATTATTGGAAAAGATATCATCATTGTGTCATCATATCGCCAATACAATTCGCAGCCTTGGAAAAACTATTGATATGCTTCGCAGTCGGTCTGTATCATGCTGTATCCAGCGGTGTGCAATGATGCTCGATAGTAATTTGAAGATCATGTTATTTATCCTGTATCCTTCTTTAAGTAATAGTATGGGAAAAGTATTTGTAGAAGTGTTACAGCAAAACATGATAAAGAGGGAATGGTACGGCCATTATCTATTATGTGGGAAGATGGCAGGGAGTTAAAAATTGATCGGGTTGTCGATGTACGTAAGGCCGGCCGCCTCTCTAAAGGCTGGCGGTCTGGGAATTCGGTACACATGTAAAATTCTAGGCCGCGCAGTTTATTTGTTTGACGATGAAGGACGTTGGTTTATAGAGAAGTAGAAATATTGGCGAATTGCCGTTGCTAGGTTGACGGCGTAAATAAGCCCTGGCGTGTGCCGGGACTTATTTTTTACCTAATTATTACCAGTGAATTTATCCGCATGGATAAATAGGAGGCAGTATTTTTATCCATGCGGATAATTAACAAAGCGGGATGATTATGGTACACGTTTTAAACGTAATTTTATAATAATACGCAGCGATTTTTTATAAATAACAAATATATGAGGTGATTGATTTTGAAAAAACTATTATCTACACTTATATTGTCGATGCTATTTTGTAGTGTTGCTGCAGCATCGCCACTTACGGACTATTCACAAGGCCATTGGTCAATTGATTTGAATGAGAGGAATACACAGAACACAGTGTCTGCGTCGGTGTACACTCTTGATTTTAACAAGAAGTATAAACTTGATGGTATGCTGACTTTGGGTTTAGGCAACAACCTTGCTGTTCAGTATAGAAACTTTGCGCCGATATCAAGCAATACTATTTTTTCGGAGGGAGATAGGTACTATAAAGTTGATAACGAATGAATTTAATGTACTCTATAAACTAAATAAAAAAATTAATGCGTTAGTTGGTTTAGTTAATACTAAGTTTGAAGTTTGTGATTTTGATGATCCTAGTGGTAGTTTTAACAGTAATACAAAAAAACTTTGGCAGGTTGGCGTAGTTGGTAGTACTGTGATTGCCGATAAAACAACTTTGTGGGGTAGCGCAGCTGCAAGTAAAGACTTGACTAATTATGAAGTCGGTATTGGTTATGAATTTAGTCCTAACTGGGAATTCAACGTGAATTACCGAGATATTAATGTAAAGAATTTCAGTATGGATCAATACACCGCAAGTTATGAGATGAAAGCAAAAGGGTTTTGGTATGGTATTACCTATAAATTCTAACATGTTTATCCAAAGAAGAAGGAACTACCCATTACGGGCGGCTCCTTTTTAACTATAGTTTATGCGGAAACTAGTAAGCATGTTACCATAAAAATTAGTCGCTTATTGGAGTATAAAACCGATTTTCCGTCACCGTATGTTTTGCATATGATAAAACAGGAGGTGGTGTAGTGGAGTACTCGATTAAAGTGAATATATCGGAAAAAGAGCTTACACTTTATCAAGACGGATCCCCAGTGAAATCCTATCCAATCGGGATTGGCAAGATGCTTACCCCAACACCGATGGGGACCTATAGTATAATTAGCAAGGTGCCGAATCCCGGTGGGCCTTTTGGAATTATGTGGCTTGGTTTAAGCAAACCTCACTATGGCATTCATGGGACAAATAACCCATCATCCATTGGAAAAGTAGTATCTCATGGATGTATTCGCATGTATAATCAGAATGTGCTGGAACTATCGCGCATAGTTCCAATTGGAACACCCGTAATAATCGTTAAGCCTAAGCAATGAGCAATGTTAGTTCTCAATAATAATTATTGATAGGTTGACGTACCTCTGGTAAGAATTTGACAATAGAGTTTATGAATGTTAAGATGTGAAAAAACGGAGGTACTCGGATGCCGCTTATTACAATAGAAGGACCGCAATTAAGTAAAGAGAAAAAGCGGGAACTGGTTGGTGCTCTTACTAAGGCTGCTAGCGGTGTTATCCAAATTCCAGAAGAAGGTTTCACGGTTATAATCAGGGAGAATAATCCTGATAATGTAGGTATTGGTGGAAGCCTATTATCGGAGATGAAATTTAAGTAGTACTAGTAAGTAAACCGTATTAATGTAATATTACAAACATGCTATAGTAAAAGTATACCTGATATACCTTAAAAAAGGAGTTGCCAACTATTCCGGCGGCTCCTTTTCATGTTGCTTAGTATCAGCAATCTGGCATTTTTTGCTCATAGTCTCGCTCAAAAAAATATGTTTCAATAATCGTGCAAATTGGTTATCCTCTTACATATTCCCATCTAGAATGGCGGGAGTTATTCTTTTGTCACATTTATGTAACTGGTGAGGTTATTTTTTTCATGTAGATTTCAGGTAAATCATATATAATCAAACTTGGTCGGCGAATTAGCGCAATCGCTGATCATATGAGTACCCCGCTAGGTGTCATCCACACCCTGCGGGGTACTTTGCTATTAGCTCTTAGCCTGTGGTGGTCAGGGGCGTATTTTCGGTTAACGATTTGTAATATGCTGCAGATAAAGTACCTCTTCTTTCCCGCCGGCAATTTTGGCTACAGTTACGTTTAATGCGTGCGCTATGCGAATTAAATCAAGTTTTGTAGGTCTAACCATATGAAGTTCAATATAAGCAATGTGAGCGTGACTGAAGTTAGTCATTTCAGCTAATTTCTTTTGCGATATCTGGTTCTCTTTTCTTTACGTTGTAGTTTTGAAGAGCGTGCAAAAAGATTCATATTAACAACAATCCTTTCTACTGCGTTGGAATTACATGTAAATTCTTACATATATAGCCAAAAAATATAGTCGGAAAATATTATCAAGTTATCTTTGTAGGATAATTTGCCACCGTTGTTGTAGTGAATAATTTTGGTCCGAAAGATAATGGAAATAATGTTCTAGCTTGCATATAATTATCTTATTAACCAGAAATGTAGTTTTTTATACTATTTATGCCAATGCAAGGTAAAAGGAGTAAGGAAAGTTTATGGAAAAATATTTGGAGATTATTCACAATATTACATGCGAAAATAGAAACACTTCTGAGCAAGCTGCGTCAGCGTCTACACAAATAGTGAAACCGGAGTGTAACTGTCAATCATCATTGGTGAGTGAAGCGAATCAGGTTATCGAAGCTATGTCGGCTAACATTCAGCAGATATCATCAAGCGCTAATGCGGTAATGCAAACAACGAATGAGTCAAATGCTGTTGTTAAAGGTTGTGAAGATGCTATTGATATAGCTGTAACTCAGATGCTGAATATCGAAGATTCAGTGGTTTCATCAGCTGAATTTGTCGCAAACTTAAGCGAGCATTCGCAACAAATAGTAAATTATATTGAATATATTTCGAAACTTGCCAGTCAGACTAACTTTGTGGTTGATAAAATGGCTATTGAGACTGACCGCAGCGGTATAACGGGGCGGAGTTTGGAAAGTATTGCTGAAGAAATTAAGTATCTGTCTGAACAGTCCCAAGTGACGGCGAAAAAAATTGCCGTAGAAAATGCGGCAATGCAGATGAATATCAAAAAAACTATCGTAGCCTTGCAAGAAGGAATTCTTGAGACGAAGTTTGGTAGCGGAATAGTTTGTTCTGTTAAGAGGGCTTTTGAAAGAGTAACCGAACAAACAGTCCAAGTGTCGCAACAAATGGAAGATATCTCGATGGACATTATTGGGGTTGCCGCTAGCAATGTTGATGTTGTTTGCGTTGTTAATGAGATCGATAAAACGATTATGAATACTAAAAGCAGCACGACAGGTAAATAAGGTTAGTGTTTTTATTAATTTAAGGCCCGCTACGGTAGAGTTAATTTCTATTGTAGCGGGCCTTTTAAGTTGAGGTGGAACCTATTTAAATAAAGGACATTAGCAATATTAAGCGAACTATATGTAATTTGTTAAAGTAATCTTATCTATTGAGGTGCAATGTGAATAAAATTTCAGTGACACAGGCGTTTTCAACCGCATTGACAGCAAAACGAGTGGCTGAGTTAGCGGATGAAAAAGGAGTAAAAGTTACGTTGGTTGACGAACGGTTTATCGGAAAAGGAAAATGGGTTAATGATTTTGAGGTTGCCGGTACTCCCGGGAAGGTAGAAGCTTTTTTCGAGAAACTCGCCGATGTTCGGCGAGATTAGCTTTTAAAAATATTTAACGCAGTAACTAATAACGAGACCAGACCGCCGGCAATCAGTGGACCTACGGCTATACCGTGTAGGAAACATACCCCTAAAATTGTTCCAAGTACCAGAAAACTTACCATTTCTGGTGATGTATTAATGAAATCGATTCCGCGCCCGGCGGTCCAGGCAACAAATAGACCGGTGATTAGGGCGACTATTCCTATTGGCGAATACATTGATCCGACCAAATCTTTTAAGGTAACCCGGCCTGTTGCAAGTGGGGTTAGAATGGAAATGGTTAAAATAGTAATGCCAATAGTCAATCCTTTGGTTTCCAATACTGGAAACCAAGAATTAAACCCAAGCAACTTAATGATTAATAGAACGGCAACCGCGATTGATACTGATTGGTTACTGCCTAGTACTGATAATATTAAAATGATTAACAATGGTAGATTATCCCATGCCATGCTTTTTCCTCCGTTTTAAATAGACTGCATGTTATGGTATATGCGGCTGATTAACCGATGGCGAATAGTATGACTTTATTTATATCGGAAAAGTTACGTTCTGTTGATGGTTATTAGCTGAAATTTTGAGTTAAACAAGCTCTTGGTCAGTTAAAATTAATGGCCCGTTACTTGTAATCGCGATGGTGTGTTCATATTGAGCTGAAAGTTTACCATCGATAGTTCTTGCTGTCCAGCCATTTTTATCAATTTTGCATTGATATAAGCCAACATTAACCATTGGTTCAATGGTTATTACCATGCCTTCTTTGAGCTTAAGTCCTTTGCCGGGTTTGCCGTAATTGAGAACGGCGGGGTCCTCATGCATGTTCCTGCCGATGCCATGGCCGGTAAAGTCTCTAACAACCGAGAGGTTTTCTGCTTCAACGAAGGTTTGGATTGCATAGCCAATATCGCCCAAACGATTTCCTGCTTGCGCTTGTTCAATACCTTTATACATAGATTGTTCGGCGATTTTTATTAGATGGTTTGCTTCATCTGAAATAGTGCCGACCGGATGGGTCCAGGCTGAATCAGCAAGTGCTCCATGTAAGTTGACAACTAAGTCGACAGTTACAATATCGCCGCTTTTTAGAGGTTTATTATTTGGAAACCCATGACAAATTTCATCGTTAACTGAGGCGCATGTAGCATAAGGATAACCTTGATAGCCTTTTTGTTCCGGTGTAGCGTGCCTCTTGGCGAGATACTCTTCGACAAATTTATCAATTTCTAAAGTGTTGATGCCGGGTTTAATAATTTTAGCGATTTCTTTATGGCAAGAAGCTAGTAGTTTTCCTGCCTCATGCATTTGTTCAATTTCTCGTTGACTTTTGAAGATAATCATGGTTGCGATTCTCCTTTGATAGATAGTTAATAAAGCCCGCCCCATAGTTGATTGGACTAATAGGATGAGGGCAGCCTCATATATTATATAACCTTTAAGGCAATAGTGGAGAATTTCGAGCAAAAAACTGTGGATTTTTATTTAAAATCGTGTTATCCCGAGCTATTTTTAGGAAACACCATAAAGAAAACAGCGTGCTTATGTTACAAAAAAAAGATTATGTGATACAATTATGTGATACAAGAAGCTTAATAAAATGCTTATTTAAGTAGAGGGGAACCATGATATGAAGTTTAGTTTTCGCTATTATTTGTTAAAGTGTATTAGCTTTTTTGTTTGTTTATTGCCTTATCCATTAATTTGCCATATTGGCCGGAGAATAGGATATTTATATTTTTTATGCGCAACGCGTCCGCGAAACCGTGGAATTGATCAAGCTATGCAAGGACTGGACATATCGTTTCCTGAGGCAAAATGTATTATGCGTAAGTCGTGCATTCATTTGGGACAAACTTTAATGGAGATTTTGTATACACCGGCATTAACGCCGAAAAATATAAAAAAATATATCTCGATAGAAGGTCTTGATAATCTTCGGCAGGCAGTAGAGGCAGGACGTGGTGTAATTGCGGTTACTGCCCATGTGGGAAATTGGGAATGGATGCCGGCAGCGCTGTTCTATTCGGGGTTTCCGACAAGTTCTATCGCTCAACCTCAGCCTAATCCTCACTATGATAGAGTGTTGAATGAATATCGGAGAATGTGCGGAACCCAAATTTTTAATCGCGGCACTACCGATATTATCAAAGCGGCTAGAGCCCTAAAACAAGGTAACATATTAGGAATGTTTTCGGATCAAGATGCTGGTAATAAAGGTGTTATGCTTGATTTTATGGGAAGAGAAGCGTTGACGCCTACTGGGGCCGCACTTTTTGCCGACAAACTGGATTCGGCTATTGTTCCGATATTTATTTTTCACCGCCAGGGCGGTGGCCATAGGTTGGTAATTGATAAGCCAATTATTTACCAACGGACGGGAGATCACGAACAGGATATATATAACAATACTAAAGCTATTATAAAAGTTGTTGAAGATAAAATAAAATTGCATCCTGATGAGTGGATATGGTTTTTGAAACGCTGGGAGTCGGCAAAAAAATATCACACATCAAAAGAAAAGACTGCCTAATTTGGTAGTCTTTTCTTTTCGTATATCTTGATTGGAGAAAAGTTCTGCAAATCGTTGGCAGTGAATAAAATATTGTGATTAAGATTGTACGGTGAGAGGAATGTAACAATGGATCGTGATGATACGGGGAAAAAAGGCAGTGAAACGCTGGCCAAACCGGTGATAACTCAGCCAGCCGGGGTCCAGTTAGGAAATGAGATCGTTATTTATACTATGATTGTATTGCAGGATTTACTTGTTGAGCAACTAATAAATCCGGTTACCAATTTTAACCAGATTATAGCGTTGGCTGCGACCATGGCAGCGTTAAATACCAGTATAAAGCCGGTACAATAGTTATGAGATAATTCTGACGGCTAAATTAGTGAACTATCGGCTGCTGTTGTATGCTATTGATTTATCAAACATATAATAGCAAGGAAGGGAGTGAGAGTATGAAGATACTTTCTCTTGGCCTGACTGGTGCATTTGATGAGTTCAGGTCGAAATTGCAACAAGATTGCTGTGCGCTGGTACAGGAAGGCTTTCGAATTGCTATTGATGAAACAAATCGGGGTAGCTACACATTTTTGGGATGCAATATCGCTGAAGGTGAGCTTTCCTTTCGCAATTATGAGCGTATTAAGAATTCCCTTAAAGACTATGCCTCGCAACTTTTAGTGGATGTAATCCTTAATAATGAAGAAAAAGAACTGTTGCGAAAAATTGTCAGTAATAATTACCACTTTTTCAATGAGGAAGAGTGCAATATTATTTTAAGCAATGCTCTTAAGTTACTTAGCGACAATAGCGGATTGTTTGGTGATTTTAGTTATCAGGAACGGCGTACCTATATTCTTAATCGGATTCAGGAGTACTTAACCAATCACCATGAAATGGTTCTTGATGGATTTGTGGCTTTTCGTCTGAAAGACTACCGAGGCAAATTGGCGGAAGTAGTCGATAAGGCTGTTGATGAATATATGATGGATGTTGAGTACAAAGAATTTATTCAGATACTAAGGTACTTTGTTGAAATCCAAGAAGTACAGGTTGAAGAGGTTCATGTTATCATTGATAGTGAGGGCCAGTTTATCATCCGTGATTCGGCTGGTAAGGTAATAAACCATCAATATCTTGAAGCATTTATAATGAAAAAGGGCGAAGAAATAAGTTTTGAGGATATGTTGATAAGTGCCTTGATAACTCTTGCTCCGCATTATGTAATGGTCCATTATCGTGCAGCAAGCGGTGAGCAGCTTGCCGCGACCATAAAAAGCGTATTTGAGGGACGGGTTATATTCTGTCATGGGTGCGAATTGTGTCAGGATTATCTTACCGGTCAATTTGACGGAAGGAATTGACAGCGGTGAAAATCCAGAGTAAAATGGTAGTAATATCATACTGGAAAATAGTAATGCCGGGAACATGATGATACTGGTCTGGTGTATCAGAGAATAAGCGTTATTAGCTGTGAACGCTTTTATGCCAACGATGTTGTTACCATCCCGAAACTGCAGGCTGAAAATAGTAAGCTGTGCCGGGGTATACTCGTTAACATTGTCAAGCCGGGCCGAAAGGCCAAGCAGGGTGGAACCGCGGGCAGATTTCCCGTCCCTTTTTAGGGACGGTTTTTTTATTTTCCCAAAATAAATAAGGAGGGCGTTGTATGGAACTGATTAATATTACCCTTAAAGACGGCGCGGTGCGTCAGGTTAATAATGGCGATACGCTTGCCGAGGTAGCACAATCGATAAGCCGCAGTCTTGCTAAAAAGGTATTGGCGGCAAAAGTTGATGGTAAAGCAGTCGACTTACGAGAAAAGCTTGTGCAGGATTGTTGTGTGGAGTTTTTAACCTTTGAAGATGTTGAAGGTAAGAATGTGCTCCGACACAGTGGGTCGCATATTTTGGCGCAGGCGGTAAAACGGCTCTATAAAGACGTAAAACTAGGCATCGGGCCGGCAATTGCTAACGGGTTCTATTATGACTTTGATACGGCATATACTTTTGTTCCGGAAGACTTAGAGAAAATTCAAGCTGAAATGGAAAAAATCGTGCGCGAAGATTTGCCAATAGAACGATTTGAAGTAAGCCGGGAAGAAGCAATTAAACTATTTAGTGATATAGATGAAACTTATAAGGTAGAACTTGTCCGCGACCTGCCAGAGGATGTGACAATATCTCTATATCGTCAAGGTGAATACGTAGATTTATGCGCGGGACCGCATGTTCCTTCAACCGGTCGGGTTAAAGCGATAAAATTGCAGACTTTAGCCGGAGCCTATTGGCGGGGCGATCAGAAAAATAAAATGCTGCAACGTATTTACGGTACTGCTTTTGAGAAAAAAGCCGAACTCGACGAATATTTGACGATGCTTGAAGAAGCGGCCAAACGTGATCATCGGAAACTTGGCCGGGAATTAGATCTGTTTAGCATCCAGGATGAAGGTCCGGGATTCCCATTTTTCCATCCTAAAGGTATGATTATCAGAAACCAACTCGAAAACTACTGGCGTGAGCTACATGATGAATATGGTTATCAGGAAATTAGGACGCCAATTATTTTGAACCAAAGTTTGTGGCAGCAATCCGGACACTGGGATCATTACCGGTCGAACATGTATTTCACCACAATTGATGGCGAAGGGTATGCGGTAAAACCGATGAACTGTCCGGGCGGAATGCTGATTTACCGGTCTCGGCATCATAGCTATCGCGAACTTCCCATGAGAACTTGTGAATTAGGCTTAGTGCATCGCCATGAATTATCCGGAGCGTTACATGGTTTGATGCGAGTAAGAAGCTTTACTCAGGATGACGCTCACATTTTTATGCTACCAACGCAGATAAAAAGCGAAATCAGACAAGTAATTGACTTGTTTAACAAAGTATATAGCGTGTTTGGCTTGTCTTATCATGCTGAGCTTAGTACCAAGCCGGAAAAAGCCATGGGTTCTGATGAAGTTTGGGAAACTGCAACCAACGCCTTACGGGAAGCTTTGGAAGAGTACGGTCTTCCTTATAGAATAAATGAAGGTGATGGCGCGTTCTATGGACCTAAAATTGACTTTCACCTTAGAGACTCTATTGGGCGGACGTGGCAGTGTGGAACCATCCAGTTGGACATGCAGATGCCGGAAAAATTTGATTTAAATTATATAGGTGAAGATGGGCAAAAACATCGGCCGGTAATGATTCACCGGGTTGTTTATGGGAGCATCGAAAGGTTTATCGGTATTCTGATTGAACATTATGCCGGAGCTTTCCCAACTTGGCTGGCACCGGTGCAGGTTAAAATCTTACCAATCACTGACCGTCAGTTTGAATATGCTCAAACCGTGGCTAAACGATTAAAGGCAGCGGGTATCAGAATTGAAGTAGATGAACGTAATGAAAAAATCGGCTATAAAATTCGCGAAGGACAAATGGAAAAAATCCCATACATGTTGGTTGTTGGGGATAAAGAAATGGAAGCGCAGGCTGTCGCTGTTCGTAAACGTGGTCAAGGCGATCTTGGAGCCATTGCTATCCAAGATTTCCTGAATACTATTAAAGATGAAGTAGCAACAAAAGCATAAGTTAACCTATAGATTTTGAAACTATAAAATACCGTTGACTGTTAGCAAAACTGTGCAGTTAACGGTATTTTATATTAAGCAAAAAGGTTGAAAATTCAAACTTAATTGCTTTATATTGACATGACATCAACCAATAAGTATAGTAATATATATAGACCACTTGATATATTTTTGTAGGGAGATTATTGTATGGGCGCTAAGACCGACACGCGGGAAAAAATTCTTAATACAGCTGCTTCTCTTTTTCAAAAGAACGGTTATCATGCAACTGGTTTAAATGAGATCATAAGAGAAAGCGAAAGCCCCAAGGGGTCGCTGTATTATCACTTTCCTAATGGCAAAGAAGAATTAGCGATAGCCGCGGTAACTTTGGCCGGCAGTATGATTCAAGAACAAATCGAGGAAAAATTAGCCAGAGATAGCGATCCGGCTCAAGCTATTAAACATTATATTCTCGATTTGGCTGATTCTTTTGAAGAAGAAAATCCTGATAACCAAGTTTCCCTCAGTCTGCTGGCGTTAGAAATTGCTCCAATCCGCGATTCTTTGCGTGACGCGTGTAAACAAGTATTTGAATTGTGCGCCGATACTTATTATCGTAAGTTAATTACTTGTGGATTTCCTGAAGAAAAAGCAAAGGAAATTAGTTCAATTATTTTCGTAATGATTGAAGGGGCGATGTCGGTGTCGCTGGTTCGTAATGATCCGGTGATGTTAGTGGCCGTTGCGGAACAAATTTCTATTTTGTTAAATAATTAGAATGTTTCTTTTTACCTCTAATATATAGACCGGTCTAATAAAAACGCGGAGTTGATTTTATTATGGAAGAGAATTTTGTTACAAAAGAAGGAAATGATCATATAAAAAGCATAAAGCCTTGGGTGATAAAAGCTACTTTGTTGGTGGCTGCTTTTATCGCCTTTTTGAATGAAACATCGCTGAATGTCGCGTTAACCAAGTTTATGGAGATTTTTAATATCTCGGTATCAACAGTTCAATGGCTGTCAACCGGGTTTATGTTGATAATGACGATTGTAGTGCCAGCTACTGCGTTTATAATGCAACGCTTTTCTACGCGGCAAATATTTTTTTCGACGATGTTTATCTTAGTACTTGGTACGGTAACGGCGGCGGCGGCTCAGACGTTTTGGGTATTGCTTGCCGGACGGCTTATTCAAGCGGCTGGCACATGTATTATCATGTCGCTGTTAATTAATACGGTACTTATTCTTACGCCGCCGCATAAGCGTGGCACAGCTCTGGGAGTTGTTGGCCTGGTGCTGCTATTTGCCCCTGCAGTTACACCATCGATAGCGGGTTTAGTTATATATGCTTTTGGCTGGAGATGGCTGTTTTTAGGGTTGCTCCCATGTTTAGTTGCGATTACGGCGATTGCTCATTTTACGTTGAAAAATGTTACTGAACCGAGTTCGGGAAGACCTGATTGGCTGTCACTTATGTTATCAACAATCGCTTTTGGCGGCATCTTCTATGGAATTAGCAGCAGTGGTGATGCCGGGTTAGCAAGTATGTACACTATTGTCCCGCTGTTAATTGGTCTGTTAAGTCTGGTACTGTTTGTGTGGCGGCAGTTACACATCAAAGAGCCATTATTGGAACTTAGAGTGTTTGCTTATCCTATGTTTACGATTGGCGTTTTAATGGTTATTTTCTGTCAAATGACTGCTTTCGGTGTTACAATGCTTATGCCGATGTTTATGCAAGGCGGGTTTGGCTTAACGACGTTTGCTACTGGCTTGTCCATGCTGCCGGGCGGGCTGTTGAATGGTTTTGTAGCGCCGATTGTCGGACGCCTTTTTGATAGATTTGGTCCGAAGCCGATTGTTATTCCGGGTCTAATACTCATGATGGCGTTTGCCTGGTTGTTTTCCGTGGTTTCGAACACAACTAGTATTGGCCTGTTTATTGTTATACACTGTGGTATTATGATGGCAATTGCGATGGTTATGTCACCAGCGCAGGCTAATGGACTAAATCAACTGCCCCGCAATCTTTATCCGCATGGAACGGCTATTATGAGTACCTTGCAGCAAATGGCGGGGGGGCTGGGAACAGCCGTATTTGTCAGCATTATGTCGATAAACCAACAGTATTATTTGCATCAAGCTGATAGTGTAACTGATACTATCCGTCAAAGTGCTTTGGTATATGGTTTTAACCATGCCTTTCACTTTGGGGCACTTATGCTGATTCTGGGTATAGCAATTGCTTTATTTATTAAGCGTCCTGTTTCACCAGAAAGCGACAATAATAAAATTCGTGAAATGGCTAATATATAATTTTTGACGATGCTACTTAAAATCATATGGTAAAAGAAAAAGCACCTTTCACAGGTGCTTTTTTTACTAGTGTAACGCTAAAATTGATGTTACGTTAGCTTGGTTAATACTTTAGCAAGGATTTCAATCATAGTATCAATATCTTCTGATGTCACGATTAATGGCGGCATCAATCGGATAATCGAAGGTCTGGGAGAATTTATAATCAGTCCCTCGTTCAGGCACTCTGCAACAATTTTACTACCATTACTTGTAGGTAAATCAAAAGCAACTAACAAGCCCTTACCCCGAATATTAGCGAGATTGAATTTAGCGGATATATCTCTTAATTTATTACAGAGATAAGTTCCTTGTTTGGCGGCATTGGCAGCAAGATTGTTTTTAATAACTTCATTTACTACAGCATAGCCGACAGCCATTGCTAGCGGCTGACCGGAATAGGTTCCGCCTTGATCGCCGGCTTCAAAAATATTGAATTTTTCTTTAGTTAATAGTGCCGATAAGGGGAAACCTCCGCCAATCCCTTTAGCGAGAGTTATAATATCTGGTTCAATGCCGTAATGCTCATAAGCAAATAATTTTCCGGTGCGGCCGATACCAGTCTGTACTTCATCAAAAATTAGCAGTATTCCGGTTTCATCGCATAGCTGCCGCAAGGCTTTAATGTAAGTTTCTTTGCTTTCAATTACTCCGCCTTCGCCTTGAATTGGTTCAAGCATAATGGCACATGTATTCGGACTTAGCGCTGTCTTTATTGCATCAATGTCATTAAGGGGAACATGGTTAAAACCGCCGACCTTAGGTTCAAATAAAGCCTGCCATTTTTCTTTGCCGGTAGCTGACATTGTTGCCAGGGTTCGGCCGTGAAAACTATTAACGGCAGTAATGATTTCACAGGCGCCGTTCAGCTTGATAGTGCCATGTTTTCGCGCTAATTTTATTGCTCCTTCGTTAGCTTCAGCACCGCTGTTAGTAAAAAAAACCCGGTCAAAGCAGGAGTGTTCTATTAGTAATTTGGCAAAATTAATCATTGGTGTATTCAAGAAGGACGGGCTGGCATTAATTAATTGTGTAGTTTGATGTGCAAGTGCAAGTCTAATGGCGTCCGGACAATGCCCCAAACAGGTAACGGCCCAACCGCCAATAAAATCTAAATACTTTTTTTTGTCGGTATCCCAAAGGTACATTCCTTTACCATAATCCATGACGATATTCGGTCTTATGGTCGTAAATAAAATTGATTGCTGAGCTTCATTAAGAAGCTCAGTTGTATTTTCAAGATAAGTATTGGTCATAACTTTTCCTCCTGTATTAAATACTTAAATAATTATACAATAAAAATGTATAATTATGCAACATAATTGTCGTTTATAAATTTAAAAATACTGTTGACAAAGGGGAAAGAAATCTATAATATAATTACAAATAATATGAAAAAGACGATGAACGGAAGAGTAATTATCAATTGTGATATTTTACAGCGAGCTGGAATTGGTGTGAGCCAGTAATATCGATAGTAATGAAAATCATCCGTGAGTTGCGCACTGAAGTTTAGTAAGCTGCGCCGGCCCTCTGAGGAGGAACCGCTGTCCGTTATTGCAGCGAGGTATCGAAGGCATATGATTACTTTCTGTACCTATGAGCGGCTATGGGCAACCATAGCAATTTGGGTGGTAGCACGGACTAACCTCCGTCCCTTACGATTTGCGTAAGGGACGGAGGTTTATTTTTTTCATGAGCTATAAGCCAACAAAATAATGCAAAAGGAGAGTGAAAAGCTGTGAGTATGTTGGGAGCGGAGCTGGTCATTGATTGTCTAAAAAATGAAGGGGGTGAAGTAGTATTTGGGTATCCGGGATCAGCAGTTTTAACCTTATATGATGTATTATATAAAACTGGATTCCCCCATGTCTTAACCGGACATGAACAAGGCGCAGTTCATGCTGCAGAAGGTTATGCCAGGGCTACTGGTAAGGTTGGCGTTTGTTTTGCGACCTCTGGGCCGGGGGCGACTAATCTAATTACCGGTATTGCTAACGCATATATGGATTCTATTCCGCTAGTAGCAATTACCGGTCAAGTGGGGGTAGCTTTAATCGGGAAAGATTCCTTCCAGGAAGCAGATATTTGTGGTATTACCACCCCGATAACTAAACACAATTATCTTGTAAAGAATGTTCAGGAGCTGCCGAGTGTACTGAAAGAAGCTTTTTATATTGCCCGTACAGGCCGCCCTGGTCCGGTGGTTGTTGATATAGCTAAAGATGTTTTTAATGCTAGTCTGGAGAATTGTGAATATCCTAAGTTTGTTCAGCTTAAAGGGTATACACCGAGATTTGACGGTGATGCTAGAGCGGTTGAATTGAGCGTACAAGCATTAAAACAGGCGAAACGACCAGTGATTTTTGTTGGCGGCGGGGTAAATTTGTCTGGGACAGCCGGAATATTGCAAACCTTAGTTCAGATGCTTGGAATGCCGGTGGTTAGTAGTTTAATGGGATTAGGATGCATACCTTGTAATATGCCGCAATATCTCGGTATGGTTGGTATGCATGGTGGGTATGCGGCAAATATGGCTATTTGTGAATGTGATTTATTATTAGCTATGGGGGTTCGTTTTAATGATCGGGTAACTGGTGTGGTAAAAGATTTTGCGTCAAAGGCTAAAATAATTCAATTTGATATTGATCCAGCCGAAGTGAATAAGAATGTTCGTACCGATTTATCGGTGCTTGGTGACCTGCGGTGGTCATTGCCGCTGTTGGTTAATAAGCTCGGCTGCTATGAGTCAAGTAAGTGGCAGCAGGGGATTAGTGACTGGAATGATGAAGTCAAAAGATGGAAACGGGAAAGACCTTTAGGCTATAGTCCGACCGGGGATAGAATTAGGCCACAGGCGGTAATTGGAAAGGTTAACGAGCTTGCGCCGGAGGATTCGATCATTGTAACTGATGTTGGTCAACATCAAATGTGGACGGCGCAATATTATCAGTTTTGTAATCAGCGGACCTTTATTACTTCTGGTGGGCTTGGAACGATGGGCTTTGGGTTGCCGGCGGCGATTGGCGCTCAACTAGGTCTGCCGGCAAAAAAAGTTATACTATTTACTGGCGATGGCAGTATCATGATGAATTGCCAAGAAATTGCCACTTTGGCGGAGCTGGGCTTGCCAATAAAAATAATCGTTATCAATAATAAGGCGTTAGGGTTGGTTAGTCAGTGGCAGCGGATGTTTTACGGCCAGCGTTATTCTCATTCCAGCACCAAGCGCTGTGTGGATTTGGTAAAAGTTGCGGAAGGTATGGGGATTACTGGTTTACGGATAACAACATATGAAGATTTGACGAGCGGGATAAAACAGGCCTTAGAAATTGATGGACCGGTACTGGTAGGTGTGTTGGTATCTGAGCGTGAAAATGTATTGCCAATGGTTCCCCCTGGGGGACGATTGGATCAAATGATATTGTCGAATGGATAATTTTGAAACTAAAAGAAAGGTTTGTTATACCTATATTACTTTCCTGAATAATTATGATAACATTTTTCTTTACCATAAAAATATTATCGGACATTTCACCGGGGTAATCTGGTGGCGGCAAATATATACCTGGAGGATAAATATCTTAGGAGTAAAGACCGTTATTATATGGCCAATGCAAAATCCCTCTTGCATCGAAATCGTGAAAATGATAAAACTAATATTTTCTTGATAATATATAGAAAATTGTTTAAAATGAGATAGTAAAGAATACATATTTAGCATGGCAGGTGGAGAGGTCTTGCAAGATAAAAAGTACACCATTCCTAAGCTTTGTAAATATGTTAGGATGGTAAATGAAGCTGCAAATAAAAAGTTAATTCCGCTGGGCATTTATAATGGTCAATGGTCGGTAATATTAGCGTTAAAGGAATTAGGCAGTTCAACGCAGTCTAAGCTAGGACAATATTTAGCGATAGAGGCACCTACATTAACAATAATGCTTAAACGGTTGGAAGAAATGGGGCTGGTAACTAGGGCGACTTCTTCAGATCAGCGGGTAAAAATAGTGTCATTAACCGAAAAGGCTGAAAGTAATTTTGAACTTTGGAATGATAAAATAATCGAGCATCGGCAAGAACTCTTTAAGGGATTTTCAAATGATGATATGATAGAATTACATAGGATGATTGATCGGCTATTGGCTAATGTTGCAAGTAAGTAAAATTAATTGGCAATATGTATTTTTGTCTGTCTAACGGCAGGAGGAAATAACCAAGTCTTAGGGCATGGTTATTTTTTAAAGTATTTATTTAGCATGCTAACGAATATATATATATAAAGAAGTTTTAGAATTGCTTGCTTAATGGTGCTGGAATAGAGGATGAAGGAAAAAAAGTATTTTTTTTAAGTAGTTGCTTAGCATACTAACTAAAACCCGAAAGGGCGTGATATTTATTAAATCAAGTTATTAAGGCAAGATACACTTAGTAATTACTCAGTGGGAAAAGTAGAAGAACAGTCAAAATATATAAAATGAGGTGGGTTAATATGGATAATAAACTATGGACCAAAAATTTTATATTTTTACTGCTGTCTAATGCATTATTATTTGCGGGGTTCCACATTTTGCTGCCGACTTTACCGATTTATGCGGCGCAAAATGGGGGCAGTGGTACTCAAATTGGAATTATTGCTGGAATTTTTGGATTTTCGGCAATTTTTATTCGATTTTTCACTGACCTTGGCATAAAGCGATTAGGGAAAAAGAAATGCCTAATTATTGGTATCGTTATTTCTTTTATTTGTGCGGCAAGTTATGTGATATTTTCTTCAGTAAATGAAATAATTGGAATTAGGCTTATTCATGGCTTTGGCTTTGGGCTTGCTACTACTTTTTATGCAACAATTGCTTCTGATATTGTCCCATATTCTCGGCGGGGCGAGGGAATGGGCTATTTCGGGCTTGGCACTACGGTAGCAATGGCGTTGGCGCCAGCTGCCGGAGTATGGCTGGTAAAGGACTATGGCTTTACGATCATGTTTACTTGTGCGGCAATAAGCCAGGTAATTGCGTTAATATGGACATTTTTCTGCTCGGCACCTAAAGTTGTCATCGAGAAAGCGCAGGTAGAGGATGAATATAATAGTTCATTACTTTCCAAGTTTATTGAAAAAGGAACAAGGTTTCCGGCGATGCTTACGATGTTTTTTGGCGTTGGTTATGGCAGTGTAATAGCTTTTATCGCAATGTTAGCCCAAGAGGCTCATATTGAAAATCCAGGATATTTTTATTTGGTGGGAACGTTGTGCATAATAATGTCGAGAACAATTTCCGGGCGGCTGTTTGATAAAAAGGGCTATGTGTGGGTTATTTTGCCAGGCGCGGTTATCTTGTTAAGCGGCTTGTTGCTGTTGACGATAACTATTTCGCAAACGATGTTGCTGGAGGCGGCAGTATTATATGGTTTTGGGGTTGGGATGCTTCATCCGGCCCTTCAGACTTGGATGCTGAATTTGGTGCAAGCTCATCGCCGGGGTGCTGCCAGTGCGACTTTTTATAATATGTTGGATGTTGGAACAAGCGCTGGTACGATTCTTTTAGGAATTGTAGCCGAAAAGACCGGGTTTATCGGTATGTACAGATATTCTGCTGGAGCAATGGGAATATTCTTGCTGGCATTTGTTTTATTTGTATTATTTATTGACAACCGGGCAAAAGCGGAAAAAGAGCTGGAAGCATCAACGGTTGCCAATAATAGTTCAGGCTTATAAGGCAGCTAAAATACTAAAAATAAGTCCCAGCATGTATGCATACATGCTGGGACTTATTTTTGTTAGTGGCTAAGAATTCTTTTGGCACTTTCGTCTTGCACATCAGTAATAAAGGGGATACCTGTATCAGCGGCTGTTTCCCGATTACTTGCAAAAATATCACCACGGCAAATTTCGCTAACGGCGAATTTTCGTACTCCGGCCATAAATTGCTGGAGGCCGGCGGCCAGTTTATCTGCCAATGTCCAGACCGCGATAGCCCCATAAGGAATATCCTTCATCGCATCATTGCCGACCTTAGCCTGAACATCATAGTAGCCGGCAAATATTTCTTCGGCTGTTATGCCGAGTTCGGCCACTGTCTGGGGTAATTTATCCCAATGGCCGCATACTGTTTCTTTGCGTTCGGGCCGCAAGACACCCTCAACATTTGCGCCCAAAAAGGCTGGAATCATCAATGCCCGGCCCATGCAAACCAGTTTAGTGAACGGTGCTCCCAGGGCAAGCGCCTTAAAAATGTGATCTTCCCGGGCCAAACCGCCTGCTAAGGCAAAATCAACAACTTTCTTGCCTTTGGCGGCGAGAATCGTGGCATACTCGTGGGCTTTGGAATGCAGGAGTATGGAGGGAACCCCCCAATGCTCCATCATATTCCAGGGGCTCATTCCGGTGCCGCCGCCAGATCCGTCAATCGTCAATAAATCTAACTTAGCCTCAGAAGCAAACTTAATACTCATAGCCAAAGCTTCCATACCATACGAACCGGTTTTTAGCGAAATCTTTTTATAACCGATACTTCTTAAATAGGCGACATTATCCATGAATTCTTGCTGAACCTGGCCGACGGAACTAATGTTTGTATAACCTAACCGGCTATGGCGGGCAAAAGATTGAATAGCACCGCCGTTGAAGGCCGCTTGCACCTCCGGCTTAGTCGGATCAGGGTCAACGACATAGCCTCTATTCTTCAGAAACAGGGCATAATCAAGGCTGGTTACTTGTATTTCACCGCCAATATCCTTTGCGCCTTGGCCCCATTTTAGTTCGATCATTACCTTGTCGCCGTATTTTTCAATAACATATTCGGCAACGCCGTTCCGGGTATCCTCAACATTCAGTTGAACAATAATCGCGCCGTACCCTTCATAATACCGCAGATATGTTTCAATACGCCGTTCTAATTCCGGGGCTTTGATAATTTTGCCGTTTTCGATAATTGCCGCTTTATCAATCCCCACAACATTCTCACCAATTACAATCGGAAACCCAACCAAAGCTGCTCCGGTTGCGAAAGAATCCCAATATTTTGCCGCAATAAACGTAGACCCAAGGGCGCCGGTCATTATCGGAAGCCGGCAGTTTGTTTTAATCTCATTGCCAAAACTAGTTGCTAAACTGACATTTGGAAATATACAGTCATCCGCCGAATTAGATAAACCATTAGGCAGGCCCTGGGCACCATAATTATAGCCTTCAATTCGTAATGAATTATATGAAACTCCAACTTGACAGGTATTGGCGCTCCCGGCTGTGGTCGAGCCAAAATCCCGAGGATAAAGTAACTTGCGGCCCCGTAAACTAGTTAACCAAGTCTCACATTTACCCTGGCAATCTGCCCGGCACAATGTGCATACTCCAGACTCAGCAGGATTGCCCCTGTTAATTGTCCCCAAAGCATCGTTACTCTTTGGCCACTGAATCATTCCATTAACCCTCCCTCAAAATATAGCATCTAGCAAAGGCATAAAAGAATATCCATATCCATTTTACCAAAAAACGGAAAATATATATACGGTTTGGGAAAAAAGAACTACTCTAAGTGGTTCTCAGACTGTATACAATCCAAGATCACCTGTAAGAGATATAGACAAATTACCGCCTTGTCTAAACATAAAAGCTGCCGGTGACAATAATAACCATGGGGGACACAAACGCTCCCGTGCCAAGGGTCTAGTGGCAAATTTTAGCAAGAATTATACCAGCCGGCCCAGTATTCAGCCCGAATAACCTGGCAAGTAACATGAGTTGTCCATTCAAGCAAGTTTTATCAGATAGTACGACTAATCGGGAAGGATATCGGGAATTGAATGAGTGAATCGCTGATTTTATTGGGGCAACTGTAGCCGAAAAAATAGGTTTCCAGAGTTTTGATAAATGTAAATCTGGAAAAGAAGCAACATTCTTATGAGATGCTGGATTTGATGGTGTTTTAGCTAGTAAAACAAACTGGATCAGGTGGGTATAAAAATATTGCTGAGTATTATCGGTTAATGAGCCATGGGGTGGATGAGGATGAGGTAGTTGGACGTGTTTTTGTTAAAAGAAACCAGGAGTACGGAAACGGCTTTTCAACATATTTAGCTGATAACGTAATAATAGTTGATAATAAATAAGTGAAAAACCAGGGCAGGTGCCTACCGTTTTCGGTAAACACTAGCTCTGGTTTTTCACTTATAAAAAATAATGTATGAGGCATTCATCAGCAAGGTTCTAAACTTGCATTCATCAGCCAAATCTGTTTTTCGAAATAGCAAATAGCTTCGGTAATCAAACCTATTGTACATTCATCTGAGGCTTTTTTAGCAAATGCTTCAATCTTACGTAACAATCTAACAATACAACTAAAATCGTTAATAATCATCTGGGTAACTTCTTCTGTGGTAAATGGTTTGCTAGATATGTCGGATATTGTAGCGGCCTGCAGATATTCATGCATTGAGGCGAGCGGCATATACTCCAAAGCTTTTATTCGTTCGGCAACTATATCTAGTTCAGTAGCCATCTTTTCGTATAATTCTTGAGTTTTAGCATGTAAACCAAAAAAACCTGCCCCAACTACATTCCAGTGAAAATTGTGCAGCTTGCTATATAAAATGTTTAAATTTGCAAGATAAACATTTAGGCCTTCGGCAACTTTGCAAGCGTTAGCAGGATTAAAGTCGCTAGAAAAATATTGTTTGTTCATAGTACCTCCTTCTAGACTTTTTAACGGAGTATAATTATTCTTCCCGACGCGGATGACAGGGCCGTGGATAACATTGATGGGGATAGCAAGGTCTTGGCGAGCAACTAAACGGGGCACACAGGTTCGGCAAACAGATGTTGGGATGGCATGTTCTGGGATAGCATTGGTTTGGATAACATTTTCGTGGTGCGCACTGTCGTGGTAAACAGTGTTGTTGTGGTGGACATTGGCGTTCGCCGTTTTCCTCATACTGTTCAAAATAATCTTCTATATCATAATCTGCTATGTCGGGATCGTCATAGTTACGATTGATTGTCAATTTAATCACATCCTTTTGATAATAGTGATTCTAATACATAATATGCTTACACTTGTTGATGGTGAATGCTGGGACTTGACGATATCATCATTCCGACTTTCCGGAAGTTATCCTTACTAATGGCAAATTACATCCAGTATCGCTTCGATTAGCGCAGGGAAAAAATTATACTATTAGAGAATGATAATAGACCGTTAAAAAACAACAATGTTCTTTAACGGTCTATTTATTAATTCAGGACGGAGAATCAGCGATTATCGTTTTATTGCGCCCGGTTTGCTTCGCCTGATAAAGAGCTTTATCGGCGGCGGCAATAAGTGATTCCGGTTTGTAAGAAATATCGGGGATCATTGCTACAACACCGAGACTGACAGTAACAACGCAACTAATTAAAGATGGTTCGTGGTTAATAGCGAGCTTTTCAATATTTTTGCGAATCTTTTCTGCCACAGTAAAGGCGCCGTTAATATCTGTATCCGGCAGTATTATGGTAAATTCTTCGCCGCCATATCGGGCAGCTAGATCATAAGCCCGTTTAATGGTCGTTTTTAACACGTTGGCGACTTGTTTTAGACATTCATCGCCGGCAAGATGACCATAGCTGTCATTATATAATTTAAAGTAATCAATATCCAGCATAATTAAGGCTAACGGCAACTGGCTTCGAGCTGACCGCTGCCACTCTAACTCTAGTATATCATCAAAATAACGGCGGTTCGAGATACCTGTCAGCCCATCGGAGATACTAAGCTGTGCTAGCTTTTGATTCAATTGAACCAACTCATTTGTTCGTTCGGCCACGCGGGCTTCTAACTCTTCATGGGACTTACGGAGAGCAACTTCCGACAGTTTGCGTTCCGTAATATCGGTTATAACTCCGTCAAACCACATAATATTGTCCTGCATATCGTTAGAAGCAATATCAATCATTGAGCAAACAATGGGCGTGCCATCTTTTTTTTGCATTGGTATTTCATTATTGTTAATGATGTTATTGAGGCGGCTGATCGGCTTTTCCGGGTGATTTTGGAAATAGTGTTTGAAATATAGCTCATAAGCCGGTATGGTTAAAAGCTCTTCTACTGACTCATAGCCCAAAATATTGGCTAAGGCTGGGTTAGCCTGAAGTAACGGTTCATCCGGGTTTATGCTCCGGCGGTAGATGCCGATACTGACATTATTGACCAGCGTGCGGTATTGCTGTTCGCTTTCCCGGATTGCCGCATCTCTTATCAACAACTGGGAGGCCATATTATTAAAGGTAGTGATAAGCTGGCCAATTTCTCCTTGGGATGTAGCCTTGAGCTGTATTGATAAATCGCCCTGCGCCAACCGCTTAGTTGCTTCCGACAGACGTGCAAGCGGTTTAGACATTGTGTTTGCCAGGGTTAAACCTAACAATAACGCTAAAATGCAAGAACAAATTATGGCAATCATGCCGGCCGTATTGGCCATGATGATATCAGCCATTGCTTCATCTAAAGGTTGCTGAACAATAACGCCCCAACGGGCGAAAGGCAGATAACTATAGCCGGCTAATTTTTTTTGATTGTTGTATTCATATTCAATAATTCCGGCTGTACCACTTAGGGAAGCTTTTACTGGTGCTAGATTTTTAGTAACATCGCTAGAGTCAACGAAGGCTCCATTAGTATGCAACAGAATTTCTCCCGCTTGATTTACAACATAATAATAGCACATATTTTGGAGTTTCATTTCTTGTAAGTAGCGGTTCAAAAATTCAGGATCGAGGCCAATCATTAATACGCCGATTACAACTCCCTGGCTATCTTTAATCGGAGCGGCGAGTACTATTACAGGCTTTCCAGAAGTTTTAGCTATTAGCATATTAGATATAGTGCAAGTACCGGTTGCTAGCACCTGTCTGTAAAATTCATGCTCAGTAAAATCAGCCGCCGGATCAAGCGGTTTGCCGTCAGATCGCGCAATTTGTTTTCCGGTTAGATCCCCAACTGTAGCAAATTGTAGTTCAGGGTACTGGTTAACCATAAATTCTAAAATGGGTGTTTGTTCATCTCTATCCATCGATGTTATTTCTGCGGGGATAGAAAAAAGGTTTAGAATTTTAATTTTATCGTCAATTAGCCGATCCAATTTTTCAGTGATATGTTCAGCAGCAGCCAGGTTGCGTTCAAATACTACTTTTAATAAGAATGGCTTATACCAGTGCGAGGTTATGAAATACATAAATGACATGGGGACCACTATCATGATAACAAATATCACACTTAGCTGTTGGCGGAGACTAAGATTGAGTAAGCGGTTGAGGATAAGGGCATGTGTGCGTTTAATCAATCGGATTGCAATCCTCCTTTTCAGAAAAAGTAGGTAAGAAATATAGAATCATTTCTAGGGTTGAATTTATTTAATTTATAAATAACATTATACTATACTGATTGCTATTTTGTATAAAAAATCAAGCATTGTCAAGAAAAATAGCTAATATACTGCAGAATCATCTAAAAAATGCCCCAAAAATGGATATTAGGAAAAATTTGAGTAAATTGGAATTTATTATAGCCAAAAGACCACACCAAGTAAAGAATGTGATCTTTTGGCTATAATAAAAAAAGAAGGAAAAAAAAGGAAATAGGCGTATATAATTAAATAGTAAATTAAGTATTAACCAAATCTGAAGAAATTTACCGGACGCTTATTGAAGCTAAGGTTTTTGATACTAATATGATTAATGAAATATATTTTCAATTCACTAAATAAGAATAACAAGGGATAAAAATACATAATAAGGAGTGGTTATTGTGGTAAACCGTATCATCCTAAATGAGACTTCCTATTTTGGGGCTGGTGCAATCAGTGTGATCGCTGATGAAATTGCCCAGCGGGGATTTAAAAAGGCATTTGTGGTAACCGACAAAGACCTGCTCAAATTTAATGTGGCCCAAAAAGTTACCACACTCTTAGAAACCGCTGGTATTCCCTATGAATTATACAGTAATGTAAAATCTAACCCGACGGTGGAAAATGTTCAGACGGGGGTTAACGCCTTCAAAGTATCGGGGGCTGATTTTCTCATTGCCATTGGCGGCGGCTCGCCGATTGATACCGCCAAAGGAATTGGTATCATTACTAATAATCCTGAATTTACCGATGTAATATCATTAGAAGGGGTAGCCGCTACTAAAAATCGAAGTGTACCTCTTATTGCCATACCTACCACCGCCGGTACTGCCGCTGAGGTAACTATTAACTATGTTGTTACCGATGAAACCGCGGTTAAAAAAATGGTCTGCGTCGATCCCAAAGACATCCCGGTAATAGCTATTGTCGATCCAGAAATGATGGCGTCGATGCCCAAAGGCCTTACGGCATCAACCGGGATGGATGCACTGACTCACGCTATTGAAGGCTATATAACGAAAGGGGCCTGGGTACTTACCGACATGGTTGAGCTCAAAGCCATTGAGCTTATTGCAAAACATTTGCCTACGGCTGTAGCTGTACCTGGCGATCTAGAAGCTAGGGATGGCATGGGAACAGCTCAATACATTGCCGGAATGGGCTTCTCAAATGTTGGGCTAGGAATCGTTCACTCAATGGCCCATTCCTTGGGCGCAGTATATGATACTCCGCATGGTGTGGCTAACGCATTACTTTTACCGTATGTTATGGAATATAATGCTCCGGCAACCGGTGAAAAGTATCGCGAAATCGCACGTAACCTTGGTGTGACCGATGTTGACAGTATGACTGCCGAACAATACCGGACTGCTGCCGTAGAAGCGGTGATTACTTTATCTCAAACTGTTGGCATTCCACAAAAACTAGTAGAAATTGGAGCGAAGGAAGAAGACTTGCCCAAACTGGCTCGACTGGCTTATGATGATGTCTGTACTCCCGGTAATCCACGCGACACTACCGTTGATGAAATCCTTGGAATATATCTTAAAGCATTTGGTTAAAAAATCAACCCATAAATTCCCATTATAGTGGCGGTTATGTTATGATGAATAGGGTTGATTTATTCGAATTGTTAGAACAACCTATAGTAAAAACAAACGGAAGGAAGCTTGAAAAAATGAACAAGGAAATTTTTGCTGATGGTATTAGCGCTATCCACGTGACTGGGAATCTCGTCCGGATCGATTTAATGTCATTACAGCCGCAATTGAAAAACGATAACAGTCAGCCGGTGGTTGAGGTGAATAAAAGAATTGTTATGCCGTTGGAAGGGTTTGTAAAAGCGTTCGACGTACAACAAAATATTGTTAATCAGCTTATGAAAGCTGGAGTGTTGAAAAAAAATGATCAGCCGCAAGAGATGTGAAATTTTTGCTATACGCCTTTATTAAGTACATAAGTTTTGTATTTTAAGGCTAGTCCATAGAGGAGGGCGTTAATATCGAGAATATCTATCTTGGTGTCGCCGTCCTGAAATGGAAAAACAACATAATCTAAAATAATATCGTTTTTGTTGTAATCTGTGATTTCCAATAGCTGTGTGTGGATATCGTTGGATTGTAGGTTGATACTGATTATCATGTGTAAAGATAGATGGTCAAATTTTTGAAAGTCTTTATCTTGAAAACCAAATTTTTTCTTTGCTTCCAATCGATATTTAATACCTTCTTTGGTTGCTTGAGCTTTAATCCAGCAGTTTAATATAATTGCAGTTTTGTTGTTGCTGATACTGACCTTTATTTTGTTGGTGTCAAGATAATATAAGTATTTTGGGCCTGTTAATATTTTATAATATTGCTCTTGGCAGTAACCTTGTTGGAGTGAAAAGCCACTTATTATAACAAGCGTCAAAGCCAATGAGGTAATTATGTTTGTAAACCTAAACATGCAATAGATCCCTTTAGTGTTTTATTGTAATAATTTACTATAAATGTAAATTACCCTGCCTATTGCTGTTAAATATTTAACTAATTGATGATATTTATCTTAGAAAGGCTGAAGCCTGGGGTGTAATTAACACTCCGGGCTTCAGCCTTTTTTGATATATTTAAATAGAAGCCATGAAAGGATAAAGGGCATCACTTATTTTAAAAACTCGCGCCTTTTCTCAATGCCTCATGCACTCATGCGGTCGTTTCTTTCATCTTCCCTTTTAAGGGGCAGTTCATCGCTTTTGTTGTCGATTTAGGATATACTCACAAAAAAGCACTTGACTTGGAGCTAACTCCGAATGTTAGACTGAACCTCAAGGAGGTAACTATAACGATTGCATAAGCAAGTAAACACTTTGGGGTCTCTCTAGCTACGTTACTTTTTTATAAAAGAATTGGTTTGTTTAAAAAAGAACTATTGAATATGGAGAATATAAAAATGAGCAAAAATGTATTGATATTATCTGCCAGCCCGAGGAAAAGCGGAAACTCCGACCTGTTATGCGACCAGTTTATGCTTGGAGCAAAAGAAGCTGGTAATCAAGCGGAGAAAATTTTTTTAAGAGATATAAAAATCAATTATTGTGTTGGATGCTATGCCTGCAAAGAGAAAGGCATAGCATCCAACACAATGACATGGCTGAAGTTCTGGAGAAAATGATCGCAGTTGATGTGATCGTGATGGCAACGCCAGTTTATTTTTATACCATGGACGCACAGATGAAAACGCTGATTGACAGAACCGTTTCAAGGTATACTGAAATCAGAAACAAGAAAATGTATTTTATTGTGACTGCCGCTGACAGCAGCAAGCAGGCTATGGAAAGGACTCTGGAAGGATTCAGAGGATTTACCTCCTGCCTTAGCGAGGTAGAAGAAAATGGGATTATCTATGGAACGGGTGCCTGGAATATCGGAGATATTGAAGGACAGCCAGCAATGCAGCAGGCATATGAAATGGGTAAAAACGTATAGTCAGGAGAAACAAGCTTGGAGCAAAAGTCTTTAGCAATAAAAAAAATATTTACGAATCAGGATTTGTACAAATTATTTCTGCCAGTTATCGTAGAGCAGTTTTTAGAATATCTGGTAGGATTGGTAGACTCAATCATGGTAGCGCATGTCGGGGAATCAGCCGTGTCTGGCGTATCTTTGGTGGATTTCGTCATGGCATTGCTCATCAGTCTGTTCGCAGCTATATCTACTGGTGGTGCAGTCATTGCGGGACAGTATATAGGCAGGAAACAAACGGAAGAAGCAAGAGAAGCAGCGAATCATCTAGTATGGTTTTCCGGTGTCATATCCGTCATAATCATGGTCATGATTTATCTAGGGAAACCGCTTATTTTAAACGGTCTGTTTGGGCAGATTACGGATGATGTACGCAGGGATGCGAATACCTATCTGATGATTACAGCGATATCAATTCCGTTCCTGGCACTATATAATGCGGGAACTGCAATATTCCGTACTATGGGTAAATCCAAACTGCCAATGAAGATAATGCTGTATATGAACATAGCCCACGCGGTAGGAAATGCAATATTAATTTACGGCTTTCACTTTGGCATAGGGGGTGTTGCTATACCGACTTTGATAGCACGGATTGCGGCTGCGGTTATTATAATCATGTTGGCTTTAAACAAAAAACATTCAATATATATAACGAAAAGTTTAAAACATAAATTTGACTGGTCGATGCTCAAAAGAATTTTAAGCATTGGTGTTCCATATGGATTGGAAAATGGTTTGTTCTATCTGGGAAGAATTATTGTACTTAGTCTGGTTGCTACTTTTGGTACGGCGGCAATTGCGGCAAATGCGGTGTCCGGTACTATTGTTATGTTTCAGGTACTACCTGGGATGGCAATTGGTCTTGGATTAACTGTAGTTATAGCAAGATGTGTCGGCGCAGGAGATTATGAACAGGCTAAATATTATACCAAAAAGGTTATGGGTTTTGTGTATGCGGCCCATTTGGTGAGTTGTGCAGTGGTACTTGCCTTACTACCTTTCATTATGGATGTTTATGGATTATCGAAGGCTGCAACTTTGCTGACCGTGCAAAATGTTTGGTGGCATGCGGCATTTATGGTTGTAATTTGGCCGCTTGCTTACACCTTGCCAGTAATATTTCGAGCAGCAGGGGATGCTAGATTTCCAATGATTGTTGGTACTTTGACCATGATTTTCTGTCGTATTGCACTAGCTTATCTGCTAAGTATTTATTTTAATATGGGAATGTTCGGCACATGGGTAGCTATGTTTATTGATTGGATTGTCAAGGCAATTATTTTTGCATATCGGTATATAAATGGAAGTTGGACTAAATTTCAGGCAATTTAACTGAACGTGGAGCTTGGAAGACGGGAGAGCGTTATAAAGGGAGTTGACAAAATGAGAAAATTAACCAAATCTCTCAAGGAGAAATTAATAGTACGGTTGAATGTATTAATAGAACTAGAAAAATGCCGTTTTTCGGATGATATACAAAAATTATCAGGATCAAATTGACCGCTTGACTTGGAGTTAACTCTAAGTGTTATAATATCGGATATCAGGAGGTGAAACTGTATGATGATTGCAGAAGTAAGTGAAAAATTTGATGTTCCACAGGATACACTCCGCTATTATGAACGCATCGGACTGATTCCTCGTGTGAACCGCAATAAAAGCGGAAACAGAGATTATATGGAAGAAGACTGTAAGTGGGTTGAATTTATCAAATGTATGCGAGGTGCAGGTCTTCCAATTGAAGTATTGATTGAGTATGTTGGGTTGTTTCAACAAGGGGATGAAACCATTGAGACAAGAAAAAGACTATTAATCGAGCAGCGTAAGCAACTCATAACAAGAATCGAAGATATGAAGAAAACGCTGGAACGCCTGGATTATAAAATTACAGTATATGAACAGGCAGTAGTTCAAACCGAAAAAACGCTAAGAAGACCGGCGGATTATTTTTGTGGGAAAAATAGTGTTGATGGGAATTGATTACTTTATTCTCAAGAAGGACTGAATAATAAACAAAAGTTTTATATAAAAAGATGAGGCGATAATAATGGCACTAATCACATTAGGAAGTACTGGGATTACAATTGACCGCAATGCATTTGGCGCACTGCCGATTCAAAGAGTAAATATGGAGACCGCGGTAAAAATTTTAAGGAAGGCATATCAAGGCGGTATGACTTTCTTTGATACTGCACGGATGTATTCAGACAGCGAGGAAAAGCTAGGTCAGGCCTTTGAAGGAATGCGTGAGAAGATTTTCATCGCGACTAAGACCCAGGCCGATACGCCGGAAAAATTCTGGCAAGATTTAGAGACTTCCCTGTCGAGCTTAAGAACAGATTACATTGACCTATACCAGTTTCATTGGCCAAGTGTCTGCTATAAACCAGGGGATGGATCGGGAATGTACGAATGCATGCTGGAGGCAAAAAGGCAGGGTAAAATTAGACACATTGGCCTAACAAATCATAAATTGGGCGTGGCACATGAATGCATCGATTCTGGACTGTATGAGACACTACAGTACCCATTTAGTTATCTCTCGTCAGAAATGGAGATTGAACTGGTAGAAAAGTGTAAGAAAGCGAACATGGGATTCATCGCCATGAAGGCATTATCCGGGGGATTGATTACTGATTCTTCTGCAGCATATGCATTTATGGCACAGTATGATAATGTTCTTCCTATCTGGGGGATCCAGCGGGAAACTGAACTGGATCAATTTTTAAGTTATAGGGATAACCCGCCGCAGTTGACCGACGAAAGAAGGGCATTGATTGATAAGGACAAACAGGATCTGACCGGGGAATTCTGCAGAGGTTGCGGTTACTGCATGCCGTGTCCGGTCGGAATTGTAATCAATAATAGTGCCAGGATGTCTCTTTTACTCCGGCGTTCCCCGTCCGAGAGTTGGCTGACGCCGAGGGTGCAGGAAATGATGAAGAAAATCGAAGGCTGCCTTGAATGTGGAAAGTGCAAATCCAAATGCCCATATGGCTTAGATACGCCGGAATTGTTAAAGAAAAATTATGAGGATTACAAAAAAATTCTTGCGGGTGAAGTTAACGTAAATTAAGGATAAAGCAAGATTATTTCTGAAAAGCAAATAGTACGAGTCTTAGCTATGTAAAGGAGCAATATAAATGAAAAAATTGGGATTTGGTTTGATGCGGTTACCAATAACAGAAGCGGGAAACCCCACAAGTATCAATCAGAAACTTGTGAATAAGATGGTTGATTATTACTTGGATAAAGGATTTACCTATTTTGATACTGGATATCCATATCATCAGGGAATGAGTGAGGTTGCTGCGAGAAAAGCTATTGTGGAAAGACATCCAAGGGAATCATTTACAATCACAGATAAGATGCCAACCTTTTTTGTAACTAAAAGTGAAGATTACCAGAGATTTTTCGATGAGCAGTTAGAAAGATGTGGAGTTACTTACTTTGACTATTATTTGCTACATACCCTTGGAGTAAAGAACTATGCGGATACTTTAAAATACAACGGTTTCGAATTTATGAAAAAACTGAAGGAAGAGGGCAAGGCAAAACATATCGGCTTCTCTTACCATGATAAGGCAGAACTATTAGACCGGATATTAACCGAACATCCGGAGATGGAATATGTGCAGTTGCAGATTAACTACATAGATTGGGACAATGAAAGTATTGAATCTCGTAAGTGCTATGAAGTAGCAACAAAGCATAAGAAATCGGTTATTGTAATGGAACCGGTCAAAGGAGGGGCGCTAGCTAACGTAGCTGAAGGAGCAGACAAACTGTTTAAGACCTATAATCCAGACCAGAGCACGACATCGTGGGCAGTCCGATTTGCGGCTTCTTTGGAAAATGTTTTTATGGTGCTTAGCGGTATGAGCGATTACGAACAGGTTGTTGATAATCTAAGTTATATGCAGGATATTGTGCCTTTGAATGATGAAGAAAGAGAAATTATAAAAAAAGCCACTGCGATAATTAACAGTAGTATTGCTATCCCCTGCACCACGTGTCAGTATTGCGTGGATGGTTGCCCAAAGAAGATACCAATACCCAAATATTTTTCTTTGTATAATAACCAGAAACAATTTGGCATAGTACCTGCTCATATGAATTATTATATGAATTTAACGCAGGATTCTGGGAAGGCTTCTGACTGTATCAACTGTAAACAGTGTGAACAGCACTGCCCACAGCATATTGATATTGTGGAAGAGTTGAAAGAAGTTTCCAGGGTCTTTGATGTGTAAAGCCGTGGTAGCGACGAAGGTAGCTTTGTTGATGAGAGTTTGAGACTTTGTTGCTCCCAGACACCGTGTAACTTATATTTTTTAAAAATGTTCTAATGACATGTGCTAAATAATTAAGACATTTAAGATGAATTATTGTAGAGAATTTGATTACTTTAATTTCAAATTAAAATTTATAAATTGAAGCCCCAAATCAGCTTTTTGAGAAGTGTATGAAAAAGGGGTTAAGAAAAATGATAGTAGTTCTGTTAATAGGTCTTGTCATACTGTCTCTTGGTATAGGCCTTTATATACAGCAGCCTAAGTTTGGAACATTGCCGGAAGGTTACCGTCTAGATAGAATCAAAAGTTCACCTAATTACGTTGACGGGCAATTTCAGAATTTAGTTTCCACTCCTCAATTGGTTGAAGGGAGCAGCTTTGCGTCTGTGCTGTGGAGAAGTTTTTTTACCACAACAAAAAGGGTAATGCCGAAAGATTCAATTCCTTCAATGAAAACAGATCTGAGGAGCTTGAACAAAGCTAAGAATGTAGTTGTCTGGCTGGGACATTCTTCGTACTTTATGCAACTTGACGGCATAAGGATTCTGATTGATCCTGTATTTAGTTCCTATGCAGCACCTGTTTCTTTCATAAACAAAGCTTTTGAAGGAACAAATCAATACACAGCAGAGGATATGCCGGAAATAGATTATTTGCTTATTTCTCACGATCATTGGGATCACCTAGATTATTCCACGATTATTGCTCTGCAACCAAAAATTAAAAATGTGATCTGCGGTTTAGGTGTAGGCTCGTATTTTGAACACTGGGGATTTGAAAAAAAACTTATACATGAGGCTGACTGGTTTACAAATTTAGAATTTGAAAATAACTTTGTTGTCTATGTATTGCCAGCACGCCATTGTTCTGGTCGTTTATTAAGTAAAAACAAAACGTTGTGGGGTGGATACGCCCTGATAACCCCACAACGCCGTATTTTCTACAGTGGTGACAGTGGATATGGCCCTCATTTCAAAAAAATAGAAAAAATGGTCAATGGTTTTGACCTTGTAATTATGGAGAATGGTCAGTATAACAACAGTTGGCCATATATACATATGATGCCGGAAGAAGTGGCACTGGCTGCTGAAGAACTGAAAGCCAAGGCACTATTGCCAGGGCATGCAGGCAAGTTCGCAATGTCCAACCATTCTTGGGACGAACCGTTAAAACGTATAACTGAGGCTAGTCGAAATATGAACTACAGGCTGCTTACGCCAATGATCGGGGAGCCAGTAGACCTTGAAAATCAGCAACAAGTCTTCTACCGTTGGTGGGAAGGGGTCAAATAATAACTGGAAAAGCTGCTGACTGCAGCGGCTGTGAACTGCACGCTGATATTATGAATCAGTTGAAGAAATCCAATAATACAGGAGCAAGAAAAATTATGTACAGGAGAATTCGGCGATGAAAGTGTTATATTATGATTGCTTTTGTGGCATCAGCGGCGATATGAATCTAGGTGCATTGCTGGATTTAGGAGTAGATGAAGCTTACCTAAGGCGTGAGTTGTCTAAACTTAATCTAGATGATGAATATGAACTGCAGGTACAAAAGGATAATAAAAAAGGAATAAGCGGAACCAGAGTGGATGTAGCATTAAAAAATGCAATGCATGATCATAAACATGACCATAGTCAGGCGTTGCAGCCCGCGGGTGGAGCGGAGCAAAACCACCATCATCAGCAGCATCAAGAAGACCGAAACTATCCGGAAGCTCACCGTGAACACACGCATCATGAGCATAGAAATTTAAAGGATATTGAAAATATAATAATCAACAGCCGTTTAAGTGATGGAGTAAAAAAGTTAAGCTTGGCTATTTTTATGAAGGTAGCAGAAGCTGAAGCAAAGGTTCACGGAAAACATCTATATGAAGTGCATTTTCATGAGGTTGGGGCTGTTGACTCGATTATTGATATTGTTGGTGCGGCTGTTTGTATAGATTATTTAAACGTGGATAAAATTATGGCTTCGCCGGTTCAGGTAGGAGGAGGATTTGTGAAATGCGCCCATGGTATCATTCCCATTCCCGCTCCGGCAACTGCTGAAATATTAAAGAATATTCCCCTTAAATCGGGTATAGTACCTTTTGAAACGACTACCCCTACCGGGGCCGCGATATTGGCAGCAAATGTGGGTACGTTTACAGATCGTATGGATATTTCAGTAGAAAAGATTGGTTATGGGATTGGTCATAGAGAACTTGATATTCCTAATGTTTTAAGAATATATATAGGCTATCAAGAAAGTACCAATAAGCTAGAAGAACAATATATATTGGAGACCAATATTGATGATATGAACCCTGAACTTTACGGTTATATTGAAGAAAAACTTTTCGACCAAGGGGCTTTGGATGTATTTAAGACGGCAATCTCGATGAAAAAGGGCAGGTCAGCAACAAAGCTTAGTGTATTGGTCAATGGCGAGCATGAGGAAACCATTCTTGATGTAATTTTTCGTGAAACGACTTCTCTAGGCGTTAGAAAATACAAGGTCGAAAAAATAATGTTGCCAAGAGAATTTGTAAAGATCAGCACGCCGTATGGAAATGTAACCGTCAAAAATGCCTATTATCAAGGCGAAAAAGTCAAATATAAACCAGAATATGAAGATTGCAAAAAAATAGCAAATGAAAAAAATATACCCATTTCTAGGGTATACCAAGAAGTCTACAAGATAATAGAGGCTAACGATTATGATAAATAATGAAAAATATACAAAGCTGATTAATTGTTTAAAAAAGCTGGAAAAGGTTGTATTGGCTTTCTCCGGCGGCGTAGACAGTACATTTTTGCTTAAAGCAGCTACAGAAGCCTTAGGCGATAACCTAAAAGCAGTGACCATACAATCTCCCTATATTCCAAAATGGGAAATCGAAGAGGCAAAACAATTTATAGCACAACTTGGGGTAGCGTTTGAAATTATCGAAACCCCAGTTATTGATGAAATTAGAAACAACCCTGAAAACAGATGCTATCTTTGCAAAAAGGCGGTATTCAGTCAAATTAAAGCCTTTGCCCAGCGAGAAGGCTATCTTTACGTTATTGATGGCACTAATTTTGATGATCTCGGTGACTATCGACCTGGTTTAAAAGCGCTAAGTGAATTAGCGATAAAAAGTCCATTATTAGAGTGTCAATTTAGCAAACAAGAAATAAGAAGTTTATCGAAAGAACTAGGACTTAGTACTTGGGATAAACCACCATATGCATGTTTGTTGACCAGAATACCCTATGGCAATAAACTGAAAGAAGAAGATTTCGTAAAAATAGAAAAAGCGGAAAAATATATGATGGCCCAAGGATTCCGGGCAATTCGTGTCCGCTGCCACGACAATTTGGCCAGAATTGAAGTGGATAAAAAGGATCGAAGTAAATTGTTTAATGAAGAACTTCTTGAGGAAATCGCCGGTAAGCTTAAAGAATTTGGGTTTAAGTATGTAACTTTAGATTTACAAGGCTATAGGGTAGGCAGTTTCAACGAAACACTGGGAAACAAATTGTGAGGCCTATTTTCTTAAGATATTTCAGGAGGAAATAATGAATAAGGTGGATATAAGGAAACTGCTGCAAAAGGTAAAGAACGATGAAATAGAAGTCGAAACAGCGCTGGGAATCATGGAAGATTTACCTTATAAAGAATTGGGATTTGCTAAGATTGATACTCATCGTGAAATACGGGTAGGATATCCGGAAGTTATCTATTGTCAAGGAAAAACAATAGAGCAAGTGAAAAGCATCATCCAATTTATGCTGACCAAGGATAATAATATATTAGCGACCCGTGCAAACGAAAAAATGTACGAAGCAGTAAAAACTATTTGTGCAGAAGCCAAGTATAATTCGCTGGGCAGGACAATCACAATTCAAAAGAACGAAGAAAATCTTACAGACAGTTATATTGCGATTATCTCGGCCGGAACTTCTGATATGTCGGTAGTAGAGGAAGCAGCGGAAACAGCAACTATTCTAGGTAATCGTGTGGAAAAAATTATGGATGTGGGAGTTGCTGGCATTCATCGACTTTTTGCAAAAATAGATATCATTCGAGGAGCAAAGGTAGTTATCGTAGTTGCTGGAATGGAAGGAGCGCTTGCCAGCGTTATAGGAGGACTTGTGGATAAACCAATTATTGCTGTCCCTACAAGTGTTGGTTATGGGGCAAACTTTGGCGGCCTTTCGGCTCTGTTATCCATGCTAAACAGTTGTGCAAGCGGGGTTAGTGTAGTTAATATTGATAATGGTTTTGGCGCAGCTTATAATGCCAGCATAATTAATAAACTTTGAGATAACTAACATAATTAGCAAGATGGGGAATTGTGGTTAGAGAAAAAGGATAAATGTACCTGGCAATTAACTCAATATATCTGGAGAGTGTTGTATGGATATTAACCATAAGTGGTTCAACTGGTTGGGATTTGGCATGAATGTAGCTTTGCTACATTTGATTGGTATTGCTTGTTTGCTCTCTGCGGCTTCCGATCCAACTATTTTTGGCTTAGGATTTTTAGCGTACACGTTAGGATTAAGGCATGCTTTCGATGCAGATCATATTGTCGCAATTGATAATACCATACGTAAGTTAGTGCAGCAAAAAAAGAATGCTGTAGGTGTTGGATTTTACTTCTCATTAGGACATTCCACCGTTGTATTCCTCATGACATTGGCCACTGTTTTCGTAACCCACTGGGCAGAAATCAGCATGCCACAATTAAAAGATATCGGCGGTATTATCGGGACTACCGTTTCAGGGTTGTTCTTAATTTTAATAGGAGTATTGAATCTTATTGTTGCAATTGATATTTATAAAGTGTTTATCAATATGCGCCAAAAATCTTATGATGCAAATAAAATGGAAGAATTGCTTGATAATAGAGGCTTTATGGCTCGTTTTTTAAATCCGCTGTATAACGTTGTTAGTAAGAGTTGGCATGTGTATCCTATCGGCTTTTTATTTGGGTTGGGCTTTGATACGGCAAGTGAAGTTGCGCTGTTGGCAATATCAGCAGGAGTAGCTAAAAGTGACGTTGGTATTACCGGCATTATAGCTCTTCCTATTTTATTTGCTGCAGGAATGAGCTTGCTCGACACTGCGGATGGAATATTTATGACTAACGCCTATAAGTGGGCTTTTAGCACACCACTTCGTAAGGTATATTACAATCTTACAGTCACTAGCATGTCGGTTATTGCCGCACTCTTAATCGGGACTATTGAGCTTGCGCAAGTCATAACTTCTAAAATTGGTTTAACAGATGGAGTTTGGAAATGGGTACAGATTCTGGATGTTGGAGCGGTAGGCTATATCCTAATTGTGCTATTTGTGTTTATTTGGATGGCTTCGTATGGGATATGGAAGTTTAATAAAGTAGAAGAAAGCCAATTTTATTAAATAAAAGAGAAAAATAGTTAGGATGTATAAGGTACCAATAGCGTAAAAACGACATCAATAAAAGTAGAGGGGTAACGAATCATGGCGAGTAAAGTATATTTTGCGAATTTGAGAGCGAGAACAGATAAGAATAACAAGATCGGTAAAATAAAGAATTTATTTGATTGCGCGGGTTTAAATGAGCTTATTCAAAAGGATGATCTCACAGCTATAAAACTTCATTTCGGCGAACGCGGCAGTGATGGTTTTATTAATCCTGTTTTTGTGCGCCAAGTGGTGGAAAAGATAAAGGGAAAAGGTGCAAAAGCTTTTCTTACCGATACTAATACGCTCTATTCAGGAAGTAGGCATAATGCGGTTGACCATTTACTAACTGCCTTGGAACACGGTTTTGACTACACGGTTACAGGGGCACCGCTTATTATTGCTGATGGGCTGCGTAGCGAGAATACAGTGGAAGTACAGATTGATAAAAAACATTTTAATAAGGTTAAATTGGCTAAAGATATTGTTAGCGCGGATAGCGTCATTGTATTATCCCATTTTAAGGGGCATGAGATGGCAGGCTTTGGAGGAGCAATAAAAAATCTTGCCATGGGTGGAGCAACCGCGGTTGGTAAAAAAGAGCAGCATGCTACCAAGATTGTTGTCGATCATGATAAATGCATTGGCTGTGCAAAGTGCGGTGCCGCGTGTCCAGAAAAGGCAATTAGTATGAGTGAGAAAAAGGCAAATATCGCTTTGAATAAATGTATAGGTTGCGGTGAGTGTTTAACTGTTTGTCCTGTAAAGGCCACAGGAATGAATTGGGAGACGGACTTAGCAGCACTAATTGAACGAATTACAGAATATGGATATGGAGTGGCGAAGGCGCATGAGAATCGTATTGGGTATATAAACTTTCTATTGAATATCACTCCTGATTGTGATTGTGTGCCATGGAGCGATACACCGATTGTTCCCGATATCGGTTTTTTGGCATCTATGGATCCTGTAGCTATTGATCAGGCAAGTTATGACCTAGTAAATAAACAGATTGGACTATCTGCTTCTTTTCTTTCGTGCAACTGTGAGGCCGGTGCGGATAAGTTTCATGGTCTACGCTCGCATATAGACGGAACTATCCAATTACGATATGGTGAAGAAATTGGCATGGGTAGTCGCGAGTACGAGTTAATTACTTTATAATTATTGCGGCAATGGAACGGCAGTAATCGTGGATTTTCCGGTAAGCTGCCGAAAACAATAAACTTTTAATCTATGGTGATACATAAAATAAATAGAAGAGAGGTCTGATGATTTGATTGTCAGGCCTCTCTTCTATTTGAGAATATAGGCCCCAAAAAGCCGCATTAGAGGTTTTTCTTGTATAGACACTCTCTGCCTAGTTTCGGCATATAATGACTATCACCAACACACTAGATGAGGTGAAAGCTAGTGACATATCGTTGCCCCAAAGAAGTCTTAACGGCACTGGAAACAGGGGATATTTCAGCGCCTGAGGCAATTAAGTTTTTACGGCAACTTGATGGAGCGGATTCTCCGGTAAATACTGCCGAAACCGTTTGTAGCCGTCAACGGATTGAAGGAGCTATTCAAGAACTTGACCGGTTAGTTGGTCTAACCAATGTAAAACGATTAATCCGGGAAATCTATGCTTTTATCCAAATCCAACGGTATCGGGAAAAGGAAGGGCTGCGGGCCGAACCTTTAGTGTTGCATATGATTTTTAAAGGAAATCCTGGCACTGGGAAGACTACCGTCGCGCGGATTATTGGCCATATCTTTAGAGAAATGGGAGTACTTAGTCGTGGGCATTTGATTGAAGTAGAACGGGCTGATTTGGTAGGAGAGTACATCGGTCATACGGCTCAGAAGATGCGAGAACAATTAAAAAAAGCCTATGGCGGAATTTTATTTATTGACGAAGCTTATTCATTGGCACGAGGCGGGGAAAAAGATTTCGGAAAAGAAGCTATCGACTGTATGGTGAAACATTCATAACAAACACCCATAATAATAGGGGCGCATCTACCAAGTTTTTCTATAAATATTATAACAAAAATAGCACTTGAATATAAGACTGTAAATTATTGGATTGCTTTGATACATTTAAAGATAATACCGGAAGAAGGGATGGGATCTTATTGAAGATTGTCGCAGTTAATGGAAGTCATAAAGGCAAAAATGGTAATACTGACACTATGGTTAGCGCTTTTTTAAAGGGAGCGCGGGAAGCCGGAGCGGAAACGCTCAATATTTTTTTGGCGGGAAAGGAAATTAGGCCTTGCAGAGCTTGTAAGGTCTGTTGGTTCGGTAGTCCAGGGCGGTGTGTTATTAAAGATGATATGGCTGATATATTGCGGCTACTTAAAGATGCCGATGTTTGGATTTGGGCCACGCCGCTTTATTTTGATAATATATCCAGTATATTAAAAGTCTTTATTGACAGATTAATGGTGATTGGCAGTCCTTATTGGGATAAGGATAAAGATGGTGAGTGCCGGCATTTAACAACGAGCGTATTGCCTAAACTAATGATGATGTCCAATTGTGGTTATCCTGAGAGATCTCATTTTCAAGTGATTTCGCATTGGGCTAATAGATATGCGCGTAATCTTGGGACTGAGTTAATCGGTGAAATTTATACTTCAGAGGGTGCTCTTCTTAGTACCAAAGTAACTGAATTGCTTCCTAAGATTTTGGATTATCTGCAAGTTTTAGAAACAGCTGGTAAAGAGGTTGTTACTACAATGCGGTTATCGGAGATCACAAAGAGATTATTGGAACAAAAGTTTATTCCTGATCAAATTTATGTTCAAGAAGTAAAGCACTATGTTGATAGCATGTTAAAAGGTTAATATCAATAATAATAAGAGCCCCCCCATTATTAGCGTGTTAAGGCTGATAATGGGGGGGCTCTTATTTAATGTGCTTTTTGTATATCGAAAAATAGCTTATACATATGTTTGCATGGTTTACGGCGTCTGGTAAAGTCGGGACAGGAGCACGCATCCAGGGTTACCTTGTAGCCGTTAATGGTGGCTTGGGTTTGGTTATTGTTCATGGTAATTTTATCTATTATTGCTGCTCTGTCAATCCGGCTTTGTTGTTCCTGACTTTTATGGATGGTAGTTTCCCAACGACCAAAGTTGGTGAAGTCATAGTTTGGCATCAGGTCACTCATCGGGGTATGTCCGCCGGGAAATACCTGGCCATAGGCAAATTTTAGTTTGGCATTTAATTGATCAAAATTATTAACCCCATTGTGTTCAAAAGCTTTAAGCGCTACTTGGGCACAGACCATAGCATCTTCGGCGGCATCATGGTGGTGAAAAGTGATGCCGTGTCGTTCACCTAAAGCTGCTAAGTTATAGCGTTGCCAGGTTGGCCAGGTACGTCGGGCGATACGGAGGGTGCAGGTATATTTAAGGTTGGGCCGGGCGATATGATAATGGTCCAGCGTCCCCATTAAAACGTTGATATCAAATTTTGCATTGTGAGCCACAACTGGGCGTTCGGCTACGTATTTTTCCAACCTGGGCCATAGTTCGGCGAAACTCAGCTGATATTCAACATCCTGGGGGTGAATGCCGTGAATTTTGATAAACGCTGGTTCAAAGAAGAAGCGAGGCGGTCTGATGAGCCAAGAAGGACTGGCCACAATAACGCCATTTTTAACAAAAGCCAAGCCGATGGCACAAGCGCTGGAGACATCACGATTCGCGGTTTCAAAGTCAATGGCGACAAAATCGGCATCTGTTGGTAATTTTGTTAGTGGATAATTGGTCATTAGTTATGTTTCAGCTCCGATCTGGATGATGTCCACTCAGCAAGATTACTAGTGCCGTATTTTTTTTGAGATTTTTTCAATAGTTCATCAACAAATTGATTTGGATCAATATCATTTTCTGGAATATAATTTCCGGTAGCAGTAAATTTCCAAGTACCGTCGACTTTGGCGATGGTGAACTTCATTAACGAATACTGTGAGTTGCCCGAAAGGGCCATGCCATTGACAATATCTCTGCTGTACAGACAAAAGCCGGTAATTGGTGCCCCTTCATTGAATTGACCGGACGGAATGTCTGTTTCGAGATAATGGAGGGTAAATTGGTAATTGCCGCTGCCAAACCAGCTTTGGAATTTTTCTGTGGTCAAATTTTGCGCTAATACATCAATTTGCTGTAATTTGTTTAAATCTTTGGTGTTGAAGGCTTCCATCCGTTTCAACGTCAGGGCGATAGCCTGCTGGTCTTCGGGGCTGATATAGCTATCAGCCGGGTAAATAGCAAGAACCTCCAGTGCGGTACCGTACATATTGCGGCCATATAAATCTTCTCGCAGTTTTCCTTCGACCACTACTTCAAGAGTATCCTGGCGAAAGGCTTCCGGCAGTCTTTTGCTTGGATGAAACCGCCGGTTATCATCACTACGTAATACGTATGTATCTAAGTTGGCAAGATATTTTACTTTTCCTTTAAAACGGACTATTTGGTTATCAGCGGCCAAGGCACTGGTACTTATCCCGCTCAGATAAAAAACAACTAATAAACTGGTAATGAATTTTAACGCTATGGTTCGCATGGTTACCTCCCTTAATTGAATAATGTAAGTTGATATAAAAGCATGGAGTTTTCAAGTTATATAAATTTTAATTCGATTTCTATTTCTGGACGACTGGCCTTTGCCCATGAAGTATCTTTGCGTTCGGCGATTACTTTTTTAATTACTGCCTGTAGCGCTGAACGTTTGGCTTCATAGGAGTGATCGTTTTGGCCAAAATGCTTAGTGATAACGGTGAGAATTTCTGTTTGGGATAGTGGTGGCGAAATACGAGTAATTTCTTCATTAACTTTTGCCATATTTTTCTCGAGGTCAATGATTCTGTCACTTATTTCTTTTAGTTGGCGTTCAGCTTCGGCTTCGACAATCATTTGCTGGCGATACCAGCGCAATACCATGGTTTGTTGTTTTTCCAGCCGTTCTTTGTTTTCGGTCAACCGTTCCAAAGAGGTATAAAGATTTTTCGTATTTACTGGGTTTTGCCGGGTTAATAGGTACTGTTTTATCAAGCGGGGATGTGTGCTTAACTGGTATAAGTGCTCGTACACCGTTTGATCGAGAAGTTCGGTGGGAATACGCCGGGCCGGGCAGCGTTCCTGTTCTGAGTATAAAGTGCTATTACTGCGCTGGCTAATACACACATAATAGCTTTTGGGCTGATCTTTATTCCCGGAATAGGTAATAGTCATCTTACGACCACATTTACCGCAATATACCAGCCCGCTTAATAGCTGTTCATGTTTAAGATTGCGTTTGGACTTAGATTTATTTTCTTTCAATTGATTTTGGGCGTTTTGCCACAATGTTGGTTTAACAATCGGCGGTACAGGGATCGTAATCCATTCAGTTTCCGGGCGAAGCGTTTTGACGCGTTTGTTTAAGCCTACCTTTTGATAACGGTAGCGCATGGCGACATGGGTTCCTTGATAAATAGGATTAGTTAATAGTCGGTAAACTGCAGAAACAATCCACGGCTTTTTCTTACGGGGCGAAGGAATACCCATTTCGTTAAGGCGTTTACAAATAGTGGCTGTACCATTTTTTTCAGTTACAAGCCAATTATACATCTGCCGGATAATGGTAGCCTCTGATTCATTAATTTCGTAGTTGCTGATCTCCTTATTAAAGGTATAGCCAAACGGTTTAGCATCAGCAATAATTTTCCCTTGACTGGCTTTGCCTATTTTACCGCGTAACGAACGTTCTTTAATTTTTTCTTTTTCGTAGGCAGACACTGCGCCACGAATTGAGTAAAATAGTTTTCCTTCCGGCGATTGCTCAAAAGAGACTGACACAAAAACAAGCTGAGCTCCAGCTTGTTCGATTTCTTCAGTTATAAGCAGTTGATGGGCTAGATTACGCGCTAATCGATCAGGATCATACACAATTACTGCACTTACCTCATCATTAGACAGCATTTTGCGTAGCTGCGTCAGTGCAGGACGGTCAATAAATTCCCCGCTATAGCCATCGTCGACAAATTCTTCTATCTGTACTGCGCCTAGCATAACAGCCCGTTTGCGGCAGGCCTTCAATTGAGTTCCTAAAGAATAACCGGTTTCAGCCTGCTCAGCCGTGCTTACCCGGACATAGACGGCAACCTTATTCATTATGGTCCTCCCTATAAAGAGTAGGTTGTTTGCAATAGTTCCATAACTTTATCAACTTTTCCTGCCTTATTATGATAAGTAGTGAGAATCTAGCTAACATCTTTAGCATAGATTGTTGTATACGAAGGGAGGAAAGTGATATGGTAGGTGAAAAAAAAAATGTCCTAAAAGCTGCCGTATCACCACTTATTCGAATTAGTCATATAAATGAATGGGAAACTGAAAAACACAGTTTATTATTTATAAAGCCATTAGTCGAGAATATTATTAAAAAAACAAGTTATTTACCACACAATCATAATAATTAACTGTTTATTCACGAAACGGTAAATGCATCTAATTGGCGTTGACAAGTCAATTTTGGTTTGCTATACTAAAAACAATTCAACTTAATATTCGTGATACGGAACTGGCGGATGAGTGGGACTAACCACATGAACCGTATTATTAGAATTGCCGACCGCCTGGGCGAAGGGATTCCTTTTGTTCAGGTGGTTTTTTGTTGTCTAATTAAATAAGTGCGATATGGGACTGGCGGATAAGTGGAACTAACCACATGAACTATATCGTTTGAGCTGTCGACCGCCTGGGCAAAGAGTATCTTTCTTTCGCCCAGGCAGTTTTTTATTCGCCGTGGGCTAACAAAAGTATAAGGAGTTGGTTAGTCTATGAAAAATCGTTGGTTAATCGCCTTGGCGGCCGTGGGAATTCACATTTGTATTGGTAGTGTTTATGCATGGAGCGTTCTTACTAAACCGATTATGCAGGAATTAGGCATAGGGTTAAAAGAGACCCAATGGGCCTTTTCGTTAGCGATTTTCTTTCTTGGACTGTCCGCTGCTTTTTTGGGCGGATATGTGGAAAAACATGGACCTAAACGAGCTGGTCTTACCGCGGCGGCATTTTTTTCGGTTGGTTTATTTGGAACTGGAATCGCAGTGCTGTTTAAGAGTTTGCCGCTATTATATCTTTTTTACGGCGTAATTGGTGGGATTGGTCTTGGTACTGGATATATAACTCCGGTATCGACTTTAGTTAAATGGTTCCCCGAAAAGCGCGGTTTTGCTACGGGCATCGCGATTATGGGGTTTGGCTTTGCTAGTTTTATCGCCGGACCAATTATTCAAACTCTTATTGAACACTACAGCCTGGTAGCTACCTTTGAAATTCTCGGTGTTATCTACTTATTGATTATGGTACCATCTGCGTTATATCTTAGTCCGCCTACTACCGATGATAAATCTGCTAAGGTCGTAAATAACAACTTGTTAACCGAAGAATGCCAAATGACTTCTCGCGAAGCTTTGGGAACGTGGCAATTTTATGCTTTGTGGTGGATGCTTTTCACCAATATTACTTGCGGCATTGGTTTATTAAGTGTTATTTCACCGATGGCTCAAGATGTGGTTAAAATGTCGCCGCTGGCCGCAGCGGCGATGGTGGGGATAGTCGGGTTGATCAATGGTTTAGGCCGCTTATTCTGGGCTTCGGTTTCAGATTATATCGGTCGCAGTAATACGTATCTGGCATTTTTCCTGATCCAGATTGTAGCTTTCTTTTTGCTGGCAAAAACCTCGGATAGTTTTTCGTTCCAATTATTGATCTACTTAATTATTTCTTGTTATGGCGGTGGTTTTTCTACAATCCCGGCTTTTTTGAGCGATATTTTTGGTACAAAGGAATTAAGCTCTATTCATGGCAAAATTCTTACTGCCTGGGCGGCAGCTGGCGTGGTTGGACCGTTTTTAGTAGCTTGGGTTAAGGAAACAACAAGTAGCTATAGTAATATGCTCTTGATTTTCGCCGGTTGTTTTATTGTATCCGCACTGGTGGCTACTGTTGTTAAATTTAGACAAGCCCCGGCGTATTCAGCTGAAACAGCCGCCAATACGAGCGAATAGCCTTTGGCTAATGACTATAGGCACCGTTACTACGCTGCGAGGCGCGATAGCGGTGTTTTATTTTTCTTTTAAGAGATGTGATTATATAAGTTCTAGGCCGTGCTTTTGATTTTAATGGAGGGGGCTGGAGATATGAATAATTTTGTTGTTGCAGATTCTGAAAAGTGCATTGGCTGCCGAACTTGTGAAATTGCTTGCGTATTGGCTCATAGTAAGGACGGCTCTCTATCTAAATTATCGGCAAAAACCTTTTGTCCTAGATTAAAAGTTGTCAAAGCCGCGACCTTAACAACGCCGGTTCAATGCCGACACTGTGAAAACGCGCCCTGTGTTGCTGCATGCCCTAAACAGGCTTTGGTGCAAAATGATCATTCAGTGCAAGTAGTTAAAGGAGCGTGTGTTGGCTGTAAAGCATGTTTAGCAGCTTGCCCTTATGGGGCTATTGAGATCGTAATTGCCGGTAATAGCACGCCGCGCAGAGTAGAAGTGATAAAATGTGACTTGTGCCGTGACCGTGAGGATGGCCCTGCGTGTATAAAGACCTGTCCAACGAACGCGCTTCATAAAGTATATAACTTGTCGTTTGACCGACGAATTAACCAAAGAAAACGTTAAACCACACATACTATTGATAACAAAATGTTGTTAATGAAGTAATGTATATAGTGGAGGTTCAATATATGGCAAAAAAAGTATTAACGATATGCCCTTATTGCGGAAGCGGATGCCAGATTTATTTGTTTGTCGAAAATGGGGAAATTATAAAAGCTGAGCCTGGTCCGGGACGAACGAATGAAAATGAATTGTGTTTGAAAGGCTATTATGGCTGGGACTTTTTAAAAAATCCTAAGCGTCTAACAGCTCGCTTGGAAAGACCGCTATTAAGATATAACCGTACCGACGAGTTTAAAGAAGTATCTTGGGAAGAAGCAATTGGTTTTGCTGCGAAAAAGCTGGCGGATATTAAGGCTAAATATGGTCCGAATGCTATTATGTGCACAGGCTCAGCCCGGGGCTCAGGCAACGAGGCTAATTATATTATGCAGAAATTTGTTAGAGCCGCTATCGGCACCAATAACATTGACCACTGTGCCAGGGTTTGTCATGGTTCTTCAGTCGCAGGCTTGGCCGCGACCTTAGGTAGCGGCGCAATGTCTAATTCTATTCCGGAGATTGAGAATACAAAATGTGTGCTGATTTTTGGGTATAATCCGGCGGAGTCCCATCCAATCGTTGCCCGCAGAATTATCAAGGCAAGAGAAAAAGGTGCGAAAGTAATTGTTGTTGATCCGAGGTTTACTGAACAGGCCAAAATATCAGATTTATGGTTAGCGCTAAAAAATGGTACGAATATGGCGCTGGTAAACGCTTTAGGCAATGTCCTGATCACAGAGAAGTTGTATAATAAGAAGTATGTAACTAATTATACCGATGGCTTTGAAGAATATTGTAAGGCGATAGAGAAATACACACCGGAGTATGTGGAGAATATCACTGGTATTGAGGCCAAAACTATACGTCAAGCCGCTCGGATATATGCCGAGGCTGAAAGTGCGACGATTCTTTGGGGCATGGGGGTGACCCAATTTACCCAAGCGGTGGATGTTGTAAAAGGGTTATCATCATTAGCCTTATTGACCGGTAATTTAGGTCGGGAAAATGTTGGAGTCGGACCGGTTCGTGGGCAAAACAATGTACAAGGGGCCTGTGATCACGGGGCTTTGCCTGCGTTATTTCCTGGATATCAGTCAGTAGAAGATGAGACTATTAGACGTAAATTTGAACTGGCTTGGGGCGTAAAATTGCCGGCTAAACCCGGTTACCACCTGACAGAGATACCACGATTGGCGAAAGAAGGCAAGGTAAAAGCCTACTATATCTTTGGCGAGGATTTGGTGCAGAGCGATCCTGATGCCGCCGGGGTCAGAGAAGCTTTAGCAAGTATGGAATTAGTTATCGTACAGGATATTTTTATGAATAAAACGGCACTGCATGCCGATGTAATTTTCCCGGCTACATCATGGGGTGAGCATGAAGGCGTTTATTCATCCGCTGACCGAAGGTTTCAAAAATTCAACAAAGCCATTGAACCCAAAGGCGACGTTAAACCTGATTGGGAAATTATTTCATTGTTATCGACAGCGTTGGGTTATCCGATGAAATATAATAATACTGAAGAGATTTGGGAAGAATTGCGGAAACTTTGTCCGTTGTATGCCGGAGTAACTTATAAACGGTTAGAAGAATTCGGAAGTATTTTGTGGCCGTGTCCCGATGAAAATCATCCCGGTACGAAATATCTATATGAAGGAAATAAATTCGCCACGTCTTCTGGGAAAGGCTTACTTTTTGCGGCAGAGTACCGCCCACCGCAAGAACGACCAGATGAAGAATATCCGCTGATTTTGTGTACGGTACGAGAAATTGGTCATTACTCAGTTCGGACGATGACTGGAAACTGTAGCGCACTTCAGACCTTGTCAGATGAACCTGGGTATATCCAAATAAATCCTAAAGATGCCGAAAAGTTAGACTTAGCGGATCAGGAACTTGCCTGGATAACTTCACGGCGGGGCAAGGTGATCGCGCGAATTCTTATAACAGAGAGGGTTAATATTGGGACGGTATATATGACCTATCATTGGTGGATTGGTGCTTGTAATGAATTAACCATTGATGCGTTAGATCCTATTTCTAAAACGCCGGAATTTAAATACTGTGCCGTAAAATTGGAACTGATTGCAGATCAGGTTTTTGCCGAAGATTATGTACAACAGGAATACAGTAATTTAAAGAAAAAAATGTTTTGTTAAGTAGGCGTTCTAACAAGGCCCGGCAGTTGAGAGCACTCAGCCTGCCAGGCCTTGTTAGATACTACACTTAATTATTGGTGTTTTATTCGAATGTATAGTGAAAGCCATGGAAGATCATAAAAATGATTTAATATTGATCCTAGCTGGTTACCTCAACGAGATGGAGATTTTTCTACAAACCAATCCGGGGTTACGGTCACGTTTTCCGATACATATAGAATTTAAAGATTACAATGATACCGAACTTATCGAAATCGCGGAACAAATTTGCAGTGCACGGCAATATCAATTATCACCGCAAGCACGACTGGCTATGTTATGCCGTCTGAATGCACCACAGTTTCAAGAAACCGCGCATCTTGGGAATGCCAGAACGGTGCGTAATATTATTGAACGGGCATTACGGTTGCAAGCGGTGCGGCTGATTGAAAAGAAAAGTATAACCAGGCAAGATTTACTGCTGATTGAACCTTCTGATTTGCCGGAGGTGGAAGCATGAAGGAGTTTGCGGTAGTTGGGCGGCCTAATTCCGGCAAAACGCTGTTTACGCTAAATTTTGCCGGTTTTTTAAATTGCAAAAAGCTTGATATCACTTTTCGTTCACCAGACGGATTATTAAATTGTCGCCATTATTCTTTGGCTGAGGCAAAAAAGGAATTATGCAGTAGTGACCGACATAAAACCCGGATGATTCAGTCAACGATCTTAAAAATTCCGGTAGGTAAGACGAATATCAGTTTTAAGATGACGGATACTTGCGGAGTTGCTGAAGAAATTCACAGCGAGGCGGATATCCGGCGAGGAATGGCACAAACCTTGAGTCTACTTATGGGTTGCGATTTTATTATTCATATTGTTGATGTAGGTACATCAGCCCAGGAATATTTACATTCATCCGGTATAGATCAAGAAATATCAGCTTATGGACTGGCCCGTAACCGCTATCTGCTGTTGGCAAACAAGATGGATTTGCCAGCCGCCCATGATAATTTGTCCAAAATACTCACTGCGTTTGAACGGGCGAAAGTTCTTCCTATTTCGGCCCTTCATTCCAGGGGATTTCAGGAGGTAAAAGCGTATGTGGCCCGCAATGTATAACTGTACTGCTGTGGTTTTGGCAGTAATATTTTGCGCAGTTGCCGTTAAGCTTACTGATGATTATCTGGATATTGAGTACGATATAGCCTGTCATAAATTTAATTTAGCACGTTATTTTGGTTCAGGCACGGTTATTTATGCTATGTTGTTTCTTGCAGTAGCAGCCAGCTTCAACGCCACAGTCAGTTTAATGTTGTTTATGGCCAGTTATGCGGTCGGTATGTTCAGTGATCTTAATACCCGGATGCCCAGTGGCCTGTTAGGGTGGCAGGAAAGCATTTTGGTTATTATTGTTTCGGTTATTATTTACGGCTGGCAGTTATCCGGATTTTCGTTGTTGATTATCTTTGCCGTTCAATGCCTTGACGATTGTATCGACTTAAGACCAGACTGCGATAATGTAAGCGGAACCCGTAATCTTGCTTGCCGTCTGGGCGTAGTGGAGTGCGGCCTGCTTGGCATAATTTCGGTTTTAGCAGCATGGCATATTGAGGATAGTTTATTTTTACCAGTAATTTTCGGTATCGCGGTCGTATATGGTGTTTTGTTTTGGCTCCAGGAGGTGAAGCCATAATGATACTGGATGTCATCTTATTGGGGCTTATTGCTTTTTTATTTGGCTACAGCGTGGGCCGCAGATTTGGTCGTACCCAAGGAATAGAAGAGGGGCAGGCAAGCCAATCGCTTTTTTTTCGTCAGCAGAGTTATGAGCAAGGTTATTGCGTAATTTGTCACGAAGCGATAAAACAATGCGATGAATAGGATAGAGTAATACCTTTCTCGCTCATAATAAAGAGCAAGGAGGTGTTCTTATGATTTTATCAAGATCTAGGCAGCGAAAAGTAAATGTTATTTCAACGTATATGAAGCTATGCCAAGGATTATCCTGGGCTATTTTAGGCGGCGGTTTAGCCCTAGCCTGGCATTATGGGAATAAACTAGGTTTTACCATTAGTTGTATTATTGTTTTTTTTGGTGTATTGTTAGTAAATCCTGATAATATCAGATGTTGTCTGCCAGGTATAAATTCTTCGTTTGTTTGGGTGCGGGTTATTGCCGCCTTTATCTATCTCATTGCGGCGATTGCTGGAATCGGGATGGCGGGGGAGTATCGATAGTTTGATTAATATTAAATTACAGGGGCAATGCCTCTTATTTTTTTATGAGCTCACGAATCGTAATTAGGATTGCAGGAATTAGTCCTAACCGTACAAAATATCTATATATGGAAGGTGAGTGATTATGTGGCAAATGTAGAGGGGAATTTAAGCGGCATCCGCAAGAGCGCGCTTGATATACTGGAAAGCATTTATCAGGTTGCAGTACCCACAGGACAAACAATAACTGCTGAATTAGCGGATATTTTAGCAAAAATAACGGCTCAGCTCAGCCGGGAAGTGGCTGTGTATTTAAATCGGCGCGGGCAAGTAGTCTGTGTCGCGGTTGGTGACACCAGGACGGTTAATTTGCCGGAAGTGTCGGGACGGCGTTCAGTATATCGTCTGAGCGGCATACGCTGTATTCACACCCATCCTACCGGAGATAGTACGTTAAGTAATATGGATACATCTTCACTCAAAGAGATGCGTTTTGATATTATGACCGCGTTGGGAGTAACCGATGGAAAGGTTACTGAAGTCAGTTTTGCTTTTATCGCCGGATTGCAAGCTGACAATGATTTTGAAGTCCAGAGCGCTGGACCGATAACTCTGGATGATTTTGTTAATGTAAGTTTGACCTTTCTTACTACGCAAATTGACCGGATTTTAGAAACGAGAAGTAAAACTACCACCCTAGCCGAAACCGAACTGGCTGTATTGGTAGGGGTAGAACGACGGGATAATTGGGAAGTAACGGATTCATTAGCTGAACTTGAGCAGTTGGCTGAAACCGCTGGTGCCGAAATAGCGGGAAACACTTGGCAAAAACGCGACCGTCCCGATGCCGCTTTTTTTGTTGGCCGCGGTAAAGTTCAGGAGATTCGAGAAATCCGACAAGAAACAGGCGCTAATTTGGTGATTTTCGATGATGAACTTTCACCAGCGCAACAAAGAAATTTGGAGCAGGCCATCGGGGTAAAGGTTATTGATCGTACAGCGCTGATTCTTGATATCTTCGCGCAGCGGGCTAGTACGCATGAAGGTAAATTGCAGGTAGAACTGGCTCAACTCCAGTATAATTTGCCGCGATTAGGCGGGCAAGGTCTCGTTCTCTCAAGATTAGGCGGAGGCATTGGAACCCGTGGTCCAGGAGAAACTAAACTAGAGGTTGACCGGCGGCGCATTCGTTCACGGATAAGCGATATTTCAGGAGAAATTGATCAAATAAAAAAGCACCGCAGTCTGCATCGGCAGTGGCGTAAGGAATCCCAAATCCCCAGTGTAGCGCTAGTAGGCTATACTAACGCAGGAAAGTCTACGTTGCTCAATTCGCTTAGCTCTGCCGGAGTGTTGGCAGAAGATAAACTTTTTGCCACACTTGACCCTACAACCAGAAAAATAGTATTGCCCGGTGGGCGGGAAATACTTATTACAGATACGGTAGGATTTATTCAAAAACTACCGCATCAGCTGGTAGCAGCTTTCCGGGCGACTCTAGAGGAAGTGGTCGAGGCCGATTTATTACTGCATATTATTGATGCCAGTCATCCTCAATACCAGGAACAAAGCGTAGCTGTTTTTGAGGTGCTTAACGAATTAAAGGTTAAAGACAAGCCCGTTATTACTGTTTTTAATAAGACTGATAAATTGGCGCCTGGGATTGTTGATAGCTTGCTTAATGAGCCGAACAGTGTTGGTATTTCAGCGCGTCATGCTACAGGCATTAACCAATTACTGGAGACAATTCATTCTGAATTACGCCAGCAGGTTATTGACATGGATTTACTGATACCATATAATGACAGCGGGCTTTTAGCCAGATTATATGATAACGGAACAGTAAATCTTGTTGAGTATGTTGCCGACGGCATAATGGTAAAAGTTTCATTGCCGCCTGACTGGGCTAAGCCGTATCAACAATATGCAGTAGGAGAAGATAATAATGACTAGTAATCATAACGAACAAAGCCAGCTATTAGAGGATAAAATTATTAATCAAGTACAGCCCCAGTTTGCCGCTATTGATTTGATGGCTCGGCGCAATACCCAGCGGGTATTAGATGTTTTTCGCCGACACCAAGTATCGGAGTTTCACTTTCGAGGCTCAAGCGGATACGGATACGGTGATGCCGGGCGCGATAAGTTGGATGAAATCTGGGCGGATGTCTTTGGCACCGAAAAAGCTTTAGTTAGAATGCAGTTTGCCTCAGGAACTCACGCCCTTTCATCCGTATTATTAGGTGTTTTACGGCCGGGTGATGAACTAGTTGCAGTTACCGGCACACCTTATGATACTATGCAAACGGTAATCGGTCTTAAAGGTAAGACAACTGGTTCATTGATGGATATTGGTATAGTTTATAAAGAAGTGCCGATGGGCGAAACTGGTATTAATTACACTGAATTGGCTAAAACAATTACAGGCAATACTAAAATGGCGCTTATCCAAAGGTCACGTGGCTACAGCTTACGTCCGCCGCTTTCGGTTGCTGATATTAGTAAAGTATGCGATGCAATTAAAAAGATTAATCCCACTTGTATCTGCTTTGTGGATAATTGTTATGGTGAGTTTGTCGAAGAATGCGAGCCAGCCTCAGCCGGAGCAGATATTATGGCTGGTTCGCTTATTAAAAACCCTGGTGGTGGAATTGCGCCAACTGGCGGCTATGTCGCCGGGAGGGCTGATTTAGTTGAACTAGCGGCTTATCGACTTACAGCCCCTGGGATTGGCAGTGAAGTTGGTTCGTCGGTCGCTGGATATCGGCTTTTATATCAGGGCCTTTTTTTTGCGCCGCATGTTGTAGCTCAAGCGCTTAAAAGTGCAGTTTTTGCAGCAGCTTATTTTGAAACCTTGGGCTATAAGACTCTGCCGCGTTATGATGCTGGGCGCAGTGATATTATTCAAGCTATCGAACTTGGTACTGCTGAGAAAATGGTGGCTTTTTGTCAAGGACTGCAACACTACTCGCCAATAGATTCGCATGTCCGGCCGGAAGCAAGCAATATGCCAGGCTACAGCGATCCTGTGGTCATGGCCGGAGGGACTTTTGTTCAAGGTTCATCCATTGAAATAAGTGCTGACGGTCCAATAAGACCGCCATTTGTAGTGTATCTTCAAGGCGGTTTATCTTTAGAACATTCAATAATTGCAATTCAGGGAACTAGCACTTATCTCAATAAAGAAGGAAGATAGCAGAAAATGTCGAAATTTACTTATGTGTTTGTAAATGCCTAGAGCAAGGCATTAAATCGTATGTGAGATATGGTGATAGTGTTTGGATTACATAATAAGTACATTATTGGCAATTGCCGTCTCAGCATTTATTGTTTATCTATTGGCAAACAAGGTGTTTAGTATTTCTTTGAAATTTAAATCCCTCCTTTCGTGTGCAGCTTGTGCTTTTTTGCTCAGTATCTTCTTACCTCATTTAATGCTTAGTTTTGCTGGATTAACTGGAACCGTAGTATTTTTGATATTATTTGCCGCTGCCTTTTCTTATTTAGTGGCTTACTATGATAACCCTGATGACTTCAAAAAAGAGGTAATAACATCGCCGCTTATCTTGGATGAAGATGATACCAACCAGCAAAGCGTTATTGAGCAGCCCGGTGTGGGGATTGCCGAACCAAGTGTTTCTAATACCACAAGAGCCCCGGAATCTGATGTGCAGATTACAGAACAATCTGATTGTGGTACCGTCAGTGACCTGGATGGTGACAACCAGCCAATTATTGAAGAAGATGCTGCGATTAACAAGCCTATTTCTAATTCTCTTGATGATCTTCTTGATTTCGCTTTCCAGCAAAAAGAGTGTGCTAATCATCAGTTAGCCCTTAATACTTTTCAGTTGGCGTTTAACCTTTACCAGGACAGTGATGCCGGTCCACAGTTGGCAATTGAAGTAGCCAAGCTTCTTATGAATCAAGGCGCATATGATGAGGCAATTTCGATTCTGATTACAAGCTGTAAGTTACCTGTTTTAGTATTGGATTCTCCTTTATATCAGGAAATTACTTCGTTAATAGCTTATATAACCATTGTAAAAAATACTCTGCTTAAACAAGATAGCGACTACACAATACCATTCAATCAAATTTCGGCTACTATTTCTAAAGAAATAAATGCAAAATTTCGAGAATGGCAAAATAGGATAATTTAATAAATCCGATGGAGGAGGTATTCTTATGAAAAAAAGTGTAGATATTCTTGGACTACCTGTAATCAGCATTAACGAAGGTATTGAACTAGGCACAGCGAAGGGCCTTGTTATTGATGCTTCACAAGGAGCCGTTGCGGCGATAGTGTTGGAAGATGGCAAATGGTATTTGGGAGCTAAGTTACTTCCCTTCTCCGCAATTTCAGGTATTGGTGAAAATGCGTTAACTATTGAAAGCAGCACTCATGTTATTCCAATTACCGATGCACCAGAGATGGAAAAACTGCTGGAAGCAGATGTAAAAGTAATTGGCGCAAAGGTATTAACTAAAAATGGTCGTTTTCACGGCAAAGTAACTGAAATTGAAATGGATGAAACTGGTCGGATTATAAATTGTGAAATTAACAATGCTGACGAAATCACTAAAATTGCCGGAGAGTTAGTGATCACTTTTGGTAAAGAAGTACTTATCATTAGTGACGCTGATGGTCTTCCTGCCACTCATGATGAAATGGCAGCTGTAAGGCCTAATGTATCCCCAACTTTGCCGCATCAGGCTGTTGGTCTGCAGCAAAAAACAGCGATTAAAGCGGAAACCGCAACGGTATCCGGTCGTCAAGGGCAGGAAAATAATGACGATGTATCAAAAAAATTCGATGATAAACAACGTAAATATTTACTTGGCAAAAAAGCATCAAGACGTCTTGAAACAGATAATGGCGTGTTAATTGTTGAACAAAATGGTGAAATTACTGAAGAAGTAATTCAGAAGGCTAGATTGGCGGGTAAGTTTGTTGAACTTTCTATGAGTATTTAAGGTTATGGCCCCCGCTTATGCGGGGGATTGTAATATATATGCGAATCAATGTAGAAAGGGGGTTAGCTGTGCAATTACAATCAAGCCGAAGGGTTAAATTTATGGTTGTTTTAGGCGCTATCCTCATTTTAAGTTTTGTCTGTCAAATATCAATCAATGCTGCACTAACCGCTTCGGATCGTGTGTATAACGGAGTTAAAGTCGGAGATATTGATGTTGGCGGCCTTTCTGAGACTGAAGCGCAAGAAAAAATTGCAGATTATTTTACGGAAAAGGTTAAGCAAGCTGCAATCACGCTGACCTTCAATGAGCACGAATGGAAAATTTACGATCAAGATATTGACCTTAGCATTGATTCAGTTGCTTTGGCTCATCAGGCTTATCAAGTTGGGCGAACCGGCAATGTTTTTTTTCAAATTAAAGAAAAATATATGACGTTAAATCGTGGTTACACCATACCATGGAATGTATCGTATAATGAAGATAAGTTTCAATCGATACTTACACGAATTGCCGCTGAGATCAATTGTTCCCCAATGAATGCTAAGCTGGTCTATCGTTCTAAACTTACAATTATCCCTGAACAAATTGGCTTAGAAGTCGATAATGCTGCTGTTACGTCGGAAGTCGAAACTAGTATTTATCGTAAAGTACCAGTATCGGTAGTCTTAACGGTGAAAGAAGTTGTTCCCGAAATAACCCGTCATGCTCTTGATGGAATTGATGGGATTATGGCTTCTTATACCACTCAGTTTGACGGCTCTAATCAAAATCGTTCGACGAATATCAGGTTAGCCGCAAAAAATATTACTGGGATTTTAATTCGAAAGGATGAGCAATTTTCCTTCAATGACCGTGTAGGGTTGCGCTCCGCAAAATATGGTTATAAAGAAGCGCCGGTGTTTATTGACGGAAAACTGGTGCCTGACTGGGGCGGTGGAGTATGTCAAGTATCAAGTACATTGTATAATGCCGCTTTACTTGCCAACATGGAAATAATTGAGCGGACATCACATTTTAGACCGCCAGGATATGTTCCCTTGGGGCAAGATGCTACCGTTGCGGATAATCAATTGGATTTTAAATTTAAGAATTCTTCTGAAAATAATATCTACATAACAGCCGAAGTAGGGTATGGTCAAATCACGGTTTATATTTATGGTAAACTACAACCAAACCGCCCGCATATCGAAATTGTGGGTATAAATAAACAAGTTTCTGAACCAAATACAATCGTAATGCAAGATGCTACTCTTGAACTGGGACAAAAAGTAGTGGAAGTAGAAGGACAAAATGGGTTTAATATTACCACCTATCGTGTAAGATCCAGTGATGACGGTACTATAATCGACCGCGAATATATTTCCACTGATCAATTTCCGCCTGAAGACAGGGTAATTAGGATTGGCACCAAAGCATTGCAGCCTAAGTAACCCAAATAATATTACTGAACTTATACAATTTAAAACATTAGTATGTAATAGAAAAAGAGAGCTTTTAGCTCTCTTTTTCTATTACATACAACAATACGGATTAGTTAATTCGGCGAAAAACGCCAATAACTTTGCCTAGAACGGATACATTACGCGAATACAACGGATCCATATGATCATTTTCCGGCTGAAGGCGGATACAATCTTTTTCATGATAAAAGCGCTTAACGGTAGCTTCTTCACCGTCAATCAAGGCTACAATTATCTCACCATTTTTGGCGGTATCCTGGTCGCGTACAAGAATATAGTCACCATCCAATATTCCGGCATTAATCATACTATCGCCTTGAACGGAGAGCATAAAGGTACTGTCTGAACCGATTAATTCAACTGGCAAGGGATAGGTTTCTTCAATATTCTCTACCGCTAATATTGGTTGTCCGGCAGTAACTCGTCCAACAAGTGGTACTTGAATCATGGCTTTCTGACGCCATGGAGTTTCTTCTAGTACATCAATAGCTCTTGGCTTAGTGGGATCACGCCGAATATAGCCTAATTCTTCAAGTTTGGATAGGTGACTATGGACAGTAGAACTGGAACTGAGCCCGACAGCTTCACCAATTTCGCGCACCGACGGTGGATATCCCTTGGCACGTAAGGTATCTTTTATATAATCATATATCTGTTTTTGACGGGCGGATAATGAATCACTCAAAATGCTCAACTCCTAACAATTGTTACAACAATAATTATACCAGCGAATAAAAAAAAAATCAAACATTCGTTCGAAAAACTATTGACCGAACGTACGTACCGTGCTATTATAAATACACGAACATATATTCGAGGTGATAGTAAATGATAAAAAACTTTATCGACAATGAACCACTCATCAAAATTTTTGTCGCTGCCCTTATTTTGATTGGTGGCGGATCAATTTATAGCAACGTTCATGCTAATAACTGGGTAATGCCTACTAGTAGCCAATGCCAGGTGGTAACGGTCAGCAAAGGGGATACTTTATGGTCAATTGCCTCACAAAGAATCCACGATAATGAAGATATTCGCTGTTTTGTAACTGCAATTAAAGACATTAATCATTTGTCGGAAGATGTAACTATTCAGCCGGGACAAACTCTAAAAATTCCGGTTCGCGCGGTCAGTCAATAGTTTTACGGTTAATTACCACGGCAAACCATGCTAAATAACGAGCACATCCTAAAAATAGGATGTGCTCGTTATTTATATAGGAAATATTTGATGTCCCCAAAATGTTCCGTCATCTTCTTCACATTCGTCTGGAGAAGTGTAATCTAGATATTCCTCCAAGTCTTCTTCATCAAGAAAGCCAAGTTGAGGGTCAATATATTCTAGATATTTACGAGGAGGAGTTTCTCGTTCCATGGTTTAATTTCAACCATTTCCTTTCTTTTAATGTTGGCCAGGTACACGATATAGTTTATAACCAGTACTCTTGATTCATACATTCGAAGATAGTACAACTACGTTGAAATTTAGAGTTATAGTTCATTGACTATTGTCCATTTCAATGCTATTATCTAGGTGTATTAATAATATTATTGAGATAGGTGCCCTTAGGGGCTTAATAGGGAAGACCGGTGCAATACCGGCGCGGTCCCGCCACTGTAATGGGGAGTGAGCCCAAGTAATGCCACTGGGACAATAGTCTTGGGAAGGTTTGGGTAAGCATTGATCCAAAGCCAGGAGAACTGCCTATCTGACGGTCACCGTTCGACCCACGAGCGATGGGGAAGGGGATTTAGGTATAAGTGTATGTCGGCAGCTATCTAACACCAGATTATTGATAGTGATGTAACGTCCTTATATGTTGGTCATTACCTCCCTACATAGGGAGGTTTTTTAGTTGCGTTTTTAATCCCAATTTGCTGCAACTAAGTGATTGTAAGTTTTCTGAAAGAATTATAATTTATTTTACTATAATTAACTGGGAGCGATTATAAATGAAACCTTTATTATGGTCATTTACAATCGTATTAACAGCCGTGGTCTTTAGCAGCAGTTTTGCGCTCTGCCATAAAGCGTTTGCTGCTGAAAATAGTTCAATAAAAAAAGCAATCTTAGTAGTAAGCTTCGGCACAACTTATGCTGAAACCAGAAAAGCGACGACCGATGATTAATGCCGCTGGTTTTGCGGTAGATACCTATATCCATGGTCTCGGCGAGAATTTGGCAATACAGGATATTTACGTTGATCATGTAAAGGATGCTATTGAAGCAAAATATAACAAAAAAGAACGCAATAAAGAACGCCCTGCAATTCCGCTAATTGAATAGGCTAGCAAAAGAAAGTAGTCAATTCTGGTTTAAATTAACCTGAGTTGACTACAACATTGTTATCAATAGTAAGTAAATATATAAATAACGGAGGAAACTTTATGACGGGAATATTTTATGGTGTTGGTGTCGGTCCTGGTGATCCGGAGTTGCTTACGGTTAAGGCTATTAATGCCATACGTGAAGCAGATATTATTATTGCCCCCAAGACAGAGAAAAAAGAAGACAGCACCGCATTAACTATTGCTCAGCCGTTTCTGAAAGAATCCGTAAAAATTGTAAAACTTGTTTTTCCGATGGTTTTTCATAGCGATACTTTATCTGAAGCCTGGCAAATTAACAAAAATACTATTCTTGAATTTCTGGCAGCGGGAAAGAAAGTCGTCTTTTTAACCCTGGGTGATCCAATGTTTTATAGCACTTATATTTATATTTTTCGTCTCATAAACGGCTGTGGCTATACGATCGAAACTATTCCCGGAGTTCCTGCGTTTTGTGCTATTGGCAGTAAGCTTGGCTATCCTTTAGTAGAAGGCAATGACGTTTTAAGCGTTATTCCTGCTACTATTCCTGATGCTGAGCTTGATATAGCTATCGCCAATGCGGATAATATCGTACTGATGAAAGTTTATAAAAATTATAAACAAGTACTTGAAAAGCTAAAATACCATGGCTTTGCAGAGAATGCGGTTATGATTAGCCGTTGCGGGTTCGAAGATGAGCAGGTGGTCCATAATTTAAACGATGCCACTAATCAGCCATTAAATTATTTATCGACAATATTAGCCCGCCGCAACAAATTATAACAAGCGGACAAAAGTCAGAGGTGAGTGTGTTGAACTTATTTACCCGGTATAAACTAATAATTATTACAGCAGTACTTCTGCTGTTAATTACTGGCTGCAATAACAGTTCAACTCCGTCAACAGCTAATAACAGTTCAACTGCCCCATATTTAACAATGACGGATGACACTGGGCGAAGTATTGTGTTATCTCATAAGCCTGAACGAATTGTTGTTCTGTCACCATCGTTTCTTGAGTTGTTATATTCGCTGGACGGACATGCGGTTGGACGCCCTAACTCAAAATTAGGTACAATACCACTTGCTGAGCAAGAAGCAGCTGAAGTAGGATTTGTTTATAATATCAACCTCGAAAAAGTGGTAGCCCTGCAGCCAGATCTGGTTATTGGCCTGGAAGGTATGCATGATAAATTTGTGCCAATCCTTGAAAGTAATCATATTCCGGTAATGATCTTAAAATATAAGACTTATGATGATGTCTTTGATAAAATTGCCTTGTTCGGTACAATTGCTGGGTCAGAGCAACAGGCACACGTCCTTGCCCAGGATTTAAAAACTAAGTTAACAGCTATCAGCAATAAGCTTCCTGCTAAAAAAGTTAAGGTAGCTATTTTACACGCTACGGCTAAAAGTGTTACGTTAGAACTTGATACAAGTATTGCCGGCAGTACTGCGAAGCTTCTGCAGCTGGAAAATGTAGCGGCTGACAGTACACCCCTTGCCGTAAGCCCGGAGTTGGCCCCATACAGCTTAGAAAAATTAGTCGAAAAAAATCCGGATATTCTCCTGGTTGTTACCATGGGCAACAGTACGGATATTGAAAAAAATATGAATGAAACAGTCAAGAATAATCCCGCTTGGTTATCTTTGCAAGCTGTTAAAAATAATAAGGTAGTGTATTTGCCTTCAGATTTATTTTTATTGAATCCCGGCTTAAGAATGCCTGAAGCCGTTGGATATATGGCAAATATAGTATATCCTGAGATTTATGCCAATGCAAAGTAACCGCTGGTCTTTAAATAGAAATCTTTATTCGAGACTGTTTTGGCGCTCCGGTGTGTTAGCTTTTTTCATGTTGTTGGCGTTTTTTGGTTTAGTCTTCAGCTTAGTTAAAGGCGCCGTCAATATTTCGCCGGAGGATATTGTTCGAGCTATTTGTTACAATGGCGGAGACCCCATGGGGCAAATCGTGTGGAATATTCGCTTGCCTCGTTCGATCGTTGGGGCCCTGGTCGGAATGAATTTAGCCTTATCCGGAGCAATTTTGCAGGCAGTGATGAAAAATCCACTGGCGGATCCTCATATTATTGGTGTTTCTTCGGGTGCAGGGTTGGCCGGTATTATAGTGTTAGTACTGTTTCCGACCATGGATTACTTATTGACCCCAGCAGCTTTTATCGGAGCGCTGATTTCCGCGGGTATCATTTATTTGCTTGCCTGGAAAGGCGGTATTCGCCCAATTCGGATTATTTTGGCCGGAGTAGCTGTATCCGCTTTCTTAGGTTCAGGTATTTCGTCGCTTTTGATATTATACAGTGATCGGGTACACGGGGCTTTGGTGTGGATGGTCGGCGGACTTGCCGCCCGAAGTTGGCCGCATGTTTTTACTATTTTGCCGTATTCAATAGGTGCTGGATTATTGGCGTTTTTGAGTGCCTCCTATCTTAATGTGCTGAGTTTAGGTGATGAAGTATCGCGCGGGTTAGGCCTTAGGGTTGAATTAACCAGAATTGTACTAACTGCGATTGCTGTTTTACTTGCCGCCAGTGCGGTAAGTGTCGTTGGTTTATTAGGGTTTGTCGGGCTTATTGTTCCGCATGCGGCCCGCCTTTTAATCGGCTCAGATTACCGGTTCTTATTACCGGCGTCAGCGTTATTGGGTATCGGTGTTGTGACCATTAGTGACACGCTGGCGCGTATATTATTTACACCGCTTGAATTGCCGGTAGGCATTATCATGGCTTTTGTCGGTGCGCCATTTTTCCTTTATTTATTAAGGAGGGAAAGTTAATATGGCGATATTATCCGTAAACAATTTAACGATAATTATCAATAATAAGCGTATTATTGATAAACTGTCCTTGAACGTGGAAGCGGGGAAAATTTTATCGATAATTGGCCCTAACGGGTCAGGTAAAAGTACGTTGATAAAAGCTTTGACCCGCAGTCTAAAACCATTCGCCGGCCAGATAGAGTTATTTGAGCAGAATATACGAAGTTATAGCGCAAATAAGCTGGCCCGGCAAATTGCAGTATTGCACCAGAAGACGCAGGCCCCCGGCGATTTATCGGTGCGGGACTTAGTGGCCTATGGCCGGTTTCCTTACCAGTATTGGTGGAAAGAGAATCATAAGGAAGATACGGTTATTATTGATTGGGCTTTAGCTGAAACCGGTTTATCGCTAATTGCTGACCGGCCAGTAAATACCTTGTCTGGTGGCGAGCAACAGCGTGCCTGGATAGCTATGGCCCTGGCTCAGCAACCGCGGGTATTATTTTTAGATGAACCAACGACTTTTCTTGATATAGCTCATCAAATAGAGATTTTAGAATTAATTACTTCATTAAACAAGCAAGAAGGTATTACGGTGGTTATGGTCGTGCACGATATGAATCATGCCGTTCGATATTCTGATATTGTTGCCGTAATGCAACGGGGAAAGCTTTATTCAATTGGGCAGCCTAAAGATATCATAACCCCAGCTATGCTCCGGGATGTTTTTGGGGTTGAAGCGGATATTTTACAGGATAAAGCCGGTCAGCCCTTTTGTGTGCCAACTAAACTCTCAGCAAATTGGATAGCCGGAAGGGAGGCTGCGATGTAGTAATGATTGAAGTTAGTGGCTTGACCAAACAGTTTGACGTTAGAACAGTGCTAAACTGTTTAAATTTATCAATAGATACCGGCGAAATATTTGGCCTATTGGGCCCAAACGGTGCCGGTAAAACTACAACGATTCGGTTGCTTACGATGTTAACTAAACCATCAGGCGGAATTATCCGAATAAATGGTTTGAGCTTTGAAAAAAACGAACAACAAATTAAGTCTCTACTGGGGATAGTCCCACAGCATCTCAATCTGGACATTGAATTAACCGCCCGCGAAAACTTAGAACTTCATGGCCGATTGCATGGGATTCCCACCGCCGAGCGTAATCGGAGAATCACTGAACTTCTGGAATTCGTCGAATTAACTGATCGATCCGGTGATATGGTCCAAACTTTTTCCGGCGGTATGAAACGGCGGCTAATGATTGCCCGGGCTCTCCTGCATCGACCTAAAGTGCTGTTTCTTGATGAGCCAACAGTAGGCCTTGATCCGCAAGTTCGTCGCAGAATTTGGGAATTAGTCCGACACCTTGCCAGCGAAGGCATGACTGTGTTGTTGACAACTCACTACATTGAAGAAGCGCAAGCCTTATGCCAGCGAGTGGCGATTATCGACAAAGGTCATCTGATTGCGCTAGATACTCCCCAAACCCTTTGCCAAGGCCTTGGGGAGTATGTCGTAGATTGGGAGGAGAATGAGCAGCGCCACAATAAATTTTTCCCGAATCGCGTCGATGCGGCAAGTTATAGTGCTTCGCTAACAACAACAGTAATCATTCGTCGCTCTAACCTGGAAGATGTCTTTGTCGAACTTACCGGCAGGAAGGTGGTGGAAAGGTGATTAGCCATATCTGGACCGTGGTTTGGCGCGACTGGATGGTACTTAAACGTCGGTTAGGACGGTATATTTTATCCCGAATGGTTTCACCGATATTTTATCTAGTGGCTTTTGGCTGGGGACTTGGCCGAAATATGACCATGACTCATGGCAGTTATCTGGATTTTATCGTTCCGGGAATCATTGCCCTGAACTCAATGAATATTAGTTTCAATGCCGTTGGTACGCCGGTAAATATGAGCCGATTGTATCATAAAACGTTAGAAGAATATCTCTTGGCACCGATAAGCGCGATTTCCTACGTTATTGGTAAAATTCTCTCCGGAATTCTTCGAGGAATAATTTCATCCGCCGTTATTGTTGTTTTAGCAACTATTTTTGGGGCTAAATTATCATTAAACGGCTGGTTTATAGTAACTTTAATCTTAAACTGTGCAATATTTGCTGCCTTAGGGTTGGTAGCCGCTTTGTATATGAATTCACATGAGGAAATGAGTAACTTTAATATATATATCCTAACGCCAATGTCGTTTTTATGTGCAACGTTTTTTTTACCAAACCAACTGCCAGGTTTACTACATTGGATAATTGAGATTTTGCCGCTAACTCAGGCAAGTTATGCCTTGAGACAAACCAGCACATCCGGAGGTTTTCCTGAAACAGCTTTAGGGATAATGATAATTTATTTTGTTGGTCTCGTCTGGATCGGCACAAGAAAAATGAAACAGTTACAAGATTAAGATAAAAATAAAATAGTTGGTCTGATAAAAAATATCGTGCACATTTAGATGCACGATATTTTTTATCAGATTTTTGCCTCTGTTTTAACGTCCGATAATATCTATTATGTTAAGTAAACTGCAAGTGCAAAGTAATTGGTGATGATAAACTTGGTGATTAATATTTATAAGCATGATAACCAAAGGTTTAGGAAACCACAACCTTGTGACGTTAGGATATTGTCATATCACCTTTACAATAATTCATACATATTATATATCAGGTATCCATCAAAGAATAAATAATAAAATAAAGGAGCGAAAATAAATGCCGCGAAAACTCCCAAAATGTTTGGAGGATATTGACTTTCTTCCCAACGTTAGTGTCTATATCGTTCTGAAAGGCGCTATTGCTTTAACCGGAACACTTATCGCAGAGATCAGTGACCGCCACCATGATGAACCGCTGGTATGCCCGCCGCCTAAGATCGATGTCAACGTTCCACCAGCTCAGGTTGAAGTAAATCCGAAAATTGAGGTCAATGTTGAACCAGCCAAAGTAGACGTTGGTGTTAAAGTTGAGGAAGAACCGGAATTTCTTCTTGTTCAACTCTCAGAAGATTTAGTAATACCACTAGGTATTGCTTCCGCTATTGCCGGAAGTGCTAGTACTACTATTACTACAGCCCCTGTTGCAACTTCTTTTACCGCAACTGCTACTCCTTCAAATTATATAACTTTTGAAAGTGGAACTATCATATCAATAAATATCGGTGAAATTTTGATTATTGGAACAAACGGAACGATTGCCTAAACACCCCTAAGCACTCACATTTTAAGAGTGCTTTTTTCTTTGCCGTGCCATTTTTGTCTGGAACAAATGCTAATTAATCACCGTAGTATATAGTATAATCGGGGAGGTGATATTTTGGGCTATCGGAGATTTAATGATGGTTGTGGTGATTATGGTTATTGGGATAAGTGTTACCCTCCACAAATGGATATGTACTGTGGTTGTCTCTGTCATTTTTGCCGAATCAAGAGACGTTGCAAGTGGTGGCGGCGGCGGTTTTGCTAGTATGGTAAAATAGCCGACAAAAAAACACAGATACATATATATCTGTGTCATATGATCTAAGATTTAGTGGTTTTCGTATTTGCATTTTAATTCTTCATACAGATCCTTAGTGTTAATGGTAAACCATTTATTTAGCAAGGAATCATATTTTTGGGCATCAGTAATAATCCATTGACCAGCCTGGTAAGTTAGAGTGAATTTATAATTATCGGTTGTAGTCTGAACAACATCTTTACTTGCTTCGGCTTCCTGTTGGGTGAGATAAACCTGATAAAATATATAATCAAAATTAACTTCGATATTAGCAACATAGGTCGGCTGTTCTGCCTCTGTTTTGTGAACATCAACCTTGTAATTATGCTCAACTGAACCGGTTATCTTAGCCCAATAGCCAGGTAAGCCCATAGTAGCATCTGGTTCATTATAAGTGATATTATAATGATCGCCGTTATAACTTTCAAAAACTTTATTCATGGTATCATCTATGTACTGTTTACCACTATTAATTATTGGGGTATCATCAGCAGCGAATACCGGCATTGCATATGAAAGCAGTAACAACATCAGTACAATACTTTTCTTAATCATAGCCTCACCTCATTGTTTTTCATAAACCCTGCCAGTATTGGGCAGGGTTTTTTGGTAGTCCAATAATACTTACAATACAGCCTCTAACTCATTTGCTAGCGACACATTTCGTCAACTATTGCTCTCTGCCAGAGCATATCACTTCCTTGTAATTATGTCAAGTTCTGTAAAATATCAATTTTAACTAAAATCGGATATTTTTAGGAATCGATTGTGTTATGTCCTCTATCTTACTATACTAATTATAAGAGCTCATTATTATTTACTGTTGCGGAGGATTTATGAATATTAAACAATTGCAATATTTTATTTCAGTAGCCGAACATCTCAGTTTTACTGCTGCTGCAAAAACTCTTTATATTACTCAGCCTTCACTTAGTCAGCAAATAGCCGATTTAGAACGCCATATCGGTGTAAAGCTTTTTTTGCGCAATCGTCATTCAGTTCAATTGACCGCAGCAGGAACTTCACTTTTAAAAGAAGCTAAAGGTCTTGTTGCGAAAGCTGATGAGGCCATAAAAATTACGCGCCAAGCTGAAACCGGCATTGTCGGAAGTCTTTCCATTGGCTTTTTGGGAGCAGGCGAACGTCGATTTTTACCCCAATTGTTAGCTGCTTTTCGCACTAAATTTCCTAATGTTGAATTATCCTTAGCCCATTTTAATTCCTTCACCGATTTAGATAAAGCCCTTTTACAAGGTGACACCGATATTGCCATTACTTTGAAAAGCAAAATAGAAATTATGCCACTAATAAGTTGGAAAGTAATTTATACAAATCCTATGTCTTTGGTATTGGCTTTTTCCCATCCCTTAGCGAGTAGCATTGATCACCAGTTTTCACTACTGGATGGTGAATCCCTTTATTTACAGGATCGGGATGTCGCCAGTCGGTGCTTCGATACTTTACTTCAGATTTGCGCGGACCATGGTATTAACCCTAAAATCCGTCTTGTGCCACATATGCAAACGGTACTCTTAATGGTCGAATCTGGAGCTGGTTTTTCAATTTTACCTCGGGTCGTTCCCGAAACCTATGCCAGCCCTAACTTGAAGTGTATTGATGTAAGTGAGAACGAAACTACGGTCGATATAATCGCCGCGTGGAAAAAGGATAGCATCAACCCCTCTATTTCTTTGTTTCTTGAGGAAATCGATGCTATGTTGCCACTGGAAGATCATAAAGTTAATAATATTCCATTAGATACCATCACCAAATAGCCCGACTAAATTATCTACACGTTGCTTTTCAAGTCTCTCAATCTGTGCGATTTTGTTGTCTTTAATGGCAATAACTACTTGCCCATATCGTAAATCTTTCAATACTTCACTCAGGCGTAGCCGCAGAGTTTCGGAGTTTAATTTACTTTCCGGAGGTTTCAGCTTTTTAGGTTTTGACGCTTCTGGCTTGGTTAAACGAATTTTTTCAATTCTATCTATCTGGATAAGCAATCCATCCTGCGCGATCAGTGTAAGCGTTCCATGTTGGATTTTTTGTACTTCAGTGGTAATGATATCCCAAACATACCCTGGAATTTCCAAAATTTATCTCACTCTCCCCTTTATTAAGAGCCTCCGCTAAGTGCTCACCTTGACAAAATAACAATAAGATTATGATTCTCGCCTAACTTGATAATTCCCTTTTTATCAGCAAAGCGTAGTCTAATAGCTCCGATAGCTTAATATGTACATGACTGATATGGATGACTTTAAAACTTAGCTTCATAACGTATTTCCTCCAGTATTAAACTCTTGAACCTTGCGCACATTCGTCATTAGGCGGAAATTTACCGTTTGTGTCAAACCAAACCACATTACCATTCTCAATAACAATTACTATCTTTTCTGGATTTAATTTATTGTTTGATCGGACTATTTCTGCGCCGCTAACTGACTTTATACATGCGTCTGTTGACATATAAAGGTACTTCCTTTCAAAAATAGAATAATTGCAAAAATATTAAGCCCCTTTCGAATGAAAGGGGCTAACAATCACTTTAGCATCCTCTCATCTTCCAGGATTATACTCCTGCTGGATTTAGCACCTTGCGTTCAACGCCGGTTGCTGGGTGTCATAGGGCCAGTCCCTCGACCACTCTGGATAAGAGTCTAATATTTTGTTTAGTTATGATGATAACATTTCAAGGAATCATTGTCAATGACTTTATTCTAAGCCATTGTAGTGATAGGCAAAATATACAATTCGCCAATATAAAT
>Ga0316613_10000019_pt1 | contig 252438 bp, 219 predicted proteins | sample OWC_soil_day10_C_2_FD_207647 | JGI IMG/M metagenome (GOLD analysis project Ga0316613, IMG submission 207647) | Wetland soil microbial communities from Old Woman Creek delta, Ohio, United States - OWC_soil_day10_CT_b | ecosystem: Environmental > Terrestrial > Soil > Wetlands | place: USA: Ohio... | reverse complement strand
AATTTTATGCTCGGGAATCATAGCGAGTATTTTTAGTAATTATTTATTATTCAACACTTTAAATTTACTAAATAATTCGCTATATTCCTATTTTCTTGTCAACTTTTTTACATCGAACTCACGTTAATATATTTCCATTCATCATCAATTTGTTTAAAATTATTATAGCCTTTTCCTGCAAAGGCAGTCTTAGTGTCAAAAATCTCTACCTCCTTACCTAATTTACTTAGGTTATTTGCAACATCTTCTACATAAGGCATTTTTCTACCTATTATGGCGATTTTCCCATTGTTGCCAGTCAAAATACGAACTACAGGTATTCCATTAATCTTAGTGCTTGGATAGATTATATGACTTAAATCTTGTTTTGCACCTTCCAACTGACTACAAACCTCATCAAAATTGCCTTCGGTTACTGTTTTTCCAAACTTCTTCACAGCCAAATCAATGGCACTTGCCGACAAGCTTCCTGCAGCATAAAGCGTACAAATCTTGTTCCAGCGGTCGAGCCTTGCCAGCCCTTCAGGGGTTTTGCTCCACTGCTCGGCAAGTGCGTTTTGTATGACTATGTCGGCAAGGCCCACGCTTGCATCCGTACCCGATTTTATCAGCAGGTAGAGGCCATACACCCCTTTGGAGGCCTTGTATGCGTCGTAGCAAGCGGATATCTCACCCACCGCTACTGCCATCAATGCCACGTCCGCCATCAGCCTGGCGGTCTGGATGGTTTCTTTGCGGGCCTGCTTGCTGAAAATGCTGTAAGCTTCCAGTGCCGTAAGGTGGTAGGCCTGGTGGGCCTTGTAGCTGCCCGCTGCATCGTGGAAATAGATCCAAACGTTGTCCGTGAAGCTGAACCGTTCCTCCACGTCCCAGCCCATTTCCGAGATCCAGCCCGACTGGAGCTTCACCCCGTTTTCTTCCGGCGCGGCATCCACCCCCTTCAATGCCCCCGGCCACATGCTGCTTTCCGAGAAGACGATGGTCTTTCGTGGCGTGTGGCTGTTCTCCCATTTGCGTTGCCACAAGATCAGTTGCGCAAGGATGTCGTTATGGGCGGCCAACTGTGTTTTTTCCAGCACACTACCGATGAGACCTCCATCCCTGATGCTTCTGTATATTTCTTCCGCTTGGACCCCCGGAGTGGAGACGGTCAATTTTTGCAGCAAGGTCTCGTCGCTGCCTGTTATTGCCTGCTTGGAAGCTATCTCGGCAATGAGTTCCTTTCGTTTGGGCGTGGACACGCCGGCAAGGCATTCGGCATCCATGCCTTGGAAATTCTTTTCTTTCAGCCAGTTTAAGGTGAGTGTGTCCTGATTGGCCGGCAATTCGGTGCAATTTGGTTTTATACCGCCCTTCACCTTTTCGGCTTCCGCTTTGCAGGCCTCGGAGGCATCCTCCTTGATGTCGGGTGTCCATCCTGTGCCGTCGTCGGTTTGTACCTTGTCCTGGATGGCGGCAAAATCCACGGCCTTCGTGTATCCCTTGACCTCCACCCACTTGTAGACGGCAAAGCAGTCGTTTTTGTAATTGGGGTTCCAGACGGCTACTTTCCCGGTGACGGGTTCCGTGGCGAAGTCCTTGAACCTGTCCCCCTTGGGGTTCAGGTAGCATTTCTGGGAAGAATCCCAACTGTAGAGGGTTTTATCCTTGATCTTGAAATGGGTCACGAAATAGGAACCTTCGGTATAGAACACGCCCCCGTAATCGGCTGGCCGTCCCTTGATGACATCTCCCTGCGGCGAGAAGCCGAGGTACTCACCCGGCGATAAAGTGATCTCGCCCTCCCCGTCCCCTTCGAACGGGTTGGTGAACCACGCTGGCGAGACGATCTCGTCCCACTGCCACTTGGCCAGGGAGTTGTTTCCTGCCTTGTAGTCCATGAGGTTGTCTGTGGATTCTTGGGCGAGCACCCCGCCGTATGCCTTGTCGAAGGTGTGGCGCAGGCGCCAGCGCCCGTGCCCGAGCTCGTGCGCGATGACCTGTGCGATGTCGTATCCGCCGAGGCTGCCCTTGAAGATGTATCCCGCCTGCTTGCCGCGCGGCATGAAGCCGGCCGCGTCCCTGTCCCTGCCGCGCCCGCTGTCGTCCATCACGAAGAGGTAGGCGGTGCCGGGGGCGAAGCCCCTTTCCTGCCTGTATGCGTCGTTTAGCCGGCGCATGGCGGGCGTGTAGGCGGATAGCAGGCCGCTTCCCTTGGCGAAGAAGGCGGTGGTGTCGGCGTAGGTGAAGTTGGCGGCCTCCTCCACGCTCCAGTCCACGCCCACCGGGTGGTAAACTTCGTCCAGGTATCTTTCCACGGCGTCCTTGTCCACTCCGGCGCCGTTGACGGGGACAAGGACGAGCTTCTGTGCCTGTGTGTCGTAGGTCACCGCCTCGAGCTTGCCCAGTGTCTGGAACCGGGAGGAGCTTCCCTGCACGGGATAGAGCGCGTACACCTCCTGCACGTCCCTGGCCTGCCCTGCGGCCACGGTCAGCTCGTAGCGGTTGCCGGGTAGCTGCTTGCTGGCGAGCTTGAATCCTTGCGGGGTGGAGAAGACGATGCTGTCGGGGGATATCTTCGAACCCTTGCCCAAGTTTAGTACGGCGGTGACCACGTCCCGGCCGCCTGTGGGCAGGAACTTCCACGGCACGCGGTAGTCGCCGGCGAGTATCCGGTAGTTGTCGGCCAGCAGTGCGATGGCCTTGTAGGCTGCGGGCCAGTTGTCGAGGGCGTATTCGCCGCTTCCCCGCTCGAAGGTGACGGTGGCGTCGCCCGTGATGGCGTTGGGGTTGAAGGCGTCGTCGGGAATGGGGGTGACGGTGGTGGCGGCGAGCACGGGCTTGCCGTCGGCGCCAACCTTCACCGACCCGTCGGGGTTCTTCTCGGTGTCCACCTGCACCAGCTTGCCGTCCTTGTCCCTGAGGGTGAGGGGGAACACGCTCCCCGTGCCGCCGTTTTTCAGGGTGACGGTGGCGAGCTCCTGCCTGCCGGTTGAATAGACGGTCACCGCGCCCGTTCCGGGGTCGTACTGGAAGACGGCGTTGTCGGGGATGGCGGCGTCGAGGGTGTAGTCGGGGACGATGACCCCGGAGCGGGTATTGGCCACGCCTGCAACTACATCTGTACTGCCATACTGCCCGAAAAGAGGCAATATGCTAAATGCCAGAAATATATAGGTAAGCAAGGCTCTCATATAGCAGATCAGGTGTCAAAAACTATCTTTTGCTGGTGGAATTTCCCATTTGTCGGGATTATTTTTTATCCAGTTGTAGATGCGGGTTGCTCTTTCGACTTTTTCTTTATATAGTTCATGGTTTTCGGATTCTTCATTTCCTATAAAATTTATATTCCAGAGTTCTGTCTTCAATTCAGAAGGAACATTTATCAAATAGTAGTTGTAATCTATTGTGGACTCCAGTGCCACTATCGCTGAAGGTCTGTAAGGCTGGTTTGAGAACATTCTAGCACTTTTATTCCAGACAAAATTTTTGTCTAACCATTTAAGATATGCCTCCTTTGTTCCTAAATATGTATAAGGAATATATTCACTTTTATAAACTTCTTCAATATATTGCGGTACACCTAATTTTGCTAATGCATACGTGCAGGCTTCTTTAATTTTAGGATACTTCTCATCCTCCGTGTATTCTTCTATCATTTTTTCTAGAAGAGGAACAAAACGTCGGTCGTTTAAACTCCCTATCATTAAAATACAGTCTTTGGAAACAGGCCTATTGATATTATTCCTCATATTTCTATTTACAGCATCTTGTATGAGACTGTCAAGTATTGTTTTTTCAATATCTTCACCTTGGCGATTGATCTCCAACATGATTTTTTTAGCATCTTTTTTATAATCATTCATATAAAATAGTCTTAATGATTCTGCTGTCCTTTTCTTCATAATTGCAATATCTTCAGGTGTCCATCTCTTTTCTAAAATATCTAATAACCGTTGCTTGGTTTTGTCGGAATAATATTTGGATTGCCCAATACTTGTGATAGTATAGGAATCATAACATCGCTTGTCATACCATATTTCGATAATCCTTTTCTTAATATTTTCCTTAGAATAATCATAGTAATCATCTAATAGTACGGAAGCTAAGGAATAAAGCCCAAGATATTGTTTTTGGTCAAATAAACCACAGATTCGGGTGATTACTTTATTCTGGTATTCTTCAGATAAAACCTTATAGTTGTCCCTATATTGATAAGCAATTGTGATCATTGCGTTATTTACAAGCTTATTTACACCATAGACCTGCTCCATACTGTCTATCATGTGGGCAACAGCCTGATAGTTTTGAAGATCTTGTGCCTTTATTGCTAAGCTGCAAAAAACAAGACTTATGAATAATATAATCTTTTTCATTTCTTTAAATCATCTGAAACCCATTTCGACGGGTGATCAAGAATCAAAAACTATCTTTTGCCGGCGGTATTTCCCACTTGTCAGGATTGTTTTTTATCCAATTATAAACCTCTGTCGCTTTTTGGATATTTTCTTTGTTCTTTTCATCTTTCTCCGGATTGTAGTTCTTATAACTTTGGGGATAAATAAAATTATTTAAAGAGTTCCAAAATTTCATTTCTATCTCAGGGGGAATATTTTTTAAATATCCAGCCAGATATACAGCATGATATAACGCAACTAATGCAGATGGTATTTGAGGTTGATACGGATAGATGCTTGTTATTTGATTCCAAACAAAGTCTTTATCAAACTGTTTCAAAAAAGCTTCCTTTGTCCCTAAATACTTGTAATTGATATAAGGGTAGACATAGTACACTTGATCGAGATATTTTTGAACTCCTAATTTTGCCAAAGCATACGTGCAGGCTTCTTTAATTTTAATAGAATCTTTATCCTCCTTGTATTCTTCTATCATCTTTTCTAAAAGCGGAACGAACCGTCGGTCGTTTAAACTCCCTATCATTAAAATACAGTTTTTGGAAACAGGTGTATTTATGTTTATTTTAATTTTTTTATCTATACTATCTTGCAAAAGGCTGTCAAGTATTGTTTTTTCAATATCTTCACCCATTCGATTTGTGGCTTTCATTATTTTTATAGATTTACTCCTATAATAATTAGTAAAATCTTTTTTCAAAGAATGTTCATTTATAATTTTCCAAGCATTAATATCTTCTTGAGTCCATCTTTTTTCTAAAATATCATATAATCTTTTTTTTGAATTTTCGGAATAGTCCTTTGAAAAGCCTAAACAATCAACATAATTTGAAAAATAACATATTCTATTGTACCAAATTTCTACAATTCTTTTATTTATTTTATTGGGATTATCCCATTTGTAAAGTTTCATTAATAAATCACCTGCAAAATCATATAACCCAATATATACTTTTTGGGCGTACATATTTTCAATTTTATCAATGATTTTATTTTGTTCGGTCTCCGATAAAAATGGGAAACAATTCCCTTCATTATAAGAAATTCCACTATTATTTGTAAAATCTGATATTGTATATATCCTTCTTAGACTATCAATGCGATTAATCAAATATTCATAACACTTATCTGTTTTAACTGGCAGGTTGATATTTCGTTGTGCTTGAATAGATATAATAATAGATGCAGAAATTGCGAACATAATTCTCTTTTTCATATAGTCGGTATTTAAATAATAATTTTTTCCATTTAATTTTTCACAAACAGAAAGGACACCATTTTACTTTTTCTTTTTTATCATGTTTTCTCTTAAAATATCCCACTGCCATTTCCAAAACATATTTATAATTGGAGCATAGTCCATGAAATTTCGAGTAGTTCCTTGTGTAATATCCGGTTTTGGATGGATAATAGGATTTCCATATTTATCATTTTCGGCAAACGGGTGAGCTAATCCCAAAAGATGCCCTACTTCGTGTACATAGGTAGTAAAATTTTCGGAGCCATTGTGAAACAGCATAGTCTCGTTACCCAAATTTGTTGTATTGGTGAAAGAAATTCCACTTGTCCTGAAATTACCATCCAGTTCTTTATTTCTGTTGGCAATGGCAATGATTGTTTTTCCAGTCCAAGTTTTAAACCTTCCGTCCTTTTCCATGATTGCAGAAATTACGGCATATTCGGGATTACCTCCGTATGTCTGCACTTTAATTTCTCCATTCTCATTAAGTATTTGCGATATTCCTCCAAATCTCTTATTGATTTCTTCTATCTCCTTGTCCGAAATGCTCAATTCTTCCTTGTTGCCAGCAGAAAATTCGGCAAACAACTGATTGTACCCATTGTTATTCAAGAAACCAATAGCCTCATTGAGCAAAACTTCAGGTGACTTTGGATTATCCAGAGGCTTTTTGTCTCCAAAATACACCTTTACCAAATTTACCGTTTCACTTTTATCATTGTTTGCACAGTAAATGCCCATTTGGCCTACAACCCTTCCCGTTATATCGGAAACAGTGATTTGCTTTGGAACACCATAACCGAATGACATGTTGCAACTTATGCTCAGGGAAATCTTATTGATCCCCTCTTTTAAATTCGAAAGGCTTCCGGTTGCGACTTGTATGGCATTGTCACTTGCGGCAAAGGTGTATGCCGGAACATCTTTCTTCAGGGCTTTCAGATAATCTTTGGTGACAAGTACGCTTGCAAGGATAGTGCAAGCCTGATTCGGTTTCACGCTCATGTAAGGTATGGCGTAGGATATTTTATCACCATTTGCCTTTTTAAATTCTAAGTTTTCATATTCGTTCCTCAACTCGGTTTTCTCAAAATTGTCAAATCCATATTCTCCATTGTAGTTGTCTCCTCGAGTGAAATAAATAGGTTCGGGGTCTAAAATAAGGATATTGAGCTTGTAATAATTCGCAATGCCTTGTACCTCGATATATCCGCCATCTTTCACTTTTCCATCCGCTCCAGTAGTCGCTTTCTGAAATGGAACTCTACGGGTTTGTATGGATAACAGGTAATTTCCTGAATTAGAAAATGTATATTCCACATCATTAGCTCCTTCCTTTTCACCATATTTCGTTGAATTCACGTCCCACAAATAAGGTAACGTTTGGAATGTGCTATTCTGTTCACCGTTTTCTTTCACGTAGGCTGTTTTATCGGCAGAAAGGGATAGCAAGTTCAAGTCTTTTATGTGTTTTATCGCAATCGGCTGATTTGCCATTCGAGTTCCATCATAGGCCGTGCTGTCGGTTTCTCTGACTTCCACATATTTTCTGTAAGCATGGAACTTGTATTTTCCCGGAGGAAGAATAATGGTCTCGTTGTTTCCGTAGTAGCGGGTCACTTTCTCTGCTTTTTTCCCATCTAAAGTGATGTCTGATTCTTTGATCGCGAGATACAAGGAGGTGTCATTCTCCCCGATCTTAGTTTGGCTTTCCTGGGTATTGCTATCGCTGTTACTTTCGTCGGAATTGGCTAATCCAGCCTTGCTGGCGATGGATATTCCGTTTCCATCTTCCTCCTTCCCCACCTCATACACCTTCCCGTCCTTGTCCCTGACACTCACCGGGAACACCGCCTCCCTATTTTCGTTCTTTGGCACGTCGAACCGTCCTGCTTCCTGCCCGTCCGTGGTGTATATCACCACCTGCCCGGTTTCCGGGTCGTATCCTCCCGCTGGGTTTTCGGGAACGACAAAGTCAATGTTCAAACCTGAGAACTTCACGCCGCCGCTCCCGCCGCCTTCGGTGACCTCGTCCGCATCCGCCACCTGGCTTTCAGTCTTGTCGTGCTTGGCCTTCATGGAGCCTCCGATCATCCTCCTGTCCGTGTTGACGGTGATGTTGTCGAACTCGAGGGCGAGCTTGGTGTCGAACAGCCAGCCGAGTGGCATCCATCCCTCCCCGCTGAAATGCCCGTCCGCCCCGGACACCTTGGTGAGGGTGACGGGGAAGTCGTTCGCCATGACCACGTCGCCGGGGGAGAGGCTGGGGATGGGGTTCTGGTTGGACAGGTCGAACTTGCCCTGCACGCCGCACCGGGCACCGTCACCTCGCCTGTCCCGCCGAACACCGGCTCGCCGGCCGTGCATACGGCTCCCACGCGGTACTCGTAGGCGGCGCCGCGCTGCAGCCCGTAGGCGGTGTGCCGCGTGCCTGCGGCGGTCGCCGACTGCCAGTCGGGGGTGACGCCGTTCTTGAGGCGCAGCTGCACCACGTACTGGCTTCCGCCCTCTCCCGGGGCCCACGAAAGGGTGAGGTCGCGGTCCTTGAGGGTGGCCTCCAGCCCGATGGGTGGCTGGCAGGCGGCGGTGGTGCGGAAGGAATGGACCTCGCTGTACCCGGCGTTCTCGAACAGGTTCAGCTCGTCCACCCCGTCCTTAGCCACGGCGCGCACCCGCCAGGCGTAGGTCTTGTCTGCCTCCAGCGGTGGCAGCATGGCGGTGTAGGCGAGGTAGGTGTACACGGACCTGTCGGAATAGATGACCGGGGAATAGGCGAAGGCGGCCTGCGGCGATATTCCCGTGGAGGGGATTTCGCGGAGCTCGAACTCGTATTCCACCTGCGAGATGTTCTTGTGCTGCGGCATCCATTGGAACTTGAGGTTCAGCGGGTTGCGGAAGGCCACCCGCTCGCCGTTGGAGGGGAGGACTATTTTCTATATTTTCAAAGAACGCTTTTTGCTATCTGCAAGATCATCCGCATCTCATGCCGGGGACTATGCCCATGATTGCCTACCGACCATGCCCGTCCTATGCCGGGTACCATGCCCATCCTATGCGGGGGAGGATGGGCATCCTATATCGGGGACTATGCCCGTCATCCCCTACGCAAGACGGGCATCTTCCCCAAGGGGTGCATTTGAACCCATCGCCAAATCTGGAACATGAGGTGCGGCAGTTGTTTGTGTTGTCCATTTTAAGCCTGTTTTAAGGCACTAAAAATAGAAAATGGTGGGCATTACCCCACCATTTTCTTAGTTAAATTTAAATTGTATTTGATTATCAGTTTGTTATAATGCTATCGCCAAATCCGGAACATTACCTAAATCTACTTTTTCAAATTCTGCATCTATTGTCAAAACATCGGGGTTATTTTCATCAAAAGCTTTCAATTTCAATAGTTCTCCATCATTTTCAAGTATGGCAGAATAAATTCGATTGACTTCTATTATTTCTCCCTGCTCATTTGCAACCTGTATTGGCAAACTAAATGTTATTTCATTTTCACTAATCTTCTCAATGAGCCAAATTTATTTGATTTTTAATAACGCCCCAATTTTAATGGGACACTAGTGAGAAAATATATCAAACTTATTGCCTCCGAAATTATCAGTAGTTAAGTATTCACAATTACTACGAAATAAACCGCTTAATATTTCCATTGACTCCAATTTATATTGTTCAAATCAATATTATCTAAGTTCAATGAATAACCATCCTTTAGAGATATGATTTTTATATTCCTATCTCTTAAGTATTTGATTCCCATAACAAATCCTGTTCAATCTTTTCAAATTCTTCATCTATCACAATTTCACTAGGAACATTTTCATTAAATGCTTTCAATTTTAATATTCTTCCTTCATTCTCAAAAAATGCACTATAAATTCTATTTACTTCGTCAAAGTTTCCACTATTGTTTACAACTTGAATTGGTAAAAGAAACTCAATTTTCCCATCTTTTGACATTTTATATTCTCCTTTTCTAGCTTCATTAAGAAGAACTTTATAATTTTTAATTGTTCTACTATCATCAAACTCTTGAATTGGATATTTTATTGATTTTCTAACCTTTTCAATAGAAGAAAACATATAAAATGTTTGCGAGTCAAAGTATAGATAATTGTACCAATAAGTATTCCATGCAACACCCCCAACACCATCTGAAATATTAGCTATTCTTTTACTCTTATATAATTTACTTAATACTTCCATTCTGACCAATTAATATTATCAAGATTTATTTTATCTAAATTTATTGAAGTTCCATCTTTAAGATATACTTGCTTAATCCCTTTTTCTCTTATATATTTTATTTCCATGCCAAAACCTGTAGGTTTTCTTGTATTTTTTTCAACATCATAATAACTTAACAAAGATTCTTTTCTTGCGTCACTTATCAATGTAACTTTTACTTTTGTAGGATTATTCACTGCTAAATCAAGTAATTCTTTATTATAAGTATCAAAAAAAGTTGCTGGATTATACATTCCGTCAGGTATATTCAGGACATGCACACTTCCATTTCTTAATTCAAAACTTTTATCGGCAAATGAATAGTTTTTTAGAATAGTCATTTGGTCTATTACATCGTCTGTCCCTATTTCTCCACTTATACCTGGTGAACTGTTGGGTTTGTATTTTCCTAAAACCAAATTGGCTTTGTCATCTGCAAAAGTTATCGCTGTCCCTTTTATATTTATCGTTCTAACACTATTAGGTAACCCATGTATAGTTTTGAGGTTTTCAACAAGTGCATTATAATTAGCGCCGACAATATTGTCTTGGTCAAGCATAAAGCCCATAAACTTATTGTTTTCGGCATCTATAAATAAAACTCGACCATTAGTGGGATCGTGTTTAATATAGTATTTCGCATCTGAGCTTACATAATGTATTACATTCTCTCCCTCATCCGTCCAAAATGTAGCAGCCCTATATGTTTGTCCATTAGTGCCTTTTAATTGTCGGAACAATCCTGTGGGGCTTTCTAAAGGCAATAAGTTTTTAATGCCTTTGGTTGCTTTTCCTGCATATTGAGCTAAATTCGTAGCCTTAGCTGCTTCTCCTCCTTTCAGCCACCTGCCCCACTTGGCCAAGGTTGCAGGCTTGATAAGGGCTTCCGGTAGGACCACCGAGGTGGCAAGGTTCAGGAACTGCGACTTGTAGCTCGATCCCCAGTCCTTCAGATACCACTTGGCGACGATTGCCGGGACAATGATCTCCCTGCCGTCCGCAAACCAAAATCAACTATTCCAAAAAATCATACGGTATTTCATATTTATCTAATGGCTGTATCGGCAATAATTCTTTTGGTATGAGACGGCTGTTTACCCCTACCTCAATACCTTTGCGCCAAGCCAGTTTTGCGTAACCCAATGCTGGTAACGATATGTACTGGTTCAATATCGGATTATCGTTTCGTTTCTTGTGTATTTTGGGGCTTACCAATTTTTCCAACACTTCTTCCATTTTGGCTTTATCGCTTGCATGCATGGCTTTATAGAAATCGTAATCGTCTTTTAAACCGTCTTCTTTCTTAGGTAAATTTTTTAATGTTTTGGTCTCGATTATGTTCAAGTTTCTTTCTACTCCTGCGTTATCACTTGCCATAAAGAATTGAACCGTATTGCACCAAACATCACTCTTGCCAAGTATAACATTTTCATTCATACCCATCATCTTGCCCCAAGGTTGATATCGTAATCTAGCATAGCGTTGTATTAGTTCCTCATTATCTGACAAAATAGGATAACAGATTGAAGGCAGTCCATATGTAAACAAATCCACATTATATTTTGATATTCGAAGTTCATCAATCAATGAGGCTGTATAAAAGTTTTGCTTTGAATTTTGAATTTTTTTATCCTTAATAGCTTTTACAGCTAAAGCATATTCTAGAAAACCAAAATTTAAAGAATAAGTTTTGACATCATTGTATTGAATCATTCTTTCTTTCCAGATAGAAGATTGAATTTTATCGTTTTCAATAATTTCCTCAATGGTCATCATAATTAAAAGCCACTTCCTAATTTTAAGAAATTAATTTGGCCTGTTGTTTTGTCAACAGCCACAACATATTTTTGAATAAATCCAGCAGGTGCATTGATGATAGCATTAGCGGTTTGTTGTTTTAATCCTCCTAAACCATTTAGCTTATTTCTTGCAACACATTTTAACCAATCCTCTGTCATCTGCACTGGTAATCGTATACTTACATTTGCTGCATTCAAAGAGGCAGTTCCACCTCTTAGTTTTTTATTTTGTAAATGTCATTCTGTCTTTATCTTCAATACCTGTAGCTACATCTACATAATGAATATATTCGCCGTCATAGAGTATGGCTGTTTCTTCATTTTCTTTGGCTATTCCTACAATACCAAGCGGATATTTCCATTTTAAATTTCCTTGCACATCGTAGCAGTGGACATTTTCTCCAACTCTTCCAATATCTTCAATATCTCCTTCTTTTGCTATGAATAATATAACCAAAAACTTGTTATAACAAAACTCATTATACTGCCTGATTCTTTCAGGTGAAACAATAATTTTGCCATTAAATTTCAATGTTTTATAGTCAATAAGATTTATCATAATCCACCTCCTGGTTTAAACCAATCATATTTTTTATTTGGTAACTTATCCCAATCCACAATTTCAAACTGTTTACCACCACCGTGCCCCCAATAATAGCCATCAGTCCAAATTTCTCCGGCAGTTCCATCTCTCATTAATGTTCCTTTTGGTATTTTCACCAATGCCCAGCTGTCTGGTTCTTGGGGTAAAGCTAATAAGTCCTTTATCTTTTTGGGATCATTGCCTATGGCTTTGTAGTCTTCAATGCTTATCATCCACCTACCAGATGCACTATTGGGCAATGACGTATTATCTATATAAAATCTCACAAAATATCCATCTTGGGTCAGTTCATATTGATTCACGAGTGTATTTAGATCATAAGAAGGTTGATATCCGCCATAATTTCCTTTATAATTAAAATAGGACAAGCCTCTTTCATTATTGACACTTTTTGCTTCTCTAATAGTTGTCTTTACCGCATTAATATCTGTCCTATCAAGAGACTGTAGTATTTTTTTTACATCGGCGCTGGTTAAATCATCCCATTTAGCAAGTAAAGTTGCGACATCTTGTGTTCCAACCGCTTCCCCACCTTTCAGCCACCTGCTCCACTTGGCCCAAGTGGCAGGCTTGATAAGGGCTTCCGGCAACACAACCGATGTAGCAAGAGACAAAAATTGCATTTTGTAACTTGACCCAAATTCTGTCAAATACCATTTGGCAATAATTGCCGGAACAGTTATTTCCGTTCCATTTTCAAAGGTAATAATTATTGGCTGTAAGGCCTTTTTTTGAATGTGCAAATTGCAATCAAGGGGAGATGAAAGCCCTGCTATGATTTCGTTGCCAAACGAATAGGCCCCTTCCGTCAGGTCCCCGCAACCGCCAACCGTGATTTTCTCCGAATTGATAGAACCCAGCGAGTTTTCCAATCCGAATTTCGCCAGCGAGGTTTGGTCTGTCGGCTCAATTTCTTTTGTCCCGGCCAGGAAATAGTCCGTCTCCGAGAGGTCTCCCTCCGCCCAGTCGGGTGAAGACTTGGCATAGAGCGTTTCGATGATTTTTCCGGCATTCGGGGACGTGACGCCTATCTTGGAAAGCACTTTCTCCAGCAGGCTGGGGGAGGCGTTCGCCTTGTTGTAGAGCCATCCGGCATCAACGGCTTTCAGGATGTTCAGCACGGCATGGGACTCGTCCGTGTCGAAGTTGCTGCCTGCAAGCGCGGAATTCTTTTCGTGGTTGCCTATCGAACAGTTTCCAATCAGTTCCAATGCTTTGTAAAGTTCTTCATTGGAATATTCCGAAACGGCAAACTCGGGTATGGTCTCGTAGATCACATCCAATTTGTTGCAGTCGTCTCGGGCAGCGGCGATGGCATCCGCATATAACTTCTTGATATATTCTTTCTTCGCCTCGGTGATATCCATGCCCAGGTAGTGGAGCAGGGCTGCGAAGTTTTCGTAGGAGTAGCACCATATCCTGATCGCCTCTTCCTTTGAAGCCTGGTAGGGGATGCTGAAGTAGAACCCGTTGTGGTACCTGTTGTCGAGGCTGAAACTGATCCTCAGGTAAGGGTATTGCCCCAGTGAATCCTTCTCCAGGCTGATGTCGCCGTCACCGCCCAGGTCCACCATGACCGTGAAGTCCTGCCCGTCCACCTTGTTGGGGTAGTCGGCGATCTGGTAGCGGTCCTTGAAGTCGTTCTTCAGGTAGGCCACGTTTTGCTTCCCGAGGTTGGACTTTATCCAGTCCAAGAAACCCCTGGCGTTTTTCAGGACATGGCTCTCGCCCTCCCCGTCCCCCTCGAAGGGGCTGGTGAACCATGCGGGCGAGACGATCTGGTCCCACTGCCACTTGGCCAGGGAGTTGTTTCCGGCCTTGTAGTCCATCAGGTTGTCTGTGGATCCTTGCCCGAGCACCCCGCCGTATGCCTTGTCGAAGGTGTGGCGCAGGCGCCAGCGCCCGTGCCCGAGCTCGTGTGCGATGACCTGTGCGATGTCGTATCCGCCGAGGCTGCCCTTGAAGATGTATCCCGCCTGCTTGCCGCGCGGCATGAAGCCCGCCGCGTCCCTGTCCCTTCCGCGCCCGCTGTCGTCCATCACGAAGAGGTATGCGGTGCCGGGGGCGAAGCCCCTTTCCTGCCTGTAGGCGTCGTTTAGCCTGCGCATGGCGGGCGTGTATGCGGAGAGCAGTTCGCTGCCCTTGGCGAAGAAGGCGGTGGTGTCGGCGTACTGGAAGTTGTCGGCCTGCTCCACGCTCCAGTCCACGCCCACCGGGTGGTAAACTTCGTTCAGGTATCTTTCCACGGCGTCCTTGTCCACGCCCGCCCCGTTGACGGGGACAAGCACGAGCTTCTGGGCCTGCGTGCCGTAGGTCACCACCTCGAGCTTGCCCAGTGTCTGGAACCGGGAGGAGCTTCCCTGCACGGGATATAGCGCGTACAGCTCCTGCACGTCCTTGTCCTGCCCGGCGGCCACGGTCAGCTCGTAGCGGTTGCCGGGTAGCTGCTTGCTGGCGAGCTTGAATCCTTGCGGGGTGGAGAAGACGATGCTGTCGGGGGATATCTTCGAACCCTTGCCCAAGTTTAGCACGGCGGTGACCACGTCCCGGCCGCCCGTGGGCAGGAACTTCCACGGCACGCGGTAGTCGCCGGCGAGTATCCGGTAGTTGTCGGGCAGCAGTGCGATGGCCTTGTAGGCTGCGGGCCAGTTGTCGAGGGCGTATTCGCCGCTTCCCCGCTCGAAGGTGACGGTGGCGTCGCCCGTGATGGCGTTGGGGTTGAAGGCGCCGTCGGGAATGGGGGTGACGGTGGTGGCGGCGAGCACGGGCTTGCCGTCGGCGCCGGTCTTGGTGGTTCCGTCCGCATTCTTCCGGGTGTCCACCTGTACCAGCTTTCCGTCCTTATCCCTGAGTGTGACTGGGAACGCCTCCTTGCCGCCGTTCTTCAGGGTGACGGTGGCGATCTCCTGCCCGCCGGTTGAATAGACGGTCATCGCACCCGTTTCGGGGTCATATTGGAAGACGGCGTTGTCGGGGATGGGTGCGTCGAGGGTGTAGTCGGGGACGATGACCCCGGAGCGGGTGTTGGCCACGCCTGCAACTACATCTGTACTGCCATACTGTCCAAAAAGAGGCAATATGGTAAATGCAAGAAATATGTAGGAAAACAAGACTCTCATATAAGGAGATCAGGTGTCAAAAACTATCTTTTGCTGGTGGAATTTCCCATTTGTCGGGATTATTTTGTTTGGTTGCCGTCTCCTGATTGCACATCCGGCGCATAATCATACGGGATGTTTTTCATCCAGTACTGCTCTTCAGCTTCCAGCTTTTTGATTAATCTTTCAGCAACTTCTATTATTTTCGATTTGTTTTTTCGATTGATTTCTACATCATGGGAAAAATAACTAATATTCAAATTATGAATATAAAATATTTGTTTAATTTCTTCAAAAGTAAATTCATCAAGAGGGATATAAGAAGTACCGTCTTGACTCGCCAGTCCTGCTACCTTTTTTTTAATTGATAGTATTTCTGTTAATTTTTTAAGAGAGTACGCATTCCCTAAATCTGCAATATTTCGAATAAAACAATGGTTCAACATCTTGTCATCTTTTCTTTTTACTGCATTATTAATAAGACTATTAAGTATTTGTTGAGCTTCAGGATCATTTATTGTTAATAAGTAGTAAAAAAGGGAGTTAAATTTACATGTACCTTCTAATGTCGGTTTGTTATTTTTATACCACCAATCTTTTATCTTGAAATAACTTTCAGGGTACGCAATTTTTGAATGTAAATACAATACATCCTTCGGTGGTAAGATAAAAGGATTTGCTTTCATTAATCTATCTCTACTTTTCTCCTCGTAACTCTTAATACTTTCTATAAAATACTTATTTAATAATAATGTATCTGAATGAATTGAATCATAGTTTAATTTTAATTCATTGATTATATAAGCCTTTACCCATGAATTTTTAGCATCCGAATCATATTCAAATTTTTCTAATAGGTTTATTTTATCTAAAAAAGCATTATAATTAATCCAGACACTTGGATTGAGCCATTTCATTAAATTATCCTCCATCTCTTTATCATAATAAAAAGATTTATAATCAAAAGGAGGAGTCCTTGGGCTACGATTATAATAATAATCGTAAACTTCAAAAGGCAAATCCTTTTTAAAATGCTTTCTTAGGGAATCTATCGTCACGATTGACTGTTGAGCATTGACGCTATTCACTATTATTAATAGTAGGATACTTAATATTGTTTTCATCTTATCTTTGTGTGTTAATCAGTTGTATTTTAAACCATCGTTTTCTCCTTAGGTTATAATCCATAAAATTATCACCGTTATTTTCAGTTGCGCCTCTTTGTCCTGTACTTGCTGGATTATTAGAATTTATTATAGGAATATTGTTCAAAGCTTCAAATGTATGTGGTAGATTTAACCAATGTCCAAGTTCATGGGCTATAAATTCCTCATCTGTTTCTCCTATCATTGAATTATTTTTCACGCTATAGCCATACATACTCCCTGTATAATGAGCCCCACCTAACTTGTTTCCATCAGGCTTTGTTATATCAAGGTCAGTTATGCAATAATAGTCATCTGAATTTTTATTTCCTATTTTGTCGAAGATACTATCTTGTAGTATTCGCATTATAACGTTAGACGAAGCTCTATTTCCTGTAAAGTATGATCTATTTAAATTGATGGTAGCATGAATAGAATCGATAGAACATTTTACAAATAATTGATTTAAAGATTGTTCTCTTAAATAGGTTTGAAGATTATTAGGAATAATATTTGGAAAATTTGATTCATTTTTGAATTTTATATAAATCAAAGTAATTTTCTTCGGAGACATGTCTGCCGAATAATATTCCAGTTTTCCAATTATTTTTCTTGTAGATTGTATTATTATGTCAATAAAAGTTGGAGTTAATCTTTGTCCGTTAACAGACTGTAACGATTTAATTATTAATCCATTTGTTTTTAATATATTTAGCTCATTCCCATTTAATACAATAGAGTCACTTTGGTTATTGAAGGCAATTAACCCGTTCCTTCTTGCTTTTATGACAACTCTGAATGTTGTATCGTTGTTTATTTTATTGTCAAAGTCCTTTAAATTGACCTTAATATTAGCTTCTGTCCTAACATTAATACCTACAACAGGAATATAGTATGTGCTATTTTTGATCTGTATTGTATCATAATATAATGGATTTTTCAAAGTCGCCTGCTCATCAAATCCCTTATCAAAGAAATAAGATCCTGTATAATTGTTTCCAAGGTCAAATTTCACGACAGGGGCATCGTAGGTCTCGATTTTCAATTCCGCCACTTTTTTATTATCCTTCGTTACGGTTACTTTGCTTCCATCTTTCAGATTTTCGGCATGCTCAGACAATTTCAGGTAGCTTGTAGAATCTTTTTGTGACAACGCGAGGTTGATCTTCTTTTTGCCGTCAAACGTATATGTGTAAACGTCAGCTTTGACTGAATCTTTTGTGATGACCTGTATATCTGGAATTTTTGCACTAGCCAGCATGGTGTACTTGCCCCCATCGCCATATACGGTATTGTTCACCTTGAAGGAAACCTTGCTGTCCTTCGGCCCAAGGGAGGTCACCACCTCACTTATTTCCACAGCCTGTTTCTCTGGCTTTCCGGTCGATGATTCTACGGATTCTTCCCCTTCCTTCTTCCCCACCTCATACACCTTCCCGTCCTTGTCCTTGACACTCACGGGGAACACCGCCTCCCCATTTTCGTTCTTAGGCACATCAAACCGCCCTGCTTCCTGCCCGTCGGTGGTGTATATCACCACCTGCCCGGTTTCGGGGTCGTATCCTCCCGCCGGGTTTTCGGGGACAACAAAGTCAATGTTCAAACCTGAGAACTTCACGCCACCACTCCTGACAAGGCCATCCGACCCGAGGAATTGCATTTGAATCCATCGCCAAATCTGGAACATTACCAAATTTTAGTAATCTCCCATTAAATCAGCCCTTAATTGGGTAAGAATTTCTCCCAAAAGATTTTTGCCTTGCCAAGTTTCCCGCTTTTTTGCCTTGGGGTCATCTTCTACTAAGCCTATTCCCCAAATCGTATCGTTCGGGGCAGCTTCTACCAAGGTGGTACCTTTGGTAGCAAATAAGGCTTCTTTCAATGACTCGTTTTGGATAAACTTGGCTTTGTTACCTTCATAGACAATTCTAATTTTATTAAAATCCCATACTATTTCATCGAAGTACTTTACTTCTCTACCTAATTGTTTTATTTCCTTTACATCACCGGTTTGTAGTATCTTGTTTGCAGTATATCTATCTAAAAACAGCATTGCCTTACTATACATCATGTATTGCTCTGCCGATGTAAACTCATGTACTGCATTATCTATCTCATTCTTAGGCTCCCTAACATTTATAAAATTTGTCTTAAAGATACATCTATGCCATTGAGAAAAAGGGGATTTAGTTGCCCAGAAAAAAGTATAGTTCTCAATTGAAGGAATGAAATTCCTGTATCTAAAAAAAGATTGTTCTCTTTCTTCTTCACTTACTGTTTCATAAGTATATTTTGCCTCAAAAAATTTTGCTTGCCTAATACTCATATCGTATTCATCTTCAGAAAGTATATTGCTTTTTAATTTAGCCTTTTCTCTTTCCTCTCTAAATCTTTGCGGAGTCCATTCTTCGTTATTCATCATGGGATTTCAGTAAAAGTTATTTCAATGTACTTTCCACTTACGGCATCTGTTAACTCCTCGTACCCTGTCACTTTGAATTTAGCCCCACTCATAAATAAAACTTCATCTTGGAGCTGCCCCCCAAGTTCATTAAAATTAGGACCGTATCGTGAAATATTATTGACATCAACAGCTTTGATACCCTTTGCATTAAACTGCATTACAACATTAACTTCGCCTTCTTGTTTGGCCAAACTTTGAAAAAATTCTATGACATTGGTCTTTTGACTTGTGGAAGTATAAGCATATTCAACAAGTTCAGAGCCATTATTAAATGCATTTTTATATTTCAACAAAGCCTGTTCTGAAAGAGAAGTCCCTCTATATAATTGTCCCGAAAATTTACTTGGCATCTTCTGCATTCCAGATTGAAGTATTTCATAAAATGCCCTATTGAATTCATCTAATGCATAAATATTGCCATTAGCGGCTCTTAATGCTGCGTTGAAATCCTTATAGGCACCAGTAGTATAATGGTGGATAGCTGTTATTTCTTCAACGGACAATTGAGTATAAACTTTATCCAGTCTTTTATTGAGTATTCTGTTTTTAGAGGTAATGACTTTTGAGTTGGCAAAGAAATCATCAACGTATTTTGCCCAATCCCCCGTCTTAGCTGCTTCCCCACCTTTCAGCCACCTGCCCCACTTGGCCAAGGTTGCAGGCTTGATAAGGGCTTCCGGCAGGACCACCGAGGTGGCAAGGTTCAGGAACTGCGACTTGTAGCTCGATCCCCAGTCCTTCAGGTACCACTTGGCGACGATTGCCGGGACAATGATCTCCCTGCCGTCCGCAAAGGTAACAATTATCGGTTGCAAGGCCCGCTTTTTGATATGCAAATCGCAGTCGAGCGGGGGCGCTTTACCTATTTAAAATTCTCTGGATTATCTAGCCCCCAAGGATTCCAAATCATCCTTATAACCTCCTTCTTGTTTACATCCAACCACAAGTCTGCTTGCCCATCATACATACCCAATGTATTTTTATCTATTTTCCATATGTTAGTTATTGAGGGATTATTATAATTATTTATTATTCCATTTTCATTAATAAAAAAAATATATCCTTCTGCTAATTGGACATGATATTCTGGATCTGACTTTTTTGAGCCAAGACGAACAACTGTAATATTGTTATTTATTTCAATAATTTGCCTTATTCTTTTAGGAAAAACGATTTCGTTTTCATTAATTAAAATAGTTTTATAATCTAATTGTTTAATTTGCATATCATAAATCTTCTAATGATTTAAACCAATCTTCTCTTTCATCCACATATTTTGCCCAATTATCCACTTGAATTTGAGTTCCACCGCCAGTACCCCATTTATTTCCAGATGCTTTTCCGTCCCAAATCGTAGTTCCTTTTGGCACCTTCACGAGCGAGGCTTTCGTTGGCATGGAAGGTAGAGCATAAACATCTTTCAATTTTATCGGGTCTTTCACAAGTACCTTGTAATCTTCGATTGTCATCAGCCAGCGTCCAACTTCATTCTTTCCATTGTGCAACCTTATAAACAAGGCATCATCAGATAATACGATTTCATTGGCAAAAGTACCTTTTTTATAAGGTGGTATGTAGTTTTCTAATCTCACATCAACGTTTTCTGAAATATATTCAAGTTGAAAGTTCTTATTTGCAGTAATTGCCCCCCATTGTTTCTCGGAGAGCATCTTTATTTCAGAATGGTCGATTGAATTGAAAACTTGTTTGACTTCATCAACCGTTAAATCATCCCATTTAGCAAGTAAAGTTGCGACATCTTGTGTTCCAACCGCTTCCCCACCTTTCAGCCACCTGCTCCACTTCGCCAAAGTCGCAGGCTTGATAAGGGCTTCCGGCAAGACAACCGATGTAGCAAGAGACAAAAATTGCATTTTGTAACTTGACCCAAATTCTGTCAAATACCATTTGGCAATAATTGCCGGAACAGTTATTTCCGTTCCATTTTCAAAGGTAATAATTATTGGCTGTAAGGCCTTTTTTTGAATGTGCAAATTGCAATCAAGGGGAGATGAAAGCCCTGCTATGATTTCGTTGCCAAACGAATAGGCCCCTTCCGTCAGGTCCCCGCAACCGCCAACCGTGATTTTCTCCGAATTGATAGAACCCAGCGAGTTTTCCAATCCGAATTTCGCCAGCGAGGTTTGGTCTGTCGGCTCAATTTCTTTTGTCCCGGCCAGGAAATAGTCCGTCTCCGAGAGGTCTCCCTCCGCCCAGTCGGGTGAAGACTTGGCATAGAGCGTTTCGATGATTTTTCCGGCATTCGGGGACGTGACGCCTATCTTGGAAAGCACTTTCTCCAGCAGGCTGGGGGAGGCGTTCGCCTTGTTGTAGAGCCATCCGGCATCAACGGCTTTCAGGATGTTCAGCACGGCATGGGACTCGTCCGTGTCGAAGTTGCTGCCTGCAAGCGCGGAATTTTTTTCATGGTTGCCTATCGAACAGCTTCCAATCAGTTCCAATGCTTTGTAAAGTTCTTCATTGGAATATTCCGAAACCGCAAACTCGGGTATGGTCTCGTATATCACATCCAATTTGTTGCAGTCGTCTCCGGCAGCGGCGATGGCATCCGCATATAACTTCTTGATATATTCTTTCTTCGCCTCGGTGATGTCCATGCCCAGGTAGTGGAGCAGGGCTGCGAAGTTTTCGTAGGAGTAGCACCATATCCTGATCGCCTCTTCCTTTGAAGCCTTGTAGGGGATGCTGAAATAGAACCCGTTGTGGTACCTGTTGTCGAGGCTGAAACTGATCCTGAGATACGGGTATTGCCCCAGCGAATCCTTCTCCAGGCAGATGTCACCGTCACCGCCCAGGTCCACCATGACCGTGAAGTCCTGCCCGTCCACCTTGTTGGGGTAGTCGGCTATCTGGTAGCGGTCCTTGAAGTCGTTCTTCAGGTAGGCCACGTTTTGCTTCCCGAGGTTGGACTTTATCCAGTCCAAGAAACCCCTGGCGTTTTTCAGGACATGGCTCTCGCCCTCCCCGTCCCCTTCGAACGGGTTGGTGAACCACGCTGGCGAGACGATCTGGTCCCACTGCCACTTGGCCAGGGAGTTGTTTCCGGCCTTGTAGTCCATGAGGTTGTCTGTGGATCCTTGGGCGAGCACCCTGCCGTATGCCTTGTCGAAGGTGTGGCGCAGGCGCCAGCGTCCGTGCCCGAGCTCGTGTGCGATGACCTGTGCGATGTCGTATCCGCCGAGGCTGCCCTTGAAGATGTATCCCGCCTGCTTGCCGCGGGGCATGAAGCCGGCCGCGTCCCTGTCCCTTCCGCGCCCGCTGTCGTCCATCACGAAGAGGTAGGCGGTGCCGGGGGCGAAGCCCCTTTCCTGCCTGTAGGCGGCGTTTAGCCGGCGCATGGCGGGCGTGTATGCGGAGAGCAGTCCGCTTCCCTTGGCGAAGAAGGCGGTGGTGTCGGCGTACTGGAAGTTGGCGGCCTGCTCCACGCTCCAGTCCACGCCCACTGGGCGGTAAACTTCGTTCAGGTATCTTTCCACGGCGTCCTTGTCCACGCCCGCCCCGTTGACGGGGACAAGCACGAGCTTCTGCGCCTGCGTGCCGTAGGTCACCACCTCGAGCTTGCCCAGTGTCTGGAACCGGGATGAGCTTCCCTGGACGGGGTAGAGGGCGTACACCTCCTGCACGTCCTTGTCCTGGCCCGCCACCAAGGTCAGCTCGTAGCGGTTCTCGCCGAGCTTCTTCCTGCCCAGCTTGAGTCCCTGCGGGGTGGAGAACACGATGCTGTCGGGGGATATTTTCGAGCCCTTGCCCAAGGTTACCACGGCGGTGACCACGTCGCGGCCGCCCGTTGGCAGGAACTTCCACGGCACGCGGTAGTCGCCGGCGAGTATCCGGTAGTTGTCCGCCAGCAGTGCGATGCCCTTGTAGGCTGCGGGCCAGTTGTCGAGGGCGTATTCGCCGCCGCCCCGCTCGAAGGTGACGGTGGCGTCGCCCGTGATGGCGTTGGGGTTGAAGGCGCCGTCGGGAATGGGGGTGACGGTGGTGGCGGCGAGCACGGGCTTGCCGTCGGCACCGGTCTTGGTGGTTCCGTCCGCATTCTTCCGGGTGTCCACCTGCACCAGCTTTCCGTCCTTGTCCCTGAGTGTGACTGGGAACGCCTCCTTGCCGCCGTTCTTCAGGGTGACGGTGGCGATCTCCTGCCCGCCGGTTGAATAGACGGTCATCGCACCCGTTCCGGGGTCATATTGGAAGACGGCGTTGTCGGGGATGGGTGCGTCGAGGGTGTAGTCGGGGACGATGACCCCGGAGCGGGTGTTGTTATGATGTCAAAGAACGCTTTTTAGAATATCCCGGTTATTTTATCTCGATAACCTCCTCGTCAATCGGCTCTGGCTTCCATTCGATATAATACAGCATCCCATTGTTACTGTCCAAAATATATTTCTGCTCCGCTTCCGTCAGCCTTCGTTTTTCGAGGTGCCGTTCTTTGATTGATTCGATATTGGTTGGCAAGATGTAACGCATCTCATAATAATGTGTTTTGTTTGCATCACCTGTCTTTTCGGGCTTATTTGTATAGTAGATATATTCCACGAGCTGGTCTTCCTTCCCTGCGGGTGCGCCTATTATGACATATCTCGTTGACAATAAGGAAGGGTAGCGGTTGGCCGTATAGATATAGTTAGGGAAACCCGGGCGGAATTGCTTGATTTTGTCAGAAAAGTCCTGGCGAAAATATAAAACGTTCTCAATCCCGAATTGGGCGCCACGGACAAAGCCGACCATGTCAACATCACGCATCAATCCTGCGTCTTTCCATTCACCCCATTCCGCATTTCCACTTAGAAATGAAAAGTGTTCATTAAAACTTTTTTTATCTGTATAAAGATACCTGATCAGAAAGCGGTTGTCGTAGTGGAAAATGCTGTCGTAAATATTCAGGTGGACGGCATCTATAAGTGAATCTGTCCTCCAGTCTCTTTTTACCATATCATACCCGTCTTTTTTTTCGATTAAATAAAAACCGGTATTCGAGAGGTCAATGTATTGATTCTGTCCTGTCTTTGTCGGTGAATAGCCCTTTGCTTTACCCCATACGCTGATTTTAATATCGGGAAGGTAGCCTTTTCCTCGTAATTCTTGAGGAAAAATCACTTCGGATGGAATTACAATTTCTCGAACATTATATTTTATACTATCCGGGATCAATGGATTTTTCCACATTCTAAAATATGACCAATCAGAATAAAATTCTGATTTAATTTGCACATCTACATCCTCTATTTTTGGATAAGATTGAGCCAAGGTTGTTTGCGCTAAAATAAGCAGATTGATAAATGATAAAATAAAAGACATCTGTTTCATATTTTTTTGTTTAAAGTTAATAATTATTCTGATAGCTACAAACTTTTTAATTTTCAGAGTTATAGCGTTCATGGCCTGGGCCTTCACTGCAATGTCCATTGTTGTTAAGTTGGTCCGATAAATCATATCCTTCCTTCCCCGCAAATTTTCGAATTATCATCCATTTGAGTTTTTCGAACCGCTTGAAATATTTTTATTGTGTATCAGAATATACTCCGAGTAAAAGTCTATCTCTGAAAAAAGCTCTCCACAAGAAAGCACCAATATCTCTATATTGATCTTTTTTGTAAAATGGATAAAACTGAAAATCGTATTTGAATTTTCCAGGATAAGTTTTGGAATACCCTTTATAATCAATGCCAACAAAATTGAAATCAATATTATTTAAAACTTCCTGATCAAAAGTGTTCTTATATAAAGTTTGGAACAAACCAAGTAATACAACCTTTGCATCATTTACGTTTAGGCAAATTATCTCCCTGTTAGATTTTAGATATTCTACAAATAAACTGATCTGAACAATCTCAAAAGATTCTTCTTGATTCTTTAAATCAATTTCTATATCTATTGTATATCCCTCTATGATACTTGAATTTTCAATTATCCGCCACATATTGAGACGCTCATCAAAAAAGAACTCAAAATCAGTATTATTTATTATAATTTTTTCTTTTCTCATACTATTGATTCCCTATCATTTTAACACCATCTAATATCTGAAAACAATGTGGACATCTACACATATTACCAAATGCAGAGAATTTCGAAATTTCCAAGGTTCTTGGGAAAAATAAAATTCTTTATTTAGTGCTTTTTGATTGTCAATAAACTGTTTATTTATTTTCCACATTTCATCATCTGATTCATTCACAAGCTTATAAATTTCATCCCAGTTATCCATTTCAAAATAGGTGTATTCACCATCTTTTGCAACACGATTATAGGATACTTTAGACAAATTATCATCATATTTCCCAAGCATCACTCCTTTTGTTGATAACCTAAATAATTGAATCATAATATTTTTTTAAAAAAACGATATAAAAATCAATTAATTCAACACATAGACTTAATCTCCATTTTGCATTCTGTTCAGGAATCTCTTCTAATATTGAATTATATAAATTATCTATATATACACCCTTACCTTTTATATATAAATTAAATTCTAATAATCCTCTATCTTTTATTAATTGAAATTTATAAGAATTTTTTACAAAGGATATTCCAAAATTATTATTAGGTTGTCCTTCATAATCAGCCGTATCTTCATTCCATTCTGGAAGATTTTCATTCATTTTTTTACGTATATATTTTATATACTCCAAATTGTTTTTCAATTTTGTTACCATTCTAATTTCCAATATTGATTTGTAGGATTAAATTTTGCCGATTTATATCATCTTAGTTTTTATAAAATTCTTTTAAAAATTCAATGTGATAATTAATACTATCAACTGATAGTATCATATTATTTAATTTTTCATCAAATTGATTTATTTCAATACACTTTTCTTTCCTATATATATCTAATCCTATATATCCTCTAGTTGAACTTATTAAAATCTTATCTGTATTATAGAGGAAATATACACCAAACCTACCATCAGTCTGTTCTATATAATAATCCAATACTATTATATTGTTAAATATTGAAAGCATCTTATTTTTAATGTATTCAATATATTCAATGTTATTTTTAAGTTTTACCATATTGCTTTCCAGTGTGTACCTTCTTTTATGAATGAAATAGTTTTTCCTTTACTTTTTACAACTTTTGTTAAATAATCCACTTCTTGTTTAAAGAATCTATCAGCCAACAACGGATTATGTGAAAAATAAAATGGTCTCCCTAAGTCAAGTTGGTTTTGGATGAATTTCTCATTAATCTTCCACATTTCTACATTTGATTCATTGGTCAGGGCAAAAATATCGCCCCAATTATCCATTTCAAAGTAGGTATATCCATTAGCTTCTGCTACTCTGTTATATGAAATCTGGGTTAAGTTAGGGTCAAATTTACCAAGCATAACTCCCTTCGTAGATGTAGCGTTTTTAGTTGCACTTAATGCTAAATCATTTGCTTGGTTTGCTGATAAACTTGTAATAGTTTGCCCATCATATTTTACAATTTTACCATTCCTAACAGCAAGCCGGGGTGTGTTAACGTTCGAAGCATCAAGCCTTCTTAAGAATTTCTTTCCATTGTAGTTGTATAATTGATAACCTTCAGGTGCTTCAGTTAATTCATCGATATTTTTCCCGATAGTTGTTATCCAATTTTTTACTCCCCCCGTCTTAGCCGCTTCCCCACTTTTCAGCCACCTGCCCCACTTGGCCAAGGTTGCAGGCTTGATAAGGGCTTCCGGCAGGGCCACCGAGGTTGCAAGGTTCAGGAACTGCGACTTGTAGCTCGAGCCCCAGTCCTTCAGGTACCACTTGGCGACGATTGTCGGGACAATGATCTCCCTGCCGTCCGCAAAGGTAATAATTATCGGTTGCAAGGCCCGCTTTTTGATATGCAGGTCGCAGTCGAGCGGGGTCTGGATTCCGGCCACTACCTCGTTCCCGAATTCATAGGCCCCTTCCGTCAGGTCCCCGCAGCCTCCAACCGTGATTTTTTCCGAATTAATTGAGCCCAGCGAGTTTTCCAATCCGAATTTCGCCAGCGAGGTTTGGTCGGTGGACGCAATTTCTTTTGTCCCCGCAAGAAAATAATCGGTCGCCGACAGGTCGCCGTCAGTCCAGTTGGGGGAAGACTTGGCATAGAGCGTTTCGATGATTTTTCCGGCATTCGGGGACGTGACGCCTATCTTGGAAAGCACTTTCTCCAGCAGGCTGGGGGAGGCGTTCGCCTTGTTGTAGAGCCATCCGGCATCAACGGCTTTCAGGATGTTCAGCACGGCATGGGACTCGTCCGTGTCGAAGTTGCTGCCTGCAAGCGCGGAATTTTTTTCATGGTTGCCTATCGAACAGCTTCCAATCAGTTCCAATGCTTTGTAAAGTTCTTCATTGGAATATTCCGAAACCGCAAACTCGGGTATGGTCTCGTATATCACATCCAATTTGTTGCAGTCGTCTCCGGCAGCGGCGATGGCATCCGCATATAACTTCTTGATATATTCTTTCTTCGCCTCGGTGATGTCCATGCCCAGGTAGTGGAGCAGGGCTGCGAAGTTTTCGTAGGAGTAGCACCATATCCTGATCGCCTCTTCCTTTGAAGCCTTGTAGGGGATGCTGAAATAGAACCCGTTGTGGTACCTGTTGTCGAGGCTGAAACTGATCCTTAGATACGGGTATTGCCCCAGCGAATCCTTCTCCAGGCAGATGTCGCCGTCACCGCCCAGGTCCACCATGACGGTGAAGTCCTGCCCGTCCACCTTGTTGGGGTAGTCGGCTATCTGGTAGCGGTCCTTGAAGTCGTTTTTCAGGTAGGGTACGTTTTGTTTCCCGAGGTTGGACTTTATCCAGTCCAAGAAACCCCTGGCGTTTTTCAGGACATGGCTCTCGCCCTCCCCGTCCCCTTCGAACGGGTTGGTGAACCACGCTGGCGAGACGATCTCGTCCCACTGCCACTTGGCCAGGGAGTTGTTTCCTGCCTTGTAGTCCATGAGGTTGTCTGTGGATCCTTGGGCGAGCACCCCGCCGTATGCCTTGTCGAAGGTGTGGCGCAGGCGCCAGCGCCCGTGCCCGAGCTCGTGCGCGATGACCTGTGCGATGTCGTATCCGCCGAGGCTGCCCTTGAAGATGTATCCCGCCTGCTTGCCGCGCGGCATGAAGCCGGCCGCGTCCCTGTCCCTGCCGCGCCCGCTGTCGTCCATCACGAAGAGGTAGGCGGTGCCGGGGGCGAAGCCCCTTTCCTGCCTGTATGCGTCGTTTAGCCGGCGCATGGCGGGCGTGTAGGCGGATAGCAGGCCGCTTCCCTTGGCGAAGAAGGCGGTGGTGTCGGCGTAGGTGAAGTTGGCGGCCTCCTCCACGCTCCAGTCCACGCCCACCGGGTGGTAAACTTCGTCCAGGTATCTTTCCACGGCGTCCTTGTCCACTCCGGCGCCGTTGACGGGGACAAGGACGAGCTTCTGTGCCTGTGTGTCGTAGGTCACCGCCTCGAGCTTGCCCAGTGTCTGGAACCGGGATGAGCTTCCCTGGACGGGGTAGAGGGCGTACAGCTCCTGCACGTCCTTGTCCTGGCCCGCCACCAAGGTCAGCTCGTAGCGGTTCTCGCCGAGCTTCTTCCTGCCCAGCTTGAGTCCCTGCGGGGTGGAGAACACGATGCTGTCTGGGGATATCTTCGAACCCTTGCCCAAGGTTAGCACGGCGGTTACCACGTCCCGGCCTCCCGTTGGCAGGAACTTCCACGGCACGCGGTAGTCGCCGGCGAGTATCCGGTAGTTGTCGGCCAGCAGTGCGATGGCCTTGTAGGCTGCGGGCCAGTTGTCGAGGGCGTATTCGCCGCCGCCCCGCTCGAAGGTGACGGTGGCGTCGCCCGTGATGGCGCCGGGGTTGAAGGCTCCGCCGGGAATGGGGGTGACGGTGGTGGCGGCGAGCACGGGCTTGCCGTCGGCGCCGGTCTTCACCGAGCCGTCGGAGTCCTTCCGGGTGTCCACCTGCACCAGCTTGCCGTCCTTGTCCCTGAGTGTGACGGGGAACGCCTCCTTGCCGCCGTTCTTCAGGGTGACGGTGGCGATCTCCTGCCCGCCGGTTGAATAGACGGTCATTGCACCCGTTTCGGGGTCGTACCGGAAGACGGCGTTGTCGGGGATGGGGGCGTCGAGGGTGTAGTCGGGGACGATGACCCCGGAGCGGGTGTTGTCCACGCCGCCTTCGGTGACCTCGTCCGCATCCGCTATCTGGCTTTCTGTCTTGTCGTACTTGGCTTTCATGGAGCCTCCGATCATCCTCCTGTCCGTGTTGACGGTGATGTTGTCGAACTCGAGGGCGAGCCTGGTGTCGAACAGCCAGCCGAGTGGCATCCATCCCTCCCCGCTGAAATGCCCGTCCGCCCCGGACACCTTGGTGAGCGTGACGGGGAAGTCGTTCGCCATGACCACGTCGCCGGGGGAGAGGCTGGGGATGGGGTTCTGGTTGGACAGGTCGAACTTGCCCTGCACGCCGCATCGGGCCAGGCGGGCGCTGTCCACGGCGGACACCGTCACCTCGCCTGTCCCGCCGAACACCGGCTCGCCGGCCGTGCATCCGGCTCCCACGCGGTACTCGTAGGCGGCGCCGCGCTGCAGCCCGTAGGCGGTGTGCCGCGTGCCTGCGGTGGCCGCCGACTGCCAGTCGGGCGTGACGCCGTTCTTGAGGCGCAGCTGCACCACGTACTGGCTTCCGCCCTCTCCCGGGGCCCACGAAAGGGTGAGGTCGCGGTCCTTGAGGGTGGCCTCCAGCCCGATGGGTGGCTGGCAGGCGGCGGTGGTGCGGAAGGAATGGACCTCGCTGTACCCGGCGTTCTCGAACAGGTTCAGCTCGTCCACCCCGTCCTTAGCCACGGCGCGCACCCGCCAGGCGTAGGTCTTGTCTGCCTCCAGCGGTGGCAGCATGGCGGTGTAGGCGAGGTAGGTGTACACGGACCTGTCGGAATAGATGACCGGGGAATAGGCGAAGGCGGCCTGCGGCGATATTCCCGTGGAGGGGATTTCGCGGAGCTCGAACTCGTATTCCACCTGCGAGATGTTCTTGTGCTGCGGCATCCATTGGAACTTGAGGTCCAGCGGGTCGCGGAAGGCCACCCGCTCGCCGTTGGAGGGGAGGGAGAGCAGGGGCGGCTTCTGCGCGGCGAGCCACACGCGGCCGGTGGCGGGCGCGGACACGTTCCTTCCGGTGTACCTTTCCACGGCCTGCACGGTGAACTCGACGAGCCCGTCGGGGAGCTTTCCGTCGAATGCCCCGCCCGCAGCGAGGTTGGAGCTGCGGAAGTAGGGTTCGAGGTCCTCCCGGGTGAGTCGCACCGTCACCCCCGCGTCGAGGGTGATGGCGGGGTAGGCGGCTTCCTCGCGGTTGCGAAGGGTGAGCCCGGTGGGGGAGGAGACGGTGACCCGTAGCCGGACCTCGAGGGTGGGCTGCTGCATGTCCCGGTTGAGCAGGGTGACCACCAGCCGTTCGGCGGTGGAGCCGTAATAGTCGGCCAGGTAGCTGCTGTGTGGCGGCTGCAGATAGACGCTGGCCAGCACCGGGTAGGTCTGGGCGCGGAGGGGTTGCAGCCCAAGGAGCAGGAGCAAGAGGGAAAACAGGTGGAATCCGGCTTGCATCCGGTTGATGGCGGCGGATCGTTTCTTCTTTTTCTGCTCTGGGTGTTTGCCGCCCCATTTGGGTGCGCGCGACAACCGATTTGTGTGAAAATGTGTATTTGTCATAATTTCTCGTATATCTTGTGAATGCCCCGGCAGGCACTTTTTTTTCTTCTTCTATCGACTTGCGTGGCCTGACCGGCAAATTGTTTTCTCCCCACGCGCCATATCCCGTTCGCCATTCTCCTTCAAAAACTATATGAATACGAGATGGTGGTGGTGGTGATGTCCTTTTTCGCCTTACCGCTTATGTCTTTGTTCTGCCACACAAAATTTGCCCTCAGGTTGTGTTTCTTTTTGAGTGCGTATCCCGCATTTGTTCTCAGGTTCAACACTTTTGCCTGCGTTACCGCTCCATTCATATTTACATTGTAGGATGTGGAAAAACCGGTTGTCAATGTTTTTTTAAGGAGGTTTGCCGTGATGCCCAGCATCGGGCCATAGGTGTAGGACTCCATGCTTGAGGCATATGAATAGGACAGGTTAAACGAGGCATTCACCGAAATGCTTTGCGGTATGAACGAGATGGAGTATCCCAAACCGGAATTGGCAAAGCGGGACACGTTGCCGGGAGTGGCGATGCCGCCCTGCCTGTCAGCCGATTCCTGATAGCTCGCCGTGAGGTTCAACCGCTGGCTTTGCTTGTCCGATTGTCTGAAGTTATACAGTACTGATGCCTCCATGTTTTGCGAAAGCTGGCTATAATTCAAGGTGTCCAAGTTCTGATAGGGGGAAGTCTCGTTGATATAGTCAAACTGGGATTTCAAGTTCCGGTAGCTTTGGAATGTGGAATAATTGAACGATGTCTGAATTTTTTCCGAAGGGGTGTAATTCAACCCCGCCGATGCCACATACCTGTTGGTTGCTTCTTCCTTTTTGTGATCCAGGTCGTCTCTTTGCACGCCGAAACTCAGGGCGATATTGGCCTTGTCTCCTTTCAGGAAAGGGCGGGAATAGTTCAGGGTTATGTTTTCGTAGTCGTTGTTGAAATAATATGCGCCCAAGGTTTTGTAGTCGGGGTCTATCCGCTCATAACCTATGCCGACGGTGTTTTTCATAAACTGGTAGTTGAGCCTGGCATTCACGGCATGGTAGGTGTTGCGGTTTTCGCTTCCTGAATTGTATAGGTTTCTGTTCAAGAAACTGATGCCGTACTCCACTATGAAAGACATGTTTTTCACCGTGTTCAGCTTTGCGGAGAGGCTCAGCGCCATGTTTTGCATCGGTTGAATGCCTAAGCTGTCATTGACAAGGCGCGCTATTTCGTCTTCCTTGTCCTTGCCCGTAAATATGCTTACTCCAAGATCATATTTTGCGGCAGTGTATTCCGTTTTCAGCCCGTAGCCGAACCTTTCATAGTTAGGCATCACGGATGGATTTACTCCGGAATACACCACTTTGCGGAGCAGCCGTCCACCCATGGCGCTGATTTTCCATTTTCCGGGTGCCAATTCCACTCCAGCTCCGGTGAACTGGTGTCCGTTGAGCGTATAAGGGGAGAATGTCATTGACGCGTCGCCCATATGGGCGGTCACCCATTTGTATGTGGGGTGAAGGCTGAGCCGATTCGGAAGGGATGGGTAGGCGATGTTGGCCCCAAGATTTGTCAAATTCACATTGACCGGTATGTTGATCTGCCCAAAGATGTTGACATTCAGGCTCCCGTTCAGGTAATACGTCCATTCTTGCCTGCCAGGCTGTGGATTTCCTCCGTACATGACGGAACCCGCCGACAATCCGCCACTGAACGCCACGGGTTTGCTTTTGCCTATTTTGCTTACGTTGGCCAAATCTACTTGCTGGGCAACGGAAAAAGAGGATAAGGTGGTGAATATGAGTAGTACAAGTGTGCTTTTGTGTATCTTCATTTGCTTAGCCATATCATTTTTGGACTTTAATATCTGCCAGTATATACGAACTCGCCCCATTCGAAACAAAGGACTTGATGCGTATGGCTCCCTTTCGTCCGGAAGCCGTTTCAAACAATACTAACCGGGGAACGGATGTATTCGTAAAAGCTGTTGAATTGCTGTTGTCCTTAATAGTTAGCGTACGGAGTTTCGAATCGTTGGTCATGGACAGGAAATCAGAGTCCGTGAAACCGACGGATGAGACATCGTTCACGACAAATGTCTTCGATGCTCCCGGGATGGTGTAAAACCCCGAACTATATACATTGTCGGGCGACAAGAAGTAACAACGGCTGAAAGTTGCATCCAATCCGAAAAACACCAAGTCAATGTTACTCCCGTTGGACGCAGTGATTTCATTGCTTGCGTAAATCCGCCTGTCGCTCAGTGAATAGCTGCATCCGATGGTGGACTCGGCGATCTTTATCCCGAACCTGACATCCGTCATGGTGTACAGGTTCGAGTTTTCATTGACGGTGACTTGTTTTGAAACAGATTTGGTTTCCTTTTCGTTGTTTCCTTCCAGGGTCACGGTATAGGTGCCTGGCGAGGTAATCGTTATTGAGGTGTTCTGTGCCGTTTTGTCCACAATTGTTCCTCCGGTAGTTTTCCATAAATAAGTCAAGCCACTGGTGGTTTTATTGGTGAGGTTTGCGGTGAAAGGTACTTCATAATCATAGTCATCGAAGGACGGTATCAGGTCAAAGTCAACATGGATCTTCGGCTGGAGAGTTACTGTCTTGGAGATAGCAAATGTTTTGCGCCCATTGTTGACCGTCAGTGAAATAGTATGTGTCCCGGCGGAATCGAGCCTTACGGGGTCTGGATTTTTTTCAGTGGATGTTTGCGGCGTTCCCCCGTCAAAAGTCCATAAGAAAGAAGAACCTCCGGAGGTTGTGTTGTGAATGGAAACATCTGCCGGCGCAAAGTCGTTGATTACTATTTGTGGTGTAAAACCAATGCTTACAGCCGAATCTACCGAAAATGTAAATTCTTGCGCCCCTCTCTCGTTGTTGTTCCATGCAGTAAGTTTGATGGTGTAGTTGCCAGCTTGCTCATAGACAATTGTTCCCGGGTTCTTCTCCTTCGAAGTATCAGGATCTCCACCCTTGATGCTCCATCTGAAAAAATCAGCTCCGGTTGTGTTGTTCTCAATAGCGACTTGTACGGGTGCCGTGAAATTGCTGTCCACAATATTGGTCTTAAATTGCGCATTCACCAGTAGCTGCGTTTCTTGGTAACAGGCAGTAAATGCTGTTGCCATCATCAACAAACACCCGGTTTTAGTTAATATTCTCATTCCTTTTTGCTTATATGTTGTGTTTAGAATGTCTGTAAAGTGTATTTTCTTTCTGTAATCAAAGGAAAATTATTTAGCCCCAAGAAGATCTATGGTTCGCAGATAGCTCGAGTTGGCTAATCGTGATCTGTCTTAATTTATCATGACATGGAAGACGGACGTTCCTTTTGCAGAGACAAACTTCAGATAGAATGCGCCGCTACCGGTATTGGTCAGTTTGAAACTCGTTGTTTCCGCCATTTTATTTTTTATGTCTTGGGATGTAATCAATTTCCCTACCGAATCATACAACAACAATTGATAGTCCGATGGTTCTCTGAGTTCAACCACTGCTTGGAATGTTCCATTATTCGGATTGGGTGTCACGATGAATTTCTTGATGAAGGGCTCTGACGAATCGTCTTCCGCAATATCCTCCTTGTTGACTACCTGCACCGTTTTGTACAATGTCGAACTGCATTTGTTCTTATACAAAGCCATTCCGACACTATATTGTCCATTTTCAGATATTTCAAATTGGACCCTGTCTTCCAATTTTTCCCAAACAGTGGCTTCGGAAGGTAATATCCAGACAATGCTGTCCACAACCGACTGCGAAATATTTACGGCATAAATTTTCGTATTGTTAGCAATCTGAGAAGCAACCACAAAATCGGGATTCGCTTCGTCATCTGATGTTTCCACCTTGATTTCATCCGTCCCCATGCAGCCGTTGACTGTGGAAGCCGTCAATTTGTACACACCTGAAGTATTCACACTATATATAGGTGAGGTGGACAAAACAGTTCCAGTAGCGTCCGTCCATTTGTACGAAATGGCCGGCAAACCTATATCTCCATTAAGATCAATCGTTTGTCCTTTGCAGAGCACTATGTCTTTTCCCAGATTGACAAGTACTTCAGCAGGTTCGGTCAGGGAAAAATCTTTTTCTGCAAAACATCCGCTCGAGTCCGTCACGCGCACACTATAATTGCCATTCGGAAGGTTCGACCTGGTGGAAGTCGTCGAGCCATTTTCCCAATAGAAGGAATATGGCGGTGTTCCACCAGTGACACTAAGGGTAATTTCTCCGTTGGAGTATCCTTGGCAAACCGGATTTTTAACTATCGCATCCAATTTGATGGGATTTGGCGACGCGATGGAATCAATGGCCTGGGCAAAACAATAATGACCGGCAATATTCTCCTTGTATCTGGCGTCCCGGACTCCGACCACATATTTTCCTTCCGGCAAGCCCCGGACGATAGCTGTCGTGTCATTCGTTGACCAAATATAGGTATATGGCGGCGTTCCGCCCGATGCGGCAGCCTCAATTATCCCGATACTGTCGCCGCTGCATCTAATGTTTTGGAGAACTTTCGTTGTTACGGTCAAAGGGTCTGGTTCAACGAGCAAATAATCGGCTGAAGTCGCTTCGATGCCATTCCTGTCGGTTATTTTCACACGGTATGTTCCGGAAGATAATCCATTGATAATGCTGTCTGTCTGACTTATGTCGATTGTTGTACTTCCTTTCACTTTCATCCATTGGTATGTGTAGGGAAGTCCGCCCGCCAAAGGTATTCCTCCTTTGGCATGGGCGACTAAAGCTCCGTCATTGTCGCCGTTGCAGGTCACATAATGATATTGAGTGACCGACACATCCAATTTGGAGGGTTGGGTCACAAAAAAGCTGATGGTATCTGTACATCCGCATTGATTATCGGCTACCTGTTGGTCGGCGGACGAATAATTTGCGTCAAATACGGACACATGGTAGGTGCCAGACTTGATATTTGTCGCTTTTGAAATATAGTCGTCCCCGTTTTGCGTAATGGTATTGGGTATCACATTGCCAAAGCTGTCTTTCCAAACAGCCATATAGTTTACTGAAGTGCCGCCCGCGAACACCACATCTGCCCAACCATCCGATAGCCCAAAGCCTGTTGGCTCCTTTGAATCATAATTTTTGATGGAAACTTTTTGCGATGGCTGTGCCACTTCTATTTGTTCCACAATTTCATTGCCCAGTGAATCCAGCCTGCAACCGTTAGAATCTTTCAGATAGACACTGTATTTTCCTGCTTTCAACCCGCTGAAGATGCCTTGCCCGGAAGATGAAAAACGGACAGAATCGACTTGCACATTTCCTTGCTTGAGAATGGCATCGAACAGGTTATTTCCTCCACTTGCGGAAACTGTGATTTTCCCGTCACGTCCACCATAGCAATGGACTGCACTTTGGCTGATTTGGATGATGCTCAGTGCCGGGCGTTCGGGAATGCGGATGCTGTATTTGTGTTTGACACCGTCGGTGTATGTATTGATTGTGTCTGTTCCAGCATGGTAGGTCCCGTACAACGAGATATTAAAGGTGTCGGCGAGAAGATTGGGAATTTCAAGTACTTTCGAACCTGCGGTAAAAACAGCGGGCGTCGTAAACCTATCGCCATTGGTGCTGACATAAAGTGTCTCGCCGGAGTAAGGCTCCCTGTCGAACTGTATAAAAAGCTTGGCATCATCGCTTCCGTGACAAGTAGGCATTTGGTAAGAAACAGAATCGATGTGAGGTGCGGAAAGTTTATTTGCCAGAATGAGAGTATTGGAATGGCTTATACTTTTGGGTCCTTTAATTTCATCATACGCATAAAATTCCAAAGCGATACTTGTGTTTTTGTACTTCATTATGGAATCATTGTAATTAGGTCCGTAAACATCTTCGGCAGAAATGTCGATCGCCTGTTTTCCCTGAAGGTTTGTATTGTAGAAAGGTATCCACTGATTTGTACTTTGCGAAAAATAAACCCATTTGTATGTATCAGTCGTATAACCAGTGGGAGCTAAGATACCTGCTTTGTCTTCGCTTGTAAGAAACAAATCCCCCGAGCTTTTATATGCTATTTGAACATCGGAAGGGAAAATGTATAAATCGATGTACCCATCGTAGCCTCTAAAAAGATGCTGGGAAACATATCCGTCATCACAAATATTTTCACAAAAATGAGTTGACTTATATCCGACTAAACCATTCGTTTGAGATTGATAATCGACTTCAATATTCCTATCATCTTCATCATCAGGATCACTTCCGCTAAATGCAAGTTTTGAATGTAGCATAAGTCCTGTAATTTTTGTTGTCAATGAGTATATATTTGCATCTGGAGATAGGTACACCCATTCTTTTGAGTGAATCGCAACTTCTTCACCCCATTGGTAAATATGTGAATAATCGGAATTTGAGTCAAATTTATAATATACATCAAAAGAACAATGACTTGACTGTCCGTCTTTTCCATGCTGGTTATATAATCCTGACTTAAACTTTATAGCCCATTTTCCACTTTGTGCATTTACATTATAAAATGTAGAAATAGCGAGAATTATTACTAAAAATAATCTTTTCATCTTCAATCTACTTTAGTTTGTGCTTGTATTGGCCTGCCATGCGAGTCTTTCACAACAATCAAGTATTCATAGGTCGTGTTGCGTTTAGAGGTATCATCCAAGATCTCTTTTATATACAATTCGGGCATTTTCCATAAAGTAAATGCTGCTCCTTGTTCCTTTCTATAGATTTCCACCGATTTGAAATCAGTAGAAAGGAGTTTCCATTTCAACAATATGCCCTTGTCCGTTCTTTCCCCTTTGAGTTCCTTGATTGCGTTTGGATTGGCTTTCCCCCGTTTGACAATGAAAACGGCCGGCGATGGGGCTGAATCTTTATACCCGTTTGAACTGATTACATAATAGGTATATCTCACATCCGGCATAGCCGATTTGTCCCAAAAACTGTTCTCCTTTGGCGATTTGATCAGCTTGAGCAATTTCATGTTTTTTTCATCGTTCTCACCTCTCCAAATGGAAAAGCTTGTCAGACTTTCATCATTTCCGGCTTCCCATGTGAGCTTCACTCCTTCATCGACAGCTTCGCAATTGGTGATATACGGAGATGCCGGTTTTGTCAGCAAGGGACGTTTCAACTCTACGGGAAAACATGGCGCAGATTGGTTATATCGTTTGTCAATGGAAGCTATTGCGTAGTAAACTTTTGTGTTTAAGGTTTTTAGACTGATAGTATCTGTGAAGGAATTAGACTTATTTGCCATATCATTTAACGGGATCAAATCTTCATTTCTAATTTGTCCACGAAAGATGCGGTAGCCGAGCAAGTCGGACTCTGTGTTTGCGTCCCACCTCAGGTGTACGACACCCAAGGAATCAATAATCCCCGTCAATCCTTTCGGTACACCAGGAGGGATGCTGTCGGGTTGCTGGAAGAGAAACGGATATGAATAGGTTGGTTCCCCCTCTTTTGGAATAGCGGCTATTCTCAGATAATTCTCCGGCTGTGGGGCAGAGTAAAGAACCGTTCTGCTTTCGGGGGAAATATTGTGAGTGACAATGGTGTATGTCCCATTTGCAGTTTCACTTCTTTGCAATTCAAATCCTGAAATCTCTTTGTTGCCCAACTCACTGAACTCCCAATCAACATATACTCCATTTCTGTCACGCGTAACCTTCGTGATATGAGGAATATAATCCAGTTTGTTTTTTCCTTCCCCTGAAATTGTATCAGAAAATGGTCCTTGTTCGCCAAATGGAGTCGATCCGATGACCCGATAATAATACTTCCGGCTATTTTCTATCGTGTCTGTATAAAATAAACGATCTCCTCCGGTAAAATTCAGCAATGGGTTTTTGTTGAGTTGTTGGAAATTTTTGCCATCCGTTGATCGTTCTACATTGTACGTGTTATATGCAGTTTGTAAAAGCGTATAGTTCCAAGTAATCAATACGGACTTATTTCCAAAAATTCCGTTTAATTCAAGGGGCTTTGGCAATTCTTGGTAATCATCTGTTCCCATATACACTGAACCTGCTTCCAACAGTTTTCTCGCATCTTTTCGGACAGGCAGCACGCGATAGAGATACTTTTCTCCCTTAATTGCATTTTTATCTTCAAAAGCCCACTCAGCGAACAAGGCAGCCGGGTAGCTTTGGTCAGCAGCAAACATCGCCATGGCATACCGTTGTTCTTGTTCTTGCGACATGGCAATCATTTCACCAATACCTGGACGGCCACCTGACATGTCGAAATCCTTTCCATATAAGGCTTGAGCAATGATAGCAGCCTTTTGATCCTTTAATGCGATGTCTTTCCATTCGTTTAAAACGGGAGGCTTAAGGGGTAATTTGGTGAGTGCAATTTTGACGGGGACATCGAGTATTTTCCCGTTTTTCATTATGGTGTACCTTTCTATCGTTACTCCGTGTGAATTGGTAAACCTCCATGCTGCGGGGGAATTTGCTGTCCAGCGCAATTGGATTACCCCATCCTTCGTGACATTTGCCTTTACTGATATACGAACCGTATCATGCTGGGCATACACCTTGTAAGAAAAAAATAAAATTAGACAGAAAAGAATGCTTTTTTGCATAGTGTAAATTTGTGTAATTTGGTCAAGAGAGAATAATATTCTGTAAAATAGCTTTTTTAAAATTTGTCTATTTGAATGTTTTAAAAATAAACAAGCTATTTGTATTACATCGCAAAACTAATATATTATTTGTGAATAATAAATGTGTTTTTGCCAATAATTGAGAATTTGTGAAAATATTTGACGCAAATAATGCCACTTAATTAGAAAAAAAATATAATTTTGACAAGTCTTAACTCTATAACAAATCATTTACAAATGAATTTAATGCAACTTTCAATAAAAAAAAATATTCTCTTTTTTGCGTTTATTGTATTTTGTATAACTGCACATTCTCAAGAGGCAACTAATGTTGATTTGAAAAAAGCGAATGAATGCATGGCAGGCATTGAAGCAAAAAACAGTTTCACTGACAACCTCAACCATGTGGATATGAATATCCTTCCGGTTGGAATAAAAAAGAGCATAAACAACATGGAGGTTACCCTCGCCGTCAATAGTGCAGAGGTGTACACAGACTATACGGAGCTTGCCGTTTTTCTTCGGATAAAAATACCAGAAAAGAATACGACGTTAATGTTTGGAGCAAAAGGTATCAGACTGTCACACGAGGGAGACATTGTGGGGGATGCTAAGCTTCTTCTAATGAGCAACATTGAGATACCTGTCAGTGGAAACAATGTTATCTTACGATTGAAAGGAAATTACGATCAAAAAACAGAAAAATCGGATGATTTGACGTATGCAACAATAGATTGTCAGGGATTGAAGGGCTTGGGCGTTGCGGCGGAAGTCGAACTGTCAAAAGACTTGTGCACGTATGTAAACGGGGATGGAACTATCGATGCGTCAAAAAAAGTAATAGGAAGTTTTCAAACACAAATTGACAATTGGACAGATTTGGTAGCAAGCGTGTCTTTCCCATCATTCGAGATCAAAGGTTTGACTGGATTTGTCTGGACACTGCAAAACGTTGTGGTTGATTTCAGCGACACAAGAAACGATCAGGCGATGAAATTCCCCAGTGAGTACAACCCATATCTTGTGGCAGGAAATGAAGTTTTATGGAAAGGCGTATATGCGAAAGATATATCAGTTACTCTTCCTCCTCAATTTGCAAAAAACAAAAAAGATCGCGTCTCCTTCTATGCCCATGATATGTTGATCGACGACAATGGGGTCACCGGTGATTTTGGTGCAACCAACATCCTTTCGTTCGATGAAGGGAATGCAAGTGGTTGGTCATTTTCAGTGGATGATTTTAACATGAGGTTGTTAGCAAATAATCTGGAAGAAGCTAGATTTAATGGCATGCTGGGGTTGCCAATCTCCGAAAAATCTAAGCTTAGATATGAAGGACAAATTGCGGCAGGAAATAATTACTATATGAAAGTCAGCTCGGCTGATAGTATTTCTTTCGATTTGTTTCAGGCAAAAGCTGAAATTGAGCCGAATTCTTATGTGAAATTTAATGTCGTCGATGGTAAATTCAAACCCGAAGCCATGCTTCACGGACGTATGGGCATAGAAGTGGCTTCCATGTCAGGTAATGGAAATACAGAAAGCACATCAATGGGCAAAAAACTCACGGCTTTTGGCGGTGTAGTATTTCGGGGTTTACATATCATGAGCGAAGCCCCGTATCTCACGGTTGAATATTTGGGGTATCAAGGAAAAGCCAAACTATCTAATTTTCCTGTATCCATCACACAGCTAGCACTTCAAACGAGTGGGACTAAAGCTGCCTTAGTTGCAAGCATCGATGCCGATTTGGGAGATAAAATTTTTAAGGGTTCAACCACATTGAGAATTGTCGGCGAAATGGATAATGGAGAGTTTCAACATTGGAAATACACCAAAACGGCTCTTGAAGATATCCAGTTGAGTGCAACTATTGCTGAAATGATTCAACTTAAGGGTTCCCTCTCAATATTGAATGATGACCCGACCTACGGAGATGGCTTTAGCGGAACCGTCAAAGTTAATTTTAGCGGGAAGAGTCCCCTAAATGGGGTCGGTGGGGAAATGCGGGCTATGTTTGGACACAAAAATTTTCGTTATTGGTTTGTTGATGGAATTGCAAATATTCCAGGTACTGGAGTAATGGTTGGCCCTGCATTATTTCTAACTGGCTTTGGCGGAGGAATCGTTTACAAAATGAGACCACAGGGCGCCGGAAAAGGATCTTCCGCAAATCAGGTTTTGACTCCTACCTCGATGACTTATGTTCCCGACTCGACTTATGCATTAGGTATCAAAGCTGCGACTGAATTTACAGTGGGAAAAGACAAGAATATAGGTAACGGAGAAGCTTGCTTCGAATTGGCTTTTAATAAGAAAGGAGGTTTGAATTATGCGGGGTTTTATGGCTTTGCCCAATTTCTTGCCACTATTCCTGTTGTCGGTGATATTCAAAAGGAAATAGGGGCAAAGTATCGAAAAATTGTAGATCTGGAACAAGAGGCAGCCGCTAAACTTCCGGGAGGATTGGTCAGTACACTTGAAAAAACAAAGCAATATGACCCGAATGCAGCTGCAAAACTTTACGTTGACAATGACAAATTAGGGGAAGGTAATTTTACAGCGGCATTAGGAATTCAATACAACTTTCAGGAATCATCTTTTCATGCGACCTTCGACTTATATGTGAATGCCGCTGGAGGATTGATCACCGGCGCAGGTGCAAATAATCGTGCCGGATGGGCTGTGATGCACTTCGACCCAAAGGATTGGTATCTTCACATGGGAACTCCAACAGATAGGATTGGCTTGAAGATGGGAGTCGGGAACATATTGAATATTCAGACTGGCTCCTATTTGATGGTTGGCACCAAAATCCCGGCTGCCCCCGGAGTTCCGTCTCAAATTTCCTCCATCCTTCAGGAAAGCCAGGAAAACTTAGGCTATATGAAAGAACTTAATCAGATAGAAGCTGGAAAAGGTTTTGCTTTTGGGTCAAGCATGAGCATTGATACGGGCGATTTATCTTTTCTTATACTGTATGCCCACTATATGGCTGGAGCCGGATTCGATGTAATGATAAAAGATTACGGAGACACTCAATGTAACGGAAGAAGTGGTGCGATAGGAATAGATGGATGGTATGCCAATGGTCAGGCCTACGCATATTTGCAAGGAGAGTTGGGGGTGAAAATCAATCTGTGGTTTATGAAGGCAAAAGTGCCTGTTTTGACTACCGACTTTGCTGCTTTGTTGCAAGCAAAGCTACCTAACCCAAGTTCTTTTAAAGCGTATATTGCGGTAAAGGCAAAAGTCTTGGGTGTTGTTAATGTCAACTGCAAATTTAAAATGCTGATTGGCGAAGATTGCGATCTAGTTATACCCGGTGGGAGTCCGCTTGATATGGCTATGATAAATGACGTATCTCCTACTGACAAGAGTAGTGATGTCAGTGTGTTTACAGCTCCTCAGGCGGCATTCAATATGGCTATTGGCAAAATTTTCAATATGCAGGACGACCAAGGCGAGCATACATTCCGTTTGAAATTGAAAGATTTCGTGCTGAAGGATGGCAATAGTACCATTGAAGGGAATCTCAAGTGGAATGCTGATGGGAATATCGTTTCGTTTTACTCCCACGAAGTCCTTCCATCTCAAAAAGATATAACCGCCACAGTAAGCGTTGCTTTTGAAGAGAAAAAAGGTGAAAATTGGACAACGGTTTATACTGCAGGAAAGAAAGCCCTGGAAACGAAAACAATTGCTTTCAAAACCACAAATGCACCTAAAGATATTCCATTGCAAAACGTAGTTTACTCCTATCCTGTAGTCGGACAAGAATATTTCTTAAATGGAGAGTCTGCAAAAGGATACATCCAGCTTCAATTTGGACAAAACTACTTGTTTCCTGCGAATTACAACAATTTGATGAAATTAGCAGATAAGTCAGGAAGTGTGTCTGCGGTTCCATTCACGTATGACGAATCTAAAAAACGAATAGAATTTTCGATGCCGGTCACACAGCATAGCTCGAGTTACACAGTTAACCTTTCTTTGACTAATGGAGAGGCTGCGCGCAACGAAACTGCAAGTCAGAAAGTGTTGAATAATACAAATAGCGATTCAATTAGCATGGATAGTAAATCTGCATCAGCCGAAAATCGCACAGATGTTGGTCTCGATTTGTTGAGCTATGGTTTTTCAACAAGCAGATATTCCTCTTTTTCCGAAAAAATTGGGAATATCAGGAAAACAATTCCCGTAGTGAATAAGTTGGCTTCTGATGCTTTGATGTTTGAATACGAGACAGCAGACATGGAACCCTTTGATTTAACAGACCTGAAGGGGACAACACAAAGCGAAAATAAGCCGTTGATTGATGTTTCGGCAACTTTAGAAGATAGTTATTACAAGAATAAAATTTACCCATTGATTTATCAAGAATATCCAATCGATGGTTCTATCCGTGTAAAAAACAGGGATGAAAATATCTTCGGCATTCCCCCTGTCAAAGATTTGCCCCTGATGACTTCGTATCTGAGCCAAATGGAAGCAAACCAAACAAATGGATTTGTTACCAAGCGTTTTCCTTTTTATTATAATCTGCCTCAGGCATATAAAAGTGATTTTACAGACTTACAAAACCAAGTGGTAAACTCTAATCTACAAAACACATCAAATCCAAGCTTTCAGAAATTCTTAAAAAATGGATTTCCATTCATTTCTTCGGGGAACTATAAAATCAAGATGCAATATGTAATGCCCGGGGGCGAGAAGGGAACTACGGCAACATTTGAATACGAGAATTTTATCAAATAGATGTAGGCGACAGAGTTTTGACTTGCTTGATTTGGGTTCGATTCAAATCAAAAAACGAGGCGGCCTACATTGTTGGGATCGCTTCAAGACGTTTTTTCTATTCTCGATAGAATAATGGTTTTAGCCTTCATATTTGATTGCGGCGTCATCTCCTCTCGTGTCTGCTCCTTCCTCCAATGGGCGTTAATTCAGTGGGATGAAAGCCGGATAGGATGAATTATAGTCTTTCGGGTGTGTTTTTGTAGCATATATTTACCTCTTGAATTTTGATATGCTTATCTTTATGAACTTAATTTGTACGAATCTCCGTCGTGAGGTTTTTTCTATCTGCGAATAAATAATAATAACATGAAAACGAAATTGCATTTTGTTCTATTTACCTTGTTTTTTCTACTTGTATCTACAGCACAGGCGGCCAACGGCCTCCGGGTGAAAGTTGCAGGTGGCGTGATTGAAGGATTCAACGATTCAGGCCTCCGTGTTTTCAAAGGTGTGCCTTTTGCAGCACCGCCTGTTGGAGAACTCCGTTGGAAAGAACCGCAGCCTGTCAAGGAGTGGGCCGGTATAAAGGAAACCAAGAAGTTTGGCCCACGCGCTATGCAACTTCCCGTTTTTGGAGATATGGACTTCCGATCTAACGGCATGAGCGAAGATTGCCTCTATTTGAATATCTGGACTCCCGCTAAAACTACGGGGGGGGAATTACCTGTTCTTGTCTATTATTATGGTGGTGGCTTCATTGCTGGAGATGGTTCCGAACCCCGTTATGATGGTGAAAGTATGGCGCGCCGTGGCATCGTGGCCGTCACTGTCAACTACCGATTGGGTGTGTTTGGATTTATGGCGCATCCCGGTTTAACAAAAGAATCTGACCATCAGGCTTCCGGAAATTACGGTCTGCTTGATCAGGCTGCTGCCTTGAAATGGGTGAAAGAAAACATCGCCGCCTTCGGTGGTGATCCCAACCATATTACCATTGCGGGAGAATCGGCAGGTTCTATTTCGGTGAGCCTGCTGATGGCATCCCCTTTGACACGGAATTTGATAGCGGGAGCCATCGGGGAAAGTGGTTCTGCCATGGGAACCCTGTTTTCGCCGGCATCCTTGGCTGAGGGAGAAAAAGCGGGATTAAAATTCCAAGAAGCTGCTGGTGCAAAATCCCTTTCGGAACTCCGTAAGATGCAACCCGAGGAGTTGCTTAAAGTTAAATTTGGAGGCTTTTCTCTTCTGGTGGATGGCTATTTTTTGCCAGAAAAGGCTGAAAAGATATACAAGGCCGGACAACAGGCAAAAGTACCCTTCCTCGTTGGTTGGAATTCGCAGGAAATGTCAGCTCCCTATTTGATGGGAAAAGAACCCCTCACGGTGGAAAGTTTCACCGCGGTAGTAAAGAAACTTTATGGCACTCATGCCGACGAAGTGCTTCGGCTCTATCATCCAACCTCCGATGCCGATGTGGAACGTGTTGCCATGGAATTGGCGGGCGACCGTTTCTTGGCGTTCAGCACTTGGAAATGGGCTAACCTGCAGGCCGAAACAGGAATCAAACCCGTTTACCGTTACTTCTATGCACGTCCTCGGCCCGAAATGCGTCCGGAAATGGGGAATGCTTCGGCTGGATTGGCAGGAGGTGTAGTCAAAGATGGTGCTGCTCAAAAAGCTCCTCCCGCAACGGGTGCTGTGCATTCCGCAGAAATCGAATATGCTTTGGGAAACTTGTCGTCCAACCGTGTCTATGACTGGAAAGCCGACGATTACAAAGTCTCTACCATCATGCAGGGATATTTCGCTAATTTCATCAAAACCTTTAATCCCAATGGCTTTGGGCTTCCACAATGGATGCCGGTCGTCAAAGGAACGGATGCCTCGGTGATGCACATCGATGTGGACACCCGGCTCGAAACGGAGAAATACCGTCAGCGTTATTTACTGTTGGATGGACTTTTGAAGTAAGCACGTGAAGAAGTCACCTTGCGATTGAGTGACCTTGTAATCATGGTCCGGAGGTTGTCTGGGGAATTCCTTTGTGTATCCTTTTCTTGCACCGATGTTGGTGGGTTGCTTACCGTTGCCGGGAGATTGCTTACCGTTGCCGGGAGATTGCTTACTGTTGTCGGTATATTGCTTACTGTTGTCGGTATATTGCTTACTGTTGTCGGTATATTGCTTACTGTTGCCGGGAGATTGCTTACCGTTGCCGGGAGATTGCTTACCGTTGCCGGGAGATTGCTTACTGTTGCCGGGAGATTGCTTACTGTTGTCGGTATATTGCTTACTGTTGTCGGTATATTGCTTACCGTTGTCGGTATATTGCCTACGGTTGCGGGGATATTGCTTAAGTAATGTAATGGGCAGCATAGCTTCTCGAGTTTTAATGCAAATACGCAAATTCGCTTTTTCGTTCAGCATCCATTTGACGAATACGTAGATAATTCAACACCCTTGAAACTTTTTGTAAACCCCCAACAGAATACTGAGTCCTTCTCCTCTTTCCATTTGGACTAAAAATATTATCTTTGCGTTCGATTTAATGTGCTATTACCAAAAAAGATAAATATTTGTAGTTCGCTTCCCTGAAAACTACATGCTTTAATGGTGTTTTAAAAGAGCAAAATAATAAGACAAGATATAGTTGATATGTTCGAAAATTTAAGCGAGAGGTTAGAGAAATCCTTTAAACTATTAAAAGGAGAAGGCCGCATCACCGAAATTAATGTGGCTGAAACGCTGAAAGATGTGCGTCGTGCATTGTTGGATGCTGATGTGAACTTCAAAACAGCAAAGCAATTTACGGAAACAGTCAAGGACAAAGCGATAGGCCAGGATGTGCTGACCTCCGTTAAGCCTGGGCAGTTGATGGTGAAGATTGTTCACGATGAATTGGCAGCCTTGATGGGCGGTGCATCGGTGGATGTCAATTTGAAGTCTCCGTTTACCGTTATCTTGATGGCTGGCCTGCAAGGTTCGGGTAAAACCACTTTCTCTGGAAAACTAGCTCGCTTGCTCAAAACCAAGCGGAGCAAAAATCCGTTGTTGATAGCTGCCGACGTTTATCGTCCCGCCGCCATTGAACAGTTGAAAGTATTGGGCGGACAAATCGAAGTTCCCGTATATTCAGAAATTGAAAATAAAAATCCGGTTGAGATTGCTCAAAACGGTATCAAGCTAGCCAAGCAAAATGGGCACGACTTGGTAATCATCGACACCGCTGGTCGTTTGGCTGTGGATGAGGCGATGATGAACGAAATCGCAGCCTTGAAAGCGGCCGTTAACCCAAATGAAATCTTGTTTGTTGTCGATTCGATGACTGGTCAGGACGCCGTTAACACAGCCAAGGAATTCAACGATAGGCTCGACTTCGACGGTGTTGTCCTCACCAAATTGGATGGTGACACACGTGGTGGTGCTGCCTTGTCTATTCGTTCGGTGGTAGATAAGCCCATCAAATTTGTCGGTACAGGCGAAAAATTGGATGCGTTGGATGTGTTCCACCCAACCCGTATGGCTGACCGTATTTTGGGAATGGGCGACATCGTTTCGTTGGTGGAACGTGCCCAAGAACAATACGATGAGGACGAAGCGCGCCGTTTGCAGAAAAAAATTGCCAAGAACCAATTCGATTTCAACGACTTCTTGTCTCAAATCAACCAAATCAAAAAGATGGGCAACATCAAGGATTTGGCTGCCATGATTCCGGGTGTTGGAAAGGCAATCAAAGACATAGATATTGACGACGACGCATTCAAAGGCATTGAAGCCATCATTTATTCGATGACTCCAAAAGAGCGTTCAAACCCTGAAATCATCAACGGAAGCCGTCGCCAACGTATCGCTACCGGTAGCGGAACTTCTATACAGGAAGTGAACAAATTGATGAAGCAATTCGACGACACCCGCAAGATGATGAAGATGGTGACTCAGGTGAAGTCCGGCAAGAAACCGATGCCGAAATTTAGAAAATAAAACACAGCTATTAGCTTATAAATTATGCAACTAATAGACGGAAAAGCCGTTTCGGCACAAATAAAAAAAGAAATTGCTCAAGAAGTTGGCGAGATGAGAAAAGCCGGCATGCGTGCGCCAAAGCTGGTGGCAGTATTGGTGGGCCATGATGGTGGCAGCGAAACTTACGTGGCAAGCAAGCACAAAACTTGCTTGGAAGTAGGATTCGATTCCGATGTGATTCGTTTTGAAAGCGATATTACAGAAGCACAATTGTTGGCTTGTGTGGAACAATTGAATAACGATGACTCTGTGGATGGATTCATTGTGCAACTTCCTCTGCCCAAGCATATCAACGAGCAAAAAGTTATTGAAGCGATTGATTACCGCAAGGATGTGGATGGTTTTCATCCCATCAATGTGGGACGCATGTCTATCGGGCTGCCTTGTTTTGTGTCGGCTACACCTGCCGGAATTGTAGAGTTATTGAAACGCTATAATATTGAAACCGAAGGCAAGCATTGTGTGGTCTTGGGACGTAGCAACATTGTAGGCAAACCTGTTGCCGGATTGATGGCTCAAAAAGGTTATCCGGGCGATTGTACCGTAACTGTTTGCCACAGCCGTTCCGAGAATTTGAAGGAAATGTGTTTGCAGGCGGACATAATTATTGCCGCTTTGGGTGTTCCCGGATTCTTGAAGGGTGACATGGTGAAAGACGGAGTTGTGGTCGTGGATGTCGGCACAACGCGCGTTCCTTCCTCGGAGACCAAATCGGGTTTTCGCCTTAAGGGAGATGTGGAGTTTGATGAAGTAGCGAAAAAAGCTTCTTATATCACGCCTGTTCCCGGAGGAGTTGGTCCGATGACCATTATCTCCTTGATGAAAAATACCCTTTTGGCTGGAAAGAAAGAGATATACAAGTAAGAACATACTCGTTTTTCAAATGTTCTAAAAAAAGCTTTGACTCTTTCGGAAAAGAAAGAGTCAAAGCCTTTTTTATCCGTTTTTCTATTCAATATTTTTTATGAAAGAAACTCAACCCAAACTTTGGACGTGGAACTTCTTTAACGTCTGCATCGCCAACTTCCTGATGGCATGTTCTTTCAATTTGTTGATGCCTTCCATCCCGTTGTATATCACCGAGCAATTAGGTATCGCCCAGTCGCAAACGGGCATCGTGCTGTCATCCTATGCGCTGGCCATGATTCTGATCCGCCCTTTTTCCGGCTTTTTAGTCGATATGTATTCCCGTAAAACCTTGTTACTGATGGCTTTTACTTGCTACGTGCTGATTTTTCTTGGATATTTCTGGGTCACCACTGTTTTGTTGTTTGTGTTGGTTCGTTTTATGCACGGGTTGGCTTGGGGTTTGTCCACCGTATCGAGCAGTACGCTGGCCATTGATGTGACTCCTTCCCAGAGGCGGGCAGAGGGTATCGGGTATTATGGAACCTTCATGAATGTGGCGATGGCTCTCGGCCCGTTTATCGCAATCCATATCTATCGCAACTATGGCTTTCCTTCGCTTTTGCAATGCGCCATCCTGATGGGGATTTTGGGTGTGATTGCTGTTGCAATGATTAAAGCACCGAAACGTCCTCCTGTTGCGCCACAAGAACCTCAGAAAATTTCCTTCGACCGTTTCTTCTTGGTCAAAGGTTGGCCTATTTTCTTGAATCAATTGTTGCCCACTTTTGCCTGGGGAACGATTGGCCCTTTCGTGGCTCAATATGGTCTTCACAACCAAATAGAGAATCCTGGAATCTTTTTCCTCTTTTGGGCCACGGGTATCATGATGTCGCGTATTTTTGCAGGTAAAATGGTAGATAAGGGATGGATCCATGTTGTGAACATGTCGGCAATGGCGGTAGTGGCAGTTTCCTTTTTGGCGTTCGCCACCGTGCACACTTTGGTCGCATTTTGCCTGTCTGCCTATTTCATTGGTATCGGTTACGGCATGATGTTTCCCGCTTTACAAACTTTGTATATCAACATTGGGGAAAACAAGCAGCGGGGAACGGCCAATTCGACCTATTTGATTGGTTTTGATTTGGGCTTGGCGTTGGGCATGCTGATCGGTGCGTATGTGACGGCGCATGTGTCGTTTTCTGCATTGTATTTGGTGTCGTCGGTATTGAATGTGTTGAGCATTGTTGTCTATTATTTTATTTCCCGAAAAGTCTATGAACGAAAAAAAATGAGATAAAATAAGAATTTTCAACCTATTTCCCCCTCAGCAATTCATCTATTGTCTGATTAAATTCATCTTTGAATTCTTCATAGAATTTGCCAGTTGCAGGGCCATTGAATCCGGTATGGATCTTGCTTACGTTGCCTTTTTTATCGATAAAGATCATCGTTGGATAACTGATGATTTTTGATAGCTGGGGCAAGACCTTGGAGGTGGCTTGTCCCCCAACTTTTCCGCCGAAGAGAATTTTGTATTCCACTCCATATCTGTCCCGCAAGAGCGAGAGTACTCGTTTGGCATATGCCGGATCTTCCTTTCGCTCGAAAGCCAAACCTATGATTTCCACGCCCCGCTTTTTGTTTTGCTTGTACCACGGGACTAAATATTTCATCTCGTCCAAACAGTTTGGGCACCAACTTCCTAAGATGGAAACAACGACCACTTTTCCTTTGTATTCGGGGTCATTGATGGAAACCGCTTTTCCGTCTATGTCGGGCAGTGAAAAATTGAGTTTGCTGTTGTCTTCTTTTAGCACCGTGAGCGAATACGGATCGTCAAGCTTGGCATTTTCATTGCGGAGTCCAATTAGTTTTGTAGTACCTCGTGTGGTATGAAATTCTCCGGTAAATGTGTCATTTCCTTCAAATTGGATTTTCACGAGATAAGGGCTGAGGCCTGAAAAAGCGGACAGCGTAAATCCATTTTCTGTTAATGTACCTTCCAAAAAGCGGAGGTCGCCCGAATTAGTCAGGAAAGAACCCGTAACGATGCCGCTCTTCTGGTTGAAGACACCTACATTCTTCTCCACTTCCCCGTTTGCGCTGACAAATTGCACATCCCACTTTCCTGCTGCCGAAATCGCAGTAGGAGAAAAAACTTTGGGGAAACGGGGTTCTGTCGTCTTTTTAGCTACGAATGGAATCCCCGGATCGTTTTCAATGTAATGTTTGATAAATTTTCCTTCGAAAACATCTCCTCGGACAACTCCTTTCAATTCCGCATCAAAGGCTTCGATCGGAACGGTGAGCGTGTCGTTCTTATAGGTCAATCCGCTCAGGGGAACTCTTTCTTCGCCATTGATCAAGACGATCGTGGAGCTTGCATCCTCTACTTTCACGTCAAAGACAAAGGGGAATTTCTCTTGGTTAGAAATGAATTCGGCTCTCCAACGGCCAGCACTTAGGGGTGGATTGATTGCAAAAGACTGAACTGCAGTCAACAAGAATGCCACAAAAACGAATAATTGATGTTTTTTCATAAGTCTGTTGGATGAAATATGTTTTGCAAAGCTCGTAAAAAAGCAGGAATCATTCATCATTTTGTTGCAAATATTGGAAGAAATATTTTCCAACTCAATTCTAATCTGTTCTGAAAGTTCCCTTAATCTTCGGTCAGTATATTTGCACAATATAGCATTTAGACTAAAAAATATGTTGATTTGATATGTGAGCAAACGAAAGTCGATTAAGCAAATATTGTTTTCTCATTCAACCACTTGAAAATAAATGCTTCTGTCGGTAAATTCAAACGGTAGTTGAATGTATGGAAAGAAGGTAATTCTTTGGCAATGGGACTTCGGTTCTTTGCCGTATAAATCACAGATATACATCTATATTTTATCAGTTTAAGTTCTTTCTTTTCGGAAATCATAACTGAGAAATAAGTGGTATTATTTTTTTTATGTATTTAAAATATTGATTATAAAAAATTTAACTATAATGGACCGTGAATAGCTTCAACTACTGATTCGCATTAGTAGTATGATCTTGTCGTTCACCGTGCCACCTCAAGTATTTTATTTCGCATATCGTTGCAACAAACGATTGGAGGAAAACAGAAATTTGTAAATTTGTCAACAAGTAAAATAGGTAATCTGTAAATTAATGAAATATTTGTAGGTCGCCAAATTGATGAATTTACAAATGAAGCAAGTCAACAAATCAACAAACTTATCATGGACCTATTATTAGTAGAAGATAATGAACGGATCAGCCAATTCTTAGTTAAGGGGCTCGAGGAAACGGGGTTTTCGGTTGTGTTAGCCGAGAGGGGGACTGATGCACGCTCGCTGATTGCGCAACGCACATGGGATATCATCTTGCTCGACATCATGCTGCCCGATATTGATGGAATCGAACTGTTACAATATACCCGCTACAAAAAGATCAATACGCCGATCCTTGTGGTCAGTGCTTTGGGTGATCCAGAGGACAAGGTAAAGGCTTTGGATTACGGCGCCGATGATTATTTATCCAAGCCTTTTCATTTCAAGGAATTGGTTGCCCGCATCCATGCTTTGGTGAGAAGAACAAAATACAACAACCAATTGGGCGACACCATTCTGGAATGCGACGATTTGTCGTTGGATGTGGAACGCCATTTTGTGAAAAGGGGCAATGCCGAAATCAAACTCACCTTGCAGGAGTTCAAGCTTCTCCAATTATTGATGGAAAATAAAAACAAAGTGCTTCCCCGTACTCAAATTTTGGACACAGTGTGGGGGATAAATTACGATCCCAGCACCAATGTGGTGGATGTTTATATCTCGTATCTCCGCAACAAGGTGGATTCCAATTTTGACAATAAATTGATTCAGACAGTAAAAGGGAGAGGTTATTTGATTCGGACACAAGAATAATGCCTTTCCTGGGTATCTATTTGCTTGCTATGTGAGATTTTCGGACTCTCGGTTTTAAATACCATTTTTTTAGCATTTCGATGAAAGTTCAAACTCGGCTCAGTCTTTTCTGTTCTATTGCCTTTGGGGTGGTGTTTGCATCCATATCCTGCCTTGTTTATGTTTTGTATAGCCGCGGTGCCGAAAGCCGGGTTTACAAAGACCTGGAAAATTCGGCACACGTGGTGAGCCTTTTCCATTTTGAAGAAGACGAGCTCAACCACGAAGATTTTTTGAAAGCGGAAAAGCAGTTCAGCCAAATGATGCATGGCATTGCATACCAAGCATATGATTCATCCGATAGTTTGGTTTTCGGCAATAAAAATCATCTGGTCGATCGGGTTATCTTAAAAAGAATCAGGAAAACCCAGACTTACGACTTTGTCACAGAAAGAAGCTTCTGCTATGGGCGTTATTACCAAGACAACCAAGGCGATTTTGTGATTGTCACCAAAGAACGGAAAAACATTCTGAACAGGGAACTCGTCTCGCTGCTGACGATCCTCGTTTGCGCACTTCTTGTCGGCCTAATTGCCGTCATCCTGCTGAGCCGGTGGCTCGCCCGGATTGCCTACCTGCCCGTGAGCAGCATCATTCACCAGGTGGAGACTCTTTCGCTTGACGAGGAAGGGGTGCAAATTATTTCACCGAACACCAAGGACGAATTGCAGGATCTCACTGACACGTTCAATGAATTGCTGTCCCGGATCTCGGAGTCATTCATGATTCAAAAGAATTTCGTGGACTATGTGTCCCACGAATTTAGAACCCCGTTGGCAGCCATGATGGGGAATTTGGAGGTGTTTTCCCTCAAAAGAAGAACGCCTGAGGAATACGAAAAATTGTCGTTGGAATTGATCGATGAGATTGTCCGGCTAAAAGAGATACTCAACACGCTTTTGGTCGTTTCGGATTTGAGGAAAGACTCGGATACGCCCAACCATGTGCGTATGGATGAATTGATTTGGCACATCATCAAAAAAGTTTCAGCGCTTTATCGAAATCCGAAGATACATCCCGAGGTAGAGATTCAACCCGAAGATGAAAGCCTGCTGACGGTGAATCGTAGCAAGACGCAGCTCTATATGTCGTTGTTCAACATCATAGAAAACGCTGTAAAGTACTCAATGCAGCAGGTAGTGCAAATTCGAATCTATCAGGAAAATCAAATCTTGCATGTTTCAGTCCAAGACCATGGGATAGGAATCCCTCCCGATGAATTGAAAGATATCAGCAAACCTTTCTTTCGCGGCAACAACACAAACGACATTCGAGGCAACGGCATTGGCCTTTCGATTGCTTTGCGCATCTTGGAAAAAGCAGGTGTGATATACGAAATCTTCTCCGAGCAGGGAAAAGGCACACTGGTGGTGCTATCATTTCCAGATAAGCCACAATGAAAATGGAATTGGCTATATATTTTGCATACGCCTTCCGTTCAAGCAAACAAATATTCATATGGAAGAAAAATATTCTTCGATGTTTGCATATCTCACTGATTTAGTGTAATTTTGTGCCTCGATTGCATGGGTAGAATGGCGGTTTCGTTAATAACTTATTGATTATTAATGGGATTGTCGATATTTCCCTGCATTTCGAAAGACTATTTTATAATATAAAAATTGAATTTTTTAAGTTCTAAAGAGTAAAAAAATGCCTACAATTCAACAATTAGTAAGAAAAGGACGTACTGAGTTGGTGGATAAGAGCAAGTCTCCTGCTTTGGATTCTTGCCCACAGCGTAGAGGTGTATGCGTACGCGTATATACAACTACTCCTAAAAAACCAAACTCGGCTATGCGTAAAGTCGCACGTGTGCGTTTGACAAACGGTAAAGAAGTGAATGCTTATATTCCTGGAGAAGGACACAATTTGCAGGAACACTCTATCGTGCTTGTTAGAGGTGGCCGTGTGAAAGACCTTCCAGGTGTACGTTATCACATCGTTCGTGGAACGTTGGATACAGCCGGAGTGAATGGTCGCACGCAAAGACGCTCTAAATATGGAGCAAAACGTCCAAAGGCTGGAAAAGCAGCTCCTGCGGCTCCTGCTAAAGGAAAGAAGAAATAATTCTTTCGCCCAAAAAACCAATTAATTAACAACGTTTTCGGTTATTGGATTAGGCAATAAAAAGGTTGAGTAAATGATTCGGAGGAATCGTTGAAGAGTACTAAAAAATTGACAGCCAAAACAGAACAAATTTTTATTAGTAAAATGAGAAAGACAAAACCCAAAAAAAGACAGGTTCTTCCTGATCCTGTTTATGGTGATGTAAAGGTGTCCAAGTTTGTGAATCACCTGATGTACGACGGCAAAAAAAGCACAGCTTATGACATTTTCTACGGTGCTTTGAATGTTGTGAAAACAAAATTGCCAAACGAAGAGAAATCTACGCTTGAGATTTGGAAATCTGCTCTCGATAATATTACACCACAAGTGGAAGTGAAATCTCGCCGCGTGGGTGGTGCTACTTTTCAAGTTCCAACAGAAATTCGCCCTGACCGTAAGGAATCGGTTTCAATGAAAAACTTGATCCTTTATGCTCGCAAGAGAGGCGGCAAAACAATGGCTGACAAATTGGCGGCTGAAATCGTTGACGCTTTCAACAACCAAGGAGGTGCCTACAAACGCAAAGAAGATATGCACAGAATGGCCGAAGCTAACCGTGCATTCGCATATTTCAGATTTTAATTAAGAAGAAAGGAATAAACAGCAATGGCAAAAGTAAATGATGCTTTAAGACTCACCAGAAACATCGGTATCATGGCGCATATCGATGCGGGAAAAACCACAACATCTGAGCGTATCTTGTTTTATACAGGATTGACACACAAGATTGGTGAGGTGCATGATGGAGCTGCAACCATGGACTGGATGGAGCAAGAGCAAGAACGTGGTATCACTATCACTTCTGCCGCTACTACCACTCAGTGGAGATATAATAATGAGATCTACAAAGTCAACTTGATTGATACCCCGGGACACGTTGACTTCACTGTGGAGGTAGAACGTTCGCTTCGTATTCTTGACGGAGCCATCGCAACTTTCTGTGCCGTTGGTGGCGTCGAACCTCAGTCTGAAACCGTGTGGCGTCAAGCTGATAAATATAAGGTGCCACGTATTTGTTACGTGAACAAAATGGACCGTTCTGGCGCAGACTTTTTTGACGTAGTTCGTCAGATTAAGACTGTGCTAGGTGCGACTCCTTGTCCAATCCAAATCCCAATCGGTGCTGAAGAACACTTCAGGGGCATCGTTGATTTGGTGACGATGAAGGCCATGTACTGGCACGATGAAACAATGGGTGCTGACTACGAATTGGCTGACATCCCTGCTGATGTTTTGGCTGAAGCTGAAGAATGGAGAGAAAAAATGTTGGAGCAAGTTGCTGAATGCGATGAAACTCTCATGGAAAAATTCTTCGATGATCCTTCAACCATCACAGAAGATGAAATCCTTGTCGCTTTGCGCAAAGGAACATTGAACATGCAAATCAATCCGATGCTTTGTGGCTCTTCATTCAAGAACAAAGGAGTGCAACCGCTTTTGGATGCGGTTTCGAAGTTCTTGCCTAGCCCTGTGGATACAGAAGCTATCGAAGGAATTGACCCTCGCACAGATGAAAAAATCGTGCGTCACCCAAATCCAGACGAGCCTCTTTGTGCCTTGGCATTCAAGATCGCTACCGATCCATTCGTGGGACGTTTGTGTTTCTTCCGTGTATATTCAGGAGAACTTCCTGCCGGATCTTACGTGTACAACCCACGTTCCGATAAGAAAGAGCGTATTTCACGTTTGTTCCAGATGCACTCCAACAAGCAAAACCCAAAAGATGTGATCGGTTGTGGTGACATTGGCGCAGGTGTTGGTTTCAAAGATATCCGTACGGGTGACACCCTTTGTAACGAAGATAGCCCAATCGTATTGGAATCTATGGACTTCCCAGAACCCGTAATTGGTATCTCCATCGAGCCTAAGACTCAGAAAGATATCGACAAGTTGTCTAATGGTTTGGCTAAATTGGCTGAAGAAGATCCAACATTCCGTGTCCACACTGACGAAGATTCTGGTCAAACGATCATTGAAGGTATGGGTGAGCTTCACTTGGAAATCATCATCGACCGTTTGAAACGTGAATTTAAAGTGGAATGTAACCAGGGTCGTCCTCAAGTTTCTTACAAAGAAGCTATCCGCGACACTGTTGAACTTCGTGAAGTTTACAAGAAACAATCGGGTGGTCGTGGTAAGTTTGCCGACATCATCGTTAAAGTAGGGCCCGCTGATGAAGAATTCGAAGGCGAGTTGCAATTCGTTGACGAAGTAAGGGGAGGGAACATTCCAAAAGAATTTGTGCCTTCCGTTCAAAAAGGATTCTTGTCCGCTATGAAAAATGGTGTACTTGCTGGATACTCTTTGGACAAGCTGAAAGTTGTCTTGGTAGATGGATCTTTCCACCCTGTTGACTCCGACCAATTGTCGTTCGAACTTTGTGCTCGTTTTGCATTCAAATCAGCTTCCGAAAAGGCTAGACCAATTTTGCTTGAACCGATCATGAGCTTGGAAGTTGTTACTCCGGAAGAAAGTATGGGTGACGTGATTTCCGACTTGAACAAACGTCGCGGTCAGGTAGAGGGAATGGAATCGAGCCGTTCTGGTGCTCGTGTTGTAAAAGCAAAAGTTCCATTGGCTGAAATGTTCGGTTATGTGACTTCTTTGCGTACAATCACTTCGGGACGCGCTACTTCAGCCATGACATTCTCCCATTACGAGGAAGTGTCAGCTTCTATCGCCCGTCAAGTGTTGGAAGAAGCCAAAGGCCGCGTTGACTTGATTAAGTAATATAAAATGTGAAGCACGGTGGAGGTTAGTAAATGACTCTTAATCACGCCGGGCTTCGCTTTCTTATATATTTTTATTAATAACCATTCATAAAAAAGACAATGAGTCAAAAAATCAGAATCAAACTGAAATCTTACGACTACAACTTGGTTGACAAGTCAGCCGAAAAGATCGTGAAGACAGTGAAAGCTACAGGTGCTGTGGTAAGTGGTCCTATTCCATTGCCAACTCACAAACGTATCTTCACGGTGAACCGTTCGACTTTCGTGAACAAAAAGTCTCGCGAACAATTCGAACTAAGCTCTTACAAAAGATTGATCGACATCTACAGCTCCACAGCTAAAACTGTTGATGCCTTGATGAAGCTTGAGTTGCCAAGTGGAGTAGAAGTAGAGATTAAAGTTTGATAGCTCCCTGTATGGTTTTCTGAAAAGAAAGCTAACGGAAAGCTAATTTATTTACAAATCCGCCTCTCGATGAGTTCATTTATGGAAATTAAGGAGGCAAAAAATTAAAGAAATGCCAGGATTAATTGGAAAAAAAATCGGAATGACATCCGTTTTCAGTGCCGAGGGAAAAAATGTTCCATGCACTGTTGTCGAAGTAGGTCCTTGTGTTGTTACTCAAGTTAAAACTGTTGAAACAGACGGCTACGAAGCTATCCAAGTAGGTTTTGTCGATAAAAAAGACAAACACACTTCCAAGCCTCAAGCTGGTCACTTCCTAAAAGCTGGAGTATCACCCAAGAGGCACTTGGCCGAGTTCAAAGGTTTCAAAGATGCGAAATTAGGAGATGTACTCACTGTTGACGTGTTTGGCGACACTCAGTATGTGGATATTATCGGAACCTCTAAAGGTAAAGGTTTTCAAGGGGTTGTTAAGCGCCACGGTTTCGGTGGGGTAGGGCAAGCTACTTTGGGACAACACAACCGTTTGCGTGCCCCGGGTTCTATCGGAGCATGTTCTTACCCTGCAAAAGTGTTCAAAGGCACACGCATGGGAGGCCAAATGGGAAATGAACGTGTAACTGTTCAAAACCTTGAAGTGATTAAAGTTATTGCTGAACACAACCTGTTGTTGATCAAAGGTTCTGTTCCCGGAAGCAAAGGTTCAATCGTATTAATTGAAAAATAATGGAACTAAGTGTATTAGATATTAACGGCAAAGATACCGGAAAAAAAGTTGTGTTGAATGATGCAATTTTTGGTATCGAACCAAACGACCACGTTCTTTGGTTGGACGTGAAGCGTTATTTGGCTAACCAACGCCAAGGTACGCACAAGTCGAAAGAAAGAAGCGAATTGTCGGGAAGTACACGCAAATTGATCCGTCAAAAAGGTGGAGGTGGCGCTCGTCGTGGTGACATCAACTCTCCAATCCTTGTTGGTGGTGCCCGTGTATTTGGTCCAAAGCCAAGAGACTACGACTTCAAGATGAACAAAAAAATGCGTGATTTGGCTCGTAAATCAGCGCTTACTTACAAAGCTAAAGACAATCAAATCGTTGTGGTAGAAGATTTCGTTTACGAAGCTCCAAAAACAAAAGATTTTGTTGCTTTCACTAAAAACCTGCAAGTGGCTGATAAAAAGATACTTTTGGTTTTGCCAAATCAAAATAATAACGTATATTTGTCCGCTCGAAATTTACAGAAGGTTAGAATTATAACAGCTTCAGATATAAACACTTACGGTATTTTGAATAATGCAAGTTTGTTGCTTACAGAATCTTCTGTTGCTGAAATTGATAAACTATTTAAGGCATAAGGAGGTAAAGAAATGGGAATTATCATTAAACCAGTCTTGACAGAAAAGCAAACGGCAATTACCGAACAGTTTCCTAACCGTTTCGCATTCCGTGTTGTTCCGGGTGCCAACAAAATACAAATCAAGGAAGAAGTTGAGAAACTATATGGAGTGAAAGTGGTGAAAGTAAACACAAGCTTGTATGCTGGCAAAACAAAAAGCCGCTACACCAAAGCCGGTGTTGTTACAGGAAGCACTCCTTCTTACAAGAAAGCAATTGTAACTCTCAAAGAGGGTGAAGTAATAGACTTTTTTAGCAATATCTAAAATAAAAAATGGCAGTACGTAAATTAAAGCCCACAACACCGGGGCAAAGACACAAAGTTATTGGTACATTTGAGGAAATCACTGCGAGTGTACCAGAAAAATCTCTTGTAGTCGGCTTGCGCGCTTCAGGTGGTCGCAACAACGAAGGTAAGATGACAATGCGTTATCTTGGCGGCGGTCACAAAAGAAAGTATCGTATCATCGATTTCAAGAGAAACAAAGACGGCGTTCCTGCTACAGTTAAAACAATCGAATACGACCCGAACCGTTCGGCTCGTATCGCCTTGTTGTTTTATGCTGATGGAGCAAAAACGTACATTCTAGCTCCAAATGGCTTGAAGGTCGGTCAGACAGTGGTTTCGGGTGCTGATGCAGCCCCCGAAGTAGGAAATGCTCTACCATTAGCTAATATTCCTATTGGTACAGTTGTTCACAACATCGAATTACGTCCAAAGCAAGGCGCCAAAATCGTCCGCTCGGCAGGAACTTTCGCCCAGTTGACTTCTCGCGAGGGAGGATATGCAATTATCAAATTGCCTTCTGGTGAAACACGCAAAATCCTTTTGACTTGTAAAGCAACAATCGGTAGCGTTGGTAATTCAGATCACGCATTGGAAAAATCAGGTAAGGCTGGACGCTCTAGATGGCTTGGACGTCGCCCTCGTAACCGTGGTGTCGTGATGAACCCAGTAGATCACCCAATGGGTGGTGGTGAAGGTCGCGCTTCGGGAGGTCAACCAAGATCACGTAAAGGATTGTATTCTAGAGGTCTTAAGACAAGAGCTCCTAAGAAACATTCTTCTAAGTACATTGTCGAAAGAAGAAAGAAGTAATCTGATTTAATTAAAAACAACTATGAGTCGTTCGTTAAAAAAAGGCCCGTATATTAATGTTAAGCTTGAGAAGAAAGTTTTGGCTATGAATGAGTCAGGCAAGAAAGCTGTAGTTAAGACGTGGGCAAGAGCTTCAATGATATCACCAGATTTTGTTGGCCATACAGTTGCTGTTCATAATGGAAATAAATTTATTCCCGTATATGTGACAGAAAACATGGTAGGTCACAAACTCGGCGAATTTGCCCTGACACGTACATTCCGTGGTCACGGAGGTAATAAGAAAAGATAAAATTTACCGGAAGCCAAAATTAATTTAAAAAGAAAACATTAAAATGGGTGCTAGAAAAAGAATATCAGCCGAACAAAGAAAGGAAGCCTTGAAAACCGTTTCTTTTGCGAAGTTGAACAACGTTCCTACCTCTCCTCGTAAGATGCGCTATGTCGCTGATATGATCCGTGGTTTGGAAGTCAACAGAGCATTGGGCGTTTTAAAATTTTCCAACAAAGAAGCTGCCGCAAGGGTTGAAAAACTGTTGCGTTCTGCCATCGCAAACTGGGAAGCTAAAAATGGTCGTCAAGCGGAAGCAGGTGAATTATATGTCTCTTTGATATATGTAGATAGTGCAGCGATGTTGAAAAGACTTCGTCCTGCTCCACAAGGTAGAGGATACAGAATCCGTAAACGTTCTAACCACGTTACCTTGCAAGTAGATACACGTAACGAAAATAAAAATTAAGCAGCAAGATGGGACAGAAAATTAATCCGATAGCAAATCGTTTAGGAATCATCCGTGGATGGGACTCTAACTGGTATGGCGGTAAAAAATACGGAGAAACTTTGTTGGAAGACAGCAAACTCCGTAAATATTTGAATGCGCGTCTTGCAAAAGCTAGTGTAGCTCGCATCGTAATCGAAAGAACGTTGAAACTTGTCACAATCACAGTATGCACAGCCCGTCCCGGAATTATCATCGGAAAAGGTGGTCAAGAAGTGGACAAGTTGAAAGAAGAGCTTAAGAAAATTACAGATAAAGATATCCAGATCAATATTTTCGAAGTTAAAAAGCCCGAATTGGATGCCGTTATCGTAGCCAACAACATCGCACGCCAAGTGGAAGGCAAAATCGCCTACCGCCGTGCCATCAAAATGGCTATCGCTTCCACCATGAGAATGGGTGCGGAAGGCATCAAAATCCAAATCTCAGGCCGCTTGAACGGAGCTGAAATGGCTCGATCGGAAATGTATAAAGAAGGACGTACTCCACTTCATACCTTCCGTGCGGACATCGACTACGCGCATGCAGAAGCTTTGACAAAAGTTGGTTTGTTGGGTATCAAAGTATGGATCTGCCGTGGAGAAGTTTACGGCAAGCAAGACCTCGCGCCATCATTTGCTGCACAAAAAGATTTCGGTGCAAACTCCGGAAACAACAACCGCAGAAATGACCATGGCAACAACAGGGGTTTCAAGAAAAACAAGAGAAAATAAGTAGTAAACGTTGAAACTGAATTAAAAGATGTTACAACCGAAAAAGACAAAGTTCAGAAGACAGCAAAAAGGTCGGATGAAAGGTAATGCCCAAAGAGGTAACCAATTGGCTTTTGGTTCTTTCGGAATCAAAACTTTGGAAACCAAATGGATAACCGGACGTCAGATCGAAGCTGCCCGTATTGCTGTGACCCGTCACATGCAACGTCAAGGACAAGTGTGGGTTCGTATTTTTCCAGACAAGCCGATCACCAAAAAGCCGGCCGAAGTACGTATGGGTAAAGGTAAAGGATCTCCAGAAGGATTCGTTGCTCCAGTTACGCCAGGAAGAATGATTTTTGAAATCGAAGGAGTATCTTTCGAGGTAGCCAAAGAAGCTTTGCGCCTGGCAGCACAAAAATTGCCGGTGACAACCAAGTTTGTTGTTCGCAGAGATTATGACCTAACCCAAAAATGATAAGAAACGATGAAAGCAAAAGAAGTTAGAGAATTATCAGATACGGAATTGGTCGAAAAAATTGCAAACGAAACTTTGGCACTTGACCAATTGATTTTAAATCATGCAGTTTCTCCTTTGGACAATCCAGCGCAAATCAAAGCAAAACGCAAAGATATTGCACGTTTCAAAACCATATTGCGCCAAAGAGAATTGAATAAATAATAAGAGAGCTGATGGAAACCAGAAATTTAAGAAAAGAAAGAATCGGGGTCGTTTTCAGCAATAAGATGGATAAAACCATCACAGTTGCTGTAAAATGGAAAGAAAAACACCCTATTTACGGGAAGTTCGTGAACAAGACGAAGAAATTTCATGCTCACGACGAAAAAAATGAATGCAACATCGGCGATACGGTAAGGATCATGGAAACTCGTCCTTTAAGTAAAACGAAGAGATGGAGATTAATTGAAATAATCGAAAGGGCTAAATAATATGATACAACAGGAAAGCAGACTGACAGTCGCTGATAACAGCGGAGCGAAAGAAGCATTGTGTATTCGTGTTTTGGGCGGTACCAGAAGACGTTATGCTTCAGTGGGGGATGTGATAGTTGTAGCTATTAAAAGCGTGATCCCTTCGAGTGATATTAAAAAAGGTGCTGTAACAAAGGCAATCGTTGTTCGCACGAAGAAAGAAATCCGTCGCACAGATGGTTCTTATATTCGTTTCGACGACAACGCATGTGTGTTGCTCAATGCAGCAGGTGAAATCAGAGGTAGCCGCATCTTCGGACCGGTAGCTCGTGAGCTTCGTGCTGCAAACATGAAGATCGTTTCATTGGCACCTGAAGTTCTTTAATCAATAAAACCATCGGGCAATGAGTAAATTACATATTAAAAAAGGCGATGTCGTGTATGTGAACACCGGTGTTGATAAAGGTAAAACCGGCCGTGTCGTGAAAGTGCTTGTCGAAAAACAACGTGCTCTCGTGGAAGGTATCAACATGGTTACTAAACATGCGAAGCCTAGTGCAAAAAATCCTCAAGGAGGAATCGTGAAAATGGAAGCTCCTATTCACATTTCCAACCTCAATGTGGTGGATCCTAAATCAGGAAAACCAACCCGCATCGGTCGTAAGGAAGTGGACGGGAAGTTAGTTCGTTATTCTAAAAAATCAGGGGAGGAAATTAAATAATGGCTAGTACTACAAGTTTAAAAACTGATTATAAGGAACGCATTGTTGCTTCTTTGATGAAAGAATTCAACTATACGACTCCTATGCAGGTGCCGGTTCTTGAAAAAATCGTCATCAACCAAGGTCTTGGTATTGCCGTGGCCGACAAAAAAATCATTGAAACTGCTATCAACGAATTGACCATCATCTCTGGTCAAAAAGCTGTGTCAACGGTTTCCAAGAAGGATATTTCTAACTTCAAGCTGCGTAAGAAAATGCCTATCGGAGTGCGTGTTACGTTGCGTCACAACAAAATGTACGAATTCTTGGAAAGACTTGTACGTGTGGCTCTTCCACGTATCCGTGACTTCAAAGGTATTGAAAGCAAATTGGATGGACGTGGAAATTATACCCTCGGAATCCAAGAGCAAATTATTTTCCCTGAAATTAATATTGATAATATTACTAAAATATTGGGAATGAATATTACCTTTGTGACCTCTGCGAAAACAGATGAAGAAGGTTACGCTCTTTTGAAAGAGTTTGGCTTACCATTTAAGAACATTAAAAAAGACTGATAAGAAAAAATGGCTAAAGAATCAATGAAGGCTCGCCAAGTAAAAAGAGCTAAGCTTCAAGCAAAATATGCTGAAAAAAGAGCTGCTCTTAAAGCTGCGGGTGATTACGAAGCATTGCAGGAATTACCTAAAAATGCCTCACCAGTTCGTGCACACAACATTTGTAGTATGACTGGACGTCCTAAAGGATACATTCGCCAATTTGGAATCTCACGTATCCAATTCCGCGAATTAGCATCTAAAGGATTGATTCCCGGAGTGAAGAAGGCAAGTTGGTAATCTACGCCTAATCTAATATAACGGTCCCGCCCCATTTTTGATGGGGAGGGATTTGTTTGGATTAATATGAACAAATCGTTCAAGTTACCCTACCGGGTGTTTTTTTGATAAAATTTCTTTAATTAAATATTGTCCCGACGGTCGGGATTAATTTAAATTTTTTATAAATGACAGATCCAATAGCAGATTATTTGACGCGTGTCCGCAACGCTATCCAAGCGAGACACAGGGTGGTAGAGATACCTGCGTCAAATCTTAAAAAAGAGATTACGAAAATTCTCTTGGAAAAAGGCTACATTCTTAACTATAAGTTTGTGGAAGAAGGTCCTCAAGGTACAATTAAGATTGCCTTGAAGTATGATCCCGTAAATAAAGTAAACGCGATCAAAAAATTGATCCGCATATCTACTCCGGGGTTGCGTAAATATACTGGTCACAAAGAAATGCCACGGGTTCTTAACGGACTTGGTATCGCTGTGTTATCAACCTCTAAAGGTGTTATGACAGACAAGGAAGCTCGTGACCTTAAAATTGGTGGCGAAGTTTTATGTTACATTTATTAATCTAGGAGGAAGTATATTATGTCAAGAATTGGAAAATTACCTATTAGCGTTCCTGCTGGAGTTAAAATTGATCTGAGCGAAGCCAATGTGGTGACTGTGAAAGGTCCTAAAGGCGAATTGACTCAGGAGTTGAATCCAGATATCACAGTTAGCCTCGAAGGCTCTACATTGTCTGTTATTCGCCCAACAGATGAAAAAGGACACCGTGCTTTACACGGACTCTACCGCTCACTTCTCAACAACATGGTTATTGGAGTTTCCACTGGTTATCGCAAGGAACTGGAATTGGTTGGCGTTGGTTATCGTGCTTCAAACACAGGTCAACTGCTTGAACTTTCTTTGGGATACACGCACAACATCTTTTTGCAGTTGCCCAAAGAAATCGTTTTGGAAACCAAATCCGAAAGGAACAAAAGCCCGTTGATCATTCTCGAATCTGCCGACAAACAATTGTTAGGCCAGGTATGTGCAAAGATTCGCTCTTTCCGCAAACCAGAACCATACAAAGGAAAAGGTATTCGCTTTGTGGGAGAGGTTATCCGTCGCAAGTCCGGTAAATCGGCTGGTAAATAATTTATATTAATGTAGAATCATGGCAACTAAGATCGAAAGAAGAAATAAGATTAAGTTACGTGTGAGAGGAAAGATCGAAGGCACAACAGAGTGTCCACGTCTTTCTGTTTTCAGAAGTAACAAGCAAATATATGCTCAAGTCATCGACGACTTGACAGGAAAGACATTGGCTGCTGCCTCATCTCTTAAAATTGAAGATAAAGCTCCAAAGAAAGAGATTGCTGCAAAAGTTGGTGAATTGATTGCTAAGAGTGCCCAGGAAGCGGGTGTGACTACTGTGGTTTTCGACCGTAATGGTTACTTGTATCACGGAAGAATTAAAGAGTTGGCAGATGCTGCCCGTAACGCTGGACTTAAATTTTAATAGACATGGCTGGAACAAATAATAAAGTAAAGACAACCAATGATATTGAGTTGAAAGATAGATTGGTAGCAATCAACCGTGTTACAAAAGTAACTAAGGGTGGTCGTACCTTCAGTTTTGCAGCTATCGTTGTAGTTGGTAACGAAGACGGTATTGTGGGCTGGGGATTAGGAAAAGCAGGGGAAGTTACAGCGGCTATTGCCAAGGGCGTTGAAGCTGCCAAAAAAAACCTCATCAAGGTCCCTGTATTGAAAGGCACCATCCCTCACGAACAAGTGGCAACATTTGGTGGTTCAGAAGTATTCCTTAAACCAGCTTCTCCTGGTACAGGAGTAAAGGCTGGAGGTGCTATGCGCGCCGTACTTGAGAGTGTTGGTGTGACTGACGTGTTGGCTAAATCAAAAGGTTCTTCAAACCCTCACAACTTGGTGAAGGCGACCATTGAAGCTCTTGGTGAATTGCGCGACGCATACACTGTTGCCCAAAATAGAGGAGTGTCATTAGACAAAGTATTTAACGGATAATTGAAGGATATAATCAAAATGGCAAAAATTAAGGTCAAACAAGTTAAGAGCAGGATTGGTGCTCCGATACAACAGAAAAGAGTCCTTGATGCTCTTGGTTTGAGAAAACTAAATAGAGTTGTTGAACACGAAGATTCACCATCAATTCTCGGAATGGTTGCAAAAGTGAAACACCTTGTTGCAATTGTAAAATAATTAGATTTAATAAGACATTAAAAACATAAAAGATGAATTTATCGAATTTAAAACCCGCAGAAGGCTCAACCAAAAACCGTAAGAGAATCGCTCGTGGAACAGGTTCTGGAAGAGGTGGTACTTCTACCAGAGGTCATAAAGGAGCTAAATCTAGATCTGGTTATTCTAAAAAGATCGGATTTGAAGGAGGCCAGATGCCTATTCAACGCCGTCTTCCAAAGTTCGGTTTCAAAAGTCTGAACAGGATTGAATACAAACCAGTAAACTTGGATGTGCTGCAACGTTTGGCCGAAGAAAACAGCCTTACTAAAATAGACATCGAAGTATTGAAGAATGTTGGTTTCATTGCTTCAAAGGATTTGGTAAAGATTTTAGGAGATGGGGCGTTGACTATCAAGTTAGATGTTGAAGCTCACGCATTTTCTAAGTCAGCTGAAGCAGCCATTACAGCAGCAGGTGGTACCATCACAAAATTGAAATAACATGGGTTTAGTTAAAACAGTGCAAAATATATGGAAGATTGAGGATTTGAGAAAAAGAATCCTCACTACTTTCTTTTTTGTATTAATCTATCGTTTTGGATCGTTTGTCGTATTACCGGGTGTTGATCCCGCACAATTAGCAACCTTGAAACAGCAAGCATCAGGCGGCCTTTTGGGCTTGCTCGACATGTTTTCCGGAGGTGCCTTTGCCAATGCGTCTATATTCGCATTAGGGATCATGCCTTATATTTCGGCATCCATCGTGATTCAGTTGTTAGGTATAGCTATTCCTTACTTCCAAAAATTGCAACGCGAAGGCGAAAGTGGTCGCAACAAGATGAATCAATACACCCGTTATTTGACCGTCGCGATTCTTTTGATGCAAGGCCCTGCTTATTTGATGGGTGCGTTGAACGGCATCGACCATGGTGGATTTTGGGAGTTCCTGTTACCATCAACTATCATCTTGGCTGGAGGTAGTATGTTTGTCCTTTGGTTGGGCGAGCGTATTACAGACAAGGGAATTGGTAACGGTATTTCTTTCATTATCATGGTTGGTATCATTGCTCGTTTGCCACATGCCATGTTTGGTGAATTTATGTCTCGTTTCACAGATGCAGCGGGTGGATTGGTTGCATTCTTGTTAGAAATATTGTTCTTATTGTTGGTTATTTGTGCCGCTATCATGTTGGTGCAAGGATCCCGCAAGATTCCAGTTCAATATGCAAAGCGTGTCGTAGGAAACAAACAATATGGAGGTGCTCGCCAATACATTCCTTTAAAAGTGAATGCGGCTAACGTGATGCCTATCATCTTTGCGCAAGCAATTATGTTTATCCCTATCACAATCGCTAACTTCACTGTGAAAAGTGGAGGGGGATTTTGGGCATCTTTAACAGATCACACCGCAGTGTCATACAATGTGTTGTTCGCATTATTGATTATTGTGTTTACCTATTTCTATACAGCCATTACCATTAACCCTGTGCAAATGGCCGAAGAGTTGAAGAGGAATAATGGTTTTATTCCCGGAATCAAGCCCGGTAAAAAGACCGCTGACTACATTGATGACGTTATGTCACGTATCACACTGCCCGGATCATTGTTCTTGGCTGCCGTGGCTATCTTACCTGCGTTTGCAAGTTCATTCGGAGTGAGTCGTGAGTTTTCTCAATTCTTTGGAGGAACATCGCTGTTGATTCTTGTTGGTGTTGTACTGGATACCCTCCAACAGATTGAGAGTCATTTGCTGATGCGCCATTACGATGGATTATTGAAATCTGGAAGAATTAAAGGCCGTACAGGCTCGATCGCAGCTTATTAATCTTTTGCTATAAATTTGAAATGATATTCCTAAAAACGGACGAAGAAATCGAACTAATGCGTGAAAGCAACCGCCTTGTCGGAATGACCTTGGGCGAAGTCGCCAAACACATTCGTCCCGGAATCAAAACCATTGAATTAGACCGAATAGCAGAAGACTTCATACGTAGCCATGGTGCTGTTCCATCTTTTTTGGGATACAATGGATTTCCATATTCATTATGTATATCCGTGAATGAAAATGTAGTACATGGATTCCCTTCCGAGTATGAACTGAAAGATGGAGACATTCTCTCAGTTGATTGCGGAACCGAAAAAAACGGCTTTTGCGGTGATTCCGCCTACACTTTTTGTGTGGGAGAAGTAGCGGAAGATGTAAAACTCTTGCTGCGTACAACCAAAGAATCACTCTACAAAGGAATTGAACAAGCTATTCCGGGAAATCGTATCGGTCATATCGGAGAGGCTGTTCAAACATATTGTGAAAAGAAAGGCTATTCCGTTGTCCGGGAGTTAGTTGGACATGGAATTGGTAGGAAAATGCACGAATCTCCTGAGGTGCCTAATTATGGTCGTCGGGGGATAGGCCCGCTTTTGAAAAGCGGAATGTGCATTGCTATCGAGCCAATGATCAATATGGGAAGCAAAAATGTTGTTTTTGAAAAGGATGGTTGGACCGTAAGGACAAAAGACCGTAAACCAGCGGCTCATTTTGAACATACCGTTGCAATCAAGGACGGGAAAGCGGATATTTTATCAACATTTGAATATGTTGAAGCTGTTATTGGAGAAAACGGAATTTAATACTTATTTATGGCTAAACAATCGGCAATAGAACAAGATGGTGTTATCGTGGAGGCGTTGTCAAACGCTATGTTCCGCGTAGAATTAGAAAACGGGCATGAAATCACTGCGCATATCTCGGGTAAAATGCGGATGCATTATATAAAAATTCTCCCAGGAGATAAAGTGAGGGTGGAAATGTCGCCTTACGATCTGTCTAAAGGACGGATTTCATTCAGATACAAATAAAAAAGCATAAATATGAAAGTAAGAGCATCAATCAAAAAGCGTACGGCTGACTGCAAAATCGTAAGAAGAAAAGGCCGTTTGTATGTAGTTAACAAAAAAAATCCCAAATATAAACAACGTCAGGGATAATTTATTAATTTTGCACTCTAAAAAATTTTATCTAGTATATGGCTATAAGAATTGTTGGTGTCGATTTGCCGCAAAACAAGAGAGGGGAGATAGCTTTGACTTATATCTTTGGTATTGGTCGTAGCGCATCTAATTCCATTTTATCGCAAGCCGGTGTAGATCGAGATATCAAAGTAAAAGATTGGACAGACGATCAGGCAGCAAAGATCCGTGAGATAATTACTTCTACCTATAAAGTTGAAGGTGAATTACGCTCAGAAGTACAGTTGAATATCAAGCGTTTGATGGACATCGGTTGTTACCGAGGCATCCGCCACCGTATTGGTTTGCCTCTTAGAGGACAAAGTACAAAAAACAACTCGCGTACTCGCAAGGGTAAGAAGAAAACTGTTGCTAACAAGAAAAAAGCTACAAAATAATAGTTTAATATGGCAAAGAAAACAGTCGCATCAAAGAAGAGAAATGTCAAGGTGGATGCTGTGGGACAAGCTCACATTCATTCTTCTTTTAACAACATCATCGTTTCTCTTACAAACAGTGAAGGACAAGTAATCAGTTGGTCATCAGCTGGTAAAATGGGATTCCGTTCGTCTAAAAAGAACACTCCCTATGCTGCACAAATGGCTGCACAGGATTGTGCTAAAGTAGCATACGATTTGGGCTTGAGAAAAGTGAAAGCTTATGTAAAGGGACCTGGTAATGGACGTGAGTCGGCTATCAGGACTATCCATGGTGCCGGAATTGAAGTAGCGGAAATCATTGACGTTACACCTCTTCCACACAACGGATGTCGTCCTCCTAAACACAGAAGAGTTTAATTACTTATTTTTAATTTGGTTGAAACTAAAATTGTGATTGATTGCAATATCCTCTCTGCAATCGCGGCTGCACAATTTCAGCTTCACAAAAATGGTTTAATTTTAAAAACAAAATGGCAAGATATACTGGACCAAAAACAAAAATTGCGCGTAAGTTTGGAGAGCCTATTTTCGGCCCTGATAAGGTGCTTTCGAAGAAGAATTATCCTCCCGGACAGCACGGAAACAGCCGCAAGAAGAAAACTTCGGAATACGGTGTCCAATTGCGCGAGAAGCAAAAAGCAAAATATACTTACGGAGTATTGGAGAAACAATTTAGAAACCTGTTCGACAAGGCTGTTAGAAGTCGAGGTGTGACGGGTGAGGTATTGCTTCAACTGCTTGAATCTCGTTTAGATAATGTGGTTTATCGTTTAGGATTAGCTCCAACAAGAGCTGGGGCTCGTCAGCTTGTATCGCACCGACACATCGTTGTTGACGGACAAGTTGTGAATATTCCTTCTTACACCCTCAAGCCAGGTCAACTGATTGGTGTGCGCGAAAAATCAAAGTCTTTGGAGGTTATTGAAAATTCTTTGGCTGGATTCAATCACAGTAAATATCCTTGGATTGAATGGGAACAAACTTCTAAGGTGGGAAAATATCTTCACATACCTGAAAGAGCAGATATTCCTGAAAATATCAAAGAACAGTTGATCGTAGAATTGTACTCTAAATAATAATTAAATTTCATGGCTATATTAGCATTTCAAAAACCGGACAAAGTATTGATGTTGGAAGCGGACAACTTCTTCGGGAAGTTTGAATTTCGACCGTTAGAACCAGGTTATGGTATTACAATCGGTAATGCCTTGCGTCGCATCCTCCTTTCGTCTCTTGAAGGTTTTGCTATCACTTCTATAAAAATAGATGGAGTTGAGCATGAATTTGCTACAATACCAGGAGTTGTAGAAGATGTTACGAACATCATCTTGAATCTAAAAAAAGTAAGATTTAAACAAATAGTTGAAGAGATTGAAAACGAGAAAGTAACCATCGCTATTTCTGGCAGAGAAATTTTCAAGGCCGGCGACATTGGTGGAAGCTTATCTGGGTTTGAAGTGCTGAATCCTGAATTGGTTATTTGCCATTTGGATACAAGCGCTGCATTCCAAATCGAATTGACTATTAACAAAGGTCGTGGTTATCTTCCTGCAGAGGAAAATACCACATCTACAGATGATGTAAACGTTATAGCAATCGATTCTATTTATACACCGATTCGTAATGTGAAATATTCAATCGAAAATTATCGCGTTGAACAAAAGACAGACTACGAAAAGTTAGTGCTTGAGATAACTACCGATGGTTCTATTCATCCAAAAGAAGCTTTGAAAGAGGCAGCCAAAATCCTTATACACCATTTCATGTTGTTTTCCGATGAGAAAATTCTTATCGAACAAACTGAGATAGAAGGTAATGAAGAATTTGATGAAGAAGTATTGCACATGCGTCAGCTTTTGAAAACAAAGTTAGTGGATATGAACCTTTCCGTTCGTGCCCTTAACTGTTTGAAGGCAGCCGATGTGGAAACTTTGGGCGAGCTTGTTCAATACAACAAAAACGACTTGTTGAAGTTCCGCAACTTTGGAAAGAAATCTCTTACAGAGTTGGATGAGCTTTTGGACAATCTGAACCTTTCTTTCGGTACGGATATTTCAAAATATAAATTAGACAAAGAATAAAGAGATGAGACATAACAAAAAATTTAATCACCTTGGCCGTACCGCTACGCACAGAAACTCGATGCTTGCTAACATGAGTGTCTCTTTGATTCTGCACAAGCGTATTTTCACAACTTTGGCTAAAGCCAAAGCTTTGAGAAAAGTTGTTGAGCCAATCATTACAAAATCAAAGGACGATACTACCCACTCAAGACGTTTGGTGTTCCAAAGCTTGCAGGACAAAGCTGCTGTGACTGAATTGTTCCAAAACATTTCTCAAAAAGTAGGCGACCGTCCAGGTGGATATACTCGTATTATTAAGACTGGAAACCGTTTGGGAGACAATGCTGAAATGTGTTTCATCGAACTTGTTGATTACAACGAGAACATGTTGAAAGACAAGACTGCTGCTAAGCCAGCTAAAGCTAGGACTCGTCGTTCTTCTGCTGTTAAGAAGAAAGATGTTGCTGCTGAAACTGCAACTCCTGCATCTCCAGAGGCTGCTGCTGAATAATTTTGGCTTGAAGAAATCCTTTTGCAGGATTCTTAATCATAAAAAAGACTTTTCACGATATGTGGGGAGTCTTTTTTTTTGCATTTGGATGGAGCTGTTTGGTGAGATTGCAGAAGCAGGAAACCGTTTGACGGATGCTCGATGCCATTTGTCGGATGCTTTGTCCTTTTTGGAGGAAGTTATAAATCTTTTGTCAGATGCTATATGACATTTGTCGGTTGATTTATATCGTTTGGCGGAATGAATAAATCTTTTGGCAGTTGCCACATGTTGTTTGGCAGATTGAAAAAACATTTTGCACTTGTCCTATACCATTTTGCGGTAGGGACAAAGCATTTATGTAAGTGACGTTGTTTTTCATTGGGTCTGTGGATCGGAGAGTGGGTCGTGTGGGGGAAACTGGTTGGGAATAGGGCGTTGAGAAATTCGCATTCTCTTCTTTGTTTTTCTTATGAATGAAAAGAGGTGGATGATGGATGTGGCTTTGTTCGGATAACCTACTAAAACAAATTTCGGAAGCCGCTCTGACTTCCGAAATTGTTTAGTATGGGTTTGTATCATAGCGTCTTGAAGCGGAGCTTCGAGATCTGCTTGTACTGGGGGCTGGTGGATCCGAAAATTCCTTTCACATAGGATTTGACATCCGAGGCAATATCTAGAAGGCCTGTGGATGGAGCGTAGAGGACGTGGTTGCGGTTGGAGCGGGCACTTTCGAGTACGGAATCGGTGCTCATGACGTTTGTGTTTTTCGTTGCCAATTCGTTGTAGTAGGTACGCAGGCCATTTACTTTGAATTCCTCTTCATTGGGGTTGTAAGCTGGAATGGAGGAAAGCATCGTGATGAACCGGTCGAAATTTGCAAGCCGGTTGTCGTAGCCCATTTGGGAAATAGAATTCTGGGTGACTGTTTTTCCTTCGGCTTTCAAGGTTTCGATCTCGGCATCTGTGAGTTTTGTTCCGGCACGCTTGCCTTGCAGCTTGCGGTAGATGGTTTTTACGGTTTCATCAGACTGGATGGTGGAATCGGAAGATTTCAGGATGTTGTAAGCGCTGGTCACTGTTTTGCCTAAAGGGGAAAAGGTTGCTTCCCGCTCGTCCACTGCATTTTTATACACGGATTCTGCCAAGTTGGTTGCTGTTATTGCTGCTTTTGCTGACGTGTGTAGTGCTTGTAAAGCGGTAAGCTTAATGATTTCTTTGGATGGATTGTAGGCTGTGCCGAATGTGTTGACATCTGAAATCAATCTCTCAAAGAGGACCACGTTCTTGGCGTGACCTGTTTCGGAATTACTTTTCATCATTGTAAAATTTTAATATAATAAATATTTGTAGGGTTAAGGTATTTAAAGTTTGATTCTGCAAATATACTAGAATGACTGGATTTGTAAATATTTGGATATGTGTTTTATGGCATAAATTTGTGTCGATGGTTTTCTTGGGTGCTATTTGATGAAAAATGGGTTGATTGAGGCGATTATTTATGTAAAAATAGTTTTTTGTTGGAGTAAATGGATATATTTGTGGGGTGGAGGCTTAGTTATTAAAAAGCAGGTAAGCAGCATAGAATAGATTGAGTGTGTTTTGATACATTTTGGTGAACTTAAGGAATTTAATCATTCATGTATCACAAAATGAAAATATTATGTATTTTATTTCAAATAGCGATCAGTATTATCAACTTATAACTCGCAATTGTTCTACGGAAGTAGAAAAAAAGGAAGTCATAAAAAAAGCATATGAGGTAGCCCTTGAGACTCGAAAATTTGAAATTGAAATGTACTGGAAGAGGGCAACCTATTTTTGGGCATTTATTGGAGCTATCTTTGTCGCTTATTTTGCCATTTTGAGTAAAGAAAACACAAGGAGTTTATTGCCGATAGCTATAAGCTTATTGGGGGTTATTTTTAGCATCGGATGGTATTTTGTTAATCGAGGTTCAAAATTGTGGCAGGAAAATTGGGAGAGAAATATTGAGTTTCTAGAAGAGTATGTTACTGGCCCCTTATTTAAAACTATAGTTGTGCCCAATATGGATTGGATAAAGTTAACAAAATCTTATCCCTACTCTGTAAGTAAAGTTAATATATTATTGAGCTTGATTACTACTGTTTTTTGGCTTGTTATTTTACTTCACTCCTTACTGTCATATTGTAAGAATAGTATTCACTTATGCTGTGTGATTCTATTTAGTTGTATAGTTTTATTGGTGATTTCATATCAGTTCCATAGATGGAGTCGATCATTTATTAATGATCACTTAGGAAAAGAGAAGTATGATCCATCTGCGAAATTATACCATAAGATTGATCAAAATCACACACTAAAAGTAAACAATAAAAAGCGATGCTTATCCTTTTTTGGACTATTTCGTTCATAATTGCCATCGGGTTCGAACTCAGCAATCTGTACATTCTTCCTTTTTTCCGTAGAAAATACAGTTCGGTAGAAAAAAATCAAATCCTTGCGCTTATTATCTTGGAGGAATGATCCATCTAAAAAAGTTTCATACCTATCGCATGCAATGCTTTTTCCTCGCTTTTTTCTACCGAGCGAATATTCCGATGGAAAATTTTCGTTTCTGCTAGGGAGTAACGGTATGGTCTGGAGTTCTTTATTTGTTACGTGTTACTCTATGCGAATTTCTTGGGGTTGGAGCAGTTCCCAACTCACGGGTTCTTAGATCGATTAAAGATCCCTTGACCAGATTCCTATTCTTCGTAAATCATTTTGCGTGTCATGCCGCCGTCGATCACGATATTTTCGGCATTGATGAAATTGTTTCTTTCGTCGGTGAGGAAAAGGCAAGCACGGGCGATGTCGTCTGGTTTGCCGACACGGGCAGAGAAGTGTTGCGCATGGTCTTCTTGGCGCAGGGCATTGTAATCTCCTGTTTCGATCCAGCCGGGACTGATGCTGTTGACTTGTATGTGGTCGGGGGCGAATGAAGCCGCCAAGGCATGCGTGAGGGCGATGATTCCTCCTTTGCTGGCTGCGTAGGCTTCTGAATGCTGCTCCGACATGAGGGCACGGGTGGATGCGATGTTGACGATGTGGCCGCCGCCGTTTTCCCTCATTGTTTTGGCGGCTTCGCGGGAGCAGAGAAAAACGCTCCGGAGGTTTGTGTTCAGTATTTGATCCCATTCCTCCACGCTTAATTCATAGGGGGATTTCCAGCGAGAAATGCCCGCATTGTTGATTAGCACGTCTATTTTGGCATATTTTTGGACAACCCGTTTGAAGAGTTCTTCAATAGCTGATGGGGAAGACACGTCTGTGGTGAGAAAATCTGCTTGTCCCCCGTTTTTCACTATTTCTTCGCAGGCCAGCTTCCCTTGCAGGTGGTCTTTGTCGGCAAGAATTACGGTGGCCCCTTTGTTGGCGTATTCTTTGGTTATGGATTTTCCGATGCCGTTTGCTGCGCCTGTCACAACTACTATTTTGTTTTTCATATCTTCAGTTTTTAGAGGGAATTCGTTTTCGATTTGCAAAAAAATAAATTTTCCACAACCTTGTTGGGCGTTTTTTGTTTAGATTGAAGTAATTTTGGACTTGCATAAAAAATGTGAATCCTTTTCAAAGATAACTTCTTTAATTAGATTGTACGAAAATGGCTGTAGAAAAACTTTATGAAAATATATTTGAGGCCAACAGGCAGTGGGCAAAGTCGCGTTCGGAGGAAGATCCTGATTTTTTCACTCATTTAGCTAAAGATCAAAGCCCCGATTTCCTGTATATCGGCTGTTCGGATAGCCGTGTGCATGCCAATGAAATCATGGGCTTGGAGCCGGGCCAAGTGTTTGTGCACCGGAATATTGCGAATATGGTGGTGAATAGCGACCTGAACGCTTTGTCGGTAATCAATTATGCTGTGGTGCATCTGAAGGTGAAATATATCATTGTTTGCGGGCATTACAATTGCGGCGGCATAAAAGCGGCGATGGAACCTCGCGATTTGGGGATTCTGAATCCGTGGTTGCGTAATATCCGTGATGTGTACCGTCTCCACCAGAATGAATTGGACACGATCGAAGATTCCGAGGAGCGATACAAACGTTTTGTGGAAATCAATATCAAGGAGCAATGCTTGAACGTGATCAAAACGGCCGAGGTTCAAAAATCTTTTTATGAAACCGGCTGGCCAAGAGTCGTTGGTTGGGTGTACGACTTGCACGATGGGGCATTGATTGATTTGAATATAGATTTTGAGAAAGAACTGGAGGGAATACGCAAGATCTATGATTTGACACGTAAATAAAAGAATTCCCGGGTGATTGGCTTGATTAATTGCAAAATAAATCGTCGTGTTGTTTTGTAAAGTGAACGAGTGACCATGTAATCTTTGGTCACCTGCTTGCAAACTTTAGATTCTTTAAATGACAACAAACTCTTCTTATTACATTATTTATGATAAAAAACAACTTCTATATTTTTCTAGCCTTTTGTCTTTTGTTGACCGGCTGCCGTCAAAAGAGTGCCGTCAAGTCAGAATTTATCTCTGTCTCGATAGAACCGCAGCGTTATTTTGCTGAAAAGATTGTCGGCGATAAATTTAAGGTGAAAACCTTGGTCCCGAATGGAAGCAGTCCGGAATCGTTTGATCCGGCCCCCTCGCAGATGGTGGATTTGGGCAAAAGCCGAGCTTATTTTATGATTGGACTTTTTGCTTTCGAAAAAGTGCGGGCTTCTAATTTGAGCGAGAGCAATCCCGAGATGTTGCTTGTGGACTGTTCAAAAAATTTGATTTGTATGGAACACGGCCACGAGGGGCATTCGCACGCCCATGATGGACACAGCCACCAAGGCTCTGATCCGCATATTTGGAATTCCCCTGAAACAGCGTTGGTCGTAGCGAAAAATATTTTGCAAGGCGTGACACAGATTGACCCTGCAAACAAGAATTTCTACGAGGCCAATTATAAAAAATTGGAAAAGGAAATCTACGAGACTGATTCCATCGTCAAACAGAAATTGGTGAATCTGAAGACCCGCCAATTTATAATCTATCATCCGGCGCTGTCGTATTTTGCGAAAGAGTATGGCCTGGAACAATATACGGTTGAGTTTCAGGGAAAAGCTCCGTCACCATCCCAAATGGTGGAACTGGTGAATGAGTCGAAAACGAAAGGAATAAAAACCGTGTTTGTGCAACCCGAATTTGACCGCAAGAATGCAGAAGTGCTGGCCAAGGAAATAGGGGCCCATGTGGTTGAGATCAATCCGCTGGCATACGATTGGAAGGAAGAGATGGTGAAAATTGCCGAAGCACTTGAAAAACAATGAAAAAAATACTTGAAATAGCAAACCTGAGTGTGGGATACGAAAAAGAGAAGTACGTGTTGAAGCGGGTGAACCTTTCGGTATTCGAACATGACTTTTTGGGAATTATTGGGCCGAATGGCGGTGGGAAAACGACTCTTTTGAAATCGATCATGGGGTTGGTTTCGCCTTCCGAAGGGACGGTTGCTTTCTACAAAGATGGCCAAGCTTGCTCCAACCTCAATATCGGTTACATGCCTCAGATTAACCAGGTTGACAAGAAATTCCCGATTTCTGTGGAGGAAGTGATCATATCGGGACTGACACAACCTAAAGGCTTTTTTAAAAAATACAGTGTTGCCCAAAAAGCAAAAGTGGAGTTGGTGGCTTCGCAGATGGGTTTGCAAGATTTGTTGAAAAAGCCCATTGGCGCGCTTTCCGGCGGACAATTGCAACGGGCATTGCTTGGAAGATCGATTGTGGATGATCCGGATCTGTTGATTTTGGACGAGCCGAATTCGTATGTGGATAAGAAGTTTGAATCTGATTTTTATAAGATTCTGAATGAGGTGAATAAAAACACGACGATCATTTTAGTTTCGCATGATATTGGTACCGTTGTTTCTTTGGTGAAGAACATCGCCTGTGTCAACGAAGGGCTGCATTATCACGAAGGGGCCAATGTTTCTTCCGAATGGCTCGAAAAATCGTATTCTTATCCCATCGAAATTGTTGGACACGGTCACGTGGATAATCTGCCACGGAGAGTATTGCATAGTCATGAAGGATGCGACTGCTGTAAGGAAGAGTGAAAATAGTGAAGAAGGGAACAAGTAAGCCTGCGGTTTTGGCGTCCCCTTTCTTTCCTTGTTCCCTTTTTCACCCCCCCCTTCACCTAATATGCCTGTGATTCAGGATATTTCACTCTAAGGCAGAAGAAACTCTGAAAATCTCGATAAATTGTTGTAAATTTGCACGAAATTAGTTATATTAGTCTCTTATGGGAAAATTAGTAGCGATAGTTGGTCGTCCGAATGTGGGAAAATCAACCCTCTTTAATCGACTGACGGAATCGCGTCAAGCAATAGTAGATGAAACAGCCGGGACCACACGCGACAGGCAGTATGGCAAAGCAGAGTGGGGTGGACGCAATTTCTCCGTAGTGGATACGGGAGGTTGGGTGCTGAACTCGGACGATGTATTTGAAGAAGAAATCAACAAGCAAGTCTTTGTTGCCATCGAACAAGCGGATGTTATCCTCTTTGTCGTAGATGCCATGAATGGGTTGACGGACTTGGACCAGAATGTGGGCAAGATGCTTCGCCGTTCGAAGAAGCCGGTAATTGTACTTGCCAATAAATCGGACAATTTTGACCTGTATGCCAATTCATCCGAATTCTATTCGCTTGGTTTGGGCGATCCCGTCAGCATCTCCGCAATCAACGGTGGAGGAACAGGAGATCTTTTGGATTTGTTAGTGACTAAACTGCCCAAGGAAAGCGAACTGGAGGAAGTCTTGGACGGTGTGCCTCGTTTGGCCATTGTGGGGCGTCCCAATGCCGGGAAGTCCTCGTTTGTGAATGCGTTGATTGACGAAGAACGCAATATTGTCACAGACATTGCTGGTACGACGCGCGACTCGATTTATACTCGTTTCAATAAGTTCAACATGGATTTCCTGTTGGTGGATACCGCCGGTATTCGCAAAAAAGGGAAGGTGAACGAAGATTTGGAATATTATTCTGTGATTCGTTCCATTCGTGCTATCGAAAATGCAGATGTTTGCGTGTTGATGTTGGATGCAACCAAAGGGATTGAAAGCCAGGACTTGAATATATTTTCACTCATACAAAAAAACCGCAAAGGATTGGTTGTGTGCGTAAACAAATGGGATTTAGTTACAAACAAGGAGTTGGTGGCTATTAAAACCTTTGAAAATTCTATTCGTGAACGGTTGGCCCCATTTACAGATTTCCCGATTATTTTCACATCGGCTGTGACCAAGCAGCGTATTTTGAAAGTCTTGGAGACTGCCAAGGCTGTGTACGATGTGCGCAAGGCGAAAATCCCGACACATAAGCTCAATGAGATTATGTTGCCTATCATTGAGAAAACGCCTCCCCCTTCCAACAAAGGGAAGTATGTCAAAATTAAGTACATCACGCAAATCCCGAACACGCATGTGCCAACGTTTGTGTTTTTCTGCAACTTGCCTCAGTGGGTGAAAGATCCATACAAGCGTTTCCTCGAAAACCGCATCCGTGATAATTGGAACTTGACGGGAACCCCGATCAACATTATCATTAAAGAAAAGTAGATTCTCTCCGGCAGCCCTGTTGTGGGGTTGGAAAGATAGTAGATGCAAATGGCAGAAAGCTTCTCATGGAGGAGCATCCTGCTATTTGTCATTTAAGTGCCACTGTCTTGACTGGATTTCCTGAGGGCAAACTGACTAGCACTACGTCAGAAGAATCGTTCTCCATGTTTTTTTGGTCCAGTTCCTGCATCTTCCTTCGAAGTCGAATAGAAGACAGGGCTTTTTTTGAGAATAAATAGCCAAAACCTTCGTTATTATGACAGAATTTTGAGGGAGATAGAGTGAAAAAGATATTTTTATTCTATTTTTGTGGATATTTCAAGAAGAAATAAGGTTGTCGGAATAATCAAATAATAATAATAGTCGTGAACGTATGCCCATTCTGAAAAAGGCGATGGGTAATATTTCTAATTGGTAATCTAAAAAAAATAAAAAATTTATGTCTGAAGTCATTGGGGCGGAAGTGAAAAGTGAAACCAAACATCCAAAAGGATTGTGGGTGTTGTTTGGTACTGAAATGTGGGAGCGTTTCAACTTTTATGGGATGCGCGCATTGCTAACCTTGTTCTTAGTAAATGCATTGCTCTTCCGAGAAGCTGAAACGTCTATAATTTACGGGGGATTTTTAGCCCTTTGTTATTTGACACCCCTGTTGGGCGGATTTTTATCCGATAAATTTTTAGGAAACAGGAAAAGTATATTAATCGGTGGGACCTTGATGGCATTGGGCCAGCTCTGCCTGTTTTTTAGTGCAAGTACATTTGATTCGAATCTTGGCACGGCGAAAATATTAATGTGGTCGGCTTTGGGTATTATCATTTTTGGAAATGGTTTTTTCAAGCCGAATATCTCGTCGATGGTAGGAAGCTTGTATCCGAAACAGGAAAAAAATAGGCTGGACTCGGCTTTCACCATCTTCTATATGGGGATTAATTTGGGAGCATTCTTAGGCCAGCTAATTTGCCCTTTGTTGGGAGACGATATCAACGCCCAGGGTATTAGGAATATTTATGCATTTAAATGGGGCTTTCTTGCGGCTTCCATTGCGATGCTGATAGGTACTGTGATATTTTTGTTGTTGAAAAACAAATATGTCGTGACTCCCGAAGGGAGGGCAATCGGAGGAGTTCCCAAAAACAATACAAGTGAAGATTTTGAAGAAGGGGAAGCGCAAACAGCCAACTTTACAAAGAGATCTTTTGTAATGGTGGGTGCCTTGTTTGTCATCCTCTTTTTTGCTTTTCGGTATTTCTTAGTTGGAGAAGTTGCATTTAGCGGCGTTGAAGTGAGCAAAATTATCAAGGGGATTATTTACCCTCTTATTTATGCTTCTGGCATATCTTTGGCGGTGTTGATTGTGTCTGATACCTCCCTGACCAAAATTGAACGCAACCGAATATATGTGATCTATATTGTGTCATTTTTCATTATCTTCTTTTGGGCTGCATTTGAACAAGCCGGGTCTTCATTAACCTTTATTGCAGACAACCAGACTGATAGGCGCATTTTTGGATGGAATATGCCGCCTTCCATGGTGCAAATCTTCAATGGCATTTTTGTAGTTTTGCTGGCTCTTCCTTTTAGCTTCTTGTGGGACAAGCTCAGGGCGAAAGGCAAGGAACCCGTTTCACCATTAAAGCAAGCGTTTGGATTGGGGCTGATTGCGATCAGTTATTTGATTATTGCATACAATGTGAAGGATCTGGGTAATGATGGGTTATTAGCTGTCAAATGGTTGGTTTTGCTTTACTTCATTCAGACCTGCGGCGAATTGTGCCTTTCTCCAATCGGGTTGTCGTTGGTTGGAAAATTGTCTCCTAAAAGATTTTCCTCGTTGTTGTACGGTGTGTTCTTTATATCCAATGCGGCAGGATATGCTTTGGCGGGTATATTGGGTTCTATTCTGCCTGCAACCGGAGATAAATTCAACAGGGCGAAAGAACTAGGAGTAAACCTTCAAGATGTTCTCGACAAAAAAGTAGCATTGACTGCAGATCAAATTACTTTGCTGGCCAAAGAACAGATTCCGACAAGTAATCCGGTATTTGCCGGTTTTGAGATACACAATCTATTTGAGTTCTTTTTAGTTTTTGTTATTTTGTGTGGAATCGCAGCGTTCATATTAGCTTTTTTATCTCCACGGCTGAAAAAAATGATGCACGAATCAAAATAAGATAATCTATTTTGATTACATAAGCTTTAAGAAATAAAAAAGGTTGCTTCGGGGATTAGCCGGAGCAACCTTTTTTTATACAAATGGTTTTTACTTCAATCTTTCCAAAGTCGTGGTCAGCAACAAATAGAACCGCTCAACGGTATCGATCAGGACATGTTCATCTGGAGAATGGGGATGAACGATGGTTGGGCCAAATGAGACAATGTCCAGTCCGGGCGTATTATCCAATATAATTCCACATTCCAATCCGGCATGGATAACATTCACATTGGCTTTCCGTTGAAATAATTCTTCGAAAATACCGCCAACGATATGCAGTGCTTTTGAATGAATATCAGGCTGCCATCCAGGATACTTTCCACCAAATTCTACCTTTGCGCCTGCAAGGGCAAAGGTGCTCTCAATGGCTGAACAGATATATTCTTTGCGGGTGTCGGAAGAGCTTCGGCAGAGAAATGCCACCTCGATCAATCCCTCGGCGGTTTTCACACGGGCAAGGTTGGTGGATGTTTCCACGATGCCGGGGAAAGATGTCAAGTTGCTAATTACCCCATTGGGGCAAGCTTCCACAGCATTGATCAGGTTGTCCTGTATTTCTTCCGGAATCAAGTTTTTGGGTGTCTCAGCAGGGGTTATTTTGAATGAAATTTTCGCCTCGATATCCTTATATTCTTCGATAAATATTTCTTCGAAGCTTGTCACCAATTCTTCCAATTCCTCAACAAGGTCTTCGGGAACAGTCACTACGGCATAAGCTTCGCGCGGAATCGCATTCCGTAGGGAACCTCCGTTTACTTCTGCAACACGCACTTCGTAGTTGCGAACAGCCTCCTTCAAAAAGCGGAAAAGTAGTTTGTTGGCATTTGCCCGCCCCAAATGTATGTCGCAACCCGAGTGGCCGCCCTTGAGTCCGGTCAGGCTTATTTTGAATGTTGGGTCTTCTGGATTCTCGTTTTCTTCTTCTTTGTATTGGAAAGTGGCCGTCACGTCAGTTCCTCCGGCGCATCCGACACATAGGTCGCCTTCTTCTTCGGTGTCTAAATTCAGAAGGGTTTCACCTTTTAGAAAACCTGGCTCGATGCCAAAAGCACCGTCCATGCCTTCTTCCTCGTCCACCGTGAAAAGTGCTTCGATACCGGGATGTTTTAGGCTTTTGTCTTCCAGCACAGCCATAATCGAGGCAACACCGATTCCGTTATCAGCACCAAGTGTTGTGTCCCTTGCCGTAACTTTGTCGCCGTCGATATAAGCGTCAATCGGATCTGTTTGAAAATTATGATTTATATGGGAATTGGCCTGCGGAACCATGTCCACATGCGATTGTAGAATGATGACGGGCGAGTTTTCATAACCTGCGGTTGCCGGTTTGCGGATAATCACATTGCCCACTTTGTCTTCGTGGGTTTCCAGTCCAAGGCCTTTGCCGAATTCGACCAAATGTTTGCGGACAGCTTCCGTATGATGAGTGGGCCGTGGAATCTGAGTGAGGTCGTAAAAATGTTTCCACACCGATTGGGGTTTCAAATTGAGAATTTCTTTTGACATAATGTTTCGATTTTTCAATGGAAACAAAGGTAGGAAAATAATCAATTCGGGAAGAAAGTATGTTGCACATGTTTCTAACGGGGAATTTATTTTTCAGGTTTTTAATACATTGTTCTACTCCGATGTGCTTCATTTGTTTAAAAATATTGCTCCTTCATTGACTAAGCGGATGGTTGAATGATTTTTTTACCCTATTTTTGCAATAAATTACAAAGACATAGGTGTCATCATGCAGAATATAATCAATTCCACTAATCTCCAAGAAGATCTAACGAAGTTGCTTGCTGAGAAAAAATACGACAAATTGTATGTGCTTACAGACGAGAATACGTATAAATTGTGCTATCCATTCATTGGAAACCTTAAGGAAATAAAAAATGCCGGACTCATCACCATTCCGGCAGGAGATGAACACAAGAACATTGAAACACTTACTTGTGTGTGGAAATACCTCAGTGAAAATGAGGCTACACGGCATTCTCTGCTGATAAATTTGGGTGGAGGTATGTTGACTGATTTGGGAGGATTTGCAGCGGCATCTTTCAAACGTGGAATTAGTTGCATAAATATCCCTACCACGCTTTTGGGTGCGGTAGATGCTGCGGTCGGAGGAAAGACCGGGATCAATTTTTTGAGGTTCAAGAACGAAATCGGGGCATTTGCTCCTGCCGAGGTTGTGGTTATTCATTCTAAATTTTTCCGTTCGTTGGATCGGGAAAATTTGCTTTCCGGCTATGCCGAATTGCTCAAGCATTCGCTGATAGATTCTGAATCGGAATGGGAAAAAGCCATCGGATTCGATTCGTATGAGGTGGATTACGAATACCTTCAGGAGTTGTTGATGGCATCGGTGAAAGTGAAGGAGCGTATTGTGGAGGAAGATCCATTTGAAAAAGGAATCCGCAAGGCGCTGAACCTAGGCCATACGATAGGGCATGCTTTTGAAAGTGTGTCGATGGAGCTCGAACAACCCGTTTTGCATGGGTATGCTGTGGCTTGGGGATTGATTTGCGAACTGTATCTTTCCGTAAAAATTTGTGGTTTTCCGAAGGATAAAATGCTGGCTACAATGGCGTTTATCCGCGAAAATTACGGCACCTACCATTTCGGGTGCAAAAGCTACGGGAAGCTTTACGACTACATGCGGCATGACAAGAAAAACGCTTCGGCAGACGAGATAAATTTCACATTGTTGAGTGATACGGGCAAAGTAGAAATCAATCAAACAGCAACAAAAGACGAAATTTTCGAAGCTATCGATTTTATGCGCGAAAGCTACGGTTTGTAAGTCGTGTGACTTTAAGTAAAAAAAATATGCAGCGGAAAGGTTGCATATTTTTTTCTTATAGGCTTAAGCTTCTCTTTTTTGCCACTTCTTTTTCCGTTTCAAATAATAGATGTAATAGCCAGTCAGCGGCAAAGTTCCTGCGAGCAGGGCAATCAGGAAAGTGAGGATTTTGGTTGTTAGTCCGCCCCAGGAGCCAACATGTACAGAATAAATCCATCCGCGGATTTTATCCGATTTTTTTGCTTTGGAATAGAGTTTAACTTCTTGTATAGCTCCAGTTGCTGGATCAATTGAATATTTATCCGCCTTTCTTTCGTTACCGTATTGGCTTAGTGGTGCTACATTTGCGCTTCCTTGACTGATTGTTATTGACTTGTATTCAGGTACAGTTTTCTTGATGTTGTTGAGTGCCATCTCCCAGTGTGCATAATCTACGGTCTTGCTGTCTTCCTCCAGGCTTCTTCCTTCTTGTTTTTCTCCTTTTTCAGTTCCGGGTTTTATCCTTCTATCTGCGGGCTTTGGCGGGCTATTTTCCGCCCTAGCAGATTGATTCATTCGGCGATCATCTTTTACAGGGCTGGGAGGGCGTTCGCCCCTTTTCGGAGAGCTAGCATCCTTTTGGCCGCCATTCTCCGGTCTCCGCTCCATTTTTACGCCAAAAATGGCATAGAATCCTTGTCGGTACCAATCGAAAGACCACGTCAATCCGGTTAGTGCCAAAACAAGAAATCCGATGGAAAGATAGATTGCTAAAGACGAATGTAGGTCATAAAGCAGCCGTTTAGGTCCATTTTCCGTTGAAATCTTTAATCGGCTTTTCAACTGCTTTTTAGTTTTTGGCCACCAAATGACAATCCCCGAGATGATTATTAATACAGCCACCAAGGTGGTGTATCCCACTATGTTCCGCCCAAGATCTCTTGCTCCAAACAGCAACCAGCGATGTAGTCCCATCACTTTGCCAAAAAAAGAGTCCAAGTAGCTGTATATTTCAACTACTTTGCCCGTATAAGGATTCACATAGGCGGACACCCGCTTTCCTTCCGCCAAAGCCATCACATAATTGCGTTTTGGATTCGATGGGATTTGCACACTCTTCACCGAATTGTCGGTTAATTGGGCATTCACCATCGGGATGAGTTTGTCTAAAGCGATCGTATTGTCCAGAACTTTTTGAGTGAAATATCTTTCGGGATAAATTGCTTCTGAAATTTCGGTGGCGAATACCAATATTGCCCCTGTAGTGCAAATTAAACTAAGAATAATCCCTATAGGAATTGATAACCACAAATGTATTTTGCCAAAAACTTTTCGCATTCTTTAGTTGATTTATATTTGTCTGTATTTCACACCCAAAGATTTTGGTCTTTGAAGGTGAATTTATTCAAGTTGTAAATATCGATATATTTTGGTAAATGGACAATCCCCATTTACTGTTAGATTTATCCGTTTAAAGTAATTATTAGTAGGTATTGTAAACGTATTCTTCTCTTAATTCACCTTTTATTCATAGCGAGTCAAATATTTTTGAAAAAATATGCGATTATATGATGCTATTTCTGATTTTATGTATAATTTTGCATTGAAATTCGAATAAATATTCACATGTCAACAAAAAAAGAAAGGCAAGATGCTATCAAGACGATCGTGAGGGAGACGAAAGTGGGTAATCAAGATCAATTGCTTAAATTGCTCTCTGCAAGAGGCTTTTCTCTGACGCAAGCCACTTTATCGAGAGATATTCGGGATCTGAAAATCGTAAAAAATCCTGTCGGGGGAGGTTATGAATATCAATTATCACAACCTCAAGCAATGAGAATATCAAACGATGCGGGGATGCAGCTTTCGGCAATTGGTTTTGTCGGGCTTGATTTTTCAGGGAATCTGGCTGTGCTGCGTACCCGACCGGGCTATGCTATGGGAATTGCCTCGGAAATTGATCAAAAGGCATCTGATATTATTCTCGGCACAGTGGCTGGTGATGATACGGTATTGGTGATTCCACGGGATAATGTTTCTCGCAATGAAGTGAAAATAGCCCTTGCTCAATTTATTGTTGGAATAGAATGAAAGATAAGTCAAAATGGTCTAGGTTCGTTTATTATAGAAACAAACTCCATTTTATTAGTGATGAAAGAGATGACAACTGAAGAAACAAAACAAATTGCTGTAAAAACGGAGACTGAAACTCCCGATATTAAAGTAATAATTGCTAATCATTCGCACATCCAATATGTGCAAACAATCTTAGATACAATTGAGGCCGCCGCAAAAGTAAGGGGAACGGGCATTGCTAAACGTTCTCCCGAATATGTAGAGCAAAAAATCCGCGAGGGGAAATCCATCATCGCTTTGTGTGGAGATGAGTTTGCGGGATTCTGCTACATCGAATCTTGGGGTAACAAGCAGTTTGTTGCCAATTCAGGACTGATTGTTGCCGAGAAATTCCGCCAGCACGGTTTGGCCAAACGAATCAAAAGGTATGCTTTTTCTTTGGCCCGCACGATGTTTCCGGAAGCAAAGGTTTTCGGGTTGACTTCGGGGGCAGCCGTGATGAAAATCAATACTGAATTAGGATACAATCCTGTAACTTTTTCGCAATTGACAGATGATGAATCTTTCTGGAAAGGATGTCAGGGCTGTGTGAATTACGATGTGCTGACACGTACAGAACGCAGATATTGCATTTGCACGGCGATGCTCTTTGACCCAGCGCAACACAAAGACAAGAAAGAGGTCAAGGATACCATCAAGGAACTAAAGAAACAATTAAAACAAAAATAGAAGGCGGCAGCAATTTGCCAATCAAAACAATATAATCGTATGAAAAAGAAGGTAGTTTTAGCGTTCAGTGGAGGTTTGGACACATCTTTTTGTGCCAAATACCTTTCTGAAGAGTTGGGGTATGAAGTTTATACAGCCACCGCCAACACGGGTGGCTTTTCTCCAGACGAATTGAAGGTTGTGGAAGAGAAGGCTTACCGATTGGGAGCAGCGAAGCACGTCAGTTTGGACATCACCCAGGAATATTACGAAAAGAGTATCAAATACATGATTTTTGGAAATGTGCTCCGAAATGGCACGTATCCCATATCTGTAAGCTCCGAACGTATTTTCCAAGCTATCGCTATCATCAATTATGCGAAGGAAATTGGTGCCGATGCAGTTGCCCATGGAAGTACCGGAGCTGGAAACGACCAGGTTCGATTCGACTTGACATTTAATGTCCTTGCCCCTGAAATAGAGATCATCACACCTACCCGCGACATGATTTTGACCCGCGAATATGAAATTAACTACCTCAAAGAACATGGCTATGTAGCTGACTTTGCCAAGATGGAATATTCCATCAACAAGGGGCTTTGGGGAACAAGTGTTGGTGGAAAAGAAACACTAAAGTCAAACCAGACATTGCCCGAAGAAGCGTATCCTTCCCAATTAAAAAAGGACGGATCGGAAACATTAACCATCGATTTCGAGGAAGGGCAAATCGCCGCTGTGAACGGTGAAAAATTTGAAGATAAGGTGAAAGCCATCCAAAAAATAGAAGAAATTGCTTCGGCTTATGCTATTGGGCGCGACATGCACATTGGCGACACCATCATCGGCATCAAAGGCCGTGTCGGATTTGAAGCAGCAGCACCGTTGGTGATTATCAATGCACATAAAATGCTCGAAAAACATACCTTGACCAAATGGCAACAATATTGGAAGGATCAAACGGCGAATTGGTACGGCATGTTTCTGCACGAAGCACAATATTTGGAACCTGTAATGCGTGACATCGAAGCCATGCTGGATAGCTCTCAACGCAATGTCACAGGACGTGTCATCGTGGAGCTTCATCCTTACCACTATGTTTTGGTGGGCGTGGAAAGCGATTTTGACTTGATGAAGGCCGATTTTGGCGAGTATGGCGAAGTGAACAAGGCTTGGACAGCCGACGATGCGAAAGGATTCACAAAGATCTACGGAATACCAACCAAGATATATTACAATATTCAGAATAAAAACGGGAAGTAGATTTTGTTTTAACCACGGGCGACACGAAGTTTCACGGAGTTCTATGCTGAAATACAAAGACATTGGAACTCTGTTTACCAGTGGTAATAAAAATAATTGTATGATTAAAATAGGAATAATTGGTGGTGCCGGATATACAGCAGGCGAATTGATACGCATACTGTTGAACCATCCGGAGGCGGAAATTGTCTTTGTAAACAGTACCAGTAACGCAGGCAACAAACTCTACGATGTACACGAAGGCTTGCTTGGAGAAACGGAACTTGCTTTTACCGATGCCTTCCCTTACGGGAAAATTGATGTGCTATTCTTCTGCACGGCGCATGGAGACACAAAGAAATTTCTGGAAGCGAACGAAATTCCAGCTTCCCTGAAAATCATTGATCTCTCCACTGACTACCGCCACAAGACCGAAGGAAATGAATTTATTTACGGTTTGCCCGAATTGAACAAGCTCCAGATCGTGAAAGCTTCCAAGATAGCCAATCCCGGTTGTTTTGCCACAGCCATTCAATTGGCATTGCTACCGTTAGCCAATGCTGGTTTATTGAAGGATGAAGTACATGTGAACGCCGTTACGGGTTCTACGGGAGCTGGTGTAAAACCCGGAGCAACTTCCCACTTTAGCTGGCGTGAAGGAAATATCTCGGTGTATAAAGCTTTCGACCATCAACATCTGCAAGAAATAACAGAATCGTTGACCCAACTACAGCCCAACTTTTCGCAAGACATCAACTTTATCCCTGTTCGGGGAAATTTCACCCGAGGCATCTTTGCCTCGATATATACAACATTTGAAGGCTCACAAGAAGAAGCCGAAACACTTTACAAAGAGTTTTATGCCGACAGTGCTTTCACGGTGGCGACTGACAAGAACCCAGACCTGAAACAGGTGGTGAACACCAACAAATGTGTCTTGCATGTGCAGAAACATGGACGTAAATTACTGATTCTTTCTTGCATCGACAATTTGCTGAAAGGTGCATCTGGACAGGCTGTGCAAAACATGAATCTTATCTTTGGTTTGGAAGAGACACTTGGTTTGAAACTAAAAGCTGCGGCGTTTTAAAAAAAGAGATTTGATTTTTATGGAAAAAGGTCTCCTGGAGGCTCTATCCATAAAACAAGATCCAAGAAGTATGAAGTTTGAGATAGACAAGCAGACCCTGAAAGATTTGAATGTTTTTGGAGCTTCTCCGAATGACAAATCTCTATTCTCCCTTTTTAATGCTACTTTTTGTGCGGGAGGAAAGAAAAAACTGACAGAGTTTTTCTCAAACCCAAGTGACGACATTACTTTTCTTACCGAGAGGAAGGAGACGATTGCTTTCCTGCAAAAACATTTTTCCGAAGGCATAGATTTGGATAAAAATTCGCTCGATTTTGCCGAGTATTATTACCGTCATGCCAATTTCCTGGCTGAGGTGCCATCGCTTTATGCCGTGATTATGAAATTTCTCAACCGGTTGAATAACTACAAGAAATTCCATTTGATCGACAAAGGAGTTCTTTCAAGTGTCAAATTGATAAAAAGCCTCCACTCTTTCGCTCAACTTTTAAGAGAGAAATGTGAACTCGAAGAATGTCCGCAGCTGCTTAACGAACGGGTGACCGAATTGTTGAAAAGATTGGATCAGAAAGAATACAAAGATGCTATTCATCCGAAAAGATTGAACGCATTCGAGATTATCCAGATGGATTATGTCTTTCGCAAAACGCATCGCGCCGATCTCAGTTTCTTTTTGGAATTCATCTATGAGCTGGACGCATACATCACCGTTGCCAACACGGCTCGCCAACACGGTTTTTCCTATCCGGAAATCCTTCCTCAAGCCGAGAATATTTTGCAAGCGGAAGGATTGTTTCATCCAATGGTTGCGGGTGCGATCTCAAGCGATGTGTCGATTGATGCAGAAAAGAAGCTCTTGTTTATCACCGGTCCGAATATGGCGGGAAAGTCCACCTTTTTGAAAGCTTTGGGGTTGTCCGCTTATTTGGCACATATCGGATTTCCTGTTCCTGCAAAAAAGATGAGGATTAGTGCTTTGTCGGGCATCTCCACAACTATCAATTTGGCCGATGACTTGGCCCTTGGATACAGCCATTTTTATGCCGAAGTGAAACGCATAAAGGATGTGGCGGAAATGCTTGAGTCGCACAGGAACATGTTGGTCATATTTGACGAACTTTTCCGGGGTACCAATGTGAAGGATGCTTACGATGGAACGTTGGCCATTGCCTCTGCTTTTTCGGCGGTCAAAAGTTCGTTCTTCGTTGTTTCGAGCCACATTGTGGAAGTCGCCGAAGAGCTGGAAAAGAAAGCTGGTATCCAATTCGGCTTTTTCGAAGTGAATGCTCCCGCTGGAGATCCCACTTATACCTACCGGATGAAAGAAGGTATTTCCGATATTCGTCTTGGGATGCACATCATCAATAAGGAAGGATTAATTGATTTTATAAACAAATTAAGCAAATAAGCGCATCCGCAGATTTGCAAATCAATAAAAATAAAAGGAATGAAACCATTCGACGTATATTCATTATTTGATATCAATGTAGTAAAAGGAAGGGGCTGCCATGTGTATGACGACAAAGGCAACGAATACCTCGACCTCTATGGCGGGCATGCCGTGATTTCGGTAGGGCATTGCCATTCCTACTATGTCCAAAAAGTGACCGAACAACTCAACCTGCTCGGATTTTATTCCAATTCGGTTGTCAACAAACTGCAAGACGAGGTCGCTGAAAAGTTGGGCGAATTGTCGGGCTATCCCGATTATTCCCTGTTTTTGATAAATTCTGGAGCTGAGGCCAATGAAAATGCCATCAAGCTTGCTTCTTTCCACAACGGCCGCGACAGGGTGCTCTCTTTTGGGAAAGCTTTTCATGGACGTACTTCGGCTACGGTGGCTGTCACGGATATTCCAGCCTATTCGGCTCCAGTGAACAAGACTAACCACGTAACTTTTGCTCCATTCAATGATATCGATTTTACTCGTAAAGAATTGGAAACCATGTCTTATTCTTCTGTTATTATCGAAGGTCTGCAAGGGGTGGGAGGTATCCAAGTGCCAACTATCGGATTTTTGCAAGAGCTGCGGAAAATCTGTACCGAAACAGGCACTGTGCTTATTATCGACGAAATCCAATCTGGATATGGTCGCACTGGAAAATTCTTTGCCCACCAGTATGCGGGCATTCAAGCTGACCTGATTACTGTAGCCAAAGGAATTGGCAACGGTTTTCCGATGGCCGGGGTGCTTATACATCCAATGTTCAAAGCTGTAAAAGGCCAATTGGGAACTACCTTTGGCGGAAATCATTTGGCTTGTTCTGCTGCAATTGCCGTATTGGATATTCTGAAGGCTGAAAACCTGATCGAAAATGCTGCTCAGGTTGGTCACTACCTTATGACTGAATTGCAGAAGCTTCCGGGGATAAAAGAAATCCGGGGATACGGTCTGATGATTGGTATCGAAATGAATGAACCGATCAAAGAGAAACGGGCAAAATTGCTTTATGAAGAGAAGATTTTCACCGGGTCAAGCAGCACAAATATTTTCCGGCTTTTGCCTCCACTCACGCTCACTAAAGAGCTTGCAGACGAGTTTTTGGAAAAATTCAAAAAAGTGATTTGATAAATTCGATAATAGAATTATTTGTTAGTTAATGATTTGCAAGAGAGGGTGTTCCATTGGGACATCCTCTTGTTTGTTTTGAAATTTCACAACATTAACTTTGAAATTTCCATTATTGAGCACTGTTTCATTTTGCGGTTTTTCATTACTCATTTTCTTCGTAATAATAGGAGTAGTCAATTCCTTTCAGAAACATTTCACGGTCGTTGATTTTTGGAGTGAGTGCTTTCTCCAAAACCGTTTTTAGGACACTGCTTTTGGTCGGACTCAGCATCATGGCATTCATGTAATTCCGTTTGCTTATTTTGCTCCAGTCAACACACTTTTTGAGGCGTTTTTTTAGTATCAAATCTAACCATATCCGTGTGCTTCTGCCATTGCCTTCCATGAAAGGGTGTGCGATGTTCATTTCCACATATTTATCCACAATCTCGTCAAATGTCGTTTCAGGCATGGCTTCTATTTGTTTTAACGTGTCGCCCAAGAAGTGTGATACGGCAAATTGGAAACCGCCTTTCGAAATATTCTTTTGTCTGATTTGTCCTGCAAAATCATACAGTCCGCCAAACAGGTAGGCATGGATTTGTTGCAAACCTTTTGTTGTGCCAACTTCAAATTCGTCAATCAAATTGCTTTCAAAAAGTGCATAAGCTTTTGTTTTACTTTTTCCGTCTATGCTTTCGTCGCTGAATGTAAACCAATCAATAAATCGGTTCGCCTTTTTCCCCGGAAATTCTTTGCCTAAGGCAATAATGCCAACGTAATCTAACATATCAGCTAAACGCTTTTTCCCATCTGGTGCAAGAAGTTTCAACTGGGTAGTGGCACTAACCACTTCACTGTTTTCTTTTTTTAATTTCGCTTTCAGATATTTCCAGTAGTTGCGGGTTTTGGCATAGTCGTCTTGGTCGGTAAGCACTGCTATAATATCCAACACGCTAAACCACCACTTGGCACTTTGCTCGTCCCAAACGGCTCGCACTTCGCGGTCGTCAAAGAATCGAATGGATGTTTTTGTATTGCTCATCATTTACCTGTCTTGTGACTCTGTAATTCTTTGCCCAAAGTTATGTTTATGCCTCAACCCGCCAATCGGTTAGAGGCTGGGGATGATTGTGGCATCCATAACGTTATTCTAAAAGATATTCTATAAATTATTTATCATTTTTTTGAAGTAATGATGTATGTTATGGTAGCTTCCTTTCCTTTAATTTTTGTTGTTATAAATAGGTAAATTATTCCATCTTCTTTATTTTCAATAAAACGCCCTTTGGATGTTTCGCTATTAATGTTATCCAAATCTTTCAAAGTGCAATTCATTCCTTTGCCTGCTGAATTATTGAAACTTTCATGATCTATTGTTTCTAAAATAGTAATTGATTCCCCAAAAACAGCATTGTCCATTTGTATTGCAAAATAAAACCCCCTGTCCTTATAAATTCCATAGTCTATGGTTCCATAGTCAAATCCATTAACAGGACACACTAATTTGTCATTAATGCTTATTCCTTTGATGTTATACTCCATTAGTGTTTTGAATTTTTCTTGTGCAATACAATTAACAAAACTGAGTATGAGAAAAGATAAAAACATTATTGCCCGTTTGGTACTTATCTCTCTTGTTTTACTACTGAAATTACCATTATATTCAAAATCATCCATATTTCTTTTTTAAGCTACAATGATTTATAGATTCTGCATTATGATATTTTCATTTTTATGCTATACAAGCATATATGGATTCGACCAATTGCTGGCTTCAAACTTATCAAACCATGACAATTGTTAAATTGACAAGGTTTACCTTTCTGCTAACAGCAATTTCTTAAAATCGTTGAAGTCATTTGCCAGCAAGATGCTTTTCTTTTCGCCTTGCATGAAGGCTTGCAATTTTTCAGGAATTTCTACCTTTTCGCCGATGATTTCCTCCACTGTTTCTAAAAACTTTGCGGGATGGGCCGTTTCCAAGAAAACACCTGTTTCGCCCTCCTTCAGGTTCTCCTTTAGCGATTGGTATCCGCAAGCTCCGTGCGGATCGAGCAAATAGCCCGTAGCACTAAAGGTTGTTTTCACAGTGGCAGCAATAGTCTTATCGTCGTACGAAAAACCTGTTATTTCGGCGGCAATCGCTTTGTGCGAGTTCTTGTACAAATCCAAAACACGGGCAAAGTTGCTCGGATTTCCCACATCCATGGCATTCGCGATGGTTTGCACCGATGCGCGGGGAGAATAGATTCCCGTTTTGAGGTATTGGAAGAAAATATCGTTGTCGTTGTTGGCTGCGATAAATCGTTTCACGGGCAAGCCCATAGCCTTGGCGATAAGCCCGGCTGTGATGTTCCCGAAGTTTCCGCTTGGAACGGAGAATACCACGTTTGCTGCTTTTCCCAGACGCTTCAATTGCGCATAGGCGTTGAAGTAGTAGAATGCCTGTGGTAGAAAGCGGGCAACATTGATCGAGTTGGCTGAGGTCAGGTTCAGGGCTGTGCTCAGTGCTTCGTCCAAGAAAGCGGTTTTCACCAAAGCCTGGCAGTCGTCGAATGTGCCGTCCACTTCCAAGGCAGTGATGTTTTGCCCCAAGGTGGTGAACTGGCATTCCTGTATCTTGCTCACTTTTCCTTTCGGATAAAGCACATACACGTGGATGCCTTCCACGCCTAAGAATCCGTTGGCAACCGCACTTCCGGTGTCTCCCGAAGTGGCAACCAGCACTTTCACGTCTTTTTGCCCTTGCTTTTTTACAAAATATTCGAGCAAGCGTGCCATAAAACGGCCTCCCACATCCTTGAAAGCCAGCGTAGGGCCGTGGAAAAGTTCGAGGCTGTAAATGCCTTTTTCCACTTCCACCACCGGTGTTTCGAAAGCCAGCGTGTCATAGACTATCTGGCGGAGTGTTTCTGTTTCGATGTCTTCGCCAAAGAATGCTTTTGCTACTTCGAATGACATTTCAGGGAATGAAAGGCTGTCTATTTTGTCGAAAAATTCCTGAGGCAACTTTTCGATGCGTTCCGGCATGTAGAGTCCTTTGTCAGGAGCCAATCCTTTCACGACGGCTTCCTGAAGAGAAACTTCTGCCGAATTTTTGTTGGTACTGTAGTATTTCATCTTTTATATCTGTGAACAAGTAAACATGTTAGTGGGTTCGCCACTCAACTCAAGGTTCTTATTTGATATTCACCTTAAACAAGGTTTCCATGAATTGTTTGCCTTTGAGCAGCCCGTAGGCCCCGTGTTCTGCGGCAAACTCGTCATACACCTGCACCTCGTCTCCCTCCTCGTTGGAGCGGTATATAAAGAACGGCACGGGATTCTTCGTATGCGTCTTGATGTTGCATGGAGTGGGGTGGTCGGGTAGGATGGCGATAGTCACTGGTTCGTCCCAATCCTTTGTTGCTTCGTAGATGGTTTTCACCACCCGTTGGTCGAGGTATTCTATTGTTTTCGTTTTCAATGCGTAATCGCCTTCGTGACCGGCTTCGTCACTGGCCTCGATATGCAGGTAAACGAAGTCATCCTTTTTCAAAGCTTCGATGGCAGCTTCGGCCTTGCCTTCATAATTTGTATTGTATAAGCCTGTTGCCCCTTCTACGTGTATGAGTGTTAGTCCGGCATATTTTCCAATTCCCATAATGAGATCGACTGCCGAAATAACAGATCCGCTTTTTATCCCGAACAATTCCTGCAAGGTTTGCATTTCGGGACGATATCCGGGCGACCAAGGCCAAATGCTGTTTGCGGGATCTTTTCCTGCGGCTACACGTTTCAGATTCACGGGGTGGTCTTTCAGCAATTCCTGCGACTTCACGATAAGCTCGTTCAGGTAATCTGCTGTTTCTTTGGCCTCAGGAGTGAGCGGCTTGATCATTACGTCTCGGAATGGCGTTCCTGTCACGTCGTGAGGTGGTGTGCAGTCCAATTGTTTGTCTCCGCCGTTGAGCTTGAGCAAGTGACGGTAAGAAACTCCAGGATAGAAACTCACTTTACCGTCATTCAGGTGCTTGTCGAGAAACAAAATCAGCTCTTCGGCCTCTTCGTTTGAAATATGTCCTGCGGAATGGTTTTTGATTTTATCGTCCTCAATACAGATGAGGTTGCAACGCATGGCCATCTCTCCTGGAAGAATATCTACTCCCATGCTTGCGGCTTCCAACGAGCCACGTCCTTCGAATACTTTGGGCACGTCATACCCCATTACAGAAAGGTTCGCAATTTCACTTCCCGGTTTGAATCCTTCGGGAATCGTGTCCAACATACCGCTTTTGCCTTTGGAGGCAAGCAGGTCGATGTAGGGTGTGTTAGCAGCTTGCAAGGGGGTTTTCCCGCCCAGTTCGGCAATCGGTTCGTCTGCTGCGCCGTCTGCCAAGATTATGATTGTTTTCATTATTTGATATTTAAACTTTGACAATAGTTTATGGCTGTTTATGCCTATTTCCTGATAAAACTCTTTATTTGTAATCACCTTACATTCGCAATACTAATAATGTCGGCAAATACGCCTGCGGCCGTGACGCTTGCTCCGGCTCCGTATCCTTTGATAATCATCGGATATTCGTTGTACCGTTCGGTTGTGATTTGGATGATGTTGTTGCTTCCTTCCAAATCGTAGAATGGGTGGCTCATGCCAACCTCCTGAAGTCCGATTTCGCAAGCTCCGTTTTCGTATTTTGCCACAAATCGCAGGTGCTTCCCTTCGCTTTCCAATTTCTTGCGACGGTTTTCAAATTCCTCGTCCAATTGGGGCAATGTCTTCCAAAAATCATCTAACGAACCTTCAAAATATTTTTTAGGCACGAATAAATTCTTTTTCACTTCATCTTGTTCCACCACGTAACCTGCCTCACGCGTCAGGATAACCAATTTGCGCGCCACATCTTTCCCGCTAAGGTCGATACGTGGATCTGGTTCGGCAAAACCTTCTTCTTTGGCCATCAATACGGCCCTGCTAAACGGAATTGTTTCGCTGATGGTGTTGAAAATATAATTGAGTGTTCCTGAAAGCACAGCTTCTATTTTTACGATCCGGTCGCCCGAATTGATAAGGGAGTTCATCGTGTTGATGATTGGCAAGCCCGCTCCCACATTCGTTTCGAACAAAAATTTGACATTCCGCTCCCTCGATAATTTTTTCAGGTTAGCATACGTTTCGTAATCAGATGAGGCAGCCACTTTATTTGCCGTGACCACAGATATATTCTTGGAAATCAAATCTTCGTAGATGGCAGCTACTTGTTCGCTGGCCGTGCAATCTACAAATATGGCATTGAAAATATTCATTTCCATAATTTTTTCCTTCAAAATTTGGGGAGAACTTTCAATGGCTTCTGTTTCCATCAATTGTTTGTAATTATCCAAATCGATTCCTTCGCGCCAGATCAGGGCTTTCCGTCCGCGGGCAATGCCTACCACATTCAGCTTCAAGGAGAATTGGGACATCAATTCCTGTTGTTGTTTCTTGATCTGTTCAATCAAGTTGCTTCCAACCGTTCCAATTCCTACAATAAACAGGTTCAGAACCTTGTATTGCGACAGGAAAAAGGAGTCATGTATCGAGTTGATGGCTTTTTTCAAAAACTCCCGTTTGATGACAAACGAAATGTTTCTTTCCGAGGCTCCCTGCGCACATGCAATCACGCTGATGCCGCTTCTGCCCAAAGTTGCGAACAACTTTCCGGCGATGCCCGGTGTATATTTCATGTTTTCACCCACGATCGCCACCGTGGCAAGGCCGTATTCCAATAAAACACGGTTCATACTCCCAAGGGCGATTTCCTGGGCAAATTCTTTCTCCAAAACTTGGACGGCGAGTTGTGCATCGTCGGTTTTTACCCCGATGGAAGTGTTGTTTTCCGATGCTGCCTGCGAAACAAGAAATACACTAATTCCGTTTTTTGCCAATGCCTTGAATATGCGGTAGTTAACGCCGATAATCCCCACCATGCCAAGGCCTTGTACTGTTAGCAAGCAAGTGTCGTTGATTGACGAGATGCCTTTAATCATCGCCTTGCCATCTTTCGATGATGGCTTGTCAGAAATGTAAGTGCCTGCACCCGAAAGATTAAAGATGTTTCGGATTCGTATGGGTATGTTTTTATGATAAACAGGATAGATCGTGGGCGGATATATCACTCTTGCCCCGAAATTACAAAGTTCGGTGGCTTCCGTGAATGTCAGTTTCTCGATGGTGTAGGAGCTGCTGATGATTTTAGGGTCGGCAGTCATAAATCCATCGCTATCTGTCCATATCTCGAGTTCGGAAGCGTCTAATGCTGCTGCGAAAATGGCAGCCGTGTAGTCAGAGCCACCACGTCCGAGATTTGTAATCTCGCCTGTGTCGCGACTGGTTGATATGAAGCCCGGAATAATGCTTATCTGTGCAGGAGACTGAAATGCTTCGGTGATAAGTTTGTTGGTCAGCTCTTTGTCATAAAGGTGTTTGTCGCCTATTTTCTCCGTTTTAATCAATTTCATAGCGTCCAACAAAACCGAGTTTTCCAGAATGTGTTTAAAAATTAAGGCGGACAATTGTTCTCCATAGCTTACTATCTTGTCAGAGGTTTTTCGGGACAAATCATTTATAAGAAAAACACCTTGTAGGATATTTCGCAATTCGTCTAATTTTTCATTCAATCTCGACAATATTTTATGCGCTTGACTTGCATCAATGTCGATGCCTTCCAACGCATCATAGTGTCTTTGCGCAATTGCTTTGAACAAATTTATGTATTCGGGATTTCCTACCGCAGCCAATTTTGATGCTTCGTAGAGGGTGTCGGTCATATTGTTGAAGGCTGAGATAACCACAACTACAGGCTTTTCAGCCTCTTCAACAATTTTTTTTGCAATTTTGATACCTTCTACCGAACCAATGGCATAACCGCCGAATTTTATCACTTTCATCTGTTGTAATTTGTCGAATACGTTATTTTATCAAATTGGGAGATAAATTTTTATTGTCTATCAGCAAGTCAAACGACCTGTTGCTTCGAGCTATCTGCCTAGCTTTGCCCTGTTTCAATACGTTGCTTTTGGTCTGGCTGCTGGAAGATGTTATTTCGCCGTTGATATATTTTAATGCTATGCTCAAAAGGTTTTCGCTCTCATCTCCAAATGATTTCAAAATGCGTGGATAACCATTTTCATCGTGATAATCATCCGCATAATAATCGGGGGCAAATCCGTTGGTGTAGTCCGATTCCCCAGCCGAATTCCATAACTTGGTGACAATGGGTTGCATTCCCCAAGTGTTGGTGGTGCTTCCTTCTTCATAAATGGATATAGACCCTACGTTTTTCCCGTAAGTGGTGTCGCCAATCAGCGTAATATTTGTTGAATATGGTTTCAATCCGTTGATTATCAATTCGCTGGCGGATGCGGTGTATTGGCCTGTGAGGATGTAGATGTGATTCAACTGGTCTCCCAGTTTTGGAATGCTTACACTCGAACTTCCTGTTGGGGTGAAGGTGTCCTCGAAATTATCTTTGAAATAGGATGAGCCGTATTGGGAATTCAAATAGGTTGTCAAGTTCGTGTTGTAGGTGTAGGATACAAACACACTGGAGGTGCTGCGGGCTTTCACCAAGCTGCTGGCCAGGATTTGAGCCGCAGTGATTGCCCCGCCGCTGTTGTATCGCAAATCAAGCACGATATTGTTCACGCTATTTGATATGAAGCCGTTTAGCGTATCGGCTAGTTCTTTGCTATACGAATAGGTGTCGTCCCCATTGTCATTGGCAAAGAAATTATAAACCAAGTAACCCACCTTTCCGTTGTTGGTTGTGATCGTTTTGGATATATACACTGGGTCTTCGGCATAATTCGAGCTTGGGGTGACCGTGATTGCCGTTGGGGTGCCGAGTTCCCAATTTCCTAAATTCTTGCATACATTAAGAGTATAGCTTGAGCTTCCACTAAGGATCGTTGTATAGTTGGAAGTTGTAATCTCTTGTCCGTTGACGCTGGTGATAAAATCACCTCGAACGATCCCTTTCGAGGTGGCATCTGTTCCTTTTTTCGGATAAAGTACTTCTATGTATATTTGCCCAGAGGAATCTTGCCAAAACATATATTCAAAACCAATTTCTTGGCTTTCCACGCCATTCAATTCATTTATCAAGTCTTCATAGTTTTCTTGAATCCAAGAAAAACGGTCCTCGTTCGTGTAAAGTATTGACTCGAAAAAGTTTGCAGGAGACAAGGAATAGTCTGGACTTGTGGGCATTTGGTCAGTCCATAGATAATATTGCTCCATATTATCGTAGATCCATTTGTTGATTGTTTCGTTTGAAGAACTATTTGTATCGTCTTCGTCGTCTTTGCAAGAAATGAAGAAAGCAGTAAGGAGAATAACTATTATACTGAATAATGCGCGCTTTTTCATAAAATTAGTTGAAATGGATACCTATTTTTTCACATAGTCAGCGAAATGCAAAAGTATGTATTAAAATTGTTATTACAAAATCAATTCACCCTTGCCTTGGCGTATAATTTCGTATTCGTTGTTGGTGCAATCTACGATAGTCGAACCCTCAATTCCCCCATATCCTCCATCAATTACAATATCTACGTTGTTTTCGTATTTTTCGTGTATAAGTTCTGGGTCAGTGGAGTATTCCAACACTTCATCGTCGTCTTTCACTGAGGTTGTCATGATGGGGTTGCCCAATCGATTCACCAATTCACGTATGATGCTGTTGTCGGGTACACGTATTCCAACCGTTTTCCTGTTTTTATAGATTTTGGGAAGTTGTGAAGTGGTGTCCAATATGAAAGTGAAAGGTCCCGGCAGGTTTTTCTTCATCACTTTGAAGGTCTGGTTGTCCACTCTTGCATATTCGCTGATATTGCTTAAGTCGTAGCAGATAATAGACAAATTGCTTTTGTTTGGATTGATTCCTTTTAGTTGGCAAATTTTTTCCACGGCACGCACATTCAAGGCATCACAGCCTATGGCATACACTGTGTCGGTGGGATAAATGACTAAGCCTCCATCTTTCAGCACTTCCACTATTCGACTTATTTCACGTTGGTTCGGGTTTTCGGGATAAATTTTTACAAGCATAAAATTTGCTGAATGATGGTTAATCGGCATTCAAATTTAGAAATATTATTCAATATTGCAACATAGAAAACAAGAAAGATGCTGTTATTTAACAGCATCTTTCTTGTCGGGTCAGGAATATTGTTGTCTCTTATGCTTCTCCTTTGTTGATGAATTCCTCTACTATGGCTGTAGTGAGGCCCGTTGTGGAGAAACCTCCATCATGGAATAGATTTTGCATCGTTACTTTTCTGGTAAGGTCCGAGAACATGACGATGCAATAGTCTGCACATTCGTCTGCACTTGCATTTCCCAGGGGAGACATTTTGTCGGCAAATGATAGGAAAGACTGCATTCCGCCAATTCCGCTTCCCGCTGTTGTCAATGTCGGAGATTGGGAAATGGTGTTTACGCGCACGTTTTTGTCTCGTCCATAAACGTACCCAAAGCCACGTGCAATCGACTCGAGTGTCGCTTTTGCATCAGCCATGTCGTTGTATCCCGCAAAAATGCGTTGTGCGGCAATGTGTGTCAGGGCCAAAATAGAACCACCCTCTGCGATGGCATCCAGTTTCTTTGCCGCTTGCATCATTTTGTGAAATGAAAGAGCTGAAATGTCTATTGTTTTTGCATAAAAATTATAATCGAGGTCATCGTATTCGCGACCTTTCCGAACGTTAGGAGACATTCCTATTGAATGAAGAACAAAATCTATTTTTCCGCCCAATACTTCTTGGGATTTTATGAAAACTTGCTCCAATTCTTCTACAATTGTGGCGTCAGCGGCAATTACTTCACAGTTTAGTTGTTTGGCTAATTCGCCAGTTTGCCCCATTCTCATGGCCATTGCTGTGTTTGAAAGAGTAATCGTTGCACCTTCCTCGACGGCTTTCACGGCCACTTTCCAAGCTATGGATTGTTCGTTCAAAGCACCGAAGATAACACCTTTTTTTCCTTTCAATAAATTGTATCCCATAATGTTATATATATTAATTAGGTTATAGTTTCAAATAGCAAGTTTGAAAAATAAATTAGTTGTATGCACTGAAATTTGGCACAAAAATACAAAAAATGCGCAATTAAAGCTATTGGGCATTCATAAAATAATAAAGGACAAAGATTTTTGTATGCCATCTGATTACAGGAATTGTACAATGGGTTTGTTGGCGGAAAAGTATTTTGACATATAAAACCAACATAAAGAGACAGAACAAGCACGTCGGTTTCTTTATGCTGGTCCGGGCAAGATTCTATTTTAAAACCCAGAATATCACCTAAGCCCAGAATATCACCTGAAATTATAGAGGCAACGTTAGTTTCTCACACAACGGATTGAGTACGCAGTGCTAGAACTAGATGGATCAGTTTGAACGGTCCAGATATTACCAAGTTGAGTCTGCTGATAGCCATTTGTAGAATCATAAGACAAGTAATAGCCAATTGTTCCGAGGCCACTTGGAGGGTAATTCGTAAAACATGCACCTCCGTATGGAAAAAATAAATAATTTACTCTGTTTATGCCTGGGTCAACCTGGATTCCGAAGAATAGCCCTGGATTTGTGCTTGCGTCGCTACTATCGTAATGCGCTGCTTGGTATCGGTTTGGCTCATTGTACGAAGTGCTGCCTGTCTGCGTTGGGGTATAAGCGCCAGGGGCGGAAATTTCGGCTTTGCTTGGCATTCTCCATGTACCTTCTGGGAGAACTTTTTTGCAAGGGTCGCCACTGCCCCCATTTGTTGTCGAATTGGGAGATTGATAAATCCAATTTGAATCCAAAATCCGAGGTTTAAGGTAATCCGGAAACCAATAGTCGCCGTACGCATCTGCAGTGGCAAAAGCATAGATTTCAGTTGCACTATTGTAAATTAAGTTGCCAGGAGCCCAAGTGGCGCCATAAACGGTCAACCCTGTTAAGGTGAGTGTGATGGTATAGCTTTTCCCGGGTTCTATGCTGTAATTTAAACTCAAATCGCTTTTTGTTGTGCCGTTTGCCGTGATGCTTCCGATCGTGAGTGTTCCGGAGGATGACGGGAGGCAGAACAGGCTATAGTCGGTTTCGACTGATGCTGAACCGAGGGTTGTTGGTATGGTGAAGTTTTTAGTGCTGGGCGATCCATTATAGGTCAGTGCTGTTGAACCGCTCAAATCCAAATTAGCAGATGAGTAATGAGGCGAGAAGCTAAGGTTGGAAAGTGCTGTGATATTCCCTATTTCAGAATTGAATATTACCCTGAGTCTGCTGAATTCATGGCCAAACACTATGTTAAGCACATTTTGGGACGCACCTGTTCCATTCGTAATATTCATTGAGGTTTGTTCGTAGAGGAGGTCTTCGTCGCCACTCACGTCTGATAGGATATTTCCGGTACTCCCGTCGAATGACAAATTGGCCGTGTTGTTGAACGAATAACAAACAAATACGTAAGTGCCTCCCGAAGTCAGGGTGAAAATATTGTCAGAGGTGCTTCCTACCGTAAATTGCTTGGAGGCAATCCAGTTGCCTGTAGAGACGGAGTTTTTATATACAATCACGCGGTATGTGACACTGTCGTCTAATGCTGTCTCCGTGCTTGATTTTGTGCTTGATGCTTTGTCCTGCACAATAGAACTAGTAATTTGTGTGCCTCCTCCAAATTGGAGAATTTGTTTATTCGAATTTTCACTGGCTTTGGTAGAAGACGATTCCTCATCCGAAACCCCAGTTATGTTCACACTGACAGACACAGCCTCGTCTTCAGAAGTCGTTCCATTTTCAGCCTCTTTCCCACATCCTGAAATAGTTGTCAGTATGAAAAGGAGGCATAAGATTTTAGCTATAATATTCTTTTTCATGTTACGGTATCTATTTTCAATTTGTAAAGTTTATGTCGTTGTTGTAGTTGTTCTCATCCCCCCAATCTTCTTTGACGTCTCCTTGTGAATTCTTGACTTGGGCGGAAGCTGCTGCGATGCCGCTTTCGAGAGTGACGTAGTACACATCAACGTTGGGCGGGATATAAGGCAAAGTTTTTTTTCTCAAGCTTTGATTGGACGTTTTATCACCTCTTTCGAAAATGGATTTGGCTTTTTTCTTGTTTCTGGACTTCATTTTGTTTCTTGTGTTTTGTATTTCTTGTTAAGTTTTAAGTTTTAAGTTTGTTGAGTCTTAAAGCGGATGTTTATAAAGCCATGTGATATCAATAAAATACAATAAAGCTTTTTTTGATTTATCCAAATATATTCTATTCCTCGGTTGAAAACAACCTGGATAGGCGAAATCTGATTTTTGCTCGTCGCTTTCTTGCTGGGCTGCTTGTTATTGCTATTTCCCGAATCTATATACCTAATTCTTGAATTTTTTATGCTTCACTTTATATATAGGTAAGTTTGCATAGGATTTGTAAAGACCAATATTTCAGTTTGTTCAGATAATCGAAAACTTTGCAAAAATAGATTGTTTTTTTTCTACAAGCCAATAATGTAAGTTAATAATAAGTAATATCTGAATTTAAATGTTAAGTCATTGTTTCCTAGGTTTTTTTCATCGAGTATCGGCAGGGTTGGTTGGAGATTATAGGATAGCCGTTCTCCGGAGATTCGGATGTCTTTTTGAGTCTAGAAATAAGGGTTTTAATTCCTGAAATCACGATACTGACATGTAAATTCGAATATTCAAGTTAAATAATGTCCAAGATCTATTTTTTTACGATAAGTTAGGTGGATATGATACCGCACTTTAAATGCATATTGGATATTTGACCGTTTGCTTATCCAGTGGACTTCTATCTTGGTGAGTTTCGACAGAAGAAACTACTGCTTGAGATAAAAAGCAATAGTTTTGTCTATGGCTTGGTTTTGCGACTATGGATTGCACATATAACTTAGATGCAAGTCTCACAAAATGAATCTGGTTGCCGAATACTGTTCTTTCTCACCACCTTGATCCTCAGCCGGAGGATCAAGGTGAAGATTTTTTCCAAAAAAGTGGCTTGAAATTTTACACCTTGCTAATTATTACTTAAATTTGCACCCCGAAACAGAAGGGAGGTTTTTTGATTTACTAATGTAAACATATACAGAATGATATCCTATGTTGTGTAAAAGAATGCACATACGTGGGAAACTTCTGCTGATTATAGACAATGAAGTTCAAAAAAATAATAACTAATACGAAGTAATAAAAAATGATTATCGTTCCATTGAAAGAAGGCGAAAATATAGAAAGGGCCTTGAAAAAATTTAAAAGAAAGTACGAAAAAACAGGAGTTGTAAAAGAACTTAGACGTCGTCAGGCTTTTGAAAAGCCTTCTGTTACAGGGCGCAAGCAAAAATTGCATGCTGTGTATGTGCAAAAACTTCAGCAATCTGAAGATTAATTTGGCAAATTCGTAAAAAGTACCTACATTCGTTTTTCCAAGGGAAAGACAATGACTCAGGTAGAAGCATATTTAAAATATCTCCGTCATGAAAGGAATTACTCCCGACATACGGAGATTTCTTATTATACGGATTTGTGTCAATTTGAGAATTTTATATTCGGGATTGTCGGTGAGTTTGATATTGAACAAATCGATTCCGACATGATTCGTCGTTGGGTAGTTGCGCTGATGGAGCAGAAGGTTTCTCCTAGAAGCATTTCCCGCAAATTGAGCGGCGTAAAATCGTTTTACAGCTATCTGTTGGAGCATCATCTTGCGGCGTATAATCCCGCCCGGGGAATAAAAGCTCCCAAGGCCAACAAGCCCCTTCCGTCGTTTGTTAATTATGTGGACATGAAACCCCTATTGGATGAAGAGTCGTTCCTGACGGGTGCCGAATGCCAATTTGAAGCTGTGCGCGACCACACGCTAGTTGAATTGTTGTATGTGACAGGTATGCGGCGTGATGAGCTGATAAAGCTACGTGACGTGGATGTGGATTTTTCTGCCAAGCAGATGGTCGTCAACGGCAAGCGCAACAAGCAAAGGATAATTCCCTTCAGCCCCAAAACAGCACAGATACTAAATAAATACCTTGATATACGTAACAGGGAAGTTGTTAGGGAATCTGTCTATTTTTTTGTTTTGAAAAATGGAAAACCTTTGTACCCTATGCTTGTCTATCGAATCGTACATCGCTGCCTGGAAAACATCTCCACCTTGTCAAAAGCAAGCCCTCATGTGCTGCGGCATTCTTTTGCCACGGGGATGCTTAATAACGGGGCTGAGATCAATGCGGTCAAAGAGCTGCTTGGGCATTCAAGCTTGGCATCAACCGAAATCTATACACACACATCTGTGGAAGAATTAAAAAAGATATATGAAAAAGCCCATCCGAGGGCCTAGAGAAATTATCATATTATACTAACATTAAAAGGTACAGTTATGAAAATTCAGATCCAATCCTTGCATTTTGATGCGTCTTCTAATTTGACAGAATTCATTCAAAAGAAAGTTGCAAAACTTGAAAAATATTCTGACGATATTTTGGAAGCAGATATTATTCTAAAGGTGGTAAAACCTGAAATATCTAATAATAAGGACACTTCTATTAAATTGAAAGTAAAGAGTGGCGAATTCTTTGCAAACAAGGTGGCCGACACTTTTGAAGAGGCTGTCGATCTGAGCGTAGAGGCGTTGGAAAAACAGTTGCTGAAGTTTAAAGAAAAAACACGAATTAAATAGTAAAAAAGCGGAGTAATCCTTTGTTTTGTAAAAAAAAATATCTAATTTTGTCGCCGTTTCCGTTGAGAAATGTATCAAAAGTGCGAAAATTAGATATTTACGCCTCTTTAGCTCAGTTGGCCAGAGCACGTGATTTGTAATCTCGGGGTCGTTGGTTCGAATCCGACAAGAGGCTCGGAAAACGCAGCATTTATAAAGACTTGTATTTTATATCTGCTTGAAAACCGAAGGCAAATGCGGAAGTAGCTCAGTTGATAGAGCATTAGCCTTCCAAGATGAGGGTCGCGGGTTTAAGCCCCGTCTTCCGCTCACAACCGCCAATGTAGCTCAGTTGGTAGAGCACTTCCTTGGTAAGGAAGAGGTCACGGGTTCAAGTCCCGTCATAGGCTCAGAATTTCAGAACGCTTTTAAGCTTAAAGCTAATTGAAACGATAAAATAATATTGAAGAAGCAATCATTAACTAAAACTAATAGTACTTTTTATTATGGCAAAAGAACATTTTAATCGGTCGAAACCCCACGTAAACATTGGTACGATCGGTCACGTTGACCACGGTAAAACAACTTTAACTGCTGCTATTACCACCGTATTGGCATCAAAAGGTCTTTCTGAGCTTCGCTCTTTTGACTCTATTGACAACGCTCCGGAAGAAAAAGAACGTGGTATTACAATCAATACATCTCACGTAGAATACGAAACTGCTAATCGCCACTATGCTCACGTTGACTGTCCTGGACACGCCGACTACGTAAAGAACATGGTTACTGGTGCCGCTCAGATGGACGGTGCAATCATCGTAGTTGCTGCGACTGATGGTCCTATGCCTCAAACTCGTGAGCATATCTTGCTTGCTCGTCAGGTAAACGTTCCTCGTTTGGTTGTATTCATGAACAAATGCGATATCGTTGACGACGAAGAAATGTTGGAATTGGTAGAAATGGAAATGCGTGAATTGCTTTCGTTCTACGAATTCGACGGAGACAACACTCCTGTTATTCAAGGATCTGCTCTTGGAGCACTTAACGGTGTTGAACCATGGGTAAGCAGAGTAATGGATTTGATGGAAGCTGTGGATACTTGGATTCCACTTCCTCCCCGTGATGTTGACAAACCTTTCTTGATGCCAGTTGAAGACGTGTTCTCTATCACAGGCCGTGGTACAGTAGCAACCGGCCGTATCGAAACAGGTATCATCAAAACTGGTGAAGAAGTTCAAATCATCGGTTTGGGTTCTGAAGGCAAGAAATCAGTTGTTACAGGTGTGGAAATGTTCCGCAAGATTCTTGATGAAGGTCAAGCTGGTGACAACGTAGGTCTTTTGCTTCGCGGTGTTGATAAGGAAGAAATCAAACGTGGTATGGTGATCACTCACCCAGGAAAAGTAACTCCTCACACTATTGTAAAAGCTGAGGTTTATATCCTGAAAAAAGAAGAAGGTGGACGTCACACTCCATTCCACAATAAATATCGTCCTCAATTCTACTTGCGTACTTTGGACGTAACGGGTGAAATCACACTTCCAGAGGGAACCGAAATGGTTATGCCTGGTGACAACTTGACAATCCAAGTTGAATTGATCTACCCAGTTGCATGTAGCGTAGGTCTTCGTTTCGCTATCCGCGAAGGTGGACGTACAGTCGGTGCCGGTCAGATCACTGAAATCGTTGAATAAGACACTATTTCAATACCAACAACCTAAAGCCGGTTGAATTTTAGCCGGCTTTATCTACGGGTTTAGCTCAGTTGGTAGAGCACTGGTCTCCAAAACCAGGTGTCGGGAGTTCGAGTCTCTCAACCCGTGCAAAAATCCAAGGATTAGATGAAAAAATTTTTCGAGAAAGTAAAAAATTACATAAAAGATGCTTATAACGAACTCGTTTATAAGGTTTCTTGGCCCTCTCGGCCGGAGTTGACAAGCAGCGCCGTAATAGTCATGTCCGCTTCCTTAATCATGGCTATGGTGATTTTCGTTGTTGATTCTGCTTTTGAATATGTTGTCAAGTTTCTGTACGGTATCCTCTAATTTAAGAAAATGACTGAAATTGAAAAAAAATGGTACGTCCTGCGTGCTGTTAGTGGAAAAGAAAATAAGGTCAAAGAATATCTTGAATCGGAGATTAAGAAAACTGATTTGGGCAAATATATTTCCCAAGTACTTATCCCTACCGAAAAGACCTACAGCGTACGTAACGGAAAGAAAGTGATGAAAGAACGCGCTTATCTTCCCGGCTATATACTTATTGAGGCCGCTTTGGTGGGAGAAGTCATTCACGAATTGCGAAATATCAATTACGTGGCGGGATTTTTGCCTGATACAAAGAATCCGCAACCTCTTCGTGAATCCGAAGTGAAGCGAATTCTAGGGACAGTTGACGAACTCGAAGAACAATCCGAAGAGCTTGACGTCGAATATTTTGTTGGAGAAAACGTGAAGGTCAACTATGGCCCATTCAGTGGTTTCTCCGGCATCATTGAAGAAGTCAACACTGAAAAGAAAAAGCTCAAGGTGATGGTGAAGATCTTCGGTCGTAAAACACCGTTGGAACTAGGATATATGCAAGTGGAGAAGGAATAAGAATCTTTTCTTTGGTTGGTTACGCAACCACATATTTTCAAAATTATTTTTTGAAACAAATTAAATTTTAATCGGAAATGGCTAAAGAAATTGCTGGACAAATAAAGTTACAGATCAAAGGAGGCGCCGCAAATCCATCACCTCCCGTAGGACCTGCATTGGGTTCGAAAGGGATCAACATCATGGATTTCTGCAAGCAATATAATGCCAGAACTCAAGAGAAAGCCGGAAAAGTGTTGCCAGTGGTTATCACTTATTACGTTGATAAATCTTTTGATTTTGTCGTTAAAACTCCACCTGTGGCAATTCAGTTGTTGGAAGTATCCAAGCTGAAGAGCGGGTCTGCAGAGCCAAATCGTAAAAAAGTGGCTGAAATTACCTGGGATCAGGTGAAAGCTATTGCAGAAGACAAGATGATTGACCTTAATTGCTTCACTCTTGAATCTGCTATGCGAATGGTTGCCGGAACAGCTCGTAGTATGGGTATCACTGTAAAAGGGGCTTTCCCAGAAGATGTTAAATAATTAAACTTCAATTTTAAAAATGGGTAAACTTACAAAAAAACAAAAGTTAGTAGCCGGTAAGATTGAAGCAGGGAAACTTTATTCTTTAAATGAAGCTTCAGCTTTGGTGAAGGAAATTACCACTACCAAATTTGACGCTTCTGTGGATGTTGATATCCGCCTTGGAGTAGATCCCCGTAAAGCGAATCAAATGGTGAGAGGTGTTGTTTCTCTTCCTCATGGTACAGGCAAGCAAGTGAAAGTGCTTGTGCTTTGTGCCTCGGATGTGGAAGCAGCAGCCAAAGAAGCTGGAGCCGACTATGTTGGCTTGGATGAATATATTGAAAAGATCAAAGGCGGTTGGACTGACATTGACGTAATTATTACGCAACCTGCCATCATGGGAAAAATCGGTGCTCTTGGCCGTATATTGGGTCCTCGTGGCCTTATGCCAAACCCTAAAAGTGGTACCGTGACCGTTGATGTGGCAAAAGCTGTAAAAGAAGTCAAGTCTGGTAAAATCGACTTCAAGGTTGATAAAACAGGTATTGTGCATACTTCTGTTGGTAAAGTTTCTTTCTCTGTTGATCAGATCAAGGATAACACCAAAGAATTCATCAATACAATTATCAAGTTGAAACCTGCTGCTGCTAAAGGAACTTACGTGAAGAGCATTTTTCTTTCAAGTACTATGAGTCAAGGAATCAAGATTGATCCTAAAACAGTTGATGAACACTAAACAATCGATTGAATTATGAGAAAGGAAGAAAAAAACACTATCATCGAGAAAATTGCAGCGGATCTTAAGCAATACGATAATTTCTATTTGACTAACATCGAATCTCTGAATGCAGCAAAGACGAGTCAACTTAGAAGAGAATGTTACAAGAGCGACATCAAACTTGTAGTTGTAAAAAATACCTTGTTCCAAAAAGCATTGGAATCGCTGGATACTGATTTCTCAGAACTAGCTCCTGCATTGAAAGGTAATACAGCTGTGATGTTTTCCAATGTGGCAAACGAACCTGCTAAACTTATTGACAAGTATAGCAAAGAGGGTATCCCGAGCTTGAAAGCGGCTTATGTTCAGGAAAGCTTCTATATAGGTGCTGAAAACCTGAAAGCCCTTGTAAACATCAAGAGCAAGAACGAACTTATCGCAGATGTTATCGCAGCATTGCAATCGCCTGCCAAGAATGTTATTTCTGCTCTCCAATCAGGAGGTTCCACTATTCACGGAATTTTGGAAACTCTTTCAAACAAATAATTTATTTCAAAGATTAATAACAACAATTTAAATATATAGAAAAATGGCAGATTTGAAAGCTTTTGCTGAACAACTAGTAAATTTGACTGTAAAAGAAGTAAGCGAACTAGCTGAAATCTTGAAAACAGAATATGGTATCGAACCTGCAGCTGCTGCCGTAGCTGTTGCAGCCCCTGCTGCCGCTGCTGCTGAAGTGGAGGAAAAAACATCTTTTGATGTTGTTTTGAAAGCTGCTGGTGCTAACAAACTTGCTGTTGTTAAAGCAGTAAAAGAACTTACAGGATTAGGTTTGAAAGAAGCTAAAGACCTTGTTGATGGTTCTCCTTCCGAATTGAAGAAAGGTGTAACTAAAGACGAAGCTGATTCATTGAAAAAACAATTGGAAGAAGCAGGAGCTGAAGTTGAACTTAAGTAATAAAATCCTGTAATTCAGGATGTTTGGTTAGGAGTCTCCTGTTTGGAGATTCTTAACCTTTTACGCTAAATATACAAAGGTTCAATCAAATTATATTTTCCATGTCTTCAACAACCCATACACAGAGAGTAAATTTTGCATCTATTAAGAATCCCTTGAAGTATCCGGACTTTCTTGAAGTGCAATTGAAATCTTTCAGAGACTTCTTACAACTCGACACTTCTCCTGAGAAAAGAAAAAATGAAGGCTTATATAAAGTTTTTGCTGAAAACTTTCCCATAGCAGATACTCGTAATAACTTTATATTAGAGTTTCTAGACTATTACATCGATCCACCTCGCTACACCATCGACGAATGTGTAGATCGAGGGCTGACATATAGCGTGCCGTTAAAAGCAAAGCTTAAGCTCTATTGTACTGATCCCGATCATGAAGATTTTGATACGGTAATCCAAGATGTATATTTGGGCTTGATCCCGTACATGACAGAGAAAGGTACATTTGTTATCAATGGTGCAGAACGTGTTGTTGTTTCGCAATTACACAGATCGCCAGGCGTGTTTTTCGGGCAAAGTCTGCACACGAATGGCAGCAAGCTGTATTCAGCACGTATTATACCTTTCAAAGGCTCTTGGATAGAGTTTGCGACAGACATCAACAATGTGATGTATGCTTACATCGACCGGAAGAAAAAGTTACCGGTGACAACTTTGTTACGTGCAATCGGCTTTGAAAGCGATAAAGATATTTTAGAGATATTCGATTTGGCAGAAGAGGTCAAAGTTTCTAAACAAGCTCTCAAGAAAGTTGTTGGTCGAAAACTGGCAGCACGTATCCTGAAGTCTTGGATGGAAGATTTTGTGGATGAAGACACCGGTGAGGTGACATCAATCGAGCGTAATGAAGTAATCATCGAACGCGAAACTGTTCTTGAACCTGAACATGTGGATGAAGTCATCGAATCTGGCGTGCAGACAATTCTTTTGCACAAAGATTCCCCGCTACATTCTGATTATTCTATCATATACAATACCCTGCAAAAAGACCCGAGTAATTCGGAAATCGATGCAGTAAGACATATTTACCGTCAGCTTCGTAGTGCCGAACCAGCAGATGATGCCAGTGCACGTGAAGTGATCAACAACTTGTTTTTCTCTGAAAAGCGTTATGACTTGGGTCAAGTTGGTCGTTATAGGATCAATAAGAAATTAAATCTTTCGTCGAGCGATGACGTGCGTGTCCTGACCAAGGAAGACATTATCGAGATTATCAAATATTTGATTGAGCTGATCAACTCGAAGGCGAATGTCGATGACATTGACCACTTGAGCAACCGCCGTGTGCGTACTGTGGGCGAACAGCTTTACAACCAATTTGGTGTTGGCTTGAACCGTATGGCACGCATTATTCGCGAGCGTATGAATGTTCGCGACAACGAGGTGTTTACTCCGATCGACTTGATCAATGCAAAAACCATATCTTCTGTTGTTAACACTTTCTTTGGGACTAACGCCTTGTCTCAGTTCATGGATCAAACCAATCCTTTGGCTGAGATTACCCACAAACGCCGTATGTCTGCCCTTGGACCTGGCGGTTTGTCACGTGAGCGTGCCGGCTTTGAGGTGCGCGACGTTCACTATACGCACTATGGGCGTTTGTGTCCGATTGAAACTCCAGAAGGACCAAACATCGGTTTGATTTCTTCGCTTTGCGTGTATGCGAAGATCAATGACCTCGGTTTTATCGAGACACCATACCGCATGGTTACTGAGGCGAAAGTTGATTTGTCGGAAACCGGGATCACCTATTTGGCTGCCGAAGAGGAAGAAGCAAAAATCATTGCTCAAGGAAATGCTCCTTTGGATGATAACGGTATGTTTATCAAGACTCGTGTTAAAGCACGTCAAGATGCCGACTATCCGGTGGTTACCCCATCTGATATTGAGCTGATGGATGTGGCTCCAACACAGATTGCTTCGATTGCAGCCTCTCTGATTCCATTTTTGGAACACGATGATGCCAACCGTGCATTGATGGGTTCTAACATGATGCGACAGGCAGTACCCTTGCTTCGCACGGAAGCACCGATCATTGGAACTGGCATCGAAGGGCAGTTGATCCGCGATTCCCGCACACAAATTGTTGCGGAAAGAGCTGGTGAAATTATTTATGTGGATGCGAGCACCATTAAAATTAAGTATGATCGAACAGACGATCAAGAGTTTGTGAGTTTTAACAGTTCAGTGAAAACTTATATTATTCCAAAATTTAGAAAGACGAACCAAAATACAACCATCGACCTTCGTCCTATTTGTAAAAAGGGACAACGTGTGGAGGGTGGTGAGATCCTCACAGAGGGATATTCCACCGAAAACGGAGAATTGGCGATTGGTAAAAACCTGAAAGTGGCTTTTATGCCATGGAAGGGATATAACTACGAGGATGCTATTGTTTTGAACGAACGCATTGTTCGTGACGACATTCTGACTTCCGTTCATGTGGAAGAATTTTCTTTGGAAGTTCGGGAAACAAAACGAGGGGTAGAAGAATTGACATCCGACATTCCAAACGTGAGCGAGGATGCAACAAAAGATTTGGACGAACGTGGTATTGTCCGAATAGGAGCCAAGGTGGGGCCAGGCGACATTCTGATCGGTAAAATCACACCGAAAGGCGAGTCTGATCCTTCTCCTGAAGAAAAACTGTTGAGAGCTATTTTTGGAGATAAGGCCGGTGATGTAAAAGATGCTTCTTTAAAAGCTTCTCCTTCCTTGAAGGGGGTAGTTGTAGGTACTCACTTGTTCTCCAAAGCCAATAAGAAAGGGAAGACTAAACTTTCGAGCAAAGCTTTGCTCCCAAAATTGGACGAAGAATATGAAGTGAAATTGGGTGAATTGAAGTCTTTGTTGGTGGATAAAATATTGGTACTCACAGAAGGAAAAGTTTCTTTGGGAGTGAAAGATTATCTAAACGTAGATGTAATTCCGAAAGGCGTTAAATTCACAAAAGCTGCTTTGGATGCCATCGATTACGAATCCATCCAAGTGAGCAAATGGACACCTGATGCTCATAAAAATGATTTGATCCGTGATGTTATTGTGAACTATCTGCGCAAATACAAGGAGTTGGACGCCGAATTGAAACGCAAGCGTTTTGACCTGACAATTGGTGACGAACTTCCTTCCGGAATTATTCAAATAGCAAAAGTTTACGTCGCTAAGAAGCGTAAAATTCAAGTCGGGGACAAGATGGCAGGTCGTCACGGCAACAAGGGTATTGTTTCCCGTATTGTTCGCGACGAGGATATGCCTTTCTTATCAGATGGAACACCTGTTGATATTGTTTTAAACCCGTTGGGCGTGCCTTCCCGTATGAACCTTGGGCAGATCTTCGAAACTGTGCTTGGTTGGGCTGGAAAAGAACTTGGTGTGAAATTTGCAACTCCAATCTTTGACGGTGCAAGCCTGGATGATCTGAATGAGTGGACAGAGAAAGCCGGCATCCCTCGTTCGGGGAAGACTTATCTGTGCGATGGTGGAACAGGAGAGCGATTCGACCAGCCAGCAACAGTGGGTATTATCTACATGCTCAAACTTGGGCACATGGTTGAAGATAAAATGCACGCACGTTCTATTGGCCCATATTCATTGATTACGCAACAGCCTCTAGGTGGTAAAGCTCAATTTGGTGGACAACGTTTTGGGGAAATGGAAGTTTGGGCACTTGAAGCATTCGGTGCATCACACATACTTCAGGAAATCCTGACCATTAAATCCGATGACGTGACCGGACGGAGCAAGGCCTACGAAGCAATCGTGAAGGGTGACCAAATGCCACAACCTGGTATCCCTGAGTCATTGAACGTATTGCTGCACGAAATGCGTGGTTTGGGATTGAGTGTCACACTTGATTAATTAAAAAACAGAGCCATTGGCTAATTGCTTTTATAGCTTTTGGCTGATGGCTTCCAATACTATATAAGGCTACGGCTCACGGCTCATGGCTCACGGCTACAGCTTCTAAATACTCTAATGAACAGCTATGGCTATGTATGGGCTAATAGCTAACAGCTTTTAAAAAAAAAGTATATGGCTTTTAGAAAAGAAAATAAAGTAAAGAGTAGTTTTTCGAAGATTACAATAAGCTTGGCTTCTCCAGAAGAAATTCTTGACCAATCTCACGGTGAAGTTTTGAAACCCGAAACAATCAACTACCGTACCTATAAACCGGAACGTGACGGATTGTTTTGCGAACGGATCTTTGGTCCGGTAAAAGATTATGAATGTCATTGCGGGAAATATAAAAGAATCCGTTACAAAGGAATTGTCTGCGACCGATGCGGTGTGGAAGTGACAGAGAAAAAAGTTCGTCGTGAGCGTACAGGACACATCCATTTGGTTGTTCCGGTTGCACACATCTGGTATTTTCGCTCCTTGCCCAATAAGATTGGATACCTTCTTGGAATTCCAACAAAAAAACTAGATTCTATTGTCTATTACGAAAGATACGTGGTTATCCAACCCGGTATCGCAATCGAAGAAGGAATTGCTGAAAAAGACCTGTTGACAGAAGAAGAGTATTTGAACATTCTAGATACCCTTCCAAAGGAAAATCAGTTGTTGGAAGATACCGATCCGAATAAGTTCATTGCCAAAATGGGTGCGGAAGCTGTTTATGACTTGCTTTGCCGCATCAATTTGGATTCTCAAGCAAATTATCTTCGTCACAAGGCAAACACAGATACTTCCCAACAGCGTAAGAATGAAGCTTTGAAACAGCTTCAGGTGGTGGAGGCTTTCCGTGGGTCCAAGGGCAAGAATCGTCCTGAATGGATGATTGTGAAAGTTGTCCCGGTGATTCCACCCGAATTGCGTCCATTGGTACCGTTGGACGGTGGTCGTTTTGCTACTTCCGACTTGAACGACTTGTATCGCCGTGTGATTATTCGTAACAATCGTTTGAAACGTTTGATAGAAATAAAAGCTCCAGACGTGATCTTGCGTAATGAGAAACGCATGTTGCAAGAAGCTGTTGACTCTTTGTTCGACAATTCTCGTAAATCAAGTGCGGTTAAGACCGATGCTAACCGTCCGTTGAAATCGCTTTCTGACAGTTTGAAAGGTAAACAAGGACGTTTCCGTCAAAACTTGTTGGGTAAGCGTGTCGATTACTCTGCTCGTTCCGTAATTGTTGTTGGTCCTGAGTTGAAGATGCACGAATGTGGTTTGCCCAAAAATATGGCTGCCGAATTATATAAACCGTTTGTTATCCGTAAGTTGATTGAACGCGGAATCGTGAAAACGGTGAAGTCAGCCAAAAGAATCGTTGACCGCAAAGAACCTGTGGTTTGGGATATTTTGGAATATGTGATGAAAGGCCACCCCGTGTTGCTCAACCGTGCTCCTACTTTGCACCGTCTAGGTATCCAGGCTTTCCAACCAAAAATGATTGAAGGAAAAGCAATCCAGTTGCACCCGCTCGCTTGTACGGCTTTCAATGCCGACTTCGATGGCGACCAAATGGCTGTTCATTTACCATTGGGCAACGAAGCTGTTTTGGAAGCGCAAATGTTGATGCTTGCTTCCCACAATATTTTGAACCCTGCAAATGGAGCACCTATTACCGTACCATCTCAGGACATGGTGTTGGGGCTTTATTACATTACTAAAATTCGTCCAGAAGCACAAGGTGAAGGCTTGATCTTCTACGGCCCGGAAGAAGCAATCATTGCTTACAATGAGAAGAAGGTGGATGTCCACGCTCTAATCAAAGTGTATGTTCGTGATTTGGATGAAAACGGAGAATCCGTTCAAAAATTGACAGAAACCACCGTTGGACGTGTCATTGTGAATCAATTCACGCCGATAGAAGTAGGTTTTATCAATGAAGTGCTTTCCAAGAAATCTCTTCGCGACATCATTGGCCGCGTCATTAAGCTGGCCGGAGTGGCTAAGACCGCTCAATTCTTGGATGATATCAAAAACTTGGGTTACCAGACAGCATTCCGCGGAGGTTTGTCGTTTAACCTGGAAGATGTGATCATCCCGGAAGAAAAAGAAAAATTGGTGCAACAAGGTTATGACGAAGTTGAACAGATATTGAATAACTACAACATGGGATTCATTACCTTCAACGAGCGTTACAACCAGATTATTGATATTTGGACACACGTCAACTCCAAATTGTCTAACATCCTGATGAAGCAATTGTCGGAAGACAACAAGGGTTTCAACTCGGTGTATATGATGTTGGATTCAGGTGCTCGTGGTTCGAAAGAACAGATTCGACAGTTGTCCGGTATGCGTGGTTTGATGGCAAAACCTCAAAAGAGTGGAGCAGAAGGGGCTCAGATTATTGAAAATCCAATCTTGGCCAACTTTAAGGAGGGTTTGTCGGTGTTGGAGTACTTTATCTCTACTCACGGTGCGCGTAAAGGTCTTGCCGACACTGCATTGAAAACAGCAGATGCCGGATATTTGACCCGTCGTTTGGTGGACGTTTCCCATGATGTTATCATCAACGAAGAAGACTGCGGTACGTTGCGTGGTTTGATTGCTACGGAACTCAAAAACAACGAAGAAACAGTTGCTTCCTTGTACGAACGTATCTTGGGACGTGTTTCTGTTCATGACATTCAGCATCCTTTGACAGGTGAACTCCTTGTGAAATCAGGAGAAGAAATCACCGAAGATGTCGCTAATGCCATTCAGGTGTCTCCGATCGAACGCGTCGAAATCCGTTCGGTACTGACTTGCGAGTCGCATAAAGGCGTTTGTGCAAAATGTTACGGACGTAACCTGGCGACAAACAAAATGGTGCAGAGAGGTGAGGCTGTCGGTGTAATTGCCGCTCAGTCTATTGGTGAGCCGGGTACGCAGTTGACTCTTCGTACATTCCACGTCGGTGGTATCGCCTCAAACATTGCAGCCGAAAACAACATCACTACAAAATACGATGGTATTTTAGAAATTGATGATTTGCGCACGGTGGATGTTACGGATGATTCTGGTTCGAAATATCAAGTTGTGGTAAGCCGTTTGGTTGAATTGAGAATTGTTGATCCAACAACAAAGATTGTGTTGTTGACGCACAACATTCCATACGGTTCCAAACTGTTCTTCAAAGCTGGCGACACTGTGAAGAAAGGCAACGTGATTTGCGAGTGGGACCCTTTCAACGCGGTAATTATTTCCGAAGCCAGCGGACGCATCGAATTCGAAAACGTAATCGAGAATGTCACTTACAAAGTAGAGTCGGATGAACAAACCGGTTTGAAAGAAAAGATCATCATCGAATCGCGTGACAAGACGAAGGCTCCCGAAGCTCATATCTTGGATAATGAAGGCAATAGGATCAAGACATATTCTCTTCCTTTAGGTGCCCACGTCATCAAGGATGACAAGGACACTATTACAGCGGGAGAGGTTTTAGTGAAAATCCCTCGTGCGGTAGGTAAGGCTGGTGACATCACCGGAGGTCTTCCTCGTGTGACTGAGTTGTTTGAAGCCCGCAACCCTTCAAATCCAGCAGTAGTGTCTGAAATTGACGGTGAAGTTTCATTCGGTAAAATCAAGCGTGGTAACCGCGAAATTATCGTCACCTCGAAAACAGATGAGGTGAAAAAATACCTTGTTCCATTGTCCAAGCAAATTCTTGTGCAGGAAAACGACTTTGTACGGGCCGGAATGCCACTTTCTGATGGAGCAACCACTCCGTCCGATATTTTGGCAATCAAAGGGCCTACTGCCGTTCAGGAATACATCGTGAACGAAGTTCAGGACGTGTACCGATTGCAAGGGGTGAAAATCAATGACAAGCACTTTGAAGTGATTGTTCGCCAGATGATGCGTAAGGTGGAAATAGTGGATCCGGGAGATACCCGATTCCTAGAGCAGCAAATCGTTGACAAGCACGATGTAATGGACGAAAATGATCGCATTTGGGGTAAAAAAGTGATTGTTGACTCAGGAGACTCAACAGTGTTTGAAGCTGGGCAAATTGTGACAGCACGCAAATTGCGGGATGAAAATTCCATCTTGAAACGTAGAGACTTACGTTTGATAGAAGTCCGTGATGCCATTCCTGCAACAGCTAACCAGATACTCCAAGGTATTACCCGTGCTGCATTGCAAACTCAAAGCTTTATGTCGGCCGCCTCTTTCCAGGAAACGACCAAAGTGTTGAACGAAGCTGCCATCAATGGTAAAGTTGACAGGCTTGAAGGTATGAAGGAAAATGTGATTTGCGGTCACTTGATTCCTGCCGGAACAGGCTTGAGGGACTATGAAAAATTGATAGTTGGAACTAAAGAAGACTTTGAAAAGATCGCTTCAAACCGCAAAACTGTGGTTGACTTTGATCAAATAGACTAATTTAAAGCTTTTAGCTAATTTTTATAGAACGCCTGACCCTTTGTGGGGTTGGGCGTTCTTTGCTTTGGTAGTCTAAGCCTCGCTTCTTATTCGATTTCTTTTGCTTCTATCTTTCTATCCATCTGTAAGATAAGAGTCTTTTAGTGTTAAAATGTGTTGTGCTTTGGCAGCCGTTTCCTCTGACAATCAATGTTTTGTAAGAAGTCCCGTTTTGTTTTTGAACATGACATTTTGTGATCAATTGAATACTAAAAGTGATATTTTGGTATTTTTTTTCTAAAAATGTTGCATTGTGTTGAAGTTATTTTTATATTTGTAGCTTCTTTAAGTTTGTTTCAGGTAATTCTATGGTAGTGTATGTTTGTACTGACTCAAATTTTTATAGATCATCTAATTATATTTTAGTAAATTTTTAAACTTGCTTGTTGCTGATAAGGTAAATATTTTTATCATATGATAAGTTTGTTGGTGTTCTTTTTTCTAACTTGGTAAAAGTCGTTAACTTAAGTGTTGTTTTCTGATATAGCTTGAAAAAGTGATTGGTTTTCGAGAAAATTAATTCTTAAGTTCTTTGTTTAGCTATTGTGTAATAAATATATTGTGGTAATTAAAATGTTAAATTAACTTGGTAGAAATCTATGAAAAGAAGATTAGTACTTTTAATGACCTGTCTGCTATTTAGTGTAGGTCTGGTCGTCGCACAAAACAAGAGGATTTCAGGAACGGTTGTCGATAGCAATGGAGATCCTGTCACTGGAGCTACTGTTGTTGTCAAAGGAACAACTGTAGGCGTGTCAACGGATATTGATGGGAAGTATTCGATATCTGTGCCTCAGAATGGTAAAACTTTGGTGATTTCTTTGATTGGATCAAAGACTAAAGAAATGGCCGTGGGCGACAATTTGAAAATTGTTTTAGAGAATGATAGTCGCGCATTGGACGAAGTTGTTGTGACGGCATTGGGTATAACTCGTGAGAAAAAAGCATTGGGCTATTCTGTTTCTGAAGTAAGCAGTGATGAACTAACCAAATCGAGAGGAGGATTGAGTAATCCAATCAACGCTTTACAAGGGAAGGTTGCTGGTTTGCAGATTGCGAGTGGTTCCGGATCTATGGGAGGCTCTTCTAAGATCTTGCTTCGTGGGTCAAATTCCATTTCCGGTAATAACCAGCCGCTATTTGTCGTGGATGGTGTCCCCATCGAAGGAACAAGCTATAACTCAACTGACACACAACGCGGTAGTGGTGGTTATGATTATGGTAACTTAATTCAGGATATAAACCCTGACGACATAGAAAACATCTCTATATTGAAGGGGCCAAATGCCGCCGCGCTATATGGTTCGCGTGCAGCTAATGGTGTAATCATGATAACGACCAAGAAAGGTGTAAAGAATGGAGGTTATGGCGTCACTTTCAACTCTGGAATTAACTTGGAGGTGGTAAATAAATTGCCTAAGCTTCAAAAACTTTACGGAGGTGGTTATGGTAGTGATTTTGAACAAGTAACTATTAATGGTACGACCTATAATTATCCTGATTTGGCTACTGATGAAAGTTGGGGCCCGAAATATGAAGGACAAACTGTACTTGGATGGTATGATCTAGCCAAATGGGAGGCTAACGAGAAATCAGGTAATCCAACGACATCTATTTGGCAAACGCCAAAGAATGATTTTGATACATTCTTTGAAACAGGAGTTTCATATACGAACAATATATCCTTGTCAAATGCTACGGATCGCTCTTCTGTCCGTTTCTCATATACAAACTCCGATTTGAAAGGATACATGCCCAACAGTTCACTTAGAAAGAACATCTTTAGTGTTTCTGCATCGAGCTCCAGCCTCGATAAAAAGTTAGAAGTATTTTCAACTGTAAACTATTTCAATTCGGCAGCCAAGGGGCGTTCCGAAACAGGGTATGCAGACAATAATGTGATGCAAAAGTTTGTCCAATGGGGGCACCGAGAATTGGACATGAAAGAATTGAAAGCTCTTTATATCATGCCTGATGGCACCCAAGCATCATGGAACAGATCGTCCTGGGATGACCCAACTCCTGCTTATAGCAATAACCCTTATTGGAGCCGTTATAAGAATTATGAAAATGACAGCCGCAATCGAATTTATGGAAACGCCGGTGTGAGTTATAAAGTTATACCAGACTTGAAGGCTCAATATAAAGTGAACTTCGATTTCTTTGTTGATAAACAATACACAAGAAATGCTGTGGGTTCCCAAGAGACATCTGAATACACTGAAATGTCGCGTCAGCAATATGAGCTAAACAATGAATTTATGTTGATGTATAATAAACAGTTTGGCGACTATAGTCTAAGTGCAAATTTAGGAAGTAACTTGATGTATAGAAGGTATGAATATATATATGGAACAACCAATGGTGGTTTAGTTATACCAGATCTTTACAATTTATCAAATTCCCTTACCGCTGCAACTTCTGAAAATTATCTACGAAAAAAAGCCACAAACTCTCTATTTGGTAATGTAAACCTAGGCTATAAAAATTATTTATATCTCGATGCAACTCTTCGTAATGATTGGTCATCGACACTGCCAGAGTCTAATCGATCTTATTTATACCCTTCTTTGACTGGTAGTTTCGTGTTCTCAGAGTTAACCAAAGCTTCTTTGCCGTTGTTAAGCCTCGGTAAATTTCGTGCAGGTTATGCTCAAGTAGGTAATGATACTGATCCTTATCAATTGGTTGACACCTATAGCAAATATACTTCAATTGATAGTGATAATGGAGCATTAGGTTACGTATTGAGTACTACAAAAAAAAATAGTAATTTAAAGTCGGAATTAACTAGGTCATATGAGTTTGGACTTGAGCTGTCTTTCTTTAAGAATCGCTTAGGTATTGATGCAACATACTATTACAAAGAGACGAAAAATCAGATAATCCCATTGTCTCTTTCTGGGTCAACAGGTTATACTTCGCAAGTTATTAATGCTGGATTAATAAACAATAAAGGCGTTGAGTTTTCTTTACATGCTACTCCTATTGATTCTAGAGGTTTCACATGGACAACTATATTAACTTTAGCTTCAAACAAAAATAAGGTTAAAGAATTGGTTTCGGGTGTAGATTATTATAAAATTGTAGCTGCTCCTTTTAAAGTGGAGATTGGGGCAATGAAGGGTCAGGCTTATGGTGTGATTATGGGTACTAATTATCTCTATGATGATAATGGTAATAAGATTATTGATTCTGACGGGAATTATGAATACACTAGTGACAATGAGAATTTAGGTTCAATCTATCCGGATTTCACAGGTGGATTCTCAAATTCATTCCGCTATAAGAATTTAGACCTTAGTGTCCTTCTCGATTTCTCAAAAGGGGGGCATTATTTCTCTACTTCCTATATGTGGGGTATGTACTCTGGCATGTTAGAAGAAACTGCGGCTAACAATGTCCGTGAAGATGGGATCATCTTGGATGGAGTGCAGGAGGATGGAACAAAAAACACGGTTGTCCTTGATGGGCAAGCTTGGGGCGAGGCCCACTATTCTGGGCCAGCCGCTCAGAGCGTGTTCAGGTCGGATTATGTGAAACTGCGTGAAATCAATATGGGCTATAATGTACCATTGAAATCAGGAGCTTTTGTAAGAAGCCTTCGAGTAAGTGCTTATGGTAGAAACTTGGCTGTCTGGGGACCCGACACGAAACATTTTGACCCAGAAATGGTCGTGACGGGATCTGGCAATATCCAAGGTATCGAAGGTGGAGCTTTGCCTTCCGTAGCTTCTTTTGGTCTAAACGTTAGTTTGAAGTTTTAATCATCAATAAAGAAAATTACTTGTATGAAAAAGATAATATATAAATTTCTCATGGCTACATCGTGTGCGGTTTTGATGTATTCATGCGCAGATCTGACTTCGGTGAATGAAAATCCAAATGAAGCATCATCTGTTCCATCCAACATGATTTTCTCGGGAGCGCAGAAAAAGATGATGGATTATGTGTATGACAACTGGTTTAGCGGTCGCCAATGCATTGTTTATAGTCAATATTGGGGACAACGAAACTATACAGAGGAGGATCGTTACCAAATTCGTGAAAGTGTAAATAATAATTATTTCAATTATTTTTATACTACGATGACCAATATGGACAAGGTGATTGCAATGAATGAAGATGAATCAACGAAAACAGTCTCGGCTGCTTACGGTAATAACAGCAATCAAATTGCGGCTGCTATGATTATGAAGGTTTGGTTATACAGTGTTATGAGTGATACTTGGGGAGATATTCCTTATTCTCAAGCAGGTAAGCTTGAGGATGGCATATATTATCCAGTCTATGATGATCATGAAACTATTTATGAATCATTGATATCTAAACTTGATTCGGCCGTATCCATCATCAACGAAGATGAGGTTGCTTTCACAGGTGGGGACATGATTTACGGTGGTGATGCATCCAAATGGAAAAAATTTGCAAATTCTCTGAAATGTCGTCTCGCTATACACATGTCTAAAGTTAATTCTAACTGGAAGACTTATATTGCTGAAGCTGTATCTAGTGGTGTATTTACAAGTAATGATGACAATGCCGCTTACCACTATTCTTTAACATCTCCTGATTATTGCTTATTCTATTCAGGTTTTTATATTAGCGCAAGAAATGATTTCTCGATTACTCGTAATTTTATGGATGTTCTAAAAGGACAGCCGGATACGTTAAATTCTAAATCTCATCCATGGGAAGGAGTTGTTGATCCTCGATTTGAGATTTATACTGGCGTATCGGCAACAAGTTCTTACATTGGAATTCCTTATGGTGTTCCTAGTGGTCAAATGACTTCCGCTTTTCGCAGTTTAGCCCCTAATTTATATAGTCTTAAGCCTCTTGTCCTGCATGCAGACTTTGCAGTCCCTATAATGTCTTATGCTGAACTTAAATTTATTCTTTCCGAATATAATGGCTTTGATGAAAGTGATTATCAAGAGGGGGTTGAGGCTTCTGTCGAATACTGGTTTGATTTAGCTTCCTCTTCTATTTCTGATGCTGATTTGGCTACGTATGTGTCAAGTGTCAGTACCACTGTTAACGCGGAGACTGTTGCTTTACAAAAGTATATCGACTTGTATATGAATGGAACTGAGGCATGGGTTGAATATCGACGAACTGGCTATCCAAATCAATTAATAAAGCCAGGTGACAATATTACTTATAATGCTTCAGGTACACTTATCACATTTACTCCACTCTCGACAGTTAATGGAGATATTATTGCTCGAGTTAAATATCCAACCAATGAAAGTACATTGAATGGTACAAGCTTTGCTGCAGCTGTGGCAAAATTGGATGATGGAACAAATAATTATTATACGAAAATGTTTTGGGATGTTAGGACAACTGCAGACCCTCATCCAGCTAACAAATAATAATTTTTCTATTTGCATATTATAAATTTTGAATTCTATATGATGCTTGTCGGATTACTTCCAACAAGCATCTTTTTTAATATAACGTGAGTTCTATCTATCAGATTATTGTGTTTCCTTGTCTTTGTAAGTCAAAGATATAAGATGTGGAGTGCAAGGTTTCCAAGTCATACAGTCAGGGGCAAACAACCCTCTTCCCCGCCAGCTTGGATGAAAAGGTTTCGCAGAATTACCTTGTCCGTAAAATTTTAATTAAATGGTTGATAATGCATGTATTAGAAAGTTTCCTGATGATTGTAAAAGTGAGTACAAGGCAAAGTAGGAAGCAAAGATCAGGAAAGCACTGGAACTGGTGGAAGAAGGCATCGCGCAGGACAATCAGCCCGATGATGAACAACCCCCCACTCATATTGGCTGTGACGGAATAAAGAAACGCATTGCCCCAATTAATCAGAAAAACTGCTCGAAGGGTGAGCAAAAGGCCAGCCATGAAGATTTTGGAAATGGAGTTTATGATGCATTACAATCTGGATATGTTGTCGATTATTATTTGATGACTGTAGAGTGTTATTCAGATGATTTCGACCATACTGGAACTTATACTGCATTGGCGGAAGCTTGGGGAAATGACTTGTCTGCTTCCAACTCGTATGTTACAAGCACTTGGAGGTATAATTATAGAGTAATTAATAGGGCAAATTCTGTTATTTCCGGAACCGCAGCTCTCGACACATCTATTATTGATGATGATACAAAAGCTTCAATTATCGCCCAAGCCAAGTCTTTGCGAGCTCTAACGTATTTTAAATTGGTAAATTTATACGGGGCAGTCCCTCTTCAGTTAGATCCTTTGGCTTCTGATTTATCAAATATCAATCTTGCAAGAACTGATACCGCGGTGGTGTATGATACTATTGTCTCTGACTTAAAGAGTGCAATTCCAAGTTTGAGCGAGTTGACATCAAGTTCAGATCAATTTTATGCGAATAAAGATTTTGCTTATGGGTTATTGTCCAAGGTGTATTTATATTTAGGAGAATATGATTCGGCGTTAGTTTATGCAGATCGCGTTTTGGCAAACACGAGTTTGGGTTTAGTTGATGATTATAGTGATTTGTGGACTACTTCCTCTAATTTGGAAGGCCTATTACGTATAGACTATACCTCTTCAGATAATAATTACCTTGCTTTTTTCTTTGATGCCGATAATGGAGGAAGATACGAGATTGCACCTTCGGATTATTTGTATGCAGCCTTTGATGATTCTGATGATGTTCGAAAGGATTTGATCAGTACGTCAACGTCAGGGTACGTTTTGTCTAAATACAATGACGTGTCAACAGGAATAGATAAGTTTTATATTCTTAGACTAGCAGAGATCTATCTTATAGCTGCGGAGGCATCTGCCGAATTAGGTGATTATGCAACGGCAACCACTTATTACAATATTGTAAGGGCCAGAGCCGGCGCTGACACTCATACGTTAACCACTTCCAATTGGAAAAGCTTAATTTTCAACGAAAGACGCTTGGAACTCTTTGGTGAGGGGCAAAGATGGCTTGATCTAAAGAGATCGGGATTAGCTTCGACATATATTGCAGAGAAAGCATCTGTCACCTGGGATGACATCTCTACTAAGTATTTAAAGTGGCCAATTCCACAGGATGAAATTGATGCTAACTCGGCTATATCGGATGCTGATCAAAACGATGGATATTGATTATAAGGGTTGTTTTATTTGTCTTATAAAGGTTTCTCATTTTGGTTTTACTTTTGAGTGGAGTTGACCTTATAAAATAACGACCGTGCAGGAAATCAATCGTTAATCTTCCCTGAATTTCTTTTGAAATCAGAGTTTTAATAATAGAGAACAAGGGTGTCCAAAAGGCATCCTTGTTTTTTTTGTATATATCGTGCATACACTCAAGCGCAGGATGCCTCAATTGATAATTTTCCAAGCTATTTGACAAAAAAGACTATGCCCTCATGACTCTTTTCAAAAAACAGTTTGTTATCCTCATAAACTTAGTGGTTTTCCTCCGAATGTATGGTGATAACTAGCTGGTGAATAAGCTTCTGTTATCTAGAAAGATTCTTTAAGGCTCTATTTTGTGCGGTTGTTCATAAATCTCTGATCTTGTTTATGTCGCTATAGAATATTTCAGGCGACTATGGATCCTGCTGGCGTTGATTGTTAGCTTAAAGCCAGCGTGAAGGACCAAGAAGGTATCGATTGAGGATGCAGGCTCTAAGCGAAAACTGGAGGGCGGGATGGCATGACAATAAAAAGATCCCGGAAAATTTCACCAATCTTCAAAAAAATATTATTTTTGCCAAAGCTCAAAAATTACACGTTTTTTACTTTCTAAACTTTACAATTATGGATTTAAATCTTATTTCTGCAACCCTTTCTACCGAGGACCAGGAGATTATCAATCAGGCAATCAAAACGATTCGAGAAAAAATGCCTTTCTTGTCCGCTATCCAGAAGGCCGAGGTGAGTGGCTTTTTCAAAGTTGGGACAAGTTTTCAACCTTTTCTCGAATTGGCGAAACAGGTTCGTGACCAGTATCCCGAGATTCTTCCAGGCGTGTTCAGTAAAGACGAATTTGACAAGGACTATCTGCTTTACAAATCGCTCCAACCTATCCTGCAACAAGTTGGGCAACTGAACGAGGGTGTGGGCAAGGCCGTTGTGGCTGTTGGTAGCGATTCGATGGATGCTGCCTTGGAGATCTATGCTGCCGTGAAGCAAAATAAAGATAAGGTGGCCGGATTGAGCGTAACTTATGAGGCGATGGCTGCTTTTTTTAAGAAGAGCAAAGTGAAAAATCAGACAAGTGGTTCTGTCGGATAACGAAGGCTGTTTGTGCCATGAGGTCAGTTTTTGTTTAAGAGGTGGAATCTGTATCAGTCCGTGATGGATGTGGCCAGATTCGATATTGTAAATGTTGATGCACTCCTAAGAGCCGACAGGGCTCTTGGGAGTGTTGTTTTTTGTCTCCGAAGTGCCTTGTCCTCTTTGCGGAGGGATGCTTTGTCGCTTTGGAGAGGCTTCGGGATCCTTGTTAGTGTTCGGTAGCCTTTGCGGAGAGGAGGATCGCCTCTTCGGAAGGATGCGTTCCCTTTCAGGAGACTGTTTGTGCCGTTATGAATAGGCATGCTGTCTCTTCGGAGTGTTTCGCCGTCATTATGGAGAGACGGAAACACATTTGAGCAGTCTTTTTTTGTTTGGACATGGGTTATTTGCTCTCAAAATTTTCCTCTAAATGAGCTCTATTTCACAATTCTTCTTCAAAACCGCATCGTGCGTAACATTAACGTAACCAATTCGAATCTGAATCTTAACTATTCAAGCCTAATTTCGTTGCAGAAATTTTTCCGGAAATGAAAACAAAGCGATTAGGTGCGATTGATATAGGTTCCAGCTCGGTGCGTCTGCTTATCAGCGATGTGATTGATTACAACAACGAACCTTATTTCAAGAAAGATATTATGGTCAGGATACCCCTCAAATTGGGAGAGGATACATTCTCGAATGGGTTTATCAGTGATGTGAAAAAAGAAAAATTGGCATTGCTCCTGACATCATTCAAGGGTATTCTTGAAGTAAACGATGTGGATCGCTGGAGGGTGTGCGCCACTTCTGCCTTGCGCGAAGCGAGCAACCGTTGGGATGTGGCCAACTATGTTTTCACGAAAACAGGGATCGAGATTCATGTCATTGACACCAAAGAGGAGGCCCGCTATATCCTGCTCAACAATTTGGGGCGTGACTTTGATACTGGCAAAGCCTATCTTTTTACCGATGTTGGTGGGGGATCCACCGATTTGGTGTTGTTTTACCAAATGCAGGAAATAGCCAATGAGTCTTTTAAGTTGGGGACAATCCGCACCCTTGACAAGGAGACTGAACAAGCGGAGTGGGAGCGATTGAAAAACTGGGTGAATGAGCATTGCAAAACACTATCCAAGATTGTCATGGTGGGGTCAGGGGGTAATATCAACAAGGTGGATTCCCTTTTGCGACGAAAGGGGCGGATCAAGCGCGAGGAACTGATCTCGTTTTGCAACAAGGTGAGGGGCATGAGCGTGGAGGAAAGGGTGATGAACTATAATATGAACCTGAACCGTGCTACTGAAATTGTTCCTGCCATACAAATCTACCTCAAGGTGATGAAAGCCGCCAAAGCATTGGCTGTTGAAACCCCGATCATTGGGGTCTCCGATGGGATTATACGAGATCTGTATCTTCGGCGATCCCATACGGACAATTCGCTCCTGCCGGCAGCTAATTCTGAAGGTTGAATTCGGGCGGTTTATGGTTGAAACAATCGTTAAATCTCGCATCCCGATGGTTTTTTGTCAATAATTTGAATTTTTAAATATTTATATTGTAACTTAGATACATTAATACGAATACGCTATGATTAATAATCGAGACCTTAGTTGGTTGAGCTTTAACGACAGGGTGTTGCAGGAAGCACAGGACAAAACAGTCCCTCTGTTGCAGCGGTTGCGGTTTTTGGGTATTTTTTCGAACAACCAGGATGAATTCATCAAGGTGCGATTGGCCAATGTGATCCGTATGGCTCAATTCAGAGGAAAGAATCCTCCTGCATTTTCTGGAAATTTTCCGGCTAAGAAACTGCTGCCGCTGTTGAATGCGCGTGTCCTTGAGTCGCAAGAAAAATTTGATACTGTATATAAGGAAGTATTGTCGGAAATGGAGACACACGGTATCTTCATTGTCAACGAGAGCCAACTTAACGAAGAACAGAAGCTTTTTTGTATTGATTATTTTTCATCCGTTGTGAGTCCCCGTTTGGTGCCTCTGATTTTGAGGAAAAGCACCCAAATGCCATTTATTACCGACAATTATATTTATCATGCCGTGAAAATGGTTTCTGCCAAGAAAAGGAATTCTGCGGCAGGATATGCCATTATCCAGATTCCGGTGAGCGAGGCTTGTCCGCGTTTTGTGCAGTTGCCGTCTTTTGGCGGGCGCAATTGCATTATCTTTTTGGATGACATTATACGCTTGTGTCTGAACGACATATTTTTTATGTTCAATTATGACGAGATTTCGGCATACACCTTTAAGATCGCCCGCGATGCGCAGTTGACATTGGACGATGACATCTCTAAGAGTTTATTGGAAAAAATAGAGGATGGCATCGAAAATCGTTTGCATGGGCAACCTATCCGCCTTGTCTATGACCAGAATATGCCTGCCGACTTGCTGGAAATTATTAAGTCAAAGCTTCGGTTGAGAAATATCGACAGCATGGAGGCGAGCGGTCGTTATCATTTGAAACGGGATTTGATGCGTTTCCCGAAAATTCGCCCCGAGCTTGAAGCGGTGAGTCCTCCTTCGCTGGCTCATCCCGACATCAAGCCCTTTTCGAGCGTTTTGGGTGTGATCCATAAAAAAGATATCTTCTTGAATTATCCATACCATACTTTCAACCACTTTATCGACTTTCTCCGCGAGGCAGCCATTGATCCCAAGGTGGAGAGTATTTACATTACGCTTTACCGCACTGCAGGCCATTCGAAAGTGGTGAATACGTTGATTAATGCCGCGAAAAACGGGAAGAAAGTGTATGCCTTGCTGGAGCTGTTTGCCCGGTTCGACGAAGAGCAAAACGTGGAAAGCTCCGAGCTGCTCCAGAAAGGTGGTGTCAAAGTGATCCACGGCGTGGAAGGATTGAAGGTTCACAGCAAGCTCGTGTTGGTGGAGCGAAAGGAAAATTCTGCGTTGAAAGGATATGTGTATGTCGGCACCGGCAATTTCAACGAAGATACTGCCCGTGTTTACAGCGATTTTGGGCTATTTACTTCCCATATCCAGATTGTGCAGGATGCCCGCGCCGTATTTGATTTTCTGCTGAATCCCCACAAACGTTTTGTTTGTAAACAATTATTGGTTTCTCCGTATTACCTTCGCGGTAAGTTTGAAGACATGATAGAACGGGAAATCAAAAATGCGCAGAAAGGCAAACGGGCATTTATCTATGCCAAATTCAATAGTTTGACCGACGACCGTATAATAAATCGCTTGTATGAAGCCAGCCAAAGTGGCGTCGAGATCCGGCTGATCGTTCGTGGGGCTTGTTGCCTCCAGCCTCAGCAAAAAGGATTGAGCGAGAATATTCGTATAATAAGCATTGTGGATAAATACCTGGAACATGCAAGGTTGAGCATCTTTTGCAACGGAGGTGATAATCTGGTGCATATAATGAGTGCCGATTGGATGACCCGCAATCTTGACCGGCGCGTTGAAGTGGGGATTCCAATTTTGGACTCGAAAATTAAGAAAACCTTGAAACAGTTCTTTGAAATCCAGTGGGCGGATAATGTCAAAGCCCGAGATCTCTCTGTTTTCACACAGAATAATTATGTAGTTGCATTTGACGAGAAAGTTTGTCGTTCGCAAGTGGAATTATACGATTTTTATAAAAAGATGAGAGGAAATAATGAAAACTGAAACATTGGCCGCTATTGATATTGGTTCCAATGCTATTCGTTTGTTGATTTACGATGTTGACACCGATGGCCTGAGTGTTGATTTCAAAAAAGCTGCATTTTTGCGTGTGCCCATTCGCTTAGGCGAGGATGTGTTCACCAAGAAATGTATTTCGGTACAAAAACAGGAGATGATGATGAATGCCATGTATGCCTTCTCTTACTCGATGAAGGTGTATGGTGTCGATAGATATCGGGCTTGCGCCACAAGTGCCATGCGGGATGCTTCAAATGGTGCTGAAATTGTGGAGCTCATTCGGGAGAATTCCGGTATCCATATCGAAATAATCAACGGGCAAGAAGAAGCTGACATTATCTTCGAAGCAGGCGGACTGGAAAGAGTGATGGACAAAAACCGGAATTACCTGTATGTGGATGTTGGGGGAGGCAGTACCGAAATTGTTCTTTTCAATAACCAGCGGAAGATTTTGACCCGCTCTTTTCAATTGGGAACGGTTCGCATTCTGTCCGATGCTGTGGATGAAGGTGAATACAATGAACTAAGAAAGTGGTTGAAAAAATTCTATAAAGATTATTTCCCGTTGAGCATCATTGGATCTGGCGGAAATATCAATAAGATACACAAGCTGTTAGGGAAGAAGGAGAATGAATACATCAGCTATCCCGAAATTCGGGTGTTTTATGAAACAATGAAAGGGATGACCTATGACGAGAGGATCCTGAACTATAAATTGAAGAACTACCGCGCCGATGTGATTATTCCGGCAATGAAGATATTCAACATAATCTGCAAAACTTGCAAGATAAACGAAATTTATGTTCCGAAAGTGGGTTTGGCAGACGGAATTATCCATCATCTGTATCACGAAAATGTTGGTTCTGTTTGAAGAATTAGCCCTTTTTGTGAAAAATAGGAATTGTGCTTGAAAACAAGGGATGCAACTTCAAGCTGCATCCCTTGTTGCAGTGTGAAAACCTTGGTTAAAATTCGAATTTTTCAATTTTGATTTTTGAAGACTCATTGAATACCAGTATGTTTTTGAGAAATGCTTCCGATTTTTCGTGAGTAGCAAGTGTTGCCTCGTCCGCCCAAGTTTCGCATATTAATAATATTCCGGGGCGAGTGGCACTTTCAAACACGTCGTAAGCGATGCAACCTTCTTCTTTTAGTGACGCCGCCGTTAATTCTTTGGCGGCCTCCAATACTTTCGCATTATTTCCGCCTTCTGTCTGTAAAAATACGTTCAGTCTGATCATGAGTGGTAATTTTTTTAGAGTTTTAATTGATGCAAAGGTACTTTATTGTTAATAGAATTGAAGCATATGGGTTCATTCTTTTTTGCCTTTCTTCCATGGGTGTCGAGGCTAATTATGGGGTTTGCGGGTTGCATAGCCCCCATTGGAATAAGTGGATTATGTATTAAAAACCCCCGGATTAGTTAAATAAATTTAATTTAAGAAATATGTTTTTGGAATATGTTGTATAACACAAAAAAGTCTCTATCTTTGTATCAAGTTTTTCATGGTATTAGATTTAAGGTTAACAATAAAGATTGGTTGTCGTGATGACAACCATTTTTTTTTGCCCTAATTCTTTGTTCTACTATCCGTCCGATTGGCCTAAAGGTGTTCGGAAAGCCAATGCAATAATCACAAGGGAATCTCTTTGATTGTTTTTTTTGTTTTTAGCTATGGGTAACAATTAATTCGGCTATCTTCTCCAGATAATATTGATCCGTTGATTCAAAATCATTCAGCAAATCGCTATCGATGTCCAATACCGCAATCACCTCTTTTTCCAGAATAATGGGAACAACAATTTCCGATTTGGATGCCGAACTGCAAGCAATATGTCCCGGGAAAGCATCTACGTTAGGCACTATGATTGTTCGTTTTTCTTTCCATGCTGTTCCGCAAACACCTTTTCCATACTTGATTCGTGTACAAGCTACAGTTCCCTGAAAAGGGCCAAGGATCAATTGCCCTTCTTTTACCAAATAGAATCCCACCCAAAAAAAACCGAATATCTCTTTCAAAGCCGATGAAATATTCGCCAGATTAGCAACGAGATCGTCTTCGCCTGAAATGAGAGCTTTCAATTGAGGAAGCAAACTTTTGTATTTGTCTTCTTTCGTGACATTTGCTGAACTTGTTTCGATATGGTGCATGCTATCAATCTTTTTTTTGCAAAAATACGGTTTATTTTTCATATTGAATTCAACCATAAAATTACATGCAGTTGCTACGACTACTTGTCGGATTCGGTCAGATTCTTATTTGATTTTTTCTTGTTTATTTGTTTTTAAATGTTTTATTTTTAGTTATTTGAACCTATTTGGAAGATACTTTGTATATCTTGTTATACAGGATTATTATTTGGGAGGAATGCTGTTTAACAGTTTTTATGTACAAGAGGATGTGAATCACCTTATCATCGTATGAAAACGATAGGAGTTAAATCCATTTTTGATTAACTTTGCGCATCTCAAAAAAAGAGCATCTATTTTTCAAATTAATATTTTACGAAAACATAAAAATCGAGTTGTATGTGTGGTATTGTTGGTTATATTGGAAATAGGGATGCTTACCCTATTTTGATTAAAGGATTGCACCGTCTCGAATATAGAGGTTACGATAGTGCCGGAATTGCTCTAATCAATAAAGAGAATGAACTCTCAGTTTACAAAACAAAAGGCCGGGTTCAAGATTTAGAGGAGTTCTCTAAAAGTAAAGACATCACCGGTAACATTGGCATCGCACATACACGTTGGGCGACTCATGGCGAACCAAACAATGTCAATGCACACCCTCATTATTCTCAATCCGAGTCTTTAGCTCTTATCCATAACGGAATTATAGAAAACTATGCAGTCATCAAAAAAGAACTTCTTCAAAAAGGCTATACCTTTCAAAGTAGCACCGACACGGAGGTGCTTGTTCAATTGATCGAATACATTAAGTCAACCAATCAATGTGACCTGTTTACAGCCGTTCAATTGGCATTGAACCAGGTTGTTGGTGCGTATGCCATTGCAGTGCTAGAGCGAGGCAACCCGAATTGTATAATTGCTGCCAGAAAAAGTAGCCCGTTGGTGATAGGGATAGGAGACGATGAATTTTTCCTTGGTTCGGATGCATCTCCGATTGTTGAATATACCAACAAGGTGATTTATTTGGATGACGAAGAAATTGCGATTATTGAACGTGGAAAAACAGAACCTAAGATTGTCACAATCTCCAATGTGCAAAAGACACACAAGATCAAAGAACTTGAAATGAACTTGAGCCAGCTTGAAAAAGGGGGATTCTCTCATTTCATGCTAAAAGAAATATTCGAACAGCCCGAAACATTGAAAAACTGCATGAGCGGTCGTGTTAATCAGGAGGCGACTAACGTCATTTTGTCTGGAATTATAGACCACAAGGAGAAGTTTCTCGAAGCCAAACGTATTTTAATCATCGCTTGCGGCACTTCGTGGCATGCCGGATTGATCGGCGAATACTTGATTGAGGAGTTTTGCCGAATTCCGGTAGAAGTGGAATATTCTTCCGAGTTTAGATACCGTAATCCAGTGATTAACAGTACGGATATCGTAATCGCGATTTCTCAATCGGGTGAAACCGCAGACACTTTGGCTGCCGTGGAATTGGCTCGCAAAGCAGGTGCGTTTGTCTATGGGGTTTGCAATGTGGTGGGGTCATCTATTCCCCGAAATACGGATTCCGGCTCCTACACCCACTGTGGGCCGGAGATCGGTGTCGCTTCCACCAAAGCTTTCACAGCACAAGTGATGGTTCTGACAATGATTGCCCTCACTTTGGCAAATCAAAAAGGAACAATCAAGCAGGAGGAATACGAAGGTATTTTGAAAGAATTGCTTTTGATTCCGAATAAGATAGAGAAAATTCTGGCATTGAACGAACAGATTAAGCAACTGGCTTCCATATTCACTTATGCACATAATTTCATTTATTTGGGACGCGGATTCAGCTATCCTGTTGCATTGGAAGGAGCATTGAAATTGAAAGAAATTTCATACATACATGCTGAAGGATATCCGGCTGCTGAAATGAAACATGGCCCTATTGCTTTGATTGATAACGAAATGCCGATTGTGGCTATTGCCTCAGACAATGCAATTCATGAAAAAATAGTAAGCAACATTCAGGAAATAAAGGCCCGAAAAGGACGCGTGATCGCTATTATCAGTGAGGGTGATACCGAAATCAAATCGATGGCCGACCATTGCATTGAAATTCCCAAAACAAAAGAATGTTTGTCCCCGTTGTTATCATGTATTCCATTGCAATTGTTGGCCTATCATATTGCCGTAACCAAGAATCGGGACGTGGACATGCCAAGAAATTTGGCAAAATCGGTAACAGTTGAATAAAATTCCCGAAATTCAAAGAGGAAAATTAATTATACTATGACAGAAGCATTAAAGCACGAGTGTGGTATTGCCATGATTCGCCTTCTTAAGCCTTTGGAGTATTACAAGGCAAAGTACGGCACTTGGCAATATGGATTGAACAAGCTCTATTTGTTGATGGAGAAACAGCACAATCGTGGACAGGAAGGCGCCGGTTTGGCTGTGGTTAAAATAGAATCTGGCCCCGGTTCGGAATTTATTTTTAGGGAAAGAGCTACCGGTTCCGGTGCTATTTCCGAGATTTTCGCAAATGTGCACAAAAACTTTGCGAATATCCCGAAAGAGCGTTTGGACGACCCATTCTATGCCAAAGAAAATCTTCCGTTTGCCGGAGAATTGTTTATCGGACACTTGCGTTACAGCACAACTGGAAAGGATGGGATTTCGTATGTCCACCCTTTCTTGAGGAGGAACAACTGGCGTTCGCGCAACTTGGCACTTGCCGGCAATTTCAATATGACGAATGTGGATGAATTGTTCGCAAGCATGGTGGAGCAAGGGCAGCATCCAAGGGATTATGCGGACACTTTTGTTTTGCTTGAGACACTTGGGCATTATTTGGATAGAGAAGTGCAATACCAATACGACAAGGCTGTAAAGAATGATCCCACACTCAAAGGGGAAGCTCTAAACAGCGAAATCGAAAAGAACTTGGATCCCCATTATATGCTCGGGAAAGTGAGTGCTCAATGGGATGGAGGTTACGTGATTGGAGGTTTGATCGGTTGTGGCGACGGATTTGTGTTGCGTGATCCATGGGGTATTCGGCCAGCATTTTACTACCAGGACGATGAAATTGTGGTGGTTGCTTCCGAAAGGCCGGTGATTCAGACTGCAATGGATTTGCAAATTTCGCAAGTGAAAGAACTGGAAGCAGGCCAAGCTATTATTATTAAGAAGGATGGCACCGTGAAGATTTCCCAGATTCTGGAAAAGAAGCCGAACATTACACCTTGTTCTTTCGAAAGGATTTATTTTTCGAGGGGTTCGGATGCCGACATATACAAAGAGCGGAAAGAACTCGGCCGCTTATTACTACCTAATATCATCGAAGCGGTTCAAGGAGATTTGGAAAATACGGTTTTTTCTTTTATACCCAATACGGCAGAGGTGGCCTTCTTCGGAATGGTGCAGGCCTTCGAGAAGCATATGGATGAACTTGCCTTTGAGGAGATTAAAGAAAAAGGAGGTGATATTACCCTCGATGAGTTGAACCATATTTTGCAAAAAAGAAGGGTTCGCGCCGAGAAAGTCGCCATTAAAGATATCAAGCTCAGAACATTTATCGCACAAGATTCAGGACGCGATGATTTGGCTGCGCACGTCTATGACATCACTTATGGCTCCATTAAACCCGGTGTTGACAACCTGGTGGTGATCGACGACAGCATTGTCAGGGGGACCACATTGAGACAAAGTATTATCAAAATCTTGGATAGGTTGCAACCTAAGAAGATTATAATTGTTTCGTCTTCACCGCAGATTCGTTACCCCGACTGTTATGGTATCGATATGTCCCGGATGAAGGAGTTTATCGCCTTTCGGGCAGCCATCGAACTGCTGAAAGAGCGGAATATGGGCTATATTATCGACCGTGTCTATAAAAAGTCGGCAGATCAACGGAACAAACCGAAAGAGGAAGTGGTGAATTACGTGAAAGAAATTTACGAGCCTTTCACCGATCAGGAAATTTCTGATAAGATTGCGGAAATGCTTACTCCGATAGGCACTAAGGCTGAGGTCAAGATTGTTTATCAAACCGTTGATGCTTTGCACAAGGCATGCCCTAATCATCAAGGTGACTGGTATTTTTCTGGAAATTATCCTACTCCTGGAGGTAACCGGATGGTGAACACAGCATTCTTGAATTATATTGAGGGTGTAAACAAACGGTCTTATTGATAATTTCACAATAAATGGAGCCCGGTATTTTCAAAATACCGGGCTTTTTTGTTATTGTCCAGCGTGCCGTCTCCCTTGAGTATTTTTTCGACCTCAGTGAGTGATAGATAAATTCTCCAATCACCATAAATAGGTATTCACTTTTTTGAGAATTACGCAAAATATTAATTATCAGCATGGTAAAATAATCAAAAATTTTACAAATCATCATTTTTGGTGATTGCCTAATCCTTTATGTACACGTAACTTTGTTGTATTTGGTTGTGGTTTAATAAATGATGGTGTCATATCTCTTTAATTCTAAAGATCCATCCTTTATTAAATTTTTTATGTAAAACCAATTAGAAATAACTAACTCACTATTTGTATGTACAAAAATTTATTTTTAGCAATAGCTCTTATGGCCTCCACCACGATTGGTGCCCAACAACCAGAGAAAGACAGCATCAAAACCAAGCAGCTTGGAGAAATCACAGTTGTGGCTAATGCCAACAAATTTAAAATTGACAAGTCGCAATCGGTGGCCAAACTTCCTCTCCTGGATTTGGAAAACCCTCAAGTGTATAATTCCATTTCGGAAGTGGTCTTAAAAGAACAAGTTGTTACCGAACTGGTCGGAGCATTGAAAAATGCGACAGGAATCACCAGGTTGTGGGAAAGCACAGGACGTCCCAGCGACGGTGCAGAATATTATAGCATGCGGGGTTTCAATTTGCAGCCTACTATTGTCAATGGTGTTGCCAGCCTGACAAATGGGACTCTCGATCTGGCCGATGTGGAAAGTATTGAGGTTATCAAAGGGCCGTCTGGAACTTTGTATGGCGGAAACTTGATTTATTATGGTGGTTTAATAAATGTCAATACTAAAAAGCCTTTCGAAAGCTTTGGTGGTGAAATAGGATACATTACTGGAAGCTATGGGCTCAACCGTATAACTGCCGATGTAAACACACCGCTAAGCAAGCAGGCCAGCTTTCGTTTGAATGCCGCTTACCAATACCAAAACACTTTTCAGGATGCCGGTTTCTCAAAATCTTTCTTTATAGCGCCGAGTTTAAAGTTCAAGGCTTCCGACGATTTGACCTTTCTGGTGAACACAGAATACAAGGCCGGGGAAAAGGCGAATGCACCCATGATCTTTTTTCAACGCACGGTACCCGTGTTGTTTTCTAGTACCGACTTGTTTGAGAACAACTACAAAAAATCATACACCAGCAATCAGTTGACAATCAAGAATCCAACTTTTAGCATGCAATCCCAGGCTTTATATAAGATTAGCCCATCTTGGACCTCTCAGACGATTGTTTCTTCGAGCAATACGAAAACAGACGGCTATTACCAGTATTTATGGGATGCTTACAACGGAAGCGACTTCTACCGCTATATTTCGAAACAAAATTCCTCTACAAATACAATCGATATCCAGCAAAACTTTAATGCGGATCTTTGGCTGGGTAAAATAAGGAATAGGGTGCTTGTTGGTGGGGATTATCTGCAAAAAGAAGTCCTGCTGAACAATTCCCCATGGGTCGGCGACGGCATAGTTTCCCTATCGGAGCAGACCGATTCAGGGGTGCTTACCACCGAAGGGGTGGACGACTTGTTGGCTGCTGCGGGCGCATCCGATGCTTCGGGTGCGACGGTTAAAATATGGAGCGGGTACTTCTCCGATGTAGTGAACATCACCCGCAATTTCTCCGCATTGCTTGGTTTGCGTGTCGATAGCTACACAGCAGATGCTTCAGAGGTAAAGGGTCAGACCACCCTTTCCGAAAAACTTGGAGTGGTATATCAACCTGTTTTGGACAAAATTTCTTTGTTTGCAAATTACATGAATGGTTTTCAGAACTTAGACCCGGTTGGGGTTTACAATACCAGCAAAGAGTTAGTGGGCATGCAAATACTGAAACCAGAAAAAGCCAATCAGTTTGAGGTCGGCGTAAAGAGCAATCTCTACCAAGACCGGATTTCATTTACAGCAAGCTACTATGAAATCCGCGTTAGGAACAAAGCTATGTCAGCATCGGATGAATTGAATACTGTCCAAGCGGGAAAAGTAAGAAGCAAAGGTGTTGAGTTTAGCTTGATCGCAAGCCCTTTCAATGGGATGAACCTTATTGCAGGGTACAGCTACAATGACAACAAAGTGACCAAGGATGATGCAAGTAGCGATTATATAGGCTTGCGGACTGAGGAATCAGGGCCAGCCAATCTGTTTAACTTTTGGGCAAGCTACAAAGCTGATAAAGGAGCCTTGAGGGGATTCACCTTTGGATTTGGAGGAAATTCTGCCAGCAAGTACAATACCCTCAACCGCATTTCTACAAATAAATTTACTTTGCCGGGCTATACTATCCTCGACGGATTGGTGTCGTATTCCGGGGACAAATACACTCTCAGCCTGAAAGCGGACAATCTGGCCAACAAGAAATATTTTGGCGGCTGGAGCACTGTCACGCCCCAGAAGTTGAGAACCATATCTTTGGCAATGAACTATAAGTTTTGAGTATAAAAAGTTAAAGGCAATATAAGCGAACAAAGGAAGCGGGGCCAGTTCGTGACTGGTCTTGATCCTTTTTGTGCAAGGCTTGTCGCGAATTGGCTATGTGTTACAAGTCTGTTCATCACGATGATTGTGTTAATTTTTTTTTTGGAGGTGTTTCATAAGCAGTGTCTATGATACCCCTGTAAATTACTTTCAGGCAATTGCCACAAATCGTCCAAGATTGAGGCTATAAATTATTGTGTGGAATCATGGTGGGGGCGCGTACCCAATGGATATGTGAATATTAAAACTCTATCCCTTTCAGTTTGCTAGGGAATAATTACTTTCAAGCCCTTTGGTACGATTCTCACTCTCACTTCTGCATCTTCATAAAACGGATCACCATCGATATGTATCCATCCTGGGTTTTTGCGTTTAATCACAGCTTCATTGGTGATGATCTCTGTCAGGTTTTTGTTGCTGTCAATGTTTTTTGAAAAAAGCTGGATTGTTGTTTGAGGGATTTCAAGCACGCCAAAAGGTTTCAAAATGGCAATGTTCATCAATCCGTCCTGAAGGCTTGCTCTGGGTGCGATAAACGCATTGTTTCCGTATTGTGTTGCATTGGCACATGTTATAAGAAAAGCTTTTTCCTTGATTATGTTGCCTTTGACCGACACCTCGTATTCTTCCGGTTCAAAGTCGATGTACCTTTCTATTACATTTTTAAAATAAGTTAAAGGGCCCCTCACGGTTTCTTTCGAGAAACTCTCGCTTACCATTGCGTCAAAGCCCATTCCGAAGGTGCAAAAAAATATGTGGTCGTTGGCAACTCCGTAGTCAATCTGACATATATTATTACTCTTCAATGTTTTAATGGCTCTGCCAATATGGGTCGATATTTTTAAATCACGTGCGAGTCCATTCCCTGAACCAAAAGGTATTATCCCTAAAACGCTATCAGAACCTACCAGTGCTCTTGCAACTTCATTGACGGTTCCATCACCACCTACAGCAATCACATATTTGACCTTGTTGTGAACAGCCTCTTGGGCGATGTCATTTGCATGCCCGGGATATCCTGTTATGAAAAAATGCAAATCGAATCTTTGCTGGTCGATTTGTGAACTAAGTCTTTCCGGAATACTTTTCTTAGACCCAACTCCTGATATTGGGTTGATGATAACGTATATCTTTGTTTTTTGCATAGTTAAAGAAAACTGTTACAACCTGTAGGTTGAGTGCGCAAAAATATAGAATTATTTTGTACAATCAACTACTTATTTTATTCAAAGTAGCTTCATATTACTTGATAAATGTTAAATATGTTTGCGTGCTGTTTTTCAAATATTTAAATTTGCAACACAATTCAAGATGTTCCATTCTTATATCTTTCACTGTGGCAAAATCAAGCAAAACGAATGTCTCCCGCATTTTAGACCAGTTGATAATCCGGCACCAATTGGTGTCCTACGCTGTGGATGAATCAGACTTGAGTGCAACGCATGTTGCCGAAACCTTGGGCGAGAATATCAACCAAGTGTTTAAAACTTTAGTGCTCAAAGGCAACAAGACTGGTTTCTTTGTATGTGTTATTCCTGGAGCCGAAGAACTCGACTTGAAATTGGCAGCAAAATATTCCGGCAATAAGAATTGTGATATGATCCCAATGAAGGAACTGCTTCCGACCACAGGCTATATTCGTGGTGCATGTTCTCCAATAGGGATGAAAAAGCATTTCCCTACCTTTATTGATAAGTCATGTCTCGACTATGGTCTGATTTACGTGAGTGCTGGCCAAAGGGGTTTGCAAATAGAGATCAATCCTCAAGACCTGATTCGTGCCGCAAATGCAAAGGTTGTGGATTTCTTTTTGGAAATATGACAAAGGTTACTACCGTCTTGAGCGTTTTATATATTGCGCTGTATAGCAGCACATGCTTATAAGAAAAAGGAAAACGACAAATAGTATTGCGTGGGAAGCTAAAATACTCAAATGGGTCGAAATGAAATTTGCTTCTCCAAGTATTCTTTCCAGCATCCATGCTATTGATGCGACACCCGCTAGTATGGCTAAGAAATTCTTCAGCAGCTTATAATAATAGTGGGATTGCCTGCTGATAAGAATCAACCAAGGCATAACCAGCAATATGACCAGAAGCTGCATCAACTCGATGCCAATATTGAATCCAAGTAAGCTGACAGCCAGTCTCCAAGAGGTGAGGTGCAATTCTGAAAGAATTGCCGAAAATGCCAATCCATGGATTAAGCCAAATCCTGCGGCGACAAAACTTTCCTTATTGGCGAAAACCGGGCGGATGGCATGAATTGCTGTGATTAATATAGAAAAGGCTATGATTATTTCCACTGGCTTTACGGGAAAACGCACAACTCCGAGTGTAGCCAATATAAGGGTAAGGGAATGACCTACTGTAAAAGCAATGGAGATTTTTAATATCTTTAAAAAACAATGGTCAAGGTTGCTATTGACACCCCATTTTCTTCCAATGGGTACTAGCAAGGCTGTTAATAAGAGTACCAGCAAAAACATGAGGTGGTCCGTCCCTTCGGAAATATGCTTCATGCCTAAGATCACCATACTTTTAAAACCTTCCCAACTATTACCTTTTTCGAGCTGAACAGAAAAGGGATAGACTTTAAGGGTGCTAGTGTCCACATAAATGCTACCTATCTGGATGTTATCTTCCCTTGTTCTGCCTGTTTCCCAATCTTGACGAATGCAAACGAGGGCTTTGTGGGTAATAACTTGGTGCATGATGACATCATAATAGATAGAGAATGCTCTTGCGTCCGCATGTATAGGAGCTTTGAGTGTCATTTTTATAACTAGCTCACGGTACATACCGGTTGCTGTTTGCTCGGCTTTGGTAATGTGCATTCCGAGAATGGCCATTTTCCAGGATTCAGCATTTTTGTCTTTGACTTGAAAATGGTGGCGTATATATTCTTCAATTTTAGCCCGAGCTTGCATCAGTCCGCTTGTACCTTCTTTATCGAGGCCAAACCCTGTCGCCAATTCTAATTCACTAAGTGGGAGCTGAAGTTCGCATTGGATGGTTTGCTGATATATATCCATCTGTATGACGGAATTTGGCATAGGATGAGCAATTCCTTTGATAGGAAATAGCAGCAGCAAGAATATCGCTATAGAATAGAATACCTTCATGATTTACATTAAAATCTTGACAAGCGGACAGAGAAAGTTGCTTGTCAAGATTTGTTTGTAATAACTGATTTTATTTCTTGATGAATTTCGCCGTAAAACTTTGATGGCCTTCTGATATTCTGATAATATAACTACCGGTCGCAAAATTATTCACAGACAGTGTGACGGTGGTGCCCGACACATTCGTTACAGAAGCAACACGCCTTCCTGAAACATTGTACACATCTATTGATGCGTTATCTAAAGCATTCGTTGTCTCGATATTTAAAACCTCGGTAGTAGGATTTGGATATAGTTTTACAGATTGAACAGAATTAGTGGTTGTCTCGATGCTGGACAAAGAAGTATTGGTTAAGTCTGCGCCATAATCCCTTAGGTGATCTCTCCAAACCGTATGATAATGTATTTGGGCAGGGAATATAACTCCGTTTTGGCAAACAAACTCGATCCACACACTCGGCCCGTCTATTCTCACATAGTTGGTGTTGGCATTGAGAAATGTGCTAGCACTACCTGATGTTCCGCTTCCTGTCCAAGCGATGTATGTACTGTTGATTTCATCTGTATAGACTTCCATTAGCTCAGTGGCAATGTCGCTGTCCATATCGTCCACCCAGCTTTCTATTGCAGCTAGCACCAGGGTTTGTTGGGCGGTGGTGAAACCGCTGCACGAAACTCCTTGTTTTGTTGAAGGCATTGTGTTGGTGTTGCCGTTCGATTCCCCGGGTGACATGAGGCAGTCGCTGAAAGTGGTGGTTAACTTGGCAGAAGCCAATTGCGCAGTCGTCAATGAGGCAATCATGCTAGCCATTGCATCATGCTTATTGGAAAGCGGTGTATATGTAACACTGTTAGTGGTAAAGGATGTTGGTTCCACACCTAACATCACGGGTGTTGTACCCACTACATTGCCATTGTTGAATGCGATGTTGAATGCCATGTGGTGTCCGCCAAATTGCAACATCCATGCACCTGTCGCAGAAGGTTCATTCAAGAAAGAGATGAAGTAGAGCCCTGCTCCGTATCCGGAACCTCCTCCACTGGTGTTCAGGTAGTCGTCGGCCAATAAAATTTGTTTGAAGAGATCATAACCTTGGTTGCTTGCCGTACCCAATGCTGTTTGTATGACGGCTTTTGCGGCAGCCAATTGTGATGTCGTTAGCGTAGAAAATTGTATGCCGTTCCGGCAGCTAGACCCACAGGGCAAGTTCGACCATTTTTTTGCTAAAGTGCTTGTGTAGGTATGCTGGAGTGTCGATATTTGGGTTGTGGTGAGAAGTGACATGAAACTTTCAGCGGCTTCCACTACGGAACTTACCGAAAAAGTAGAGGTGCTTTTCTCTGCCACCAAGTTCTCTGGTGTTTTGAAAGCAATGTCAGGAACAAGCATGTTATATTCCTTGTACACAATAAAACTCATCGTCGAAAACGAAATTAGTAATAAAAGCAGGAAGATAATTTTTTTATTTTTTTTACTAAAAGCTCCTTTTTCCATAATTATATTCTTGTTGTTATATTTACTTTGCTGAAAAGAAAACGAGGCTAACGGGCTGAAAATAGATTTGGAACTCCTTTAATAAAAGCTAAAAACGAGTAGGGGAAATATTTCATAAATCCCTCATTAAAAATTTTTTTCTCGTTGTCTTCTTAGCTCTTCCCAATGGGCATTTTCTCCGTTTTTCGGACGATTTTGCGCATACTGCTTTTTACCCACCCTCCTGATCCTAAATTATTCTGTTAACGTCAATTCCGCCTTTTTTGTTCATTTATTTTTCCTTTTCCTTATAATACAATAAGTAAAATAGTCCCTGCTTGATAAAAGTGTCTGTGATGCAAGTCAATCGTTTTTTCTAACTAAGCTTGATTTCAGGTTCTTCTTTACAATTTTGTTAATTTACAGGCTATCGCCCAATTCTATACATTACATTATTAGGATTTTTTCAATTTATTCTTACATTTGCACCTCAAAAAATAGAGAAAAATGCTAACAGTTGAGAAAATTGGCGGAACGTCAATGTCACAATTCAAAAATGTACTGAATGATATTATCATAGGCCAACGTAAGCCTGAGGAACTTTATAATAGAATTTTTGTCGTTTCAGCATACAACAATGTAACAAACTGGTTACTTGAACATAAGAAAACCGGTGAGCCGGGAATCTACATCAAATTTTTAGAAAACGACGACTACAATATAGCTTTGGACAGTTTGTACCAAAGGCTTTTGTTGATTAATAAAGGTTTTGAAGATATTGGCTTAAATTTATCGGAGGCGAAAGAATTTATTCAATTCAGATTGAAGCAAGTCAAAACCTTGCTCCACAGTCTTGGCAAAGTGTTGGCTTCTGGCTATGTTAACGTGGAAGATATCCATTTGGCTGCCCGTGAAATACTCGCATCGGTTGGTGAAGCTCATTCGGCATGGAATACCGTCAATATTCTGAATAATAATGGAATTTCCGCCAAGTTGATCGACTTGAGCGGCTTTGAAGACAACATGCCCCTCACCATCGACGACCGGATTAAAAAAGCATTTAAGAACATCGATTTCAGCAAAATCCTTTGCATTGCTACTGGCTACACCAAAGGAGTTGAGGGTATTATGCGTGCTTTTGACCGTGGTTATTCGGAAGTCACTTTCAGCAAAATCGCCGTTGAAGTGAAAGCCCAAGAAGCCATTATCCATAAAGAATACCACCTGTCTTCCGCTGATCCCAAAATCGTTGGAGTAGATGCCGCCACTCCTGTGGGATACACCAATTTTATTGTTGCAGATCAGTTGGCGGACATTGGGATGGAGGCGATACATCCCAAAGCCGCAAAACCCTTGGAACTTGCAAACATCGATATTCGTATAAAAAACACCTTTCAACCAGAGCATCCCGGAACTTTAATTACAAGATCTTACATTTCACCCGTCCCAAAAGTGGAAATAGTTTCAGGAACAAACAAAGTGCTTGCCGTCGAGATCCACGACCCGATGATGGTAGGCGAAGTGGGATTCGACTTGAGGATCATGACCCATTTTGCCAAATTTGGAGTCAGCTATATCCTGAAATCAACCAATGCCAACTCGATCACCATGGTTGTATGGGACAACTATAAGTCACATAAATTGATTGCTGAATTGGAACAAAATTTCTATGAGGTTGTAGTCAAACGAGTCGCTCTAGTATGTGCTATGGGGACAAACATAGCCATTCCTGGATTTCTATTTCGGGCGGCTAAGGCATTTTATGAGAAAAACATAAATATAGAAAGTTTTGGGCAATCGTTGAGGCAGGTTAATATGCAATTTGTTATTCAACGGGAATCGTATAATGACGCTGTAATAGCTTTAAATAACGAGTTTAATAAGAATTAGCTTTTTGGATTTTTTTTTCAGGGTTTCGTGTCTGAATGCATAATTATAAGTTTTTTTATGTCTTAAAAATTGAAACTAACCAATAATAATTTTACATTTGCACGTTTGTATAGTAAAAGCTTTGCCTTGTCATCTTGCAGGGCGTTTGTTACTTGAACTGATACTTGGAATCAATTAATCTTTAAATAAACAATTATTCAAATTTAATTCAAAAATCAATTTTTATCATTATGGGAACTAACGAAAAAAAAGTAAAAAAAACACGTGGGGCATCAGCTGGCATTGTGATTTTGTTTTGTGCAATTGTAGCTTTTTCCGTTTTCTTTGGGTATTTTGGTAACAGTATGAATTTCGATGAAAAAGATCACCCACTTAATCCATTTGGTGCAATCTATCAAGGAGGATTTGTTGTGCCTATCATTTTAACACTGTTGCTTACGGTAATAGCCCTTTCTTTCGAACGTCTTTTTGCTTTGAACCGTGCTAAAGGTAAAGGCAACTTGGTGAAGTTCGTTGAACAAGCTAAAGCTAAATTAGAAGCAGGTGATATTGCAGGTGCTCGTCAATTGTGTGATGCTCAAAAAGGAGCTGTGGCAAGTATTCTACGTGCAGGTCTTATCCGTTACGAAGATGTAGAAAGCATTACGAATTTGAACAATGACGAAAAAGCATCTATCATCCAAAAAGAAATTGAAGAAGCAACAGCATTGGAATTGCCTACATTGGAGCAAAACCTATCAGTAATTGCGACTATCTCCACTTTGGGTACATTGTTCGGGTTGTTGGGTACGGTACTTGGGATGATCAAGTCATTTGCTGCTATGGGTAACGAAGGTGCTCCTGACTCAACCAAATTGGCTGTCGGTATTTCCGAAGCCCTTTATAACACAGCTACTGGTATTGCTACTGGTGCTTTGGCTATTATTTCTTACGGATATTTCTCTGGATCAGTTCAAAATATTACCAATGCTGTTGATGAAGTCGGTTTTGCTATTGGCCAAACCTACACCACTAAACATTTAGGAAAATAATTTTGAAATAATTTGTGGAATTTCAAAACAATTCCACTCTATAAAAAATTAAAACAGTAGAAATATGTCGAAAGTAAAAACAAAAAAACATAGCACATTCATCGATATGACAGCGATGAGTGATGTGACTGTGCTTTTGCTTACATTCTTCATGCTTACAGCTACATTCTTGCCAAAGGAACCAGTACAGGTGACAACGCCAAGCTCTGTGGTCGATATTAAGATTCCGGAAAGCAATTTGCTGACGATCTTGGTTTCTCCCAAAGGGCATGTGTATTTGAACTTTGACCGCCCAGCAGATAAATTAGCCATTTTGGATAAAGTATCGCAAGAATTTAAAATTCAGTTTACTGATAAGCAGAAGAAATCATTCCTTAGTCAACCAACTATCGGTGTGCCGATTTCAGCTTTGCCCAAATTTTTGGACATGAGCGTGTCTGAGCAAGATGAAGTATTGAAGGCCAATGGCGTTCCTTCGGATAGCACCAATAATCAGTTGAAAAAGTGGATACAGTATGGACAGGCCGTAAACGAAAATTTGAAAATAGCTGTGAAGTCGGATCAATCGACTCCATATCCTTTGATCAAATCAGTGTTTAGTACTCTTCAGGATATTAAAGCAAACCGTTTCAATCTGATAACTACATTGAAGGGAATGCCGGCAGTATAGCTGTGTATATCAAATTATTAATTTATAAATCATAAAAAGATATGGCAGAAGTAAATACCGGTGATGGCGGGGAAGCAAAAAAAGGCAAACCCAAAAAGCATACCCTTCGAGTGGACTTTACTCCGATGGTGGACATGAACATGTTGCTGATCACTTTCTTTATGTTTTGTACAACATTGAGCAAGCCACAAGCAATGGATCTTATCTTGCCTACAAAGGATGAAGTGAAGAAAGAAGACAAAAATAAGGTGGAGGATACAAAGGCTATTACAGTTATTTTAGGTGAAAAAAACAAAGTCTATTATTACTTTGGAAAACCTAATTATACTGATCCCAACTCCTTGGCTCTTACGAACTATGGGCCTCAAGGGTTGCGAAAGATGCTGATCGAACGCAATGCGGTTCTCGTGAATCGTATGAGAAAGCTGAGGGACTTGAAAGCAAAGAAACAAATTTCTGAAGACGACTTCAAAAAGCAATCCAAAGAAATTAAAAATGACGATGCTGGACAAGTTGTTATTATCAAACCTACGGATGGAGCCACTTATTCAAATTTGGTCGATGTGTTGGACGAGATGCAAATTTGTTCTATTGGTAAATATGCAATTGTTGATTTGACCGAAGGAGACAAATACTTGGTTCAAAACCTTGAAACAGGTGGATCTTTGTCTAAACAGGCAGCAAGTAAATAGTTGTCAAATTTTTAAATAACATTCAATATGGCAAAAGATATAAATTTGACTTCGTCGGCTTGGACTGATATTATATTTGAAGGGAAAAACAAGGAATACGGTGCTTACCGTATGCGCCAGACTTCGCAGAAAAGGCACTATATGGCCTTAGTGGGTATGTTGATCTTTGTTGTTGCGCTATTAGCGATTCCATACCTGATCGAAGCAGTGAAAGCCGGATTACATACAGAAAATGTATCGGATGTCACCGAGCTTTCGAATTTGAAGATGGAAGATGAGGTGAAGGAACAAGACAAGATCAAACAGGAAACGGCACCGCCGCCTCCACCTTTGAAAAGCACTATCAAATTTACTCCTCCTGAAATCACTGAAGAAAAAATCAACAAGGATGATCAGATGAAATCTCAGGATGAGTTGAATGAATCGAAAGTGACAGTTTCTGTTGCAGATGTAAAAGGTACTGATGACAAGCACGGTATTGATATTGCAGACTTGAAAGACAACAAAGTTGTGGTTCAGGAAGAAGAAGAAAAACCGTTTGTTGGCGTTGAACAAATGCCCCAGTTCCCAGGTGGAGAAAGAGAATTGATGGCTTATTTGTCTAAAAACATCAAGTATCCGACTATAGCTGCAGAAAATGGTATTCAAGGTCGTGTAACCCTTCGTTTTGTTGTAAGCAAAACTGGCGATATAACAGACGTAAACGTTCTCAAAGGTTTGGACCCTTCTTGCGACAAGGAAGCTATCCGTGTGGTAAAGGGCATGCCTAAATGGATTCCGGGAAAACAAAACGGTAGGAACGTACCAGTGTATTACACCTTACCAGTTTCCTTCAGACTTCAATAATAATGTGAATGTAGTTCGATTCTATAACCTTCATAAAAGAGAAGATACTTATTTAATAAAGCATCTTCTCTTTTTTCAATAAAAAAACACTAAAATGCGATTACTCAAAAATTCAAATACTATCCGGATGATATTTGGCATATTAATGGTGTTGATATACCTCGCTATGTCATATGTGTTTGCCATTATCAATCCCTTGGCTTTATCCCGACCATTTGCCATTATTATTGGTGTGTTGCTATTTATTTATGGCATTTTTAGGGCTTTTCGACTTTGGAAACAATGAAATTAAAAGTTTTTATAGATTTATGATATGTTTTGGTTGATAGATTTCATTACTTTTGTCAACCATAATTCATCCAAAAGGAGGTAATCAGTGATAAAAAGTCTGTTTTAGTTGTTTGAGGTTAACTTTGCAAAATATATGTTCTCTCGATTAAGCAAAAACCGATTTTATCATTCAAATACACAAAAAGTGGTTCATTATTTGATTCAACAATGAAAAAGCTGATATATATATGTTTGACTTTCTATGCCTTGTTTTTGACTTCTTGTACTAAGTCAAGAGTAACAAGGACGGATACCGAAACGAGTGGTTCTGCACTCATTACTTGCGACGAGAATTTTTCGAAAGTCATTAATCAGGAGATTGAGGTTTATGAATCGAAATACAGCGAGGCAAAGCTAACGCCTGTCTTTATAGACGAAGTCAGCATAATCAATTTGATGCTTAAGGATAGCATCCGGTTGGCATTTACATATAGGGAATTGACAGAACCCGAAAAAAACACGATAAAAGAGAAAAAGAGAACGCTTCGTTCTTTAAAAGTAGCCACGGATGGGGTGGCCTTAATAATAAACAAGACAAACCAAGATTCGCTGATAAGTATTCAAGCGTTGAAAAAAATATTAGCAGGCAAAATCACGAAATGGAATGAGATTAATCCTGTTTCTAAATCTAAAAATTCGGATATTATTCGGGTTGTTTTCGATAACCCGAATTCCAGCACAGTCAGGTACTTGAAAGATTCCATTGGAGGAGGAACTCCATTGGCTAGTAGTTTGAGGTCGTTGAAAAATAGCGAGGAAGTTTTGGATTTTGTTTCGAAAACGCCAAACGCACTGGGTATCATTGGAGTTAGTTGGATTAGTAATCCTAGAGATACAACTAATTTGACTTTTGATGATAAAATACGCGTGATGTCCGTGAGCTTGGAGTATCCAGCTTTTGCAGACGAAAGTTATAAACCTTATGCCGCATATTTGGCCCTAGGGTACTATCCGCTCGTGAGAAATGTATATATGTTGCTTACAGATGTCAGGGGAGGGCTTCCTGCTGGATTTGCCTCGTTTGTAGGGGGAGATACCGGGCAGAGGATAATTTTAAAAACAGGTCTCGTGCCGGCTACAAAGCCAATGAGATTGATTTCATTGAAAGATAAATTTTAAAACATAATCAAATTAAAGAAAAAGATGAAGAAAAAATTTTTATTTACAGTTTTGTCATCATTGTTCTTGACTTCGGTTGTTGCTCAAACTCAAAGCTTGGGTGTCGATTATTTGAGGACGGGTGAATTACAAATCGCAAAGCAGATTTTTTCAAATGAAGTTGCCCAAACTCCTGCTGTTTCAAACTATTACTTGGGAGAGATAGCTTACTCCGGAGGAAAATTAGATGTGGCTAAGGATTTTTACAATAAAGCAATCGCAGTAGATCCTGAATATTCGCTTGCTTATGTAGGCTTAGGCAAGCTTTATCTGAAATCAGGCAACGAGAAAGAGGCGGAAGACGCTTTTTCCTCTGCCTTGAAGAAGAACAAAAAGGATGTTTCTGTGAATGTTGCAATCGCAGAGGCGTATTTTGTCAACGGAGATGAGGTTAAGGCCAATCAAAAAATAGAGGATGCCTTAAAGATTGATAAAAAATCTCCACTTCCATATGTTTTACAAGGTGAAATTTTAGAATCTAAGGGCAATCCAGGTGAAGCCGCTGGCAAATACGATATGGCTAATTATTTTGACCCGAATTACACGTTGGCTTATTTGAAATCAGCTAAAGTTTACGAAGGAATCAACTCGGAATTGGCTATCGAAAAACTGAAAAAAGTATTGGAAATCAATCCTAATTATTCCATTGCATACCGTGATTTGGGTAAAATTTACACTACGAATGGATTTTATGCCCAAGCAATCGAGGCATATCAACAGTATTTTAAACACAAAACATACTCTGTTGCAGACATAACTAAATTTGCGTCAGATTATTACTTCACAAAAAAATACGATGAGGCAATCCTTCTCCTGAAAGAAGGCTTGGCAATTGAACCCAATAATTTCGTGCTCAACAGGCTTTATATGTACAGCCTTGCCGATTCTAAGAAGTATGTGGAAGCTTTGCCCGTAGCTCAGAAGTTTTTCAGCTTGGATGCAAAAAATGCAGATAAGATCCTTCAGGACTACATGACATATGGCGATATATTGGCGAAAAATAATCAATTGACTTCTGCCGTAGATCAATATAATGCTGCTATTGCAATAGATCCTTCGAAGGTGTCTGTATATAAGGATATTGCCTCGGCTTTTTCCGAATCGAATAAGTATGCCGAAGCCGCCGAATATTATAATAAATATGTGACTAAAGCCGATACTACTTTGTTGGAAACTACTGATTTCTATAATATGGGACGGTATTACTATTATGCGGCAAGTGGTTTGAAGGACTCCATAAGTGTATCGGCAAAAGAAATACAAAAGTCGTACCTAATGAATGCCGATCAGGCTTTTGCTACCGTGTCTGTGCGTAAGCCAGATACTTATTTAGGGTATTTGTGGAGAGCTCGCACAAATGCCATGCTTGACCCTGAAACTACCGAAGGATTGGCCAAGCCGTATTATGAGCAAACCGTAGCTGTTGTTACAGCCAAGGATGGTGCCGCAACTAACAATAAATCTGAATTGACAGAAAGCTATCGATACCTGTGTTATTACTATTATCTTAAAGCAGATAAAGCAAACAGTATTGATTATTGTAATAAGCTCTTGTCGATTGACCCTGAAAATCAAACAGCGAAAGCGATATTGGCAGATTTGAATAAAAAATAAAATAACACCTTCTCCAGTCATATTGATCGGATAAAGTTGAATCAGATTTAGAGAAGTTACCTCTTCCTTTTTTAATTGGAAGAGGTGATTTTTTGTATTAAGCGCCGATGAATAATTAACAAATAGGATAAGTTTTGAACAATAAATGAATTGTTGGATATAATTAACATTCATATACGGTAATTTATTCTTTAATTTGCCATCTAAATATATAGGAATCAATATGGGTAAAATTATCGCTTTAGCAAATCAGAAAGGTGGCGTTGGCAAAACTACCACAACTATCAACCTTGCAGCATCTTTAGCCACACTTGAAAAGAAAGTGTTAGTGGTGGATGCCGACCCCCAGGCAAATGCTTCCTCGGGCTTAGGGATTGATATCAAACAGGTGAAAAATACGATATATGAATGCCTGATTTCTGGAAAAATATTGCCGGATACTATTTTAAAGACTGAGTTTGAACGATTGGAGATAATCCCATCGCATATTAACTTGGTGGGGGCAGAACTTGAAATGTTGAACCTTGAAAATAGAGAAAGAAGACTCTCGATGGTGCTACATTCGCTCAAGGAACAATATGATTTCATCCTTATCGATTGTTCCCCTTCCTTGGGATTAACCACGGTGAATGCCCTGACGGCTGCTGACTCCGTGATTATTCCTGTGCAATGCGAATATTTTGCATTGGAAGGGATTAGTAAATTATTGAATACGATCAAGATTATAAAGTCGAAGCTCAACCCTTCTCTTGAAATTGAAGGCTTCCTGCTGACGATGTACGATGCCCGTTTGCGTTTAGCCAATCAAATTTATGAAGAAGTGAAGAGGCATTTCCAAGAATTGGTCTTTACCACCGTAATCCAACGAAATGTGAAGTTGAGCGAGTCCCAAAGTTTTGCCCAACCAGTTTTGGTTTATGATGCTTTATCGAAGGGAACAATAAATCACATGCAGTTGGCTAAGGAGATTATCGAAAAAAATGCTTAGTTTTGTGTTTTCCCAATTTTGTATCAAATGACAAAAAAAACAGTATTAGGAAGAGGCCTTGATGCGCTTATCACAATTGAAGAAGTCAATGTCGGAGGGTCATCCTCAATCAATGAGATTGAGTTGGATAAGATACACCCCAATCCCGATCAGCCACGCCGTACTTTTGATGAGGATGCGTTGGCAGAACTTTCCGTGTCGATCAAGCAGTTGGGAATCATCCAACCGATAGCTCTAAGAAAAATTTCAGAAGATAATTATCAAATTATAGCTGGGGAAAGGCGTTTCCGTGCATCACAGTTGGCAGGGTTGAAAACTATTCCGGCTTATGTGCGAACTCTCGAAGATGAGGTGGTCATGGAAATGGCTTTGATCGAGAATATCCAAAGAGAAGACCTGAATTCAATCGAAATTGCTTTGGCATACCAGAATTTGCTCGAAAAGAATAGTTTGACGCAAGAACAGCTCAGTGAGCGTATCGGTAAAAATAGGACAACTATCGCCAATTATGTCCGGTTGCTTAGACTCCCGGCAGAAGTGCAGATAGGGATTAAGAACAAGAAGATCGACATGGGGCATGCCCGGACACTTGTGAATATCGATAATACATCCGACCAATTAGAGCTTTATGAGCTGATTATCAAGGATGGCCTGTCTGTCAGAAAAGTTGAAGATATTGCAAGAAAACTCAACAAGGGGGAATCGCTTCAAGACGCTTTGAAAGAGGCGAAGCCCATTCTTCCCAAAAAAGGGATCAGCAACGTTCAGACTCCTGAAGAATTTGAATTGTTAAAACAACATCTATCCTCTTTCTTTAGCTCAAAGGTGCAATTTGTTTGTAACGAGAAAGGAAAAGGTAAAATCACAATACCGTTTAAATCGAACGAGGAATTGGAAAAGCTCATAGCCATGTTCGATCAAATAAAAAGATAACACGGGGAGAGCTGGAAGGACATATAGAATGAATGGAGGTAATATAAATTGTAAAACGTGCTTTCTTCTGATTCTGGTTTTGAGTTTTGCTGTATCCGTTACGGCGCAACAAAGGGAACTGAAGACAGATAGTGTTGCAAAAGATACTTCTTTGTGGATAGGTAGTTCGCAGAAGGAACTACCCAAATTGAATACCGCTAATCTAAAGTTCAAGCCTGAACCAAAGAAGGCTGTGCTTTACTCTTTGATATTTCCTGGGTTAGGACAGATTTATAACCGGAAATATTGGAAATTGCCACTCGTCTATGGCGGTTTTATCGGTCTGACCTATGCAGTGAGTTGGAATAGCCAGTATTACAATGACTATTCCCGTGCATTTAAAGATATTATGAGTGACGACCCCTACACCAATACTAGTTGGTTTAATTTTGTTAAGACCAAATACAGCAGTGTTACTGATGTGACTTCGAGCGAGATAACGTCGTACCAGACTTTGTTTAAGAATAAAAAGAATTATTATCGCCGTTACCGCGATTTAAGCATAATTGGAATGGTCGGGCTTTACGCCGTATGTGCAATCGATGCCTATATTGATGCTCAGCTCTTTGATTTTGATATATCAGATAATTTATCAATGCGCGTAGAGCCTGCTGTGATTTCATCACAACCGGCTCGTGTTGCAGAAACTGCTCTAGGAGTAAACTGCAGCATTAAGTTTTAAAACTGGAGTTTAAAACTCCTTAATCGAATTTATTTTATGAAAATGCAACGAAAATTTTTCGCACCAATCTTTTTCGCCTTTTTCCTGGTGAATACGTTACCAGCGCAACAATTACGTATTCAAAAGAATCACCCTTTGTCAGCAAGGGACACAATTACGGATCATTCAATCGTTATTCCTGAAGATATGGAGCGGAATTACGATCAATTGTTGTTCGACTGGAACAAGCAATTTATACCCTCACGTAATTGCTTCAAAAGCAGTGATGACAATATCGTATATCCAGATTCAGTTTATATAAACCGCCTGTATGCCCTCCCTACTTTGATGGAGATGGCATACAACCAGGTCACGCGTGCCTATATAGATATGTACACTGGCCGGAAAAGGACACAGGTGGAATATATGTTGGCGAGAAGCAAATATTTTTTTCCGATTTTTGAACAAGCTTTGGATAAATATAATATCCCGATGGAGCTAAAATACCTTCCGGTGATTGAATCTGCCTTAAGCCCCACGGCTCTCTCCCGGGCCGGAGCATCTGGGTTATGGCAGTTTATGGCTTCAACCGGCAAAATGTATGATTTGGAAGTCAATAGCTTGGTGGATGAGCGGAGAGATCCTCTTAAGGCAACCGAAGCGGCGGCACGTTACTTGAAAGATATGTATCGTATCTATGGAGACTGGAACCTGGTGATAGCTGCATATAATTGTGGGCCGGGAAATGTGAATAAAGCGATCCGCCGGAGTGGAGGAAAAAGAGATTATTGGGAAATCTATCCTTATCTGCCGAGAGAAACCAGAGGGTATGTTCCCGCATTCATTGCTGCAAACTATGTGATGAATTATTACAAATACCACAACCTTTGCCCTCTCGAATATTCAGAAACAGAAAATGCGGATACAATCCATATAAACAGAAGCGTGCATTTTCAACAGATTGCGGATGTCCTGAATATTCCTATCGAAAAAATCAGGGAAATGAATCCTCAATTTAAAAATGACATAATTCCTGGTGAATTCAGAAATTATGCAGTTTGTTTGCCTACTACCAAAATTTGCGATTTCATTAGTAATCAGGATTCAATCTATGCATATCGTGCAGAAGAGTTTCTAGTGCATCGCAAAACTGTGAATTATGCGACAGCCGCTGCAAGCGATTTTGCGACAAAGACCATATATCACTCGGTGAAACGCGGTGAAAGCCTCACCGCAGTGGCTCGTCGATATGGTGTTTCTACCTCCGAATTGAAAAGATGGAACAAACTTCGCTCCAATAAAGTAAAGCAGGGACGTAGGCTGGCGATCCGTACGCAGGTGAGGGTTCGGAATCCAGAACCGCCAAAAGAAAACCAGCATCAGCAAGATCGTGAAGGGCAAACTGATTCGGGGCAAGGAACAAGCACATTTGCCCAGTTGCAAACAAAGGGAAAATCGCTAGCAAAAACGGATGATCTGGCTTCTTCTGCCAATGAAGATACGCATGTAGATGCTGGTGCAGAAGATCAGGATCAATTGCAAAGTGTGAATGTAATACCTAATAATCAAACCTCCAACAATCCACAAACTCAACCGGAAAAAAATCACATAATTGCTCAGAAAGATAAGCCAAAAACCGAAGCTGTCAGAAAAGATAGAGTAAATGAATCAGAAAATGGCTATTCTACTGGTATTGTCCACCACAAAGTGATTTTGGGAGAAACATTGGCTAAACTTGCGGAAGAGTATAAAGTTTCTATCAAGGATATTTCCAAATGGAATAACATAAGGGGAACAACGGTAAAGGCTGGACAACAATTAGTTATTTATACATCTTCTGATTCTCAAAATTCTCGCTTGGCCTTGAATAAGGCCAATCAGAAAACGGCTACACAAATCCTCCACAAAGTCAAAATTGGGGAAAACTTAAGTAAAATCGCCCAACTCTACGGGGTTTCTCAAGACGATATTTTCAAATGGAACAACCTGAATTCTACCGTTGTAAAAGTTGGCCAGCAGTTGGTTATTAATCAACCAACAAAAAGTCAAGATCTGCATCTTGCGGCAAAAGGCGATAAATCTGCCGATAGGTCGTCGGTAATAACTACTCCGATATACCACAAGGTGAAAAAGGGCGAAACCCTTGCAAAGATCGCAGAACTTTATAGCGTTGGGCAAGAAGACATCAAGGAATGGAACAAGATGAACTCGTCCGCAGTGAAAGCTGGGCAAGAGCTACTTGTAAATCACAAAAGCGAATCTTCAGACAAACAACTTGCATCCAGCGATGAAGTGAATCCTTTGAACAGGACAAATCTAAAGAATTCGCATCGAGCCAGACCTAAATATTACTTTGTTAAACAAGGAGACACTCTGCTGTCTATTGCCGAAAGATATTCAAACGCTTCTGTCCACGACATCAAGTTGGCAAACAATTTAAAGAGTGACAGGTTGAGTGTTGGCCAGAAATTAGAAATTCCGGCCATATCTTCTCGCTAAAATTTAAGTAGCTGTTTTATTGATTATTAGCACTGAAAACATTTGCTGATTTATTCTTTGATGAATTTTTTAAATAATGTTATTTCATAAAATAAATCAAAATGCTACTTTTGTGTTTCATCAACTATATTAAATGGAAACTGAGGTTGCAAATATTTCTGAAGAACTAATAATAGAGAATGAATTTAACAGTCTCATCAATGACTATTTGAATTCTAATCATCGACGAAAGGTTGAGGTAATAACTAAAGCATTCGCTTTGGCTAACGAAGCTCATCGAGGAGCTAGGCGACGTTCGGGCGAACCTTATATCTTACACCCTTTGGCTGTTGCGCAGATTGTTTGCAAAGAAATAGGACTTGGTTCCACTTCTATTTGTGCAGCTTTGTTGCATGATGTGGTGGAAGATACCGATTATACAGTTGAAGACATTCGTTCTTTGTTTGGTGATAAAATAGCGCAGATTGTGGATGGATTGACGAAAATATCCAGCGGCATGTTCGGAGAAAATGTCTCCTCCCAAGCTGAAAATTTCCGCAAGTTATTACTCACCATGTCGGACGACATTCGGGTAATTCTTGTTAAGATTGCTGACAGATTGCATAATATGCGTACTTTGGGGTCCATGTTGCCGGCCAAACGTTATAAGATTGCCGGCGAGACGATGTATATTTATGCTCCTTTGGCACATCGGCTTGGCTTGTTTGCTATCAAGACAGAGCTGGAAGAACTCAGTTTCAAGTACGAAAACCCGGATGCCTACGACGAGATAATATGCGAGCTGGCTGAAACAAATGCTGTACGGACCAAGCTATATGAGCATTTCGCATCTCCTGTGGTCAAAAAGTTAAATCAGATGAACATCACGTATGAAATTCATGCGCGTGAGAAATCAATTTATTCTATTTGGAACAAAATGCAGGCCAAGGGTGTATCCTTCGAAGACATATACGATATATTTGCCGTCAGAATTGTGTTTGAAGTCCCGCCCGGCGTTGATGAAAAGAAACAATGTTGGGACATATATTCAGCAATAACGGATATTTATAAACTTAGGCCCGATCGAATCAGGGATTGGGTGAGCCGTCCCAAATCTAACGGATATCAAGCACTTCATTTGACTGTTATGGGACCTGACGGGCAATGGATCGAGATTCAAATCAGAAGCCGCCGGATGGACGATATTGCGGAGAAAGGTTTTGCTGCCCACTGGAAATACAAGGAAGGGAAAATCGAAGAAGATACAGAACTGGACAAATGGCTCAAAACCATCAAGGAGATCCTTGAAAACCCGAATCCCAATGCGATCGACTTTCTCGACACTATCAAACTGAATCTTTTTGCTCTCGAAATATTTGTCTTCACTCCTAAAGGGGAAATAAAAACACTTCCGCAAGGAGCCACTGCCCTTGACTTTGCCTATGAACTGCATTCCAATATTGGAGACAAATGCATTGGTGCTAAAGTCAATCATAAATTAGTTCCGCTTAGCCACAAGCTAAACAGTGGAGATCAGGTGGAAATCCTGACTTCGAGGACGCAGCAGCCCCGGCCCGAATGGCTTCAGTATATTACCACGGCAAAATCAAGAACACGCCTGGAAAATTCACTAAGAAAAATTCGTCGGGAATCCATAAAGAAAGGCGAAGAGGAATTCTTTGCTTTGTTTGATCAAACAGGAGCAGAACTGACTCCCTCCATTTTGAACAGAATACTGGATTATTATAATATCAATAAAAAAGACGACTTGTTTTATGCAATCGCCAACAACGATGTTGAATTGCCTGATAAGCCCGAGAAACTCCTTAAGCTGAAAAAACAGCAGAGCGAAAATGTGATATTGCGTTATGTGAAACAAGCCTTTAATAATTCAGGGAAGAAAAGCGAAAAAATAATCAACAAACATGTTTCTCAAAAAGAAACCTATCTCCTCAAAGAGGAAGGATTTCACAAGAACTTCACCATTGCCCCATGTTGTAGCCCTATCCCTGGGGATAATGTGCTTGGTTATCTCACCGAGGACAACGAGGTGATTGTGCATAAAGTGACCTGCCCCGAGGTCTTGAAGCTGAAAGCAAGTTATGGAAACCGCATCCTTTCCACCGAATGGGGGAATTATAGTCAGTATTCGTTTCTCTCCACCTTGATTATTAATGGAATTGACAAAGTGGGGATGCTAAGGGAAATTTCCACTGAAATATCTACCGATTTGGTAAATATCAAAAGCCTGACCATGGAATCCAACGACGGAGTATTCGAAGGACGGATTTCCCTGTATGTGCACAACGTGGATGACATTCAGAAGATATGCACCAAAATCATGAAAATTGATGGGGTGAAGTCGGTGAATAGAGTAAGCGAATAGAACCTTTTTAAGTTAGTCCAGTCTCTAATTTAATTATCATAGAGATATGTTTTTATCTTTGTGTGGTGATCTAAATCTCAATGAACAAAGAAAAAAACAACAGTATATCTTCCATTCTTATTAATTGGTATCAGCAAAACAAGCGTGACCTGCCGTGGCGGGAAACGTCCGATCCTTATCTTATTTGGATTTCCGAAATCATTTTGCAACAAACCCGTGTGGCACAAGGTTTTAACTATTATCTGCGCTTTGTTGGCCGATTTCCGGACGTGAAATCGTTGGCGGAAGCAGATGAAGACGAAGTGCTGACTTTTTGGCAAGGTTTGGGTTATTATAGCCGTGCCAGAAACCTTCATTTTGCAGCGAAAACAATTGTTTCCTCATTCTCGGGATGTTTTCCCCGCAATCATGACGATGTGGTTTCCCTCAAGGGTGTTGGAGGATACACGGCTGCGGCGATTGTCTCTTTTGCTTACGGTGAACCTTATGCCGTGTTGGACGGCAATGTGTATCGTGTTTTGTCGCGGCTTTTTGCCGTGGATGAACCTATTGATACCGGATCAGGCAAAAAGATTTTTTCTCAATTGGCTCAAGAGCTGCTCGATGAGCAGAATCCAGGGATTTATAACCAAGCGATTATGGAATTTGGAGCCTTGCAGTGTGTGCCTTCCAAGCCTGATTGTGCCGTATGTCCCTTGCAACATTCCTGTTTGGCTTTGGAAAAGGGAGTGATCGGACAATTCCCTAAGAAACGGGGTAAAACTAAGGTCCAAAACCGCTATTTCAATTATTTCGATGTGCGTGTTGGAAACAGCACTTTATTAAAGAAGCGGATTGAAGACGATATTTGGAAAAATCTTTACGAATTACCATTAATAGAGACATCGGAGAATGTTTTGTTGGAGGAAATTGTTCAAAATCAAGTTTTTATAGAAATGTTTCCTGAAAAAAAGTCTATCAAGATACAAGGCGTTCCAGTTGAATTTAAACATATTCTTTCGCACCGGATAATTTATGCTAAATTCTATCGCATTGATGTTGATACCATTCCTTTAAAGCTTTTGACCGAATGCCGCCAAATCCAGCTTGAAGAATTACCCAATTATGCTATTTCGCGTTTGGTGAGTAAATATTTTGAAAAAAATAGATCAAAGCGGGTTCATTAATATTGCTTGCACCGCTTGAAATAACAACGCCCGAGTATTTAAATATCAGGCGTTTATTTCTTACCAGGATAAAGATGTGCTTATGCCCTTTCTTTGCCAGAAATAACCTTCCATACGATGGCGGAGAATGCAGCCCCAATTACGGGGGCAACAATGAACAGCCAAAGTTGGCTTAAGGCATGCTCTCCCTGGAATAGCGCGGGGCCAATGCTTCTGGCTGGATTCACGGATGTTCCAGTAATGGGGATGCACACGATATGTATCAACACCAAGGATAGCCCAATGGCTAATCCGGCAAAGTTGCCTGCTCCTTTTTCTGAATCGGTTGTCCCCAGCACGACCAAAACGAAAATAAAGGTAAACACAAGCTCTGCAACGAAAGCTTGTAGAAGGAATCCCTCTTTGAACCCGTTTGCTCCTGTTAATGTTGTTCCAGAATCAATTCCATGGGTCAAGACCCATAGGATTGTCGAACCAAGAATGGCTCCGATGGTCTGGAAAAGAATGTAGAAGGCTGCATCTTTGGTTTGGATGCGGCCGGCAAGAAGTGCGCCAATGGTGATGGCGGGATTGATGTGGCATCCCGAAATACCTCCGATCGTGTATGCCATGGCAACCACAGAGAGGCCAAATGCAAATGCGACGCCAAGTGTGCCAATGGAAATAAATGCTTGATCTACACCGGCAAAAACGGCCGATCCGCATCCTAATAAAACCAGAACGAAAGTTCCGACTAATTCTGCTAGATACTTTTTCATAATTGTGAATTGCTTTTGTGAATGTTCGTAATAAAAACGACTGCTTGATGTTTTCAAATAAAATTCAAGTAATCGTTATTTAATATCATATTAAGAAGCTTGCGTTTGTTGTCGTGCCAAAGATATATGATTTTTCTCTTTTTGCAATAATTCTTTCAATAATTTATTTCGCAATTTATTGATTCGAAGGTATAGGCATTTAAAAGGATTTTTGTTTTATTTGCAGAATATATTTGCGATAACTATAAAATAATTACAGCTTTTGTATGGGAAAAGGAGGAAAGGTCAGTGTCTTGTTTGTGTGTTTGGGCAATATATGCCGTTCGCCGGCAGGGGAGGGTATTTTCAAAAAGATGTTGAACGAAAGAGTGCTAGCCGATAGCTATCACGTCGATTCGGCGGGAACTTCGGGTTGGCATATCAACGAACTTCCCGATAGAAGGATGCGTTTGCATGGCGAGAGGAGGGGCTATACGTTTGATTCACGCTCGCGCAAGTTTACTTCTAGTGATTTTGAGAAGTTTGATTACATATTAGCCATGGATGACAATAATTATTACGATATTTTGGCGTTGGCACCAGACGTGGAGGTACAGAAAAAAGTGCATAGGATGGTGGATTTTCTTCAAAAACTAACTCATGACCACATTCCCGATCCTTATTATTCTGGAGCAGACGGCTTCGAATTGGTACTCGATTTGTTGGAGGATGCTTGCGGGGGATTGTTGAAAGAGATTGAGTCACACGATGGAAAATGATTTTGGAATGAATTTCACCGCCATTGATTTCGAAACGGCACAAGGGGCTGGCCACAGCATTTGCCAGATTGGATTGGTGCACGTCGAAAACGGAAAGATTGTTTCGACAATGAACCAATTGATCCAACCCCCAGCAAACTATTATTCTTATTATAATATCAAAGTGCACGGCATTACGCCTGAAATGACACGGTGTTCGCCGACATTTGACGATGTGTGGGGGCAATTGAAGCCCTACATCGAAGGTCAAAGGGTGGTTGCCCACAATGCTTCGTTTGATATGTCGTGCTTGCGGCATACCCTCGCATACTATGATTTAGCACTGCCTCATTTTGAGCAGCAGTGCACTTACCGCATTTTTAAGAAAAAATTATCGGCTCTTTGCGATCTGTACCGGATTCCACTCAATCACCACGATGCTTTGAGTGACGCACTCGCATGTGCAAAGTTATACCTTATTTATTTGGAGCAAAACAAGACATTTTATTAGGAAGCTATGAAAATCGCCTTACTTGTCATCGGCAAAACAGATAAAGCTTATTTTGTGGAAGCAATCAAAGAATATGCCGACAGACTACAACATTACATTCCGTTTGAATTGATTGTGATTCCTGATGTGAAAAACGTAAAGAACATTTCCGAACAGCAGCAGAAAGAAAAGGAAGGTGAAACGATTCTGAGAAATGTGCAGTTGGGTGACGAATTAGTCCTCCTTGACGAAAGAGGGAAAGAGTTTACTTCTCTGAGATTTGCTGATTACATTGCCCGAAAGATGCAAACTGTGCCCAAGCGCCTTGTGTTTGTGATAGGCGGGCCTTATGGCTTTTCGGAAGAGGTGTATAAAAAAGCGAAAGGGTCGGTAACCCTTTCGCGTATGACATTTTCTCACCAAATGGTAAGACTGGTTTTTGCGGAACAGCTCTACCGTGCGATGACGATTCTACGAGGAGAACCCTATCACCACGAATAGAGTCAGAATAAGAAATCTATAACTAGATATACTCCGGCCGCAAGAAAACCACTGATCGGGATGGTGAGTATCCACGCCCAAAGTAAATCTTTGGTCACCCCCCAGCGTACGGCTGATAATCTTTTCACTGACCCAACGCCGATAATACTACCCGTAATCACATGGGTAGTACTAACTGGCACGTGAAGTATTTCGGTGATGAACAGGGTGATATAACTTGCTGTTTGGGCGCAAAATCCTTCAATTGGAGTGATTTTTGTGATCCTGTTGCCCATTGTTTTCATAATTTTCCATCCTCCACAAACGGTTCCTAATGCGATGGCCGTGAAGCAGGCAATAGGAATCCAGTCGTGCATCTCGTTCATCGAAGTCATCTTCAGAAGCGGATGAACATTCGGGTTACTGTGCGAATACGCAATCAAAGCGGCAGCAATAATGCCCATCACCTTTTGAGAGTCATTGAGTCCGTGGCCGATACTCAACAAAGCTGAAGATATAAGCTGCAGCCTTTTGAACCATCGTTCCATTTTTCCTGGCTTGGATTTCCGAACGATGTAAAGAGTAATCAAGGTTATGATATTTCCTCCTACCATACCCAACACCGGAGCAAAAACAATAAACAGAACGATAATGCCGATCACTCCCGAATGCACGGCTTTGAAGCCGGATGCGGCTATTGCTGCGCCAGCAAATCCACCAATAAGGGTGTGAGAAGACGAAGATGGGATTCCGAGCCACCAAGTGATTAAGTTCCATGAAATTGCAGCCACCAAGCCTGCAATAATCACATGCGAGGGATTCGATATGGAGTTCATATCTACAGTTTTCGAAACCGTGTTGGCAATTCCAAAGCCACCGATAATAAATTTGGCAATAAAATAAGCGACAAAATTGAAGAATGCAGCCCAGATGACGGCTTGAGTGGGAGAAAGTACTTTAGTGGACACGACGGTAGCTATCGAATTGGCTGCATCGTGGAAGCCGTTGATGAAATCAAAAACAATTGCTAAAGCAATGATAATGATTAGTAATGTCATTTGATCGAGGTTTAAGAATATTTTACGATGATTGTCTTGATAACCTTGCCTACATTTTCAGCAGCATCTGTGGCGCGTTCAAGCTCATGCAGAATATCTTTCAACTTGATGATTTCCACGGCATTTTTTTCGTTTTCGAATAAGTCAATCAAGAAATGTTCGTACACATCGTCCGCTTTGTGTTCCAAATCGGCTAATTGGCTACAATAGTCAGCTATGCGGGAACTGTTCTTCTTGAGAATATCAAGTTCGCCAACAGCCTTCACAACCACACTTGCCGATTCCCTCACAATCTCTGCAAGTTTTGTCGCACTTTCAGGGATATGCTTTGGATTATACAGCATGATGCGTTTTGCGCAACTGTTGATATAGTCTGTCACATCATCCATGGTGCTCGCCAGGTTGTTGATATCTTCCCGGTCGAATGGGGTAATAAAGGTGTTGTTTAATTCGTCAAAAATTTTGTTTTGGATACGGTCTCCTTTCCGTTCTTCTTCTTTGACTCTTTTGAAGTGTTCTGTGGCTTCGGCGTTGGAAGTTGCCTTGGATGCTTCAATGATTAGTTCAGATGCACGATATACAACATCGGCCAATTCACTAAGCAATGGATAGAACTTGGGTTCTTTAGGAGTGAATTTACTAAAAAAGTTATTTTTCATAAAAAGTTAATTGTCTATATCAGTATGTTTAAGTACCTCTTTCCTTGATTGTCGATGGAAGGGGGCTAATCGGATATTGTTTCGACAATGTAAATACAGACGAATCTGCTGAATCTTTGCCAACAAAGATACAACGATTTTAGAGAAAATAAATAGTATTGTTAAGAAATTATGAAATTTGGATGAAGTAATGGTTGGCTGTTTTTGTTTCAGAATAAACCATCCGGCTGTAATCTGTTGCGAAATGTGCTTTCTTGGTTTGCAAAATTATAGGATTAGATGAGCTTTCATGATGAAAAAACCTCATCCATTGAAAAAAAATAGGTTTCTCAGTATTAAGTCTTAGCTGGTAGAACTCGAAGAGCAAGTCTATTTCTGAAGAATATTCGAAATGTCCGAGTAGGAAAGGGATACTTTAATCAGTCCCATATAGTAGGGTGCAATTTCGTATTCGTTAAACCCGTATGTGATGCCGTTTTTCGTGACAAGGAAATTATTGTTGGGCTTCAAATCGCCTAAGTCAAAAAATCCCTTTTCGATCAGTTCTTCGGGTTTCGTCAGTTTATTATCAAGCAAAAGTTGCGCAATGATGGCCTTCTTCAGGTCAGCTTTGTATCCCGGTTTGAATATGTCTGATTCGGAGATCATTTTTCCCGTTTTTAGGTCAATGTTATAATACCCTGTGTGATGCGATCCATGTGCGCCGCCGTTGTAATTTTCGGTATAAGTGCTAAAACTTAGTGTGTCTGGTTTGAACGACGGAATCGTGTCCGTCCTCATTGTCTGGTAAGTGCTTCCCCAGCTTTGCATCTCGAAACCTGCTGCTTTGGCCTTGTTGTAGTCTGTTGCGGTGCTTAGATAGTCCTCTTTGTATTTTTTATAAAAGCTGTCAATGGCTTGTTGTGGTTTGAGGTTCGCGTATTCATGGCCGAATAGCGCCTCCACAAATTCCTGTTGAACGTTTTTCAGAAGAACGGGGTCTTCTTTGATGGCTGAAGGGAACACGAAATGAATCGACAGTTTGTTTATGGGTCCCGACGTGTCCTTAATCAATGCTATGTCTTCGTTAATGACAAGACTGTCGTAGGTAATCTTTTGCTGCGATTGCAGAGAAGTGTCTTTTGGCGTTCTTTTGCAAGAAACAGTTATGCCCGACAATATTATGCCCAACAATATCGCAGAAAGTATGGTATGTTGTGGGTATTTCATGGTTGTTATCTTGTAGAGATTGAGCTTTGAATTTATTTATACGAATATATAACAATAAAAATCGTTTATTGTTGCCTCCAGATGCCGTGTGAAAATAAAAACTTAATATCCTTTTATTAAATGTGCAATATTTGTAAACTAAAGCCGTTTATTTTAATGAGTATGGAAAAACTAAATTTTTGTGAGCTAATGAAGGACACCTCTACTTTTAAGAAAGAAAATGCGGAAAAAGATTCAATGAAAAAAGAAGTTGAACCTTCTCAAATGACCTTGAATTTTCTGCGTCAGTTTGCAAGATGTTACTATGTGGACAAAAAACTCACGACGTTGCATCAAAATGAATTTGTTTTGAATTGAGCTTGTCAATCAACCCATTGAAAAGCCAAAACCGATAAGCTAAAGTTTCTTGTCTTTCCGGTTTTGGCTTTTATTAGTTTCGAAAGTTTTTCCTAATTTTTTATTTCTAAGATCCCAACTTCATTCATTGATAAGGTATCCTGACGGACCATTATTTTTCATTTTCTACACGATCTTTGTTTCTAACAACCCACTGGCCCTGCCGTTTTCCACTTTCAGGTATCCTTTTTCCAAGGCAACTTTTAATCCCCGTTTTGTGGCGGCGTTTAGGTTTGCACCAAAGCGTGAAAAGCCCAATAATTGAGCTGTTTGTCGTTCTAAGTCGGACGTTGGCAAACTGATTTCGTTCAACAGCACTTCCTTCATAGCGGCGGCAATTTCTTCCGGTGGCAAATCGGAGGCATCCCGTTTGGAATGGATGCGGAAAATGGCATATTGTCGGAAATGTTCTTCGTTTTGCCAACAGAAATAGAGGTTGTCGGTTTCGCTTTCAAAATAGCCGGATCTTGTGAGCAACTTTTCTAAATGTGCATCGATTTTCGCTCCCAACCTCGTAATGCCCCAAGCTGAGAGAATCCGTTTGTAGAGGAGCGAACGGCTGATAGGGGCTTCCGTCGCAATTACTTCTGCAATTTGTTTTAAGATGATTCTTTCATTCTCAGGAAAGAAGAAGCCACCGGAAGGTTGGTTAACAGGCACCAGCGTGCTCGGTCTGTATGGTTGCGGTTGCTGCTTTGTGGCAACCGTTTTTTTCAATGGTTGGTTGGGAGTGGCAACTTTTTCTGGATGAACCGTTTGGGGAATGGATGGCTCGCTATCGACTTCTAGGGATGCAGGCAATGGTTTCCCTGATTCGATGCTTTTCACTGCACCCAAGATGGATTCGATGACAGCCGTTTGGTTTTCCCACCAGTCCAGCGTCCACACACGAAGGATGTTCCAACCGAGGAGGTGGAGTACCTCGTTTTGCACAATTTCACGGTCGTGGGTAGTTTTGGTTCGCCGATAATTTTCGCCGTCACACAAGATCCCAAGGAGATAGTTGGAGGGGTTCAGCTTGTCCACCACGCCGATGTCGATGCGGTAGCCGGAGCATCCCACCGAGGTGTGCACGGTATATCCTTTTTCCTTCAACTTTTCGGCAATAAGATTTTCAATACTTTCTTCGTGATTGGAAGTCGTTTGTAGCTTCTCTATTTTTATGCGTTGCTTTTGCTCGGCATATTCCAAAAACCGTTTCAAACCAGTAACACCTACCGACGAAGTGCGGTTGAGATCTATTTGGTCGGAACGCAAGGTGGAAAAAATCTGCATCTCGTAGCGGGCACGCGATACCGCTACGTTGAGTCTGCGCTCGCCTCCAATGCGGTTGAGCGGGCCAAAGTTCATGCTCATCTTGCCATCTTTGTCGGGACCGTAACCTACTGAAAACAGGATAACGTCGCGTTCGTCACCTTGTACGTTTTCCAAGTTTTTGATAAATATCGGTTCTTCGCATTCGAAGGCGATAGCCTCCAATTCGGGATGTAAAACGAAGAAATCGGATAGCATGTCTTCTATCAGCGATTGTTGCACGCTGCTGAATGTGACCACCCCGATGCTTCGTCTGCGCAACTCGGCATCTTCCAATCGGCGCGCGATCTCGCCCACAACAGCTTTGGCTTCGGCCTTGTTTTGGCGGCTTTTCCCTTTGTCGTAATATCCCTCAACCGGGATGAATTTCACCTTCGAATCTATGTTGTCGGGCGAAGGGAAAGTGAGGAGCTTGTTGTCGTAATATTCGGAATTGCTGAATGCGATGAGGCTTTCGTGTTTGCTGCGGTAGTGCCACAACAGGTGTTTTTCGGGCATCGATAAGGCAAGGCAATCGTCCAAAATACTTTCGAGGTCTTCTATCTCGATGTTGTCTTCGTCCACGTTGTTTGCCGTGAAGAAATTGGTAGGCGGCATCTGTTTGGGGTCGCCCACAATCACCACGTTTGCACCCCGGGCAATGGCTCCGACGGCTTCGTAAGTTGGCATTTGTGAGGCCTCGTCAAAAATGAGCAGGTCGAACTTATCGGCATCGGGGTCGATGTATTGCGCCACTGAAATCGGGCTCATCAACATGCAGGGACAAAGGCGGGCGAGTAGCACCGGAATCTGGTCGAATAATTTCCGTATGGATATTCCCCGGGCATTGTTCCGAATGTTTTTTTGCAATATGCCCACTTCCGAATTTTGGGTGGCTTCGCGGGTGAAGTCTGGGATATTGGAAGCGAGTTTGGCAAAAAGTTCCTTGCGGGTAAGCTGTTCGAAACGTTTGGTGAATTCTCTGTATTTGGCAATGATTTCATCAAAAAGCTTCCCTTTAAATAATTCCAATTGAGGTTCTTTTTCCAGAATATCGTAAACCAAAGCTTTGTCGAGGCTTTTGGTAAAGATGGCTTTGAGCTGCGATGTATCTATGTTTTCATCTCGAAAAGCATCTGCGATGAAGCCGATGCCAAGCTTCGTCAGTTTCCTGTGTATATTCAGCCATTGGTACCAATCTTTGAGTTGTTCGATGTGTTGGAGCCAACTATTGAGGCGGAAAGTGGCCGCTTCCAATCCGTTGGTATTGCTTGCCTCATGAAAGATGTATAAGCTTTCTGTATCCACACCAAGCAAGCTGCTTAAGCGAATCTCTTTTTCTTTCAATTGATGGATCAAGGCTGTGAACTCGGAAAAAGTGTTCCCGTGGATCGACCGGAACGAATCCATCCCCTCACTCAATTGGCGTGCCAAATTTTCCTTGATAGAAGTGGCCTGCGAAAGTTCTTTAGCTTGGCTCAAAATCAAGGTATTCAGTTCCCGTGTATCGGAAATAATTTGCAGGATGGTGTTCCAGTTCTCTTTTTCCCGTTTTCCGAATCTGCCAAACAGCGTTGGAAAGTTGTCTGCCTGCGAATCAAGGAATCGTTGTTCTTTTTGGAAATCAATCACCTGCCGCAAAGACGGTTCCATAGATTCATCTTCGAGTTGGCCTGCTTTGTGATGTGGTTGGAGTTGTTTCTTGATCTTTCTTTGTTCAAAAAAACGAGGCAGAAACCATTTCTCGGAAGCCACTTTCCATTCGCTTAGAAGCATCTCCGTATTCGGAAGTTGTAGAATGCTTTCGTTGTAAATGTTTAGCAAAGCAGCTTTCAGTGAATCTCTTTGTTGGCCGTGTGGAATCACTGCCTCGAATTCCTCCAGTGCTTCGTTCAGTCTCGGGAGGAGAAGCAATTCTTTGGTCAGCTCGGGGATCGTCGTTATTTTCTCCAAAATCTTTCCAACAGAGAAGATATGGCTTTTGGATAAAAAGGAATCAGTTGCCGGCAGCATTTCCGCAAATTGTATCCTTTTGGACGCTATTTGCCTGAGCAATTCCGAGGTCTTGCTGAGGAGCTTGGTCGCTTCACTTTTCAAGTTGCCTGAAAACTCCGATATGTCAATTCCCGAAAGCGGGTGGTTGTATGGATGGCCGCATATCCTTGCGATGCTAACCAGATCGTCTATTCCCGCGATCCATTCTTCGCGTTGTTCTTTGCTGAGGTTTTTGATCAAGTGTTTGGGAAAATCGAACTCTTTCCCGGCAATGGCTAAATATCCGGTGATAGCTTCATAAAGCGATAATCCTGAAGCATGTTTCTGGTGAAGAGCCTCGATATAGGTATTTATTTCCTGTCTTAGGGCAAAAAGTCGATTGGATTCTTGTGCGAAATTTTCGGGAGACTGTCCTTTGACTACCTCGGTGGCACTTCTCAATTGGTCGAGGATGGTTGTCTTTTTGGTCTTGTTGGAATACAATTCCAAACAGAAAGGAGCCAGCCCTAGAGCTGCCAACCTGTTTTGCACCACCGACAGGGCTGCCATCTTCTCGGCTACAAACAACACCCTTTTTCCGTTGTAGAGGGCGTTGGCGATGATGTTTGTGATGGTCTGCGACTTGCCCGTCCCCGGAGGGCCGTGCAGGATGAAGCTCTTCTCTTTCGTAGCATCGTAAATGGCTTCCAATTGTGACGAATCTGCTCCGATGGGCAGCACGATGTCCGCCGGGGACAATTCTTTGTCGATGATGGAAGCGTCCGCATTGTCCAAGGCTAGTTCCCATTCTATTTTCCCATTTACCAAGCTCGACACAATGGGGTTTTGCATCAACTTGTGTGCATTGTTGTGGATGTCGTTCCACATTATGAACTTGTTGAAGGAAAAAATCCCCAAGATGGCTTGTTCCCGTACGTCCCATTTGCGTTGGTTGCGTATGGCATTGCGTATGATGGAGAAAATCATCTTCACATCCACGCCTTGCTCGTCGGTAGGGAGTGGATCCAATCCGTTGATGGTGATGCCAAAGTTCTGCCGTAGCATTTCCATGAGCGTGATATTCATCATGGCATCCTCTTCCCGTCCCCGAATCACATAGCCTTTGCTAGCCGATTTCCGGATAATTTCCACCGGAAGCAACAAGATGGGAGCATACCGTGGACGTTCGCTACTTGGCGTTTCGTACCACTCGAGCAAGCCCAAAGCGATATACAAAGTATTGGCTCCGTTTTCTTCGAGAGCTGTTCTGGAAGACCGATAAAGATGTGTCAGGGATTTGGCCAAATCAGTTTCGTCCAAATAGGAGTGGAGTCTTTTCTGTGTCAGTTCCGACTTGATGAGCTGGATCAGCGGGCTTGCTTCCGATAGAGGCTGGTAAAGCCCGTTGTCATACAGCGGATTGTCCCAATCGGTAGGTCGGTGCAGAACCCTGAATTCCGAGCCGTCAGCCAAGGTGTTTTCAAAAAGGTCGAGGTCTGTCGAAATAAGTTGCAAGGTATTCTTGGTCATCCGTATATTCAACAGGTTGTTGCGGAGGCTCAAGTCGAGAAGTTTTCGTTCCCAGAGTAACTGTTTGGTGACGTTTTGTTCGTTATTGATTCCCGAAAGATCATACGGGCTAACACTGTGTGGCAAGATGTGCGGTTGCTTGTCGGAGATGTTTTCTTCTTCCTTGATCTCCCAAGTTTGGCCGTTGAGAATGCGTTGCGGAATCGGACGAATTCCGGAGAAACGGCTTCGTTTCACATCCACCGCCAGCAAAAAATCCCCACCGTCGAGCAGTTTGGCGTTTGCCGTTTGCACCGCCACGTCGAAATTCGTATTTTGTCCCGCATTCATGCAGGTCGATTCCACGAGTGTGATTTCATTGATGCCGTCGGCTGTCCGCTTGGTGATGAAACTTGGGTCGTCGATGGCACTGTCGGGGAATGTGTCTGGAATCAGCCAACCTCCGGCAAAAGCATGCCCTTGCGTGATAACCACGATCGGATGGATTCCCACCGCTTCCAGGCAAGTGGCGTATAGCAAACTCATATCGAGGCAATTTCCCAGTTTCTGATAGAGGGCAGTATCCACCAGCCGAATCCGTTGTCCATATTCCTCGAAGCTGGCCGGAACGGAGCAATAAACGATTTCCTGCTCCGCTATGGCCGTATAGATCGCCGCCATCTGTTTCCGCACACGGTCGGGGTTTCGGCTTTGGTATTCGTCAAGCGAAGCATTGCCCGTCCATTGTTCGAGTATGGATGCCGCCCGCCTGATTATCGGGACAATCGCCGGGTGATTTGGAGTAACAAAGCCTGACAGCATTTCCGGCAATACGGTGGCGCCTCCCCATTGGTCGTATGCGAGAATATCGATAGGATACGTCTTCGAAAATAAGCTTTCTTCCCCAGTCGTTACGGTGAGCGTGAGCTGTCCGGCAAAGCGTTCGGTCAGTTGGCTGAAATAATTGGCCGACAAATTGAGCAAATTTACCGTGATTCTCACTTTTTCGCCGCTCCCAAGCCGTTCTATAACGTAAGGGAGAGGTTGGGCAAAGTCGGGCTCTGTTGCCAAGGTGACGGTTAAGTTCTCTAACAATTGCTCCGAACTATTTTCGATAGTGAGTTCACGAACAAAAGAAACCCTATTCTGCTGCATGGCAAAATTGATGACGGGGAGGTATGAGAATCCTGCAGATAATAAGAAATCGGCCATAATGGAGCAATTCAGAAATTTAAAACGATGTGTTAACTCAATTCGAGAAAGGATTGTTAATTAACGGCACTAAGGTAGTTAATTATTTGATTTGAAAGACGGTTACTATCCTTTTTTTCTTGGTAGGGCAGGTTATTTTTTCTTGGGGTATGCTCCTTTCGCTGTTTGCGGGAGCGTTCACTATCAATTATCTGTATCGGAATTTACAAAATTTATGTATTAGCAGGACGAAAGTGTGGATTAAAGATCAATTTATACTGTAAACTCGTAGCTCCAAAGTTAATCAATAATCCTTTTTCAAATTTATACGCCACGACGTAGTTTTTTCGCTTGCGCCAGATATACTCCTCCATGTTTACTTGTGCTTTTAATTCAATAATAACCTTATATTCAACTACACAATCAGCTCTGCGTGTACCTACATGGAATCCTTCGTAATAGATGCTTTGTTCTTATAGTTACGATGTTTCCGTGTCTTTCGCTTGTTTTACGTTTCGTCTGTTATTATTTCTTGATTTCTGCCGCTACTCTAAAATATACACAAGATAATCGTATCCTGTGGCATGAGCTATTGGCAAGTAGTATTTAATCTGCCCATTCGACACTTCGCTTAGAGTGTATTTTATCCCATCTATAATTAGCTCGTTTTTTTGATTGTCGTATGAATATTTGACGACTCTGCTATTCGAATCTGTTGGGTCGCATTTGTTTAAGCCTTTATGAATTGTCAGAGTATTATCCGCGTTAAAAGTGAAAGTATCATCTTTTTCGCATTCTAAAATAGCATCATAGAGAATTTTTCCAGCTGGATTACTCGTTGGTTTTTTGTCAATTACAGTTCTTTTCCAGGTTTTAGTCAAAAGGATATTTCCATTTTCCTCATTGTTCTTGTCACAATTTGTGACGGCTAAAACAAATAAAATTAGATATGGAATTAGTTGTCTTTTCATTTTTGCTGCATTATAAAATCGTTTGAATTACAACTGATTGTTAATAATTTGTACTAGATGGTTGGTGTCATGCCTTACTAAACATTGCAAAAATAGGATATTATTTCTGAATCTTATATTTGGCCCTGCTTTTTATTTACACATTTTGTGAAAACAACAACTCCTATTGTGTATTGACAATCAGTCGGAAAGGACGGGTTTTGTTTTCTTTTCAGTTTGCGCATATTTGCGTAATTTGCGTTCTTATTACATTTACAACAATTTTTGCCGGATAATAATATTGTGCTTGCTGAAACATATCTTTGGCACATCTTGCACTCTTTTTGCAGATTTTTTTATAAGTTTGTTTCCTCTAAATTACTAAAATCAGACAGCGAACAATGGAACATAAGATAGCTCCTTCAATATTGTCAAGTAACTTCCTGAATTTGAAATCCGACATTGAAATGTTGAACAAAAGTGAGGCAGACCTTATTCACTGCGATGTGATGGACGGTGTGTTTGTGCCCAACATATCTTTTGGGTTTCCCGTGTTGGAGCAAGTGCGCGACATTGCCGCCAAACCGCTGGATGTGCATTTGATGATTGTCAATCCGGATAAATTTATACCCGAAGTGAAAGCTGCCGGGGCGTATATCATGAATGTGCATTACGAAGCTTGCATCCATCTTCACCGCACAGTATGCGCCATCAAACAAGCCGGAATGAAGGCCGCCGTGACGCTCAATCCCCATACTCCCGTTCATTTGCTGGATGATATTCTCGAAGAATTGGACATGGTGCTTATCATGTCGGTGGATCCGGGGTTTGGTGCTCAAAAATTTATAGAGCACTCCTTGCAGAAGATTTCCACATTGAAGGAAATGATTCTGCGTAAGAATCTGAAAACCTTGATAGAAGTGGATGGAGGCATCAATCAGGAAACCGCAAAATTGGTGTTGAATGCCGGAGCAGATGTGCTTGTTGCCGGAAATGCCGTTTTTAAATCGAAAGATCCTTTGGCTGCCATCAGCGAAATGAAGCACCTGAGCCGGGAATAAGATAATGACATAATATGCCATTAATAAAACTTCATGTATTTATTAATTGGCATATTGGCACATTCTCAAATTGATTAACACACGCTTTATATGAAGGATTTTTTGGACAAAGCCCCCTTTGTGAGACTTTTGCTTGTGCTTTTGTCGGGAATCTTGCTACAATATTATGTCGGTTTCACTGATTTTTCAACTTACCTTTTTGCCTTGGGTGTGTTGTTTTTAGGTGTGTCATTCTTCCCGTCACTAAAATTTCGTTACAGCTTAAGGCCTCTTTTTGGAATTGGCATTTCGCTGGTTGTTTGCGGTATAGGCATTGTCTCCACCTCCCAAAGGCAGAAGCAGACGGCGTTTCTATTCCCAAAACAAGCCGAGGCTTATGTTGGAACAGTGAACGAGATGCCTCAAGCAAAACCCCGCTCCATTGCTTGCCGCATGTCCTTGGAAGACAGTGAAAAACACAACGTTGTTTGCTATTTTCAGATTGATTCGATGAGTAGGTCGTTGCGTGTGGGCGACAGGGTTTTGTTTTATGCGGAAATCAAGCCGTTTAAGAATCGGGGAAACCCGGACGATTTCGATTATGTGGCCTACATGCATCGGATGGGATTTTCCGGGACCACTTATGTTGCTGCCTCCCGTTGGGAGAAACTCGCTCCTTCGGGCTTCTCGCTTTATTCCTATTCCCAGCAACTCCGCAGCCGTGTTCTCGATTTTTACCGGACGTTGAATCTTGGTCACGACAATTTTGCCGTGTTTTCGGCATTGACACTTGGGTATATGGACGAATTGGACGACTCTGTGCAGCAGGCGTTTCGTGCCACGGGAACTTCGCATATCCTGAGTGTGAGTGGTCTGCATGTTGCCATTCTTTATATGGTGATTGCCTCCATGCTAAGTTTCTTGCCAAAAAGCCGCAGGATGGTGGTGCTTCGCCAGTTGTTGATTATTCTGTTACTTTGGGCTTATGCGTTTCTCACGGGTCTGCCGTCGTCTGTGGTGCGGGCAACGCTGATGATCTCCGTGTTTTGCATGGCTGTTGCGATGCGGAAAAAGGCATTTTCTTACAACACGGTTTGTTTTGCCGCATTCATGATGCTTCTGTATAATCCGTTCGATTTTTTCAACATCGGGTTTCAATTGAGTTTTGTGGCCGTGCTTTCCATCTGTTTTTTCTTGCCTCCTATCTTGAAAATAATTCAGCCCAAAAATAAAGTCGCCAATTTTTTTTGGGAAACATCGGCTGTTTCCTTGGCTGTTCAGTTAGGCACATACCCGATCTGCCTGTTTTATTTTGGAACGTTTCCCACCTATTTCTTCCTCACCAATTTGGTTATTGTTCCTTTATCCACATTGGTGATGTATTCGTCCCTCGGAATCTATTTGGCGGCATGCCTCGTTTGGTTATTGCCTGCCCATTCAGGCGCGGTCTTCTTGGTCCCGGTGTGGACTCTCGACTTATTTTTGACGCTTTTGCTCCGTTTTGTTTCATTCTTCGAATCCTTGCCTTCCGCATTGATTCAAAAGATTTCACTCAATTTACCTCAAATGTTTTTGCTGATGCTGCTAAGTGTTGTTGTCCTATTATTCTTTCAGAAGAGCCGGCCAAAAACATTGATGTTTGCTTTTGGTACGATTTCCCTATTTTTGTTGATCGGATTGCCTGTTTTTGCAAAAGAGAAAGATCCTTCGGTATATGTCTTCAACCGGAACGACAGACTTGAAATAGGCAGGGTGGGGGAGCCTTGTTTTGTTTCCGACACGACCCGTGCAATGCCCTTTGCTTTTCTGGATATTTCTGGATTAAAAATAGCAGTCGTCAAATCAGATTGTTGGCAAGGATTGAAGGCCGAAAAACCATTCTCTGTTGATTATTTGATCTTGAGTGGTGGAGATTCAATATCGATGTATCATATGAATAAGCTATTTAACATGAAATTAGTTATTTTGGACGGTGTGCTTTCCGCTCGTTCTGCACGTCGGCTGCAAAGGGAATGCAAAAAGTTGTCAATAAGCTCTTATGATGTCAAAGAGAAAGGGGCGTTTAGAATAAAAAATTACTAATTTTGTAGGCTTTATAAAACCGTAAGGGATAAACCTTGTATGATAACAAAAATAATTGCCGAAGAAAAAATCGTTCAGGTACAGCGTTTGCTTGATAAGTATGATAACATTGTGATAGTCACTCATGTGTCTCCAGATGGGGATGCGATAGGGTCCACATTAGGCCTTTATCACTATTTGACAGACATGGGAAACCGGGTGCATGTGATTGTTCCGAACTCTTTCCCTCAATTTTTGAAATGGATTTCAGGAACAGAGAGAATAATCCAGTATGACTATCAGCCAGATTTGTCAGCCCGTTTGGTTGCCGAGGCTCAACTCATTTTCTGTCTTGATTTCAATGTCTTGAAAAGGATCAAAGGTTTGGGCGAGTTGGTTCGTGCTGCAAAATCCAAGAAAGTGATGGTGGACCATCACCCTCATCCCGAGGATTTCTCCGATGTGACGATTTCTTATCCGCAAATTTCATCCACCAGTGAATTGATTTTTCGCTTGATTTGCCGGATGGGCGACTTCGACCAGATTTCCAAAGAAGGTGCGGAAGCCATTTACACAGGAATGATGACGGATACGGGGGCGTTTACTTATAATTCAAATAGTCCAGAGATCTATTATATTATAGGAGAATTGCTCTCCAAGGGAATCAATAAGGACCAGATTTACATCAATGTCTATAACAACTATTCGGAGGATCGTTTCCGGATGATGGGGTATATGCTCAGTGAAAAAATGAAGATCTATACCGAACAAAAATCGGCTTTGCTTTGCCTTTCGATTGCCGAGCAGGAGCGATTTAACCGCCAGAAAGGCGACACGGAAGGTTTTGTGAATATCCCTTTGAGCATCAAGGGAATTGTTTTCTCGGCGATGTTTCGGGAAGATGCCGACATGATTAAGCTGTCGTTCCGTTCATCCGGGAAATTCCCATCCAACATCTTTGCTGCCGAAAATTTCAATGGTGGAGGGCATTTGAATGCGGCTGGAGGCGAGTTTTATGGCTCTTTGGAGGATGCCGTGTGCCGGTTTGAAGAAGCTTTGCCAGCTTATTTCGAAAAATATTACGAAGGAAACTACTAAATTTATACCAAAAATTGATCGCCTTTTAAATCTTTTGCGTTTATTTGGCAATAAATTTCATACTTAAATATATGTCGCTTATAAAGTCAATTTCCGGAATCAGAGGTACTATCGGTGGCTCTGTTGGTGACGGCCTCAACCCTTTGGATGCCGTTAAGTTTGTGTCAGCTTACGCCCAATTTATTCGTAAAACGACCAAAATCGAAACCCTCAAAATTGTAGTTGGTCGTGATGCCCGTATTTCAGGAGCTATGATGGAACACATGGTTGTGGGTACACTTATTGGCTCTGGTTTTGATGTCGTAAACATTGGCCTGGCAACCACTCCTACAACCGAAATTGCTGTGGCGAACGAAAAGGCCTGCGGTGGCATTATATTGACAGCCAGCCATAATCCTCGTCAATGGAATGCTTTGAAGCTGTTGAATGAAAAAGGGGAATTTCTGAATGCAGCCGAAGGAGCGGAAGTCTTGAAGATAGCGGAAGATGAAAATTTCGTGTATGCGGATGTGGATCATCTTGGAAAAGTGTATCAGGACAATTACATGGCATTTCATATCAAATCGGTTTTGGATTTGAAGCTGGTGGATGTGGATGCAATCAAAAAAGCAAAATTCAAAGTTGCTGTGGATGCCGTTAATTCTGTGGGGGGAATCATTATTCCCGAACTGCTTTATGCGCTTGGAGTAAAGGAAGTGCTGAAATTACATTGTAATCCGCATGGAAATTTCGCCCACAATCCCGAACCAATTCCCCAGAACTTACACGAAATATCCAACCTGATGAAAAGCTGCAAGGCGGATGTGGGTTTTGTGGTGGACCCAGATGTGGATCGCTTGGCAATTGTCTGTGAAGATGGCGAAATGTTCAATGAAGAATATACTTTGGTGGCAGTTGCCGACTACGTGTTGCAACATACACCAGGGAATACAGTTTCCAACCTCAGTTCAAGCCGTGCGCTGAGAGATGTCACCCTAAAACATGGCGGAACTTACACCGCCGCTGCTGTTGGCGAAGTGAACGTGGTGGAAAAAATAAAAGCAACAAATGCAGTCATCGGTGGCGAAGGCAATGGCGGGGTTATTTATCCCGAAAGCCATTGCGGACGTGATGCTTTGGTTGGTATCGCTTTGTTCCTAACTCATTTGGCAAAATCGAAGAAAACGGTGAGTGAACTCAAAGCTTCTTATCCTCAGTATTTTATAGCAAAGCAAAAAGTGGAGTTGACTCCCGAAATTGATGTGGACAAAATCCTTTTGGCTGTGAAAGAAAAGTTCTCTGCTTATGACATCACCGACATTGATGGGGTGAAAATCGATTTTCCCGATAAATGGGTCCATTTGCGTAAATCGAACACAGAACCCATCATTCGTGTTTATTCGGAAGCGCATTCAATGGAAGAAGCCCAAAAAGTCGCTGCAGAAGTGATGGTTGTGATTTATGCTTTAGCAAAATCTTAAAATAGTGAATTTGTAAAACCTTTGATTCACAAATTTGCAGATTTACAAATTAACAATATGAACCAAATGGTAAAACCCGATATTCAACAAGTAAAGCAACGATTTGGAATTATAGGCAACAGCACCGACCTCAACCGGGCCATTGAACGCGCTCTTATGGTCTCCCCGGTGGACATGTCGGTGTTGATAACTGGCGAAAGTGGTGTCGGAAAGGAGAGCTTTCCCCAGATCATTCATCAGTTCAGCCACCGCAAGCATGGCTCTTATATTGCCGTCAATTGTGGTTCAATTCCCGAAGGCACAATTGATTCCGAATTGTTTGGACACGAAAAAGGTTCATTCACCGGCGCGACTTCCGACCGAAAGGGGTATTTTGAAGTGGCAAATGGCGGAACGCTCTTTTTGGACGAAGTGGGCGAATTACCTCTGTCCACTCAAGCTCGGCTGTTGCGTGTGTTGGAATCCGGGGAATTCATTAAAGTGGGTTCATCTAAAGTTGAAAAAACAGATGTCCGCCTGGTGGCTGCAACCAATGTGGATATGGTGGGTGCTGTCAACAAGGGTCGTTTCCGTGAAGATTTGTATTATCGGCTGAACACTGTGCCAATCACGATTCCTCCCTTGAGGCAACGCAAGGAAGACATTGCCTTGTTGTTTCGGAAATTTTCCAGCGATTTTGCGGAGCGATACCGCATGCCTGCCATCACTTTGACGGAGGATGCAAAAGAAGTGCTTAAAAATTACCGCTGGCCGGGAAATATTCGGCAATTGAAGAACATCACCGAACAAATATCCATTATTGAGCAAAGTCGTGAAATAACTCCCGATATACTTCGCTCGTACCTTCCTTCAAACGAGGTTGGGATGATACCCGCATATTCTTTGTCCGAAAAGTCAGACAAAAAGGTGTTTAACAGCGAAAGGGAGATTTTGTATCAAGTGCTTTTCGACATGAAAAGGGATATGACTGAATTGAAAAAAATTGTTCATGGGCTTGTGTCTAAAGGTTCTGTTTCCCCGGAGGTGATTGCCGAACTCAATAAAGACACACATGCTGGAAGTTTTCCTGTAGATTCGGAAGTTCAACTTCCTGCCAAATACGAGAATGCGGTGGCGCCCCTATTTCCCGAACCAGTGTCGGCGAATCAGCACGAAGTGGAAGATGCTATCGTGGAAAATGATTTCCCAGAAGAAACGCTTTCTTTGGAAGAAGTCGAACGGAGCATGATCGTCAAAGCCTTGAGCCGCCATCAGGGAAAACGAAAATTGGCGGCGCAAGATCTGAAAATTTCTGAACGTACGCTCTACCGCAAAATCAAAGAATATAACTTAGACGATTTATGAAATACAATATCCTGTTAGTTCTGCTTTGTTCGTTCGTGTTTGCTGGATGTAAGGTTTCGTACAGTTTCACTGGGACTGACATCGATTATAACGAGACCAAGACGATCAACATTCACCAGTTCACGAATCAGGCTTCGTTGGTTTACCCCACGTTGGCCCAGACCTTGAGTGAAAAGATGCGTGATGTATATACCAAAAGTACAAAGCTGAAATTTACCGAACGTGATCCCGACATTGAAATTGAGGGCGAAATCATTCGCTACGAGTTGAGCCAGCAAGCTGTAAAAGATAATGCTTATGCTTCCGAAACCCGCTTGACAATGGCCGTGAGGATTCGCTACCGTAACAATCGGAATCCGATCAAAAGCAAGAACGACCTTACCTATTCGGCATACAGGGACTTTTCCAACCAATATATGCTGACGGATGTACAAGAACAGCTTGTGAGTGAGCTAACGGAAGATTTAGTAGATCAGATTTTTAACGGAACCATGTCAAACTGGGCAGATAAATAAGCATGTGGAATCAACAAATAAAGAGTTTCTTGGAATTTGGAAATGTGGATAACAATCCCGATTTTCAGTCGATGAAAGAACTTACCTTGAAATATCCTTACTTTCAAGGCCTGTTGTTCTATTATCTTAAAGCGCTCTATCTAGGCAATCGACCAGAATTCTATCCCGAGGTGCGCCGACTAGCGCCTTTGATTTCTGACAGGAAAGCCTTGTTTTATTCCATATTCAGCGAAGAATATGCCGCATTTTTCAGGAAAACAGGAAAGACTGAGCTGTCAGGCGATCGAACTGGTGTCCTGCTGGGAACCTTCTTCAACCAATTCAACGATTCTTCCGAAAAAAATGAAGGCCTCGATGAAAGCATGTTGAATGCCGGCATTGTGTCTGTCGATTATTTTTCGTATTTGAAAAAAATAGATGAACACACTTCCGATTTTCCGCAGCAAGAGGCTAGTGATGACCTCCACATGTCGTTTCGGCATCAGGACATTATAGATGATTTTATAGAGAAATCTGATAAGGGTGAGGATTTCAAGATCAGGCTCAAGCAAGATGCAAACTCGGCGATCCCAGAACCAATAGAGCCACCATTCGAGGATGATTCCTTGGAAGACAGCATGTTTTTTACAGAAACTCTGTCGCGAATCTACATCAAGCAAAAGAAATACGAAAAAGCGTATCGAATTATTAAGCAATTAAGTTTGAATTATCCGGAAAAAAATATTTACTTTGCAGACCAAATCCGTTTTTTGGAAAAATTGATCATTAATACATCGAATAATAAATAATATACAATATAATAAATGGGTACTTTTATTACTTTTCTTGCTGTATTCTTTGCCATCATTTTGGTATTGATTGTTCTTGTGCAAAATTCAAAAGGCGGTGGCCTTTCTGCAAATTTTTCTTCATCCAACCAAATTATGGGTGTTCGGAAAACAACCGATTTTCTTGAAAAAGCAACTTGGGGATTGGCTGGTGCAATTATCATCCTGAGTATTCTTAGTGCAGGTTTTAAAACCAATAGTGCAAAGATTCCTCAATCTGAGGTTACAGCTCCCGCTTCCACTCCTGTAAGCAACACAACATCTCCCGATGTTTCGCTTCCTGGATCACAAACAGCTGCCCCTGCGCAACAAAGCACCCAATCTTCATCGCAACCACAGCAGTCACAAAGTACGAAACCTGCATTTCCTGCTAAACCAGCAAAATAGAGGTTGATTCGAAATAAATAAAAAGGGGGTGACTTTTTCTAAGTTGCCCCTTTTGTTTGCATATATCCCATTCATATTTATGTAAACGATCTTTTGGATTACACTGTATTTCGTACGGAGAAAGGGAAAAATGCACAAATTTCGGGTACATGCTTGAGGCAGTCATGCTATTCTCCAGAACCACCCATTGTGCTTCACACCAACGGGTGTGTTTGTCCGGCAGGCGATGGAATTGTGCGTCAGCAAGTGGGAAAAGGAGGATGAAGGGATCACGGAATTACACCACCCACCTCTTGCTCACCATTGCCACCAGTAATTCTGGAATATTACAGCAACCCGATTCACCAAGGATGTTTTTTTTCGGTGGGTGCCGGCCCTATGCAACGAGATCAAAAGATGTTTGGTTGTTTCGTTGCTTGTCTTTCCGTCCACCACCATGCGGAGAATTTGTTTTTCTCGGGGAGCGGATACTTAATCTTCCGCAAATCGAATAAATCCGGACACATTCACATTCAAAAACTGAGGAAATAATCTTATTTTGGTGAATATATTTTTTGTGGATTTGTTCCTTGGTCATTTATGGCATGGGAGGAATAAAATCTCCAGTCAAGCTTTCTTCAGCTCGATTCTGAAAGTCGTTCCTTTGCCAATTTCAGAAGATTTCACATAGATTTTTCCTGTGTGATACGATTCGATGATTCGTTTCACAAGCGATAATCCCAGCCCCCAACCTCGGCTTTTGGTGGTGTATCCGGGATTGAATACGGTTTTGAATTTTGATTTTGGAATTCCTTTTCCCGTGTCGGTTATGTCTAAATAGATTGTTGAGTTCTTTTCCGTGATGATGTAATAAATGTCACCTTGCCCTGCCATTGCATCCGCCGCATTTTTGGTGAGGTTCTCTATTACCCAGCTAAATAGCGATTCACTAAGAAGCACTTGAGCACTGATTCTTGGTTCAAAGTGGAGTACCACCTTTTTTGAAATCCTTTTTCCTAAATAGTCCAACGAACTTTGCAGGCACTTGTTCAGATCGCTTGGGATGGGTTTGGGGACAGAGCCTATTTTTGAAAAGCGATCTGTTATCATTTGCAGCCGTGCCACATCTTTCTCCATTTCGGTGACGAGCGAGACATCGATGTTTTTCATCTTAAAATATTCCAGCCATGCCATCAGGGAAGAGATCGGTGTTCCAAGTTGATGAGCAGTTTCCTTAGAAAGGCCTACCCACACCTTGTTTTGCTCTGCTTTTTTGCTGCTGATGAGTGCAAGGAAAGAGACGATCACGAATATCGCTAGCACGCTTAGCTGCACATAAGGGTAGATTTGAAGTCTTTTGAGGGTATATGAATCGTCGTAGTAGATGAATTGCTTAAACCCTTCGTCTTTTTTCTCACTGATAACAATCGCATCGTGTTTGTTCTTGAATGATTTAAGCTTTTTGTGCAAGAAATGGAGGCTGTCTTTTCCCGATATGTTTATGTTCACATAATTAATTACATTGTCGTGTTCATCGCAAAGGATGGTTGGAATAGTGGTATTGTTCGACAGTATTTTCAAAATAAGGCTCAGGTCGTTTTTTTCATCACTTTCGGCGAAAGCTTTATTGGCTTCGGCCCACAGTTGGATTTTTTTACGTTCCTCGTTTGCCAAATCTTTCACCAAAGAATTGGATACGATTAATGAAACAATAGCTATCAAGAAAGCTATGGCGATAAAAATATATTTGAAAAGTCCTCTTTTTTCGTAGAATTGCATCCTTATTTGTCGAAACAGTTGTTTAATCTAAACGAATGAATACTAAAAATGTTTCAAAATTAGTAAATTCCCGATATAAACAAAGGCTGCCAAACGGCAGCCTTTAAATGATGGTTCGAATATTCAAAATTATTTTCTACCACCCAATTCTTTATCCAAGAAGAAAATGCCCAAACCATTTCCATTAATACCTTTCAGTGCATCGATAATGGCTGTTGCAGTGCTTTCTTCTTCCACTTGCTCGTCGATGTACCATTTTAGAAATGATTCCGTTGCATAGTCGCTCTCTTCGCGGGTAAGTGCGACCAACTTGTTGATATATCCCGTCACAATTTGTTCATGCTTCAATGTATCCTCAAAAGCTTGCAGTGGAGAATCCCATGATGTTGGCACTTCTTTGATGGGAGCCAAAGTCACTTTGCCGCCACGTGTTATGACGTAGTCGATAAGCTTGGATGCGTGACCTTGTTCTTCGTGAAACTGAGCTTTGAACCATTTCGCAAATCCGGGTTTGCCATCCGACTCGAAATGTACGGAGATTGACAGGTACAAATAGGCAGACCAAAACTCGGCGTTGATTTGTGCATTTAATGCTTCTTCTACTTTTTTTGATAACATAGCTTTAAAAATTTATATGATTGTTAGTAATAGACTATTTTTGTATTAAAATTAGAACGTAAGGATGATATTAAAAGTTTCTCCAAATATACAAAAATATAACCATTTATAGGCCTTTTAGATCGTAAAACTTTTGGTTTCTACCACAATGGCAATTGTTTTTTGTTTGTCTATCTAAGATAGATAATTTATGTTTGTAGTTTTAACATATTATCACGCTGAAATATGTCATTGTGTAATTAATTGGCATATCTTTGTATAATATAAATATCGTCTATATCAATAGAAAATTATTTATGGCAAAAGTAAAAGGAGTAGTTGTAGTCAACGATGAACGTTGTAAAGGCTGCGATTTGTGTGTGGTTTCTTGTCCTTGTGATGTGTTGGAGCTTCATCAACATGAAGTCAATAGCAAAGGGTATCATTATGTGTATATGAAGAATCCTGAAGCATGTATCGGTTGCGCAAATTGTGGTTATGTATGTCCTGACGGATGTTTGACTATATATCGAAAGAAAAATCAATAAAAAGGCTAAGACAGACTATTGCGGTAAACAATTTACTGTAATAGTCTGTTTCTATTTTATAAACATAACAATAATGACAGAGTTCCAAGATATCGTATTAATGAAGGGGAATGAAGCCATTGCTTATGCGGCAATCCGCATTGGCGTTGACGGCTATTTTGGCTATCCAATCACTCCTCAATCCGAAATAATGGAAACCCTCATGAATGAGGCTCCTTGGACAACAACAGGAATGGTTGTCCTGCAAGCAGAAAGTGAAATTGCTGCAATAAACATGGTGTACGGTGGTGCTGCCTGCGGAAAAGCGGTGATGACTTCTTCCTCAAGCCCAGGCATAAGCCTCAAGCAAGAAGGAATTTCATACCTGGCAGGAGCAGAACTGCCTTGCTTGATCGTGAACGTGATGCGTGGAGGGCCTGGCCTGGGAACTATCCAACCTTCACAATCCGACTATTTTCAGGCTGTAAAAGGGGGGGGGCATGGCGACTATCGTTTGATAACGCTTGCGCCGGCATCCGTTCAGGAAATGGCCGATTTTGTGGATTTGGGTCTTCAATTGGCTTTCAAGTACAATAATCCTGCTATGATTTTGGCCGATGGGGTAATTGGGCAGATGATGGAGAAAGTGAAATTGCCCGCTTATCGGCGCAGACGTACGGAAGCAGAAATTAGGGAACAATGCCCTTGGGCCACACTAGGCAAGCCTGCAACCCGAAAACCCAATATCATCACTTCTCTTGAATTAGACTCGGTCATAATGGAGCAGAACAACCTTCGCTTCCAGGCCAAGTATGCGGAAATTACGAAGACGGAAGTCCGTTACGAGACTATTGATGCCGAAGATGCCGATTACATTTTGGTGGCATTTGGAGCAATGGCACGCATCTGCCAGAAAGCCAAGGATTTGGCTCGTGAACAAGGAATCAAGGTCGGGATTTTCCGTCCTATCACGCTGTGGCCGTTTCCATCAACTGCCATAGACTCTTTCTCCGCCCAAGTGAAAGGATTTCTTACTGTGGAAATGAATGCCGGACAAATGGTGGAGGATGTCAGGTTGGCTGTCAACGGAAAAGTGCCGGTTGAATACTATGGACGCTTGGGAGGGGTTGTTCCTACTCCGCAAGAAGTGTATAATGCCTTAGTGGCAAAATTTAATTTACCCAATTAATTAATAACTTCAAACAAATGAGTATAGATATAGATATTGTTAGTCCCGAAAACATGGTCTATGCCAAGCCGGAGCTGATGAACGACACACATATGCATTACTGTCCGGGTTGTTCCCATGGTGTTGTGCACAAGTTGATCGCCGAGGTGATCCAGGAGTTAGATTTGAAAGAGAAAACAATTGGCATCGCTCCTGTTGGTTGCGCTGTCTTTGCTTATAACTATTTGGATATTGACTGGCAAGAAGCTGCTCATGGACGCGCTCCTGCATTGGCTACGGCTGCGAAGCGGTTGAACCCCGACAAAATGGTTTTCACTTATCAGGGAGATGGCGACTTGGCCGCTATAGGCACTGCCGAAACGCTCCATGCTGCTAACAGGGGAGAAAACATTGCCATCATATATATCAACAATGGCATCTACGGAATGACCGGTGGACAAATGTCCCCTACCACGCTGATCAACATGGCCACGGCAACCAGCCCTTCGGGACGTACAACCTCTAAGGATGGCGCTCCTTTGGATATGTCCAAGCTTCTGGCACAGTTGGACGGTGTATGCCTCGTTTCCCGACAAGCTGTGCATACAGCTGCAAATGTGAAGCGTGCCAAAAGAATGATTCGTTTGGCCTTTGAAAATTCAATGGCAGGAAAAGGAACATCCGTTGTTGAAATTGTTTCTACCTGTAGCTCTGGCTGGAAGATGACCCCGGCTGCTTCCAATGACTGGATGGTGGACAACATGTTCCCGGTATTTCCCTTGGGAGATTTGAAGAATATTTGATTTGTTCTTCAAATTTGTGATAAATAAGAATTATAATAACCTTTAATAATGGTAAAAGAGATAATTATTTCCGGTTTTGGCGGGCAAGGAGTCTTATCGATGGGCAAAATTCTCGCTTATTCCGGGTTGATGGAAGACAAGGAGGTTTCATGGTTTCCATCTTACGGTCCAGAACAACGCGGAGGAACTGCCAATGTAACAGTCATCCTGAGTGATGAGCGCATAAGCTCTCCGATCGTAAATCATTTCGACATTGTGATTGCTTTAAATCAGCCATCGCTTGTCAAATTCGAAAATACAGTAAAGCCTGGCGGAATCCTGATTTATGATCCAAGCGGTATTGTCCATTTGCCAGAGAGAAAAGATATTTCGATATATACAGTGGCCGCAACGGATGAAGCTTCTTCCTTGAGAAATAGTAAGTTGATGAACATGATCGTCTTGGGAGGATTGCTCAAAGTTGTACCGATTGTGAAGCTGGAAAATGTGATGAAAGGATTGAAAAAATCTCTCCCCGAGAGGCATCATCATCTACTTCCAGGAAATGAAAAAGCCATCACCAGAGGAATGGAGATAATCCAGCCTCTGGGATAGGATAGGAACTCTAAAAACCCGTATTTAATTGTTGACTTAAATACGGGCTTTTTCACGCTAAAGCAATACCTGCTAAACTTAAATTATTTTTGAATGACTTAATACTGTTAGAAATGAAAAATCATTTTCTTTGAATCTTTTTCCGTAGCCAAGAAACTATCCTATCAGAATCATTTCTAGTTCTAAAATCTTGTTTGTTGATAAAGCTATCGGCTGTTTATTTGCGGTTAGCTAGTGTTATGCCCTGCCATTAGCGATCTATCCTAAAAATGAAGCATCTTGATTTTTACCATTATTATTTGTTTTCGAAAGATATTTGCTTGGAAAAAACAGGGGGCTATTTTTCTCTTCTAGGCGATTTAACTAATAATAGGATGTTTTTTATGTTGGACTTTACTTATTCTCTTTCATGGATTTTGCCGCTTTAATTATTTCCTTTGCCGAATTAGAAACTTGCCATGTCACAGAATTCGCTTTTGATGTGACAAAAATTCCTTTTCAAAAGCACATGGTTAAAAATCTAAAAAAACAATCTTGTTTTTGAGTTCATGCTTTGATTATTCAACTAAAAAAACACTATATTTGTGAGGTTTTGTCAGGTAGAGTTGACAAAATAAAAGATTTTTTTAATTAATATTTTGTTTTTCGGATACAATTTGACTTTTTTGTTTTTAGATAATATTCAATGATAAATGGTCATATTCCGATCAATTTGCGCTGTAAAATCCATATAAAAAGATAATTCGTAAAAAAATTGTATATGCCACAAAGAGTAGGCCGGGTATCACAAGTGATAGGGCCAGTAGTAGATGTATATTTTGAAACAAACAGTGAGTCTGTAGGGCTTCCTCGGATCGACGAAGCTTTGGAAATCCAAAGAGAAGATGGCCGTATGCTTATTCTCGAAGTGAAACAGCATATTGGAGAAGATACAGTGAGGACTGTTGCCATGGACAGCACGGATGGTTTGCGCCGTGGAATAAAAGTCATTTCAACCGGTTCTGCTATCCAAATGCCAGTCGGCGAACAAGTGAAAGGGCGACTGATGAATGTGGTCGGTGATTCGATTGACGGGATGAAGGCGCTTGATAAGACAGGTGGCTCTTCCATTCACCGTGAACCTCCCAAGTTTGAAGATTTGCTTACTTCCCGTGAAGTTTTATTTACCGGAATCAAAGTAATAGACTTGCTTGCTCCTTATGCAAAGGGAGGTAAAGTCGGTTTGTTTGGTGGTGCCGGTGTCGGGAAAACTGTCTTGATTCTGGAACTTATCAACAACATAGCTAAAAAACACAACGGATTTTCAGTTTTTGCCGGAGTGGGTGAACGTACCCGTGAAGGGAATGACCTGCTTCGTGAAATGATTGAATCGGAGGTGATCCGCTACGGAGAAGAATTCAAAAAAAGCATGGAAAAAGGACACTGGGACTTGTCGAAAGTAGATTACGAAGAAGTCAAGAAATCACAGTTGTCGCTTGTTTTTGGTCAGATGAATGAACCTCCAGGAGCGCGTGCATCTGTGGCGTTGTCTGGTTTGACCATTGCAGAATCTTTCCGTGATGCAGAATCCGATGGGCCGAAAGATATTCTTTTCTTTATCGACAATATCTTCCGTTTCACACAGGCTGGTTCTGAAGTTTCCGCCCTTTTGGGACGTATGCCTTCGGCTGTGGGCTATCAACCTACTTTGGCTTCCGAAATGGGTGCCATGCAAGAACGGATTACTTCAACAAAGAGCGGATCTATCACTTCTGTTCAGGCTGTGTATGTACCGGCCGATGACTTGACCGACCCCGCTCCAGCTACCACTTTCTCCCACTTGGATGCAACGACCGTGTTGAACCGTAAGATTACCGAATTGGGTATCTATCCTGCCGTGGATCCTTTGGATTCTACATCAAGAAGCCTTGATCCGAATGTAGTTGGCGAGGAACACTACGAAGTGGCTCAACAAGTGAAGCAAATTTTGCAACGATACAAAGATCTACAAGATATTATTTCTATCCTCGGGATGGAAGAGCTTTCGGATGAAGACCGGGAGGTGGTTGCAAGAGCACGGCGCGTGCAACGTTTCTTGTCCCAGCCATTTAGTGTGGCTGAGCAATTTACGGGTGTGCCCGGCGAAATTGTAGCCATCGAAGATATCATTCGCGGATTCAAGATGATTTTGAACGGCGAGGTGGATCATTTGCCCGAACAGGCCTTCCTGAACGTGGGCACAATTGAACAAGCCATCGAAAAAGGTCAAAAAATCTTGGGCCAGGTAGCTGGATAATTGATTCAACGAAAATTAATCAATGGATAATATAAAATTGCAATTGAATATGATTTCACCTGAGAGGAAGATTTTCTCGGGTGAGATTTCATCCGCCACTTTTCCTGGCATTGCCGGCTTTTTTGGAATTCAGCCTGGCCACGCTCCCTTGATTTCCTCTCTCAAAAAAGGAAAAATTGTTTACACGATAGGAGGCGAGCCTCGCGAATTGGACGTGGAAAGAGGCATTGTTGAAATGTACAACGGAGTCATAACGGCTTGCGTAGAACAATCGGTCAAAAAATAGGTATGGGTTTGGCTGCAAAATTGATTTTACACCTTTGGCTCTGGGCTGTCGTGATTGGAGTGGCCATTGGCATTTTGCTCCATTTGTTTCTTCCGGCTTTCTACTCTCCTTGGTTTACCTACATTTTTGTTGGAATGGCTTTTTTAGAATCTTTTTTGATTTATATGGTTGAAAAACTCAGCAAAAAAGTTTCCGACACTCGTTTAGTACATGTTTACATGGGAGTGATGGCAGGCAAAATGCTTTTGGCGATCGTTTTTATAACTATTTATGCTCTGGCAGTTGGAGAAAACACAAAGGCATTTGCAATTAGCTTTATTTTCCAATACTTGTTGTTTTTGGTTCTTGAATCGTGGACTTTTGTCCGGATCGAGAAATATTTGAAAGAAAAAAGAATGAAATCATGAAGGATTTTTCAAGAATAATAGTGCTTTTATTTTGTTTTGTTGCTGCTTCGGCCTTGCATCCTGCTTTTGCCGCAGAAGAACAAGGCAAGCATGAATCTGCCGCATTCAGCGCCAAGGATGTAATAATGGAGCATGTGACCGATGCCTACGAATGGTACATCACCACAATCAACGGAAAGCATATTTCGATTCCATTGCCCGTGATAGTGGTTGGCCAGAATGGGTTAAATGTCTTCTTCTCTTCCAAACTGGAAGAAGGACATGGCTCTTACAATGGATTTTATCTGTCCGAATCAGAAAAATACAAAGGCAAGTTGGTGGAAAAAAATGCTTCCGGTGAAGAAATCAGGCCTTGGGATTTTTCCATAACAAAGAATGTGTTTAGTCTTCTGATCAATTCGGGAATCCTGCTGGCCATCATTTTGGGAGTTGCCTCATTCTACAAAAAACAGAAAAAGACCGGCGAGCTTAAAGCCCCGAGAGGTTTTATCGGTTTTATGGAAATGATCGTAATGAACATCGAAAACGAGGTCATTAAGCCTTGTATCGGAAAGAATTATGCCAAGTTTTCACCGTATTTGCTTACTGCCTTTTTCTTTATCCTTATTAACAACCTGATGGGGCTTATCCCTATTTTTCCGGGAGGTGCAAATGTTACGGGAAACATCGCCATCACGCTTATCCTGTCGTTGTTTACGTTTTTCTATGTGAATATCTTTGGAACAAAGGAATATTGGCGGGAAATTTTTTGGCCGGATGTGCCCATTTGGTTGAAGGTGCCTCCATTTATGCCTATCATTGAGTTTGTGGGTGTATTCACCAAGCCATTTGCCTTGATGATCCGTTTGTTTGCAAACATTCTTGCAGGTCACTCCATCGCAATCAGCATTGTATGCCTGGTGTTTATCACCGCAAGTCAGGGACCGGCGTTGAATTCGTCGATGACAGTTGTCTCTGTTCTTCTCAGCGTGTTTATGGGGTTGGTGGAAGTGCTGGTGTCTTGTATCCAGGCATATGTTTTCACTCTTCTTTCCGCCGTGTTCATCGGGTTGGCTCAAGTGGAGCCTCATACAGTGAAACGTTAATATTCAAATAAAAAATCAATAATTAAATAACTTATTAAATTTAGAAGATTATGTTACTATCAGTTTTATTACAAGCCGTCGTAAGTTATACAGGTTTAGGTGCAGCAATTGGAGCTGGTTTGGCTGCTGTTGGAGCAGGCATTGGTGTCGGTCGGATCGGTGGTTCTGCCTGCGAGGGTATCGCCCGTCAGCCCGATGCAGTAGGAGATATCCGTACAACAATGATTATTGCAGCGGCACTTGTAGAAGGAGTTGCCTTGTTTGCGATCGTTCTTTGTGGATTCATTTTGAAATAATCTAATAGAATATAGCTATGTTATTGTCACCTGATTTCGGACTTCTTTTTTGGATGATGCTTTCATTCAGCATCGTCTTCTTCATCTTGGCCAAATTTGGTTTTCCTGTTATTACCAAATCTGTTGCAGAACGTGCATCGTATATCCACGATTCGCTTGAAGCAGCTAAAAAAGCCAACGAAAAAGTAGTCTCCATTAAGCAAGAATGTGACGAGTTGGTAGCGTCGGCCAGAGCAGAACAGGTGAAAATCCTGAGGGAAGCAGCTGACACAAGAGATCGTATCATCAGTGAAGCCCGCAACCAAGCCAAGACGGAAGGGATGAAAGAGCTGCAAGTGTTCAAACATCAGCTTCAATCCGAAAAAGAGCAGGCTATGCGTGACCTTCGTCTTCAAATGGCTGAACTTTCAGTAGGCGTAGCCGAAAAAATATTGAGAAGTTCTCTTGGTAGCGAGAAGGCGCAGCTCGACCTGATTGGCCGTTTGGTAGATGAGGCGTTGGTCTCTAAATCTTAGACATTATGAATATTGGACTAATATCTAAACGATACGCCAAAGCCTTGCTTGCCTATTCACAAGAGCAGCATTTGGAAGAAACAGTGTTTCAGGAAGTGCTCCTTCTCGAAAAGACTCTTCGTAAAGAGCCAGCTCTGGCAAAGGCTTTGGACAATCCGATTCTAGGTGTCAAAGACAAACGTAAGTTGCTTTTGTCTGTGGTGAAAGATCACAGCTCGGCTTATGCAGGCTTGGTGGATTTGGTATTGAAAAATCGGCGCGAAGGTTTGCTGAAATTCATCGCATTGACTTTTGAAGATCTCTACCGCCAATCGAAAAACATCAACTCTGGATTTTTAACCACGGCAGCTCCTGCTGACAAAGTATTGCTTGATAAAATTAGAGCAATCTTCGAAAAAGTCAAGTCTGGTCATCTCGAACTAGAGACGGAGGTAGATCCGTCTATCGGAGGTGGGTTTATTTTTGACTTTGATACTTACCGGCTAGATGCATCTGTGAAAACCCAGTTGAATCTAATTAAAAAACAATTTATTGCTGAAAACAGCAGAAGAGGATATTAATCGGATATTCGGTTTCGCCTAGAGCCGCAAATCGGATATTTAATTTGAATAGAAAAGAAACATGGCAGGAAATATAAAACCGAGTGAAGTTTCCGAAATTCTGAAACAGCAGTTAGAGAGCATCAACAGCACAATCCATTTGGACGAAATTGGCACTGTGCTTGGTGTTGGTGACGGCGTTGTCCGCATCTACGGACTCAACAATGCCGAAGCAAGCGAGTTGCTGGAATTCGACAACGGAGACAAAGCAGTGGTGATGAACCTTGAAGAAGACAACGTGGGGGCCGTATTGTTGGGAGCTTCTGTTGACATCAAGGAAGGCTACACCGTGAAGCGTACCGGAAAAATTGCATCCATCAATGTTGGGATGGGGATGTTGGGACGCGTCATCAATCCGATGGGAAACCCAATTGATGGCAAAGGTCCTATTTTGGGGGAGTTGCTCGAAATGCCTTTGGAGCGCAAAGCACCGGGAGTTATTTATCGCCAGCCGGTGACCCAGCCTTTGCAAACAGGGTTGAAGGCAGTGGATGCGATGATTCCTATCGGTCGTGGACAACGCGAGTTGATTATCGGTGACCGTCAAACAGGAAAGTCGGCAATCGCCTTGGATACTATCATAAATCAGAAATCGAACTACGAAGCAGGCAATCCCGTATATTGCATCTATGTGGCTATTGGACAAAAAGCCTCTACCGTGGCCAACCTGGTGGAAATCTTACGTGAAAAAGGAGCGTTGGAGTACACCATCATTGTTGCGGCCACAGCGGCTGATCCCGCAGCATTGCAATACTATGCTGCATTTGCTGGTGCTGCTATCGGGGAATTCTTCCGCGACACAGGCCGCCACGCATTGGTGGTTTACGATGACTTGTCAAAACAAGCCGTGGCATACCGCGAAATGTCTTTGATCTTACGCCGCCCGCCGGGCCGTGAAGCTTATCCCGGAGATATTTTTTATCTTCACTCAAGACTCTTGGAGCGTGCTGCAAAAATCATCGAGCAACAGGAAGTTGCTGAACAAATGAACGACCTTCCCGAAAGTTTGAAAGGGAAAGTGGTAGCTGGAGGTTCGCTCACGGCATTGCCTCTGATTGAGACTCAGGCCGGCGATGTGTCTGCTTATATTCCAACCAATGTGATTTCTATCACCGATGGTCAAATTTTCTTGGATGTGAATTTGTTCAACTCCGGCGTGCGCCCGGCAATCGATGTTGGTATCTCTGTTTCCCGTGTGGGTGGTTCGGCTCAGGTGAAAGCAATGAAGAAGGTGGCTGGAACATTGAAAATAGACCAGGCGCAATACCGGGAATTGGAAGCGTTTACCAAGTTTGGCGGTGACATGGATGCCGTGACGGCAATGACGATAGACAAGGGCAAGAAAAACACCATCTTGCTTGTGCAGCCTCAATATGCCCCGCTAGCTATTGAAAAGCAAATCGCCATCCTTTATTGTGGAACCAACGGATTGTTGAAAGATGTTCCTATTGAAAAGGTTGCTGAATTTGAAAGCGATTTTCTAAATAATCTCGAATTGAATCACCAGGAAGATGTGTTGAACAGTTTGAAATCCGGAGTCATCAACCCCGAGATTGAGGCTATTCTTCGCGATGTGGCTTCCGCTGTTTCGAAACAATATATCAAGTGATTAGCAAATGGCGTCTCTTAAGGAAATAAAAGTCAGGATTGGGTCGGTAAAGAACACCCGCAAGATTACTTCGGCGATGAAGATGATTGCTTCGTCCAAATTGCACAAGGCTCAATATGCGATAATTAATTTTTTGCCATACCAGCGGAAATTAGATGCCATATTGACTAACTTGTTGTCGTCCGACTCAAGTAACGATTCGCCTTTTACCAAGAAAAGGAAGGTGAGTAAAGTCGGGATCGTGGTTTTTGCCTCCAATTCAACACTTTGTGGGGCTTATAATTCGAATATAAAGAAGGAATTCCTGAAAGTTTATAATTCGAAGCTTCATTTAGGAAAAGACAATATCGAGGTTTACCCGGTGGGGAAAAAAATCGAGCAGTTTGTGGACAAAGAGTCCGCTTTCAAACATGGAAGCTATCAGCATATAGCCAATTTACCTGTTTTTAATGATGTTCAGGAGCTATCGGCTTTGCTTATGGATAAATATGTGAAGGAGGAGCTGGACGAGATTATTTTGATTTACCATCACTTCAAGAGTACAGGAACTCAATTGTTGACAACTTCCACCTTTTTGCCGTTTGATTTGACTCAGAACCAACCTGTTTCGGGTGCAAAGCCTGTGCATGCAGATTATATCCTTGAACCAAATAAGGAAGAAATTTTGAAAAGCTTGATCCCTACTGTCCTGAACGCGAAGCTTTTTGCATCTGCACTTGATTCTGCTGCTTCCGAACACGCTGCACGGATGATGGCCATGCAAGTGGCTACAGAAAATGCAGATGAATTGATTCAAAGCCTCACAATCCAATATAACAAGACACGGCAACAGGCCGTCACCAACGAGTTGTTGGATATTATTGGCGGGGCTTCCGCACTGTAGTGTAGGTCCGTTGGGTTTTTCATAATCCCGTATCGGTAGCAAACTTATTTAACGTCAAAAATTTCCACTAGGAATATTTTGGCGTTAATTGTTTTTTTCTTGAAATCGGATTGGGGTATCGATTGATAACTCTATATCAAGAGCTTCACATCTTTGCTTTTAAACCCTCTATACGTTAATCAGGCAACAAAAAAACCCGGAAGCCTCAAGCTTTCGGGTTTTTGTTTTTCTTTGGAATGATTGTTTTTACACAACTCTATGTCATAAAAATCAATATCTCTCGCGGCTTCTGAAGCCACCGCCTCCAGCATTGCCACCACCACGGTTGAAACCACCGCCACCAGTGTTGCTGCGGCGAGGTGCACCTGTACCTTCAGTACGTGGACGAGCTACTGATACAGAAATAGTTCTTCCATCGTATTCAGCACCATTAAGTTCGTCAATAGCTTTTTGTCCAGCAGTTTCGTCAGCAATTTCAACAAAACCGTAACCTTTGGAACGGCCTGTTTCTCTGTCAGTAATCACTTTGGCTGATGAAATTTCTCCATACTCTCCAAACAAATCTTTTAGGTCAGCATCATTGATGTTGTAGCTTAACCCGGCAATAAAAATGTTCATTCTAAAAATGTAAATTAAAAATAAAAAATAAAACGCTTCGTGCAATTGGTTAAAAATGAGGAGAGAAATGTGCTTGTCAAATACTTGAAAAGAAGTTCCGATTCCTTTGTTCAAACGCTAATGCCACACAAATATATGGATTAAAATTAGTTAAGCTTTTTTTTTCCATACTATTTTTCTTGAATTAAATATTTTTTAACAATTTTGGCTGTATTTCTACTCTTTATAAGGTATGTTGGTAGATTATTTTTTAAATTGTTTCCGATATAAATTCGAAAATAATTCTATGGGCGAATTTACGAGGGATGTTTAAAATGGAAAATAGTTTTTGTATTTATTTGGTTTGGATATGCCGCAGGTTTGACAAATAGCGTATAAATCAAGAGTCTTTGGGAAATCCTTGTGGCAATACACGTTAATGCGGTTAAGTATATGTTGTAAAACATGTTTAATAATAGCCTCTAAAGTATCTATTAATGGTAAATTTACACGTTTTTTGAAAATAAAATTATCCTCATAGACCTTATATTTAACAATAAGAAAAATGACTGAATTAAATGTACAGAAAACAAAATCGGGATTGAGCGTTGCCGCTTTTCGCGATATTGTTGATGGGAAACAGACGGATTTGTTTGTGTTGACCAATAAAAGTGGAAGTGAAGTAGCTGTAAGCAACTATGGTGCAAAAATCGTTTCCTTACTTGTTCCCGATAAACTCGGTAATTTTGTAGATGTTGTCACTGGACACAATTCGATTAAAGAGTACTTATCATCCGAAGAGCCTTATTTTGGTGCGGTGTGTGGGAGAACTGGAAATCGGATTGCCAACGGCAAATTCACGTTGGATGGCAAAGAATATACTCTCGCCATCAACAACGGCCCCAACAATCTTCACGGAGGATTGAAAGGTTTCAATTCTGTTGTCTGGGAAGCAAAGCAAACAGATGCGCAGACGGTTGAATTAACTTACCTCTCGGTGGATGGAGAAGAAGGATTCCCTGGCAATTTAACAACCACTATTACTTATCATTTGACGGACGACAATGCTTTGAAAATTTTATACAAGGCATCGACGGACAAAGCTACCATTCTGAACCTGACCAATCACTCCTATTTTAACCTTTCGGGAGCTGGCGACCCATACATTGGCGATCATTTGCTAACCATTTTTGCAGATACTTATCTGCCAACCGATGCAACTGCGATTCCTTATGGAAAACCTGAACCGGTGAAAGGAACGCCAATGGATTTTACGACTCCGCAAACGATTGGCTCGCGCATCAATGAAGATTTCCAACAATTGATTTTTGGTAAAGGTTATGACCATAATTATGTATTGAATAAAAAGGATGGTGAATTGGCTTTGGCTGTTGTGTGCGAGTCGCCAAAAACGGGCATTGTTATGGAAACATACACTACGGAACCAGGCGTGCAGCTTTATACAGGAAACTGGATGACCGGAAATTTTGTCGCCAAAAATGGCGAACGTTATCCCGAAAGAAGTGCGGTTTGTTTCGAAACTCAGCATTTCCCAGACAGTATCAACAGGCCTCAGTATCCGAAGGTGGTTCTCCGTCCAGACGAAACATTCAATAGTGAAACCATTTATAAATTTTCAATAAATCACTAATAACTATTTATTTGTATGAGTACAAAATCTGAAAACGGACAAGGTGGCAACGCAATTGCCATCGTGACCATGATCTTCCTCTTTGCCATGATTTCATTTGTCACGAACCTGGCAGCACCTATTGGTGTGATATGGAAAAGCCAACCGGCTTTGGAAGGTTCGAACTTTTTGGGAATGATGGGCAATATGATGAATTTTCTTGCTTATCTTTTTATGGGTATTCCTGCCGGCAAATTATTAACTAAGATTGGTTATAAGAAAACTGCTTTAGTTGCTATCGCAGTTGGTTTGTTGGGTGTGTTTGTGCAATACCTGTCGGGCGTGGTTGCCGTGGGGTCTGTCCTGTTCAATCTACCTGCTAACTGGTTCATTTACTTGCTTGGTGCATTCATTGCTGGTTTTTCGGTTTGCATGCTCAACACAGTCGTTAATCCGATGCTTAACTTGCTCGGCGGCGGTGGTAAAAAAGGAAACCAATTGTTGCAAGTTGGTGGCACTTTCAACTCACTTTCTGCCACGTTGACACCAATGTTTGTGGGCGCGCTTATCGGGCAAGTGACAAAAGATACTGCCATCACCGATGTAAACCCTGTGCTATTCATTGCTATGGCTGTCTTTGCCGCAGCATTCGTTATACTTTCGTTTATTCCAATTTCGGATCCGGAACAAGCAAAAACAGGTGCTGATATTGTGTTCGAACACAGTGCATGGAAATTCCGTCACCTCGTGTTTGGAGCCATCGGTATCTTCGTTTATGTGGGGGTAGAAATCGGTATTCCTGGAACTTTGAATTTCTTCCTTGCCGACAAAACAGGCAAAGGCGGTGGGCTGAATCCGGATACTGCTGCTGCTGTAGCTGGATTCGTAGCCGGTACTTACTGGTTCATGATGCTTATCGGGCGTTTTCTCGGGGGGCTTGTTGGTGGAAAAGTTTCTAGCAAGGTTCAATTGACAACTGTCTGTGTTGTTGGGTTGATCTTCGTTGGGTTGTTTATCTTTTTGCCTGTTAGTCTTAAGACGTCAATGCCCGTATTCAAAGGCTCTGAAGGGTTTGGCTTGGCGCAGGTGCCGCTTGGTGCATTGTTCCTGGTGCTTTGCGGTCTTTGCACCTCTGTGATGTGGGGTGGCATTTTCAACCTTGCCACAGAAGGTTTGGGCAAATACACGGCTCAAGGTTCGGGAATATTCATGATGATGGTTGTTGGCGGTGGAATTCTTCCTCTGGTTCAGAATAAACTTGCAGATGCCACCAATTATCATGTGAGCTACCTAGTGATCGTTGCTGGGCTTGCCTACCTGCTTTGGTATGCGTTTGTTGGGTGTAAAAACGTCAACAAGGATATTCCGGTAGAGTAAGTTTAAAAAGAATATTGAGGGAGAATGGAATATTTCTCCCTTTCTCACGTATAAACTAATCGTCTTAAAAATCAAATATTTTATAATATGAAACAAAGCATGATTTTTGTCAAATCGCCAAAATTCATGATTAAAAAATCAGGCGAGTTCCATACCACCCAAAAGAAAGAATAATTGTATGAAAAATTTAGAAATTGTTCGCTCGACATTTAAAGAAAAGTTTGAAACAGAAGGTTCTGTGTATTTTTCTCCTGGCCGTATTAACTTGATAGGTGAACACACCGACTACAACGGTGGTTTCGTCCTTCCAGGTGCAGTTGACAAGGGGATGTTGATCGAGCTTAAACCGAATGGCACCGATAAGATTCGTGCCTATGCCATTGACTTGAAAGACTATTCCGAATTCGGACTCAACGAAGAAGATAAACCAGCAGAAGGTTGGGCAAAATATATTTTTGGTGTCGTTCGTGAATTGGCAAAACGTGGAGGTAAAACAGGCGGTTTTGATACGGTATTCACTGGTGATGTCCCTCTTGGTGCTGGTATGTCTTCATCGGCAGCTCTTGAAAGTGCCTATGCCTACGCTTTGAATGACATTTACAGCCTGGGGATCGACAAAAAAGAATTGGTGAAAGTTGGTCAGATGACCGAACACAATTATGTGGGAGTCAACTGCGGCATCATGGATCAATTCGCATCGATTTTTGGAAAAGAAGGCCATTTGATTAAATTGGATTGTTCCAACATGGAATTCGAATATGTTCCTTTCAACCCCAAAGGCTATAAGGTCGTATTGTTGGATTCCGTTGTAAAACACGCATTGGTTGGTTCCCCTTACAACGAACGCCGTCTTTCGTGCGAAAGGGTAGCCAAAGAACTGAACAAGAAATACCCGGAAGTTGAGTTTGTGTGCCAGGCTAATTTTGACCAACTTAACTCGGTGAAGGATTTAGTAAACCAAGAAGATTTCAATCGTGCGGAATACGCCGTTGGAGAAGCAGAGCGTTTGCGCAATGCTTGCGAGGCAATGACCAAAGGCGATTTTGAAACCGTTGGCAAAATGATGTACGGCACCCATTGGGGGATGAGCAAGCTTTACGAGGTGAGCTGCGAAGAACTTGATTTTCTTGCAACAGTGGCTGAAGAAGCAGGCGTTTCGGGTAGCCGCATCATGGGCGGAGGTTTCGGAGGTTGCACTATCAACGTTGTCAAGGAAGAACTTTACGATTCATTTATAGCAAAAGCAAAGAAAGAATTTGCCGAAAAATATGGACATGAACCAAAAGTCTATGATGTGGTTATAGGCGATGGCTCACGTAAGATCATTTAATCATCAAACATAAAAGATGTGTCTCTCGAAATGCGGAAGTAGAAAAGCTTCGTCTGATGATTGGGAGGCACATTGTTATTTTACGAATATGAATGCATTTTATTTAGGCTATGAAAAATCCTACGTTTCAGTAGATTGTGTTTGTTTGGGATTTAGAGGAAGCATGCTCTACACCCTTATTACGAAAAGAAAATTCGAGCCGCTTGTTGGTGAAGACTCGCTGATGGGTGGGTTTGTGCAGCCTGACGAAAACTTGCAAGAGGCGGCCACCCGCGTTGTTGCAGAATATACCGGGATTGGAGGGGTTTACCTGGAACAAGTAGGAGCCTACGGCGATATTGGGCGTGATACGGGAGAACGCGTGATTTCCATCGCATATTATGCGCTTATTGATATGGAATTGTTTAATGAAGACCTTTATGAAGTGCATGATACCCGCTGGCAGAATGTCAATGAAATCAATTCTTTGATTTTCGACCACAAAGTGATTTTGGCAGATGCAGTGGAGATTTTGCGCAAGAAGGCAGCAAATCGCCCCATAGGTTTCAACCTTCTGCCTGAAAAGTTTACTCTACCACAGCTTCAATTACTCTACGAGGCTATTTACAACACAACCTTAGACAAAAGAAACTTTCGAAAGAAGATTTTGGATATGGATATTCTTGAAAAGCAAGAAGACAAAGATAAGAGTTCATCTAAAAGGGGAGCATTCTACTACAAATTCAACAAGAAAAAATACGACCAGTTGCTACAAAGGGGGTATTACTTCTCCTTGTAATCCTATCCAAGTCCCATAATAGCATATTTTTTGATTTCCTAAAAATGTTGCATTTTCCTAAAAAATGCAAGATATGTTTTATAACATATGGAAATAAAGTGTACGAATCGACACTTATTACTATCATTGCAATAGAATAAATTAACCTAAGTAGTATAGTCTATTATGCTGAAAAAATTAAAACAAGAGGTCTTTGAGGCCAATATGGATCTTGTCAAGCATGGTTTGGTGATTTTCACCTGGGGAAATGTGAGTGGTATCGACCGAGAAAAAGGTTTGGTGGTAATCAAACCATCGGGCGTTTCTTACGATGTGATGAAAGCCGAAGATATGGTCGTTCTCGATTTGGAAGGCAATGTGGTTGAAGGCAAGCTGAAACCCTCTTCCGATACTGCAACTCATCTTGCTCTCTACAAAGCTTTTCCTAACGTCGGCGGCATTGTCCACACTCATTCAACGTATGCTACGGCATGGTCTCAGGCGGGAATTGATTTGCCCAACATTGGTACAACTCATGCCGATTATTTCAAGGATGATATTCCTTGTACCCGTTACATGACCAACGAAGAGATTGAAAATCAATACGAATTAGAGACTGGTAATGTAATTATCGAACGTTTCCGTTCTGCAAATCTCAATGAGGATTTCACTCCGGCAGTTCTAGTGAACAATCACGGTCCTTTTTCATGGGGAAAAGATCCTCACAATGCCGTGCATAACGCAGTAGTGCTTGAGCAGGTGGCCAAAATGGCGAGTATTTCCTTTGCCGTAAATCCTCAACTGAAAATGAACGGTGAATTAATCAAAAAACATTTTTTCCGCAAACACGGCCCGGATGCTTATTATGGACAGTAAATTAGCCTGTTTATTGTTCATTTAAACGAGATATATTTGAAGAGATGGGGCGTTCTTTTATTACCCCTAACTTGCAAATTGCACATTCCGAAAATAAAGTAAATATTAATCTATAACTATATTAAAAATACTATGAACTTTAAAGATCTAGAAATCTGGTTTGTAACCGGAGCTCAGCTTTTGTATGGCGGAGACGCAGTGGTGGCAGTGGATGCTCATTCCAATGAAATGGTCAAAGGCCTCAATGATTCAGGCAACCTTCCAGTCAAGGTGGTTTATAAAGGAACAGCTAACTCTTCAGCTGAAATTTCAGAAATCATGCGTGCCGCAAATGGCGATTCGAAATGTATTGGCCTGATTACTTGGATGCACACCTTTTCTCCAGCAAAGATGTGGATTCATGGATTGAGGGATTACAAAAAGCCTTTACTTCACTTCCACACCCAATACAATGCGGAGATTCCTTGGAGTGAAATTGATATGGATTTCATGAACTTGAACCAATCGGCTCATGGTGACCGTGAATTTGGTCACATCACCAGCCGTTTGCGTAAACCCCGCAAAGTAGTGGTTGGGTATTGGAAAGACGAAGCTACCCAGAAAAAAATTGCTGATTGGCAACGTGTATGTGCCGGTTGGGCAGATTCTCAAGATTTGCTTATCATCCGTTTTGGAGACAACATGAACAATGTGGCTGTTACCGACGGAGACAAAGTGGAAGCAGAAATTCGTTTAGGATATCACGTGGACAATGCGCCAATCGCAAAATTGGTTCCATATGTGGAAGCTGTCACTGAAGCTGAAATAGACGCTTTGGTTGCAGAATATGAAAAAATCTATGATTTTGCTGAAGACAGCAAAAAAGGAACTGAAAAACACGAAGTTGTTCGTGCTGCCGCGGCTCAGGAGATTGGCCTTCGCCGTTTCTTGCAAGACAAGGGAGCAAAAGCTTTCACTACAAGTTTCAACGAATTGGAAGGAATGAGCCAGTTAATGGGATTCGCCTCACAACGTTTGATGGCTGAAGGTTATGGTTTTGGAGCAGAAGGCGACTGGAAATCTGCCGCCTTGGTTCGCACCATGTGGGTGATGGGGCAAGGTCTTCCTGGCGGGCAATCCTTCCTTGAAGATTACACCTTGAACTTTGATGGCGAAAACAGCACCATCTTGCAATCGCACATGCTGGAAATCAATCCAGACATCACAGGTGTGAAACCCCGCATCGAGGTGCATTTCCTGGGTATCGGTGATGCCGGAGTTTGCGCCCGCCTAGTATTCCAAGCTCACAAGGGCGAAGGAGTAGCCGCTACTATCGTGGATATGGGAAACCGTTTCCGTATGATCGTGAACGAAGTGGAAGTCTATGAACCTCATGCGTTGCCTAAGCTTCCAGTGGCTTGTGCTTTGTGGAAACCAATGCCAAATTTTGAAATCGGTGCAGGTGCATGGATTCTTGCAGGTGGAACACACCACTCCAGCTTCTCATTCGCGGTGACAACCGAAATGTTGGAAGATTATGCTGAAATTGCTGATATTGAATTGCTGATTATTGACAAGGATACTACAATCCGTCAATTCCGTCAGGATTTGCGTAACAATGAAGTGTACTACATGTTAAACAAAGCATTGCAATAATTATTAATGTGCCAATAAGTCAATATGCCAATGTGCCAATTTCTTTTAATTCCGTTGGCATATTGGCACATTTTCAAATTAGTTAATTAAATCATGAAATACGTAATAGGTCTTGATTATGGTTCAGACTCTTGTCGTGCCTTAATCGTGGAAGCCGAAACTGGAAAAGAGGTAGCTTCTGCTGTGAAATACTATAAAAGATGGAAAGACGGAAAATATTGTCTGCCATTGAAAAACCAATACCGCCAACACCCGCTTGACTACATTGAGGGGCTTGAAGAATCAGTAAAAGAGGCTCTGGATAAATCTCCAAAGGATGTAGCGGAAAATGTTGTCGGCATTTCTTTTGATACCACAGGCTCCACTCCGGCATTGATTGATAAGGATGGGCAAGTGTTGGCACTTCGCCCTGAGTTTGCCGAAAATCCAAATGCGATGTTTGTTCTATGGAAAGATCACACAGCGATCAAAGAAGCTGCACATATCAATGAACTGGCATCTACTTGGGACATTGACTACACAGCTTATGAAGGTGGAATCTATTCTAGCGAATGGGTGTGGGCAAAGATTGCTCACGTGCTTCGTGAAGATGAATCTATCCGTGAAGCTGCTTACAGTTGGGTAGAACATTGCGATTGGATGCCGGCACTGATAACCGGAAACGTGATTCCTGAAAAGATTGTTCGCGGACGCTGTTCTGCTGGGCATAAGGCAATGTGGGTCAAAGAGTGGGGTGGACTTCCATCTGAAGAATTTTTAGTTGCCATCGAGCCTTTGCTGAAAGGATTCCGTGCCAATTTGTACGAAAATACTTACACCAGTGATGTAGCTGTAGGAACACTCACTCCCGAATGGGCGGAACGTCTCGGTTTGACAACCAACGTAAAAGTTGGTGTGGGTGCTTTCGACTGCCATATGGGTGCTGTAGGTGCTGAAATCAAGCCTAAATCGTTTGTCCGTGTGATTGGAACTTCCACTTGTGACATTATGGTGGCTTCTTACGAAGACATGAAGCACAAGCTGATTCCAGGCATCTGCGGACAAGTAGATGGATCAGTTATTCCCGGATATATTGGTTTGGAAGCTGGCCAGTCGGGATTTGGCGACATCTATGCTTGGTTCAAAAAGGTGTTGGCTTGGCCAATCGAAACTATTTTGGCAAAAACATCTTTGATTGATGAGGTGACCAAAGAAAAATTAATCGAAGAAACTCTCGACCAGGTTATTCCTGCTTTGTCTGAAGAAGCCGTGAAAGTCCCCGTGGGTGAAAGCTCCGTATTGGCTATCGACTGGATGAATGGCCGTCGCACGCCCGATGCCAGCCAGTTGGTGAAAGGAACTATTACAGGTTTGAACCTAGGTAGTTCAGCTCCGTTGATTTTCCGCGCATTGGTGGAGGCCACAGCTTTTGGTTCGAAAGCGATTGTGGATCGTTTCATTGAAAACGGAATTGAAATCGACACGGTCATTGGTATAGGTGGTATTTCATTGAAATCCCCGTTTGTGATGCAGACATTGGCCGATGTGCTGGGAATGCCTATCAAAGTGGCTAAGTCGGAACAGGCGTGTGCTTTTGGTGCGTCTATGTTCGCTGCGGTAGCTGCCGGAGTTTATTCAAATGTGGAGGCTGCCCAAGAAACAATGGGGCAGGGTTTTGCAAAAGAATTTTACCCCAATCAAGCCAATCACGAAATCTACTTGGAACTTTATAAGAAATACCAAGCGGTTGGCAAATTTACTGAAAAACAATTGTTTTCTTAAATCTTATAATACATTCATAAAATGAATTGGAATTCACATGAATTTATTTGGCTCGACTGGGTGATTATAGCGGTCGGGATAGTGGCTGTAGCATGGGCCGTATGGCGCTCTGTACAAAAAGATAAGCGTTTGCAACAAGGAGCCAACAGCGAAGACTATCTGTTTGGTAAAGGCGAACCGTGGTATATTATTGGTGCAGCTATTTTTGCGGCTAACATTGGTTCGGAGCACCTTGTGGGGCTTGCTGGTACAGGTGCAAAGGCAGGTGTGGGTATGGCACACTGGGAGATGCAAGGCTGGATGATATTGATCTTAGGCTGGCTCTTTGTGCCTTTCTACCAATTGATGAACAACAAGTTGGGGAAAATTATCACCATGCCAGACTTCCTCAAAAATCGTTACACGCCTCGCACGGGTTCGTGGTTGTCTATCATTACGCTTATAGCGTATGTGCTAACCAAGGTGAGTGTCACTGCGTTTACCGGAGGTATTTTCATGGAAAGCCTCCTTGGCTTGCCTTTCTGGTACGGAGCTATCGGATTGATCGTTATAACCGGTATTTTTACCATTTTGGGAGGAATGAAGGGCGTGATGACACTCTCGGCTATTCAAACACCAATTCTTATCATCGGCTCATTCCTTGTGCTTTTCTTAGGATTGGCAGCTCTCGGAGGTGGTAGTATTCCTGATGGATGGGCGGCGATGATCGATTATTCCAAGACCCTCAACAACGGGTATGGCACAAACCATATGTTCCACTTCGAGACGGGCGATCCCTTTTATGACGAATATCCCGGGCTTTGGGTATTTATTGGAGCTTCGATTATTGGTTTTTGGTATTGGTGTACCGACCAGCACATTGTTCAACGTGTGCTTGGACAAACAAAAGGTGAACCCAATGACGTAGTTATGAAACGTGCACGAAGAGGTACTATCGCTGCTGGTTATTTCAAAATATTACCGGTATTCATGTTTTTGATACCTGGTATGATTGCGGCAGCATTGGCGGCCCGTCCAGATAGCGGATTTACATTAACCGATCCTGATACAGCCTTTGGCTCTATGGTTAAATTCGTGTTGCCTGCCGGTGTGAAAGGCATTGTAACCATCGGGTTTATATCCGCATTGGTTGCCTCTTTGGCTGCATTCTTCAATTCCTGTGCAACGCTCTTTACAGAAGACTTTTATAAACCGATGTTTAAGGATAAAAGTGAAGCCCGTTACGTTTTGGTAGGTCGTATAGCTACAGTTGTTGTTGTAATCCTTGGTATTGTGTGGATACCTATCATGATGAGTCTTGGTAGTCTTTATTCCTATTTGCAAGGTATACAGTCGTTGCTCGCCCCAGCCATGGTGGCAGTATTCGTCATGGGTATCTTTTCCAAGAGAATTACCCCCAAGGCCGGTGAAGCAGGTTTGATAATAGGATTTCTGATTGGCATGGCGCGTTTGTTGACCAATATCTTTACCAATACAGGTAAAGACACCATGACAGGCTGGTATTGGGAATCCACCACTTGGTTCTGGCATACCAACTGGCTTATCTTTGAAATATGGTTGCTTGTCTTCATTATGTTGTTGATGGTCGTCGTATCATTCTTCACACCAAAGCCAACTGCTCAACAAATAGACGCTATCACTTTCACCAGCGACTACAAAAAACTTATCAAACAGAGTTGGAACAAGTGGGACGTTATCGCCTCTCTTGGAGTAGTGACTCTTTGTGGTTTGTTCTACTGGTACTTCTGGTAAAAGGAGGATGAGCGCAATTATTAGTTGTCTATTTTTGAACAAGAATGAATGATTATTTTGCTTTTTATTCATCATCCCACTTCTGACAACTTGTATTAAATTATAAATTTGCATTACCACTGCCTTCGGACAGTGGTAATGTTTTTAAAAACCTAATTTGATATTTTATATGATAAAGTCATTCCTGAGTTTTGCTTTATTGGCGTCGATTTCAGTTTGCTCCGTAGCCCAGGATTACAACTTTGTGGTGGACGCTAAGAAGCCTGGTGTGCCGATTCAACCCGATATGTATGGTATCTTCTTCGAGGATATAAACTTTGGAGCAGATGGCGGACTGTATGCCGAATTGATTAAAAACCGTTCGTTTGATTTCACCAATGCCCCTCTCACCGGGTGGACCACTTACGGATTGGTGAGTGTACAAGACAAAGGTGGCCCTTTTGAACGCAATCCGCATTATGTGCGCTTGACCAACAAATTCGAATTGTTGACAGGTACTGGTCTTGTCAACGAAGGCTTCAAAGGCATCGGGATCAAAAAAGATGAAAAATACAAGTTCTCTCTATACGCCCGTGCTTACGGCGACAAGCCCGTGAAAATTTTTGCCGAATTTATTGATAGCAAAAATGAAAACAGAGGGCGTGTCGAGATAGAGATATCGGGGAACGAGTGGAAAAAATATACAGGGGAGATCATTTCGAAAACTACCGACGCGCATGCAAAGTTAAATGTGGGAATGGGCGGTTCGTACGGCACGATTGATTTGGAACATATATCTCTTTTCCCTGCCAAAACATGGAAAGACCGTGAGGGCGGTATGCGTGCTGATATTGCTCAAGCATTGGCTGATTTGCATCCGGGTGTGTTCCGTTTTCCAGGTGGTTGCATCGTGGAAGGAAACAATTTGGCAACTCGTTACCAATGGAAAAACACCATCGGGCCTGTTGAAAATCGTCCGGTGAACGAGAATCGCTGGAATTATGAATTCAAGCACCGTTTTTTTCCAGATTACTTCCAGTCGTACGGATTGGGTTTCTTTGAATATTTCCAATTGTGTGAGGATTTCGGCGCACAGCCGCTTCCTGTGTTGAGCGTCGGTTTTTCGTGCCAATTTCAAAGGGGTAGGGAACAAGTTGTTTCTTTAGATTCTTTACAGCCTTACATTGACGACGCGCTTGACTTGATTGAATTCGCCAACGGCCCTGCCACCAGCAAGTGGGGGAAAATTCGTGCCGACATGGGACATCCTGCACCTTTCAATATGAAATATTTGGCTGTTGGAAATGAACAATGGGGAGCTCAATATCATATTTATTTGAAGGCTTTCATGGATCAAATCCGAAAAAAATATCCGAATATAAAAATCGTTGGTTCTTCTGGTCCGGATTCGGAGGGAGCGGAATTCGACCGTCTGTGGCCCCAAATGAAGGAGCTGAAAGTGGATTTGGTGGATGAGCATTTCTACCGTTCGGTGGATTGGTTCTTGAAAGGGGCAACCCGCTATGACAATTACGACCGTAAAGGACCAAAAGTGTTTGCCGGAGAATATGCCTGTCACACCCGTCCGGTGAAAAAGAACAGTTTTGAGGCGGCATTGGCGGAATCTGCTTTCCTGACAGGTGTGGAGCGCAACGCAGATGTGGTTCAGTTGGCAACTTATGCGCCGCTATTGGCTCACGTGGACGCTTGGCAGTGGAATCCCGATTTGATTTGGTTCGATAACTTACGTATGGTGAAATCGGTGAATTATTATGTGCAGCAATTGTATAGCCATTACAAAGGAACGAATGTGCTTCCGATCAAATTGGACGGGGCAAATATTACCGGACAAGACGGATTGTATGCCAATGCTGTGATTGACGTTCAAAAATGCCAGATTATCGTGAAAGTGGCCAATGCATCCACAATGGATAAGAATGTGAAAATTCAGTTGGCAAACCTTAAGCAACGTTCACTGGTGAAACCTGTTGCGGAAAGTATTTTACTTAAAGGCGACATGGATAAGGAAAATACCTTGGATGAACCAAACACTACAGTTCCAAAGGTTTCGCAAGTAAATCTTTCTGGTAACGACCTGCATGTTAAAGTTCCAGCACAATCGTTTAATGTATATGTGATAAGCTTGTAGCTTTGTCTTTTTTTTAAAGATCTTGATTTAGCGAGCTTTTATATATGAATTACCACTGCCCAAAGGCGGTGGTAATTTTTTTTCGTGTATCCTCCGAATGTTTTAGTCGTTGTCCCTTTTAGCGCTTTTTCTTATCAAATATTTCCGATATCGCTTGTAGCCCACATACCCCAATAGAGCCAGCAGGATCAATGCCCAGATATTAAAGAAGAAAGCAAGGATTGATTGTAGCATATCCCAACTATTTTTGAGGGCATAAAGTATTTTAAACCAATATGTGGTTCGTATTCCTTCACATTTTGTTCGTTTTCAGCCAACCCGTGTTGCACTCCTTGTTTTTGGTAAATCATGAGTGTGATGGTGCTGTAATTTAGTTGGTCTTCCAGCGATAAATTGGTGATAATTGCATTGTCTGCATCTTGCTGTTTGTTCAAAAGATTTTCTTCCGCATCCGTAGTTTCGTCCAATTTTCGTCCTTTTTTATCAATAGCTGAAGTGAGCCGTTTCTGATGCTCTTCTGTGCGTTTGAAGATTAAGCTGTTGGCTTGTATTTGGAGGGCTACGTTGTCGGCTTTGATGATCCGATAATCAAGATACAAATCACTTTCTATGCTTGTTCCGTTAAAATATAGAGGAGAACGATTTCCTAATTTCATAATTGTTGCGTTTTTTCCCTTTTCCAAGAATGTTTGGCTTATGGAGTCTTTGTTTTGTGTGGGTTTGTCCAAAACTTTAAGAGATAAATGAAGCCTTCGACGCAAAATTGTGGGGACGGATATTGCTAATAAATAAATAATTACTATCTTTGCGACCGCTTTACGTAATCTCTGACGGGAAAGGCTCGTGAATATTGCGTTATTAATCATTTTATAGCTATAATAAAAATGGATTTAGTTAAGATTGCTGAAGAAGCATTTGCCACAAACAAAACGTATCCCAAATTTAAAAGTGGTGATACTGTGACAGTTGCATACCGTATCATTGAAGGCAACAAGGAGCGTGTACAACAATACCGCGGAGTTGTGATTAAGATTGCTGGTCACGGAGAGAAAAAACGTTTCACCGTGCGCAAAGTCTCTGACAACATCGGCGTAGAAAGAATTTTCCCTATCGAATCACCGTTTATCGATAGCATTACCTTGAACAAAGTGGGTAAGGTTCGCCGTGCGAAATTGTATTACCTTCGTAAACTTACAGGTAAAAAAGCAAGAATCAAAGAAAAAAGAGTGGTTACAAACGCTTGATTTATTTTGCGAAAAAAAACAAGAAAGCACTTCTCCATCGAGGTGCTTTTTTATTTTTAGCAAATAAGTGACAAGTAATATATGGGCAAGCGAACAAGGCTCTAAAGCCACTCGGTCACAGGGTTTCAAGGCCACAAGGGCACTTTCCAGAACGACTTGTTGCGTCTGTCGTTCAATTATTTTTGATTTTTTTGCATCAAACCCGTTTTCATCCCGTAAAATGATTATTTTTGCGAACTGAAAAATAAACTTGAATTGCGCTGCGAGGCATTTGTTTGTAGAAATGCCGGACAGTGAATTTTATAAAAAGTATATGATAAAAATTACCTTTCCCGATGCCTCCGTGCGTGAATATGCCGAAGGGACTACATCGTTGCAAATCGCTGAAAGCATCAGCTCAAGATTAGCACAAGACGTGCTAGCTGCAAAAGTTAACGGAGAAATATGGGATTTGACTCGCCCGCTCAGCACCGACGCTACCGTGAATTTGTTGAAATGGGACGACGAAGACGGGAAGCATGCTTATTGGCACTCTTCCGCCCACCTGATGGCTGAAGCTGTTCAAATACTCTACCCACATGCCAAGTTTGGAATCGGTCCGGCCATTGAAAACGGATTCTATTACGACATCGATTTTGGTGACACACCCGTGAAAGATGCCGATTTTCCAAAAATTGAAGCCAAAATGATGGACTTGATTGCCAACAAAGAAGAAATTGTTCGCAAAAGCATTTCCAAAACGGATGCCTTGGCTATGTTTGACAACCGTGGTGAAAACTACAAGGTGGAACTTATCACCGATTTGGCTGACGGAACAATTACTACCTATACGCAAGGTACGTTTACCGATCTTTGCCGCGGGCCTCACTTGCCGAATACGTCTTATATCAAGGCTGTAAAGATATTGAGCGCTGCCGGCGCATACTGGCGTGGCGATGAAAAAAGGAAACAATTGACCCGTTTGTATGGGATCACTTTTCCAAAGAAAAAATTGTTGGACGAATACCTCACTTTGCTGGAGGAAGCCAAGAAGCGCGACCACCGAAAAGTGGGCAAGGAACTTGAATTGTTCGCTTTTTCTCAAAATGTGGGTGCAGGTTTGCCTTTGTGGTTGCCTCGTGGAACGCAATTGCGCCTTCGCCTAGAAGATTTTTTGAAGAAAATTCAAAAGCAATTTGATTACGACCAGGTGATGACTCCCCATATCGGAAGCAAACTTTTGTATGTCACTTCCGGGCATTATGCCAAATATGGAAAAGATTCGTTTCAGCCAATCCATACGCCCGACGAAAACGAAGAATTCTTGTTGAAGCCGATGAACTGTCCCCATCACTGCGAGATATATAAGGTAATTCCCCGCTCTTACAAGGATTTGCCTTTGCGTTTGGCCGAATTTGGAACGGTATATCGTTACGAACAGAGCGGCGAGCTTCACGGTTTGACTCGTGTTCGAGGGTTTACTCAGGACGACGCACACATTTTCTGTACACCCGACCAGTTGAAAGACGAATTTTTGAAAGTGATGGATATTATTTTCATCATCTTCAAGGCTTTGGATTTCGAAAACTTTGAAGCGCAAATATCTTTGCGTGATCCGAACGACAAAGAAAAATACATCGGATCGGACGAAAATTGGGACAAGGCTGAACGCGCTATCATTGAAGCATGTCAGGAAAAGGGCTTGAAAACCAAAACCGAATTGGGTGAAGCAGCTTTCTATGGTCCAAAACTTGACTTCATGGTGAAAGATGCCATTGGCCGCCGTTGGCAGTTGGGTACCATCCAGGTGGATTACAACTTGCCCGAACGTTTTGGCTTGGAATACACCGGATCCGACAACCAGAAGCATCGTCCTGTGATGATCCACCGTGCGCCGTTTGGATCTATGGAACGTTTTGTGGCCGTGTTGATCGAGCATACCGGCGGGAAATTCCCCTTGTGGTTGACCCCGGATCAGGTTGTGATCTTGCCTATCAGCGAAAAGTTCAACGACTATGCCGGCAAAGTGGCCAAATATCTTAAAAAACAGGATATTCGTGCTCATGTGGACGACCGTAACGAGAAAATTGGACGCAAAATCCGCGACAATGAGTTGAAAAGGATACCTTATTTGCTTGTCGTAGGGGAGAAAGAGGCCGAAAATGAAGAAGTTTCGGTAAGAAAACAGGGTGAAGGTGATAAAGGTTCAATGAAATTTACTACCTTTGCCGAGCAATTAACGGAAGAAGTGGATAGACTGATGAATTCTTGGGAACTGGAAGATTAATCGGTTGATTGTATGAGCTTTTGTTCATGCTTCGGAAATTATAATCTGTATAAATTAATTTATAATAATCACATATACAGCAGAGCATTTTATTTTACTGAATGAGAAACAGCAATTTTAATAACAACAAAGACAAAGACAAAGATTTGTACCGTATCAATGAAAAGATACGTGTCAGAGAAGTCCGATTAGTAGGAGAAAACGTAACACCTGGGGTTTATTCGATTCAAGAAGCCCTGAGAATGGCAGATCAGGAAGGACTTGATCTCGTTGAAATTTCTCCAAATGCTGCGCCCCCTGTATGTCGTATTACAGATTACCAGAAGTTTCTGTATCAACAGAAGAAGAAGCAGAAGGAACAGAAGGCGAAATCCGTTAAGGTAATTGTCAAAGAAATTCGTTTCGGTCCTCAGACTGACGATCACGACTTCAATTTCAAGTTGAAACATGGTAAAACCTTTCTTGAAGAAGGTTCTAAAGTGAAAGCTTATGTATTCTTCAAAGGACGTTCTATCTTATTCAAAGAACAAGGAGAAGTATTGTTGCTTCGTTTTGCTGCAGAATTGGAAGACTACGGAAAGGTGGAAAGCATGCCTACTTTGGAAGGGAAGAAAATGATTATCATGTTGTCTCCTAAAAAAGTACCGGCAAAAGCCCCAGCTGCCAAAAAAGCAGAACCAGCCAAGCCAGCCAAAGAAGGCGAAAAAAGCCCTAAGCCAGAAGTTGCTGAAACTAAAACAGAAGAGGCGGCGAAGTCAGAAGAATGAAAAATACCTGTCGGCGACGGCAGGTGTGACTTAAATATAGTTTATTAAATTTATCAACAAGATGCCTAAAATTAAGACTAATTCCGGTGCCAAAAAGAGGTTTGCCCTTACCGGATCAGGAAAGATCAAGAGAAAACATGCTTTCAAAAGTCATATTTTGACGAAGAAAACAAAAAAACAAAAAAGAGCGCTTACTCACTTCACAACAGTGAGCAAGGTAGATGAAAAAGCCGTTAAGCAGCTTTTAGCTCTCAGGTAATTGTTTTCAAAAGAAGTTTTTAATCAGGTTTATTAACAGAGTGTATGCAGCTAAGAGTTTTCTGAAGAGTAAGGAAACCGCTAACATTCAAAACACATCTTATTATGCCAAGATCAGTCAATCATGTTGCCTCGCGCAACCGCAGAAAAAAAGTTCTGAAATTAACAAAGGGTTATTACGGTGCCCGCAAAAATGTATGGACAGTTGCCAAGAATACTTGGGAAAAAGGTCTTACTTATGCATTCCGTGACCGTCGTGCGAAAAAACGTAACTTCCGTGCGTTATGGATTCAGCGTATTAATGCTGCAGCTCGTTTGGAAGGTTTTTCTTATTCTCGTTTGATGGGAGCGCTTCACAAGAATGGTATTGAAATCAACCGTAAAGTTCTTGCCGATTTGGCCATGAACCATCCGGAAGCTTTTAAGGCTATTGTTGACAAAGTAAAATAAGACAAGTAGTCTTTTTATACACACAAAACGGAAATCTCAAAATTAGGGTTTCCGTTTTTATTGTATATACTGACATTATTTCTGAAAATAGAAATTAATTTTGCAACTAGTTTTATTGTTATTGATTGGCAATAAATATATTAAGGCAAACTTATCAATAAACGATTTATATGCTTTCCCCCCGGCCATTTATACACGATCCACACCGTTTAAGATGATGCCAAAGTGTTGACGGTAAACTCCAATATTGGCTTCACACGCACGGGTTCTATCGTGTTGCGCGGTTCGGTTGCATTGGAAGTGCTGAATTTGATGATGGGGCAGAACATATGAATACTTTGATTACCGTGTCCGTGAAAATATTTCTGCTTGATCCGCCCAAAGAGAAAAAATCACCATTGGTTACGATGGATTCGGAATAAATTTGGCATGGTTGGGGTGGAAAGGAACACAGGTGGAATGGCGGAAAGTATTCACACACCGGATTTTTCTTGTTTGCCCAATGATATAGATTCTTATTTTGCTTTTTGTTGGCAATAATAAGAGCGATACTTAAGAAAACAATCATTTAATATTAGCTATCTAAATAGAAAGTGAGGGGTGGATAATTCAGCTACGACAATAAAATAATGTTTTTTTCCGTTATTTACTGATAGAGAGAAACCTTTGACTATATACTGAGCGTTTGGATAGAAAAGGCATGAAATGCGACGTTTTCAAAAACATTCTGAATCATTAATTATAAATGGGAAAAAGCATATTTACCACATTTTGCATTTTGGGGTTGTTTGTGTTTGCACCAAACAAATTGGTAGCAAAAGATAGCTCTTTTTATGCGGCAAGTTCTGTGCTGTCAAGCGGCACGTGGTATAAAATACGAGTTTCTGCCGATGGCATTTATAAATTGACTTATGCCGACTTAAAGAACATGGGGATTTCTGACCCTTCTCTCGTCGAAATTCGAGGATATGGAGGATGGATGTTGGATGAAGACTTCTCGGAAACATATTACGACGATTTGCCCCAAGTGGCTGTGTGGATGAACAAAGGCTCCGATGGGGTTTTCAACTCTGGAGATTACCTGCTTTTCTATGGAAGAGGTCCTTTAAAGGTGACCCGGTCGTCGCAAGAATTTGTGCAAACCAATAATCCATACTCCAATTACGGCTATTATTTTGTGTCTCAAGGCACGGTCGAATCTCTGCAGATGGATTCCACTGCTTCTGCTTCCGTCTCTTCTACAGATTCAGTTGTGACCACATATAGTGACTATTTGATTCATGAAGAGGATGAGGTGAATCTATTGGAAAGCGGACGGGAATTTTATGGGGAAAGTTTCTATAGTACCACATCTCAGAATATTACGATGGACATTTCCGGAATAGTTAGCTGGATTGGATACAGGTTTGATTTCATATCAAAGCCGTCTTCTTCTGTAAGTTTGACATTAAGCCTTAATGGTGAGTCTATATATTCAGGCAGCATTGGTGCCAACACGGACAGCTATTCGGCAGGAACGGTGGTAAATAAATTTATCACAGGGATTTCAACAGTTTCCGAAGACAATATTTTTAATTTCAAATTGGGAAGTTCTTCGACGCCAAATTCATATCTCAACTATCTCAGGGTTTATTTTAAGAGGACGTTGCAATCTTATGGCGCAGTGACCTTTTTCCGAAACGAAGTGGATGATTTGAAATGTAAATATTCAATAGCTAATGCAACATCCAATATGATGGTGTTTGATGTTACGGGAAATATATTGCCAACCGTTCAAGAGACTTCTTATGACAATGGAACACTAAGTTTTGGCATGACTAATTCATCACAACACGAATTTGCCTTAGTAGATTTGTCCGAAACAATTCCCACGCCAGATATAGTAGGTAAAATATCGAATCAAAATCTCCATGCTCTGGAAACAGCAGAGATGGTTATTATTGCTCCATCAGTTTATGATAGCTATGCACAGGAATTGGCTGAGGCTCATTACGAGAATTCAGGTTTGACCACTTTGATTGTTGATCCTAATGATATTTACAATGAATTTTCATCTGGAAATCCGGATGCGACAGCCTACCGCCGGTTCATGAAGATGTTCTATGATAGGGGTAGTTCTGCGGATGATAGGCCGAAATATTTGTTGTTGTTCGGGAATGGCTCCTACGACAATAAATTTATTAGTTCAGAGTTATCGGATACGGAAAAAAAAGGCTACCTGTTGACATACCAGTCGGTGGCTTCTACGAATGAAAGAAGTTCTTATGTAACGGACGATTACTTTGGATTCCTTCAGGAGGAAAGTGCATTAACAATAGGCAGTGCCAAGTTGTGTCTGGGAATTGGACGATTTCCAATTAGATCGACAGACGATGCCGAGGTGCTGGTGGCTAAAAGCATTGCTTATATGAATGATTCCGATCCGGGAATTTGGAAGAATAATCTTTGCTTTTTGGCCGACGACGCTGTCGGTGCCACGGGCTATAGCCCCACTAGCGAGATGGCTCATGAAACACAAACAGACAAGTATGCGGAATACGTTCAAAGTAACTATCCTAATTTTATAGTCAACAAAATCTATATGGATTCATATAAACGGGTTGTCCAATCCAATGGGAATAGGTATCCTGATGCCCAGACCGCTCTGTTGAAAAAGATTAATTCAGGTCAGCTTGTTGTTAATTATGTCGGGCATGGTTCATCTCGAGATTGGGCTCATGAATATATTATGACATATAGCGATTTTCAATCCCTTACGAATACGCATTTACCTTTGTTTATTACTGCCACATGCGATTTCAGCCGGTTTGATGGAGACGATGTCTCAGGAGGAGAGGCGGCTCTGTTGAACTCTGAAGGTGGTGCTATAGCCATGCTTTCCACTGTCCGTGTCGTATATATATCGAACAACGATATCATGGGCACGAATATATACAAAAATATATTCCAACGGGATTCAGATGGCACATCTCTAAGGTTTGGAGATATTATCAAACGCTCGAAATTGTCGTTTACTTCAAGTGATGAAAACAAAGTCCGGTTTTTATTATTGGGAGATCCTGCCTTGAGGCTCTCTTATCCCGACAGTACATACAAAGTCAAGGTCACAAAGATCAATGATGAAGATGTTTCTACTGCAACCATCAATATTTCTGCACTATCGGATGTGAAACTGGATGGTCAGATTGTGGATGGCAGCGGTACTCTCGTGAGTGATTTCAATGGTAAAGTATCCACCGTCGTTTTTGATGCAGAACAAAGTTTGCAAACTTTAGATAATGGTGGCGATGGAAGTGTTTTTTCCTATCTAAATTATCTTAATACATTGTTTACAGGTACCTTAGACGTGGAGGATGGAGTCTTTAGTTATGAGTTTGTTGTGCCGAAAGACATTATGTATTCTAGCGATAATGGAAAAATGAGTTTTTTTGCTTGGGAAAGTGGCGGTAGAAGTGCACAGGGTTCTTTCTTGGAATATACGGTAAATGGTACTGATACAACTGCCGAATCAGATTCAGATGGACCAGAGTTCACAGCATTCTATCTGAATACATCTGATTTTGTATCGGGGGGAAAAGTCAATTCTACCCCCATGCTGTATGTGGGTCTGGAAGATGCAAGTGGAATAAATCTTTCTGGTGGGATTGGGCATGTTCTTGAACTTGTTGTAGATGGAACAACCTATTACGACATCACGTCTAATTTTTCATCATCAGGAACTTCCACAAAAGAAGGCTACATAAATTATTCGATCCCAGAGTTGACCGAAGGCAAACATACGCTTAAAGTGACAGTTTGGGACGTTTGGAACAACTATTCAGAGAAAAGCATAGATTTCCTTGTTGATGGTTCATACAAGGCTAGTGTTATTGAGTTCTCACTTGCCCAAAATCCAGTTAAAGAATATGCCCGCTTCTTATTTTCATCGAATGTTCCGCAATCAACTCTAAGTATAAGGTATGATGTTTATTCTATGGCGGGTGAACTAATTTGGTCTCATCAGGAAACAGGTGCATCCGATTCGCTCGAGAATTATTCTTATGATTGGGACTTGAAAACCAATAATGGAGCAGATATTCGCCCCGGTATTTATATTTGCAGACTGACAGTTTCCCTAGATGGTAATCAGAAGAGTTCAAAGGCCTTGAAGCTAATCGTGTTGGCTAAGTGAAGGTGCTGCGAAGGGTTGATGTAGCGAGATTGTCTCCGAGAAAGGTTCGCTTGATGTATTTTTGAACATTCTATTTGATATATAAATGAAAATCATTGCTATTGCCCAGAACTATCTGGCTCATAACAAAGAGATGAATTCTCCGTTTTCAAGAGAACAAAGACCTCCCGTGCTTTTCATTAAGCCTGAGTCTGCACTCTTAAAGGATGGTAAACCATTTTTCTATCCAGATTTTTCGAACGATATTCATTACGAAACAGAAATTGTAGTAAAAATATCTAGGTTGGGTAAAAATATTGCAAAACGATTTGCTCATAGGTATTATGAAGAGTGTACTGTGGGCATTGACTTTACAGCACGCGACTTGCAATCTGAATTGAAAAAAATCGGAATGCCTTGGGAGATCTCTAAAGGATTTGATAATTCCGCAGCCATAGGGGTTTTTATTAAGAAAGATTCCTTGTTTGTAGAAGATAATTCTGTAGATTTTAGCCTCTCGATCAATTCGAGAAGGGTTCAACAAGGAAATTCTGCCGATATGATCCATTCAATAGATGAAATTATCGAATATGCAAGTCGGTTCTTTACGCTGAAAATTGGAGATTTAATCTTCACTGGAACACCAGTCGGTGTTGGCCCCGTGAAAATAGGGGATAGGCTGGAGGGTTATTTGAACGACAGGAAGCTATTGGATTTCTATGTAAGATGAGAACAGGTTCCCGAACGACGTGTTTGAAGGAAATTATGCCTCAGTTATATGAATGAAATAATACAAAAAATACTGATATTATTACAAATATGGGGATCCGTGTCTTTTTCTATGATGGCAAAAGATGCTTCTTTCTATGCCGCGAATTCGGTCTTGTCGTCCGGCACTTGGTGGAAAATACGAATTCCTTCCGACGGCGTATATAAACTTACTTATGAGGATCTCATCAGCATGGGGTTCACTAATCCGGCGCATGTTCAGATTCGAGGCTATGGTGGATGGGTGTTGGATGAAGATTTTTCGACAAGCTATTATGACGACTTGCCTCAAATATCTGTTTGGATGAACAAAGGCGCAGACGAGATTTTTAATCAAGGTGATTATGTGCTGTTTTATGGCAGAGGCCCGCTTAAAATCACCCGAAGCGGTATTGATTTCGTGCAAACTAACAATCCATATTCCAATTATGGGTATTATTTTGTTACAGAAGGTCAGGATGAGCCTAAGCAGATGGGCAACATCTCTTCTTTGACAAATTTCGACATTGATGTCACTACTTACAGCGACTACATGATCCATGAAAAAGATGATGTGAATCTTCTCGAATCAGGACGTGAATTTTACGGAGAATATTTTTATTTGAATAATTCCCAAGATATTAGTTTCGATATTCCTGGCATCGTGAGTTGGGATGGATACTATTTTAATTTTATACTTAAACCTTCATCTCCTGTTAATTTAGTTTTTGGCCTGAATAAAAAGGATTTATACACAAGGGTTGTTGGAGCAAACACCAATACCCATTCTGCCGCGACTTCAATCAATCAATATATTACAGGTGTGTCCTCTGTGTCTGAAACAAATATTTTTAATATCGCATTGAGCAGTACTGCAATAAAAAATTCCTATCTGAATTTTTTGCGGGTCTATTTCAAAAGGAACCTACAGCCTTATAATACAGTGACATTTTTCAGAAATGATTTGGACAGCCTAACCCACCGTTATCTGATTGCCAATGCGACAGAAAATATGATTGTTCTCGATGTCACAGATAACATTAGTCCTTCAATTCAGGAAACATCATATGCAAATGGACAATTGAGCTTTTCCTCCAGTGCTTCTTCCCTGAGGAAGTATGCTTTGGTGGATTTGTCCAAACAAATAGCCACGCCCGATATCACCGGGAAAATAGCCAACCAAGATCTTCATGCCTTGGCAAAATACGACATGATTATTATTTCACCACAGGCCTACAAAAGCTATGCTCAAAAATTAGCGGATTTGCATTACGAGAAGGACAGTTTGTCATCCATTGTGGTTGATCCCAACGAGATTTACAATGAGTTTTCGTCTGGAAATCCCGATGCAACTGCTTTGCGTCGTTTTCTGAAAATGTTTTATGACCGAGGAACTTCTGATTCAGACCGACCCAAATATCTCCTATTGTTTGGTGCCGGAACATATAATAATAAGTTTATTAATTCCTCGTTGAGTGATTCCTCCAAATCGAATTATCTTTTGACTTACCAATCCATTAACTCTTTAAGTCAAACAAGCTCATTTGTCACCGATGACTATTTCGGCTTTTTGCAAGAAGAGGGAATCCTGAACATTGCGGCATCCAAATTGTGTTTGGGAATAGGACGTTTGCCCGCCCGCAGCCAAAAAGAAGCCGAGGTCTTTTTGGATAAGATTTCTTCCTACATGGAAGATACAAATTATGGCATCTGGAAGAATAATATTTGTTTTTTGGCTGACGATGCTGTTGGAGCAACAGGCTATAGCCCAACTACAGAGATGTATCACGAAAAACAATCCGATAAATATGCTGAGTATGTCCAAATCAAATATCCCAATTTTGTGGTCAATAAGATTTATGAGGATTCCTATAGGCGCATTGGGCAGTCAAATGGATATAGGTATCCAGATGCGCAAACAAGCTTGAAAAACAAGCTCAATGAAGGCCTTTTGGTGCTGAACTATGTTGGCCATGGCTCAAGCCGTAGCTGGACACATGAGGGACTAATGACATTCACGGATCTTCAATCTCTCAGGAATAGGTATCTCCCGCTTTGGATCACTGCCACATGCGATTTTAGCCGTTTTGATTCCGATGCAGCTTCGGGAGGGGAAGCCGCCCTGGCTAATTCCCAGGGCGGAGCTATCGCGTTGCTTTCAACCGTGCGCATTGTCTATATTGCCAATAATGACAGCATGAGTACCAATATCTATAAAAACATTTTTGAACGCGATAACGGGAAAGCTCTTAGATTTGGCGATATGATAAGAAAATCAAAATTATCTTTTACTACAAACGATGAAAATAAAGTAAGGTTTCAGCTTCTGGGAGATCCTGCACTTCGATTGGCATATCCAGACGACGCTTACAAGGTAAAAGTAACCTCTGTCAATGGGGCTGATGTTTCTTCATCAGATACTTTGACTGTTTCGGCTCTTTCCCATGTTAAAATTAGTGGGCAAATTGTTGATGGCGATAGCAATCTTTCAAATGATTTTTCGGGTAAGGTTTCTTGTGTTGTTTTCGATGCTCAGCAAGATTTGAAAACCCGCGACAATGGAGGTGACGGTAGTATCTTTTATTACAAGGGTTACTCAAATTCGATTTACTCGGGTACTGTCAATGTGGAAAATGGCGCTTTTGATTGTGAATTTATAGTACCCAAGGATATTGCCTACACCAAAAAACACGGGAAAATGAGCTTTTATGCTTGGGAGGATGCCGGTCGCACAGCCCAAGGTGCGTTCCTAGCCTACAAAGTGAATGGGACAAATGCCGCCGCTTCTACCGACACTTCTGGGCCTCAAATCAATTCACTATATTTGAACTCTACAGATTTTGTGTCTGGAGGAAGCGTGAATGTGACCCCAACTTTCCATGTGGGCTTAAGTGACGAAAGCAGCATCAACCTTTCGTCAGGACTAGGACACACTGTTAATTTGATTATTGATGGACAAACACAATACGATATCACGTCCCATTTTGTGTCAACCAGTTCTTCAGCTAAAGAGGGTTATATAGGCTATACCTTGCCTGAATTGGCTGAAGGTTCCCATTCTCTCAAATTTACGGTTTGGGATGTTTTCAACAATTATTCAGAACAATATGCAGATTTTGTTGTGGTTGATAACAACAAGACTTATGCTTCGGAATTTTCTTTTGCGAAAAATCCAGTTGTTGGTTCTGCTGATTTCTTATTCTCTACCGACGCAAAATCTGCCGATATATCTGTTCGTTATGATGTTTATTCGGCCAGCGGAGAGCTGGTGTGGTCGCACCGTCAGGCGGGCTCTTATATCACGATGGGCAACTATGCGTACAGTTGGGATTTGAAAACAATTTCAGGGGAATCAATCCGCCCAGGGGTTTATCCATGCAAGGCGACCGTATATATTAACGGAAACCAACAAAGTACAAAGACCCTCAAATTAATAGTTTTCGCACAATAAAATTGATTTATTTAAGTTTTATGTTAGAAATCTGGTAGAGTTTGGAAGCAGTCGTTCACGAAGTATCTCTCTGCCATTCTAATTTCATTCATATACAAATTGTTGAAATGAACACAAGAAAGATTATATTTATTTTGATTTTTGCTTTTGGGGCACAGTCTTTGGCATTTGTTTTTGCAGATACCTCAAGTGATGACACGGAAAAATTTAATCCGATTAATACCGCTGCCCCTTCGTTGAGCATTGCGCCGGATGCACGTGCTGGGGGTATGGGAGATGTGGGTGTGGCAACTTCGCCGGACGTATATTCCCAATATTGGAATCCAGCTAAATATGCATTTGCTACGAGCAAATCAGGCATTTCCATTTCATATACTCCTTGGCTGCAAAAATTGGTGAACGATATTTATTTAGCGAATGTGACCGGCTATTACAAATTTGGGACTGATAATAATCAGGCTTTGAGTGCGTCCCTGCGTTATTTTTCCATTGGAGATGTGCCTATATATGAAGATGGTGAGGAAACCAGTTCCTATTCAATTGCTCCCTATGAAATGGCTCTCGATATTGCTTATTCCCGCAAACTAACTCAATCCTTTTCGATGGGCGTGGCTTTCCGATACATACGGAGTGATTATTCGTATTTAGGATCTGATGGGGATGCTATTGTTCCCGGCAACACCATTGCAGCCGACATCTCGGGTTACAACGAGTCATATGTGATGCTTGGCCAAACGGAAGCACTTCTTGGACTGGGATTCAATGTCTCCAATATTGGGAATAAAATTTCTACCGATGGTGGCGACAACTATTCCTATATTCCTACCAACTTGCGTTTGGGAGCTTCCTTGACATATCCCATGGATGATTACAACACCATTGCGTTTAGTGCGGATATTAACAAGCTGCTTGTACCAACCCCACCGGTACAGGGAGATGATGAAGATGATGATGATTATGAACTGCGTGTTTATGCCTATAATAATCAGAATTCTGCTATTTCTGGGATTTTCAAGTCTTTCTCCGATGCTCCGGGTGGTTTGAAGGAGGAACTTCAAGAAGTGATGTGGTCGGCAGGTGTCGAATACAACTATAACAAGCAATTTACCCTTCGCGGAGGTTACTTCAATGAAAACCAAAACAAAGGGAATCGGAAATATTTCACGTTTGGTGCCGGTTTCAAATTGAATGTTTTCCAGTTGGATGCTTCTTATCTGGTTTCAACTGCCCAAACTAATCCGTTGGACCAAACACTTCGTTTTTCGATTTCGTTTGATATGGATGGCTTGAAAAGCTTGTTTGGCCGCGGGCGTTAATTTTTATCTTGGTATGAATTTTAGAGTAGGATTCGGTTACGATGTACATAGGTTGGCTGACAATAGGGAGTTGTGGCTTGGTGGGATAAAGATAGATCATCCACGAGGGTTATTGGGGCATTCCGATGCCGATGTGCTGATCCACGCTATTTGTGATGCACTTTTGGGAGCAGCTAATTTGAGGGATATCGGCTTCCATTTTCCCGATACGGCAGGAGAATACAAAAATATCGACAGCAAGCTCTTGTTGGCACGCACAAAAGCTCTTTTGTTGCAAAAAGGCTACAAAGTTGGTAATATTGATGCCACCATTTGCGCCGAACATCCGAAAATCAATCCACATATTCCAAAAATGCAGCAAGTTATGTCCGAAATTTTGGGTATTGGGGAAGATTATTTGTCAATTAAGGCCACCACATCCGAAAAAATGGGATTTGTTGGCCGGGAAGAGGGCTTTTCTGCTTATGCAGTAGCACTTATAGAAAAAATAAAATGACTATCTTTGCATCGGAAATCGAATTTGTTCGGTTTCCGATGTTTTTTTCAGGGAGGTGCTTTTGGCTGTGTTGGTTTGTATGAGAGATTTTCGGCTTTAAGTTTTTGATTTCCCGTTCCTACTAACCCTATAATTATTTGCTCTTCTTGTGAAAACGATATTGGAAAAAACAGACGATGGTTCGCACACGCTGTTTGTGCCAGAACTTAAAGAACATTACCATTCGGTGAATGGTGCCGTGCTGGAGTCGCGCCATGTGTATATTGAAGCGGGTGTCCGTGCTTGTGAAAAAGACACTGTCCGCATCTTTGAAGTAGGCTTTGGCACGGGGCTGAACGCCCTCCTTACTTATCTTGACGCTTTAGATTCTCGAAAAAATATTTACTATTCTTCTATCGAATTATTCCCTATTTCGCTGCAATTGGTGAATAGCCTGAATTATCCATCCTTGTTTTCATCCGAACAAAAAAGTGTTTTCAAAGATTTGCATCTCTGTGCATGGGATCAGCAGGTGGATGTTACGGACTTTTTTCATCTGAAAAAGATTCAAGGAAGTTTGTTGGAATACGATTTGGATGGTGAAGGATTGTTTGATGTTGTTTTTTACGATGCTTTTGCTCCCGACAAACAGCCGGAAATGTGGAAACAGTCCATTTTCACGAAGCTTTTCAAAACTCTTTCGCCTGGCGGGATTTTTGTGACCTATTGTGCCAAGGGGGTTGTGCGCAGGATGTTGCAGAAAAGTGGCTTTGAGGTGGAACGCTTAGCGGGCCCTCCAGGAAAGAGGGAGATGCTGCGGGCAAGAAAGCCTGTCGGAGAATGTTAGTGCAATGAATTATTTAAAAAGCCAACATCCGACGGGCAGAAGAACAAAGTGTTTTTGCCGAATGAATTGAAAAAGTGTACCAGAATAAAAGTGGATAAGGATACCCTGTTTATCGTGATCGATTCGGAAAAATCAAGTCCTCGTATGTCGGAAAAGGTAAATCGGGCATTGACGGTGTGAATTATCTGATCTATGCAGAGAATGTCGATTTTATCAATTTGGTTTCAAGCATGAAAACCGAATAAATGGATTGCATGCACAGCTCATACGTGTGAATAGCGAAGGTGATGTGAATGTGGAATCCTGCACTGTCGATAAGTTGGAGTCTGCCAGTGGAAATTTGAATCTGAAAAACAACAGGTTGAAACAATTAAATCTTGATCTGGACAAAATATACAATCCTGGAAGCAATACGCATTACATCAAAACTCCAAGGTCGGAAACAAAAGCACGGAATTGGCATCCCAAAAACAAAGATGCCAAGTTGAATATTGAGCTATCCGCCGATTCGGCACGACTTGTGTTCAAATAACGCCTTGTCCTCTTTTTTTGTTTTGTAACAGGGCGGGTAGCTTCAGACCATCCGTCCTGCGTCTAATTGTCCAGCAAAACAAGACCTGCTTATCCCCTGTTGGGGCGACTCCAAGTTGGCTTGGCCATGGAGAAATATAGATGAATTTTCTTTATAAATAAAAAAAGAAAAATAAGTTTGATTATTGGGATATTAAGACTAATTTTGCACCTCAAAATTCAAGGAATCCATTTCTTTCGAACCCTTTGTAATTCAATATCCAATAGATAGGAATCAATAATACATTAAAATAATTCGTCAAATATGAACGTAACTCAAACCAATGTGGATAGCGTAAACGCTATACTGACTGTGTCGATTGCGAAAGCAGATTATCAGGAAAAATTGGACAAATCATTGAAAGATTTTCGCAAAAAAGCAAACGTTCCGGGTTTTCGTCCGGGAACAGTTCCAGTAGGAATGGTGAAGAAAATGTATGGCAAATCTATTTTGGCTGAAGAAATAAACAAACTGGTAGGCGAAAACCTCTACAAATACATCCAGGACAACAAATTGGATGTTTTGGGCGAGCCGCTTCCTAATTTGGAAAAACAACAACCCATCGACTTTGCGCACGAAGGCGATTACGAATTTTCTTTCGATGTGGCATTGGCTCCCGAAATCAACTTGTCGTTGAGCAAAAACGACGAGATCCCGTATTACAAGATTGAGGCTACAGAAGAATTGATTGAACGTCAGGTTGCGTCTTACAAACAAAACTATGGCAAATACGATAGCGTTCAGGAAGAAGCAAAGGATACCGATTTATTGAAGGGTATTGTCGTCGAACTTGAAGGCGGCCAACCCAAAGAAGGTGGGATCAACCTTGAAAATGCTGTCCTGATGGCTTCTTATATGAAAGACAAGGAAGAACAAGATAAATTTGTCGGCGCAAAGGTGGGCGACAAAATCATTTTCAACCCAGGAAAAGCTTATGATGGAAACGAGACCGAAATCGCTTCATTCCTTCATGTGGAAAAAGAAGAACTGCAAGATATTGCAGCCGAATTTAGTTTTGAAATCACAGATGTGACCCGTTACCAAGAAGCTGAATTGGATCAAGCTTTGTTCGACAAAGTATTTGGTGAGAATGTAGTGGATACCGAGGCTGATTTCCATACCAAGGTGAAAGAGGTGATCGAGCAGCAATTTGCTCCTGACAGTGATTATAAATTTCTGTTGGATGCCCGCGTGTTGTTGGAAAGCAAAGTGGGCGAACTTCAATTTGCCGATGCTTTGTTGAAAAGGTGGTTGCTCGAAACCGGAAAAGACAAAACTCCAGAAGCAGTGGAAGCTGAATATCCTGCCATCGTCAAAGATTTGACATACCACCTGATCAAGGAAAAAATCGTGAAAGACAACGGTTTGAAAGTTGAAGAGTCGGACGTGACAGCTATTGCCAAAGAAGCAGCTAGGGCGCAGTTTGCTCAATATGGGATGATGTCTATGGCAGAAGACATGGTAGAAAACTATGCCAAAGAGATTCTTAAAAACAAAGATACAGCTCGTAATTTGGTTGATCGCGCCATGGAAAGCAAAATTATCGAGTCTTTAAAATCGACTTTGGGTGTCAAAGAAGAATCTATCAGTGTGGAAGAATTCAAAAAATTCTTCGAAGAAAACAAACTTGAAGCATAATTTGGCCGTTTTGAGAAAAGATATGTGACAAGGAGGCAGCTTAAGATAAATTAAGTTGCCTCCTTTTTGTCTCATTTCCATTTTGCATATAAGTCTTTTGGTGTTGGCATCATAATTGCAGGCATTAAAAAAATAATTCGATTGCAAATTCATTTTTTATAGAATTAATGCGAAAGATTCGGCTTTAAAGGTAGATTGAGGTGAAAAATCTGAATTAAGTTCTTGTTTTATTCGATTTTTTATTCATAACTTTGTTTAGCTGAACAAAAATCCGTTATCAGAATAAACCTTTGTTTTATTTTGTCCGATTAACCAATGATAGCATCGAATTACCCACAATTTGTTCAACGTAATTCAAAAAAAGAAATAGGAATGGATATCAAAGATTTTAAGAAATATGCCACCAAGCATATCGGTATTAACAGCTTGGCATTAGACAAGTACATGGATATAACAAGCAGCTATATCTCTCCAACAATCATCGAAGAACGCTCTTTGAATGTGGCGCAGATGGATGTGTTTTCCCGTTTGATGATGGATCGCATTATCTTTTTGGGGACTCAAGTGGACGACTACTCGGCCAATGTCATCCAAGCCCAATTGTTGTATTTGGATTCCGCTGATCCAGGAAAAGATATTTCTATTTATATCAACTCCCCCGGTGGATCGGTGTATGCTGGTTATGGAATCTACGACACAATGCAATTTATTGACAGCCAGGTATCCACCATTTGCACAGGGATGGCCGCATCGTTTGCGGCAGTGCTGTTGGTTGCCGGTGCCAAGGGAAAACGATTTGCTTTGAAACACTCCCGGGTGATGATTCACCAACCGCTTGGCGGAGCCCAAGGGCAAGCCTCGGATATTGAAATCACAGCGCGCGAAATTGGAAAAGTGAAAAAGGAACTCTATCAAATAATATCAGAACATTCTGGGAAATCTATCGAAGAAGTGGAAAGAGATTCGGATCGTGATTTTTGGATGACAGCTGAAGAAGCTAAAGCTTATGGGATGATTGACGAGGTATTATTGAAAAACAAGCCAAAGAGTAACATCTAAACAAGCAAAAACAGTTTTTTAAGTGCCCTTTCCTATGCAATTGACTGGGAAGAATTACCACTAAACGATAAAAATGGCAAAAAAAAATTCATCTGACCATTGTAGCTTTTGCGGCCGTAGCGAAAATGACGTAAACTTGTTGATTGCGGGTTTATCGGGGCATATTTGCGATAGCTGTATCGAGCAGGCATATCAAATAACCAAAGATTCGCTCTCAAAAAGTTCCTCGAAAGCTGGAGCAATTGACCGGAAATCTTTACCAAATCCAAAGCAAATCAAAGATTTTCTTGATTTATATATCATCGGCCAGGATGCAGCAAAGCGATATTTATCCGTGTCGGTTTATAACCACTACAAAAGGATAATGCAACCTGCAGACCCAAACGATGTGGAAATTGAGAAATCCAACATTATCATGGTCGGATCCACCGGTACCGGGAAAACCCTTTTGGCCAGAACCATCGCTAAGCTTCTTCATGTGCCTTTCGCCATTGTGGATGCTACAGTTCTTACCGAAGCCGGATATGTGGGTGAAGATATTGAGAGCATACTTACCCGCTTGTTGCAGGCTGCTGATTACGACGTGCCTGCCGCTGAACGTGGCATCGTTTTTATCGATGAAATAGACAAGATCGCCCGTAAAGGAGACAATCCCTCCATCACTCGTGATGTGAGCGGAGAAGGTGTCCAGCAAGGTTTGCTAAAACTTCTGGAAGGTTCTATCGTGAATGTTCCGCCGCAGGGAGGACGCAAACACCCCGATCAAAAGATGATCGCAGTAGATACCAAAAATATCTTGTTTGTTTGCGGCGGTGCTTTTGATGGGATAGAGAAAAAGATAGCCCAAAGGCTCAACACACGGGTTGTGGGCTATGCCTCTAAGATTGAAAATGCTCAAGTTGACCGGAGCAATCTGCTTCAGTACGTAACCCCGCAAGATTTGAAATCCTTTGGGTTGATCCCGGAGATTATTGGTCGTCTGCCAATACTCACTTACTTGTCTCCGTTGGATAGGGATACTTTGCGCAGAATTCTCACCGAGCCCAAAAACTCCATCGTTAAACAATATGTTAAATTGTTTGAAATGGATGGCGTTGCCTTGAAGTTCGACGAAGAGGTGTTTGATTATATCGTTGACAAAGCCATTGAATTTAAATTAGGCGCCCGCGGCCTTCGATCTATTGTGGAAACCATGATGATGGATGCCATGTTCGATGTCCCATCGTCCAAGCAAAAGCATTTGCATGTTACAAAAGAGTTTGCAGAACATAATATTGAGACATCTCATTTGAGCAAATTGAAATTAGCCAATTGATTTTTTTTATTTCTACTTGTGATATTTGAAAAATGATTATATTAGATGCAACTTTGACTCTGCGTAATAAGCAATAATAGTATGCCAAATGTCGATTTTTTATATCAAGAGCTAAAGAAAAACTTTGGATTTGACACATTCAAAGGCAACCAGAAAGCCATTATTGAGAATGTGTTGGCACTGAACGATACCTTTGTGTTGATGCCGACCGGTGGAGGAAAGTCGTTGTGCTATCAATTGCCGGCTTTGCTGATGGGAGGAACGGCCATAATCATATCTCCATTGATAGCGTTGATGAAGAATCAGGTGGATGCCATGCGCAATTTCAGCGAAGAAGAAGGCATTGCTCATTTTTTGAATTCATCGTTGAACAAAGCATCCATAGAACAGGTCAAAAATGATATATTGGCAGGCAAGACGAAGATGCTCTATGTGGCCCCCGAATCGCTCAATAAGATTGAAAATGCCGAATTTTTAAAGCAAATTAAAATTTCGTTTTTTGCAGTTGATGAAGCCCATTGCATTTCAGAATGGGGGCACGATTTTAGGCCGGAATATAGACGGATAAGGCCTATAATTAATGAAATAGGCCGCCATCCTATTATTGCTTTGACAGCCACTGCAACGCCTAAAGTGCAGCACGATATACAGAAAACCTTGGGGATGACGGATGCGCTTGTATTCAGGTCTTCGTTTAATCGTCCGAACCTGTATTATGAGATCCGCCCCAAAACCGATGATGTGGATAAGGATATAATCAGGTATATTCGTTCGCAGAAAGGAAAGTCAGGGATCGTTTATTGCTTGAGTCGCAAAAAGGTGGAGGAATTTGCTGAAATATTGAAAGCGAATAAAATCAATGCTTTGGCTTACCATGCAGGAATGGATGCAGCCACACGGTCGGACAATCAAGATTCGTTCTTGCTCGAAAAAGTTGATGTGATTGTTGCTACCATCGCATTCGGGATGGGGATCGACAAGCCGGATATTCGCTTTGTGGTTCATTACGACATCCCGAAAAGTTTGGAAGGTTATTACCAAGAAACCGGGCGTGCTGGTCGAGATGGGGGAGAAGGGCAATGTATCACCTTCTATTCAAACAAGGATCTTGTAAAGTTAGAAAAATTCATGCAAGGAAAGCCTGTGGCCGAACAAGAGATTGGTAAACAACTTTTGTTGGAAACAGCAGCTTATGCAGAAGCAGCTATATGTCGCCGGATAGTGCTGTTGCACTATTTTGGTGAAGAATATTCAGAAAAGAATTGTGGGAATTGTGACAATTGTTTAAATCCAAAAAAACAAGTGGAAGCTCAGGAACTATTACAAACAGTCTTAGAGGCTGTAATTGCATTAAAAGAAAAATTTAAAACAGAGTATGTCGTTAACGTCTTAATGGGCAAGGAAACTTCCGAGATTGAGACTTATAGTCATCAAGATCTGGAGGTTTTCGGTTCAGGTGATGACGAAGATGAAAAAACATGGAATTCCGTTATCCGTCACGCTTTGATTGAAGGATACATGGATAAGGATATCGAAAATTATGGGTTGCTAAAGGTGACTAAAAAAGGAAAGGATTTTCTGAAAAAGCCGGTTTCATTCAAGATTGTTCAAGACAACGATTTTGATGAAGAGGATAGTGAAGAAGTGGCCATCAAAACATCTGGCGGAAGTTCTGCCATGGATCCGGTCTTGTTCTCTATCATGAGCGATTTGCGCAAGAAAATGGCCAAGAAGCTCAATGTGCCTCCTTATGTCATCTTTCAGGATCCCTCTTTGGAGGCCATGGCCACCATCTATCCGATCAACATCGATGAATTGCAAAATATTCCTGGCGTAGGGGCTGGAAAAGCCAAACGCTATGGAGCGGAATTTGTTGCCCTAATTAAGAAACACGTTGAGGAGAACGAGATAGAACGTCCCGAAGATCTTCGGGTGAAAACGGTGGCTAACAAGTCCAAGCTCAAAGTGGCTATTGTTCAGAGTATCGACCGCAAGGTGGCACTCGACGATTTGGCTGAGTCGAAAGGGATTGATTTCAATGAGTTGTTGACCGAAATTGAGGCTATTGTCTATTCCGGAACAAAAATCAACATTGACTATTTCTTGGATGAGGTGATTGACGAAGATAAGTTGGCAGACATATTCGATTATTTCCAACAGGCCGAAAGCGACGATTTGGAAGCTGCCATCAACGAATTGGGCGATTGCTCGGAAGAGGAAATCCGATTGGTTCGCATCAAATTCCTTTCGGATATGGCCAATTAATATAGAATGGACAAGTGAAAAAAATAGCTCTTTTCCCCGGCACATTCGACCCGTTCACCATAGGTCACTTTTCCATCGTGAGAAGAGCATTGGGCTTGGTCGATGAAATAGTGATTGCCATTGGTGTGAATGACACCAAGGTCTCGTATTTTCCTTTGGAAAAACGGATTGAGATGATGGCTGAACTTTACAAAGACGAACCTTGTGTCAGAATTGCATCTTATAGGTCTTTAACCGTGGATTTTGCAAAAGAAGTTCATGCCCGCTACATCGTCAGAGGTATTCGTTCTGTCACCGACTTTGAATACGAAAAAACAATTGCCGACATGAACCGGAACATTTCAGGTGTTGAAACCATTGTGCTCTTTACCGAACCGCAACTTACACATATCAGTTCCACTGTGGTCAGGGAATTACTCAGGTATGGGCATGATGTGACTGAGTTTTTGCCAAAAGGCATGTCGCTTTCTGAATAGTAAAAATTGAAATTCTGTTTCATCCGGTTTTCATCCTTCCAAGTTGATGCCGGATTACTTTATATTGGGTATCGTAGTTTGAAACAGGAGGCTGGTTTTGGATAAATCCCCAAAGTCAATGTTAAAAAATCATCCGGTGTTCCATACCGCCAAATAATAGAATTTAATCGTATGAAAAAAATTGCAGGTACTCTATTTTTTGCAACTTTTGTTTTAGCTTCGTCTTTTGCTCAATCGGGTTTTAGTGACGGGATGAAAAAAGTGTTGACCACCATGAATATCATCAGTCAGATGTATGTTGATAAAGTGGATGACGACAAACTCGCTGAAGATGCTGTGAAGGCATTAATCAGCGAACTCGATCCCCATTCCTCGTATATGTCAAAAGAAGAAGTGAAGGAGTCAAACGAGCCTTTGGAAGGAAATTTCACTGGGATTGGTATTTCCTTCAACATGATTACCGACACGTTGTATGTCATCGAAACCATCGCTGGAGGCCCATCTGCCAAAGTAGGGATTTTAGCCGGTGACCGAATCCTGTTGGTGAATGATTCTTTGATTGCAGGAGTGAAAATGCCAACCAAGGACATCATGAGGCGTCTTCGTGGAGCAAAAGGGACAGAAGTGAATGTGAAAGTGTTACGTAGAGGGGTGCCAGAATTGTTGAACTTTAAAATCATCCGGGACAAGATTCCGATCTATAGCGTGGATGCGGCCTACATGGTGGATGGTGTCACTGGATATATAAAGATAAGCCGCTTTGGAGCCACAACTTACGGCGAGTTCAAGGAAGCCTGCCTCAAGCTTCGGGAACAAGGAATGAAAAACGTAATTCTTGACCTTGAAAATAACGGTGGAGGCTATCTCTCCGCGGCAATCGATTTGGCTAATGAGTTTCTACCTGCGGACAAAACCATTGTATATACCGAAGGATCGAAACGCCCCCGCTACCTCGAAAAGTCCAAAGGCAACGGCTTTTTTCAAACAGGAAAAGTGGTGGTTTTGGTGGACGAGGGTTCTGCTTCCGCAAGCGAAATCTTTTCTGGAGCCATTCAGGATTGGGATAGAGGTGTGATTGTAGGCCGCCGGACATTCGGTAAAGGGCTTGTTCAACAACAAATTCCTCTTCCTGACGAGTCAATGATCCGATTGACCATTGCCCGCTACTATACACCCACTGGAAGATGTATCCAAAAACCTTATGTCAAGGGCGACAGGTCTTCTTACGATCAGGATTTGATCTCTCGTTTTAATAGAGGTGAATTGACCAACGCCGACAGTATTCATTTCCCAGACTCTTTGAAATACAAGACTTTGGTTACAGGGCGCACCGTTTATGGAGGTGGAGGAATTATGCCCGATTATTTCGTGCCTATTGATACAACTGCCAGTACGGCTCTTCATCGTTCATTGTATGCAAGCAACATAATCAATAAACTGTCGTTGAAAATTGTGGACGAGGGCCGTAGCGATCTTCTCGCTCAATTCCCAACGGAAGATGCTTATTTGCAGTCATTTCAGATAACAGATCAAATGTTTGCCGCTTTGCGTAAAATGTCTGAAACGGAAAAAATAAAATTTGATGAAAAACAGTTTGAAAAGTCGAAACATCTTATAGCCTTGCAGATAAAAGCTCTGATGGCAAGGGATTTGTATGAATCGTCCTCCTTTTATAAAGTGATAAATAAGGAAAGTGATATTTTCCAAAGAGGATTGCAAGTGATTGAGAATCCAGAGCTTTACGACCTATTATTAAAAGGGAAAAACAAGGGGATAAAAAATTAGAAATTATATAAAAAAACTAAAAAAGAAAGCGGCTGAATATTTGTTTTGTCGCTTTTTTGTCATTTTATAAAGATTTCCCCAAACAAAATTACTATTTTTGCGCGGAAATTAAGTCGTTTTATAGCCATTTGGATGTTTAGACCGTCCCTATAAGACCTAAACAAGAATTATGCAAAAAAACCTCGTCATTGTAGAGTCACCAGCGAAGGCTAAGACAATAGAAAAATTTCTTGGTAAAGATTATCAGGTACTTTCCAGCTATGGGCACATAAGGGATTTGAAAAAAAAAGATTTCGGTATTGATCTCAAAAATAACTACAAGCCTCTATATGAAGTTCCGGCCGACAAGAAAAAGCTCGTGGGAGATTTGAAAAAGGCCGCCAATGAGGCTGAGATTGTGTGGCTTGCTTCCGATGAAGACCGTGAAGGAGAAGCCATTTCTTGGCACTTGTACGAGACTCTTGGACTCACAGATGATCGATCCAAGCGTATTGCCTTCCACGAGATCACCAAAGATGCCATATTGAACGCGATCAATAATCCACGTAAAATCAATTTTGACCTGGTGGATGCTCAGCAAGCACGCCGTGTGTTGGACCGGATTGTTGGTTTTGAGCTTTCTCCCGTCTTGTGGAAGAAAGTAAAACCTGCCTTGTCCGCAGGCCGTGTGCAATCGGTTGCCGTACGTCTGATCGTAGAGCGTGAACGCGAAATCCGAGAGTTCCAAACAGAGGCAGCCTATCGTGTGGTTGCCGTTTTTGTGAAACAAGAGAAGGGAAACTCGTATGAGCTAAAAGCAGAGCTACCCCAGCGCCTTAAAACCAAAAAAGAAGCTCTTGACCTGCTGGAAAAACTCAAGACAGCCATTTTCTCGATCGACAGTGTTGTTACGAAGCCAACCAAGCGTTCGCCCGCAGCTCCTTTTACCACATCTACGCTCCAACAGGAAGCTGCCCGAAAATTAGGCTTCACTGTTGCCCAAACCATGCGTGTTGCCCAAGGATTATACGAGTCAGGGAAAATCACTTACATGCGTACAGACTCCGTGAATCTGTCTTCTTTGGCTTTGAATACATCCAAGGCGGAAATTCTTGCCAGCTATGGTGAACAATATACTCATTCCCGCAATTATACAACCAAAAGTAAAGGCGCACAGGAAGCTCACGAGGCGATCCGTCCCACTTACATGTCGGAACATACGGTGAGCGGTAGCGCACAGGAAAAAAGGCTGTATGAGCTGATTTGGAAGCGAACGATTGCTTCGCAAATGGCAGATGCAGAACTGGAAAAAACAAACGTAACTATTTCCGTTTCCAACAGCGATTATTCGTTTGTGGCAACCGGCGAGGTTATCAAGTTCGACGGATTCCTGCATGTGTATATGGAAGATTCGGACGACGAGCAGCAGGAATCTGATTCCCACTTGTTACCTCCGTTGCATAAGGGAGAAGTGCTTGACATGATCGAAACATCCGCCACAGAACGTTTTACCCAGCGGCCTTCTCGTTATACGGAAGCTTCGTTGGTGAAAAAGATGGAGGAACTTGGAATTGGTCGTCCTTCCACTTATGCTCCCACTATTTCTACGATCCAAAATCGAGAATATGTGGAGAAGAAAATTCTAGAAGGCACACCCCGCGAATACAATGTGATCACGTTGAAGAGTGGTGTGATTCGCGACGAAAAGAATACAGAAATCACTGGAGCAGACAAAAATAAACTTTTTCCAACCGACACAGGGGAAGTGGTGAACGATTTTCTCACCGAGTTCTTTCCTGAAATCATGAACTATAATTTCACAGCAAAATTGGAAGAAAAGTTCGATGATGTGGCCGAAGGAAAAGAAAATTGGACAGAGCTAATCGATGGCTTCTACAAATTATTTCATCCCGTGGTGGATGAAGTGATGAATGCCCAGACCGAACATAAAATCGGCGAACGCGTGCTTGGTGTTGATCCAAAATCAGGCCGCCAAATTTCGGTGAAAATTGGCCGTTTTGGTCCAATGGCCCAGATTGGCGTGCAGGATGAAGAAGAAAAACCTCAGTTTGCCAGTTTGCAAAAAGATCAATCTATCTCCACCATCACCTTGGAAGAGGCATTGAAGCTCTTCGATTTGCCACGTACGCTGGGCGAGTTTGAAGAAAAAGTGATGACTGTGGCCGTTGGGCGTTTTGGACCTTACGTCCGTCACAACAGCCAATTTGTGTCTTTACCGAAGGGATATGATCCGTATTCCATAACCGGAGAGGAAGCTATCAAGTTGATTTTGGAAAAACGGAAAAAAGACAGCGAGCGGCTGATCAAAGAATTTACCGAAGATGCCGAGTTGCAGATTTTGAATGGTCGTTATGGCCCCTATATCACCCACCAGAAGAATAATTACAAGATTCCGAAGGGAAAAGAGCCGGCTTCGCTCACTTACGAGGAGGTGATGGAGATAATCAAAGCTGCTCCGCTCACCGATAAAAAAGGGAAAAAGACAACGGCAAAGAAAGCCGAGGCGAAAACTTCTAAAGCTAAAGCAACCACAAAGAAAAAGCCTGCTTCCGGTAAATAATTGGTTTAGTCGTTCAAAAAATGGAAATCTAAAGTAAAAATCGAACGGAAATATCTATTTATTCAATATCCAATAAAAACTATTAAACTCATGAAAAAAAGTGCATTGCAAGTAGCAAGAGCGGCTTATCAGCCCAAAATGCCGAAAGCATTATACGGAAACAATGAAGTGGAAGTAGGCGAGCCTACAGAATCTGTTGCCGATCAGGAAGAAGTTCAAAAACTTTTCCCAAACACCTATGGAATGCCAATTTTGAAGTTTGTTGAAAGTAGTCAAGCCGTAGAATACCCCGCTGTCAATGTGGGGGTTATCCTTTCCGGTGGACAAGCTCCCGGTGGACACAATGTGATTGCCGGACTTTATGACGGAATCAAAAAACTCAATACCGACAGCAAACTATATGGTTTCTTGATGGGACCTGGTGGATTGGTCGATCATCAATATATCCAACTTACTGGCAACATCATCGATGAATACCGCAACACGGGTGGTTTCGATATTATCGGTTCGGGCCGTACCAAATTGGAGAAAGCGGAACAATTCGACAAAGGGTTGGAAATTCTCAAGGAACTTGACATCAAGGCACTTGTTATTATCGGTGGTGATGATTCAAATACGAATGCTTGCGTGTTGGCCGAATATTACAAGGCGATTAATGCTGGTGTTCAGGTGATTGGTTGTCCAAAAACGATTGATGGTGACTTGAAAAACGAGTTGATCGAAACTTCTTTCGGTTTCGACACAGCTTGTAAAGTGTATTCTGAAGTAATCGGGAACATCCAACGCGATTGTAATTCGGCTCGCAAATACTGGCACTTTATCAAATTGATGGGGCGTTCTGCATCTCACATCGCTTTGGAATGTGCTTTACAAACCCAACCCAATATCTGCTTGATTTCGGAAGAGATCGAAGCAAAAAAATCATCTTTGGACGACGTGGTAATCGAAATAGCTACCGCTGTGGCCAAACGTGCAGAAAATGGAAACAACTTCGGTACGGTGTTGATTCCTGAAGGAGTTATCGAGTTTATCCCAGCTATTAAAGCTCTTATCGCCGAACTCAACGATTTCCTTGCACATCATCAAGATGAGTTCAATGCCATTCCTCGTGCAGATAAGCGTCAATATATAATTGCACACCTTTCAAAAGAAAATTCAGACGTGTACGCAAGCCTTCCCGAAGGTGTTGCCCGCCAGTTGACATTGGATCGCGACCCGCACGGAAATGTGCAGGTTTCTTTGATCGAAACGGAGAAATTGTTGGCCGAAATGGTTGGCAACAAGTTGGCAGAGTGGAAAGCGGCCGGAAAATATTCAGGCAAGTTTGCTTCGCAAGTTCATTTCTTCGGATACGAAGGACGTTGCGCCGCTCCATCCAACTACGACGCAGACTACTGCTATTCTCTTGGATGCACAGCTTCGCTTTTGATTGCTTCCGGACGTACAGGCTACATGTCTTCGGTACGCAACACAACTGCTCCTGCCGAAGAATGGATCGCAGGCGGTGTGCCCATCACCATGATGATGAACATGGAACGCCGTCACGGAGAATTGAAACCAGTGATTCAAAAAGCGTTGGTGAAACTGGACGGTGCGCCATTCCAATACTTTGCTGAAAACCGCGAAACTTGGGCTGTGAATACGGATTTTGTTTATCCAGGCCCAATCCAATACTTTGGTCCATCAGAAGTTGCTGACCAAACAACTATGACTTTGGCTTTAGAGCAAAAGAAGTAATAAATTATCCAAATAGAAGAAAAGCGGAAATGGCGAGAGTCGTTTCCGCTTTTGTTTTCTATTCGGCATTATTATTTTTTTTTACGCAGAGTGTGCAGAGTTTTTTTATTTCCGTTTGCCGAATTCTGCGTGCACTTTCCTTTGAGGCCTCTGCGTGAAATTATTCTTGCCAACATTAGCCATTGTCCAAATTGCACTACTGTTTATTTTCCTGCTGCCGTATGGATGATAGTTCCCACATGTTCGCCACGAAGGGCAGCCGTTAGGCGGCCAGGGACAAGGCCATTTATCACTTGCAGCCGTTTCAGGTTATGTGCATTTTCCATCAGTTCAAGCACCACTTTGTCGATCGGAAGAGTTCCCTTCTGCTTTGCCAGTTCTTCGTAGCCAATCTCCGGGATGAATTTGGCAGATTCGGCTTCCGGACCCTTCGGGTCGGTCGTGTAAATGCCGTCCACATCTTCCACAATGGTGAGGCTGGCGGCACCCAAGGCATCCGCAAGCAGGAAAGCTCCCGTGTCGGCGCGGTGAGTGGGGATACGCGAATCGGGAAACTCGTGGTTGTGATAAGGAGGATATCCGCTTCCCACCACGGCGCGGGCATGGGCAAGGTGGATTCCCAATTGGCTCGATATAGTGGGCTTGTCGATATACGATACAAAATCCTTGGCCAGAAGTTCAGCAAGTATTTGCCCGTTTTGCCCCGCTTCGCTCGCCACCAAAGGAGCCAATGATCCCACGGGAAGACCGAGGTCAAGCCCAACGCTTAAAAGATGCCTCGCACGGATGCCTGCACCTGTCAGGATCAAAAGGCGATGCTCGGGCAAAATACGGCGTATCTCTTCCACAAGTGGCAAAATGGCCGAATGGCCGCGGTCCATGATGGATGCACCTCCGATCTTGACCACATGCAGCCAAGGCAACAGCTTGATGGGGTTTACTCCCGCAACAGGGTTTGTCAAAGATTTGTCTTGCAGCGACTGGGTGGCCAGTCCGGATGTGATATGCTTGATGTTTGAAGATTTATTTTCCATAATTAATGTGTTTTTAGTCTGCGGTAATAATTGTTCCAACGTGTTCCCCTGCCAAAGCCCGTGTCAGATTTCCCGGAATAAGGCCGTTTACAATTTGAACTTCACGCACATTGCGTGCTTTCTTGATAAGATCCAGCACGGGAAATTCGAGTATCGAGTCATGAAGACCCTTCTCTTTCATTTCATCCACCGATATTTTGGGAATAAAGGTTGCGTTTTTGTCCGTTTTGGGATTCGCCGTGTAAAGTCCATTTTCGTCTTTCACATAAATCATCGCCTTGCAGCCGTATTGCTCGGCTACCAGAAAGCATCCGGCATCCGTCCGGTAAGGCGGGATCAAGCTGTCTTTTGCCGGACGCATCCACAAACCGTAAGGAGGCATCCCACTAAAAACCACAGCATTCACTTGTTCCAGAAAGAGAGGAACAGACGACATGCCCGCATCTTCTACATAGGAGATGCCGTGTTTTGCAAGTAGCTTTGCCAGCATGCTCGCATTTTGTCCGGCCACCGACGACCCCAGCTGGGAAAGGAAACCAGCGGGAAGGTTCAGTCCCGAAGCAATCGAGTAAAGATGCCGAGCCCGGGTGCCGGCTCCTGTGCCGATCATCATTTTGTGATCCTTGCGGGCAGCCACAATTTCGTCGATAAGTGGATACACCGCCGCGCGACCACGGTCAATAAAGCTTTGTCCGCCAATCTTGATTACGGAAACATCGGGAAGGATGCGATAAGATTCCGCCCTTTCGGCAGCCTGCAGAAGAGTTTCATCTGTCAGGGATTTTTGTTTGAGTAATTCCTCAAGCGACATTGTTACATTTTCCATACCAAAACCTTTTTCTGTTAATACACGATTACCGTTTTACTTTTGCATTGCAAGATAGCATCTTTCTCTGATTTATCAGTAACAATCGGGTTTGAATTTTAAGTGAAAATGTCTTTTTTGTCCGGGTGCTAGTCGGGCGTTGTTTCCTTTTTCTTGTCAGAATTACCTGATACTCTCATCAAAGTCAAAGCCCTGAAGATAGTCGATTTTCCACTTCTCATCTTCTTTTGCGACTTCAAATTTATATCTAAATGCTTTCCACTCAGAATCTGTATTTTGCTCCAGTCTTCCCCATCTCCAAACTAATTTTCCCTTGTTATTATTTAAGTTGATGATTTCAACTTCTACCAAATTCCAAGGATTTGGCTTGTCGTATGGGACGTCTTGATTTAGAGACCAGGGGTCAATATCGTTCGCAAAACTAAATGGCTGTAATTCTCCAACCAACCACTCGTCTAATTCTTTGTTACGGAGTTTCTTGTCAAGGGTTAGGATGATTTGATTGTAGTTTTCAATAAATTTGGTTGTGAAAAAATTGGTCGCCTTCAACTTTTTAAGATTTTCTCTGTGTTTTTTCAGGTCAAAACCGATGTAAGCGCTGTCTTTCGGATCAGCTAAAACTGGTAACAAGTCAATCGAACTTTTCGAGTCAGCCCAGTTTAAAGTTTGTCTAATAAGATTTTGAATTTCTTCCTTGTCATTTGGCGTTACGGGTACATTTATACTGTCTGTCCGACTAACTGTTCGATTATTAACGTCATTTTTCTGGGTACAACCCAGAAAAATAAGTCCGATTATCAGGGGCAAAAGTCCTATGTTTTTCATAACTAATTTTTTATTTGTCTTGCTTTGCTTTATTTAGAGAATTCCCCGGTTTACTGTCAAGGGGTTGCTTCATTTATTAATCAACTATTTTATACACTCACTGCCGTACAGAAAGCTCTTCCACTCCACTAACTACCAAAGGGGCAGACTAATTGATCAGAGGGCTTAATCAATCTTTTCTATTAAACTATCCTTTAACCACCTTGAATAATAATTGCTTAGAGATTTTAATGTTTTCCAATTTTGTATATTTCCTTCTTTTGATAATGTGACATTGATAATCGTTAATTTGGTTTTATTCGGATTTATTTCAATCAAATCATATTTTATATTCGCTATAGTGTCAATTACGATGGAGTTTTCTCCTTTTCGAATGATGTTATCAGTTTGATAATAACCAGAACTCGGATATTTTGAAAGATTATTAGTACAAAAGTCACAATTATACCCAAGCTGTTTTATTGTTTTAATCACAGAATCTTTAGGGAGTTTGATTGTGTATGACTTGTCAATTAAGATAGTGCCTTTCGGGGTTTCCCTATACGGGATGGAGGTGGAACAGAAGGCAAAAAATGCTATTGTCAATAACGAATATGTTGATATTGTCTTCAGCGGTTCAATTTTTATTGGTATCCAACTTCCTTTGCGATTTATCAAATAGTGGCTTAACGGTAGTATGAGTAAAGCGGCATAATCAGAATAGTCAACAACCCTATATAGTGTGATTTTTAGTGATTGATTAATGACCTCAAGAGCTGGCGTAAATAATGGTAGTTTCCATATAAAAAACATGATTCCAACAATAAGTGCAATGTGTTTTTTAAATTTTGGTGCAATAACTGCAACAAACATTGGAAAGATCAATAAACCAGCAAAATCAGAAAGTTTTCCGGTAATAAAATTCCCGTATTCATGTTTCAGATAGAAATCATTTAATAATAAAACAAACAACCCTACAATGAAATATGGATTTAGTATTAATTCTTTTCGTTTCATAAATTCGGTATTTGAATATGGCTACTTTGTTTTTTTAATTACTTACTGCCAACGGTTTTGACGGCAGGCACATTTTCACTGTCGGGTTTAGTCTATATATTAAACTTTTCCAAATATACTGAATTTTACTTACCAAGAAAAAAATCGCACCATCTTATCCAAACAGTGCGATTCTTCTTTTCTGAGTTGTTGCTTATTGCTTCTCTTCTTCCTTCTTTTTGGTGGTTGTTTCGAGCTGTCGGTATTGCTTTCGCAGTTCATCCAACTGGTTGAAAAGGGAAAGCAAGCTGTCGCTTGGCGTGAAGTTCACCGTTTGCTCCACGGCCGTTGCGAACTGTGTGTAAGCCGTTGAAACTTTTCCCCGCAAGGTACTAGCTGATGCGCCCCGGGCGGATTTGGAAATTGTGCGCTGGTTGTAGAGGCTGTCAAATTGCGTGTTGTTGTTGGCCAGGGAGGTGAAAATATCCGTTAAGCCGATATCGGAGGCTGCACCTTGTAATTCAGCGGATGCATTGTATTTTGAAATCAATTCAAAGATTACCGCCGATTGCACATCCAGTGGAAGTTTTTCCGCCCCCTTGTAAGGTGTAAGAAAAAGCCCCAATTGTGATGCCGCAGCTTTTTTCTCAGCATTCCGGCTGTTGAGGTAGCTCTTATTTAGCTGGAACAATTGCCGGATGTCTTCGTCACGGGCTTGGTCATACTGGCGGATGGTTTCCGAAAGTTCCGATTTTATGTTTCGGTTGAGGCTTGTTCCTAATCCTGCGTTTTCAGTGACAAGCAGATTGAATGCCGCAGTGGCTATCGTGCCAAGGTTGTCAGAAAGTGGTTGAGACAAATCGATGCTCGATTTACACAGCGAATATATTTCTTCGACAGTGAGTTTGCTCAAGTAGAGTGGGGAGAATTTTTTTTCACTCATAGTTTTTGTGTTTTAATGAAACATATTGAATTTTGATTTTGTGTTCAAAGAATTTCCGACAGCTTGCCGACAATTGTTTTTATGTTAGCAGAATTTCCGACAGCTTCCTGCTTTTTGTTTTTGTGTTAGCGGAATTTCTGTTAATATCCAGCAAAGTGTTTTGGTGTCCGCGGAATCTCCGTATGGTTCACGCCGATTGACTTGGTGCTTGCGGAATTTCTGTCAAGCATGCGCAGGTTGTTTTCATGTTTTTTGCAAAATTGCTTGTGAATAATTTGTTCTTGTAAAAGCTTCTGGTGCAAATATATAAAAAAGCTTGAAATGTAAGCAATGTTTTATTTTTATTTTGAGGAATTTGATGTCAACAAAACATTGCATACCGTAGGCATGCAATGTTTTAGGTGGTTTATCCCTCAAAGATGACAAGTCCAAAAAGGGTTCAATCTTATTCTATCGAGCCATATCATCTAAGGAAGAAGGGATAAGAAGCAGGCTCCTTACATCTTCAACCCCCTCAAGAATTCCCCGACAGCCATCCCCTTTTTTCCAGGCACCTGGATGCTTTTCAGCTCCAGGAATCCGTCTGGGGTGGCTACACGCAAGTAGGTTTTGAAATCGGAAACCACGGTGGCCGGAGCCAATGCATGTGCTTCGGGAATCACTTCCGTTTCAAATATTTTGAAATATTGGGGTTCTGCTGTTTCTTGTAATTTTAATTCCGTCCAGGCGGCGGGATAAGGCGAGAGTCCCCGAATGAGGTTGTGTGCTTGCTGCGCCGATTTTGACCAATTTATTTGGCAAGTCTCTTTGAAAATCTTTGGCGCAGCTTTGAGTTCCGATTCAGCTTGGAAGAACTGGCTTTGGTCGATGGCATCCACCTTGTCGGCCAACAAATCGTCCACCGTTTCCTTCACCAGACGCGCGCCTACGTTCATCAATTCGTCGTGAATTTTGCCGGCATTGTCGTTTTCGCCAATAGCCACTTTTTCCTGCTTGATGATTTTTCCGGTATCAATCTCGTGCGTCAAGAAAAAAGTAGTGACACCCGTTTCCTTTTCGCCGTTGATAATTGCCCAGTTGATCGGGGCTGCTCCACGGTATTGGGGCAGGAGGGAGGCATGGAGATTGAAAGTGCCAAGCCGTGGCATATTCCAGACCACTTCGGGCAACATGCGAAACGCCACCACAATCTGCAAATCGGCTTGCCACGATTTGAGGGCTTCGTGGAAAGTCTCGTCTTTTAATTTTTCGGGTTGAAGCAAGGGAAGGTTTTGCTCCACAGAATAGTTCTTCACGGCCGAAGGTTGTAGCTTGTGTCCACGTCCGGCAGGTTTGTCGGGCATGGTGATAACGCCCACCACGTTGTAGCCATTTTCCACCAAAATGCGCAGGCTCTCTACCGCAAAATCGGGAGTTCCCATAAATACAATCCGTAGGTCTTGTTTGGTCATAGTATCGTAAATTCGATTATTTATAAATCAAAAACACGCACGGTTTCTTGCCGAAATCGGGTGTTCGTTTTGCCCATTCTTTCACCGGCAATGTTTTGATAAATTCATCCTCGCACGTGATGTTCACCGCCACGCACAATTTGGTGGAAGGCGAACAGGTTTCCACCAAATCCTTCAATAGCTTGTCGTTGCGGTAAGGCGTTTCGATAAATATCTGGGTTTGGTCTTCGTTGTAAATCCGTTGCTCCAACTGCTTGATTCGGCGGATACGGTCACTTTGTTCAATCGGTAAATAACCCTGAAAAGCAAAGCTCTGCCCATTGAATCCGGAGCCCATCAGCGACATCAAGATGGAACTCGGCCCGACCAGCGGCACCACCGGAATGTTTTTCTTTTGCGCAATTTCCACAATAGCCGCCCCCGGGTCTGCCACAGCCGGACATCCCGCTTCGGAAATAATTCCCACGTCGAATCCGTTCTTGACCGGGTCGAGGTAAGTGGCTATCTGGTTGGCATCCGTGTGCTTGTTGAGTTCAAAAAACGTGAGCGAATCGATATCGATGGACGCCTCCGTCTTTTTGAGGAAACGACGTGCCGAACGGATATTTTCAACGATAAAATACTTTGTTTTTAAAATGATCTCCCGATTGTGCGTGGGAAGAACCTTTTCGATGGAGGTTTCGCCCAATGTGACGGGAATGAGATAGACAGATGCCTGCATAAATGAATATTCGCGCTTGTTTATAACTCTATTATCTTACAAAAATACATATTTTTGCAGGAAAATTACTGAAATGAACCTACCGCTTTCATTTATCCAGCATACGCAGTCCATTTTGGGCGACCAATGGGAAGCTTTCGAAAAGGCGTTGAGCGCTCCATCCCCTGTCAGTATCCGCCTGAATCCGGTGAAAGCCCGAAGCAAAAGTTTTGCAACAGATGGCATTACCCCGGTGCCTTGGTCCGAATTCGGTTTTTACCTTCCCGTTCGTCCGCCATTCACTTTCGACCCGCTGTTTCACGCCGGGGTCTATTACGTGCAGGAGGCCTCGTCCATGTTTGTGGAGCAAGTTTTCCGCCAGCATGTTTCGGGTTCGGTTCGGGTGTTGGATTTGTGTGCTGCCCCCGGCGGGAAGTCCACGCACATTGCATCGTTGCTAGATGGGGACAGCTTGTTGGTGAGCAACGAAGTGATTGCTTCCCGGGCAAATATTTTGTTGGATAATGTCATGAAGAGTGGTTTTGACAACGTCGTGGTCACCAACAACGACCCGCTCGCACTCGGCAAGTTGGGTGCTGCGTTCGATGTTGTTTTGGTGGATGCGCCTTGTTCGGGCGAGGGAATGTTTCGCAAAGATGCCGATTCCGTTTTCGAATGGTCGGACGGAAATGTGCAGCTTTGTTGCGAACGCCAGCAACGCATTGTGTCGGACGTGTGGCCAGCCCTCAAAGAAGATGGATTGTTGATTTACAGCACTTGCACCTACAACCTGCACGAAAATGAAGAGAACGTGCGTTGGATTATGGACAACCTGGGTGCGGAAGTAGTGGAACTACAAATCGATGAAAATTGGAAAGTCACCTCCTCGTTGTCGCCCGAATCAAAGGTTGCGGTCAGCCGTTTTCTTCCCCATCGCACGCATGGCGAAGGATTCTTTCTGGCGGTTCTTCGCAAAACTTCTGAAGCGGAAGGTTTAGCCTTTTCGAAAAAAAAAGATAAAAAGCAAAAAGCAAAGCCGATTCCGGTTCCTGCCGGATTGAAGCAACTTGTCCTGCATCCGGAACGCTATGCTTTTCAGGAAATAAATGGCAAATGGCGGGCTTATGCGCCTCAAGTGGCGGCTTTCCTAGAACAAAGTGATGGCTTGAAAATTCTGAATGCGGGGATTTTTTTAGGTGAGCAGAAAGGCAAAGACTTGGTGGTCTCTCATGCTTTGGCACTTTGCAATGAGTTAAACGCCAATGCCTTCCCATCAGAAAATGTGGATAGGAAAACAGCTATCAACTATCTACGGAAAGAACCAGTTTTTCTTCCGGATGCCCCAACGGGCTATGTGTTGTTGGTTTACGAAAGTTCTCCGATCGGTTTTGTGAAAAATATAGGCAACCGGACGAACAACCTCTTGCCGAATGAATGGCGGATAAAGTCAAGCTATTTGCCCGACCAAAACCCCATTTGGTTGAAATAAAAAGGGGCTGTCTGGTTTTTGAGACAGCCCCTTTTTATTGTCGTTACTTATTGTCAAGATTTCTTTTCCGCATCTTTAGCGTCTTTTTTGCAGCAGGATTTGTTTTTTGCACTTTCTTTTTTAGTGCATTTCTTTTTGCCTTTTTTGGCGCATTCTCCTTTAGCATCTTTTTTGCAACAAGATTTTACTTCTGTTTTTGCCTTAGAAGTTTCTTTTTTTGTTTCCTGAGCCATTGCGCTAGTTGAGGCAAGAAACGCAAATGCCATCATGGCCGATAAGATAATTTTCTTCATAATTCCAAATTTTATTAGATAGTTTAGCTTCATTTATTAAACACAAAAGCAAAGATATTGTTTGTTTTCATTTAACAAAGCCTGTCCCGTTAATAATATTCAATAAATTAAGTTTAGTACATGACAAAAATTATATAGCGATATAATTATTTGACACTTAGTAAAAAAAAGCTGTTGTTTTATTTGAATAAGACCTTAGTTTTTAGTATATTAGAGGAAAAAAATCTTGGCGGATTTTACTCAAATATGAAAACTAAGGTCTCACGCAAAAATAGTGATTTAACCTCAATTTTGGTTGAACACTTCGGTAAAAGTTTAAACTTGGCCCGAATAAAGTTTATAAGCCTGTTTATTTGCGCTCTTTGCAAGGTTCAAGTCGTTTGTTTTGAAAAGCTTGCCAGTGGTTTTGAAAATGCGTGTGGAAGCGGCTCTTCATTGCGACGCATACAGCGTTTTATGGCTGGCTACAGTATGGACAAAGACTTGATCGCAAGATTGATATTTGCACTGTTGCCGCATGAACCTCCATATTCGATTGCTATTGACAGGACGAACTGGAAGTTTGGACAGGCGAATATCAATATCCTGGTATTAGCCATTGTTTATAAAGGAGTTGCTTTTCCTATCATATTCAAATTGATGCCTAAGCGAGGCAATTCCCACACAACGGAGAGAATTGAAATCGTCAATCATTACATTCGATTGTTTGGAAAAGATACCATCCGATACTTGGTGGCAGACCGTGAATTTGTTGGTGAACACTGGATTAGATACCTGAACTTTAACCGAATTGAATATCACATTCGCATCCGCGGTAATTTCTGGGTCCTGAATCCTAAAACCGGAAAACAGTTTAAGGCAACATGGCTCTTTGGCGATTTAAAATTGAATGAAACAAGATTTCTACACTCGATATATTATGTCAATAACCAGTTGTGCTACTTGTCTGCTTCAAAGATAAAAAACAAAGAGGGGAATCCCGAATTCCAGATAGTTATCTCATTTTGCAAACCTGAAATTGCGCAAAAAACATACAAGGAACGCTGGCAGATTGAAACTGCATTTAGGGCAATGAAAACAAGTGGGTTCAATTTGGAAGACACTCATTTGACTGATATTGACAGAATTGAAAAACTTGTCGCTTTGGTCACAATTGCATTTTGTTGGGCATATCTTGTCGGAATTTATTTACACGAACATCATAAGCCAATCAAAGTGCTAAACAATGGAAAACCACGAAAAAGCTTTTTTAAATATGGACTAACTTTTATCGCAACAGTACTTTTAAATGCTCAATTTAAATCAAATATAGATATTTTTAAAATTTTGTCATGTACTTAGTAAATTAAGGCAAATTTTTTTATTTATTTTAAACGGATTTGTTTTCTATCTATAATTTAAAGAAATTTCTTCGTCTTGTCAATTACCAACGGAGACTCAATGAAGAGCTCTTCTGTGATAGTTGTAATCGCCCCATTTCTGATTTTTTATTCGTAAAACCATAATGATAGCCGCTTTTATGCATCTTCTGTTTCTCCAAATAACGAATTCAATGTACATTTGTGTGCAAATAGTTTTAAATGATTCTTTATATGAAGATAAGTCGCATTGTTCCTGTATTCCTAGTTTTATTATTGCCAATAAATGTTTTCTCGATAGGTACGGGAGAGTCGTCGGACTCATTGGTCGTAAATCAGAATACGGTTATTCGCAGACAGAATTTCGATTCAATAAAGAATCTTTTAACTCCTAAGGATCTTGCCCTTAATGCTATTCATTCGTTGTTTGGCCGATCCGATAAGTTTGATAATGGCGATAGCATTATTTCTGCATTTGATAAACTTCCGGCTTTTGGGATCTACAAAGACAACTATTTCGTAGTTGGGACAAACGTCACGGAAAAGCCGACTCAATACACTTCCGATGCAAAATTTCAAGTAAGTATCAGGCATCGGATCACCAACAGTAAGTTACCATTCAAGACGTACTTATTTCTCACGTACACGCAAAAGGCATTTTGGGATGTGTTCAAAAATTCATTCCCGTTTCGCGATTTGAATTTTAACCCGACGATCGGTTTTGGTAGGGCACTGATTTATAATAAAAGATTCCTGGGAACTCTTCTGCTGCAATTTGAGCATGAATCCAATGGTAAAAGTGGACTGGACTCAAGGAGCTGGAATAAAATAAGTTGCACTTCCAATCTTATTTTTGATACAAATTGGTCAATGTCTGCCAAAGTTTGGATTCCAATTGTTGATGGCGAAAACAACCGGGATCTGACAAGATATACAGGTTGGGCAAATATTGGAGGGGAATACAAAAGTAGTGATACGAAATACTGTTTCAGTGCCGTCATAAATAAGAGGTCTATAAACAACCTGAGCTGCAATCTTACCCTTAATTTTGCTGTTCGATTGTTTGACGATGAAAATCAATACTTGTTTGCCGAATTTTATAATGGTTATGGAGAATCCATGCTGGATTACAAAGATTACAGGCAAAGGCTACGGGTTGGCTTTGTGATAAAACCAGATTTTACCGCTCTTTTTTAGTCAGGAATATTGTTTTTTTTAAATAATCCTCTGACTCCATCAACTTTTTTTCTCCATTTCTTTCCTGATATATAGTTTACTACAACTATTCTCTAAAGATTCCTTGAAAAAACCTCCTGTAATATTTGGATTGTATGAGTTGTGGTTGTATCTTTGCACTCGCTTTTAAGGAAAACGCTTCCTTAATGGATTCAGAAGAAGAGATCTTTCACATGTTGGGATGATATAAAAAG